>ENA-ORTI01000017-ORTI01000017.1-human-gut-metagenome-genome-assembly--contig:-NODE-17-length-202552-cov-11.729315_pt1 | contig 202552 bp, 180 predicted proteins | sample MGYA00242071_ERZ509191 | MGnify/ENA primary metagenome ERZ509191 (study PRJEB26280, sample SAMEA2338832) | human gut metagenome | biome: human gut; feature: human-associated habitat; material...
ACAAGGTCTTCATGGACTTTTCCTTCTTTGCCATTGCCTTCAATATAAAAAAGATGTGTGCCAAGATGGAAAAAGAATGTATTGGCCGGCTGACTGAACTGCTTTATGGGCTTGCCGCCGCCATATTCAGATGTTGGGGACACATAAATCAGAGATATCCCCAAAATATCGCAGCTTAAAGTACATGAACTGATTTTTAGGGCTAACAAAAAAAGAAGGTGCATCGTGCATTACGACACACCCTCTTTTTATCGAAAACAAATGAGTTATAACTGCTAATCCGAAGTTTCAAGATATTTCAACAGCATGAGTTTAATATTTTGGCTGCCGGCCCTACCTTCATACTGCTAAATTATACTTGTTTTGGTCGGCTGCAAAGACCGCGCGGTTTTGCTGCAATATCTCTCAAGATTATCATAAAAGCCCATGACACACATGGAATTGCCAAGCGTATCATGGGCCGTATAATGTATTTTTGCTAAACGCAGAGAGACGGCATCTGACGTTACAGGCATGCCATACCTCACTCTGCTCCGACCTGCAAGGCCGGCAAAAAATGTCTTATCCGATGAAGCCCTGACGTTTAAGAGCCTCCATCATACCAGCCGACATGGCCTCGTTGTCTTTCTTTGTATAGCGTATGTCGGTGAATATCTGCGCAAGAGTTTCCTTGTTGTTTATCTTTACGAACTCGCGGTTTTCCTCAAGCGCCTCTTTCTCAGCATAATACTTGTCGATGTCGGCAGGAGAATAGTCGTGATAAGTCTCGCTGTGTACAAACGAAGCAAGCGGCAGGCGGTCGGTGAGCGGCGGATTTTCGTCGGGCCAGCCCAGTGTTATCGTAGCCACAGGCATGACGAGCTTTGGCAGACCGAGCACGTCGATAATCATCTGCGGCATATATACGGTTGTGCCAAGATAGCACAGGCCGAGTCCTTCTTCCTCTGCAAGGTTGCAGAAGGTCTGTGTGTAGAGCAGTGCGTCTGATGCTGCGTTGATGAACGACAGAAAATTGTCGTATCCCGGCTCGGCCTTGCGGCAGCGGCACCATGTGCTTGCGCGGTTAAAGTCGGCACATATCGTGAGCACCACGGGAGCCTGAGTAACCATGGGCTGGTTGAAATGAGCCGGGGCAAGCTTGGCCTTCGTCTCGTCAGAGCGTGTAACCACCACGCTGTAGAGCTGCATGTTGCCCATAGTCTGCGTGCGTGCAGCCTCTGTCAGCAGGCGGCTGAGCAGTTCTTCACTTACTTCCTTGTCTGAATATTTGCGTATGCTACGCCTTGTGTTTATTGTCTTCATATATTCTTAATATTTAATGTCTTATGTTGCTGTGCCTTCCGTCGGCAATCTGTGTGATGCGGCTTTGCCTTAAGGTGCGGCGTCTGCCATGTGCAAAGTTAATCAAATTTCCCGTATTATGCTGTCTTGCCTTTTCAATTATATTATTTTAAAACAGCCAGGTCAACATATCTTATGATGTTCAGTTCAATCGTTGAATCTTATCGGGCGTATGGTTTGAGTAAACAAAAATGTAAAATTAACATGATTTAATGTAAAGTGTACTTGTCTTTATGGAAAGTTTGACTATCTTTACGATGAGAATAATACTCATATATTTGAAGCATCTAAATGAATAACCTTAAAATTTTACGATTATGAAGAAGTATTTTTTGTTGCCTCATTGCTATGCTAAGACTGGCCTTTGTCTTATGGTATTGTTTTTAATAATGTTTGGTATAGACTTGGCAGGAGCTGCACCTAAAATTAAGGTACCCATGCCATATATTGTTAATGAAATCATTGGTGAAAACGCATGGTTCGGAATACTACCTTCCGAGGATATGTATATGGAGATATGGATGCTCGGCATTTTCATTTCGCTGCTGTTTATCGCCATGAGCAAGGAAAAGACCGAAGACGAAATGATAATGCAGATAAGACTCAAATCGGTGTTTTTCTCACTTTGGTTCACATCTGTCTTGTTTGTTGTAGAAACTTTGTTCTTTTTCAACATTGCCTATGCCTACAGTCTTTGGGCCACTCTTTATGTATTGCTGATTGTCTTTATCATAAAGTTCCGTTACGAAATTCATCAACTTAAATAGCTTAAAAACAAAAATGAAAAATACAATAAAGGTAGAACGCGCCATAAAAGATATAACCCAACAGGATTTGGCCGTGGCGATAGGTGTCAGCCGTCAGACTATAAACTCTATAGAATCGGGCAGATATGTGCCTTCAACATTGCTGGCACTGAAGATTGCAGCATATTTCGGCAAAACGGTGAACGACATTTTTCAGCTTGAAGACGGCGACTGAACAGCTTTATTATTCTGTTTTGAAAAGCGATATTGAATGGAAATAAACAAGAATAGGGATATGAACAATAAGGTTTTATTGCTTTCGGTCTGCTTTTTCCTTTCTGTTTTGGCGTGCCGGGCACAGCATATTGGCGATTATGTCTTGAACATAAGCAAAATAAATCAGGACGAGGCCAACATGCACGTCAGCTGTTCATTCGTTATAGATTTTCAGAAATCAGACAGTGTTGTAATGAATTTCGGCGGCGACGGCATGCTTTCTGTTGAAAACCTTACCATTCAGACAGACACATCCTCACTGAAATACAGCTATCAGCCTGATGCAAGGAAACTTGTGTTCAAAAAGATTCAAGGCCGAAACATTGGTGTAAAGATGAACTACAACTACACAAACCTCTCGGCTTTCTTTATCTATGGAGGCGGAACGGCAGAATTGTGGGAGACAAGCTTCAACGAGCATTATTATCCTTACCTGCCAGACTGCTATGCAGACATCACATTAAACTTGGAGTTGCCTGACTCAATCCTTCCCTTATGCTCTTATCCCCTTAAACATACCGGCAGCGGCAAGTACGGCTGCCGGATTAATGGCATGCTGCAACAATCGTTATCGCTCGCGTTATTACAGAAAAGTGCATACATCCGCACAACGGCCGGCGAGCCTTACAACATGGACATATATCAAATTGCAGGCATGCAATGCAGCAAAAGACGATACGACGAGCTGTTCGAACTTGCCCGTGCAAGCATATCATATTTCGGCAAAATATATGGCGATGAATATTTATGCCCGCAAAGGGGAATAACACAATATCCCGCTTTCGTGTTTCATAACGGAAAAGGCTTCAGCAACAGATACAACATAGGGTTTATCTCGGCCTCACAGGAGAAATTCTCAACATACCCCGACATCTATCCGCTTGTGCACGAGATAGGCCACAGATGGCTTGGCGAATGGACACTGCTCATTCGAGACGGACAGCCCGGAGCGTATTTTATTAAAGAGTCGCTGAATGAGTTTATGACGCTGATGTTCCTAAGGCAACATTTTGGCAACGGTTTGTATCTGTCGCTGATTGAAAAATATAACGCTGAATATCAGAAAATCATAAATACGCCACAGGACGAACCGGTTGTCAATCTCGTAGAAAATAACAACAATACTGTTGTTTACAGAAAAGGGCCGCTGATTTTAGACCGTTTCGCAAAAGAAATTGGATACGAAAACTGCATAAGCCTAATATCTTCATTTTATCAAAAGTATGCAGGAAAGCCGAATCTGAAATATTCTGACTTCATCAACTTAGTCAACAGCACTTGGCCAAATGCCGCAAACGAGCTTAAAAACTGGATAGAGAATTAAGTTCAACTTAGCTGTTATCACTCAGCAGGAATCCTGACAAACGTTGAACTGATTATCACTTCTGCACACACGACAGACTATGCAAAGTTAAACAAAAGGCAAGACGAAATGAAGGGAAATGACCAACAATAGCAACAGCATAGCAGCAGAAATAGTCAAATGGCGGCTAATAACATGCAAAAGGAAATATTTCGCTTTATTGAAGTACAGAAACAAAACGAAAAAAGGGGATAAACAAATATCCCCTTTTTAATTATTTCTTAAGTTTAAATGAATTTTCAATGCTTGCAATTTCATCGCTGAACAGCTTGTCTGTCTTTATGCGCTGCTCTATCTGTGTGCAGCTGTGTATTACTGTAGAATGGTCGCGACCTCCGATAAGCTTGCCAATACGTGATGCCGGCATCTTGGTGTACTTCTGTGCAAGATACATCGACACCTGACGTGCAGTTACATAATCACGCTTACGGCTGCGGCTGGCCACTGCTGCGGTGGTAACGTTGAAATGGTTGCAAACCGTATCAAGAATGTCGTCTATCGTCAACGGCTCATTATCTATCTTAACCGCCCTCTTTATCACTCTCTCCGCAAGGCGCATGTCAATCTTGCAGTTGTAAACCACAGAGAAAGCCAACAGAGAGTTGATGACACCCTCAAGTCCGCGCACGCTGTAGTTAGCTGTCTGCGCAATGAAATAAACCACATCTTCGGGGATGGTCAGTCCGTCGCGCTTGATCTTGCTGTTAAGAATGTCCACACAAAGCTGAATGTTAGGTTTCTCAAGCTCTGCTATAAGTCCGCAGCTGAAACGTGTCAGCAGGCGGTCGCTCATGCCCTGAAGATCAACAGGAGGACGGTCGCACGCAAGAATTATTCTCTTGCCGTTACGGAACAAGTGATTAAATATATGGAAGAATGTTTCCTGTGTCTTTGCAGCCGATACCCACTCCTGAATATCATCAACAATAAGCATGTCTATCGTCTGATAGAAGTTGATGAAATCGTTAGTTCTGTTGTTCAATACGGCATTGGTATACTGCACCTGAAACAGTCTGGCGCTGATATACAGCACCCTTTTCTGCGGATAAATCTCCTTGGTGCGCACACCGATGGCATTGATAAGGTGTGTCTTACCGCATCCGGACGGACCGTAAATAAACATCGGGTTAAACTGAGTGGTGTTAGGATGTTCCGCAATAGACAATCCGACAGCTCTCGGCAACTTGTTGCTGTCACCTTCAATATAATTTGCAAAAGTATGTCGGGGATTCAGCTGTGAGTCTATCTGCTGGGGCTGTGCCGCATCAAGCGTAGTGGGCGACTGGTTTACACGTGTTCTGCGTGTAACTGTCTGCTCGATGTTCACCACCGGGTCGGCCTGAATCTGCTGTGATATATTGTTAGTCTTATCCACCATCACGCGGTAGTTAAGACGTATGCCTTTTCCATAAATCCGTACAAGCACCTTGTTCAGCAGTCCTGCATAGTTTTCTTCAATGTATTCGGCGACAAACTGGCTCGATACTTGAAGCAAAAGCGTTCTGTTCGACTCGTTGAACGATTCGAAAACAATAGGCTTGAACCATGTGTTAAACTGCTGTTCCGAGACATTTTCCTTTATCAGCAAAAGGCAGTTATCCCAGAGCGCACGGGGATTATTACTCATATATTAAGATCAGATTATTATGTCTTTCGACGCCTTTTTAAGCGTCTGCAAATTTCGTAATTTTTATTGAAATACACAAATATGCCGATTTAATTCATTTTAAATGATTTATTGTAAATGTCGGGAATAAGGCATTTTATGGCGTATTTTGAAACATTAATGTAATATTGCCACTTGCATATTTATAAGTACCTGAAAAATAGCGACTTGCACGCCACAGAAAAGGCGCAGGCAATGTCGATGCATATAAGGCGGAAAAAGTCAGAAAGTGGTATATACTAATATGTTCCGAAAGATTTGTCAATCGTTTCGGAACATATTTTATTATTTAGACAAATTTTAAATTAGCTCAAAGCAAGATGATAATTTAACAGCAAATGCCTGCAAACGTTGTCTCTGCCATAGCTATAGACAGGCTTTTACATCCTTATTAATTGTCCTTTCTTCCAAAAAGTGAGAAGTGAACATAGCGCTTGGGATGAGCCTTGAGGTCAATAAGCAAAGAGTCGGCCGAGCGCATTGTGCTGTTAAGATTGTTATATAATGACGGATCACGCATCAGCAGTCCTATCGTACCCTCATTACTGTTAAGCTTGGCAGTAAGTTCTTCTACATTAGCCAGTGTTGCGTCAACTTTAGCCATAGTACCTTCAACATCGATATTGTTGAGTTTCTTTGCAAGAAGGTTGGCATTGTATAGTGTACTGTCTGCACGGCTAACCACACCGGGAACACTTCGGTTGAGTCCGGCAAGGAGAGTATTTATGCGTGTAGTGGTTACAGTAAGATTACCAGTTATGGTATTCACATTATGCAGCGACTGTGCTATGGCAGGATCAGCCAGCAAGATGTTGAGAGTGGTAACGATAGAGTCGAGCTTTGGCAACATACCCATAACCACCGGCACCATATCCTTCATTTTTCCCAGTGCACCATCATTAATTCCACCCATAATTGTCTCACCTGGCATCACGCGTTCTCTCGGATTTGTAGCCAACAGCAAGTTTACTTTTACGTTGCCGAGCATATCGCTAACGATCTCAGCACTACTGCCTTTAGGTATACGCAGTTCCTGATCGATGTCGGCCTCGACCATGATCTCGCCCGACTTATTATAATCATATTTTATGTTTTTCACCACCCCCACCTTATATCCGTCGGCATAAATCGGACTTGAAGAAGATAGTCCGCTGATATTCTTGAACGAGATATAATATTTGTTGGCTGATGAAAACAGATTCAGTCCTTTAAGAAAATTCATTCCGAAAAAAAGTATCACCAGTCCGCACACGGCTACTAAGGCAATCTTTATTTCTTTTGTTAAAAACTTCATAATTTAATCTCCTTTCTATTTAGACTTAAACTCACGTATTGCTTGATTGACGTTCATTTTCTTTCCGTTTTTGAATGCTATGATAAACGCCTCGGGAAACTTGTCGAGAATCGTTTTGCGCAGACGATAAATCTCATTGTAGTCGGTCGACGAACCATAGGTGTATTTCACAAGGTCGTTCTCCTTATAAGACTCTACATTCTCAAGCCCTTTAAACTGGCTGCTGCCGGGACGCAGCATACGGCTGCTGGCCAATATCTGCACCTTAAACACAGGCTTATCAACAGGTTCGTCGGCAACCTCTTGTGTTTTTTCCTTGCTGTCACTGTCCGCCTTTTCCTTCGGCTGCTCCTCTACACGAGGACGCGGCGTTTCTGTCCTGCGCCTTGTCTGCTTACGTGTTTGGGGCTTATCCTTTTCATCATTGCCGTCATCAGGCACAATGGACGGGATATTTATACTATTATCTTTAGGTGAGCTGTAAGGAACAGTAAAGCCTTTATTGTATTTGTCCTTATATTTAACAAAGGCCTGATATATGCCCTTTGCCATTTTGTCTATGTTGTTTTTGTCATTGAGAAAGCGCTCCTCGTCGGGCGTTGTTATGAAGCCCAGTTCAATAAGACACGCCGGCATGGAAGTTTCTCGCAACACCAGAAACACGTCCTGCTTAACGCCCTTGTTCTGTCGTCCGGCGGTTGAGCAAACGTTGCTCTGCACATACTTGGCCAGCTCTACGCTCTTCGACATATTACGGTCGTGTATGAACTCAAACATGATTGTGCTTTCGGGCGAATTAGGATCGTAGCCTTCATAGCGTTCCTTATAGTCCTTCTCTATCATGATGACAGAGTTCTCACGCTTTGCCGCACTCAGCTTTTCGTCCGAACGCCTCATACCCATCGTGTACGTTTCAAGTCCGCGGGCTATGTGTCCTGCCGGCAGCGCATTTGTGTGTATAGAGATAAACACGTCGGCCTTGTTCTTGTTTGCTATGTCGGCACGCTTGTGCAACGGAACAAACACGTCGGTCTTGCGCGTGTAAATAACCTTTACGTCGGGACAGTTGCGCTCAACGTATCGGCCAAAGGCCAAAGCCACATTAAGATTAATGTCTTTTTCGTAAGAGAAAGAACCCTTTGCACCCGAGTCATGTCCTCCGTGCCCTGCGTCGATAACAAGCGTGAAAGGTTTGTCCGCGCCGAATACAGCTGCGGAGAAAGACACTAACACCAACAGAAAGAATTTTATCTTTTTTATCATGAGTGCTTTATTACAGATACAAAGGTAGTTATAAATTGCAGAAAAACTGCAATAAGTCAAATAGTTTTATCATTTATTAAGTGTAATTCAACCGATGCGCTGCCAATATCAGCCCCCATCGGCGGATTTATCTTTGCCACAGATATGTCTATGGCCTCAACAAGAGGTAGCTGACTGAATATGCGCCTGCCTATCCTGCCCGCCACATGTTCGAGCAGGCAGGAAGGCTTTTGCATCTCCTTATTTATGATTTCAAAAATCTCAGCATAATTAAGCGTGTCGGCTACGCCGTCGCTCTCAAGCGAATTGTCGAGCGGATACTTTGCGCGAAGGTTGACGACATACTCGCCGCCCGTCTCGCGCTCTTGCGGGAGCACGCCGTGACGGGCAAAAAAGCGCAAGTCGTTAAGACATATAAAACCTGAGACCAGTTTCATAATCATCTTATGATTTATCCACAGCGTGATGCGCCGCAGTTTTTACAGATAAGACATCCCTCCTGATAAACGAGAGTTTCCTGACCGCACACCGGACATTTCTGTCCCTTGGCCTCTGTGCCGTCAACAATATACTTCTTCAGGGCACGCTCAACACCGTTCTTCCATGTGTTGATGCTCTCGCTCTTAAGCTGTAGCGAACCAACGAGCTTGATTACATGCTCTATAGGCATACGATAGCGCAATACGCCTGAAATAAGCTTTGCATAGTTCCAGTATTCAGGGTTAAACTTCTCGCTCAGACCTTCAACAGTTGTCTTATATCCGCGCTTGTTCTCAAACTGGAAGTCGTAGCGGCTCTTGCCGGTTTCGTCCTTATGCTTGATAATCTTACCCTTTGTTACAGTCTTCGGCAGAACGATGCCTTCCTCGTCGTCCTGCAGACCTGTGAATATCTCGTATGGATATCCGTTGAGAAGGCCAACGAACGCAACCCATTTCTCCTTGTTATTCTGGAAACGCACGACATCACACTCGAGCACGGCAGGCCTTACCTCAGTAACTTCGGGATGACGGCACAACGGAGCTTGCTTCTTCTGATTGTCGTCGTTGTTCTTTTTCTTCTTTTCTACGGCTATCATCACGCCTGAACGCGAACCGTCGCGATATACGGTGCAGCCCTTGCATCCTGACTTCCAGGCCTCAACGTAAAGACGGTTTACCAAAGCCTCGTCTACATTATTGGGCAGGTTTATGGTTACGCTGATGCTGTGGTCTACCCATTTCTGTATTGCACCCTGCATGCGCACCTTCATCAGCCAGTCGACATCGTTGGCTGTTGCTTTATAATAAGGTGACTTTGCCACCAGTTCGTCAAGTTCTTCCTGAGTATATTTCTTCTCAGTGTCAATTCCGTTTATCTTCATCCACTCGATAAACTTGCGGTGATAAACGATATACTCTTCAAACGAGTCGCCTACCTCGTCGACAAAGTCAACATGCACATCGGCATCATTCGGGTTAACCTTGCGGCGACGCTTATAAACAGGCATGAATACAGGCTCGATACCGCTTGTTGTCTGCGTCATCAGACTGGTTGTGCCCGTAGGCGCAATGGTCAGACAGGCTATGTTGCGGCGGCCATATTTAGCCATATCCTCATACAGCTGAGGATCTGCCTTCTTTATACGGTTGATGAACGGATTGTTCTCCTCGCGCTTAGTATCATAAATTTCAAAAGCACCGCGCTCCTTAGCCATTTCGACTGACGAACGGTAAGCAGCAAGCGCCAATGTCTTGTGCACCTCAACAGAGAAGTCGGTTGCCTCCTGCGTACCGTAGCGCAGCCCCATGGCAGCTATCATGTCGCCCTCGGCCGTGATGCCCACGCCTGTACGGCGGCCCATTCCGCTCTTTCTCTTTATCTTCTCCCACAGGTGATACTCTGTGCTCTTCACCTCGTCGCTCTGCGGGTCGGTCTTTATCTTAGCCATTATCTGGTCTATCTTCTCAAGCTCCATGTCCACAATGTCGTCCATTATGCGCTGAGCCAGGGCTACATGCTTGCGGAACAGTTCATAATTGAAATATGCCTTGTCTGTGAAAGGATTAACCACATAAGAATAAAGGTTGATAGACAGCAGACGGCATGAGTCGTAAGGACAGAGAGGAATCTCGCCGCACGGATTGGTAGACACGGTGCGGAAGCCCAGGTCGGCGTAGCAGTCAGGTATGCTCTCGCGTATTATCGTATCCCAAAACAGCACGCCGGGCTCGGCGCTCTTCCATGCGTTGTGTACAATCTTCTCCCACAGCTTGCGCGCGCTGATGTCTTTTGTCACCTGCGGTGTGGCGCTGTCGATGGGGAACTGCTGAACATACTCTCTGTCTTCCGTGGCACAGCGCATAAACTCGTCGTCAATCTTTACCGACACGTTAGCACCTGTTATCTTGCCTTCGGTCATCTTGGCGTCGATGAAAGCCTCGCTGTCGGGATGCTTTATGCTCACTGAGAGCATGAGAGCTCCGCGGCGTCCGTCTTGTGCCACCTCGCGTGTAGAGTTGCTGTAGCGCTCCATGAAAGGCACAAGTCCGGTAGATGTCAGTGCCGAATTGTTCACAGGCGAACCTTTCGGACGCAGGTGAGACAGGTCATGGCCAACGCCTCCGCGGCGCTTCATCAGCTGCACCTGCTCCTCGTCAACACGCAGTATGGCTCCATAAGAGTCTGCATCGCCGTCAAGACCGATAACAAAGCAGTTTGACAAAGATGCCACCTGATGATGGTTGCCTATACCCGTCATGGGGCTTCCTGCCGGAACGATATACTTAAAATGGTCGAGCAGTTCGAACACTTCCTCGGCACTAATCGGATTTTTATATTTATTTTCAATTCTGGCCACTTCGTTGGCTATACGCCAGTGCATGTCGGCGGGCGACTTTTCAAAGATGTTGCCAAAACTGTCTTTCAGTGCATACTTGTTTACCCACACTCTGGCAGCGAGTTCGTCACCGCCAAAATAGGCCAAAGAAGCCTGATAGGCCTCTTCAAAAGAGTAAATTTTATTATTTTCCATGATGGCAGAAGTAATTTGAGTGGTGCAAATCTACGAACATTTTTTCATAAAAAGAAATACTTTTCGGAATATTTTTCCCGTTTAAAGCTCTAAAAAGTTTACCAAAAAAGTCAACTCAGATTCTTATTTTTCGCAACTAGTTGAATAATAGAGAGATTCAGCACGTTGATGAAACATATTCTTTACCACAGAATGTTTAACTGGCTGATTTTCACGTCTTACAAGAGGGGCCTTTTTCAGCGAGCAGGATGTAATCATCTGTCTTTCAGCCAGTTCCATCTCTCCGCCCAATCTTCAAGTATTTCGTGGCGCTGTTTTCTTATCAGTCCGGCTCCTTGCCACGGACCTTCAAAATACTCTTTATCGCCACAATCTGTAAACCAGTTGCCGCCAACGGTATAGTCGTCCTTACAACGCTTGCCCGGCCACATTCTGTCAACAACGAATGTGCCATGTTGTCCGTCAAGTTCTTTTATTCCAGAACTCACAGTGTAACTAAGCACTGCAGGAGCCTTTGGCGAATATCTCACGGCATAGAGCCCGTTGCCCAAATAATATCCGGGCCATGTCTGGCGGTCGATAGTTGCGGTGAAGCATGCTGAACCCTGATCGATATCGAGTTCAGGTCCCTTCATGCGCAGCTCTATCACAGAATAAACCGGTACGGTGTCGTTAAGCGTTGTTGCACGCTCAAACACTCTGCGCGACGTATATGCCGTGCGTCTGAAACTTCCTCCCCAGCAGTTTTCCTTTTCCGGGTCATCAGGATTGCCGTCCATCATATACAGCAGCGAAGGCGTGTCGCCCATCTTTACCCTACCTTTATAATAGTTTATAAAGTCGGCGCCCATGTGCCCTGCCCCGCTCATCACGCGTTCATAATACCGGCTGTCGGCCTCTCCGTCCCTTTTGCCGTCGGCTATCAGTCCTCGGTATGTGGCATTATTTTCTATCATCCACACATCCGGAAAATTTTCTGCTATATAGGCATAGCTGTTTACGCCCCACTTTTTGTTTGGTCCGCCTATATAATATACCCTTATTTTGTCCTTTATGTCGGGCGCATCGTGCAAGGCCTGTGCCACATCCTCGAGCGTGCCCCACACAAGTATCCACAGCGGGCGGTCGCTCTGCCGGCGTGCCTGTCTCACTATCCATTCTGAACCTTCCGTAGGCTCATCGTAGCCTTTGAAAGGCGCCAGCCCGCGCCTTCCCTGCTTGCAGATACGGCGCAGCGAGTCGGGCGGAATAAGTCCGGCAGCATGTTTCTTCAGCCCGTCATAGTCTTTCTCATATATGCCGATCATGCGCCTTATTTCGTCTGCCGAGCCGCTGCCGAACGACGGCGACGAGACAAGTCCTTCTATGTCGAACATGTCGTTATACATAAGCAGGTGAATCATCGACTGGTTGTCGTCAGGGTCGGTGCCTCCAATATCGCTGCTCACGATAATCCTCGGCCTCTCCGGTCTCGGCTTTTGAGCATGCGCAAAAATAGAAAACATCGACAATAGTAATAGTAAGACTGTTATATTATGTTTCTTCATTTCCTTGGCTAATAATCATCTGCAAAGATAGTGAAAGGTGAGAGAAATACAAAAAAGAAGCTTGCTTATTTTTATTGCCGAGCCGCAGCCTATCTTATTCAAAGATAGTGAAAGGCGAGAGCGGTACAAAATAATAAACACAGTTTTTTAATTTGTATTGCAAGGTCGTAGTCTGTCTTATCAGAAAAGTGAGAAAGACGGGAGCAATAACAAAATAAAAAACTGCGTGTCTTAATTACCCATATAATTATTTCTCACGCTCTATGGATATGCCCTTTTCATAGCTGTTCAACACTTTTTCAAGTTTAATCTTGCGCTTCTGATTCTTTCGGAACGTGTATCTTATGAGTATCCACGGCCGCAGACAGCACTCCTTATAGCGGGTGTTGGTAACTGAATGGTAACTGCCGTCGTCCATCAAGGTCTTTGTGCGCAATTCGCCCGTAAAATGCTGAAGGGCGAGCGCAATATAAAAGTCGGGAGTGAAATTATAGTTGACCTGCACCTGGGCATAGCTCGGACGATAATACTGCGTGTAAGAATTAACGCTGAAGTCGCGGTTATTATAGTTCAGATTGCCATAGAACGAAACTTTGTTAAACCGCAGATTAAATCCGAAACTTGCGTAGGCCATATGACGAGGCGACTGTCCCGTAAAATAGTTGGCATACCATCCGCCTCCGCCATACACACGGCCCCACGGCAGACGGTAACTGACGTCGAGTCCGGCCTGTGCCTGCGAAAAATGTCCCATGTTTTCATAGGTATTTGTATAAATGCCGTTGTCGGTAAATCCGTATTGCTCAATCATGTCGGTTATCCTCTTGTAATAAGTTCCCGGCGTCAGATACAGGTTGCCGCAATTGTAGGTATAGCTTAGACCTATATAATTCATGGTCTGCGGCTTCAGGTAAGGGTTGCCGCACTCCACGACAAGCGAGTCGGCAGAAATGTTATACGGATTAAGGTTCGACACCGATGGCGCCGTGTTGCTCAGCGTATAGCTCAGCTGCAACGAGTTGTTGCGGTTTATCATCCATGTTGCGCTAACTGAGCCGCGCGGCTTGAAGTAATGATTGGTCTTGCCGGCAGCCTTCAGCCATATTCCTTCTACTCCGGCAGACAGCATATAGTAAACGCTCCTTATTTTTCCGCCAAATCCTCCGTAAAGATATTGGTTTAACTCGTTGTGCAGAAACACAGGATATGGGTTGTTCTCTATATTGTCATGAAGCAGTGAGGTATGGCTGCCAAGCGTAAGCGAGTTGCCGTTGTCGTAGTCGCGGGCATAGTCTATCATGAGCAAGCCTGAGTTGCGCCGGCTGTTGTATATCAGATCAGACGCCGACACGTCTTGTCCATACACGTCGGTGCGCTCTGTACTGTAGTCGTTGCGGTTGAAATTATATGCCATGCGCACCTCAAGATTGTTGCTTTCGGCAAACGAATGTTTATAATAAAGACTCGTGGTGGCTATAACGTTCTCGTTTCTGTCGCGCGACGTGAAGGCATAAGCCATGTCTTCGCCCGAACTGAAGCTGCCCTCGCCGCTCCCGTCGGTCTTAGTGTCTGAAGTGTTGACATAGGCGTTAGCTGCAAAATAGTCTTTCGGTGTAGGACTCCATTTAAACAGCAGTTCGCCCAGCACGCTATTGCCGTTGCTGCGGGTCTTCTCGCTGAAGTTTTGGGCATATGTGGTGTTCTGTCTGGATATGTCCGACTCTATGTCGTCGTGGTATGTATAATTATATGCGGCACGGCCGTAAAGGCTGTATTTAGGATTGCCCACTTCAAAATAGAACACGCCCATGCCTTTGTCGAGAGGCACGTCGTGACGGGTGGCAGCCTCGAGCCATACATAGGGTGCCTTCTTCTTTTTCAGCTTTATGTTCACTATGCCGCTGATGCCTTCCTGAAGATAGCGTGCAGGCACCACGTTGATAACTTCAACCGACTCTATGTCTGAAGGGTTTATCGGACTTATGCCCGAGTTAATACGGTTGCCGTCGATGAGCACCAGCGGACTCTTGCCGTTGAGCATCGTCACTTTAGACATTGCCGGGTCGGAAATCAACAATGGTATTTCCTGCAAGGCTTCAAAAGGATTACTCAGGCGACGGCCCTTGTCTGACAGAAAGAACTTCTGTCCGTTGGCAGTGCGCGTAACAATCTGACTGCGGTCGGCCGTAACAGTTACGTCGTCGAGTTGTATGTTCTTTTCTTCACGTGTAAGTTCATATACAACATTTCTCAGTGTGTCGCCCACAACTAACCTTGCCGACATATCTTTAAAGAACAACGCGCTGATACTTACCGTGTATTCTCCTTTTGCAAGTCCGTCGACACAGAAATGCCCTTTTTTGTCTGTAGCGCCGAACCACACAAGCGAGTCGCCCTGCATAATGCCCACATATCCGTCTTCAACAGGTTTGTCGGTGCCGGCTTCAATGAGTGTTCCTGTAAATGCATTCATGCTTTTGTCCTGCCCCGACGCTGCATTAGACATAAATGTCAACAATGTGACGATAAGAATATAAACAGTCCTGTTCATTGTGCTATTGTTTTTTAAAGTGTCTTCCATTCAAAATTTTCAGATTTCAACAGGTCATTTTATTGAAATCACCTAGCGGCAATACTTCAACAAACCACAGATGTCATCTGCTTATTGTACGCACGACAATACTTTTTGTGACATAAGAAACTAATAATTGCGTAATTTTTTTCATCACTTTTGTTTTCAGCAAAAGTAATAATTTAACAATAAAGCATAAGAGATTTATTACAACAATGAATCTACAAAAAATCTACAAGCACCTGAAATATTTAATATTCAACAACTTACAAGTCTTTATGCTATTCTTTTATGCTTAGGAGAAATTCATCCAAGTCCTTTGGCGAGCCATCTTGTCCAAGAATCTTCTGAGTCATACGGCGACGCATAGCCGAAACATTCTTTAGCGAAATTCCAGTCATATTGCTCATTTCTGAAGGTTTAAAATGCAGGCGCACAAGCATGCACAAATCATATTCTTCTGTACGAAGAATACTACGGCTGTTGAGCTTTGCATAAAATCCGGGAATGGCTAAAAAAACAGAAGGATTCTTGCACCACATATATCATAAGGAAGATGCCCTGAATATAAAGGTATGTGCATCTTCCTTATTTTACTCTGCGTATTTAAAGAGAATTTTACAAACAGACAACAATACATACTATCGACGTATCCGCATTATACGGACTTAGAATAACCATACGGCCGACAATTTGCATCCCTTGTCTATTATTCTAAATATATATTTGTACGTATGCCGTCAGCATCCCTCTCAAAAATCAGGCGGTTGCTTCTTAACGTCTTGCCGTCTATGGTGACTTCCATATACTCGCCGGAAGCCTTCCTCTGATATGAGATAAGGTTTGTGTCGTCTATATCTTCGCTATATTCGCTCTCACCTTCGCTGGCAAAATAAGACGAACATTCTACAGGACCTTTAGGGGTTTCCCACATTATATTCACATCATCGTCAAACCATAATGCCCCGTCTATTTTTCTTTTTATCTTTACAGACATGCCGTCATGCGTAAGACCTGTATAACGGATATACGGTTTCTTGTCATATACTACCGTAAAAGGTACAACACCAAGGCACACCCAGCCTACATTTACTGAAAGTTCAAAGTAGCCACGGGCTATGAAGTTCTCTGTGTCAAACTCTTTGAAATAATTTTTCCATATACTGATATGTTCGTCTATCTTGCCCGGTGAGACTATATTTACATATTCACCGCTATGGTCTCCCACCAATCTAAAATTCAGCTCAAATCCAGATTCCGAAAGATAGTCAGGAACAGAGAGATTGCCAGACAGATTGACTTTAAGCGCGCCATCTACGACAGGCTCGTTGACAACCACAAAATTATCCATCACGATCTCGCCTCCATAAAAAATCTTCAAATTGTCAGGACCGTCTTTTTCAAAGCGCACAAGATGAGGAGGTATGTATTCGCCGCGCTCCACCTTATCCTTTTCCTGCTCTGACACCATGAAAGCACGGACATAATAGGCTTTGCTCTCCATATTCTCCGGAACATCCACCCAAACATAACCGTCCTCTGGCTCCGCCGGCACCAGGTTAGTCTTATATTCGTAGTTGCCCAACGCCACATCAGGCGAGCTGCCGAAAACCAGACCGCAGTATACTTTGTTATCCATCTCCTCTCCATAACGGCCTGAGCCATAGCCGCGGTTGAACGTTTTATTGTTTACAGGATCTAATGCTATTCCTATTTTATTACTGTATGTTGTACGCTCATGTTTATAATGCAACAACAGCCCTTTGCCGAAAAGGTCGTCACGCAAGTTTTGATTCCACGCTTCGTAATAATATACAACTTCACAGAAGTTTTTGATGTCCGCGTCATCGTCAGGCGCAGAAGATGTGTTATATTCGCCTCTATCAACGGCTGCAAACAAGTCGTTGATGTTCGTCTTCACAGGCATGGGCAGCAAAGACACTGTCTTATAAACGGCTTTAAGGTTTTCGGTCATTTTCTCAAAAGGATTTCCCGAAGTTGGTTCTTGCACATTGAAGTCGAAAGACTCATGCATCCAAGAATCTCCTAAATAAGAGACGTTCAGAGTGTTATCACGAACAAAGAAATAATACCACACTGAGTTGATGCACGCTTCTCTGACACGGCATTTGTCGTCAAAGACAAATACGGCATCATAACTGTCCATGTCGGTCATCTGCATGACATACCCTCCGTTGACAATATCTGGAGAGCATTGCATCCGCAAGTCATTGTCCAAGGCTACAGCCCATTTCCAACCTTGACGGACCATCTCTTCGTCATCAACTTCAACAACCACAGGACCTTGTTCCTCTTCGCTGTCAGTACAGCCTGACAGAACGTTCATAACCAATAGTACGATTGGCAGAATGTAATAGATTTTCTTCATAGTTTTTGTTTTGTCACAGTTTTCATTCTCATTATACACTTATGCTGTCTGAAACAGCTGACATCATTCTCAACACCAGATTTACGAGTTTTATCCCCCTGTTCTACACTCCAGGCAAATATCTCTGCTAAATGTCTGTTTAGCTTGGAGTTTTTGCAAAAATATACAAAAATTAATAAATAGGCAAACAATTAAAGTGGATTTATTTATTAAATAACATAAACATCATAAAATCGAATCGTACGATTTACATCATTAGCCATAATTTTTCAACTTAATTTTCCATGAATCATCACATTGTATTCAAGATAAAATATTTATCTAACATAAATAGGGTGCATCAAATATATTTCAATTGATACACCCTTATTATAAAATTATTTACTAACTATGGTATTGTTACTCTGTAACGGCCTTCAACATTGCAACTTTCTATTCCAGACCAAAAAGTTGATGTGAAAGTTCCTTCTATCTGAACATGGCCATTAACCTCTTTTATTGAATTAACTTTATGTGTTCCTTCTACCCATTCATATTCGTTATAATCAATAGTCAATTTAGACCAGAACGTAAGATTACTGTAATAGTCATCTTCAAATAAATCTTTTGTACAATGATATGTTCCTGGTTTTGATGCCAGTAAATCATTTATTCTTGAATAATGTACAATACCAAATAAAAAAGAAAATCCATATTTTTCAAAATGATCTTCCATATCGTAAGTTGCAGTAAGAGGATTGCCTTCAGCATCCTTGCCAACGGGGTCTATTTGCACATAAGACCAAAGTTTAATATTATCTCTATAAGTTTTTCCATTAAGTGTGATTTCGATATAATCGTTACTTGATGAGCCTCCAGTTTCTTCGTTATCATCATCACCACCACAAGATATAAAAGCCAATGCTATCAACATTATTGTCGGCAATAGCATCAATATAGAATGTAATTTTTTCATATTTTTTATGTCTAATATTTATGATATATAACACCTCATCCAATAACTGCCATACTCATTCCACTTATAATTCGATGCCCCACTTCAAAGCGACATAATATTTATTTGTAAACGTCTTAATCAATTTTAAAAACTATGTTACAACTTTCTTTGTCTAATTAAAACCAATCTTTATGCGAGCCGTCATAATCTTAAAACATGACAAAAACATTTTACATATTTTCTATAAGTGTAATTTATAATAACAAATGGATACAATGTCAATAAAAACAAATAATACATATTGATATTTAATATCAAACATCGAGAATCCATCATATTTAAGATGATAATCACGGACAGCCTCTAAACGCATATCGTCAATTAATATTGTCTTTAGTTTTTCATGGCTATATCACAATTAGAAGCATCCATATCATATAGGGCATATGTCCCAACATTATACTTTCCTTTTGTGCTGATATTCTAATACAATTTACAGTCAGATTTTAAAAAGTTTATTTCATAGTTTCTTAAATTAAATTTATTGAATATTCTGTTTTTGTGTGGTCCTTTAACCGGAGATAGACAGAAAAGAAACGTGGACCAAAACTTCGTCTACACTCTTTGTATTATAATGGATTATCTTTATCCGATATACAAGTAAAAGTTAACGCCAATCAACGCTAAGATTAACTTCTTACCTTTTAATTCGTATAAATCAACAACTATCAGAGCGCAAGAATGCAAGCTAACGTTTCAAATTTCTATATGTCTGTTTTTTTATTCTTTCATAGGCACTTATTTTTTTACATTATTCGCAAAAGTAAACAAAAATGTTTAATCTCGCAAAAAATATCAAATACATTTACTTAATTCTATAGAATTAAATTCAGAATCTATTATTCTCATAATATTAAAACAAAATCTTCAAATAATTTCACACAATAGTTAGCTATAAAAAACGCCACACCTGGGATCCACACAAAATAATTGTAAGCAAAACATCAGAAAATAATTACACTTACGAAATGCCGACATCACAGAAGAGAAATACATTAAGCAAAAGCAAGCTGTTTGCTTTCGGACTGAAACCGATAGAGTTACGATGCAAAAGTGGCCGAGTTTTGATACGAAAGTGGGCCGTTTACGATACGCAAACAGCCCACTTATTTTATGTCTTTCAGCATGCTGTCAACAGCAATGCATTATTGATGCAGACGGAGACAGACACGCTGAAAGGTCTATTGATGTCACCAAACGTTCCATCTTACTCCTGCCATAACCCACAAGCCGGGCTGAGGCACGTTGCCATAGTCGACATAGGTGGCGTCAAACAGGTTGTTGGCCTCTACATAGACGCTGTAGCGCAACTTGTCCCACGACAGACGTGCGTCTACAAGCGAATAGGGCTTATAAGTGACAGACACACCCTGCGGGTCGGTGTATGACCCTACGCGATACTGATAGCGATAGTTGACATTTAGGTTAAGGGCGCTCACGATGTGCAGGCCGAGACCTGCCACGAGCTTATGCCTTAGATACTCGAGGGCATAAAGCGACTGCACACCCGGCTCCTTGTCCTGACTCTGATCGATGTAGCTGTAGGACACATTTAACGTGCGCAGCACATCCTGACGTGGCAGCAGACTGGCGAAGCGGAACTTCAGCGAAGCCTCGAAGCCCGTTGAGTTAATCTCTGCATGATTAACCGATGTCCACACGGCATCCTCTCCGAGGGAGGTGTCCATTATCCAGTCGATCATGTTTGTTCCATGATGATGATAAACCGACAGTGTACCGGTTATTCCTTCTGAAACATACCTGACGCCTCCCTCAACGGCACTCATCTCCTCGGGCTTCAGATATTTGTCAGCCTTGTGTCCGTCTACCGAATAATAAAGTTCGGTGAACGACGGCATGCGCAACGACATGTTGTAAGATGCAAACACCTTCCAGTTCTGCCCTATCCTGTAGCTGACGTCAACGCCGGGATAAATCTTGAACGGCATCTCGTTCCATGTGTTCTTAACGGCCGTAAAGCCGGCGGAAAGGGTGAAACGTTTAAGTATGACGTTGTGTTCAAGATAAAAACTGAGGTTGCTTCGGTTAAGGCCGTAGGCATAGTTGCGGTCGGTGCCATGGATGTGTATCGGATTGTCGAGCGGCTCGCCGAGATTTCCGCTCACAAGGTCTTCGTTGCGGAATTCGGCTCCGAAGGCTGTGCGCCCCAAAATCCAGTCGAACCAGCTGTTGAGGTTAAGTCCGAACACATCGGTGCGGTTATAGTTGAAGGGCGACTTATCGGGCGCTCCTCTGTAAAACTCATAACGGTCTTGAAAACGGTTCCAGTAAATAGACGGCCGGAAGTGGAACTTGCCTCCTTTCGTCTCGGCCTGAACGGCCGTGAAATATTTTGTGGTATGCTCATACTGCTCGTCGGACAGAAGACTGTAGAACGTATTGCTGCCCCATCCCTTGTCGCTAACTCCGGCGTGCCATCCTATCGTGAGATGGTCGTCATCATAACGTCCCTGATAGAATGCCCTCGCGCCTTCGTAGTCGGCGTTGAGACGTCCGCTCTTGCTTCGCAGCCAGCCGTCGCTGCGCGTATAGCCCGCGCTCAGCTGATTGTTCCACTTGTCTTGCTTCAGATTAACACGTCCTCCGGCAGCCAGATAGCCAAACGAGCCTCCTTCGGCATGAACATCGGCACTGCTTTTTGCTCCGAGCTTTGTAACAATGTTGATTACGCCCACAAGCGACGATGTTCCGTAGGCTCTTCCGGCAGGTCCCTCAAGCACTTCAATCCGCTCAATCTCGCTTATATCCACGGGCAGGTCTAAGGCGTTGTGCCCAGTCTGCGGGTCGCAGATGTTTATGCCGTTAAGCAAGACGGCGATGTGCTCGCTGGTGCCTCCGCGTATGCTGATGTCGGTCTGTGCCCCGATAGGGCCTCGCTGCCTGACATCCACGCCTGCGGCATACTTGAGCAAGTCGTTAACACTTTGCACAGGGGCAGCGGCAATCTCGTCGCGCCCGAGTACGTTTACAATTCTCGCCGCATGGCCTCCTGTCAGCGGCGCGCGCGAAGCCGTAACGTCCACCTCGTCGAGCATCACGGTCTCACCGGTCGTCTGCATAGTGCTGTCCACCTTCTCTACCCTGGTGCTTATGCCGTCGGCCTTGGCATAGGTAAGAGTGGCAACACTAAGCGTGCCGATAAGCACCTCTCTGCCCAGGCAAGAAAAGAGCGAATAGCCCTTGTTGCCGAAACGAGAGAACTTAAAGCTTTCACGCTTGTTGAAAATTGTTTTGTACATAAAATTTGATATAATTAAAAAAATTAACGTTTCGCCTACGCGAAACGTCCGCAAAGATAGTGAAAGGTGAGAGTAATACAAAATAAAACAAGTTTTATTTTTATTGCCGAACCGCATCCTGTCTTATCTAAAGATAAAGAAAGGCGAGTGCGATACAAAATAAAAACTTGCTTTATTTTTATTGCCAAGCCGCAAACTGCCCTTTGATAAAACAGCAAAAAATAAGTTCACCCGTTAAGTGAACTTATATACTTTTCAGAATAAATAAGCAAAAGATGCCATGAATGTTCTGTTCTTGCAGTCTGTGCCTGTCTTATTAACATTCTTCATTCCCCAATCATATCCAACGGAAAGCTGAACATGGCGGGCTATTTCTGCTCCGGCACGGAAGCCCAGTCCCCAGTCGAAACGGTCTAAGACTTTGTCACTGAACAAATTGTCTGATGCATTTTTCGTCGTAGAAGTGCCCTTGCCATATGTAACAGTCATTGTAGATTTGCCAAACAGACCGATGTTAAAATATGGTCCGGCATTAACAAACAGGCTTACATTACGCCCAACGGAAAACTTATATCCAATATGAACCGGAATATTCAAATAATAAGGACTGAACTTATAATCAAAAGTGTTATTATTAGTTGTTTCATCTAACCGGGAAATGTTATATCCGCTGTAATAATAACTGGGTGACTTCCATCCATAAGAAGACAGCATCAGTCCAAAGTCCAAATAAAGTCCTTTTGTAACCTGCGGAAGGCCAAGTTCACCCTTTAGGCCGGCATGAAAACCTGACTGAGCATTATAACCACTCGGAGAACTGAGATTATAACCTGCCGTTGCTCCCACTCTGAAATCTTGCGCTTTTACCATCATACTGAATGACAAAAATAAAAGCGATGTGAATAAAATCTTCTTCATACTAAAATATGTATTAAGATAATTAATTTATCATTTAACACGCAAGGCAGGAAATACCCCTATTCTGTAATGTTAAAATATCATTAGTTTGCCGTTTACCTGTTTTCTGCTTTTCAGGAACTAAAGAATAAGAATATATACATACGAAAAAAGAGGAGAACGCTTGCGCATTCTCCTCTTTGGATTTATCTTAAATAAGATTATTATTCAACAACGATTGGCTTATACTTCGGAACCAGGGCCTTCATTATAACCCAAGCCAGCAGATAAGCAACGGCGCAGATGCAGAATACAATCATATATGCACCCGGTTTGCCTTCCATACCAAGGAACGAGAAGGCTGAACCCATGCCCTCAGCATAAGTGAACAGCTCACCTGCACCGAGGTTGATAAGCAGTGAACCGATACCACCGGCCATAGCGCCTATACCTGTAATGGTTGCGATAGTTGATTTGGGGAACATATCACCGATTGTAGAGAACAGGTTGGCAGACCAAGCCTGATGACCTGCACCGGCAAGACCGATGATGATTGCGGGGAACCATGCAGAATTTGCACCAAGCGGCTGAGCGAACAGCGCGAACAGCGGGAAGAATGCAAAGATAAGCATAGCGCGCATACGGCCTGCATAAGGACCCATACCCTTCTTCTCAACAAACAGTTTAGGCAGGTAACCGCCGTAGATTGACAATACGGTAACAATGAGATAAAGCACAAAGATAAGAGCCATACCCATTGTTGAAGAAGACTCATAACCAAACTGGTCAGAGAAATAAGCCGGAGCCCAGAACAGATAGAACCACCAAACACCGTCGGTGAAGAACTTACCTACAACGAACGACCATGTCTGCTTATACTTGAAGCACTGCATGAACGGAATAGTCTTTTCCTCTTTAGCCTCAGCTGAAGCAGGCTCCTCTTTTTCGTCCTGATTGATATATATAAGCTCTGCCTTGTTTACTCTCTTAGAGTTTTCAGGTTTCTCATAAAGATGTGCCCAGAAGAACATCCACACGAAACCAATCGCACCGATGATGATGAATGCCATCTCCCAACCGAAATGCTTGGCAAGGACAGGGATGGTAAGCGGAGCTGCCAAAGCGCCGACAGACGCACCTGAATTAAAGATTGAAGTTGCAAAAGCACGGTCTTTCTTAGGGAAGTATTCAGCCGTAACCTTGATGGCTGCGGGGAAGTTTCCTGCTTCACCGAGAGCAAGGATGGCACGGCAAACGAGGAAGAGCCATACGCTGAGCGTTGCAATGGCAACGGCCATTGTGCTTCCTGCCTCAACGGCACGGAGAGCTTCTATTGAGTCGAGGCCCTCAACCTCCATAGTAACCCAGCCGCATCCTGCGTGCATACATGCACCGAGCGACCATATAAAGATAGCCCAAAGATATCCTTTCTTTATGCCCATCCAGTCGACAAACTTACCTGCGAACAGACAAGCCACAGCATAAAAGACAGAGAAGAAACCGGTAATCATGCCATAATGAGCATCATTCCAGTGGAACTCGGGTGCTATAAAGTCTTTCCACGTAAGCGACAGCACCTGACGGTCAAGATAATTGACTGTCGTAGCGCAGAAAAGCAAAGCACAAATTACCCAACGGAAGTTGGTCATTTTAGTAGTTTGAATAGGATTCATTTTTATTTGATTAATAGTATTTTGTTTCAAGCAATAGTTTGTGCAAAGGTAACACTTTTTTTCTTAACCTATACAGCCGTATTTGTTAAAATAGTATAAACACCATAAACAAGAAAAGGCTTTAAAATAAAGCCTAATCTTGAAAATAAACTCTCTTTACGCGGTTGCTTATGCTTGTAAGCACCTCGTAAGGTATTGTCCCAAGCACGTCCGACAGCACCGTTACAGGCAGATGCTCGCCGAATATCTCCACGGTGTCGCCTTCCTTACAGTCTATTCCTGTAAGGTCTATCATGGCCACGTCCATACAGATGTTGCCCACATAAGGCGCTTTCTGGCCATTGACAAGGCAGTAGCAGTGGCCGCAGCCCAGGCGGCGGTTAAGTCCGTCGGCATATCCGATAGGTATGGCACCGATAACGCTGTCGCGGGTGAGCACACCCTTGCGGCTGTAGCCCACTGTGTCTTCCTTCGGCACATGGTGTATCTGCAGTATGGTAGTCTTCAGCGTGCTGACCGTATTCAATACAGAATTGTCGCGGCTGTCGATGCCGTACAGGCCTAGACCCAGGCGGCACATGTCCATCTGCCGCTCCGGGAAGTGCTCTATGCCGGCTGAGTTGTCCATGTGGCGCAATATCTTGTGGCTGAATGCCGACTGAAGTTTCTTGCTGCCTTCATCGAACAGCTTAAACTGCATGGCAGAGAAGTTGTCGAAGTCGTCGCTGTCTGAACCAACAAAGTGTGAGAACACCGAGCGCGGTATTATTGCGTTCTGATGCTTCAGGCGACTGATAAGCTCGTCCATGTCGCAGCGCGGGTCGAATCCAAGGCGGTGCATACCTGTGTCGAGCTTTATGTGTACCGGATATCCGGTTATTCCCTCTTTCTGTGCAGCCTTTACAAGGGCATCGAGAAGGCGGAAGCTGTAGACCTCGGGCTCGAGCTTATAGTCGAACATTGTCTTGAAGGCCGTCATCTCCGGGTTCATTATCATTATGTTGCATGTTATGCCGTTCTTTCTCAGCGTCACGCCTTCGTCGGCAACGGCAACGGCGAGATAGTCAACGCGATGATCCTGCAGGGTCTTTGCCACCTCTACTGATCCTGCACCGTAGGCATCAGCCTTAACCATGCACACCAGCTTGGTGGTAGGCTTCATGTATGAACGGTAGTAATTCAGGTTCTTTACAACAGAATTGAGGTTCACCTCCAGTATCGTTTCATGCACTTTCTGCTCAAGCAGCTCTGTAAGTCTGTCGAACGAGAACTTGCGCGAGCCTTTGAGCAGTATCACCTCGTCGCGCAGCGATCTGAACACGGTGCTTCCGATAAACGAGTTGCAGTCGTCAAAGAAGTACTTCTCTTCTATCATTATCTCATCGGCGCAACGGCTTATCTCCGGACCGATGCCGATAAACTTCTGCACGCCGCGCTTTACGGCAAGCTCTGACACCTTTTTATATAATGTATCGCCGTCTTCACCGCTCTGATATATGTCGCTCAATATGAGCGTGCGGCGGCGTCCCTCATGGTCGGGGCGGCGGTTCATGAAGTCGAGGGCTATGTCGAGCGAGTTGACGTCTGAGTTGTATGAGTCGTTAATCAGCGTGCACCCGTGCTGTCCTTCCTTCACCTCGAGGCGCATGGCCACAGGCTCTATGGCCGGCATGCGCTGTGCTATTTCATCAGCTGTAAGTCCAAGATGAAGCGCAACGGCAGCACATGTTATTGAGTTGGCAACCGAAGCCTCGTCGATAAACGGCAGCGTGTAGGCAGACTCAACGCCATTGAACACATAGGTTACGGTGGTCTGTGTGTTTTTCTTGTCAACCGACTTTACGAACAGTCTTACAGACGGATCCTTCACCGACAATGCAATCTGCTCACCTTTATAGTCGTAGCTTTCAACACATTGTCTTATCACCTCGTCGTCGTAAGGATAAACAATGGCCTTTGAGTCGTGAAACAGGCGTAGCTTCTCATGACACTTGTCTGCCATCGACTTAAAGTTTTCCTGATGGGCGGCACCAAGATTGGTGATAACGCCAACAGTGGGCTGTATGATGTCGCGCAGCGACTCCATCTCGCCGGGCTGGCTTATGCCTGCCTCGAACACTCCCACCTGGCTCTGCTCGCTCAGCAGCCATACCGAGAGGGGCACACCTATCTGCGAGTTGTAGCTGCGCGGACTGCGCGTAACTGTCATTGAGGGCGAGAGCAGCTGATATAGCCACTCCTTTACAACGGTCTTACCGTTGCTTCCGGTGATGCCCACCACCGGAATGTCAAACTCGTCTCTGTGGCGTTCGGCAAGGCGTTGAAGGGCCTCAAGCGCAAAAGGCACTTTCAGGAAGTTGGCGTCAGGATAGTCCTTCTGCCAGTCAGCCGGAAGCACCTCAACCACAAAGCTGCGCACGCCGCGCCTGTAAAGGTCGGCTATGTACTTATGACCATCGTTGCGTTCGGAACGTATTGCAAAGAACAATGTCTCCTCCGGAAAACAAAGGCTGCGGCTGTCGGTAAGAATCCATCTTACGTTGCCGTCGCTCTCGCCATAACGGCGCGCGCCTATAAGAGTTGTAACTTTTTCAATTGTGTAAACCATCTCAATTGATATTATTTTGTTTCTTATTTAATCTTTGTCATTGAAAAGAATAAAGACACGTAACAGATATTCAGAGCCACATAAAGACACGGCCGGGCCACACTGCAGCACCACCGGGCTGCATGCCGTCTGGACATGCCCGCGCACGGGCAAAGCATCCATCACTGCGCCCTAACAGCCAGCCAAACAGTCTAAACAAGACACTCAAGCCGGCCATGGGTGCATAATTAAGGTACAAATTTCGGATATTTTTTTGAAAGAGCCTTAACTTTTAACATTGTTTTATTCATAAACTCCTTATATTCGTCAGAGTCGGGCCTGAACGGCTTGTGGCCCAGCGCCTCCTTTATGGGGCGCCACTCTTCGATAAAGCGCTTTGCTGCCGGCGAGAAATAAGCCTCTGAGAACAGTTCCCATATATAGTCTACGGCCTGCTGCGAAGGATGGAGCATGTCGGAGGCATAGAAGCGATAGTCGCGAAGTTCGTCGTTTACAATCTCGTAGGCAGGAAAATATGTAACCCTGCCGGGATATTTCCTTACCATGAGGTCGGCGGCAAGCAGCAGCGTGGCTTTAGACAGCTGACTGCCGTGATAGCCATACTTGGCGTAACGTATCGGGCTGACGGTAATTATCACCTTCACGTCGGCATTTCTTCCGATCAACAGTTCCACTGCTTCAGAAAGATAGTCTACACACTCGTCTATCGTGAGTTCGCGTTCCGTGAACAACCTCTGCGGACGTTTTGCGCAGTTGTCCACTATCTCGCCTGTTTCGTTCAGTATATATACATGATTTGTTCCGAGTGTCATCAGTGCCACGCGCGGCGCAGCCTCGCTCCGTGCCACGGTATGCAGGATGCTTGCCGGATTATACATCACGCCGTAAGGATTAACCACGGCATTAAACTTCTCTTCGACAAACCGCTTGCCTATGTTGTCGGCAAAGCAAGAACCAACAAAGAGCATGTCTTCAAAAGGTTCAATCTCAAAGTCGGGCTTGTCTATCTTAACTTTTGTCCTGAACTCCATATCATTTCCTCTTTTCCCCTGCAAAGTTAATGCAAACTGAGAGCAATACAAAACAAATCGTATTTGTTTTTATGGCCGAAGTGAAGCTTAACTTATTCAAAGTTAATGCAAACTGAGAGCAATACAAAACAAATCGCATTTGTTTTTATAGCCGAAGTGAAGCTGAAACGCTTGGAAATATACAGGTACAACAAACAGACATTAAGCAAAACACGGCAAATGAGCCTGCAAAAGGTATGCTTTTGCATGATGAAACAAGGCCTTTTGCAACGTAATAGATATGCTTTTAGAAAAAGGTCCGATAAAGGAAAAGAAACGAAAAAAGTTTTTCACAAAAACTCGTCACTCATCACAACAGCACATAACACACTGAAATACAGCGCGTTATTGTGTGATGAGTTGCGTTTCCGACTCATCACGCTTAAAGTCAACCAATATCGGGAAAGCACTATCAACGCCCCCAAATATCCTTGTGTGATGAGTTGAACAAGCAACTCGTCACAATACAACATCCTAATAATCAGGACATTATGCTGTAATGTGACGAGTGACGAGTTTTTATAAAAAACTTCTTCGGGTTATATCCGCAAATTTGTTAATACGGATAATTATAAATGAAAACCAAGAACGAAAACTACAAATGCCATGACCGCATAATCAGGCAAAGCAAATCATAATTTTCAACTCTCAATTGTCAATTCTCAATTCTTAGCTTCGGCTCACCTGCAAGCCCTTGGTGCTGAGCGACATATCGACAAAGCGGGCATTGGCATTTGGCCTGTTGCTGTTGAGTATCTGTTTGATACGGGCTGCCGCGTCAGGATCCTTGGCCACCATATACAGATAGCCGCCTCCGCCTGCACCGGCAAGCTTATAGCCAAGACACAGGTCGTCTATAAGTTCTGTTATGCGGCGAACGCTTTCGGGATTGGTGCCGCTGTCGATGGCCTGATTCTGAAGCCATGTCTTGCGCACAAGCATACCCATCTTATTGAAGTCGGCACGCTGTATGGTCTCATACATGTCGAGCGAGTGCTGTTTCATCTCGCGCAGACGTGTCAGCTCGTCGCTCTGATTGAGGAACATGCGGCGCACTATCTCTGCCAGGATGTTCTTTGCCGTGCGTGTTATGCCCGTATAATAGAGCAGGTGGCAAGGCGTGTACTCAGGCTGTGTGAACAAGTCGGACGGAAGCCAGCGCACCGTAGGACACTGGTCGAAGCCGCGGCCTGTCTGCAACAGTTTTACGCCCTGCAGTATTCCGCCAAACTGGTCTTGCCATCCGCCTCCGGTTGTGAGCAGCTGCTCAAGCACAAGCGTGCGGTGGCCAATCTCGTTCTTGTCCCATGCAAGGCCGCAGAAGTCGTTAAGCGCACCGAGAACGGTAGACGCGAGCATGCTGCTCGTGCCCAGTCCGCTGCCTGCTGGAATGGCAGAGAGCAGCGTCAGCTCTATGCCGCAGCCGAAAGCCTTCAGCTGACTTTCGAGCGAGCCGAACTTCTCGGCACAGTAGGCGGGCACAAAGCCTGCAAGGGCCAGCGCGGCCTTGGGTATAGAGAACGGACTGCCCACATGATGATAGTCGGCAAGCTGCTCGTATGTGGTAACCTCCTCAATGGCTCCGAGGTCGATGCTGCGCAGCACGATGTGCGGCTCCTTACACGGACGGACATACGTCTGCAGCGGTGGCTGACCGTTAAGCTCGATGGCAAGGTTGACAACGCTGCCGCCCTCCATGAGGCAGTAAGGCGGCGTGTCGGTCCATCCTCCGGCTATGTCTATGCGCACGGGGCTGCGTCCCCAAACAATCTGGTCGCCGTATACCGACATGCGCGGACTCTGTTTCTCGGTGAGCACCTGCTGTGTCAGTCCGTCGCGCAACAGGGCAAATGCCTTGTCTTCATTCTTCTGATATTCGTTGCCCTTGATGCGTGCCAGCTCAGAGCGGAACATTGAGTCGTGTATGCGTGTCAGCAGCGGCGCATTGTCGCTTATCGCATCCGGCTGGGGAATGTTGAACTTGGCAAAGTCGCGTGCGGCATCGTCAAGGTCGACCTGATAGAACACGCTATGCTCATAGTTGCGTGCCAGAGCCTGCCAGTTGGCAGCACGCAGCAGGTCGCGCTGCTGCTGAAGCCTCATCAGGTCTGCCTCAGCCGATATGTCGTCGGCGCTGAGCCTGCGGCTTTCGCTCCATATCTCGGCACCCTCTTTGAGTTCCGGCTCGGAGAGCATCCAGCGCAATACGAGTCCGGCATCATTCACGTCGGCACATGCCGGGAATATGCGTGCCGACTGCAGGTCGGCATTTCCGTCTATTGTGTCAATGTCGATGTTGCGCTCGGCAGCCCATTCGGCAAACGGACGTCCGAGGAACGTAACGCTGAGGTCGTGAAGGTCGCCGCGGAACTTATCGTCGTATCCGTAAGGCCTTACTACATATTCGTCTTCGCCGGCAGGCACAATGTCAACACACTGTCCCGGCTGAAGACTTATTGTCCAGTTGTTTTCGGGCACGCCCGTTATGATGTTCTCATGCGCCAGCGTCCACGACGAAGGCACATAGCTGTTTTCTATCCAAAGATTCTGGTTGCGCTCAGTGATGGCCGTACCCACGCATGCATTCTGAACAAACATGGCGGGGTGAGGCTTCAGCGAGTGATGCATTATCTCGCGCTGGTCGTTGACAAGATTCTGTATAGCAAGTGTAGACGACAGAATCTCATGACTTGTGCCGAAATGATAAAACTCGCCGCCTGGCAAAGGCAACACGGCCACGCTCAGGCTGTTGAGTTCATCGTCCTTAACCGAAGGATCTGTGCCGAGCGAGCAGCCGAACTCAGAATAGAGGTCGTAGTTGATGCGCTCGCCGTTGCGCTTTGAGCGCTGCATGAGCAGCTTGACGGCGCGGTCGCTCAACAGCCACACGCCTATGTCAGTAAGATAGAAATGATCCTTGAGCAGTTCGCCGAGAGTCTTCACCGAAGGCTTCTGCATCATGCACTCAAGCACCGACGGAGTTTCGCGTCTTGACACAAACACGCCGTGGTCTTTGGCTATCTCAGGGCCGAGCCACAGGCCGTAGCACACCACGTCGGCCTCTGGTATAGGCTGAAGCGGCTGAGTGGCACGTATATACACATCGCCACTGACAATCATGGTGTGCATGTTGTCGGGCGCGCAGCTCATTATCTTGTCGTAAAGGGGTATCTGCAGCGACAGAAGATTCTGCGAGAGCCTCTGTCCGCGCTCCCAGCGGAACACCGGCACGGGCGTCAGCACCTTGCCCGACGGGGCGTAGGCCGGCAACCGGCGGCTCTGTCCGCCGGCATGCAGCAGCAGGCGTCTGTCTGAGGCAAGCCACTCGTCGAAGCTCTTGCCGTCTGAACTTTCGGCATAACAGGCCTCCAGCAGCCATGTTGAGCCGCCGCCCGAACCGAGCTTATGCCCTATAGGGTCGTTGGTGCAGAACCATTCGATGCGGTCGTGTCCGGTAACATCATGAAAACAGTTTACCAGATTTGGCGGCAATGACAAAAGCTTTTTCATTTAACCTTCCCTTTCTTTTTCATTTCAATATATACAACAAACAGAAGCGCCAGAATAAGTACGGCATAAGCTATATATGCTATGGTCTCGGTTGTGCTGACAGACTTAGGATAGAACATCAGTTCTACGTTGTGCTTGCCCGGTGCGACATTGATGGCACGCAACAGATAGTTGACACGTCCGAGCTCGACGGGGTTGCCGTCGACTGTGGCTGTCCAGCCGGGATAATACACCTCGGAGAACACTATCACACCGCCGGCATCAGAGCTTACGCTATACTTCAGGTGGTTAGAAGAATATGATGTGAGCTTGACAACCGACACACCACCCTGCTTCTTGGCATCCTTCAGCTGACTCTTAAACTTGGCGTCGGCCACTGCCTCATGGCGCAGATCAATCTTTCCAACTCTATCTATTTCGTCGTTGGCGCTGTTTACATAGGTTATACGGTCTACAAACCATGCATTGCCGTAAGCATACGGATTCTTCAAAGGCACGGTCTGTCCGCTCTGAAGCGGGAATATGAAATATCTTGCGTTGAGCATGTTGAGCACCGGATAGATGCTGTCGCCGTTGATCTTGGTCATGTCGCCGCCGGCCTCAGCCACTGCGGGCACAAGCTTCTGCATCTCAGGAGCGATGTAGGCGTCTATCATGTCCTGATAACGGCGTAACTTGGCGGCGTGGTATCCGCCTATGCTGTTGTGATAGTAAGAAGTTTCGTTCTCATTGAACGTGTTAGAGGCAAGGTTGAGCACGCGGTAACTGCCGAAGTCGGTCTTGTCCTGAAGGATAATCTTGTCGGTCTCGGTCATCTCTATCGGTGCCTCGCGCTCACTCTTGTTGACAAACATGTCGTTGTTGAGGTAGCGCTTGTTGACCTGCCACATGTCAATAAGACAGAGAACTATCAGCGCTCCCACCATGTATTCTGTCTTCAGTTTCTTTGCCTTATAGAGCAGCAGGCAGAGAGTGCCGATGACAATGATGAAGAACGAGCGCCAGCAGTCGGCAGTGAACATGGCGATACGCATCTCGCGCAGATTGGCGAGCAGCGGGTTAAGATAGTCGGCCGGTATCTGCTGCAATGCCCTCATCTCTTCAGACGAGATGAAGTCTGAGAAGAACATTGTAGGCATAACGGCAAACAACAGGGCGATGCCGCCGGTGAGGGCGAAGCTTGCATAAACGTATTTTATCTTTTGAGTGAGGATTTCAGGTTCGTCAACAATTTTCTTCAATGCAAGCATTGCCAACAGAGGTATAGTAAACTCGGCAATGACAAGTATCGAAGCCACCGTGCGGAACTTTGAGTACATCGGGATATAGTCGATAAAGAAGTCGGTGAACGGCATGAAGTTCTTACCCCATGACAGCAGTATAGAAAGCACCGTTGCGGCAAGCAGGGCCCACTTCATAGGTCCCTTGACGATAAACAGGCCTAAGACGAACAGCATGAGCACGAATGCCCCGACGTAAACAGGGCCGCTAGTTCCGGGCTGTTCACCCCAGTACTGTCCGAGCTGCTGATATATATCTATAAAGTTGTTGTCGGCATGTTCCATGGCAGTCTTGTTCTGTGCCAAAGGCATTGATGCGCCACCCTTGGTGTTGGGCACGAGCAGAGTCCATGTCTCGCCTATGCCGTAGCTCCACTGCGTTATATAGTCGCGGTCGAGTCCGCTGCTTGTCTGGTTTGCCGTGTTTTTTTTGACCAGTTCGCTCTTGCCGCGCATCGACTCCTGGCTGTACTCCCATGTGTGATAAAGGTTGCTCAGGTTGATGCATATACCTATTATGGCACCGGCAGCACACACAGCCGTGGCCTTGCCGAAATGAGCCAGTTTGTGGTTACGGATGGCATCAACGAGATAGGCAATGACCATAAACAGGATGACAAACAGGAAGTAATACGTCATCTGCACGTGGTTGGCGTTGACCTCAAAGGCCGTAAACAGCGCCGTGACAATGAGTCCCCACAGGTATTTGCCCCTGTAGGCAAGCACCACTCCGGCTATCATCGGCGGGAGATATGCCAGAGCCATAACCTTCCAGATATGTCCTGCGGCTATGATTATGAAGAAATAGCTCGAGAAGGCCCATATTATGGAGCCCAAAGCCGCCAGCGACTGGCGGAAATCGAACGCACGAAGAAGGATATAGAATCCCAGCAGATAAGCAAAGACATACCACACGTTCTCAGGCAGGAAAAGATGATAAGCCTTTACGACCTGGCCCAGTCCGTCGGTGCTGCTGTATGAGGGCGCCGTCTGATATGTCGGCATGCCGCTGAACACGGAGTTCATCCAGCGAGTCTGCTCTCCGGTTTTCTCCCTGTGTTCTGACAGTTCTCGCCCGAGGCCCTTGCTTGCAGCCGAGTCGTGGCGGAAAAGAATCTTTCCTTCAATATCGGCAGGAAAGAAGTATGCGAAAGAAATAGCCGCGAACAGCAATATGACCAGCACGTCGGGCAGGTATTGTTTCCATGTTTTCATTGATACTTACGTTTTTAAATTAAATCTGAGTGCAAAAATACACAAAATTCATGACATCAGTCAACTCTTTGCGTAAAATTAAGATGTATTCGTTGCTTGCTGCCGGCATGGCGCCATATCAGCATTAATGTCACTTTATTTTTTCCGTCGCCCTAAACGGCACGGCAGGCAAACCTGCACCATTGCACAGATTGGGCTGCGAGCTGTCGCTCCAGCAATAACGCACCGTCACGGGTCTTGCCATATCCGTTTTTGAACTTAGCACAACCTTGTTGTCTACAATCTGGGCTTTGGCCGTGTTGTAGCGGTTCTTTGTGTTTTTCAGTTTAAAGTTGTCGGGCATCTTTCCGTCACGTGTCTTCAGACCGTCAGCGTTTTCAAATGTCAATATGACCTTATCGCCTTCAACTTCCATGCTTTTAAATGTAGGTCCCGAACTTACGACATCTCGCCCATAGGTCTTATTTAAGGCAAGCAGGGCCAGGCGCTTTCCGACTATCCATTTATATGGCGGATGTATATCTTTAAGATTATCCACCAGATCATTAATAACAATCATACCCGTATGGGGAACATCAAGACAAGACGCCTGCTCCTCCCAAAATTTAGGAAGGGCATCCCACGGCAATCCGTTCTCATCGCCCTTGCGGTCTGAATAGAGATAAGGTGCCAGCTGGACGAAATAAAACGGCATGGCGTCATCATGCCAAGCCTTTCGCCAGCCGTCAATCAGCGCACGCTGCTTGACATCATACCCTACGCCTCTTTGGTCCAGAACATTTGCCTCGCCCTGATACCACAGAAATCCGCGCATAGAGAATGGAGCCAGCGGAGCTATCATCGTGCGGTAATGATCGGCAACAGGCAGACCATAATAGCTGCCGTTGGCGTATCCATCATTCAACTGCGACGAGCCCTTGAACGCCTCTTCAGGCATCCACGACTCAATCATCGATCCTCCCCACGACGAGGATATCAGTCCGACTGGTACGTCAAGACTGTCAGACAGATTCTTTGCAAAGAAATATCCTGCGGCAGAAACAGGGGCAAGACTTTCTTCTGACAGCATCTTCCATCCGGCAGTAGGCAGTATCTCGCCATTATTTGAACACTCTACATACATTGTGCGTATTATCGGACTGTCTGCAGCCTTAAATTCCTTATACAGTACCTCCGGGTCGCCTTTCTTTGGGCGGGCATGGTGCGGGTGGTTGTTCATGGAATATTCCATGTTTGACTGTCCTGAGGCGAGCCACACTTCGCCAACAAGAATATTGCTTAGCACAATTTTTCCTGACTTTGAACTTACCACAAGTTTTTGCGGTTTCTTAGTAGCGCTCACTGCTTTAAGCACGGCAATCCATTCACCGTTGGCATCGGCTACCGTACTGTATCTCTGAGACATAAAACTTATTTTTATCTTCTCGCCGGCAGGAGCCTTTCCCCATACATATACTGGTTTTTCCTGCTGTATCACCATATTATCAGTAAATACCGGTGCCACGGTAATATCGGCAAAAACATACAACGGCAATAGCGACAGCGCTATTATCAATAATTTATAGACTTTAACCATAAGAGGATGTAAAATATGATTTGTTTTCAAGTACGCAAAAGTAATATTTTTTCAACTACTCCGCATCATTCTGAATAACTTTTTAGCGCAGTCTGGCCTTACCGGCACTCTGAAAGAAACAAAATTCATATATTTTGCACATATTCGGACCCCGACAGGCTGTTTTTTCCTATATAAGTATTATCTTTGCCAAGAGCGTTGTCCTGGCATACAGTAACGCGTTATTATAGGTTACATTATTTTAAAACTAATATTTATGAGAACGTCATTATTAAACAGGATATCAATGGCATTGATATTCGCATTTGCCGCATTAAATGTTTATGCCGGAATTAATTCAGGAGACGAGCCGTATGAGTTTGAAGAGGGCCTTAGTGATGGAGGTACTTATTATTACAGGACAAAAGATCTTGAGTTTAAGGCATCCAACACTGAAGAAATTGTACTTGGAGGTCTTCAGCTTCTGTATAAGAAAGGAATATATCCGGTAATCTCAATAAGGATTGCAGGCTTTGAACAGAGCCTGATAGACCTTGGAAAAAAAACACGCAGATACGAAGACAAGGCTATGATAAACCAAACACTGACGCTGACGCTTACAAACGGCGAAGTGATAAGTACATACGAGGCAGGAGTGTCTGATGTCCTGAAAAAAGAATTTGAAGACGCAGAGATGGCTAATCTAGGAATACAAGCGTCGGTATCTGATCTTTCGAGCAGTCGCAGCGACTTTTCCTCCATGTCATCAAGCAACCGTATAAGCCACGTGATACAGCAGCTTACGACCTTCAACATAAAAAAAATCGTAATATCCGGCATAACACTCGACGTGTCGACAAAATCAGCCCCTACATATCTGGCAATGTTCAAGGCACTCGACAAAAGATTCGGCCTCAACTACCTTAAAGCACCGTCGTACAACACCTACACCAATTTGAGCGCAACGGTGAAGTCTATCACCACAGAGCATAACCTCTACCAGAACGGGCAGAAAGGAATGAATGTCAAAGTGAGCTTCGACGTAAGCGGCATGAAGGGCAAGACGGGCATCTGCGTAGCCTACTTCTACTTCGAAAACGGAACGGCTCTGAACGACTACAACAAACATTATTACACTACCGACGGCAAGGTGTCGTCTTCAACAAAATATACGCCGGGGTGGGACAACACGACATACACCGACCTAAAGATTTTCATACCCTACAGCGAACTTCATCTCGGAAGCGGCAAATCGCACCTGAAGGCCAAGGTTGAAATATTCGACAACAACAACCGCAGCATAGGCAGTAGCCAGTGGACTTACTTCAACTACACCTATCCATGATGCGCCTGCCAGCCACACATTCTAAGAGATTTTTTGCCTCCTATAAGCCGGCGGCACGCTGATATGTCGCAAATTCTTTATATCTTTGCCACATAAAACAACAGCATAAAGATGAAAATAGGAATAATAGTGGCAATGGACAAGGAGTTTGTGCAGCTTAAGGCACTGCTCGAAAACGCCACAATGGAGCAACACCACAAGAAAGACTTCGCCGTGGGCAACATCGGCGACAAGGACATCGTTATACAGAAATGCGGCATCGGCAAGGTAAACTCTGCCATTGGTGCCGTGGAAATGATAAACAACTATGCCCCCGACCTGGTGATATCTACCGGAGTGGCTGGCGGAGCCGACGTAGAGATGAACGTAACGGACGTCATCGTGGGCACGTCATATTGCTATCACGACGCCTACTGCGGCAGCGAGTGCAGCTTCGGACAAATCATCGGCATGCCGCCTGCATTTACGGCACCAAAAGACCTCGTAGAAAAAGCTGTATCCCTGAGCGGCGAGACAAAGATTCATGCCGGTCTGATTGTCAGCGGCGAATGGTTTGTCGACTCACGCGAGAAGATGCAGGGCATACTCGACAACTTTCCCAAGGCCAAAGCCGTCGACATGGAGAGCTGCTCTATAGCGCAGACCTGCCACATATACGGAGTGCCGTTCGTAAGTTTCCGCATAATCAGCGACATACCGCTTAAGGACAACAAGGCGTCGCAATACTTCGACTTCTGGGCAAGACTTGCCGAAAAGTCGTTCAACGTTACCAAAGAATTTCTTAAAGTAATATAAGCAATGAGTTACTGAGATGTCAAGGAGCGACGCATTTGTCAGAATATCCTCAAAAGCCAGACAACGAAAAAATGAAACAACGCATTTGTCTTAACTCCTTAACTCCATAACTTCTTAACTCCTAAAAAATGAAAAAGATTCCAAGTTTTACAATCGACCACAACCGCCTGCTGCGCGGAATATACGTATCACGCAAGGACAGCGTAGGCGGAGAGACCGTCACCACATTTGATATACGCATGAAGGAGCCTAACCGCGAACCTGTTGTTCACGCCGGCGCACTCCACACCATTGAACATCTGGCTGCAACCTATCTGCGCAACGACCCGGAATGGAAAGACCGCATAATCTACTGGGGGCCGATGGGATGTCTGACGGGCAACTATCTGCTCATGCGCGGTGACCTTGAACCGAAGGACATCGTGGGACTGATGCAAAAGACATTCAAATTTGTTGCTGACTTTGAAGGCGAAATACCGGGAGCTGCTCCGAAGGACTGCGGCAACTGGCTGCTGCACGACCTGCCCATGGCACGATGGGAGGCACGCAAGTTCCTGACAGAAGTGCTTGAGGTAATCAAAGACGAGAACATGAATTATCCCGGCTGACATACCTCTGTTATTTAAAATAAGTTAAATCATGTCACATCAGCAATGCGATTGCGTACTAAAATCAGAATAAGACACAAAACAGCATTGCGTATGAAAAGACACAGAATAATAACGACTGCGCTTGCGGCAGCCATGACAGTTGCCGCAGCGCATGCTCAGACCGACACGCTGAAAGTTGACACCACATACAACCTTGGCGAAGTTACGGTTAATGGTATGCGAGTGATAAGCAAGGTAGACCGCCAAATACTTCTGCCGACATCAACAATGAAGAAGCACTCATCGAACGGATACGATCTGCTGAGCAAGATGACGCTCAACGGTATAATGACCGACCCGATTAAGCAGGAAATTAAATCACTGAAAGGCGGAAGCGTGCAGGTACGCATAAATGACGTTAAAGCCAATCAACAGGACATAACAGCACTGAGACCTGACGAGGTTGTAAGGGTTGAATATATCGACAATCCCGGAGTGAGATATTCAGACGGCAGCATGGACGCTGTAATTAACTTTGTCGTAAAGAGAAGATATGCGGGATATGTCGGCGGGTTAGGAACGATGCAGGCCTTCACTACCGGCTTCAACAACAGTAATGCTTACTTTAAGTATAACTACAAGAAATCGGAGTTCAGCATATACTACAACTTCAGCTACCGCGGCTACGACGAGCGCAAGGTGGACAGCGAAAACACATATTTCTTTCCTGACGGAACGCAGCGCCAACGCCAATATTTAGGCTACAACACCAACTTCATGTACACCTTTAATACGGTCCAGCTGGGCTACAACCTTGCCGAACCTGACAAATATACCCTGAACATCAGCCTCAACTATAATCAATACAACAACCCGAACTCAGGCTCAAATCAGCTGGCAAAAGAGACATCAATGCCAGACTTGTATCTGTATAACAAGAGTAAGAACAAAATGTACACCCCGTCGCTCGACATCTACTGGTCGCTGAACCTGCCTAAAAAGCAGAACATAACGGCCAATGTAGTAGGAACTTACATCGGCACCGACTACAAATATATGTCGCGCAACTATCTCTTCAACCAGTCGCCAGAGCAGTCGATGCAGGCTGACCCGGTGAATGACTACAGCTATTCTACCACGGGCCGCAAATATTCGCTTATCAGCGAGGCTATATATACGAAGGAATTCAAGAACAAAGTGTTCTCGGCCGGAGGCGAATACACCGTAAGCCACACTGACAACGACTATACAGGAACGGTGAACACGGACGCCATACTAAACTCAGACAATCTTTATCTCTTTGCACAGCTACAGGGAAAACTCGGCATATTCAACTATCAGGTGGGCCTCGGTGCAAACTATCTTGCCATTCATCAGGGCGACATAGGATTCAACAAGTGGACACTGCGCCCGCAGTTAAGTCTTTCGACCAAAATAACCGATAATCTGTTTGTAAGATACTCAGGACGAATAAGCCAGCGTTCGCCTTCGCTCTCGCAACTGAGCGACGTAAGAAACCAGAGCGACGAACTTAACGCAAGCGACGGAAACACAGGACTGAAGCCTTACACAGGATACAGCAACAGTCTTATGCTAAGCTGGAACCGTCCGCTTTTTAACTTCCAGTTGTACGGAAGCTGGTATTATGCGCCCGACATCATCATGACATCTTATATTCCTGAGCTGCAGGACGACGGCACATATCTGCTCATCAGCAAGCCGGAAAACCAGAAGAGCTTCAGTCAGAAGTCTCTCACAGCCTACTTCACGCTGCACGCCATCAAAGACATTCTCGACATTTCGCTCTATGGTGATTACTCTAACTATAACAGCCGCGGACTTGACTACTCTCACAACTACCACTCATGGCGCTGGGGCGGATATGCCAACCTTATGCTGGGCAGATGGAATGTTTCAGCAAGTTTCTACACCGCACCGAAAAGCTATTTTGCCGAATCTATGAGCACGGGCGAAAACCAATCGAACCTCAACATCAGCTATAAATATAAAGACCTCAAAGTAGGACTTGGAGTTTTGCTGCTCGGCTATGCACAAGGTTTCGACTATGTGGGCAAGACAGACAGCAAGTATCTGCAGAGCACTACGCATACATATATCAAGGACAACGGAAACATGATTTACTTAACGCTGTCGTACAACTTCAGCCACGGACGCAAATATCAGACGGAACGTAAGAAGCTCAATAATTCAGACAACGACAATGGTATCAGGTAAAAATTTATTCAGCAAAATTCTGCAAGCCTTTAAAGGCAAGACGGAAGAAAGGCCGCAACAGGAGGAATGCGGCCATGCAGACAACCACAATGCAATGAGCAACAGCGGCGACAGCAGCTATGTAAAAATAATCGATGATGGCGACGGTAAGATAGCCGTGCTGCTCGAAGTGGAACACGACAAGGTGCTTGAGCTTGGCGATAGATTGGGCGAAATAAACGAAGCGGCCTACATGAACGGATATAACTGGGACGCCCTGATAAGGCATTATCTCAAGAACAACGCACCCGACATACTCGAGGCAATGGACACCGATCCTGAGGCAGGCCTCTATGCGGCTTACTTCAAGGAGAGCGATGCCAACCGCGACAAGGCCAGGCGACTTGCCGACATGCTGACCTCGCTGATTGACAACGAACAGGAGCTTTGCAGGATAGTGAGGGAAGAAGGCGACAAGATAAACTGGGGATAATTATTTTCTCTACAATTAGCTCCCCCGCGGCAAACGGTTCATACAAATACAAAGAATGCAGACAGGACGCACTTTCAGTGTTTCTTCTGTCTGCATTCTTTGTTTTTATTCAAAACCGCGTTATAATTTGCAGCTATACCTCATATCATTGGCAAAGTCGACTGCGTGCTTCCCGGTCAGTCAGCGCACCCCGTGCGCCGCCTGCGCCATATCACGGTCTGCGCCAATCCTCTTACAGCCACAAACGCTATGAACGCAAGCCACAGACCGTGGTTGGCCATTGTGAAACGAAGAGAGTAATAAAGGGCGAAGAATGTTACGGCTGCAAGAAACATCGACTGAAGCATGCCGCGCGTCATGGTGCAGCCTATAAACACACCGTCCCATACAAACGCCGCCATGCCGGCAACAGGTATTGCCAATGCCCAGTAATAATACTCATGCGAGGCAGCCACCACAGAAGGCTCATCGGTAAGCAACGAGAGAAAGGCGTCGCCGCCTATGCCATAAACCAAGGTGAAGCCTACTGCCATGCCGGCTCCCCACCAGAACAGGCGGCGCACCGTGGAGCCAAGAGCCTCATGATTGCGCGCCCCGTAAAACTTGCCGCTCAAAGCCTCGCCGGCATAAGCAAAGCCGTCCATAACATAAGAGAACAGCATATAGAACTGCATGAGCAAGGTGTTAACCGCCAACACTACCTCACCCTGCCACGAACCGGCTGAAGTGAAAAACAGCATTACGGCAACCATGCACAGCGTGCGCAAAAATATGTCGCGATTTACCTTGAAGAAATGCGCCATTGCGTCGCGCCGCCATACGCCTTGCCATGAGAAATAACGCCTCAGACGGCGATAATTTACGAAGCATAGCAGCAGTGCCATAATGAAACCGCCCCATTGGGCGATGAGTGTGCCCAGGGCAACGCCTTCAACCTTAAGTCCAAGGCCGAACACAAGCAGCGTGCTCGCACCGATGTTTATTATGTTCTGCGTTATGGCTATAAACATTGGCACGCGCGAATTCTGCATGCCTATATACCATCCCGACAGACTGAACAGGCCGAGCATGGCAGGAGCGCCCCATATAAGTATGTTGAAATATATCGAAGCAAGCCTTCTTACCTCGGCAGGCGGCTGCATCACGAACATTGAGGCCTCGCGCAGCGGCACCTGCAACACGATGAGCGCCAAGGCAACCGCCATGGCAATACCCAACGAACGGCAGAGCATGCGCACCGTTTCGGTAAGGTCGCGCCTTCCGAGAGCCTGCCCCGTCAGTCCGCTCGTGCCCATGCGTAGGAATCCGAATATCCAGTAAATCACGTTGAACGTCATGCCGCCAACGGCTATTGCACCTATATACGATGCAGCCCCGAGGTGGCCCACTATGGTTACGTCAACCAGTCCCAGCAGCGGCACGGTGATGTTGCTCACTATTGCCGGTAGGGCTATGTTGAGTATCTGTCTGTTTCTGTTATCCATTGTTGCCTGTTTTCTGCTTCACGCACGATACAGCCAATGTTGCTGTATGTGCCGGAGAATAATGTTTTATATTGATATTTACAGCTTTCGGGCTGCAAAGTTACTCAAAAAAAACATTAATTCGCAACGAACCGGGCATAATGCTATTTCTGCTCTATGCTTACGCGGCCGTCGGCGTATCTGAACTGTGCCACGCCAAGGTCGTTAAGCGCCTGAAGAACGTCTGCCAAAGAAACCGACCGGGGGAAGTTGAAGTGAATTCGGACAGAAAGCAGACTGCACGAATGGAAAGCAATGCCTACGTTATACCATGATCCTATGTCGTTCATAACATCCTCGAGCCGCGAATCGTCGAAACAGAACTCACCGTGAGTCCATCCTCCGACAGCTGCCATGTCGGCCTTTTCCACCTTTATGCCACCCTTATCGTTGACAACGGCCTGATGTCCGGGACTAAGCATCCTGCCCTTTCCGCCGTCTCCACTACTTACACTGACACAGCCTTTAAGCAGCACCACCGAACTTGCGCTGCCATGATAAGAACGGACATAGAACACCGTGCCGAGCACCTTCGTACTCATATTTCCGCTCTTCACGACAAACGGTCTGCCGGCATCATGCCTGACGCTGAAGCGTGCCTGTCCTGTAAGCTCAACCTCCCTGACGCCATTCTGTCCAAAATCTGACGGATATTCAAGACGAGAGCCTGAACCGAGCATTACGCGGGAACCGTCGGGCAGAAGGACATCAGACGTAGTGGCCGACGGCGTCTGCACAACAACATTGTCTCCGTCAGCCACACGCGATGTATGCGACGGCAGTTCGGCCATGGCAAATGTCTCAATCACTCCGGATGAGCCAACAATATCATTCCATGCAAACGCCACGACCAAAGCCACTACGGCAGCAGCTGCCGCTGCTGAAATGAATATGCGACGCAGTCTCAAACGTGAGCCGCCGGCATCGCCATGACGCGCTTCAAACTGCCGCCATGCCTTCTGCGTCTCCTCATCGCCTGGCATATCTCCCAAAGCCTCGCCGAGCATCATCAGCAAACGCTCATCTTCACCACTGCCCTCGCCTGCCTTGCGGCTTGTCAAATCCATGTTTCTGACATCATTATCTTTCATAATTCGTCTCCTTTCCCTACAGCCTCACGCAAAAGTTTCAAGGCCTTTGCAATATGTTTTTTCACGGTATCATAACTTATTCCAAGACGTTCGGCAGCCTGACGGCGTGTAAGATGCTCATAATAACATAGGCGCACTATCGAGCGTGCTGGCTCGCCTAACCCTTCAGCCACAGCCTCAACACGCGAAAGCAGCCGCTCGTGATCGCGATATTCGCTTTCGGCATCTGCCTTCGTGGCCTCAGCCAGCTCTGCCGCCGCACAATTCTCGGTCTTTATATGCTTCAGTCTGTTAATACAGGCGTTGCGCACGCACATATAGAGCCATGAGCCGCGGTCGGCAGGACGCAGCAAGTCGAAGCGCTCCCAAGCCTTCTCCATGACATCGGCCACCACATCGCGCCCCTCGTCGGCATCGCCCGTAAGCTGGACGGCAAACCTGACCAACTTAGGATAATATTCGCAGAACATACGTCTGAAGTCGTCTTTCTTCTTATCTTTCAACAACATTTTTAAAATCAGTTGGCCGCCGTTCATCGCCTTGCACCATTGTGCCAGGAAGCACGGAGACATTTAACGGCCGCAAAGGTAAGCATTATTTTCAACAGGCAGCCGCTACAGTCGTTGTTTCTCGCTCTCTCCGGCTCCTTTGCCTTTATATTTAGTCTTGGTGGCGTTGAACGTATAGTTTACGCTTATGCCTATGCGCTGCGTGTCTGACCATGTACGACTGTCGTAGTATGTACGGTCACCATAACCAGTGAAACGGTCGCGCCCCGTATTGAATATGTCGTCGGCAGAAATGGCCACGCGCAGCGATTTGTCCTTGAAGAATGTCTTTACCACACGCAGACTCACCGTTCCATACTGCTGTTTTATGGTGTAGCTCTGTTTGCCCCTCAGGCCCAGGCGTGCTTTCAGGTTCAGAAGCCAGCCGTGGCTAAAGGTCAGACTGTTGTAGAAAACGAAGTCAAAGACGGGACGGTTCCACAAGTAAGGTATGCCAAGAGAGCGCGCGTCAGAGTCATACCAGTCTATCGAAGCCGACAGGCGGGGCTGCCATATTCCGATTTTCGGTGTCAGTTCAACAGACATTCCGTACATATTAGTATAAGGTATGCTGGCCATTGTCTCCAGCATTACGCCCGGATGGCCGTCTTCATCATATGGCTTGAAGAACGAAGTATACATATTGAGTGCATAGTCGTACCATATCGAGAAATTAATCCATCTCCATCCGCCGTCGATTGTAAAGTAGTTATGTTTCTGTGGCACGAGGAGCGGATCGCCGTTACGGTACATATATTTGCTGACATAGCTTGTCGCGCTCGAGAGCATGCGGTAAAGAGGACTAAGTTTCAACAGACGGTAAGCCAGCGAAAAATTCCAGTCGCCATGGCTGTAGTCGACCGATGTCGACGGAATCAGGTCGTTGTACGTAGGGCTTTGCTCTGCCTTCAGCACGCCAGCCTCATAATACTTGGTCCGCTGATGCTCGTAGCGCAATCCGGCACGTGCCGTAAAACGCCCCAGACCGAGAGTATAGTCGACAAATGCCGAATAAAACTGCTGTTGCAGATGGTCGTCGGCATCTGCCGAGAAGCCACTCTGAGTGAAGCGGTCCTTGCGGTCGGTGAATGTCTCTTCCGTGCCAAACGCCACCTCGCCGCCAAGCAACGGGGCTGTTACCACCAGTTTGGCGGCATAGAGAGAATTACGCACGTCATTATATGATGCAGCGTCCACTTCGTCGTTGTTGGCTGCCACCTGCCAGCTGCGCGAGCATCCGCCCAGATAGTCGGCGTTGAAGTCTATGCTCCACTTACCGAACGTGCCCGTATAGTATCCGTTGACCGAATGGTTCCAGCCGTTGTTCTCAGCCGTCTCCGACTCTGTCTCAATATTGTCATACTCGTCCCCGTCTCGCAACAATATGGTGTTGCCCGTTATATGTGAGCTGCTGTTGGCAAGAGATTTGTCAGCCACATAGCGCACGCCAAACGACTGGCGGCTGTCGGGTTCATAGTTGAAGCCCACCTCACCATTAAAGTTAGAATCGTTGCCGGTCTCAATATTGTCAGACATCATCGTCCATACTGACGACGTATTCATCAGGCTTAGAGTCTGTTTCTGTATATAAAAACTGTTTTCCTTAAAGTTTCCTTTCACAAAGACGTCAAGCCCGCCGGTGCGGTAGTTTAGCGAAAGACCTTCGCGCCCTTCACCTTCATGCCCCTGCGACCATTCGGCATAAGCCAGTCCGCTAAGTCCCTGTCCGCGCAGGCGTATTGTCTTTAACCGTATCACCGCTCCTACATCCGACGAATAGCGAGCACCTGGATTCATTATTATTTCGGCCTGCTGAATCTCAGTGGCGCGCAGCTGTCCGAGTTCGTTCGTGTCGCGCACCTTGCGCCCGTTGATGTAAATCTCTGCCCCGCCACGGCCTATCACGCTGAAATTGTCGCCGTCGCCTGTAACGAAAGGCAGACTGCCAATCATGTCAGCTGCCGAACCCATCATGGAAAGCGGCGTGCCCGCAACATTGGCCACAATGGTGCTGCCCCTGCGCTCCACCATCGGGCGCGACGCCTTTACCTCTACACCTTTAAGCATCATGGCGTTTTCCTTAAGAGTTATGCTGTTTTCCTGACGGCATGGCACGATGACAGTGGTGTAACCTACAAAAGACACGCGGAGCAGACAGTCTTTCTGCGGCATTGAAGGCATGGCAAAAGTGCCGTCGGCTTCCGTGACGCATCCAGAGATATACGACTTGTCGCCGGCAGCCAGCATAACAACATTGGCATAAGCCATGGGCTTACCGTTTTGGTCGGTCACACGGCCGCGCACACTGACGCTGCGCTGGCGCGACTCGCTGTACTGCACAACAAAGTAAGCATTGCGCTCAACAAACGCAAAGGGCTTGCCGCTGAGCAGGATACGCAGGGCCTCCGCTTGTGTCTTGTTTTCCACAGTGGCCGTAACCCTGAAACGCTCCGTCTCCTTATATGTAAACAAAATACTCTTTCGACCTGCTTTCTCGAGCCGCTTTAATGCTGACGGCAGTGGTTCGCCGACAAACTTCAGCGTAATGAGCCTCTTGTTATTTTCTCCGGCATAGCTTATGTTTAAGCAAAAAGCCATGAGGCACAGCATCAACGGGAGTCTTATGTTTACAATAGTTTTATAAATAGCCATAATTCTTTGTCTTTACTTCTAATACAACCCAAGCACCGAAATGGGTATAGTATGTATGTCTTTTTATCAGTATTTAACATTTTAGGGCGTTTCGTACATTTTCAAAAATACCATATCTACCCTTCTTCCACTTTTATGACACATAAAAAGACATGAAGTAACCATAATCTAATCTGCCGACAAGACTGCATACGCAGCTGGATTTTGTAAATAAAACGGATTGATTCCGTTCACTTAACGCTCTCAGAACAGCGGTGCCGGACAGGGATTGGTCTTCAGACCGAAAAATTGCGTATTTTCAGACATTTTAGTTAAATCATTGAATGATAGGCATTTATGGGGTTCTCTCAACAAAAAGTCAAAAGTTAAAAAACATTACTCGGCCATTTACGGGTCAAAAGTGGTGCATTTACGATGTAAAAGTGGGCTTTTTGTAATGCAAAAAGCCTCAACTTTAAAGGCAAAACCATGCTTTTTAGGACCAAAAAGAGGGCCAAACGTAAATGAAAGTTAATAAAGCGACAGCTTTAAGCGGCGCAAATTAACATCCTTTACACATCGGTTTTCTATTTCAGAAAAAACTTTTGTCCTGATCTTTTACCATGTCTTTAAATGCCATGAATATGCCATTTATTCTTTTATCCAATCATGTCATACTTTAAATTTTATTGATTACCTTTGTATGAATGTTTTAAATCAACAGCTGAAAATGAACAACGGCGAAGACCTTACACGGGGAAAAATAACACCTACTCTGCTGCGCTTCACACTGCCGATGATGGCAGGGGCGATGATGCAGCAGTGCTACAACATTGCCGATACGCTCATTGTGGGGCGCTTTATCGGTGCTGAGGCGCTGGCGGCCGTCGGCTCGGCCTACACGCTTATGGTGTTTATCACGTCCGTGATGCTCGGTCTGTCGATGGGCAGCGGCACGGTGTTCTCGCTAAAGTTCGGCGAGGGCAATATGGCAGGTCTGAGGCAGAGCGTGGCGGCAAGCCTGCTGCTTACGGGCGGAATAACCGTTGTGCTGAATGCCGCGGCATATATCTGGATCGACGGCACGCTGCGCCTGCTGAGCGTTCCGGCTGATGTTTATCCGCTGATGCGCAGCTACCTTATGATAATATACGGCGGCATAGCGCTGTCGTTCGTCTACAACTTCTGCGCGTCGCTGCTGCGTTCTGTGGGCAACAGCCGCACTCCGCTGTGGGTGCTGGCAGCGTCGGTGGTGCTCAACGTTGTGCTCGACCTAGTTCTCGTGCTGCTTTTCGGGCTCGGCATTGAAGGCGCTGCGTGGGCAACGCTCATATCTCAGGCTGCGGCAGCAATAGGCATAACGGCATATATACTGAAGACGCGCCCAGAACTGATTCCGCGCCGCAAGGACATGGCCGTAAGCCGGGCAACGCTCGGCGAGATAGCTACATTCTCGTCGCTGACTTGCGTACAGCAGTCGGTGATGAACTTCGGCATACTGATGGTGCAGGGCCTCGTAAACAGCTTCGGCATGGCCGTGATGGCGGCATTTGCGGCTGCCGTAAAGATAGACTCGTTTGCGTATATGCCTGTACAGGAGCTGGGCAACGCCTTCTCGACTTTCATGGCGCAGAACTTCGGCGCATCCAAACGGGGACGCATACGCCGCGGAGTGAAGCAGGCTCTGCTGATGACGACTGTGTTCTCGCTTGTGGTGTCAGCGGCAGTCTTTGTGCTTGCCAAACCACTGATGATGATATTCGTGGACGGTTCGCAGCATGACATAATATCCATCGGCGTGAGATATCTGCGCATAGAGGGAGCCTTTTACGTTGGCATAGGCGTGCTGTTTCTGCTCTACGGCTACTATCGCGCCATTAGGATGCCGGGCATGTCTGTGGTGCTGACGGTGCTGTCGCTTGGTCTGCGCGTGGCGCTCGCCTATGCCCTGTCAGCCGTTCCGGGCATAGGAGTAGACGGCATATGGTGGTCGATACCTATAGGATGGGCTGTGGCAGATGCCGTAGGCATGCTCTACTACGGCAAGACGCTCAGGCGCATCTATGCCCGCAGGGACAATGCCGCTCACGCCATGACTGTCAGGACTTAAAGCCTTCAGCCCTTAATGCCGGCCGAAACAGGGGTATGCCACTGCCGCAGACTGCGCAAGAACAGAGGAACAGACAAGAAAAAGTGCAAATTCTGCACTTTTTACTTTGTTTTTTGCTACATATAAATATTTTTGACTACATTTGCAGCACTTTAAACTTAAACAATATAACATTATCTTTACAACATGAACTTAAGACTGATTGCGGGTGCTGCGGCACTTGCTGCGGCGCTGACCTCATCGTTTGCCCAGCCGCGCGTGATGGACGTCGACACGGGCAAAAACGGCGCCCCCATACAGAAGACAATGTATGGCATTTTCTTTGAGGACATCAATTATGGTGCCGACGGCGGCCTTTACGGCGAAATGCTGGTAAACCGCTCGTTCGAGTTCAAACAGAGCCTGACAGGATGGACAACCTTTGGCAACGTCAACGTGAAAGACGACGGCCCCTTTGAGCGCTGCCCTCACTACGTTGAGCTGGCATGGCCGGGACACGCCGACCGTCTGACCGGAATGCAGAATAGCGGCTACGGCGGAATAAGCCTAAAGCAGGGCGAAGACTACAGACTGACGCTGTGGGCAAAGGCAGCCGAGGGCGAAGGCGGCATAAAGGTGGAACTTATAGACCAGCTGACCGACAGCGAACCTCAGGCCTTCGTAACACAGGAACTGAAGATAACATCTGGAGAATGGAAAAAATATGAACTGATAATGAGGTCGCCCAAGAACGACACAGAAGCAAGCCTGCGCATCCTGCTCAACGGCAAGGCTCCGGTGTGTCTCGAGCACGTAAGCCTCTTCCCCGTAAAAACATTCAAAAACCGCAAGAACGGCATGAGGGCCGACCTGGCTCAGGCGTTGGCCGACATGCACCCGGGCGTGTTCCGCTTTCCGGGCGGATGCATCGTTGAGGGCGCCGACCTGCAGACACGCTATCAGTGGAAGAACACGATAGGCCCCGTAGAGAACCGCCCCGTGAACGAAAACCGCTGGCAGTATGCCATGAAGAGCCGCATCAGTCCCGACTACTATCAGAGCTACGGACTGGGCTTCTTCGAATATTTCCAACTGTCTGAAGACATTGGTGCCGAGCCGCTGCCTGTGCTCAACGTAGGCATGGCATGCCAGTTTCAGAACAAGGACGACAGCGCCAACGTGCCTATGAGCGAGCTGCAGCCATACATACAGGACTGCCTCGACCTCATTGAGTTTGCCAACGGCGACACCACCACTACATGGGGACGCAAGCGCGCCGAGATGGGGCATCCCGCACCCTTCAACCTTAAATATATAGCCGTGGGCAACGAGCAGTGGGAAGAGCCTTACTTCAAGCGTCTGCCGCCGTTCGTCAAGGCTATACGCGAAAAATATCCCGACATAAAGATTATAGGTACATGCGGACCGGCGCCCGAGGGCGAGATGTTTGAACACGGATGGAAGGCCATGAGAGAAATTGGTGTCGACCTCGTAGACGAACACTACTACAAATCGGAAGAGTGGTTCCGCAACAGCAGCATGAGATACGACAGCTACAGCCGCAAAGGCCCGAAGGTGTTTGCCGGCGAATATGCCTGCCACGGCGACGGAAAGAAATGGAACCACTATGAGACATCACTATATGAGGCAGCCTTCATGACCGGACTGGAGCGCAACGCTGACGTGGTGCTCATGGCCACCTACGCTCCGCTCTTTGCGCGCGTTGACGCATGGCAGTGGCGCCCCGACCTGATATGGTTCGACAACGCACGCATGTTCAAGTCGGTAAGCTACTACGTACAGCAGATGTATGCCTGCAACAAAGGCACCAACGTGCTAAAGCTGACCATGAACGGCAAGCCTGTGGCAGGACAGCAGGGACAGGCCGGACTGTATGCCAGCGCAGCAGCAGACAACGGTGACGGCTCGGTGATTGTAAAAGTTGTGAACACAGGCAAGACCACACAGCCCGTGAGCGTCAACCTTAAAGGCATGAAGGGAGAAAGGACGGCACAGACAACCACACTGACCTGCACCGACATGGATGCCGAAAACACTTTAGAGGAGCCCGAAAAGATTGTACCTAAGACGGGCACGCTTACATGTAAGGCAGGCAAAAAATGCACAGTGATTGAGGACGAGATTGCCCCGATGACCTTCAGAGTATACAGGATAAAGAAATGACAGAAGCGACGCCCGGCTCAGACTCATGGCTAACAAAGGCCGCAGCCGGGCGCATGACAAGAACATAGAGCAGCAGGCTACGCAGGCAGGACAATGCACACAACAACATTCTACCTGACATGCAGGCTGCATAACGCCTGACTCCGGCAGACAACTGGCAGAGAGCTGCACATGGCTCTGCCTCACCGCTGTCTGCCGGAGTTTTGTTTACATCCATGATGCCATAAAGTAATGGCTACATGACTACAAAGCACAAATATTTGACAGATTTCTGCCTCCGGCATTAAACCAACAGCCATGCTGCAACGTCTTATTATTAAGAAACAAAAACTTTTACCATGAGAAAGACAATAATAATCGCTACAATCGCACTGTTCATCGGCTTAGGCACGACATCGTGCGTAACGACACGCCCTCCGCACGGGCCGCATCCCAAGCACGTCAATCACAAGCCGCCGAAACCGCCAAAGAAGAAAAAGCATAAGCACCCGAAACCGCCTAAAAAGGACGAACCGCCACACGGATACTGGCACTGACAGCAGTCGAAGACTCTACGGTCAGACCGTCGCTGCGCAGCAAGGCGCATTATGCAGCAAAGCATATGGCAGCAAGCCACACCGCATACAACAAGCCCCAGACCTTGACATAGGCCAGGGGCTTGATGCATATAGCCAATCAGCGCCTTCCGCAAACTAATGCGAAGAGCGCGGATGCAAAGAAAAACACACATCAATAAAGGCATAAGGCACTAAACAACGATTTGCCGGCATTTAGCTGTCAAGACGAGAGATTTACGGCTTAAATACCCCATATTTGGTTTTATTAACACGTAGCGCTTGCGTGTAACTAAATTTATTAGTTTCTTTGCAGAAAGAAAAAATGAACACCTGTTATGAAAACACTTTTGCTCCTTTTATTATCTCTCGTCGCAGCCATGCCGGCAGCAATGGGACAAGTTGCAGACCAAAAGTTCACGGTCAGCGGAACGGTGGTTGACTCGATAAGCCGCGAGGGCGAACCATACGCCACGATAAGCATAGCCAGAAAAGAAAAGCCCGGCAAGGCCGTAAAGATGGCCGTAACCGACAAAGACGGCCGCTTCAGCGAGACGATGAGCGGCAAGGGCAGCTTCGTCATAACCATAAGCTCCATAGGGCGCAAAGCCATAACAAGAAACTTCAGCGTGACAGAAGGCAAAAAGGCTATAGACCTGGGCACACTCTACATCACTGACGCCAAGAACGAACTGGAGGGCGTTGAGATTGTGATGCAGAAGCCGCTTGTGAAGGCCGATATTGACAAAATTGAATACGACATAGAATCAGATCCCGACTCAAAGTCGAACTCGATAATAGAAATGCTGCGCAAGGTGCCGCTGGTGACAGTAGACGGCGAAGACAACGTAACCGTAAACGGCAGCAGCTCGTTCAAGGTATATGTGAACGGACGGCCCAACAACATGATGACCAAGAATCCGAAAGAGGTGCTGAAGAGCATGCCGGCCAACAGCATAAAGAAGATAGAGGTGATAACCGACCCGGGGCCTAAATATGACGCCGAAGGCGTGGGCGGCATACTAAACATCGTAACCATAGGCGGAGGCATAGAGGGATACACGCTCACCCTGAACGGCAACGTGAGCAACCGTGGAGCCGGCGGAGGCCTGTTCGGCACGATAAAGTCGGGCAAGCTGACAGTGAGCGCACGCTATAACTACAACTACGACGGCAACAGGACTGGCTACAGCGAAAGCTCGCGCATGGTTACAGAAGATAACATAAGCGCCGACGCGTCGAACATGGCATCGAGCTCTGAAAACAAGAGCCACGGCAACTTTCAGTCGGGAAGCATCGAGGCAAGCTACGAAATAGACTCGCTTAGGCTTGTCACCATGTCGCTGGGCCTATGGGGCGGAGGAAGCAAGGGCAACAGCATGTCGGAAATGACTGGAACAAGTCCGCTGGACGGGCACCCTCTATACGGCTACTCAGCCATGGGAAGGAGCAACTCTTCATGGAAATCAATAGACGGCGGCATCGACTATCAGAGACTCTTCAAGGTGAAAGACCGCATGCTGACGCTGTCATACAAAATAAACACCAACCCTGACGCGAGCGACTACTATACTGACTACGACGAAATAAGTGCCGACAACGGATGGGAAGACTATATCAGCAGGCTCGAAAACCAATACAGCGACAACAGTGAGCGGTCGACCGAACACACGTTTCAGGTCGACTACACCACACCTATAGGCAAGATGCACACCGTGGAAGGCGGAATGAAATACATAATAAGAAACAACAGCTCGGAAAACGACCGCTACATAAAGCCTGCCGAAGACGGCGGAGAATATGTCTACGACACGGAGCAAAGCTCTCACTATAAGCATGAGAACGACATCATAGCGGCTTATCTGGGATACAAGATAAAGGTGAAGAAATGGTCGGGACGGCTCGGAGCAAGATATGAACACACCATACAGGACGTGAAATATCTGCTCGGACAGGGCGATGACTTCAGAAAGCACTTCAACGACCTTGTGCCTTCGGCCACGATAGGATACAGGCTTACGGATATGTCTAATCTAAAACTGGGCTACAGCATGCGCATCTACCGCCCCGGAATATGGTATCTGAACCCTTACCTGAACAACACCGACCCGTCAAACCTCAGCCAGGGCAATCCTAACCTGGAAAGTGAGAAGAGCCACTCGTTCAATATAGGCTACAGCAACTTTACGTCAAAGCTGAGCCTTAACCTCTCCATGCGCTACTCGTTCACCAACAACAGCATAGAAAGGCTGACGACAATGGTGAACGACAACAGCATAGCCGGACTGCAGAACCCAACAGGCAAGGACGTGCTCTACTCCACTTACGAGAACATCGGCAAGACACGGTCGGCAGCAATGAGTGCATACGTAAACTGGAACGCGACAAAGAGCACCAGGATATATGCCAACATGAACGGCCAGTGGCAATACTTCTCCGACGGCAAAGACCTCAGCAACAGAGGCTGGAACATGTATCTGTCAGGAGGCATACAGCAGTCGCTGCCAAAAGAATGGCGCATAAGCCTCAACGTGTTCACGATGACACCGGCCATCACGCTGCAGGGACGCGGCACGAGCTATACAAGCTACGGCATAAACATCAACAAGTCGTTCCTGAACAAGCGGCTCACGATATCTGCCTTTGCCAGCAACTTCCTGAAAAAATATATGGAGTATAAGAACACAACATCGAGCACCGACTTTATACAGAAGTCTGTTTCAAAATACGACAACCAGCGCTTCGGCATAAGCCTGAGCTACCGCATAGGCGAACTGAAAGCAAGCGTGAAGAAGGCTGCCCGCTCGATAAGCAACGACGACGTGAAAGGCGGCGGAGGAGGCAACGCTTCCGGCGGACAATAAATCCGCCACGGGATAAACGCAGACGTGATGTTGTGCAGGAAATGATATAATGCAAAAGCGTGAAAATATTTCGGGAACAACATGCCCGGCAAAGTCTTATGTCACGCATGGCTCTATATGACGAGCAAACATCATAGCCGGCTATTGACCGCAACACCTCCGGCGCTCCGCTGTAATCGCAAATGCGTCATACGCCAACGGCATCAGACTCGACATAAACTGCATACATACAAAACAAATCTGCAAGATAAGGCATCACAACAGACGCCATATCTTGCAGATTTATTTATTGGCACTGCCTGCATGACATAGCCCGGCAAACAGGCTCACTTACAGGCATTGCTCTTGTTGTCTAATTATTTTCCGGTCATTGTAACCTTACCCTTAGAAGCCTTCAAAGCCTTTGTAAGATTCACCATAGGAACAGAGTTGCTGCCAGAAATAACGTTCTTGACCATCTTGCGCTTCATTACAGGAGCCGACTGCTTCTTCTGTGATGCAGGTGCCTCAGGAGTTGTAAACTCTTTCTTTGCAAGAGGTCCCCATTCTTCATTGATATTCTGGGCGATAGAGAAGGCAATGTAAGAAGTGTTCGGGTCAGCCGTCCACGAAGCCTCGTCTACACCAAACTGGTTCCAATAAGGATCCATAGGATTATCGGCCTTAAGATACTCTAAAATCATATCCTCATTCCATTCTTTATCATAAGCATCCTTCTCAATCAACATGTCACGGTGCATAGAGGTCTGATCATTAGGAGTATATGTAACCACCTGATAATAACCAGTCTGAGCGTTACCGCCGAATTCGCCGATAGTGATTTCCATCTGTGCAACACCTTCACCTCCAAGTTTCTTAGTAGAAACCGGTATTATTACCATATCAGCAAAAGTGCCGTTTACGTCCCATGCCTGAACGTAGATTTCATAGTCTGTTCCCGGACTGTTTTTGCCCCATGTGTTAGTAGCCTCACCTGTGTTGTTAAAGCCAAATCCCTTAACATAGTCGCCTAAAGTTTCAAATCCGAACATCGGGCCCATCATCTCGAAGTTCTCCTCAGCAGTGCCTGCGGGGAACAATATTGCAGCATAACCGGCAACGCCTGATCCTGGTTTGAATGTTACTGTTATGTCGCTTGTGGTAACCTCGTCAATGGTATAATTGATAGAGCAGTCGCCAACAAGGTCTTTCTTCGGTGTGGTGAAGTTTGTTCTTGTTGCTCCGCAAGGAATCTGATACTGGTCGTATCCTACAGTGATGATAGCATACTCAGCATTTGGCTTGAAAGCAAAGTCGAATCCGTGCAGTCTGCCGTCTACGAAGTCCTGGAACAATATTTCACTGTCACTACCGTCAAGATAGTTTGCGATAGCTTCCTCTGTCGTAAGCCTGTCGGCACGAACCTTAGACAGACACGCAATCTTGAAACCTACACACTGAGGCGTGCGTGTAACAGACAAAGCAACGGTGTCGCCGGTGGCTCCGCTGTAAAAGCCCTTATACTCTACGTCGGCTGCAACGCGGCCCTCAAGCGAAACAAACGAAACGCTGTCGATACGCTCTACGAGATAACCTTTAGTGCTGCCTGTCTTGTCGGTCACTAACATACGGTTAGGATTAGTCTGGGCATAGCCCATTACAGCCACGATGGCCAATATGATTGTAGTAAAAAGTTTTTTCATCATTTCATGAATTTAATTGTTTTTTTATTTACGCTGAACAGATATACACCTTTTGTAAGGGCGCTTGTGCTGATAGGAGTTCCGTCCCAGTTCTCCTTTGCTATGATAACCCTGCCGCTCAGATCGCATACTCTTACGCGGGCAGCCTGACCGCCCTGCAATCCGTCGGCACCGAGCATTCCTCCACGGTAATAAGGCACAAGAGAAGAATCTTCTGCGGCAGGCAGACCTTCAATGCCGGTGCCTTCAGAAGTGAATTTCAAGCTCATAATGTCGCTAAAGGAGATTGTCTCTTTCGTTCCTGACGTACCATTAATCTCCATGCCATGGTCGCCAAATGTTATCTTTGCGATATCCGTCAGCAAGTATGACTTGCTCTCAGAGGCCTGCGATGCGGGATTGACCACAAGACTGGTGGTCTGCGCATCTGCTGTGAGCCCTCCGTAGGCTAACGCAAGAAACATCGGAATAAACGTTTTTTTCATAGAAATGAATATTTAATTAATAAAAATGTAAGAACCTGTGGCGGCTCTTACAGAGCTTCCAAATACAAATGTATGAATTATTTTCTACGGGCAATGCAAAAATCAAAGAAATTTCCCCAAATTTCAATGTTAAATTCATACATACTACATCTTTTGTAAATGTTTTTCAATGCACAGTTTATATAATCACACATATCCGGCATTACATTATATCACAAATACCAAAGTGCCTGCATTATTTTCTCTCTGATAAATACATCGGCAACAACTTTAGACACATTTTCGGCCATAAAGATTACCATATGATTTAAGCACACTTTGACCTTTGTTGCCAAAACTGCTTAATATGTTTATTTTTGCTAAAAAACATACGGAACACATACCATTACTTTCAGAACACCAAAATAAGCGGCAAGAGAATCCGGCAAAAGAGTTAAAACATGATGATTCATATCATTACATTTTACATAAATATTCAGGTTTATGCAAAATCTTGCATAAAATACAACTTGTATCCTTTCACCTTATAATATATGGTATATTGGAAAGCAAAACACGGCATATTGCAGGCCGAAAAGGCATGTTTTGCAATGAAGAGTGATAGAATAAAAAGTTTTCGCAAAAAACTCATCACTCGTCACATTCCAGCATAAAACCCTGACAGACAATTGTTTATAGCGTGACGAGTTGGCGGTTCAACTCGTCACAGTCAGGCAGAAGATGCCATTTTAGCCGAACTTAACCAATAAAACACTTGCTTGAAGTCTACCTCAATCAGGAAAAATAATATTTTGTCCTTTATTAAGCATGGTGTGACGAGTTGCCGTGGCAACTCGTCACACCGTAACATACTGCAATACAGAAAGTTATACAGCGTTGTGACGAGTGACGAGTTTTTAAGAAAACTTTTTACGGTTTCATCTGACTTACGGCCTCTTCAAGCGGCTTGCTGAGCGGCGGAACATCAGCCGGAACAACAAGCGGCTCGGCAGTTTTGGCCTTCATGGCAGCCTTCCTTTCTGCCTTGGTGGCATATCTCACGCCTGTAACATAAAGCTCCTCATACATATCAATAGATGTCATTGGATTTTTTCCCGGTGTTTTGACTTTTGAGTTCAAATAATAATAACGCCTCAAAAGACTGCTGAGCTTGGGCTGACCATACTTTGTGCTGTACACCTCGCCTTCTTTACAGCCAGTAAAGCGAAACTTATATCCAAAGAATTTCAATGTAAGACTGTCCGCTCCGGCATACGCACTGTCGCAATATGCAGTAAACGTCTTATTCACTGTATCATTTTTCAGTCCTAAGACCATACCGTCCCTCCCGCGAGATACAATTTTGTCATATGCAGCATCTATAACAATATCTGATTTTGGCAAACGATCAAGCAGCATGTAATACCATCTTAAAAGCGGCAATGAAGAATAGTAACTCTCACCCTCTTTGCGTACATTTTTCTCCGAACGCGTCTTGCATCTCACCTTTCCTTTGCCGATAAGTCTCTCAAGGAGAGATGGCAGGCTCAGATGTTCCTCTAAACCGACACTGCCGATAGGCAAATAATAGTCATAAAGTCCCTCACGGAAAGCAGTGGGAACCGAATCGGTGAATCTATATCTTCTGCAATAAGCAGATATCACAAGATAATCAGGCTCGCCAACCTTAGCCTCAACTTCAGGTATTGCGTATGCACGTGGCCTCAGCATCACAACGCCGCTGCTGACAGTATCTGCAAGAAACTCCTTTTCATAATAGTTGATATGATTAACCGTAACCTTGCCCTTATATCCCTTTGGCAGAGGCAAAAGGCCGTCGGCTCCGCTAACGCCCACGCAGCGGTTGCCCGAAATAAACACACTTGCGGCATGCACCGTACTGGAGTCGGTCATGTCGACAATCTTAATCTGCGCGCTGACACATAATGCTGACATCAGCAAAAAGAAACTGAACAATGTCTTCTTCATAGTAAACGTCTAATTTAAAAATTAAAAGTCAAGAATAAAGGAAACCTGCCCGTAATACAGAGAAGGACACGCTTTCCTTAATTCCTGACTCTTTATGTTGATATAGTAAAGCTTATTTACTGCTTGTTGGCACGCTTGCGGTCGTTGTGGTCAAGAATAATCTTGCGCATACGCATGCTCTTAGGCGTAACCTCTATAAACTCATCTTCCTTGATGTACTCCAAAGCTTCTTCAAGTGAAAGCACTGTGCGCGGGATGATGCGTGCCTTGTCGTCTGATCCGCTGGCACGTGTGTTGGTAAGCTGCTTTGCCTTTGTCACGTTTACCACAAGGTCGTTGTCGTGAACATGCTCGCCCACAACCTCGCCGGCATACACCTCCTCACCCGGATCGATGAAGAACTTGCCGCGGTCTTGCAGTTTGTCGATAGAATAAGCATAGGCAGTGCCTGTCTCCATGGCTATCATCGAACCGTTAATACGGCGTGAGATGTCGCCCTTGTAAGGCTGATACTCCTTGAAGCGGTGTGCCATGATGGCCTCGCCCTGGCTTGCGGTGAGCACGTTTGTGCGCAGACCGATGATGCCTCTCGACGGTATGTCGAACTCAATGTTCACGCGGTCGGCCTGACTCTCCATTGATGTCATCTCGCCCTTGCGGCGTGTAACCATATCTATCATCTTGCTTGAGAATTCTTCAGGAACGTTGATAGTAAGTTCCTCGATAGGCTCACACTTAACGCCGTCGATTTCCTTATAAATTACCTGCGGCTGACCAACCTGGAGCTCGTAGCCCTCGCGGCGCATGGTCTCGATAAGCACTGACAGATGCAGCACACCACGTCCGCTTACAATCCACTTATCCGTTGAGTCCTCGAAAGGAGCTACACGCAGCGCAAGGTTCTTCTCGAGTTCCTTCTGCAGACGGTCGTTGATGTGGCGGCTGGTGACAAACTTGCCCTCCTTGCCGAAGAACGGCGAATCGTTGATGGTGAAGAGCATGCTCATTGTAGGCTCGTCGATGGCTATAGGCGGCAGCGGCTCCGGATTTTCAAAGTCGCATATTGTATCGCCGATTTCAAACTTCTCCAAACCTATGATGGCACAGATGTCACCGCTGCTCACCTTGTCGGTGCGCACGTGGCCCATACCCTCAAAGGTGTGAAGCTCCTTAATCTTTGTCTTCTCCTGAGAGCCGTCGCGATGAGCTATCGTCACGTTCATTCCCTCAGTGAGAGTTCCGCGGTGAACACGTCCCACGGCAATACGGCCTGTATAGCTTGAATAGTCGAGACTGGTTATCAGCAGCTGCGGCGTGCCCTCAAGAGCCTTAGGCGCAGGGATAACCTCTACGATTTTATCAAGAAGATATGTGATGTCTGTTGTAGGATTCTTATAGTCCTCACCCATCCAGCCGTTCTTCGCACTTCCGTAAACAACGGGGAAGTCGAGCTGGTCTTCGGTGGCGTTAAGAGAGAACATAAGGTCGAACACCATTTCATAAACCTCTTCAGGGCGGCAGTTGGGCTTGTCAACCTTGTTGACAACAACGATAGGCTTCAGTCCTATCTGAAGAGCCTTCTGCAGCACGAAGCGCGTCTGAGGCATAGGGCCTTCGAAAGCGTCAACGAGCAGCAGACATCCGTCTGCCATGTTGAGCACACGCTCCACCTCACCTCCGAAGTCAGAGTGTCCCGGAGTGTCTATAATGTTTATCTTGGTTCCTTTCCAGTTTATCGAAACGTTCTTAGAAAGAATGGTTATACCTCGCTCACGCTCCAAGTCGTTGCTGTCGAGCACCTGGCCGCTCAAGTCTTGTCCGTCACGGAACAAGTTACCGGCCAACATCATTTTGTCCACAAGTGTGGTCTTACCATGGTCTACGTGGGCAATAATAGCTATGTTTCTGATATCTTGCATACTAATACCTTAAAAGTCAGGTGCAAAGTTACACATTTTTTTCGTAACATTTTGTACCATATCGTTTTTTTATACAAATTGATTATCCTGTTTATAAAATGAATATCAAAATACCGTGCTCATTTGTCGTATTCATAGTTTTCTCTATAAAATTTATGAAAAATCATAATGAGGAGGCAAAAATATCAAGAATCGAGTTCCGGCATAATAAGAAACATATTCATTAGCAGTGAGAAATGACTGAAGCAGAGCAGACCTTTTGTCTTTTCCTTCAAGGTCAACACGCTCACATACTACAACCGGCAACTTTTCTCCGGCTTTACGTACAATATCAAGCTGTCTTACACAATAGTCATATCCAAAAATCCAAGCCCATGGATTACGAAGCCACGGACGTGTATCTGTAATATAATAAAGCATCGGTGTATCACCCATGAACATTGTCGTGTCACCAGGTTCCACCTTAGTTTTCAGTACATCAAGCAAGGTGTCAAGTTCAACAGCTGTTTTTTTGTCCATATATACATTTACACGAGGATATTCAACAGCATAAACATCTTCCATCCTGTTACTCTTCTCATAATATGCAGGGCCGTAAATATTATAAATGTTACGGGCTGCATAAAGACCGAAAGTTGCAAGCATCAAAATCATCAACTGTTTACGGAGCGCACCTTCAAAACGGTCTAACCACAAAGACACTGCATATGGAACAAACGGGAGAGCGAGCCATAGGCTGTAAGCCCCAAAAGTTATTACACCACCATCACTGCCAAGCGGGAGTACCAATACGGTAAGCATTGCAAGTATTGACGTATAGACAATAGCCGGTTCATGCTGCTTAACGTATGCAACATATAAACAAGCCGAAATAGCCATGGCATTAGTTACATAAAGCGGTACGGTATTAAAAATAATCAGTAAAAGGAGATGAAGTACAAGCAGGACAAAACAGATAAAACGTAGCCATCTAGATTTACCAAATCTACGAAACGCCACAACAGTAAACAACGGACATAGCGACATTAACACAAAACGTAAACAAATATGAGCATTGTTATAGATAAGCACGCGGAACATTGTTCCTGAGCCATGAGTGTTTTCTGTATTGCCGGCAAGGAAAAACATCTCATCAACGGCCTCTAGAAAGTAAAACAAATGCCCCATGAAATACATATAACAAAACGTTACAAACACTCCAGACAGGCATCCTAAAACAGCTGTAAAGAGCAATTTAAATGTCAAGGATTTATTGCCACACGGCAAATAACAATAATGAAATATAAAGACGACAGACAACAGACAATAAGAAACATTTGGCAGACGAACAAAGAAACTAAGACCTAAAACAAAGCCTGAAAGATATGTCAGAAAACGGTTGTTGCGTAGAAGGGCTGGAACAATAATTAATATAGATAAATAAGCAGAAAAACTGCTAAATGCATTATAATCAAATACCTCAATCCACTGAAGCATTGAAAAAGCCATCATAAAACCTATATTTATAGCTGCGGGCTTAATGAACGGATGTACCAAACGCCATACAAAGAAAGTGTTTGCTGCCAATATGATACATTCCAACACACGAAAACCATAAATTCCAAATTCACCAAACAACATATTCCAAAGGCCACCAACATTGATGAGCCAATAAAACAGGAACAAGTAATTAATGGAGCCAGGGGAAGAGAACACAAGACGATAGCCGGAAAGGTTGAAGCCATCATCACACATGTTAAAGCCTTGCAAAGCTCTTAACAAGGCCAGAATCAGCAACACAATAACAACAACAGCAACCGAATGCTTACGCAAATATCGGACAGGAAGAAGTCTCTTAAACATTAATAAAAATTTTATTTAATATAAACACATTAATATCATTGCAAAAATAAAAAAATAACAAGAAAAAATTTTATATATAACTTTTTATTTGTAATTTTGCACCCGATTTCGGAGAATCCGATGCATTTGATGATGTTCACGCCCTCACAGCGGCGCGCTGCATCAGAAAGATGTAATCACAAAACATTTAAAACAAAAAAATTCAATGTATTTAGATCAAGCTAAAAAACAAGAGATCTTCGGCAAGTACGGAAAGTCTAACGCTGACACAGGTTCTGCAGAGAGCCAGATAGCTCTGTTCTCTTATCGTATTTCACACCTGACAGAGCACCTGAAGAAGAACCACAAGGATCACGCTACTGCAAGATCACTGACTATCTTGGTAGGTAAGCGCCGTGCATTGCTCGACTATCTGTACGACCGCGACATCAACCGCTACCGTGCAATAGTTAAAGCTCTTGGTCTGCGCCGCTAATTTAAGAAAGCGCAAACAAAGCTTAAAAGAAACACGAAGTCCCGAAACTGTTACTAAACGGTTTCGGGACTTAGCTTTTTATTACGTGCCAACCTCCCATATACATACAGCCACGGCGTTGACATAGCTGTATAGCATTTCTGTGCTATAAGGCAGCAAGTTACATGCCGGCGCCCATTCAGGCGCGTACCTGCACATTAAAACACAGACAACCAAATTATGGCTGCCCGAATGCGGTTATTATAATAATGTGTGTTTGTATGATGACTCTGCTCAGCCTGCTCATCCGAAAATCTCGCGCAGCGGCTTCATAACAAAGTCGCGCTCATGCATAAGCGGATGCGGTATTTTTAAATCAGGCTCATCCACCTTTATATCATCATACAGCAGAATGTCGATGTCTATTATACGGTCGTGATACTGGCCGTTTACCGACTTTACAGTGCGCCCCATGTCACGCTCTATGGCCTGCGTAGCTTCCAATACGGCACGCGGACTCAGCTGAGTAGACACGCATACAGCTGCATTGACAAACATATTGTCTGAAGAAAAGCCCCACGGCTCGGTTTCGTAAAGAGACGAAACACGCTCTACCCTACCAATGTGTTCACCGATAAGATCAACGGCACGCCTTACGTTATGTTTGCGGTCGCCTAAATTTGTACCAAGAGAAAAATAAACCGTATGCAATTAGGAAGCAAGAATTAAGGATTAAGAAATAAAAAGTTTAGAATTGGAAAGTAAGAATTAAGAAACAAGAAAAGACGCCTTTGCGACAACACCTCTTACTTCTTAATCCTTACTTCTTATTTATCAGTCGTTTACGATGAGCATTGCGTCACCGTAGCATCCGAACTTATATCCGTTCTTCACGGCCAGGTTGTAGGCCTCCATCACGACGTCATAACCGCCGAAAGCAGCAGTTGACATAAGCAGCGTTGACATCGGATGATAGAAGTTGGCTATCATAGAGTCGGCTACGCCAAACTCATAAGGCGGGAAGATAAACTTGTTAGTCCATCCTTCATATTCTTTCAGCATCTTGTCTGTACCCACAGCCGTCTCAGTGGCCTTGATCACGCTTGTGCCTACGGCGCAAACATGATGTCCTGCAAGCTTGGCATTGTTAACCGTCTTGCATGCCTCCGCACTAATAAACATCTGCTCTGAGTCCATCTTATGTTTGGTGAGGTCTTCAACCTCAATGTCGTGGAAGTTGCCCAAAGCGCAGTGGAGGGTGATAAATGCGAAGTCGATACCTTTAATCTCCATACGCTTCATCATCTCACGGCTGAAATGCAGACCAGAGGCAGGAGCCGTAACAGCGCCTTCGTTCTTGGCAAAGATACACTGGAAGTCGTCTATGTCTTCAGGTGTTGCCGGACGGCGGTCTACGATATAATGCGGCAGCGGAGCCTCTCCGAGTGCGTAGAGGTCATGCTTGAACTCATCGTGAGGACAGTCGTAAAGGAAACGCAGCGTGCGTCCGCGGCTTGTAGTGTTGTCGATAACCTCGGCCACCATGCTTCCGCTCTCGTCAAAGAACAGTTTGTTGCCGATACGTATCTTGCGGGCCGGCTCAACCAGAACGTCCCACAAGCGCATCTCCTCGTTAAGTTCACGCAGAAGGAACACCTCTATCTTAGCATCGGTCTTCTCTTTTGTGCCGTACAGACGTGCGGGAAAAACTTTTGTATCGTTGAATATGAACGCGTCGCCCTCATCAAAATAGTCAAGAACATTGCGGAAGTCGAGATACTCGGGGTTGCCGTCCTTGTCTTTCAACGGCTCACCATTCTCGTCTTTCTTGTACATCTCTATTTTCTGAGATACCCGGTGCACCACCATAAGCCTGCACTCGTCACGGTGATATGGCGGATTAAGGGCTATCAGCTCTTCAGGGAGCTTAAACTTAAATTGTGACAGTTTCATATCTTAAATATTCTCGGTTAATTTATCTTCTATTGTTTGCTGCTCAAGCCACGCCGGAACGTCGTCGAGCTTTATGCAGTCTTCTATGCGTATGTCGCCCACACGCGTACGGCATAGTGCCGTAAGATAGGCTCCGCTATTAAGTGCCTCGCCTATGTCGCGCGCCAGCGCCCTTATGTATGTGCCCTTGCCGCACACCACCCTGATGCTCATCTGCATCTTTTCGGGGTCGAACCAGAGCAGTTCTATCTCGTCGATGCGCAGAGTCTTCGGCTTAAGTTCCACGTCGCGGCCCTTGCGCATAAGCTTATATGCGCGGTCGCCGTTGACCTTGCAGGCAGAATAAGCAGGCGGCACCTGCTGTATCTCGCCCACAAACTTGGGCAGCGTGGCCTCTATCAGCTCGCGCGTGATGTGCTCAGTGGGATAAGTTGCGTCTACGGGATGCTCCATGTCATAGCTTGCCGTTGTTGCACCCAGCTGCAGCGTGGCCGTATATTCCTTGGTATGGGCCTGCAATTCGTCAATGCGCTTGGTGGCACGGCCCGTGCAGAGTATCAGGACTCCTGTGGCCAGAGGGTCGAGCGTACCGGCATGACCGGTCTTTACGCGCTTTACTCCAAGACGCTGTGATATAAGATAACGAACCCTCGCAAGCGCGCCGAAGCTCGACATGCGATAGGGCTTGTTGATACATACTATCTCTCCTTCGGTAAAATTCATACACTTCTCAGTCTGCCATCTTCATGTCAACGCCACAAAGCATGCAGATTAATATTATGATTCCTACTATTATACGATACCAGCCGAAAGCTGCGAAACCATATTTTGTTACATAATTAATAAAGAACTTTATCGCAAGAATGGCTACGATGAACGCCACAATAGAACCTACGATAAGCATCTCAAGATTATTTCCGGTTGCAAGGAGCGAACCATCGCCATGACTTATCAGCTTGTAGGTTTCGAGACATGTCGCTCCGAACATTGTCGGAACGGCGAGGAAGAACGAAAACTCAGCCGCAGCCTTGCGAGTCAGCTTCTGCGACATACCGCCGACTATGGTCGACATTGAACGCGACACGCCCGGAATCATTGATATGCACTGGATAAGGCCTATTATGAATGCACGGCGATATGTAAGTTTGGTGTCCTCTGAGCCGTTACCGAAAAGCTTATCGCAGAACAGCATGAACACACCTCCAACTATAAGCATGACGGCTACGAGCGTAACGTTGCCAAGATTTGACTCTATGAAGTCGTTGAAAGCCAAGCCCAGCACCACTGCCGGCAGCACGCCGACAACAAGACGGGCATAAAAGTCATACATGGCCTTCCAGTAAGACGTTCCGGTCTGAACCGCCTCGGGATAGAAGAAGCGGCGCCAGTAAAGACATATCACAGACAAGATGGCTCCAAACTGTATGATAACAGTGAACGCCTTTACAAAAGGAGTGCTCTCCACTCCAAGAAGTCCCTGAGCGATAATCATGTGTCCGGTTGAAGACACAGGCAGAAACTCAGTGAGTCCCTCGACGATTGCAATAATTATAGTCTGTAAAAGATCCATTTATTATAGTTTTTGCTCTTCGTTGTCCAATTCAATCTCGTTTTCAGTTCCGTTATCCTTCGGCTTGCGCATTATGGCATATACCATCGACACAAAGCCTATGAAGCATATCACCGGGGCAACCTTGATGCGCATTGCGCTGAATATTTCCGGATTAAACGTGTTGTCGTCGGTACCACCGCCGCTCATAAGGATAAAACCGATGATGACAACTACCATTCCCACAGCAAGGAGAATGAAGTTCATGCGGTCAAAAGCTAAATTCTTTCTGTCCATTTTATAGTTTTATATTTTTGTTGTGTAACAAACTTTCCGTCCACTTAGGCCACGTGAAGCAGCCTCTGAAAAACAGCATTCACTTTATATTTTATACAGGTCGCCGGCCTTCATCCTGAGGAATTTGTTGACCGACACGAATGCGCACAGCAGCGTGATGACGATGCCGAACACGAACACCGAACCTCCCGTAACGGCCATCACCTGCCATGTGATAACAGTGAGCACTCCGGGCTCATATGTATACAGGGCATATATGCCTCCGCCAAGCACGAGGTTGGCTATGACTGCTGCCAGAAGTCCTATGCCGATGGCATTACAGAGGAAAGGTCTGCGGATGAATCCCCATGAGGCTCCTACGAGCTTCATGGTATGAATAGTAAAGCGGCGCGCATATACGCCAAGCTTTACGGTGTTGTTGATAAGCGAGAACGACACGCACGTGAGCAGCACGGCCAGCACGAGCAACACCAGGTTGATTTTCTGCAAGTTGGTGTTCACGCTGTCCATGAGGTCCTGCGGATAAGTTATGTCAGTAACCTTAGAGTCGCGCTTCAGGTCTTTCGATATCCATTTAAGCGAGTCGCTGTTGGCATACTGTGCCTTGAGCTGCAGCTCTATCGAAGCGACAAACGGATTGGTGCCCAAGAACTCGCTCGGGTCCGTGCCCATGGCCTCGGTCTGTTCCTTCAGGGCCTGCTCCTTGCTTATATATGTCAGATGACTTATGTAAGGGCGTTTCTTCAAGTCGTTGCACAACTGCCGTGCCTCCGGATTAGTTATATCCTCGCCAAGCATCATCGTAACTGTGAGGTTTTCTTTCACATACGCTGAAAGATTGTGCGCCGTGAAAACGGAGAACACTACCATTCCTAACAAAATCAGCACCAACGCGGTGCTTATACATAAAGTTATGCCCTGCAGTCCGTGGCGGACGCGGGTCTTGTTTCTTTTTTTACCCATTATTTTGTGGCTATAACACACCTAATTTGGTGCAAAGTAACAAAAAAATATTCTCACTCACAACAGTTTAACGACTATTAACAGCATTAGGGCTATTATATAGTCGTATGCAGGGCTATACGACATGACATTTTGAGTAGTATTTGTCTAATTAGGCTTCCTTTCTGATTTACGCAAAGGCTTCCATACTGCGGAATTATAAAATTATTTATCTCCGGGCGCAAATATCGCAGGCAGAAGTGTGCAAAGACTGCAGCCTGGCAATCAGCAGGTTAAGAGCTTATTTCGGCAAAGTGTGCAGCGAACGCACACTCATAAGAGAAGAAACATACTACATTCGCAGCATAAAAGGCCGTATTTCGGCATGTAATCCTATGCATTTCGTATTGCAAAACAATGCTTTCTGAAATGCAAAAGGCCATGTTTTGCAATGTAAAAGACTTGATTTCAGACTTTAATATGCCTGTTTCTGCATGGCAGGAGGCTATTTGCCATTCTAGAACGAGCCGCAAAACGTACATTTCTTAAATATCATATTGACATATAAAACTGCAAGAATACTTTCAAAGAGACATATGCAAGATTTATTTCTGCATACACAGCATACAGTTTCTGCAACGCGCTGCCCGTAACAACGGCTGCATGCAGGCAGACGCCCTGCATCAGAAGATAATATAACTATTTCTTCAGCAACGCGGCATAGCCACTTTAAGCAGCAACAGATGCCAAGAAAGGCACGGCAAATGCGGCTGGATATTGACAAAAGAAAAATAAAAGATGACTTAACGGCTTTTTATTTTGTTATTACCAAAGGTTACACTATCTTTGCATATATGAGCACAGTAATATATCCATCGCCGATATTCGGCCCGGTTCACAGCCGCCGTCTCGGCATTTCGCTAGGCATAAACCTTATGCCGGCAGACGGTAAGGTCTGCACATTTGACTGTATTTATTGTGAATGCGGCTTTAATGCCGACCATCGTCCTAAGCTGCGCCGCCCCACACGCGAGGAGGTTGCAGAGAAGCTTGAGGCAAAACTCAAAGAGATGAAGGCCGAAGGACAGCTGCCCGACGTGCTTACGTTTGCAGGCAACGGCGAGCCTACGGCGCATCCGCACTTCGCCGGAATAATAGACGACACCATAGAGCTGCGCGACAAATATTGCCCCAAAGCCAAAGTGTCGGTGCTGAGCAACACCACAATGGCAGACAGACCTGAAGTGCACGCAGCACTGCTGAAGGTGGACAACAACATCCTGAAGCTCGACACTGTTGACACTGACTATATTTATAAGGTGGACCGTCCCGTCAGCAAGACCTACGACGTAAAGAAAATCATTGAGACCATGAAGTCGTTCAACGGCCATGTGATTGTTCAGACGATGTTCATGCGCGGCAAGACCGGCAGCGAAGACGTCGACAACACGGGAGAAAAATATGTTGGTCCGTGGCTCGAGGCATTGAAAGATATCAAGCCGCAGCAGGTTATGATATACACCATCGACCGCGAGACACCAGACCACGACCTGCTGAAAGCATCTCACGAGACTCTCGACGCCATACGCGACAGGGTGATTGAGGCAGGAATAAGCTGCACGGCGTCTTATTAACGGACGGACAAGACACAGGCATACAACGCCTCGCATATAACACAAAAGGATATGATGCAGAAAAGCATGATAAGTTTATGGGCAAAAGTTTCTGATTATCTTGCATTTACGCAAAATATTCTTTACTTAGTAAACAAAGAAATGGCGTATGAGTCCAAAGTTTAAAGAGGAAAATGGATTTGTCTTCAAGATATATTCCAACTAGGAAGAACGGAAGCATGTCCATGTAATAAAAGCCGAAAACGAAGCTAAATTTTGGCTGGAACCCAACATAACGCTGGCAAACAACTACGGGTTCAGCGACAAAGAAATAAAAAATATCACTAAAATTGTATTGAAATATGGAAACGAATTTAAACGACAATTTGAAGAACACATCGGTAAGCGTCTTGATGATTAACTCTCAGGGGATGATGCTGTCCGTCTTGGGCAACGACTACTTTGTGTCGTACAATCGCGTTCCATGGCTTCGCAATGCACGAATAAGCAGCGCGCTCAACGTCAGAATGGCAGGAAAAAACGCAATAGAATGGCCGGAACTGGATGTCGACCTCGAAATAGACTGCCTGAAACATCCTGAACGCTATCCGCTCGTGATGAAAAGGTCTCCTCTCGACGTGCTTTAAATTATACGCCTAACTTGTTTTATCAAACAGCTATAAACTGTACGGCGTCTTATTAACGAACAGTCTACAACACCTATACCAGGCGACATTCCGCTGCTTTCATTCAGGCCGGAATGTCGCCTGACTATTTAAAACGAATATATCTGAAGCTCCGTTAAGGCAAAGCCATACACTTGCCTTTTATCATGATGGCACAAGCCTTTTAACTACTTTAACCCGAAAAGTAATCGGCAGTTCCTTATTTTTGCATAATTTTGCACCCCGAAAAAAAGGATAACAGAATTATGGCTAACATTAACGACATGACCGTGGGCTCGCCCACGCGCGACATCATACACTTTGCGGTGCCGCTGATTTGCGGCTACATACTGCAACAGATGTATCTCATCATCGACGCAGCCATCGTAGGCCAGTTTATAGGCGTAAACGCCCTGGCTGCAGTAGGCGCGTCTTCATCAATAATGTTTCTGATTATGGGCTTCTGCAACGGCTCGTGCGCAGGCTTCGCCATACCAGTGGCGCAGGAGTTCGGAGCCAAAGACTACTCAAAGATGCGTGCCTACGTGAGCAATGCCCTGCGCATAGCGGCTGTGATAGCCGTTGTGATAACCGTGATAACATGCATATTCTGCGAGCGCATACTGAAGATAGTCAACACGCCGGCCGACATATTCCACGACGCATGGCTGTTCCTAATGCTCAACTTTCTGGCCATACCGTTCACCATTGCGTATAACATCCTGTCGGGATTCATCCGTGCCCTGGGCGACTCCAAGCAGCCATTCTACTTTCTGATAGCCTCTTCAGTGGTCAACATCCTGCTCGACTTCCTGCTCATCATCGCCTTCGGCATGGGCGTTGAGGGCGCAGGCATCGCCACCATGCTGTCGCAAATATTTGCCTCGGCACTGTGCGCGCTATACATAAAGAAGCGCATGCGCATACTCATTCCGCAGGGACGCGAGCGCGCATACAACGACAAGATGGTGGGAAAGCTGCTCAACAACGGCATACCCATGGGGCTTCAGTTCTCCATCACAGCCATCGGCACCATAATGCTGCAAAGTGCCAACAATGCTCTCGGCACGGTCTACGTGGCTTCGTTTACGGCAGCAATGCGCGTGAAGTATCTGTTTACGTGTGTGTTTGAAAATATCGGAGTGGCCATGGCCACATATTGCGGACAGAACATAGGCGCACGCAAGCTGGAGAGAATAAAACTCGGAATGACTTCGGCAGTAAAGATCATGCTCGTTTATTTTGTGTTTACCCTCATTGTCATCGGGCTTTTTGCCGACGAGATGATGCTGATGTTCGTAAAATCTACCGAAAGCGAAATTATATCAAACGCAGCAATGTACATGCGAATATCAAGCTATTTCTTCCCCGTTCTCGGCATTCTCACCATATTCCGCTACAGTCTGCAAGGCTTAGGCTTCTCTAATCTGTCAATGCTTTCGGGCGTAATGGAGATGATAGCCCGCTGCGGCGTGAGCCTGTGGCTGGTTCCGGCATTCTTGTTTCTTGGCGTATGCTACGGCGACCCTACGGCATGGATAGCCGCCGACCTGTTCCTTGTGCCGGCTGTAGTGATTGTGTATAAAAAGCTCAAAAAGCGAATGGCCAAGGCATGACGGCAGAAAGCGAGGCAAAAGTGTAAATGAAGAAGAGCCAACGGCAAAAAAGCATGACGGCAGAAAGCAGAAGGATGCAGCCAGATCAGCTCTTACGGAAAATCATATACAGCTTAAAAATAGCATAAATGCCGCCAGACAGGCCCTTAATTCAAGCCTTGTCTGGCGGCATTTACAATTTAGCAATGCATCAATATTATATTATTTGCGGGCAGACTACTCTTTCAGGATATTGTTAATGATTCCTGCTATTTTGTCAACAATGCCCTTCACGGTCCTTCGCTGTGGCGTATCAACACCGGGCTCAACACCTTTTAAGTCTCTTGCCGTTATCTGCTGTTCGTTGTCATTATGCTCTACGACCGGCTCTGCACTGCCAACATGCACCACTTCTTCTACCTGATCAACAACAGGCTCGGCTGCAGGCTTTACGGCTTCTTCATCACATGGCTTTACTTCAAGCTGTATCGTGCCCGGCATATCCGTATTCTCGCTATCCGCCCCTGCTCCATTATCAGGCAGAATGGCGTCTGACGGCGAATCAGCCTCAGCAACATCAGCCACCGGCACATGATACGGCCTGCGCATTTTGCTGTTCTTAGGCTTATACAGTTTCTTTATTAACTCATGATAATGCTCATCGTCTGAATACTGGCGCTCTGTCTCCGTGCGGCAGAAATCACAGCTTTCGTCGTCCATGCCCGTTGCAAGGATGGCTATCTTGGCATCTTCACCCAGCGAATTGTCGTCTGAAACGCCCCATATGACATCAAGGTTATGCCAAAGCTTGTCCATAAATGCATCAATCTCCTCAAGCTCATTGACAAGCAGGGGATGCTCCTCGCTGGTGTATATATTCAGCAGTATGCGCTTTGCCTTGCTCACGTCGTTGCCGTAAAGCAGAGGTGAGTCGAGCGCATTGAATATGGCTTTCTCCACCCTGCGCTCGCCGCCGGCGCGCCCGATGGCCATGATGGCTTCGCCACCGTTCTTCATTGTCGACTCAACATCGCAGAAGTCGAGGTTTATGTTGCCTTCAACGGTTATCAGTTCGGCTATGCTCTTAACGGCATTGCACAGCACGTTGTCGGCATACTTGAATGCCTCCTTCACCGGAATCTTCGAGTCGGCATAAACGTCACACAGGCTTTCGTTGTTCACTATGAGCAGCGCATCAACATTCTTGCGCATCTCCTCAACGCCCTTAAGGGCCTTTATTATCTTTTTCTCTTTCTCAAAAAAGAAAGGAATGGTAACCACGCCTATCGTAAGAAGACCCATGGAACGCGCCACGCCGGCCACCACCGGGGCTGCACCCGTGCCGGTGCCGCCACCCATTCCGGCCGTTACGAACACCATCTCTGTCTCGTCTGCAAACAGGCTCTTTATCTGTTCAAGGCTCGACTCGGCCTCCTCGCGTCCCTTTTCGGGCACTCCGCCTACTCCGAGACCGCGCTTGCCGAGAAGCAGCTTAACGGGAACGGCCGACCTTGCAAGCGGCTGACTGTCGGTGTTGCACACGGCAAAGCTTATGCCGTCGATGCCTTCTTCATACATGTTCTGAACGGCATTGCAGCCACCGCCGCCCACGCCGACAACCTTGATGATGTTCTGCGACAGGTCTACAGGTTCGCCAAAATCTATCGTACCAAACTTTCTTTCTTCCATATGCCTTGTGTTTTGCGACAGCAAAGATAATCATCTTTTATATAAGGCGCAGCAGAGCGCAAGGCTTGCAGAGATAAAAATGCCGAAAAAATTATTACACAATAAAAATATTAAAGTATTTTTGCAGTGTGAATGACATGGAAACAAACAACGACAAAGCGCAGGCTATTGCTAATGAGGTGAAGAAAATGGTAATGGAACTGCAGCGCATGGGACGCACAGACCTGCTTCTGCGTGCCATATCGGTGCCTGTGCTGGAAGAACTGCGCATAGAGGCAGCCAAAACGAGCCTGAGCCGGCTGAGAATTACAAGCGACTACCACTTCATACTGACAGACTACGGCAAAGAGGTTATAATGACGCCCGTGCACAAGGCTCTCTATCTGTTCTTCCTTAATCATCCCGAAGGTGTTGAGTTTAAAGACCTCGTCGACCACAGCGAGGAAATAACGCGCCTGTATAAGGCCACGACCAACGGCAGCCTGGACATAGAAAAGATAAACGAGACTGTGAGCAGGCTGGTGAATCCCACGGACAACGCCATAAACGAGAAATGCTCAAGAATAAAGGCTGCATTTGCCGAACACATGGACGAATATGCGCTAAAATACTACATGATAAGCAGCCACGTCACGCGCTACTTCAACAATTCGGCAAGAGTGTGGTTCAAGCGTCTAAAGGTGATAACGCTGCCGAGGCATCTGGTTATAAAGGAATATGAATAAGGCAGATGCTCTGGCGGAAGCATGATATTGGCGGAAAACCAAGCAGACAAAGCATTTGTGTAAACCAACGATAAACACTGACATGGCTAAGCCGGACAAGTTTTGGCATGTAGCACAATTTTATTGATAATAATTTTTAAAATACTGACATTTTTGTTAACTTTGCTCACCATAAAAAACATTTAAATACGTTCCTGCCCGCTGCAAAAGGCGGCAAAACAAGTTGTAAAAGAAAACGCCTTTATTATGAAAAAATTATTCACGCTAAGCCTTATCCTGATATTATTTGCAGGATGCAGCAACAAGAAATCTGCCGAAGAGCTGTTCAAGGAGACATCTTCGGGTGTGGTAGTGGTGTTAAACGAGTTTTACTATGAGGTGCAGCTTCCTAACGGCAATTCGCTTTACTTCAAAGGACTTGACGAGGACGGCGACATAACCGGACTGACGGCCGACGCTGAGGAAGCCAAGAAAGACCGCAACATGATAACGGGTACGGCATTCTTCATCGACAAGGAGGGCACGCTGATGACCAACCGCCACGTGGCACAGCCCGACATCGACGCCGTGACGGCACGCCGCAGCATGATAAGATTCATGAAGACGCTGAAGCAGTTTTTCACTGAGCAGATGGCGGAACTGTCGCAGCAGTATGACCAGCTGGAGAGCCAGAAGAGCAGCTGCTCTTACTTCGACTTCTACGGATTTATACACACCGACCAGGAAAGGCTGGCACAGATAAACGCGCAACAGGCTGAGCTGAGCGAGCAGTTTACGGCACTGAAGCAGTCACGCGAAGGCATCGACGACAACATTGACCCTGAGGGCATTAAGATAAGGACTATATCGGAACTGGGCATTGCCTACAACAACACATACGTAACCAGCGAAAGCGACTTCATAATAAAGAATCCGTGCGTGGTGGTACGTACATCTGACAAAGAGAACATCGACCTCGCGCTGATACAGCTAAAGAACAAGAAGACGCCTGAAAATACATATATATTTAAACTGAAAGGCGACGACTCTGAGCGTTCGTTCACCGACAAGCTGGCAACCCTCTTCTCAAGCAGCGACGACGACAAGCTGAAGATAGACCAGCAGCTGTATATGATAGGATATAACGCCGGACTTGTGCTTGCCAACACCAAGCAGGGCATAAAGGTGCAGATGACGAGCGGCAAGGTTACGCAGCTGTCTGACGGCCAGCGCCTGCTCTACAGCATACCTACGCTGCAGGGCTCAAGCGGCAGCCCCGTGATTGACGAATACGGCAATCTGGTGGCCGTAAACTTCGCCAAGCTGGGTACTACCGACAACTTTAACTTCGGTATTCCAGAGGAAAGCATAAAAGAATTTATGAGAAAATAATCTTTTGCACAAGAAACATAAAATACGCACTCCCTGTTGCCTGCCATAACAGTAACAGGGAGTGTGCTTTTTATATACACCGCCTCCTGTTTCACTGCCATAAGTTTCAGGCAAAGGCCTCACGGCATTAAATAATACAGGCTTTCGGCATCTGCCTTCTCGCCCTACGCATACATCAAAATGCCCCGAACTTAACATCTGTGTCTGCCGATAACGGCTTGTTGCCATACCGGTAGAAAACAAGCAAGCCAATAACAGCCTTAAATCTAAACGGAGTCAACTTTAATCAGTGAAAGGTCTATTTGAAGTCAACCGAAATCAGAAAGGGTAAAAGGAATTTGTTGTATAAATATTTTCATAAAAACTCATCACTCGTCACATACGGTCATAACACACTGACAAACAAGACGTTACGGCGTGACGAGTTGCAGTTTCAACTCATCACATCATGCTCAATAAAGGACAAAACATTATTTTTACCCTGATTTTGGTTGACTTCAAGCAGGTATTTTCCTTGTTAAGTTCGGCTAAATATGCATCTTCTGTCTGGATGTGACGAGTTGGAGCGGCAACTCGTCACGCTACAAACATTTGTCTGTCAAGGACTTATGTGGCGTTGTGACGAGTGATGAGTTTTTAAGAAAAACTTTTTATGTCATCATCCTGCATAAAAACATACCTTTCATGGTGCGATAGGCCGTGTTTTAGTCTCCATTTTGCCGTCTTTCGCAATGCAATATGTGCCCTTTCGCCTATATGCCTAATATGTTGTCGCCACCGGCAGCAGGACAAAGAAATCATCCATCTCCGCATATATTCTGCTTAAACCAAAATCTGTATTTAGGATTCGGGATAAAAAGAAAGTGGGACGAACCTCACGGTCAGTCCCACGAATGATAAACCTAAAATGATATAAACTTAGAAATCATTATAATTTACTGATTATACCCAATTTTGTTCCGTTAATGAACTCAATAATGTGGCGTATCTCTTCGCCATCAGGTACCTGTTCCTTAATCTGCAATACGGCATCAAACACACTGGTCTGACCATGGAACACCAGACGGTATGCATTGGCGATATGGCTCTGCACCTTCTCTGAAACGCCATGGTTGTTAAGGATAGTGGTATTGACGCCACCATACTTCACCGGATTATCGCTTGCCACGATATACGGAGGAACATCCTTGCTGAAGCGGCATCCGCTCTGCACCATAGACGCCTTGCCCACACGTGCTCCCGGATTGGCAATAACGCCAGAAGAGAATATCACAGCATCCTCTATGACGCAGTCGCCGGCAATCTTCGTACCATATCCGAACACGCAGCCGTTGCCAATCTTTGTGTCGTGAGACACGTGAACGCCTTCCATAAGGAAGTTGTTGTTGCCTATCACGGTCTTGCCGTCGCTGAACGTAGCACGGTTGATAACGACATTCTCGCGTATGATGTTGCCGTTTCCTATAATAAGATGAGAAGGGTCACCCTTATAGTTGAAGTCTTGAGGAACAGCTCCAAGCACAGTGTTCTGGAACACCTTGTTGCCGCGTCCCAGGCGGGTACCGTTCATTATGCTGACGTAAGGATAGATGACGCAGTCGTCACCGATCTCAACATCGCCTTCTATATAAGCAAACGGATAGATAGTAACATTCTTTCCGATTTTTGCTTTAGGATCTATTTCTGCTTTAGGACTAATCATATTATCAATTCTAATTTATGTTATAACCGTCATCATCCCGGCGCAATGTCATCGTGCTGTCAGCATCGGCACAGCGCCGGCAATGACTTAAGAAACTTAATCTCTGCCGCCGCCGAGTGCGTAATAAAGATTTACAACGGCCTGCATCTTATAGAAGTCGTCCTGTACCTTTGCCAGCTCCGCGTTAAGCAGCGACTGCTGGGCGCTGATAACCTCGAGGTATGTGCTGTTGCCCATAGCAAAGAGGTCTTTGGTGTATTCAACGTTCTTGGTAAGGCTCTCTATCTGCTTCTGCTCCAGCTTGCTCTTCTCATCTGAAGAGTTATACAGCACCAGGGCATTGCTTACCTCGCTGCCGGCAGACAGAACGGCATTCTGCCATGTGTTGTATGCCTGCTCCTGCTGAGCCTTGGCCACCTTCAGACCTGCCACGAGCTGACCGTTCATGAATATCGGCTGAACAAGACTGCCGACTGCGCTGAGCAGCCACTTGCCGGGATTGACGATGCCGGCACCTGAGCTGTTGGTGAATGCTCCTGAGGCGCTTATAGTTATGTTAGGATAAAACTTAGAGCGGGCTGTCTGCACGTCGTAGAAGCACTGTGCGAGAGTCATCTCGGCATAATGCACGTCAGGACGGTTGTTGAGCATCTGTATGCCTATGCCCGTGCTGAACTCAGAAGGAAGCGACTGGTTGTCGAGCTTGCCGCGACCGATGGTCTGTGCCTGCTGGCCTATCAGCAGCGAGAGCGAGTTCTCGGTCTCGCGTATCTGGCGCTTCAGGTCGGCAGCCTGTGCAAGCACTGAATAGTAGTTGGCCTCAGCACTCTGCACGCTTGTCTCCTTAGTGTTGCCAAGCTCCTTCTGCAGCTTCATCATGTCCCATGTATCCTTTGTCAGGCCGGTCATGTTGTCGACAATCTCAAGCTGCTTGTCGAGCATCATCAGCGTGTAATACATGTTGGCTATGTTAGCAATGAGATTTGTCTTAACGACGAGCTGATAGTCTTTTGTGGCGAGCAGTGCCATCTGTGCGCTACGCTTCTGGTTGAGCAAATTGCCGAACAGGTCGATGCTCCAGCTTGCGTTGATGGGCAGCGAGTAGGTCTTTGTGGCCTTGCTTCCGTCCCACGAGCTGATAGTTCCCTGCGGTGAGAACGTGAACGAAGGCACAAAAGCCAGCTTTGCAGCAGTGAGCTGAGCCTCAACCATCTTGACGTTCAACGCGGCGTTGAGCATGTCGGTGTTGTTGGCAAGACCTTCCTCTATGATAGACTGCAACTGCGGATCAGTGAACACGCTGCGCCAAGGCAGGTTGCCGAAGCTTGTGGTGTCTGTTACAGCCAGAGTGTCTGTGGCAGAAGCTACATCGCGTACAAGTCCCGTGGTGTTCACTTCCGGGCGCTCATACTTGTTGTAGATTCCGCAGCTGCTTAAAAGAGCAGCCGCAGAAATCATTATCAATATATTATTCTTTTTCATTTTTATCATCATTTTTCAGCATTTCAACAGGACGTGTGTACTGTAACAACTCTGTATCGACAGAAGTAACCTCGTCTTCAAACTCGAGCGGTCTGATCTTCTCCTGCAGATATTGGAAGATATAGAACAGAGCAGGCACAACCAGAAGCTGGCAGACCATACCGATAAGCATACCTCCGATAGCGGCTGCACCAAGGGTCATGTTTCCGTTGTATCCTACACCAATCGGGATGAGCAACGGAGCAAGACCGATAATCATAGCCAACGAGGTCATCAAGATAGGACGCAGACGGGCGCTTGCACCGAGAACTGATGCCCACGACAATGCCATACCGGTGCGGCGGCGCTCAAGGGCGAACTGCACGATAAGGATGGCGTTCTTGGCCAAAAGTCCGATAAGCATAATCAACGCAATCTGCATGTAGATGTCGTTGTTCTTTCCGAACAAGTCTGTGAAGACGAACGCTCCGGCAATACCGAACGGAATAGAAAGAATTACTGACAGCGGAACGAGATAGCTCTCATACTGTGCACTCAAGATAAGGTAAACGAATGTCAGACAGAGTGCGAAGATAATCATCGTAGAGCTGCTAGACTCCTGCTCTGAACGTGTCAGACCAGAGAACTCGTAACCAAATCCTGTAGGCAGTGTCTGCTTAGCCACTTCGTCGATGGCACGGATAGCGTCACCTGAAGAGTAGCCGTCAGCTGCAGTGGCGTTGATGTCAATAGATGTAAAGAGGTTGAAGCGGGCTATCAGCTGCGGTCCGTAAACCTTGGTCATTGTTACGAACTCGTTGATAGGAGCCATGCCCTTTGCAGTTCTTACATATACATTGTTCATACTCTTGATGTCCTCACGCATCTTCGGGTCTGCCTGAATCATTACACGATAAAGCTTACCGTAAGAGTTGAAGTTTGAAGAATACATACCTCCGTAGTATCCTTGCATTGCAGTAAGCACTGTGTTCGGGTCGATGCCGCTCTGCTTACATTTTGCAACATTAACATCAATCATATACTGCGGATACTGAGAGTTGTATGAAGTCATGGCAGTACCGATCTCAGGACGCTGATTAAGCTCTGCAAGGAACTTCTGAGTGATGTTAAAGAATGCGTTCACGTCACCACCGGTACGGTCGAGCATTGAGAATGTCAGACCGTTGGTTGCAGAGAATCCCTGCACCATAGGCGGCTGGAAGGCCAGAATCTGTGCACCCTTGATTGAAGCAGTCTGCTTGTAAATCATTCCAAGCACCATCTTAGAACCCATGCTGTGTACGTCGAAATACTTCATGAATCCTTCTTCCTTGTCACGGTCCTCAAACGACTTCAGCTTAATAACGAAAGTACCCTGGTTTGAACCCTGACCTGAAATAAAGTTATAACCTGTAATACGCAGACGGTTCTCAATAGCCGGGTTAGTTGCAAGCATCGAGTCAACCTGGTCCATAACGAGGTTGGTCTTCTCAAGACTGGTTCCAGGAGGCGTTGATATTGTACAGAATACTGTACCTGTATCCTCGTCAGGCACAAGACCTGTCTTGGTGTTCATAGCAGTAACTACCAGAGCAGCCACACCTACGAGCACAGCAATTATTGCAATAAACGGTTTTTCAACAATCTTGCGGACACACTTGGTGTACTTGTCCTGCACCTTACCGTATGCGCCATTGAATGCAGTGTGGAAGCGGTCAATCATTGACATCTTGCGCACAGTGCCGTCTTCGTTCTTCGGTTTCAGCAATATCGCACACAATGCCGGTGAAAGCGTAAGAGCGTTGATAGCCGAGATTACGATTGAGATAGCCATCGTTATACCGAACTCCTTGTAGAACGTACCTGAAGTTCCGCCGATGAACGACACAGGAATAAACACGGCCGACATCACAAGCGTAATAGAAATAATGGCTCCTGAGATTTCGTTCATCGCGTCGATAGAGGCCTGGCGTGCCGACTTGTATCCAAGGTCGAGCTTAGCATGGACGGCCTCGACGACCACTATGGCGTCGTCGACCACAATCGCGATGGCAAGCACTAACGCAGACAGCGTAAGCAGGTTGAGAGAGAAGCCGAACACATACAGGAAGAAGAACGTACCGACCAGTGACACAGGCACCGCAATAAGCGGGATAAGTGTTGAGCGGAAGTCCTGCAAGAAGATGTAAACCACGATGAACACGAGCACGAATGCCTCAAACAGCGTATGAACGAGGTCGCCCATAGACGCGTAGAGGAACTCTGTAACGTCCTGCATATAGTCGATTTCAACGCCCGGAGGCAGCAGAGTTCTCTGCTCATCGATAACTTTCTTGATATCCTTAACAATCTGCGTAGCATTTGAACCCGCAGTCTGTGTAACCATCATCATGACGGCCGGCTGACCGTTAACCTTTGACGTAACACTGTAATAAAGTCCTCCGAGCTCAACTCGTGCAACATCCTTTACACGGATGGTATTACCGTTTTCATTGCTCGAGATTATCATATTTTCAAATTCAGTAGCAGTCTGCAGACGTCCCTTATAACGTATTGTGTATTCATACTGGTTGTCGCTCTGCTCACCAAACTTACCTGGTGCGGCCTCAATATTCTGCTCAGCCAACACATTCTGTATGTCAGACGGCATAAGGCCGTAGTTCTTCATCTTGACGGGGTCGAGCCAAATACGCATTGAATAGGTCTTGGCACCCATAACTTCACATCCACCTACACCGCTTACACGCTTAATGGCAGGAATGATGTTGATGTCGGCATAGTTCTGCAAGAACTTCTCGTCGTATCTGCTTGCATCTCCCTTGATGGCCATAAGGAGCACGGTTGAGGTCTGTCGTTTTTCAACCGTCACACCAGCCTTTGTTACTTCGGCCGGCAGCAGGGCTGATGCCTGAGACACACGGTTCTGCACGTTTACCTGACACATGTCGGCGTTCATACCCTGATTGAAGAACACCGTAATGTTGGCCGAACCTTCGTTCGAAGCCGTTGATGTCATATATGTCATGCCTTCCACACCGTTGATCTGCTCTTCAAGCGGCACGATAACCGAGTTGAGCACGGTCTGGGCATTGGCACCCGTATAGTTTGCGCTCACACGCACCGTTGGCGGCGCAACGTCAGGGTATTGCTCTATAGGCAACGACACCAATCCGATAAGACCCAGGATGACTGTCAATATTGAGATAACCGTAGACAGCACCGGGCGTTTTATAAAGTTATCTAATCTCATGTTTTTTCTGTTTTACTTTTGTTTATGAGGTTGTAAGGCTGAGGGCAAGTGGCGTCATAAGCATTCACTCTGACGCCTGCATACGCCGCAGAGCCCGGCGACCTGATTTACTTTGTAAGGTCTTCTTTCAGTTTGTTCAGGTCGTTCTGATGCGAGCCCATCTCGCTTGTCTTCTTCAGTTTCTCCTGATATTGAGCCTCTGTTATCGGTGTTATCTGCATACCGTCCTTCAAGGTGGTAACACCCTTAACAACGATCTTGTCGCCGGCCTTCAGACCACTTTCGATAATATAGTTCTTACCGTCGTTGTTGGGATTTACGGTAACGGCGCTATACTTAACCTTGTTGTCTTTTCCTACGATATAAACGAAGTATCTGTCCTGAACCTGTACAACAGCTTCCTGCGGAACAACGATGGCAGAAGAGCTTGCATGAGGCACGACGATGCTTCCAGAACCGCCGCTCTTGAGCAGATGCTCAGGGTTGGGGAAGTCGGCACGAATAGACACAGAACCTGTGCTCTGGTCGATTACTCCGCTGACAGCAGCCACACGTCCGTCATGTCCGTATACTGTACCGTCGGCAAGCTGCAGCTTAACAGGAGGATAATCCTTTATTGCAGCGTGGAGTCCGCCGGCTGTCTTTGTCATGTCGAGGAGGTCTTTCTCTGTCATTGAGAAGTAAACCTGCATTGAGTTAATGTCAGACACTGTTGTAAGCGGCTCTGCATTAGAAGAGCTTACAAGCGCACCGACTTTATAAGGCAGGTCGCCTACTACACCGTTGGCCGGACTTGTAACATAGCAGAAGTCGAGATTCTGCTTTGCAGATACATAGTTGGCCTGAGCCTGTGCAAGAGCTGCCTTAGCAGACTCGTAGCTGTTCTTGGCAGACTGCAGTTCGTAAGAACCGATTACGTTGTTCTTAAACAACTTCTGGCTATTCTCGTATGTAAGAGTTGCTGTGTTGAGCTGAGCCTTGGCTGAGTTAACGGCAGCCTTAGCCTGGCGCACTGCTGCGGCGTAAGTTACGTTATCAATCACGAACAGCAGCTGACCGCGCTTAACGGTCTGTCCTTCTCTTACGCAAAGTTTTGTTATGAATCCTGAAATTTTCGGGCGGATCTCCACGTCCTGGACGCCCTTGATAGATGCAGGATAAGAAGACTGGAGATTCGCGGTCTGCGTCTCTATTGTCCTCACAGCGAACTCATTGTCGCCCATTTTTCCTCCCTGCTTGCCCCCGCACGATGTTAACATTGCGGCAACAGCAAATGCAAGCAATAAAAATTTGTTTCTTTTCATACCTATTTTCCTAAAATTTTTATACTATTATTTCTAATTTGCTTATATCATATTTTGAAAACTATTTTCACACCGGTAGTTTTCGAGATGCAAATGTACATATTATTATTGAATATTACATTAAGGTTAAATGATAATTATTGTGTTTTAACTCTAATTCACTGTAAGTAGCATTAACAAAAACATTTTGAACAGTGTGCGCGTCAAAATTTAAAGCTATGCACGCAATGCGGCGCGCAAGGCCTGAAAACGAAAAATAATTACAAAACGAACCATACATGCAACGCAGCGCATGGCAACGCTTTCCACATAATTATCGCGCTATTCGGACAAAACACGCTGCCGGTACGCGGCACAGAAAGCGGTAAAAAATCAGGACATTTGTTTTTGACGAAACAGAAAACAGACAACAAAAATATGTTAAAACACGCAACTCTGCAGGACCAACAATTTAAGATTAATTCACATCAAGCACGATTTCGTATATAAAATCAGCCTGTTTTGGAGACACAAACGGGTGAAATTAGAACGCAAAAGGCGACATTTTGACCTCTAAAAGGATAGGTTTTACACTGCAAGATGCCACATTCTGCATTTTTGGAAAAGAAAACTCATGCTGCATAAAACATTAAAATGCTGCCCGTCAGACACTTAACTAAACTATCGTTTTTAGACTGTTTTCTGCCAGAAATGCCTTTGCGCCGCGGGCGTTGGCGATGTAGAGGCGTCAAACGTCTGCGAAAAATAAAAAAGATTTACATTCAGCCGATACCTTCAGCACCGGCATTGCATGGCAAAGCGCAAGGCAGGTCTACCGGAAACGGCAGCGCCTTTGTCAAGCCTTATCCTGACAAAGTCCCATCTCACGTGCCTTCTCCATAAGCAGCTGCATCAGCGGCTCGCGCTCGTTGGGCACCTTGTTGTCAAGCACGGCATCCTTCAGCACCTTCTTCAGCTCGCCAACCTCGCGCGAAGGCTTAAGGTTGAACATCTCCATTATCTCTGTTCCGTCGATGCAGGGCTGCAGCAGACGCTTATAGTCCTTTTCCTTAAGGTCGTGGAGCTTAGAGCGCACAATGCGGAAATTCTCGAGGAAATGGCGCTTGCGCACCTCGTTCTTGCTCGTTATGTCGGCCTCGCACAGCATCATCAGGTCGTCAATGTCGTCGCCGGCATCGTTAAGCAGTCGCCTTACGGCACTGTCCGTAACCACGTCGTCGGCAATGACGATTGGCCGCATATGCAGGTTTACGAGCTTCTGCACATACTTCATCTTGCTGTCGAGCGGCAGTTTCAGTCGTCTGAATATCTCCGGCACCATCTTTGCGCCTATATAATTATGGTTATGGAAGGTCCATCCTATCTTCTGGTCCCATCGCTTGGTCTTCGGTTTGCCTATGTCGTGCATCAGCGCAGCCCATCTCAGCCACAGGTTGTCAGAGTGCTTGCACACGTTGTCGAGCACCTCAAGCGTGTGATAAAAGTTGTTTTTGTGCGCCCTTCCCTGCCTTGTCTCCACCATATCCATGGCAGCCAGCTCGGGCAGTATGCGCTGAAGCAGACCGCAGCGCTGCAGGTCAACGAAGCCCTTGCTCGGCGTCTTGGTCATCATTATCTTGTCGAGCTCCTCGGCAATGCGCTCTCCGCTGATTATGCCTATGCGGTCAGCGTTGCGCTCAAGGGCGTCGAACGTCTCCTCTTCGATAAAGAAGTTAAGCTGAGTGGCAAACCTTATGCAGCGCAACATGCGCAGCGGGTCGTCAGAGAAAGTTATATCGGGGTCGAGCGGCGTGCGTATTATGCCGTCTTCCATGTCGGCAATTCCGTCGAATGGGTCTACAAGCTCGCCGAAGCGCGGCCCGTTAAGACACACGGCAAGAGCGTTTATCGTAAAGTCGCGCCTGTTCTGGTCGTCCTCCAGCGTGCCGTCTTCAACCACCGGCTTGCGCGAGTCGTGCGTATAGCTTTCTTTTCTTGCGCCGACAAACTCCACCTCAAGGTCGCGGTATTTCACCTGTGCCGTTCCGAAATTGCGGAACACCGACAGCTTTGCCTTGCGCCCAAGTTCCTTTTTCAGTGCGTCGGCAAGCTGTATGCCGCTGCCCACCACAACCACGTCGATATCGTTCGACGGTCTTTCAAGAAACAGGTCGCGGACATATCCGCCGACAACATAACATTCGAGGTTAAGCGAATCGGCGGCAGAAGAAATCTTATGGAATATATCTTTATCAAGCAGGCTTGCCAATTCGGCGTTTGTCAGTAACTTCATAATCAAAAAATTTCTAAGCGGCTGCAAAATTACAAAAAAACAATGACACAACAGCCGTTTTCATGCTCTTTATTATTCTTTGCCCTGACGATGCCATAACTCAAAACATGATTAAACAAAGCGTAAAACGTCTTAAATAGAAACAGCTGACAACCGGCATTGAAATATTTTTTATAAATTTGCTGATACTCTAACATTAAGGTTTCCACCTGCCTTAAACTAAAAAAGATATATTATGAGAACAACACATCCGACAATCAACACCGGCTATCCGTAATGCCTTGCCGAACCGAAGCAGAAGCAGAAGTACAAGTTTCTACGGCCCGAAGTATTTTCTTGCGCAACTTCGTTACGCCACGGAACAAACAACCGACTGAACGATTTTTGGCTAAAGAAAATGCCATGTTTTAAATTTTATATGCAAACCAAACAACATAAAAGTTTTACGGATATGAGATTTTTCACAACACTATTATTGTCGGTAACCGCTATTTCAGCTTTTTCACAGGCAAAAGGGATAAGATGTATTTACGCCACAACATATCCAATCAAACAAGGATTTTATGAATTGGAAAACAAAATCGTAAGAGATACAATCTTGGCAAGAGCCAAAGCCGACAGAAAGATTTATTCGCTTACAGCAGTTAACGGAATATATTTGTGCACGAAAGAACCGTCGTCTGTCGACAAGATGCCTCTGATGGTTGACCCAAGAAACATTTATGTAGACCTGAACGACAGCATAAAAGTTACACAGACATTTTACGTAAATAAGCTATATGTTGTTAAAAGCAGGGCAGCAAAACTCGACTGGGACATAGAAGACAAAACAGAGACTATTCTCGGAAAAATCTGTTATAAGGCAACGCTCAAGCAAGACCCGCGCATCACGGCGTGGTTTACGCCCGAAATTCCTTTTGCGTGCGCCCCTCTCGGATATTACGGACTGCCCGGACTTGTGGTAAGGATAACCACACCTGCATACACTCTCAGCCTTGAAAGCATGACGGAAGTTGACAACATCGAACTGAAAGAGCCTACGGAAGGAACGGCCATAACTGAAGAAGAATATTCAGAAAAAGTTGACCACAACTACAAAAAGCTGTTAGACAGCGCGGACAAGGTGACGTATATGGAATAACGCGATTGTCAACGCTACCGCAAAAGGTTATGCATCAAGCCACAAACGGATATAAATCATAAAACGGCATACGCGAGCTTTAGCCATAAATAACCGCCTCAATACTAATATTCTGATTAAGCCAAAGACACAATACCATAAAAATAACATTATAAAAATCTTGATTATATGAAAACATTAATCACACTAATACTATCTATAATTTCCATACCGTTGTTTTCACAGTCCAAAGGGATAAAATGTATATATTCATCATCAATGGAGGTCAACAAGGGTGTTTATGAGATGGAAAATGAGATTGCAAAAAAGATGGTTATACGCGATATTCAGGAAGACAAAAAGATATATTCGCTAACAGCCGTCGGCAACAAATATCTTTTTACGAAAGAGCCCGAAAGTGTTGACAAAGTGCCGCTTATGGTTGATGAAAGGAATATTTACATAGACCTTGACGACAGCATAAAAGTTACCCAGAGTGAATTCGTCAACAAGCTATACATTGTGAAGGGACATGCCAACAGACTCGACTGGGACGTAGAGGAAAAAACTGAAAACGTACTCGGAAAGACCTGCTATAAGGCAACGCTCAGGCAAGACCCGCGCATCACGGCGTGGTTTACGCCCGAAATTCCTTTTGCGTGCGCCCCTCTCGGATATTACGGACTGCCCGGACTTGTGGTAAGGATAACCACACCTGCATACACTCTCAGCCTTGAAAGCATGACGGAAGTTGACAACATCGAACTGAAAGAGCCTACGGAAGGAACGGCCATAACTGAAGAAGAATATTCAGAAAAAGTTGACCACAACTACAAAAAGCTGTTAGACAGCGCGGACAAGGTGACATACATGAAATAAATTATTGTTTAAGAGCATCACACCAAGCCTTGTGGCGATGAAAAGAAAGCTTTTGCTTATTATCATATTTTATATATGCATGTCGGCCCATGCCCAGACCATAATCAACGGTCACGTCAAAGACTTGCAGGGAGAGGCCGTGGCCGGTGCCACGGTGCTGCTGTATTCCGACAGCCTGCTGACGCCGCCGATGAAGGGCTACGCCATAACCCGCAAGGACGGCTCTTACAGCATATCGCCAAAATCGGGCGGCGACATGTGGGTGCAGGCAAAGTGTCTGGGATATAAAGACCGCAAGGTAAAGGCAAGAGTCATGCCCGAAAGCACCGACATTGTGATGGAGCACGACGAAAGGTCACTGAGCGAGATTGTCGTGAAAGGCACTTACACGGGAATAAAGATGGCCGGCGACACCGTGAAGTTTGACACAGGCCACTTCAGTAACGGCTTTGAAAACAGTGTAAGCGACATACTTGAAAAGCTGCCGGGCGTGAGCGTGAGCGAAGGCGGCAACGTGTCTTACGGCGGAAAGGCCGTGGACAAGCTGCTGATAGACGGGCGCGACCTGTTTACGCGCGAGTCTGACGGCCTCGTGATAAAGAACATGCCCGCCGACGTTGTTGCCGGAGCGGAGATAATTAAGAACTATAAAGACGGCACGCCGGGCAGCAACTACGGGCGCAGGGACAACACCGCGCTGAACATCAAGACTAAGGGCCTGGGCCGGCTGTCGGGATATGCCGACGCAAGCGGCGGATACAAGGACAAATACAACGCAAAGTCGTTTACGCTCGGCGCAGGCAACAGGCTCTCGCTGACGGCCATTCTGTCGGGCAACAACACCGGCACGCCCGTATTCTCGCTCAACGACTACCTGAGCCACATGATGAGCGGCGGCAACGTAACGGCATCGGGACAGACCAGCATAAAGATATCCGGCGCGGAGACATCGCTGCTGTACAGGCCCGACAACCTGTGCAAGGACATGAACAACATGGCCACGCTCAACGCGAAATACAAGGCGTCAGACCGGTTTGAGATAAACGGCAGTCTGCTCTTCAACCACTCTGACACCCACAGCCGGACTGAAAGAGACGAAACATACCTGTCGGCCGACACGCTGGTGAGGAGCGCGTCGCTGACCGACAACCGCGGAAACTTTCTGACGGCGAAATTGGCGGCCGACTGGCGCCCAACGGACAAGGCGCAACTGCGCTGGAACATAAAGGCCGGCATAACCGACATCAGCCTCGGCACAGCAGCCACCAACAGCGGAACGGGCGGAACCAAGTATGACAATACGGCAAAAAACAACGGGCGCGACATAGAGAGCAATGTCTCGCTCAACGTGTCGGCAGGCAAAGGACTGCTGTTTGTCAACGGCAACTTTGCATGGAACGACGACAAAGACCGCAGCATGCTGACTACCAACCGACGGCTTCTGCCCGTTGACTACGGCACGGCAAATAACGGCGGCAACGACTTCTACATAAGCCAGCACCGCACGACACGCCGGCTGAGCATAGGCTCTGAGGCGGGCTACAGCCTCAACCTGATGAAGAGTGTAAGCCTCAACGCGTCGGTGTCGCAGCAACATGAGCAGAACACACTGAGGCTGACATCGGAACAGACAGCCGGAGGCGAGGACAAGATACAGACCGACGAATATTCGGCCAACATATTTGCACGCAACACCAAGGGCGCGCTGAAGGTAAACGCCGGCGCATCGGTGACGGTGGAGCGCAGCAGCATAACCGGCAGGCAAAGCGAAAACAGGATAAAGGTGTACCCGTCGCTGAGCCTTAGCTACGACTTCAGCAACGCCCACAGCCTGTCGCTCAGTCTGTCGAGAACCAAAAACCGCACCGAAACCGCCAAGATGTCAGCGCTGACGCTGATCGACTCGTACAACGAAATGACGGCGGCATCGGCCATAGACACGCCGTTTCAGACCAGCACAAGCCTGTCGCTCAACTATAACAACTACAACACCGCAAGCCAGACCTACCTCACCGTGTATGCCAACATGCAGCGGCAAGACCATGCGCTGACGCCCGTGGTGAGTCAGGAGGGCACAACAAGCACCGTGGCGTATGCCTACGGCAGCCATGCCGACAACATATACGCAATGGCAAACCTTGAGAAGAGACTGTCGGCAATACCTCTCAGCATAAAGATCAACCTGATGGCAAACTACGTGGAGTCGCCGTCGGTGCTCAACGGCATAGACAACACCTCAACGCTGAAGTCGCTGAAGGCCAAAGCCGTGGTGGCGTCAAACTTCCGCTCGATGTTCAACGGCGAAGTATCGCTGGGCTACTCGCGCCGCATCAGCGACATTGCATCATCACGCACAAAGACCGGCATAAGCGGCATTGATGCCGGAGGCAAGCTGTATGTAAAGACAGGCCGCCTGAAGTTTACGGCAAGCATGGCCTACAGCCACAGCAAGACAGACACATACAGATATGACATTTACGACCTCGGACTCAGCGCCGAATACAAAATCAGGCGCCTTACGCTGAAGCTGAGCGCAGAGAATGTGCTGAACCTCGACAGCAACAGCTGGATAAACACGCTTGTTACTCCATATTATTCGGCAATAGAAAGATACAACAGAATGCCCGGCTGCCTGATGGCCGGACTGAAATGGACCTACTGACGCCGCCCTGACTTCACGGCCGGAGATACCGACCAAAGCAAACAACACGACTTGCCGGGCATACACTGCACGACATCCAGCAAACAAAAAAGACGCATATCATCATGCAAAAGACCACATACAGCAACACGAAAGATGCCTTTTTGCAACACGAAAGGTGGCATATCAGGACGCAAAAGGTGGCCTTTCGCAACGTAAAAGGTATGCTTTTACAATACAATATGTGTCATCTGACATTATAAAAAGGATATGGTTGTTGTAAAGTCGCAGTCTGTTGTCATCAACGCAAAAAGTTTTTTTAAAAAACTCGTCACTCATCACATTTGGGTTTAACCTGCTGACAGGCAACATGTTATGGTGTGACGAGTTGAATTTTCAACTCATCACATCCGTCATCTGCAGCAAAAAAATGTTGATGTTTCCTGATTCTGGTTGACTTCAAACAGCCAATTTCATGATTTAGATTGACTTCGGATCATCTTATTACTGCCGCCGGTAGACTTAAATACACACGTTTTTACCATATACAGCCCTGTAGGGACACACCCCAGGTGTGTCCAAATCACGCATTATCGAAAAAATCCTCCGCGGCATATAATCAAGAATAAATATCTGTTATACAGACAATTACATCAATATGCCTACGAATCCTTGGGACAGCAACATATCCACATTATTCATCAAGATGATATTGCCGGCTATAAAATTTACACGTAATCGGGCTGTGGACGCACCTGTGGTACGCCCCTACTTTTACTATCAACAAGACTAATGACTTTAACTTCTGGCTCACGTCAGTGAGCGATAACTACTTTAACTACTCCAACTCCCAAAAAGAATCTGCTTTAACTCCTAAAAAATCCAGCCCAAAAGCCCCATGTGACGAGTTGAATTTTCAACTCGTCACACTTTAACCGTCTGTCAGTCAGCTAATTAAGTAGCATTGTGACGAGTGACGAGTTTTTATAAAAAACTTTTTATGATTGTCTACGGCTATAAAAGACAATACACAAACGCCACAAAACATACGGCCGGCAATAAGCCCAAGAAAATAAATATATCATACAGCACTATGCCCCGGCCATAGCACGTAAACATCAAATAATAAACCGTTTAACGGGCATTTATTTTGCATTTCGCCCGACTTGCACTATATTTGCACCCGATAATACAAAACAGAAAATGAAAACAAACAAGATAACAACGCTCTGCGCAGCCATAGCCATGATGACGGCAATGGCAGGATGCACAGGCAACGACATGAAGAAAGAGGCCGAAGGGCTGCTCGACAACGCACGCGAGCAATTCGGCAAAGGACAGTATAAGGAGGCTCTCGCCACGATCGACTCGCTGCGAAAGAAATGCCCCGAGGCGATAGACGAGCGCAAAGCCGCACTGCGCCTGTATCAGGAGATAGAGTTGAAACGCGCACAGCTGAACGTGGAGAACACGGACAGGGCGCTGCAGAAGATAGAAAGCGAGTATGAACAGATGAAGAAAACCGTGGAAGACCTGAAGAGCAAGGGCATGGCCACGGCAGAACAGCTGAGAAATCTGACGCTGACAAGGGTTAAGCGCGACTCGCTAAAAACGGTGTTCGACGTGGAATGCGCCAAGATAAAATACATAAACAAAAGAATGAAAGAATGACGCCGCCGGCTCACCTTTTTTATTAATTAATATTTTATATTGGCCGTATATCGTGTAAAATTAGTAACTTTGCACCCGATTATTCAGAAAATATGTCAAAAGACAATCAGAAAACAGAAGAACAATTCAGGAGCGCCATGGCAGAATGCCGCTCACTGTTTGCCAAGAAACTTCACGACTACGGCCCGTCGTGGCGCATACTGCGCCCCTCGTCGCTCACCGACCAGCTGTTTATCAAGGCCAAGCGCATACGCAGCCTCGAGATAAAGAAAGAGTCGCTCGTGGGCGAAGGCATACGCCCCGAATTCATAGCGCTCATCAACTATGGTATAGTTGGTCTGATACAGCTCGAGATGGGCTTTGCCGACACGCCCGATATATCTGCCGACGAAGCACTGGCCATATACGACAAGAAGGCCGACGAGGCACTGCAGCTGATGATAAGGAAAAATCACGACTACGACGAGGCGTGGCGCTCGATGAGAGTGAGCAGCTACACCGACTTCATACTCACAAAGATACAACGCGTAAAAGAAATAGAAGACATACACGGGGCCACCCTGGTGTCTGAAGGAATAGACGCCAACTACATGGACATAATCAACTATGCCGTGTTCGGGCTGATAAAACTTTCTTAAACATTGACGATGCACGCAAGAAAAGCCATAACGGGAATATTGGTCAACGTCTGCCGCCTTGTAATATCGCTGACGTTTATCTTTTCGGGATACGTCAAGGCTATAGACCCATTAGGCACACAATACAAGCTGCAGGACTATCTCAACGTGGTGCAGCTGAGCCAGTATGTGCCCGACTATCTCACGCTTGGCGCATCGGTGCTGCTTGGCGGACTTGAGTTCTGCCTCGGCGTGTTCATTCTTTTTGCCATACACCGCCGCCTCATGTCGAGGCTCGTGCTGCTGTTCATGGCCATAATGACTCCGCTGACGCTGTGGCTCGCCGTTGCCAACCCGATAAAAGACTGCGGATGTTTCGGCGACGCCGTCATCCTTACCAACTGGGAGACTTTCTATAAAAACGTTGTTCTGCTGGCGGCAGCCATCGTGCTGTGCGTAAAGCCGCTGATGATGCCCCGCTTCATCAGCCGCACCAACCAGTGGATAGTGATAACCTACACCATTATCTTCATCCTGTTCTCGAGCACCAGGAGCCTCTACACCCTGCCGCAGTTCGACTTCCGTCCCTATCACATAGGCGCAGACATAAAGAAAGGCATGGAGATACCCGAGGGGGCAAAGGGTCCGGAGTTTGAGACAACGTTCATACTTGAGAAGAACGGACAGCGCAAGGAGTTTACGCTCGAGAACTATCCCGACTCTACATGGACCTTCATCGACAGCAAGACAGTGCAGATATCCGAGGGATATGTGCCGCCTATACACGACTTCTTCATACAGACCACCGACGGAAGCGAAGACCTTACCGACAGCGTGCTCAGCCGCCGCGGCTACACATTCCTGCTGATATCGCCACATCTCGAATATGCCGACGACTCCAACTTCGGCGAGATCGACCAGATATACGAATACTGCCAGAGCCACGGCTATCCGTTCTACGGACTGACGGCAAGCACCGACGAGGGCATACAGCACTGGCGCGACATCACGGGAGCCGAATATCCGTTCTATCTCACCGACGAGACCACGCTGAAGACCGTGATAAGAAGCAACCCCGGACTGCTGCTGCTGAAAGACGGAGTGGTGATAGGCAAATGGAGCCACAACGACCTGCCGCAGCTAAGCTATCAGACGGGCAAGCTGGAGACGACAGAATACGGACACCTGCCCGAAGACTCCGTGACGGGCAAGATATCAAAAATACTGCTGTGGTACATACTTCCGCTGCTGTTGCTTACCTTTGCCGACCGCACATGGAAGTTCACACAGTGGCTAAAAGAGAAAGAACATTCAAACAGAATATATCAACTTTTTAAAAGAAAGAAAAATGAGAAAGAAAATTGTAGCAGGTAACTGGAAAATGAACATGAACTTGCAGGACGGTATCGCCCTGGCAAAAGAACTTAACGAGACTCTTAACAGCAACAAGCCAAACTGCGGCGTAATCATCTGCACACCGTTCATCCACCTGGCAAGCATAGCACAGTTCCTCAATCAGGACGTGATAGCTCTCGGCGCTGAAAACTGCGCAGACAAAGAGAAGGGCGCTTACACAGGCGAAGTTTCTGCTGAAATGGTAAAGAGTACCGGTGCTCAGTATGTTATTCTCGGCCACTCAGAGCGCCGCGGATACTACGGAGAAACTCCTGAAATACTGAAAGAGAAGGTGCTGCTCGCACTGAAGAACGGCCTGAAAGTAATCTTCTGCATCGGCGAGAGCCTCGAGGAGAGAGAAGCAGGCAAGCAGAACGAAGTTGTTAAGGCTGAGCTCGAAGGCAGCGTATTCAACCTCACAGCTGAAGAGTTCAAGAACATCGTTATAGCATACGAGCCTATCTGGGCTATCGGCACAGGCAAGACAGCCACAGCTGAGCAGGCTGAAGAGATCCACGCTTACATCCGCAGCATCGTAGCAGAGAAGTATGGTAACGAAGTTGCTGAAGAAACATCTATCCTCTACGGCGGAAGCTGCAAGGCAAGCAACGCTCCTGAGCTGTTCGCTAAACCTGACATCGACGGCGGACTCATCGGCGGCGCCTCACTGAAGGCTGCTGACTTCATGGGTATCATCGACGCATGGAAATAATCTGAAACATTAAACGGGATGGCCAAGGGCAAGGCATTAACAACCTGCCGCGGCCAAATCCCGTTTACTTATTTAACCTTATAAAACTCATAATCCGAAAAAAGAATGAAACAATTCGCCGTTTTATTATCACTGACATTGGGCTTCAGCCTCAACACTGAGGCGCAATCATTCCTCAATGACCTAAGAACAGACAAGGCCGGACAGGGAACCGTGACCGTGAGTCAGAGCAAAGACATCGACGAATTGGTAAACAACGCCAAGCTGATTAAGTCGGCTCCGACAACGGCCACCAACGAAAAAAGCAACAACGCGACAGCCGCTACAGAGCACAAACAATCGCAACATAAGGCTCAGGAAAAGAGAGATACCGTTGAAGAACCACTAAAGGAACAGCACTATGCATCAGGAAGCACCAGCCCGTCGACAGACGCACCTGCAGTGAACACGGCCAAGAAAGTGATGCGCAACAGCAGAAGAATCACAGGCTACCGCGTTCAGGCTTATTCGGGAGGCAACTCAAGGGCAGACCGCCAGAAGGCTGAGAGCATCGGAAGTGCCATAAAGATGAGATTTCCGGACCTTCCGGTTTACGTCCACTTCTATTCTCCGCGATGGATATGCCGCGTAGGCAACTTCAGAACCTACGACGAGGCAAACAGCGTGCTGAAAGAGATAAAGAGCATGGGCTACAGACAGGCATGCATAGTGAAAGGAAAAATCACTGTAGGATATTGACACCGGGCCACGCCGACATCAGATATGCGGCATAACTGAAAGGCAACATAATCAGCACGGCATGAAAACAGATTATGCCGGCAAACCATTTATTATAAAAAAACACATATAAGATAATGAATCCTGAAACAGAATTCCGTGAAGGTCTCGACGACCTGGCATCACATTACAAAAGTATTCTAGAGCTTCTTGGCGAAGATCCTTCGCGCGAAGGTCTGCAGAAAACACCCATGCGCGTGGCAAAGGCCATGCAGATACTCACCAGAGGCTATACGCAAGACGCCCACAAGGTGCTGCTCGACGCCCTGTTTGAAGAGAAATACAACCAGATGGTTATCGTGAAGGACATCGACTTCTTCTCGCTATGTGAGCACCACATGCTGCCGTTCTACGGCAAAGTGCACGTGGCATACATCCCCAACGGATACATCACCGGCCTGAGCAAGATAGCCCGTGTGGTAGACATATTCAGCCACAGGCTGCAGGTGCAGGAGAGAATGACGCTGCAGATAAAAGACTGCATACAGGAAACGCTGAAGCCGCTGGGCGTGATGGTGGTTGTAGAGGCTAAGCACATGTGCATGCAGATGAGAGGCGTAGAGAAGCAGAACGCCATAACAACCACAAGCGACTTCTCAGGCGCATTCAACCAGGCCAAGACAAGAGAGGAATTTATGAATCTCCTGCATAGCGAGGGAAAACATATATAAATAGCCAAGAAATAATCGCAGAGAGCATTATCTTAAACTTTTTTAACAACAGGCGATGCAAGGTTTGCATCGCTGTGTTATTTATGAAGTAAAAAATCATAAATATTAAAAAACAAAAATTAACTGAAATGAAAAATTTATCAAGATTGTTCGCATTACTTATGTGCTGCACAATGGCAGTTTCACTTACATCATGTCTTGGCACTGACGACGACGGAGGCATCGATCCCGAGACATACAAGACATGGCTGCAACAGATGAGCGGCAACTATTACGGCGGCTCGACATGGCAGACTCAGAACAAAATCTACTTCTTCAACGATACTATAACAGACAAGAACAACGAAAACAAGGTTGACTCTATAACCGGCATCACCGCAAGTTTCTACAAAGGCGACTCTACTCTGGTTATCAACGGCATCCCCGGAAGAATACTTGCTAAGGAGATTAAGGAAAACGACGCCCTGAAGCAGGCCATTGAAAACGCTAACATGCAGTCTCTCAAGGCTAAGTTCATCCTGTCTAACGTAAGCGGCAACGTGGCTTATTATCTCACTTATCCGTATGACATAACATATCCGGCACTCCAGTACAACGGTGAGACTCACAAGGTAACACTCAAGTTCTACGGTCCGTCATTCGGAGGATATCAGTACAGCCAGGCATCAGAACTGCACATGATCGACCTTTATCTGATGGGAGTTTACGTAGACGACAAACTGACTTACACCATTTGCGACAGCCCGAACAACGAGGAGCAAATGAGAAAGGCCATACTTCAGGCTATCGTAACACGATAAAAAAGCAAAAAGACATAATACTTGGTTCAATTTCTATTTAAGAGAATCCACGGCAGAGATAAAAAATGCCGTGGATTTTTATTTTATCTGCACGCATTTTATATTTCTAAACTTTGACTTTAACCAAAAATTTGCTAACTTTGCGAAGCCCGTTGCGCCTGACATTGCACAACGAAGGCATCCATGCACCGTGAACGGACGGAAAAACACATAATGAAAAATATTATAATCAACAAATTACAGAAATGATGAAGACCATATTTACCCTTATCGTCGCGCTGCTGGCAACGCTGAGCGCTGCAGCACAGAAACTTGACGGCAGCTGGACCGGCAAGCTGAACGTGGGACAGGCCACGCTGAACATCGTGTTCAACATAGCAAAAGACAAAGACAACAAGCTGTCATGCACGATGGACAGTCCTGACCAGAACGTGAAAGGCATACCGGCCGAAATAGCCGTAAGCGAAGGAGCAAAGGTGAAAATAAGCATACCGGCAATAATGGCCGCCTTTGAAGGCGAAGAGAAAGACGGCATGCTGAAAGGCACGTTCAGCCAGAGCGGCATGTCGTTTCCGCTGGAAATGAAGCAAGGAAAGGTGGAGCGCAACAGGCCGCAGACGCCAAAGGAGCCTTATCCGTATAAGACTGAGGAAGTGACATTCAGCAACACGGAAGACAACGCCACGCTCAGCGGCACGATGACCTACCCCACGGGATACGAGAAGATGAAGAAGGGCACGGTGCCTGTTGTGGTAATGGTTACCGGAAGCGGACAGCAAGACCGCAATGAGGAAATATTTGAGCACAAGCCTTTCCTCGTCATAGCCGACTTTCTGGCACGCAACGGCATAGCATCGCTGCGATATGACGACCGCGGCATGGGCAAGTCGAAGGGCGACGCAGCTAACGCAACAACCGAAAACTTCATGAAAGACGCACTGGCAGCCATCGAATATGTACGCGGAACAAAGAATTTCGGCAAGACGGGAGTGCTCGGCCACAGCGAAGGAGGCTGCATAGCCTTCATGGCAGCTGCCGAAGGCAAGGCCGACTTCATAGTGAGCATGGCCGGAACGGGCGTAAGGGGCGACAGCATACTGATGGAACAGAATCTCATGCTGCTGAAGATGAGCGGATATACCGACAAAATGTGCAGCGACTACGCAAAGGCACTGAGAGGCGTGTACGACTTCATCATCAGCAAAAAGACAACAGGCGACGCCAAGGCTACGGTTGACGAGATTGTCGGCAAGGCAGGAATAAGTCTGCCCGAACCTGCCAAAGACAACATGGCAAAGATTATAGAGATGAATAATCCGTGGCTTAACTACTTCATAGCCTTCGACCCTCGCCCGTCGATAGCCAAGGCGAAATGCCCCGTGATGGCCATCAACGGCAACAGCGACACGCAGGTTATTGCCTCGACAAACATCGGGAGCATAGAGAAACTGCTGCCGAAGAACAAGAAGAACATGGTGAAGACATACAACGGACTCAACCACCTGTTTCAGCACTGCACGACGGGAAGCGTGAACGAATATGCAAACATAGAAGAAACCATATCGCCCGAGGTGCTCAATGACATTGCGACATGGATTAATTCGGTGAAATAACGCGGAATCATAAATAAGTTTCAAAAGAGGGTGTGTCAAAACTCATTTTTTGAAAACATGAACTTATAATTTGAAATTTGAGTATTCTAAAAGGCTAAAGAAAGGGCCGTATCATTACTCAATACAGAGTTTAATACGACCCTTTTAAATATTACAGTTATAATCTGTAACTTTGAGGAGTAGTCCTTTTAATTTTGACACACCCTCTTTTGCGTTTCTTCCAATATACCGGACGGCAAAGGCACATACCCGCATGCCGCTCCGGCCATGCATTGCCGCATAAAACAAATTTGGGCTAACATGCTGCCTTGACAACATATTAGCCCAATTTATGTCGGGATGACTGGACTCGAACCAGCGACCTCACGCCCCCCAGACGCGTGCGCTAACCAACTGCGCTACATCCCGTCCTTATTTGCGGGTGCAAAAGTACACACTTATTATGACATCTGCAAACTTTTAGGCGTTTTTTTGCACCTTCAACGCAAATATTTATTAAATACACACATTTTGGAGCGCCCAAAGGCGTCATCGGACAGCTGAAAGCACTGGCAACATACACTAACAAGTAACATCATGAAATAATCTCAACCAATGATAAAAACCGATGCGTTCAATCAGCAGACACTGTCAGGCATCAGCCACAAAACAATATGCCAAAACAGAGACGGAAAGCCTTCAGAAGAAACAAAGTTTAACGGTTGAGTCTCTTGCATTAACACACCTTCAACAGACATTCTACAAAATACATAACCGAAAACACGCCACGAAACGGCATAAAACAGCAAGAAAACATGCCATATTGCCGCAACGACAAGTCGTTTTCCATTGATTTTCATGCAATAAATCAATCATCCGCACAGCAGAACACGCCCTTTTGCTGTATAAAACACGGTCTTTCAGCCTGCAAAACATGGCCTTTTACACAACGAAAGGCCACAAAACGCAGTGGCTCAGACAGTCAATAGCCGCACAAAAGATATAAACATCTGATTTACAGACATTTGCATAAAACACGTACTTTTTACATAAAATCCGTTCAAATGGCAATCAGAAATGAAAAACCGGCATTTCATGAAGTAAAGATTTAACAATAAAGCCCGACATTTAACACAAATTCAACTTTGAATAATCCTTAACATAAGCGGCACAAATACCGCTGCGAAACGGCATATAAAATAAGATTTTTTATTCCTTTTTATTTTGTATTGTGTGCAACATACATTACCTTTGCATTGATATCCTTACGTCCGTGTGGACGCAAGGGCGGACATGGCTATGCCAATTCTGCCATGACGCAACAAGAAAACAACAAATTACAGATTTTTCTGACAATGCAATATATTCTTAACGCACCTGAAACAATCAACGCCACAATAGACCTGCCGGCCTCGAAGAGCATAAGCAACCGCGCACTCATAATAAACGCGCTGGCCGGAAACGGCATAATGCCCGACAACCTGTCGGACTGCGACGACACCGAAGTTATATTAGACGCACTGCGCGACATGCCCGACACCATAGACATAAAGGCTGCCGGAACAGCCATGCGCTTCATGACGGCATATCTGGCCGTAACACCGGGCACACACCTGCTGACCGGCACGGAGCGCATGAAGCAGCGGCCGATAAAGGTGCTGGTGGAGGCGCTGAGGTATCTCGGTGCCGACATCAGCTACGAAGGCAACGAGGGATATCCTCCGCTGCGCATCAATGGCAAAAAGCTTGAGGGCGGAAGCATAGAAATTCCGGGCGACGTGAGCTCTCAATATATATCGGCGCTGCTGATGGTTGCACCGGTAATGGAGAAAGGACTTGAGCTGAAGCTTACCGGCGACATTATATCCCGTCCGTACATAGACCTTACACTGTGCACCATGATCGACTTCGGCGCAGAAGCAGAATGGCTCGGCAGCGACACGATAAAGGTGGAGCCGAAGCCCTACAGCCCACGCCCCTACTTCATAGAAAATGACTGGAGCGCAGCGTCTTACTGGTATGAGATACTCGCCATCAACGGCAACGAGGAGTCAGAGATTAAGCTCACCGGACTTACAGACGGCTCGCGCCAAGGCGATTCTGCCGTAAAATATCTCTTCAGCATGCTCGGCATAAAGACTATTTTTGAGACACGCGAGCCCGGAGTGCCCACCACGGTTACGCTGAAACGCATAAGCATGGCTTCAGACAGGCTCGACTACGACTTCATCAACCAGCCCGACATGGTGCAGACATTCGTTGTTTGCTGCTGCATGATGAACAGGCCGTTCTGCTTCACGGGGCTTTCGTCGCTCCGCATAAAGGAGACCGACCGCATAGAGGCGCTGAAGACAGAGATGCGCAAGCTGGGATATGTCATTGAGGAAACCAGTCCTGGCGAGCTGAGATGGGACGGCACGCGATGCGAGCCCGAACCCGGCGCAGCCATCAATACATACGAAGACCACCGCATGGCAATGGCGTTTGCGCCTGCCGCAATAAAAATCCCCGGACTTAGAATAAACGACCCGCAAGTGGTCAGCAAGTCTTACCCTAACTTCTGGCTCGACCTTACAAGGGCCGGATTCGCCATCGGCGAGGAGGCCGGAGCCTAATATGGGCCTGCTCGTTATCTGCCTGGCAGCCATGGCGCTGCTCTTCATTCTGCTCAAGGCTGTACGCCGCCGTCTGCCAAGAGCCGAACAGCCTGAAGGCGGCACTGCATGCGCAAACGAGTCAGCGTGCGCACAGGCAGGTGCGTCGTGCATGCACGACTGCGTTATGGAGCAGGCCGTGAAGGAAATAGAATATTTCGACGACGAAGAACTCGACGCCTACAAGGGCAGGAAGTCTGATTCTTACACCGACGAAGAGGCGGCACAGTTTGCCGAAGTGCTCTACACCATGCGCCCTTCCGAGGTAAAAGACTGGACGGCAAGTCTCACCCTGAGAGGCATCAGCATGCCCGACCAGATAAAAGATGAGGCAATAATGCTGATGGAGGGCTGACTCTTTTGCCGCGGCAGACAATAAAATCGCTCCCGATAAGTTATATAAACATGGCATGCTCACTTGTGCCGCCACGTTATGAAGACAATTAAGACAAGACATATAATCCCCTTAGCCGCCTTGATAGCTCTGCTCATTACGGCCGGATGCTCTACGGAGAAGAACACTGCGCAGAGCCGCTGGTGGCATTCGTTCAACGCGCGCTACAACACCTACTACAACGGCACGCTGGCATATATCGACGGCTCGCTAGAGAAAGAGAACGGCAACAAGGACAACTTCACCGAGATGATACCGCTCTACACCGTCGGCAACAAGGACAGCCGCGAGCTGGGCAAGAGCAACTTCGACCGTGCTATAGAGAAAAGCCAGAAGGCAATAAAGCTGCACAGCATAAAGAAAAGGCCTCAATGGACAAAAAGCCGCAAGAAGACGGAGAAAGACATCGAGTGGCTTAACCGCAAGGAGTATAACCCCTTCTTGTGGAAGGCGTGGATGCTGATGGGACGCTCTCAGTTTATGAAAGGCTCGTTCGACGAGGCTGCGTCTACATTTGCCTACATGAGCCGCCTCTACTCTACCCAGCCCGCCATCTACGGCCGAGCAAGGGCATGGCTCGCAAAATGCTATATCGAGGAAGGCTGGATTTATGATGCCGAAGACGTGATAACAAAAATCAAGCGCGACTCGCTCCACTGGCGCGCCGTGAAGGAATGGGACTACACCTATGCCGACTATTATATACACACCGGACGGTATGCCGAAGCAATACCCTACCTGCGCAAGGTGATAAAGCACGAGATGAGGCGCAAGCAGCGCGCCCGTCAGTGGTATCTGATGGGACAGCTCGAGGCTGAACTCGGACACAAGGAAAACGCCTACAAGGCTTTTAAGCGCGTGATAAGGCTCAATCCGCCTTACGAGCTTGAGTTCAACGCCCGCATCGCAATGAGCGAGGTTATGGCCGGCACACAGTCGAAAAAGATGATACGGCGCCTGAAACGCATGGCGGCATCAGACAACAACAAAGACTATCTCGATCAGGTTTATTATGCCATCGGCAACATATACATGCTGCAGAAAGACACCGCCAACGCCATTGCCGCCTACGAGAAGGGCAACACCAAGTCGACACGCAACGGCATTGAGAAAGGCGTGCTGCTGCTTACTCTCGGCGACATTTACTGGGACAAGGAGGACTACAGCAACGCAGGCAGATGCTATGGCGAGGCAATAGGACTACTCGACAAGGAGCGCGACGACTACGAACAGCTGTCGGAACGCTCTAAGGTGCTGGACGAACTAGTGCCATACACCGACGCCGTACACCTGCAAGACTCGCTCCAGGCCCTGGCAAAGATGCCTGAGAAAGAAAGAAACGAGGCCATCGACCGCGTGATAGAGGCTCTGAAGAAGAAAGAGAAGGAAGAACGCGACGCACAGGCTGAGCTTGACGCGCAGCAGCAGATGGCGCAACAGGGCGGAATGGGCAACATGAACAACACCAACAACATGACCAACAACGCCACTGACAAGTCGGGCAAATGGTACTTCTACAACCCGACGGCCGTCAGCCAGGGTAAGGCTACGTTCCAGAAGATGTGGGGACGGCGTGAGAATGTGGACGACTGGCAGCGTGTCAACAAGACTGTCGTGTCGCTCGACAACAATCCTGCCGAAATGACCGACGAGATGAGAGACTCCATCGCGGCGGCAGAGGCTGCTGCCGACTCGCTCGAAAACGTGATGGACAGCGCGCAGAACAATCCGCACAAGCGCGAATATTATCTCAAGCAGATACCGTTCACGGAGGAGCAGGTGGCCGAAAGCAATAAGATCATTGAAGACGGACTATTCCATGCCGGCATAATATTCAAGGACAAGCTCGACAATCTGACTCTGAGCGAGAAGACCCTGCGACGTCTTACAGACAGTTATCCCGACTTTGAGAACATGGACGAGGCTTTCTATCATCTCTATCTGCTCTACTCGCGACGGCAGGACAAGACGCAGGCAAACATATTCCTCGACAAGCTGAAACGGAGCTACCCCAAGAGCCAGTGGACAATTCTGCTGTCTGACCCCTACTTTGAAGAGAACGCCAAGTTCGGCGAACATATAGAAGACTCGCTCTATGCTGCCACATACAACGCCTTCAAGGCAGGCAAATACGAGGAGGTGAGCGCCAACACGTCGCTGTCGGCAAAGCGATTCCCGCTCGGAGCCAACCGCGATAAGTTTATATTCATCGGCGGACTGAGCAAGCTCAACAGCGGCGACAGCAACGGCTGCCTCACAGACATGCAGGAGGTGGTTAGCAAGTATCCGCAGAGCGACGTAAGCCCCATGGCCGGAATGATTATCAATGGAGTGAAGGCCGGACGACAGCTGCGTGGCGGAAAGTTCGACATCGGCGACGTGTGGGAGCACCGCTCGGTGGTGCTGAGCGACAGCGACTCCATCGCCGCGCGTAAGTTTATAGCCGAACGCAACACCGACTTCACGTTCATGATGGTCTATTCGCCCGACTCGCTCAACGAGAACAAGCTGCTCTTCGAGCTTGCGCGCTTCAACTTCTCTAACTTCATCGTGCGCAACTTCGATATCGTCATCGACGAACTCAACGGCATGCACCGCATGATGGTGAGCGGATTCAGAAACTACGACGAGGCTCTGCAGTATGCACGCCAGCTCTACAAGAACCAGCAGGTGATGAAGCTTGCACAGAAAGGGCGCGCCATAATCATCAGTGACAGCAACATCGAACTGCTCGGAACACAATACAGCTACAACGACTACGACAAGTTCTACGAGCAGCACTTCGTTCCGCTGCGCATAAGCACCGTCAGACTGCTCACGGAGCCTTCTACCATAGAGTTTGAAAAGCCGGACAACGGCGAAGGCAGCGAGACCGACGGACTGTATAACGGCGGCGTAATAGAAGAAGGTCTATACATCAACGATGATCAGCCTGCAACAGGAGAGGCCGACAGCGGAATATCCATCCCCGTTGAACCTGAGAACACGCCTGCAACAGGCTCTCAGGACGACAACACGATAGCTATACCTGTTGAGGAAGAAAAAGCCGGCGGCAACGCTGACGACGGCGGCATAGTGATACCCGACATGCAGCAGAACAATGCCACAAACAACGGCAATGCGCAGCAGGGCACTACTCAGACCGACAATAACAGCTTCATGATTGAGCCTGAGCCGCAAACTGATCAGCCAGCTACGCAAGACTCACAGGGATTTGAAATAAGCACAGATGTCTACGACACGAATGCCAACGGCAACGCTGCCGGAAGCCAGACACAGCAAGGCAACGCACAGACAGACGTTATGACAGATGCCGTCGAGCCGCAAAAGCAGCCCGAACAGCCGCAACAGACTAAGCAGCCTGTACCTGCCGTTCCGCAGAAAGAAGAGCCGGCAGCCAACGATACCGACGAGCTGATATTCGACTTTGGCGACGACACCGGCACCGGAAACAGCAATGCCAACAGCAGCACTAACAACAATAACGGCAACGACAGCAACAACAAGCAAAACGGATACGACCTTGAGGACGAATATTACGACCTCGACGGCTTCTGATGCAATGCCCGAACTGCCGCAACACTGCTGCGACATCTGTCATGAAAAGGACACTGCGACCGTCTGCCTGACAAGGGCAGCATAACAAAAAGAAAGGAGTAACATGAGCAACGGATTATTACTTTGGGTTGACGACGAGATAGAACTGCTACGCGCGCATATCATTTTTCTCGAGAAGAAAGGTTACGAAGTGGTTACAGTCACCAACGGCACCGACGCCATAGACCAGTGCCGGCAGAAGACTTTCGACCTTATTCTGCTCGACGAGATGATGCCCGGCCTGAGCGGACTGGAGACCCTGCAGAGCATCAAAGAAATATCGCCCGCCACGCCGGTGGTTATGGTAACCAAGAGCGAGGAGGAAAACATCATGGACCAGGCCATAGGCTCAAAGATTGCCGACTATCTGATAAAGCCGGTAAACCCGAGCCAGATACTCCTTACGCTCAAAAAGAACATTCACCGCAAGGAGATTGTAACCGAAATAACGCAGAGCGGCTATCAGCAAAGCTTCCAGGACATAGCCCTGCAGATAAGCGACTGCAAGACATACAACGACTGGATGAACGTCTATAAGCGCCTTGTCCATTGGGAACTGGAGCTCAGCAGCACCGACAGCAGCATGACCGAAATGCTCAACATGCAGAAGGAAGAGGCCAACAACGGCTTTGCAAAATATATAAAGGCCAACTATATGAACTGGGTGGCGCCACAACAGACAGGCGCATCTTCAGCAAGCCGCGGCACGCTAAGGCTAAGCCAGATGAGGCAGGCGCCAAAGAACACTCAGACCGACAACGAAGACAGACCGCTGATGAGCATGGACATATTCAAGAAAAAGATATTCCCCATGCTCGACAACGGCGAGAAGGTGTTCATGATTGTCATCGACAACTTCCGCCTCGACCAGTGGCGCATGCTCTCGCAGGAGATAGGCGACATGTTCGACATCGACGAACAGACCTACATGAGCATTCTGCCAACCGCGACACAATATGCCCGCAACGCTATATTCAGCGGACTGATGCCCGTGCAGATAGCGCAGATGTTTCCCGAGCTGTGGGTCGACGAAGACGAGGAAGAAGGCAAAAACCTCAACGAAGAGCCGCTGATAAGAACACAGATAGAAAGATTCCGCCGCCGCGACACGTTCTCTTACCATAAGATTAACGACTCGGCAGGCGCCGACAAGTTTCTACAGAAGTTCAACCAACTTGAGGCAAACGATCTCAACGTGGTGGTAATCAACTTCATCGACATGCTGAGCCATGCCCGCACAGAGTCGAAAATGGTGCGCGAACTTGCCAACGACGAGTCGGCCTACCGCAGCATAACGCTAAGTTGGTTTCGCCATTCGGTATTGGCAGACCTGTTCAAGTTGCTGTCGCAGAGCAACTATACCGTCGTGATAACCACCGACCACGGCAGCATAAGGGCATCTAAGCCGGTGAAAATCATAGGCGACCGCAACACAAACACCAATCTGAGATACAAGTTGGGCAAGAATCTCAACTACAACGCCAAGGAAGTGTTCGTGATAAAGGAGCCGCACAAGGCACAGCTGCCCGCCCCCAACCTTAGCACATCATACGTGTTTGCCACAAGCAACTCGTTCTTTGCCTATCCAAACAACTACAACTACTACGTGTCTTACTATAAAGACACGTTCCAGCATGGCGGCATCTCCCTCGAAGAGATGATTGTGCCGCTGATAACCCTGAAGGCGCGCAAGCGATAAACCAGGCAGCCGGACAGGAAACAAGCAAGGGAACAAGGTGAAAAGACAATATAACGAAACATAAAAACACCAACAATATGGAGATAAGAATTGAAAACATTGAAAACATCAAGCATGCGGCAAAACAGTTTGTCGACAACATGGGACGCAGCAACGTTTTTGCCTTCTACGGCAAAATGGGCGCCGGCAAGACAACATTCATCAAGGCCGTATGCGAGTGTATGGGGGTTGAAGACGTCATAACGTCGCCCACCTTCGCCATCGTCAACGAATACACGTCAGAGACAACCGGCGACACAATCTATCACTTCGACTTCTACCGAATAAAGAAAATTGAAGAGGTGTATGACATGGGATATGAAGAATACTTCTACAACAACAGCATCTGCTTCATAGAATGGCCCGAACTGATAGAAGACCTGCTGCCCGAAAACGCCACAAAAGTAACTATCGAAGAGCAGGAAGACGGCAGTCGCGTGGTTAAGTTCTGAAAAGACAACAAGAACAAAGCATTTCGCAACATAACGAAATCCGGTGAAAGGCAAACATCATTAATGCCTTTCACCGGATTCTGTTATATTATCAACCACACAAAAATATTTTCTATAAATCCTTCATCTCCTTAATCTGCCGTATCACGATGTCGTTAGCCTGCTGCATCTTACGGAGCATCATCAGTCCGAGGATTAGTCCTACGACAAAGCCTACACACAGACCTACAATCATGCTCCGCGGACTGCCGCCCCTTGCTGTCTCAAAACTAATCATCTCATAGCCGTACCATGCAGCCCATGCCAAGCCAAGCGGAAGGTTAATCATCATCAGACGCACACGCTGACGCTTCATCCTGACCAGCTTTTCGCCTGTTTTCAGCAAGTCGCCCTCAAGCAGTTCGCTCTCCTTTATCCTGTTGATATAGGCAGAGGACACCAGGCACCAGCTAAACAGCACAACGCTCACCACAAAGAACAGCAGCGACAAGCCAAACAGTTCCATGAAAGCATACATAGCTGCAATGCACACTATCACCATAACCACATCCAAAACCACCATACGTCTTACCAGCGACATGCGGTCGTTCATTGCCCGCCTCATCAGGCGCTCGTTAAGCATGGTCTGCCCTTCTATCTTGTTTTTCAGGATGGCCATCTGCGCCTTCATTTCCTCAAGTCCGTTGTTGTCTATAATATTCTCCATAACAGAATCCTTTCTTTAATCGTTTGACATTTTTTTGAGCAACTCTCTTATCCTTACGAGCTTAACCGAAACATTCTTTGCCGATATACCCATCACCGCCCCAATCTCGTCGTAGCTCAGGTTTTCGAGCCAAAGCAGCACCAGAGCCTTGTCGAAAGGTCCGAGGCGGTTAATTCTTTTATACAGCAACTGCACCTGGCGCGTGTCGGCATCGTTGTCTTCAAACAGGTTGATGCTCATCGACAGCGGCACGGTCTTGTGCCTTTTCTTCTTACGGTCGACCGAAATACACGTGTTAAGGCTCACGCGATAGATCCATGTCCTTATGTCGCTCTTGCCCTCAAAGGCCGCAAAACCCTTCCATAGGTTGATGAGCACCTCCTGAAACAGGTCGCTCACCTCGTCGGCATCCTTCGAGAACATATAGCACACTGTGTATATCGTGCTGCGGTTTTCCCGCACAATCTGCGCAAATTGTTTCTCCGTTGTTTCCATTATCTTATCCGAATAATTAAGTTACTTTTAACCATTAGACGCAGCTACGGCCAAAAAACTACACAAAACTAACATTTTATTCTGAAATAATTCTGTATATTTGGGAAACAATAAAAGCTACAGCCTGCATTTACGGCATGAAAACAGGAAGAAATACTGACTGTGATACAAAGAAATGACGGTAACAGACAAACATATAGCCGGATAATATCCGTTCGTCATTATTAGCTATTTTTCACCTACCGCAATGCACGTTTTCGTGGTTTTACGAGTTATTATAATAAAAGACAAACTAAAAAAACTTATACGTCATGAGAACAATAATAACATTCATAATGTTCGTGGCAGCAGCATATGCAGCCATGGCACAAAACGGGACACAGGACAGGAAGCTCAGCAAAAAGGAGAGAAAACTGATGGAGGCACGCATAGACAGTGCCCTGAACGCCGAAGCCGTGCAGGCAATAAACGACACAGCGTTTACGATAGAGGCCGACAAGGTGGAGTTTAAGCGCGGATATACGGCACACGTAACCGCAAGCACCAACTTTGTGGCAGTCAGCGGCAGCAACGCCATCGTGCAGGTAGCGTTCAACGTGCCGGTGTCGGGCTTCAACGGCCTGGGCGGAATAACGCTCGAGGGCATCGTTACGGGCTATAAGATAAGCTCCGACAAGAAGGGCAACACCTACGTAAGGCTGAACGTATCGGGCAAAGGCATATCGGCGCAGCTGTTCATTTCGCTATGGAAGGATGCAAACAAGGCTACTGTCAGCATACAGCCCAACTTCAACTCTAACAAACTGACGCTGAGCGGAATGTTGTGGAAGCCTGAGCGGAGCAACATTTTCAAAGGAACCACGTTCTGAACCTAGACCTAACGCCGGCAGCGGCGCAGCACATAGAAGCACGACGAGGAAAGAAAGTTTCTGACATACGGCAGCATGCGCAGCGGCGAGGGCAGCACCAGCGGCCTGAGGCCAAACTTGGTTTCATAGTGAGGATTTATCATCCACAGCCGCATGTCGGCCACGGCATACCCCGCCCGCGCCGCAATACGGAAGAAAGTCTCTACCGTGCAGTGCGTCTGCCTTATTGACATCAGTTCGCCTACGGTGAAGTTGTCTTCGCCAAAGAGCCTGAGCATACGCCCGTAGACGGCACGAGGCAGGAGATGGACAAACGGCATGCGCGACAGCAACCGGCTGCGGGCTATCTGCTGATGGCCGCCAAAAGGCATCTGCCACGGCGGAAAGGCTACAAACACTACACCATGCGGAGCCAGCATGCAGCTGAGCTTTGACAGCAGTGCGGCCTTGTCGGGCACATGCTCCACCACGTCGTGCATTATGATAAGGTCGAAGCTGCGGCCACGGCAGTCGTAGTCAAGTATGTCGCAGCACACCAGCTCAGCCGCGGCACCTTCTTCCCTGAAGTAAGTCTGCGCCTGTCTGATTCTCAGTTCCGACATATCCACACCCGTAACACGGCACGCCCTGCGCGCAAACGGCAGCAGATTGCCTCCCTCGCCGCATCCCACCTCAAGCACTCTAACCCCACTCGTAGCTATAAAACGGCTGAGATATGGTATAAAATATTTTTCTGTCGTTGCCGCCTCTTCCATGAAGTAGCGGCGCCTGTCCAAATGTCTTGCCTGCATAATTTCTGTCTTTTTGTTCTAATCATAATGAGTGCTAACGGCAGAAAATACTGCACGCATTTCCCGATTTTATAAAGACAAACGGCAATCCGGCCGAATCATAATAGCAGGTTTGGATTTAAAAGCACTGCAAAAGACGACCTTTCGCAATGCAAAAGGGCACCTTTCAGGCTCCAATATGCGGCAAACGACAATGCGAAAGGTATGCTTTTACATTAAAAGAGCACACCTGAATATACCGTCTACATCGCCCACCGCATAACGGAAAAAGTTTTTAATAAAAACTCATCACTCGTCACAACGCCGCTTAATCTCATGAATATCAAGGCTTTATGGTGTGACGAATTGAGATTTCAACTCGTCACATGGGGCTTTTTTGGGGTATTTTTTAGGAGTTAAAGCAGATTCTTTTTAGGAGTTATAGTAGTTAAAGGAGTTATCGCTCACTGGGGTGAGCCAGGAGTTAAAGTCATTAGCTTTGTTGGTGGTAAACGTAGGGACGTACCCCAGGTGCGTCCACAGCCCGATTACGTGTAAATTTTATAGTCTGTAACATCATTTTGATGAATAATATGGATTCATCGCTGTCCCAAGGATTCGTTTAAGTTTTAATGTAACTATCAATATAACAGGTATTTATATTTAATTATATCATGTGGAGGATTTTTATGTAATGCGTGAGTTGGACACACCTGGGGTGTGTCCCTACAGGGCTGTATATGATGAAAACTTGGGTATTTAAATCAACAGACGGCAGTAATAAGTCTTATCAGAGTCAACTTTAATCAGGAAATTGCCTGTCTGAAGTCAACCGGAATCAGGACAACGACATATTCATATGGCTATATGTGACGGATGTGACGAGTTGAAAATTCAACTCGTCACACCATAATGCATTGTTTGTCAGCGTGTTATACCGGAATGTGATGAGTGACGAGTTTTTTTAAAAAAACTTTTTATTCAAAGCCGACAACGCTTAGTAACTGATGCGGATACCGAAAGGCAGGGATATCTGCAGGGGCTTGCCGGTCCACTGGGTTTCGGCCTTGCTGCCGTTAGGGATATACCACGTTATACGCGGACTGAAAAACAGTTCGAGATGCGGTGCAATCTCATAAGCCATGCCGACGCCAGCACCCACAGACCACTGCAGTCCGGTGAAGCCAAGGCTAACAGACCTGCTGAACTCTGTCTTGCCGTCGATGTTGTAAAGCTTGTCTGACTTTGCGCTGAACGGGACGTCAATAGCCATGCCGGCAGTCAGATAGGCAGACATACGGCCGCGCCTCATAAACGTGTAAGTGGCATTTACGGGCATGCCTACATAAAATATGCGCTGACGCTCGCTGATGTTTGTCGTGTCAGAACTGCCTGTAAGCATGTTGGTGGTGTGCCGTGTAACGCGCAGTCCCATGTCAAGACTCCATCTGTCAGACAGACGCCGGTTGAAGTTGAGCCCCAGCTGCAGCGGCTTTTCATAGTTCTTGTGCGTAACAATCTTGCCGCTGTTCATAAGCGCTATGCGCAGAAGAACGTCGCGCTCTATCGGGTCAAGACTCTCGCCGACATCATAAGTGAGATAATGTACGAGCTGCTCCCAGGTTTCAATCTCCACCCTCGTGCCCGAGCCTACTGCATGTTCTATAACCTCGATTATGCGCGGCATTATCACGTCCGACGCCCTTTCCATCATCGAACTGAATCCGAGCAGCCAGCCGTCATGGTTCTTTGTTGTGACATTAACACATGAAGTGTCGGCAGGAGCCACATCTGCCATGACAAGCGACGGCTCAACGGCTACGGCCGATCCGCTGCCGGCAATGCGGCACAGGGCGTCAACACTTTCGGCAAGGGCATCAGCACGCAAGGTGTCGGCAGGACAAGCCAGACAAAGCCCTGCGCCAAGAGAGTCTTCGGCATGGAGACTCTGCACGACATTTCCGTCTGCCGACGGTGCGACATGCATATCTGCCACGGGGTCTGCGCAGCTGCCACCGGCTGCATGGCGGGCTGTGCCGACAGACGCCACGTCAACTCCGGTTGTCCGTCTGAACGGCTGCCGGAGCAATAACGTCACTACTGAAACGGCCACTGCAGCCAAAAGCAGAACGAGGCGGGCTCTGTAGGCTGTTATCATCTTCTGCAAACTGACACGTGCCCTGAGCAGCTGCGAAGACGACGTGCGCGGCCTGATGCCTAGCATACGGGCTATCTCGTCGTGCGACAGGCCTTCGAGCACCGACAGGCGGAACACGTTGCGGTAGCCCTCGGGCAGCATGTCGATCATGCGCATAAGCTCATCAAACGGAATGTCGCACCCGCCCTGCCCTTCTTCAGTCTCAACAGGCACGTCTGCCACAGCTCCGGCCACAGGCCGGTTCTTTCTGTCGTTGAGATATTTCACGGCAAGATTGGTCATCACCCTGCTCATCCATGCCTCAAGGCGGGCAGGACTGCGCAGCGAGCCTATCGACGAGAATATTATGATGAAGCCGTCGTGGAGCAGGTCCCGGGCTGCGTCTCTGTCTTTAACGATATCTGCACAAAGCCTGAATAACCTGCCGGAATAGGTCTGATACAGAAGCGCCAAGGCACCTCTGTCACCATCCTTACATCTTCTGACAAGTTCTTCTGTTTCCATATCTTCATACCGGGCGCCGCAGGTGCCCTTTATATATGATATAAAAAGGACGAAAATACTGCATGCCGCGGTTGTTTTTTTTCAGAAAAACACAAAATCACAAAGCGCCGCCCCCTGCCCGTGCCATGCACGCAGCCATGCTATGACATACAAAAAATGCGGAGCGGCATTAATAACATTAAAGCCGCTCCGCACTTAAAAAATATCTTCAGGCGTGTTATTACAGCAGAGACTCAAACTTCTCCTGCAATTTTGCCTTTGTTGTTGCACCTACAAACTTGTCTACAACCTCACCGTTCTTGATGAACAGTATTGTAGGAATGTTGCGGATGCCAAACTCCATGGCGATGTCGTCGTTCTCCTCTACGTCGCATTTACCAACAACGATCTTGCCTTCGTACTCGTTAGCCAGCTCCTCAACGATAGGTGCGATGGCACGGCAAGGACCACACCATGTAGCCCAGAAATCAACTACTAAAGGCAGTGCGCCATTCTTCAGACTCTCAAAGTTCTCTGTTGTAATTTTTTCCATCTTTCTTTTGTAATTTATTATGTTAATAATTAGGTTTTGTCTTCTACTGTTTTGCCAACAAACATTATGCCATATTTTCTCTGACAGAGCCTTTGCGGCCAATTGTCACACATCGTGGCGGGCAATTATATTTGTCAGTTTATTTTATAGTCGAGCGCCTCGCATCCTTTAATAAAGGATATCAGTTCCTTGCTGATGTCTATCTTCTCCTTGCGGCTGCGCAGCACAAAGGGCTTGCTGTTGCTCGTCTCGCGCACCTGGAAGAACAGCTGCGTGGTGCCCGGCGCGTCTTTTATTATCGTAACAAGGTCGGACACGGTGGTGTCGTCCAGCTTGTCAGCCTCGAGCGATATGGTTATCTTCTCTATCTGTGTGTCCTTTACGGTCTGCAGATACTGTATGTCGGTTATTCGCATCTCCATCATGTCGCTGTTGCGGAAACGCTGCACAAACTGTGCCTTGACCATGACCGTGCAGCCTTCGATAAGCATTCCGCGCCACTTGCCCCACTCCTCGCCGAACAGGGCCAGCTCGCCCGAGCCGTCGAAGTCTTCAATGGTGACAAAGCCGCAGGGCTTGCCGGTCTTGGTGTATTTGCTTCTAACGGCCGTGACGATGCCTCCCAGCACCACCTCCTGCTTCTTTGACAGCTCAATGCGGTCGTTGAGCTCCTGGCACTGGGTGTTGCAAAGGTTCTTGAGGATAAACTCAAACTCGTCGAGCGGGTGTGCCGAGAGGTATATGCCCACGAGGTCGCGCTCGCGGTTAAGCTTCTCTATGGCGCTCCACGACTCAGCCTGAGGTATGGCGGGCGTGGCTATCTCCACTTCTTCCATCGCTCCGAACAGAGACTGACGCGACTCGTTTTTCTCCTGCTGATACACCTGTCCGTAGCGCATAAGGGTTTCGAGGAACGTGCGGCCGTCAGGATTGCGCGCAAAGAAGCTCTCGCGCTTGATCTTGAAGCCGTCGAACGCTCCGCTGAGCACAAGGCTCTCGAGCGCCTTGCTGTTAACGGCAGAGAGATTGACGCGCTGCACAAAGTCGAATATGTCTTTATACTGTCCGTTCTTCTCGCGCTCGTCGATGATGGCCTGAGCAGCGGCGTCGCCCATGCCCTTGATGGCTCCGAGACCGAAGCGCACCTCGCCTTTCTTGTTGGCGCTGAATTTCTGGCGGCTCTCGTTAACGTCAGGACCCATGCAGGCTATGCCCATGGCCTGACATTCGTTCATCAGCTTGGTTATCTTCGTTATGTCGTTAAGGCATCGGCTCATGTTGCCTGCCATGAATTCTGCCGGATAGTGGGCCTTGAGATAGGCCGTCTGATAAGCCACCCACGAATAACACGTGGCGTGACTCTTGTTGAAGGCGTAAGAAGCAAACTTCTCCCAGTCGGCCCATATCTTCTCGAGCACCTTCGGGTCGTGTCCGTTTTTCTTTCCGCCCTCGATAAACTTAGGCTTCATGGCGTCAACGATGTCCTTCTTCTTCTTACCCATGGCCTTACGCAGGGCGTCGCTCTCGCCTCGGGTGAAGTTGGCAAGCTGACGCGACAGAAGCATGACCTGCTCCTGATACACCGTGATGCCGTAAGTGTCCTTCAGATATTTCTCCATGCAGGGAATATCATACTTTATCTCCTCCTTGCCGTTCTTTCGGGCAATGAACGAGGGGATGTAGTCCATAGGTCCGGGGCGATAGAGGGCGTTCATGGCTATGAGGTCCTCAAATACAGTAGGCTTAAGCTCGCGCAGATATTTCTGCATGCCGGCCGACTCAAACTGGAATGTGCCCACGGTGCGGCCTTCCTGATAGAGCTTATAGGTAAGCTCGTCGTCGATAGGTATGTTGTCGAGGTCTACCTCTATGCCTTGCGTGAAGCGTATGTTCTCTACAGCCTCCTTAAGTATGGACAAAGTGCTGAGTCCGAGGAAGTCCATCTTTATCAGTCCGGTCTCCTCGATGACGTGTCCGTCGTATTGTGTGGCAAGGAGCTTGTGGCCCGGGTCCGACTTGTCTTCGGCCGTGCTGACGGGCACCCAGTCGCTGATTGCGTCGCGGCAGATGATGGTTCCGCAGGCGTGTATACCCGTTCCGCGCACGGTGCCCTCAAGCATCTTTGCATATTTTATCGTATTGCTGAGCTGTGGGTCGGGACTTGCCTCAGCCTCGCGCAGCTCGGGCACGCACTTAATGGCGTTGGGCAGGTTCATCTTCAGACCGTCGGGCAGACGGTCGGGGATGGCCTTGCACAAGTGGTTAGACACGTCGAGCGGCAACTTCTCCACGCGCGCCACGTCCTTAATGGAGTTCTTTGTGGCCATGGTGCCGTAGGTGATGATGTGCGCCACCTTGTCGTGTCCGTATTTGTCTTCCACCCATTCGAGCACCTTTCCGCGTCCGTCGTCATCGAAGTCGGTATCGATATCGGGCAACGATATACGGTCGGGGTTGAGGAAACGCTCAAACAGGAGGTCGTATTTAATAGGGTCTATCTTCGTAATGCCCAGACAGTAGGCAACAACCGAACCGGCGGCCGAGCCACGTCCGGGGCCAACCATCACTCCGAGCTCGTCGCGCGCCGAGTTGATGAAGTCCTGCACGATAAGGAAGTAGCCGGGGAAACCCATCGTCTTCATGATGTGCAGCTCAAACTTCACTCGCTCTGCCACCTCCTCGGGCAGCGGGTCGCCATACAGGCGCTTTGCTCCGTCGTAGGCAAGCTTGGCCAGATAGTCGGCCTCAAACTTTATGCGGTACAGCTTTTCGTAGCCGCCGAGGCGCTTTATCTTCTGTTCGCCTTCTTCGGGCGGCAGCGGATTTTCGCCGTTCTCGTCGGTAGTGAACTCATCGTAGAGCTGTTTCTCTGAATATTTTCGGCGCACGTCCTCCTCCGTACCAAACTCTTCAGGTATGGGGAAGAACGGCATGATAGGTGCATGGTCTATGCTGTAGGTCTCAACCTTGTCAAGTATCTCGAGCGTGTTGCTAAGTGCCTCAGGCACATCGCTGAACACGGCGTTCATCTCCTCGCGCGTCTTAAACCACTCCTGCTTTGAATAGAGCATACGGTTAGGGTCGTCGAGGTCCTTGCCCGTAGACAGACAGAGCAGATGGTCGTGAGCCTCGGCGTTCTCTTCGTCAACGAAGTGGGCGTCGTTTGTGCATACGGTCTTTATGCCATACTCCTCCGCCAGCTCCATCAGAGCCTTGTTGGCGCGCACCTGCAGCGGATAAGTCTCGCGGTTGGCGCGCTGATGCGGATTGGTGACTCTGTGGCGCTGAAGCTCGAGATAATAGTCGTCGCCGAACACGCGGTGATACCACTCTATGGCCTCGCGTGCCCCCTCCATGTCGCCCTTGAGAATCTTTGCGGGCACCTCGCCGGCTATACATGCCGAACAGACGATGAGGTCTTCGTGATACTTCTCAAGATCGGCGCGGTCGGTACGCGGACGCATGTAATAGCCGTCTACCCACGCGCGCGAAACCAACTTAATAAGGTTCTTGTATCCGTTGTAGTTTTTTGCAAGCACAATGAGGTGGTATCCGCCCATGTCGCCCTTCTCTTTCTCCTTGTCGTCCTTTGTACGGCGCGCCACATACATCTCGCAGCCGAATATGGGCTTGAAAGGCTCCTTGCCCTCGGCCTTCAGCTTGCCGTTGACTTTCTTGCAGTAGTTGTAAAACTCCTTTATGCCGAACATGTTGCCGTGGTCGGTTATGGCCATGCCCTTCATGCCGTCGGCCACAGCCTTGTCTACAAGTTTCTGCACGCTCGACTGTCCGTCAAGAATGGAGTAATAAGTATGTACGTGTAAATGGACGAAATCTTGCATAAACTACATTTGCGCTTTTAGAGCGTCAAAGTTATTCTGAAAAACTGAAACAGCCAAAATAATAATGTGAAAATTATCTTATGCAGATTGTTTTTTATGTTTATACGACATGCATGCACACGCCCTGACAACCGCACGGACACACGCACGGCAGCAGCCATGAGCGTTGACGGAGATGTTACTTTGACAGACAAACCGGCCATTATCATTGCATTGTGTCATCATGATTATGTCTGGATTTTCAGACGAAATAGAAACGCCTAAGCGTAAAAACATGCCTGAAAGACCGTAAAGCGGCAGACAGTTCACCGAAAAGCATGCTCTTACACAGCGAAAGGGCACCTTTTATAAGCTGAAAAGCCTCGTCCGGCATTATGGTTTGCAGCCGTTTTAACCCGAATTTCATGGCATTTCAGCCGTTTTAAGGCTAAATTTTATGCACACAAACCGCCATAGTCCTGCAACACTCTGATATCAACGCATTTATATTTGCACACGATTTCAGCCCATATTTCCGTCCGAATTATTTTTATTTTCAAATACTTCAGAATGAGAGCGTCAAGCAAAATCAGAATGTAAGGAGACACGGCGAATATCACGACAATGTGAATCCGCGCAGCATCACATTATACATCGGCGACACCTGACATCAAGCATAAAAGGCATGACACACGAAAGCTGAAACAAGGACATGCCCCGGCCGCTTCAGCCGGATACCCGCAGAAGGAGTAAACGAGAACGAAAACCGCAACAGGACAGCAGAGCAAACAATAAAAATCGGACTATCAGCCGATTAAGCCGCAGCTGCCGGACAATGTGTATTTATTAAAGAATAATGCAAAAAATTTGCCAATTACACAAAAAAGGCGTACCTTTGCAAATAATTTTCCACTTCAAACTTTACTATGGGAAAAAGAATAAAGAAACTTAAGAATGTAAGACTTCATCGAGAGGGCACTGACACGCTGGTCTACGGACTGACTGCGTTTGTGGCCATAGCCTTGATTCTGTGGTTCTATGTCGACAACAAAATTCCGTTCTGGAGCTTTGTCGTCGTCTTCGGCGTAATCTATTCCATAGTGGTAAACTTCTTCAGATGCCCCAAGCGCTACTTCGACGGCGAGACCGAGAAGGTGGTAGTGGCTCCGGCAGACGGAAAAGTGGTGGTTATCGAGGAGGTTTTTGAAGATGAGTACTTTCACGACAAACGTCTCATGATAAGCATCTTTATGAGCTTGTTCAACGTTCACGCCAACTGGTTCCCGGTTGACGGCAAAGTGAAATTCGTTCATCATCAGAACGGCAACTACCACAAGGCATGGCTGCCAAAGGCCAGCGAGGAGAACGAGCACGCCGATGTGATGCTCGAGACTCCCGAAGGCACCGAAGTGCTGTGCCGCCAGATAGCAGGTGCGGTGGCACGACGCATCGTAACCTACGCCAAGCCTGAAGAAGACTGCTACATCGACGAGCATCTCGGATTTATCAAGTTCGGTTCGCGCGTTGACGTGTATCTGCCACTCGGAACTGAGGTTTGCGTGAAGATGGGACAGGCTACAACAGGCAACCGCACGATTATTGCACGGCTTAAATAAACATAACAGCCGCCCTTTCTGCGAATGAAAGTACACGGCCGATAACTACGCTACGTTATGGCAAACATCATAGTAAGAAATATTCCGAACACTATCACGTGCTGCAACCTTATCTCGGGCTGCATAGCTACGGCTTACGCCTTCGGCGGACAGCCCAAGATGGCGCTGACGTTCATCATCCTGGGTGCCGTGTTCGACTTCTTCGACGGCATGAGCGCACGCCTGCTAAAGGTGTCGTCTCCCATCGGAAAGGAGCTCGACTCGCTTGCCGACGACATCACGTTCGGCATGGCGCCGGCCACGATAGTGTTCTATCAGCTCGGCGTGATGGACTATCCGTCGTTTCTCGAGCCGCTGCGCCCGGTGCTGCCCTTCGTGGCTTTCGTCATGGCTGCGTTCTCGGCGCTGCGCCTTGCCAAGTTTAATCTTGACGAGCGTCAGACCACATCGTTCATAGGCATGCCCACGCCGGCCAACGCCCTGTTCTGGGGCTCGCTCATCGTGGGAGCTGCCGACGTGCTCGAGTCGTCGCCGTGGATGGTGCCGGCCGTAATATTGCTTATTTTCCTTTGCAGCTATGTGCTGGTGAGCGAGATACCGATGTTTGCCCTTAAGTTTAAGCAATGGGGATGGAAAGGCAATGAGGTTAAATACATTTTCCTTATAACCTGCGTGCCGCTGCTCATCATCTTCGGCATCTCGGCCTTCGCCATAATAATCGCATGGTATGTAATATTATCGGTTTATCTTAATTCAAAGAACAAATAATGATTGCTGCTTTATTAAACTTCTTATTCATAATACTGCTCGGAATATTCATCGTCGTAGGCGTGGTTGCCTACAAGATATACCGCACTTTCCACAGTGTGAAGAAACAGTTTAAGGGCTTCAGGGGCCAGGACAACGGCAACGGACAGGACCGGCAGCAGTACGGACAAGGCCGGCAGCAGTACCGACAGACATCAGGCGACGACGAAATAATTATCGACCAGCGCACGCCCGACGAGATGAACCGCAAGATATTCTCGAAAAACGAAGGAGAATATGTCGACTATGAAGAGGAGAAATAGCTCCTGCGGCCGTCCCGGCAATAATAAAACTACATGAATCTACTAACTTAAACCAATAAAAATAAATGAGAAAAATCTTCTTTTTGGTGTGCGCATGCCTGCTTACACTTGGTGCAAGCGCCACCGGCACAGACAAATACAGCTGTCTGTATGAGAATCTGCCCTTCAAGATGGAACAGGTTACAGCCCCCGTGTTTCCCGACAACGAGGTTAACCTGAAAGACTTCGGAGCTAAAGGCGACGGATCTTCGCTCTGTACCGATGCTTTTGCCAAGGCCATTGAGGCACTTGAGAAAAAGGGCGGCGGCAAGCTCGTTGTGCCGCAGGGTGTGTGGTTCACCGGTCCTATAACTCTCAAGAGCAACATCAACCTTCACCTCAACAAGGGTGCAGTGATATTGTTCTCGCCCGACATCGACCTCTATCCGCTTATAGATGCGTCGTTCGAAGGACTGAACACACGCCGCTGCCAGTCGCCCATATCGGGCCATAACCTTGTAAACGTGGCGATAACCGGAGCCGGAGTGATAGACGGCAACGGCGAATACTGGCGCCCGGTGAAACGCGAGAAGGTTACCGACAAGCAATGGAAAGAGTTTACTTCACGCGGCGGAGCATTCAAGAATCCTAAGTTCTGGTTCCCTTCTGAAGGTGCGCTTAAAGGCGACTCAATGAGCAACATGAACGTGCCCAAGGGTAATCTGAGCGACGCTGAATGGCATAGCATCAGGCACTTCCTGCGCCCCGTAATGGTAAACCTCGTAAGTTGCAAGAACGTATGGCTCAACGGCGTAATCTTCCAGAACTCTCCTTCATGGAACATTCATCCGCTGATGTGCGAGAATGTGCTGATAGAGGATGTGCAGGTAAGAAACCCGGCCTTCGCACAGAACGGCGACGGACTCGACCTTGAGTCATGCAAGAATGCGCTGGTTGTGAACTCTACATTCGACGTTGGCGACGACGGCATCTGCATCAAGAGCGGTAAGGACGCCGACGGACGCAAGCGCGGAATACCCTGCGAGAACGTACTGATTAACGGATGTACCGTGTTCAAGGGCCATGGCGGCTTTGTTGTAGGCAGCGAGATGAGCGGCGGCGTGAAGAACATATATGTTTCCGACTGCCAGTTCCTCGGCACTGACGTGGGCCTGCGCTTCAAGAGCACACGCGGACGCGGCGGCGTGGTTGAGAACATCTACATCAACAACATCTCAATGTTCGACATTCAGACAGACGCAATAACCTTCGACCTATACTACGGAGGCAAATCGGCAGTAGAGGCTCTTGCCGACGGCGACGAGGCAAAACAGCAGAACGTGAAGAAGATAAAGGTAGACGAGACAACACCTTGCTTCCGCGACATCAACATCAACCATGTAATATGCCGCACTGCGCGCCGTGCAGCCTACTTCAACGGACTGCCCGAGATGCCGGTGAAGAACATAACGATAACCGACCTCGAGGTAAACAACGCCAAAGAGGGCATCGTAATCAACAACACTGACGGCGTTAAGCTGCAGGACATCAACGTCAAGTCGAAGGGAAAGACCTTCAGCGCACGTAACTCTGCAAACGTAACAGTGAACGGAAAAGAATATAAGAAGATTGACAACAAGGGCATTACGCTCGACATGTAAGCCCTTTAAGACATAAAAGAAGAAGCCGTTGCCTCAAGCACAAACATTTATGCGCAAAGAGGCAACGGCTTCTTTTTTATTTTAATGAAGATACATCCTCGATTTCAACGGATATGCCTGCCTACGATAGTGCTGCCTGCCGTTCAAGCATAAAAAGATGCAAATAAGACAGCAACGTAAGCGGCTTGAGCATTTATAATGCTATCAGTTGTGAACCAGCGTACCTATCTCCTCGCCGTCCATAACCTTCTTCAGGTTGCCCACAACGTCCATGTTGAACACATAGATAGGCAGGTTGTTTTCCTTGCACATTGTTGTGGCCGTAAGGTCCATCACCTTCAGTCCGCGTGTATAAATCTCGTCGTAAGTGATGTCCTTAAACTTCACTGCAGTAGGATCTTTCTCCGGGTCGGCAGTGTAGATGCCGTCAACGCGTGTGCCCTTGAGCATAACGTCGGCCTCAATCTCAATACCGCGGAGCGACGAGCCTGTGTCTGTTGTAAAGTAAGGAGAACCTGTTCCGGCTGAGAATATGCACACATAGCCGGCCTCCATAGCCTCGATGGCCTTCCACTTGCTGTAGAACTCACCTATCGGCTCCATGCGTATAGCCGTCATCACCTTTGTCTTTACGCCTACAGCACCGAGAGCAGAGCTTAATGCGAGCGAGTTGATAACCGTTGCGCACATACCCATCTGGTCGCCCTTAACGCGGTCGAAGCCCTTGCCGGCACCGCTGAGTCCGCGGAAGATGTTGCCGCCTCCGATAACGATACCAATCTGCACGCCCATCTCGTGCACTTCCTTTATCTGGCGCGCATAGTCGCCGAGACGCTCCGGGTCGATGCCGAAGTTCTGTTTTCCCATCAGGCTTTCGCCACTAAGTTTCAATAAAATTCTTTTGTACTTTGCCATAATTATTTAGTCATTAATTATTTATCGTTTAGGAGTTAAAGGAGTCAGGAGTAGTTAAAGGAGTTAAAGTCATATGCTTTGTTGCTGTATGTGTTTTGTGACAATATCTTTATTCTGTGCAGTCAACAATATTTGTATAATTAAAAATTGATACTACATTAAAAATAATATTTTCTGTTCTACCAGTAATGTTTTTATCAACAATGCATATGACTTTAACTACTTTAACTACTTCTAACTACTTTAACTACTTCATTATAAAACATACTTCACCTCCTTAAACGCATATCTGCTCAGGCTGCCGTCGTCGCGCCGAAGAACAAGATGGCCGTCAGGCTCGATACATTCAAGCTCCGCCATGAAGTCGCCGCCGGCATCCTTATAGGCATGACGGCCGCTGCGGCGATAGAGAGCGGCAGAATAAAGCGACGCCACCTCGTCATAACGGCCCTCATTGACCATGCCGAGATAAACCTCGAAACGGCGGAGCAGCACACCGAGCACCTCATCGGCGTCAATGTCGCGGCCCAATATCTGAGACAACGATACCGGATTTGGCGCATCGCTCACAAACTCACGCTGATTGAGATTAATGCCTGTGCCGAGAATGCAGCTGCCTACGTGGCTTCCGCTGACAGTACATTCAGAGAGCGTTCCGCTTATTTTCTTGTCGCGCCAGTAGATGTCGTTCGGCCATTTTATCGTGATGTCGTCGACATATCCGGCAAGAGCGTCACGTATGGCCAACGACTCGGCCTCGAGCATGACATACTGGCGCACAACCGGCAACGCCACGGGATAGACCTTTATGCTGAACGTAAGGTTCTTGCCGCGCTCACTCTCCCACTTGTTTTCGCCCTGACCGCGCCCTGCCGACTGAAAGGCGGCAACGCCCACGGTCATAAGCCGGCCTTCTTCTCCGGAGTATTCGCGCATAAGAACATTTGTCGAGCTGGTTTCGTCAACCTTTATTATCTTTATATCTTCCATTTTTCAATAAGACAGGGGTAAGAAAGCATCCTCAATATGGTTAATCTCGCACGGCCCGCCGGGCACGCCCGTAACCGACACGATGTCGAAGCGCACGGGCATCTCTATGTTGTTGGCCCTGACAAACTTTGCCGCAGCCAGACTTAGGTTGCGTATCTTTCGGGCGTCGACAGCCTGTTCGGGCGCCATAAAGTCGGCATTGCGCCTGGTCTTCACCTCAACAACCACCAGACAGTCAGCGTCGATTGCCACAATGTCGATGTCACGGTGGCCGTCGCGCCAGTCGCGCCATATTATCCTGAAGCCGTGCTGCTCAAGATATTCGGCTGCCTTCTGCTCGCCCCAACGGCCTATATTGTTATGCTCTGCCATGAGTTTTTCATGTTGTTTTGAAATGTTGAGCCGCCGTGCAGCAACGTCTTCAGCAACTGCAATGCCGCGGCTGTAATGCAAAAATACAACTTTTCTGCTATACACCAAAGGCTGTTATTGCGAAATGTTGTATTTTTGCACAAAAACAAAGATATGACAAACAACGGCTTTAACAACCACGAAGACAACAAGCAGGAGACACAACAGAAGAAGGACGAACAGTTTATGCGCAAGGCTCTGGCGGAAGCCGAGGCGGCAGGAGAGGCCGGCGAGATACCTATAGGAGCCGTCATCGTGTGTAACGACCGCATAGTTTCGCGTGCCCACAACCTTACCGAAACGCTGTGCGACGTAACTGCACACGCCGAAATGCAGGCCATAACGGCTGCCGAGAACTTCATGGGCGGCAAGTATCTCACCGACTGCACGCTCTACGTAACCGTTGAGCCGTGCCCCATGTGCGCCGGAGCCATCGGCTGGGCACAGATAAAGCGAGTGGTTTACGGCGCAAGCGACGACAAGCGCGGATTTCACATCTACGCTCCAAAGGCTCTTCACCCTAAAGCCGAAGTTACTGCAGGCGTGCTTGAGGAGGAATGCAGAACCCTCATGCAGGAGTTTTTCAAGGGAAAGAGATAAATGTCAGTCCGTCATCATCAGGCCATATCAAGTCTCATCTGTCCTTGCCATAAATAAGATAAAAACATCTCATACAATATGCGTAAAGAATGTGCCGGCATAAGTTTGCCGGCACATTCTCTGTGTTTATATCAAGACTGTAAGGTTGCTGTTTATTATAAGCCTTGTATGGCTTAAACCCGGCGGAATCACAACGTAGGCGTCTGCCTGTGCATGCCGTCAGAAGTAGGCAGACTGGTCTTCTTTATCTTAGCGCCAAGACTGAAATTCCATGTTGCCGTAAGCATAAGGCGCGTTCTCGAGTGCAGCGTCAGGCGCGTAACCTCCCATCCGTCACCATACATTTTCATCTTATTCTTGTTGTAGAACACGTTGCCCCATACAAAGTTAAGCGACAGCTTGTCTTTCAGCAGCGAAGCATAGGCACCGAAGTCTATCGTATATGTCGCGTTGTTCTCATAGCTCAGCGTTTCGGTCTTGCTCGTAGCACTCATTGCCATGGTAAGGCCTATTCCCTTGTACAGAGTGAAATCATTGTCTGTACTGAACGAGATGTTGGCGTTGCACACCTTCCGTCCCGGCATCTTCTCCTGCATATACACTGCCCCGAGAGTGTTGCGGCTGTACCAGAAGCCGAAAAGACGGCCCGAATATGTAAGCCTTAGCTTGTGATACATCCTGTCGCCAGCATTCTCAGGGCGCGTAAAATATACGCCCGGGCGGCTTCCGTCAGGCTGCATCAGCACCTTAACCAAGTCGTTGCCGAAATTCATAAGATAATCTGCCGACCACGACCTGTTCAGCGAGAAATATACCTGCAGCTGGTTGTACGTCTGCATCTTCAGCGACGGATTACCCACGCTGTAAAGTTTGCTGTTCTGCCATACCACCTCCGGCGAACGGTAATTATAGTTGGGATAAGAGTAATAGCGGAAATAGCCTATATTGAGGAAGCGCCTTTTCTCCCGATTTATGTCCCACTGCAGGACAAAAGTCGGAAACAGGCCTCTCTCTATATTGCTGACATTGTTTTCAGGAGCAAGATAGTCTTTATATATCTGCTCGCCCCATATATAGTTCAGCGCAGCCCTCATGAACAGCTTGCCTATAGTGATGCCATAGCTTGCCCACGCAGCGCAGTCATGTCCCTTATTGACAAAGTGCATGTCTGAAACATAGCCCAGAGTCTCTGTGCCCCTGTTCTGATGCCGGTCTATAAGATAATAATAATTAAATCCGGCCGAAAGCGTCGACCTCTTTGTCAGACCGACCGAAACATAAGGCTCAACCGAAACGCCGTCGAGGTTATACTTGCTGTGTGCCTTGTCAGACGTGATGTCTACCACATAGCGGTTGTCTGTATTTTCGAAACTCTTGTTATATTCGGTCTTCAGCATGAAATAGCTTCGCCCGTCGGCCGACAGACCTTTCTGAAACTGCAGTCCGGCGTTATAGTCTCTATGATTGTTGTCGGTGTTCATCTTCGTTTCCGAATCGCTGCCGATGCTGGTCTGACGGCTGTCGCCGCTGCCGACGCCCACTCCGCCGTAAACGTCGATGCGGTCGAACTTGTTGAACGAGTATCTGAACGAAAGATTCTCATCAAGCGACCTGCCGTAGTTGACGCCCTTTATATGTGTTTCGTCCTTCACGCCTTCATATATGCTTGTCTCTGAATATTCCGGCCTGTAACGCTCATAAGGGCGCGAGTTAAAGAAGTTTCCGATGCTTATCTTTCCTTTAGAGTAAAGAAAATTAAATCCCGGAGAAAACCTTACCGGCGAATAATAATCGGCCTCGCCATACAGCGACACCGAACCGAGCAGTCCGCCTTCGCTGCGCAGATACACCTTCACTACGCCTCCCGTGGCATTCACTCCGTAAGACGCGTCGGCATGAGGTATTATCTCTATGCGGTCGATCATTGACGGTGGGATAGACTTGAGCTGCTCGAAGCTCACTTTACGGTCGTCTACATATATAAGGGTGTTTTCTCTGCCGCGCACACTTATGCTGTTGTTTGTAACGTCCAGGTCGCGCAGATAGCGCATAAAGTTGATCAGGGTCTTGCCCTTGGCCATAGGATTGCCTTTCACCTTGACGACAACGTCGCCCGTAGGTTTCACTTTCGAGTAGTCGGCCATAACCGTCACTCCGTCAAGCATGTTCTTGTCTTCGCTTAACGTTATCGTGCCCATGTCGGTGTCAGCACCTACATTTACGCGTGCGGCATAACCCTCATAGCCTACACATGTAACAGCCACACGATAGCTGCCGGCGGCCACGCTGCCTATGCTGAACGCTCCGGCCTCGTCGGCCACTCCACGATACACCGACGCGCTGTCGGTGTCATTATATACTTTCACTGTGGCATATCCAATGCCCGATTTGCCGTCTTTCTCGCATATACGGCCTTTCAATTTAAATCCGCTGTCCTGTGCATAAATGCAGCCGAAAGCCTGCATGGAAACAAGCACCGCCAACAGCAGCTTACTGATAAAAATATTGCCTTTCATGGTCGATAAGTTTTAACTGATAAACTTTTATACATCGACGCCATAATTACTGTTTCGCATTACTCAAAAACACTTTCTTATCCCATATTGCTATCTTTTTAAGTTTTTGTATTCCACAGCACCTGCATCAGGCAACAAAGCCAATGCTGCTTAATGTGGTGCTTTCTGCACAGAGGCTTATGGTTATCACCTCTACAAAACGATGAACATCACTGGTAGGCTGATCCGGTGTTGGCCACATTTTGTCATATATGCCGGTTTTTCATTTTATTACATTTAAGCCAAGTAGCTTTTTACAAAGATAAGCATTTTTTCTAAAGCCGCCAACAATAAACTTTAATTTTTGATACAGAAACCTGTTTTTTGACAATAAATATAAAACACGCGCAAAAGTATAAACAACGGCATTATCTGCGACATCATGACGAGGTACACAAACATAATATAAATAAAAATCAGAATCCGTGGAGGTCAAAAGGGCTTTGACTTTTAAAAAGGGCAAAAATCTGAAAGGGAAATGGGCTGTTTTACTTAACATCCAACATAATTCTCAATTAATTCAATACGGATGTTAAGCAAAACAATGCATATATGTTTCAAATCATTAACCTATCGTTTACGACCCGTAAATGGGCCACTTTTGATGCAAAAGTGGCCGAGTTTTTTATCGCAAACGAATGACTTATAACAGCTAAAACGCCGTTCGCCCCGTTTCATGCCTTACCATGCCGAAATAAAGCCATGCACGGAGCGGCATGAAACGGGCTATGCGGAGCTGCTAATTCAGCACATTGCATCAACCAAAACGTATGGCACAAAAAATTGGCGGGCAATACCCATGCCGGATACTGCCCGCCAACAATGCTGACGCATAAGCCAGAAAAATGTGTTCTCTGAATTATTCTGCCAATATTTATCTAACCTGCACCACGAGATACTTGCTTGTGCTCCAGAATATCTGCGGATTTGTTATGCGCAGCACATACTGGTCTTTAGAGTCGCGCTCAAGCTTGTAGCTGCTTGACGGGTGCATCGTAAGGAGTTTTGCCGATTTAGAATACAGCTTCAGCTCCTTGAAGTTTCTGATGTCTATCTTTGTGAAGTAGCTCTTGTTGAAGTTGCCCTGCAGCACCTTGCCGTTAACCAGGATCTGCTGTTCCTTAAGCTCCTTCTTTGTTCCGAACACATACCATGCCGTGTTGAGCTGCTTGTCCTGATTGCTTATTGTCTGCGACTTCTGCTCGCTCTCACCCTTCAGGTTGCTTACATCCTTGTTGAGCGAGTTGATTGTCATGTCGAGCTCCTCGATATGTATGTCCTTTGCCTCGAGCTGTGCGCGGAGATCTTTCAGCTGGTGGTCTTTGTCCTCAAGCTGCTTAACCAGATTCTCTATTGTGCGCTTCATTTCCTCACCCTTAACAGAGCTCTCGCTGACCTGCTTGCGCAGCTTCTCTATCAGCTCGCGGTTCTGTGCCAGGCGCTGCTGTATGAACTGGATGTTCTCGCGTATGCGCTGCTTCTTGTCGGCACCCTCGCCGTCCTTGGCCACGCTCACCCTGTTTTCAGCCTCGTTAATCAGACGGAAGCCCTCATCAATATCGTTCAGGATTCCCATCATGTCGTTTATCTCATTGTCCTTCTGCTCTATGATCTTCTGTAAAGAGTCTGTTTGGCTTACCTGAGGCAGATTAGAACCTGTTTTCTCGTTGTTACATGCGACCAAAGCCATAAAACATGCCGCGAAAAATAATACCTTTTTCATAATGCTATTAATTATTAGGTTTCCTTTCTTTAACGTTCTTGCCGGCCACCACGATGACAAACTCGCCGCGCGGCTCGGTTTCCTTGAAATGGGCTATAAGCTCCGCCAGTGTGCCGCGCACGCTCTCTTCGTGTATCTTGGATATCTCGCGGCAGGCGCTTGCCCTGCGGTCTTCGCCAAAATATTCGGCAAACTGCTCAAGAGTCTTCAGCACTCTGTAGGGCGACTCATAGAATATCATCGTGCGAGTCTCTTCGCGCAGACTGTCAAGCCTGGTTGCGCGCCCCTTCTTCTGGGGCAGGAAGCCTTCGAAACAGAATCTGTCGCAAGGCAGTCCCGATGACACCAGAGCCGGCACAAAAGCCGTGGCGCCGGGAAGACACTGCACCGTTACACCTGCACTGACAGCCTCTCTCACCAGGAAGAATCCCGGATCGCTTATGCCGGGAGTGCCGGCATCGCTTATCAGAGCCACCGTGGCTCCGGCCTTAAGCCGCTCCACTATCGACGCCGACGTGCCGTGCTCATTAAACTTGTGGTGGGCATAGAGCTGGTTCTTTATCTCAAAATGCTTGAGAAGTATGCCCGACGTGCGGGTGTCCTCAGCCAAAACCAGGTCGGCCTCCTTCAAGATGCGTATGGCCCTGAGCGTCATATCTTCCATATTTCCCACCGGTGTGGGTACTATATATAACAAGCCCATAATTCGCCACAAATATAAGTTAAATAATCCATGAGTGCAAAAAAACGCTATATTTCTTTGCAATTTTTAAAACGTCTTTGTAATTTTGCGCCATAATGAACAACAATCTGGCAGGCGAGGCACACCGCCCTGGAAGAATAGAAGTTGTGTGCGGATCGATGTTCTCGGGCAAGACCGAAGAACTTATAAGAAGGCTTAAACGCGCCGAGTTTGCAAAGCAGAGAGTGGAGATTTTCAAGCCCGCCCTCGACACGCGATATTCTGAGATTGAGGTGGTCAGCCACGACCGCAACTCCATAATGAGCACGCCGGTCGACTCGTCGTCGTCGATATTGCTGCTGTCGTCAGACATCGACGTGGTGGGCATAGACGAGGCGCAGTTTTTCGACGACGGACTCGTGGCCGTATGCAACGAACTTGCCAACAAGGGCATACGCGTCATCGTTGCGGGGCTCGACATGGACTTCAAGGGCGTGCCCTTCGGCCCCATACCCGCCCTGTGCGCCATTGCCGACGAAGTGACTAAGGTGCATGCCATCTGCGTAAGATGCGGCGCGCTGGCCTACGTCAGCCACCGTCTCGTGAACAACGAGAAGCGCGTGATGCTCGGCGAGCAGGCCGAATATGAGCCGCTCTGCCGCGAATGTTACCGCAAGGCGCTTGAGGAAGACAAAAACAAGGACAAAACACATTGACACGATAAAATATGCTTGAAGAGAAAATCACTTTCGACAAATTCATACGCTGGATGCTCATAGCCCTGCTTGTCGGCGCCGTGCTGTTCATAACCAACTATCTGAGCAACGTGCTGCTGCCGTTCTTCGTGGCATGGCTGCTGGCCTATCTGCTCTACCCCATCGTAAAGTTTGTCCAGTACAAGATGCACGTGCCCACAAGGGCGCTGTCCATCATCGTCGCGCTGATTTTCGTCATTGCCGTCATCGGGGGGATATTCTATCTCATAGTTCCGCCGATGATCGAACAGTTCGACAAGCTGGGCGATGTGCTCTCGCGCTATCTGCACAAGACTACGCACATAAACAACTTTCCCAGCACCATACGTCAATGGATTGAGGACAACCGCCACGAAATACACCAGTTCTTCAAGCAGAAAGACGTAACAGAGGCCATCAGGAGTGCCATGCCAAAGCTATTCAGCGTGCTCGGACAGACGGCCAACATCATCATAAGCGTGGTGGCATCGCTCATAACGCTCATGTACATGTTCTTCATCCTGCTCGACTATGAGGCGCTCACCACCAAATGGATAAAGATATTCCCGCAGAAGGTGCGTCCGTTCTGGCAGGAGCTGATGGGCGACGTGGAGCGCGAGCTCAACAACTACATACGCGGCCAGTCGCTCGTGTCGCTCTGCATGGGCATCATGTTCTGCATAGGCTTCACCATAATAGACTTTCCCATGGCCATAGGCCTCGGCATAATGATAGGCATAATGAACCTTGTGCCCTATCTGCACACCTTCGCGCTCATCCCCACGGTGTTCCTTGCCCTGCTCAAGGCTGCCGACACAGGCCAGAACTTCTGGATAATACTGGCAGGAGCCGTGGCAGTGTTCTGCATCGTACAGATAATAAGCGACATGGTGGTAACACCAAAAATAATGGGCAAGGCCATGGGCCTCAACCCTGCCATACTGCTGCTGTCGCTCTCCGTATGGGGCACCCTGCTGGGCTTCATCGGCCTCATCATCGCCCTGCCCCTCACCACCATCCTCATAGCCTATTATCAGCGATACATCACCAAAGAAGGGCATGAAAAGGTGCAAAACGAAGAAAAACTAAAAAAAATTGAAAAATAATTTGGTAGTTTAAGAAAAAAGCCGTACCTTTGCACTCGCTTTACAAAACGAATGGATAAGATGATCCGTTAGCTCAGCTGGTAGAGCACAACACTTTTAATGTTGGGGTCTTGGGTTCGAGCCCCAAACGGATCACAGAGGAGTACCAAACGGTACTCCTTTTTTATTGCATATACTCCACTGTCTCATCATGCAGAAAAACCAACGATGCGGCAAAGCCAAAACAACAGAAAAGCAACTGACTTTTTCACACAGCGCGCCGGTATACCTTCAAGGCACGTCTCAAAAAAAAATCATTAAGCATAATGCCGTTCAACCGTCAACTTTATCAGCATGAGCAACTCTGACGCGGCATGGATATATCCCAATGACATAACCTCAGCACGCATGGCCGGCACAGGCTCCCCTATGCTGCATGCCCACACGGAGCATTTCTGCGCCTTCTGACGGCCTTTCCGTCAGGCAACGGCATATCAGTCACATAAGCCTTATGCAGGCCCTTAAAAGCGAATCTGCCATCAGCCCGCAGATAGCGTTATCTGTTTTGGGCGTCCATGCTTTCAGCCAGCCGTTTTGTTTCCATTGCCGTTTGCTCATGTTCTCGGCATGCCGCATCAGAATCATGGCGGACAGATGAAACTCCCGAAAACAAAAAATCCCATTCACTGCCCAAAAGACAGCAAATGGGATTGAACACAAAACTTTCAATTAGAAAACGAGGATGTGTACGAAGAGGGGCTATAGAAACAGACAAACTCATACCAGACTTGACACTGTATGCCCGAAAACACATTCAGGCAGCAGAGCAAATCCGACTGCAATAAAATGAGCTAACCAGCCCTGACTCCTTGCCACACCCTCGCGCCACTGCGTTGCTGACGCAGGTACGCATCGCAACAAGTCAGACAGATATATTTACTTTGTCTTGGTGATTACGGCACGGCTCATGCGCGGGTCGTCATAGAACATATTGTCCACACCGCCCTTATAGTCAATCTGGAGCTGTGACTTGTTAACACCAAACTCTTTTACCAGGCAGTTATATACAGCCTCAGCACGCTTCTTGCTCAGACGCTCGTTGCCGGCCTTGGTTCCGGTTCCGGCATCAGCATATCCGGTGATGGTGTAAACCGTTGAAGGATCGCCCTGCTTGATTACCTCTGCAAGCATGCCGAGGTTTACGCGAGCCTGATTAGACAAGGTGCTCTTGCCTATCGGGAACACGATGAGGTTGGCAGATGTTATCTGCTTAACTATGGTCTCAGCCTTCTCCTTGTCATTCTGGTTGAGAGCTTCCTGCAAGCGTGCGTTCTCCTCACTCATGCGGTTGAGCTGCTCACGCATGGCGTTGATTTCGTCGTTGTTATACACAGTGCGTGTAACGACCTTGCTGCGCTCCCAGCCGCGCGGCTTAAACTTATAGGTAAGACCAACTGCAACGGTGAACATACCTTCTCCGCCGCGGCCTCCGCCCTCGCCGTCGAACTCATCGTTAACCAGCGTTCCGCGCAGGTCAAGGTTGAGGTCCAGAGCTGAACACAGACGGAAGGTGTTAAGAAGACCGAAGTGTGCTGATATGTCTGTGGCAGACGGCTCTTCTGACACGTGCATCACGCCGAGACCTCCGTAAGCGCTGAGGTTATACAGGCGTTTCTCATTGTAGCCACATATCATGTTAGAGAGATTGAACAGCACATCAGCATGGAAGTTGAAGTAATTAAACTTCTGCTTCTCCAGCCAATAGCCGTTGCCTCCCTTTCCGGGCACATCCTCACCAGTGCTGTGAGCCAAAGAGCCCTTCTGTGTGGCACCCTTAACCGAAAGGCCGCTATACATAAGCCTTACGCCTATGCTCGGCGAGAACCACTTGCCAACGGCTACATCGAGAGCCGGCGAAATTCTGTCGCCAAACGAAGCCTGACGGTCATGGTCGCCAAAGTAGACCTGGCCACCAGCGCCAACACTGACAAACCAGTTGCTCCAGAAGCCGTTTGTCTCCACTTTATATTTACTTGAGCTGTATTCCACATATTCTGTGGAACTGGTCTTTTGTTCAGCCTGGGCAAAGGCTGAACCTGCAGCCAATACTACAATGGCTGCCGCGATTGTTCTTTTAATCATATTATGAATTTTTATTCGTTAGATATTTTCATTAGTCTGCGTCTGTCACGAAATTTCCACTTATTATCTGCGCGTTCATCCAGTTCAGACGGTCTGTATATGCCTTCTTCATCGACTGTATTGCCTGGTCGAAGGTCATATCTTCATCACCGTTGAACGCAGCGCCACACTCGTTTTTCAGAGTGCGTGTGGTAGGCCACATTGCCGAGTTGAACTTATCTGAAAGACGATTCTGAAGTGCCAGCCGGTCTATCTCTGCCACTACAGCCTGCAGGGCTGCATAAACAGCCGTCCAGCGTGTCTGTAAGCTACTTCTGAACGTCGGGTCCTTAAACAGAAGCGGATACCACATATAGGGCTTGTCGTTGACATAATCAGGATTTCCCCATGGCCACTGTTTTTCGGCCAGCGCCGAAGCTCCATACAGCCACTCGTCCGTGTTACGGCAGTCGTAAGTTCCGCCGTAGGCACGCACCTGATCCGGAATGATAAACGTCTGCCAGTCGAAGTCCCACACCGGGCCCGCTGTCAGCTTATCCTCGCCGTCGATGTACATATATACGCTCTTAGGATGCTTGTATTCATCGTTGAACGTAAGTTCCTGCACAAAGAAATAGTCAATGACGGAGTTGATGTCCAGCTGCTTGTAGGCTTCAGAGTAGTTGCCGTTTTCCAGATTCTGCTCAATTGTCTCAATCTTATCTTTTATGGCATTAAACAGCGTTCCGTTTTCCGGCACTTCATCCTTAAACATGACAGGCAGTCCGCGGTCTGTACGGAAACAGTTGACCTCATCCATAGCGTCGTCAAACTCGAGCAGATAACCGCAGTCGGCAACAGAAGGATTGGAGTTGCCACCGTCCACAACGTCCTCATAGCAGTCCTTGATATTCACGCGGTCGGCATCGATCTTCACTTTCTCACACAGAAAATAGTTTCCCACATGACGTCCGTTGATAACCAGTTCCACATTCACACCATTAGGACTCCATCCCAGGCCGTCAGTATGTGCGCCGGCCGTGCGATGAGCTATGTCGAGAGCAACTGCATTGCGCAGCGAAGTGCGGTCCATCCAGTTGGCAAGCAGCTCCCAGCGCTTGTCGGTAGGCAGTCCTTGTATACCTACTTTCTTGTCGAATTTAAGCGCAAAGGGAAGTTTCGGGAAGTTCTGCGTGGAGTTGCCGCGAAGGCGCGAACTGCATAAAGCAGTTTCCACATCTACCGTTCCATCTGCATTGTAGAGCGTAAAATGGTCGTTTCCGCCCCAGTCTTCATCCTTGCCGCGCACATTTATGCCGGCCTCATCCCAATAGACGCTGCCGCCTTCCTGCTCAAGCACAGCCACCGGCAGCCCGGTGTTTGTAACCTCAACAACATAGGCGCGGTCTTCCTCGCCGTTAGACACGACATATGTCACCGGCTTGCTGAAGTCCTGCTCGTCGGCTCCGCTCGTCTGTGCTTTTCCGTCCACTGTTACGGTCATGCCTTCAGGTATGGTGAACGTGGGCTTCAGCTTGAAGTCAAACAGATAAGGTATGCAGCCGGTAACGCTGTCAGTACCTACCGTCATCACCTCTGCCGTATTATCCACAGGCTGTGTCTTTCCGTTCTCATACACCAGTTTGGTGCCAAGAATTTTGCCTTCGTTGGCACTTACATCGAATGAGAAACTCTTGAACACAGGACGCTTGGTTACAACCATATCAGAATAGTTGGCAAGCGTCAGCGGGAACGTGTAGCATGTGTTAGCAGCGAAGTCTGCAAGCGAACGGCGGGTGAACTCTGCCTTGTACTGATGTGTCAGAATGGTGATTTTTATATCGTCGTTCTGATGTATGTCAGGGGCACAGGTCATATATCCCGTCAGCTCCTGTCCGCTCGTAAGCGCCGGAGCATCGCTCCATTTCATGGTCAGCTGGTTCACCCCGTCGGCTGCACCTGTCCATGTCACAGCCTTCGAAGCTGCGTCGAACGTAAACTCGCCTCCGAGCCTGCGCCCGTCGGGCAAGGTCAGGATGATGCTTTCAAGATTATCGCCTTCGAGAAGAGAACCCGTGGCGTTGATGCTGAACCTGATAAGGGAAAACAGATGCTCGAACGAGAACTCATATTGTCCGCCATCAGCTGATGAGAACGTTGGCTTGCCTACTTTATAGTCGGCCTCTAACGTTCCGTCGGCCATGTTGTATGCCTGAACAAGTTTCAGGTTTCCTTTAATAGCCGAGACATCCGACGAAGAGTTGCCTTCGTCATAGGGATAATAGGCGTAAGAGGGAGATTCGCCCTGCTTCAGATTGCCTGCAAAGACGGCCTCAGGCGCGGCACTCGTATTTGAAGATACGAACAAGGCGTTTGCCGTTCCGGCGCTTCCATACACACCGATACGGTCGCCCGGCGACCACAATATGCCCACCGAACCGTCTGTCGTAACTCCGTCAACACAAGTACGCGTAGGTGTTGAGCCGCTCATGCGTGCAAGGATCTTCACGTTGCCGGCAGCGTCTCCGCCGAGCAAAGACTCGTCCTGGCATGAAGCAAAGCAGGCTAACGCAATTACTAATGCCGCGTATTTTCGTATAGGATAACTCATTTATCTTATATGATACATTCTTCAACAATGAGAGGGTGTGTCAAAACTCATTTTTTGAAAACATGAACTTATAATTTGAAATTTGAGTATTCTAAAAGGCTAAAGAAAGGGCCGTATCATTACTCAATACAGAGTTTAATACGACCCTTTTAAATATTACAGTTATAATCTGTAACTTTGAGGAGTAGTCCTTTTAATTTTGACACACCCTCTTCATTGTCAAATAGTGATTACTTATCCCAACCAACGGCATTTCCGCCATTTGAATAAGTGGCATTGTAATTTGTCGTAGTGGCAGACTTCTTACGCAACTGGAAGTTGAAGTTGTTGTTGATGATTGTCTGAATCAGGTTACCGGTATATTCATCATCAGGATTTGCATAGTTCATAAGAACAATTCCCAATGTAGCATCTTCATTTCTATTCTGAAGTAAGTTTGTCGCATACGGACCAACCACCTGTGTCCATGCATTTACACCTTCCGTCGATTCACCACTGTCATATCCACCATTTACATAACATCCACCAAGGTCGTTCAAGAACCACATGCTATGGTCATTGCTGTTTTTGTAATATTGAATACTCCTATTCCACATATCCTCAATATTACCCGTTTTCTGATCATAAGTCTCCTCACCACCATTATTATTATAACCTACGCTGGTAGCCTCGTGATAGAACCACTGCAGATTAGAATTAACACTATGATTTGATGTACCCCAACGAAGCGTATTAATAGCATAAGCATTAGTCTCTGTAAAGTCTGTACTTACATCTTCAAAAGCTCCCCATTGGGCAAACATTGCCGGTATTTTGTCTGTAGTAGACAGGTGATTACCCATAGCGTCTGTATTGTAGTTCACCTTAATAATAATATGTCCGGCAACATCGGCAATAGTGGTATTAGGTGTTATTTCACCTGTATAAATTCTGTATGTATCATCATCTGTTGTCATTTCTGCTAATTCATTTCTGATAGCATCCATCCATGCAAGGTTGCCATTTGTCTGCAATCCCAGAATGCCACCATAACTATCACATGCACCCAATGCAGCCGTCAACAAAATAAAGGCATACTCGTTTTTCTTACCTTCACCTTCTGCGTCTTTCAAGCCTTGTGCAATTTCCGCAACAATTTCTTTAAAACGTGTTCCTGTTTTATTTCCAGCAACAGTCATATAAAGTATTTGGTCTCCAGCACTTCCAGGCCAACTACTATTTGTACTTGCTGTTTGTATCTGGAAAGCACGGATACCATTTGTAAACTGCTCTGCAATAGACTGTCCCTGATAAGGCACACTTGCACCGTTAGCATTAGTCTGATATGACATTTTACTTCCCGGGAGAGAAAGCTCTGTAACAAAGATATCCGGATCAAGAGAAGACATCCAATAGTTTGGACCAGCCTTACTTACAGACGGAAGAACAACCTTATTAATTTTGTGGGCCACAATACCAGAAGCATTTTCCGAACCACCATTCAACGTACGGGTAAGCACTGCAGAGTTAAAAGGTGCTACACGTATCTGAAGCTGAGAATGGTCTGCACCGGTTCCACCTGTATCATAATCATCATCAGAAGGAAGCAAATAAGCTCTAACCACAATTTTGTCGCCATGTCCCAGTGTGATAAAATCCTTTGTCTCCTTATCATACAATTCAATAGAAATCTGGTTACGTGTTGAAGCCAAATTCTCAAGACCTGTATAGGTAGGAGCTTTAGACGGGTCTTCTTCAACAGGATTCATGTCACAAATAAACTTACCATTCAACACTTCGTTATTTAGAGAACGAACCTGTACTGAAGACATCTTGATCTTCTCACCATCATTCGCAGGTCCGTTTATTTCAATATCAAGAATGGTAACCCATGGATGGAATATCAAGGCAACATCGCCACCATCCTTTTTATTATGAGCACCATAAGCCCACATAAAAGCATAGTCAGTGTTGGCAACACCTGTATAGGTTGTACCCCCCTGGTCATTAGATGTTTTATTCCATTTTACGGGATCTTGAACAGTAGGTATTTCTCCTACAATTTTACCATCCTCTGTACCAGTAACGGCACTTGCAGGGTAGAATCCATAAAACTTATGTACTTCTTCTGTTCCCCATTGCAAACCAGCTTCGTCGGTATTTACTTTCGTTACTGCAGATGAATGAGAAGCATTGTCTGTTGCCGGTGTAATTTTATAATTAACCAACTTTCCCTGAGCTGCCTGAGGACAATAAATTGCAACCTGGTCTCCATCTTCCCAATATACAGGATATGCTCCATCCACAGGATTGTCACCATATATTGTACGAGTGCCAATATTCGTAAGTTCCGAGCCAAACATGATTTCCTCACCAGTTTGTGCAGGAACCACTGGATTATCAACGATATCGTCCTGACAACCGCTAAAAGCAATCATTACGGCTGCACATAAATAATATACAATTTTTTTCATAACTGATTTTTTTAATTAATTACTCCAAGTCCGTTGTGTACTATTATTCAAATCGGTGTCCCAATCTGTATAAGTTCCAGTGTTTCCGACTTCATGCCCAGTAATGGTCACTCCGTCGTCTTGATTGTTATCGTCTTCGAATATCGAAGCCGTCATAAACCCGTTTTCCAGGTTTACCTGAGTCTTCCGGGTTGACGGAGACTCATACTTTTCTTTCTGTTCTTTTTTCATTGCAATAAAATTTTTAATAATTAAACTATAGTTTTAAGATCTCATTTTTTCTTTTTTCCATGCTTGCCGTAACCATAACCGTAGCCATAGCCGTATCCGTAACCATAGCCATAACCGCGACGGTCAGGATCTACACCGTTGAGCACCAAGGCCATGTTCTTGAGCTTCTTGTCCTCATAGAGAGCCTCGATGTCAGGAAGCTGTCTGCGGTCGAGTTTGCCGGCACGCACAACAAAGATTGTCAGGTCGGCTATACGGTTGACGATGCTTGCGTCGGCAATGATGCCCATAGGCACGTTGTCGGCAATGATTATGTCATAACGCTTACGCAGCTCTGCCATCATCTGGTCGAGACGCTCGTCCATAAGCAGCTCGGCAGGGTTTGGAGCAATTTCGCCTGAAGGAATAAGGTCGAAAGAGTCTTGATGACGTATGATGTCGTCCAACGCCACTGTCGGGTCAGCCAGATAATTGGTAACACCATTACGATGGTCGCCAAAATGGCAGCTCAGCGTGGCCTTACGTATATCGAGGTCGACCATCACCACCTTTTTCTTTGCAAAGACAAAACTCATGGCAAGGTTACAAGAGATGAACGTCTTGCCTGCACCTTCGTTAAACGAGGTAAAGGTGATGACCTGAGTAGGGTGGTCTTTCTTCGACATGAACGACATATTGGTACGCAAAATGCGGAAAGCTTCTGACACGACGCTGTCGTCATCGGGCTTTATCAGCTGATAGCCGTGCTGACTGCGGTCTGTCTCCTTGTCCATCGGTATCTCACCGAGGAAAGGCACGCTAATAACCTTTTCAACATCTTTACGTCCGTGAACGCGTGTGTCCATAAAGAGCACGAGCAGGCAGCCTACGCCGGGAAGAGCAATACCGACGAGCAGTCCAAGCAGGATGATGCGGTTGCGCTGCGGAGCTATAGGCGCGCCGCTGCCGTCGGCGCTGTCGATGACGCGCGCATTGTTGTCGGCCATAGCCTGAGAGAGAGCATTCTCCTCGCGCTTGTTCAGCAAGAACAGATACAGGGCTTCCTTGATTTTCTGCTGACGCTCGATAGAAAGGATCTGACGTTCCTTACGCGGAATAGACGTTACGCGGTTCTGTGCCCTCATCTCGCGGTTTTGGGCATCGTTGCGTTTCACGTTCAGGCTTACAATCATATTGTCAACGGCACGTATGATGTTCTGCTTCATCGCACGCAACGAGTTGTTCAGCTCCTGCACCACCGGGTTGTTCTCGCTGCTGTCGTCTATAAGCCTGTCGCGCTTAAGTTTAGTGTTATTATATAAGCTTATCTGATTTTCGATATTCATGTCTCCGATACCGGTGTTAGCCGGGATAAGGTCGGTTTCCTTGGTAGGATTGGTCAGATAGTCCTTGATAAAGTGAGCAAGACGCAACTGCGTTTCAAGTTCCAGAGCATCGGCATTGTATTTCTGCGACTCGTTCATATACATATTTGCCGAAGACGAGATGTCAACAACCTGGTTGCGCTGCTTGTACGACTCGAGGCTTGACTCAACGTTGCCGAGTTCGTTCTCGATGATGATCAGACGCTCACTGATAAAGTTGGCGGTGTTTACAGCCACCTGGTTTTTGTCCTTGATTGCCTCTTCATTGTAAACCGTGATAAGCATGTTCAGCACATCCTCTGCACGTGTGGCCGAATTGTCCTTCAGCGAGAGGGTGAGTATAGACGATTCTTCATCTTCCTGCTGAATGCCGAACACTGACCTGTAATAGTTTACGACAGAGTTGAGCGGACGCTTGTGCACATGGATTGGCTGGTCTATCCACGAAGCATTATAATAGTTGGTGCGGGTTGCCACTACGCGAACGCCCTTTGCCAGCGTCACAGTGTCGTTCATGTGAAGGGTGTAGCTCGGCTTGGCGTCAAATCCGGATATATCAGACAGCACGACGGTGTTTCTGTCCTTTGGCGTCATCACAAGACTGATGCTATGCTCCGGCATGACATCAAGGAAGCGCACAAGCATAGGCGACTGCGTGTAGAGCTCGTTGGTACGGAGCCCGTCGTCAATCTGATAGCTGACATCAGCATGCACACGCTTTACCACTTCCTGCATCAGCCGCTTGGAGCGGAACTGAAGAATCTCATTGGCCACGTTGGTCTTGTTGATGATATTATCAAAGCGGTCCAATCCTGACGTTGCTGTCTTGTTTGAAGGGTCTTTGATAATAATTGTAGCCGAACGGAAATATACAAAAGGCGCACGGGCATACTTATACCATGCAATCCCGACGCATACAACAATGGAAACCAAGAACCATTTCCACTTTGAGGCTAAGTAAACGAACAGGTCAACCAAATTGACGCTCTGCTCGTTCTTGGGAGAATTATTAGTTTGCATAAAACTTTATTAGATGATGTTTTTTTACTTAATAGCCCATAAGATTGAACAAACTGCCGTAATTGCAGAAAGTATTGTTGTACCGATCTGCCAGCCGCGGTCTTCAGTGTCCTTCTTGCGGTACTTAGGCTCTACATATACGATATCATTCTGCTGAAGATAAAAACAGGGTGACTCAAAGATGTCCTTGCTTGTAAGGTCGTGCATGAACATCTGCCTGTCGCCGTTGACTTCTCTGATGACAGCCACGCGATTGGTCTGCGCCTTGGCGGTAAGGTCGCCGGCATTAGCTATGGCCTCAATAAGCGTAACACGGTCGCCGTTGGCTGTGAATGTGCCGTTGTGTCCTACGGCACCCAATACCGTGTACTTGAAATTGAGAAACTCTATTGACACGATAGGATCACTGATGTAGTTTCCGGCAATAATTTTGTCTCTTATCAGCTGCTTGGCTGCATTGACCGTCATGCCGGATACATGTATCTTGCCAAGGATGGGGAAATCAATGTTGCCGTCGACATCCACACGATAGCCCATCTGCTTGGCTCCGCCTGAAGCTGCGGCAGAAACATTACCGTCTGTTCCCACCTGAACAGCTCCGCCGTTGATGTTGAAAGGAATTGCCAACTCAGGATTTTTACTGCTGACTGTTATACTAAGCCTGTCATCATCATGGATAACAGCTTCATACTTTGTCTCAATGGGATATTTTGTACCCATCTGCATGTCTTGCAGGTAAACGAAACTTTTTCGTGACGCGCAAGACGTAAGAATCAATACGGCAAGCAAACTTGCCCATAAAAAGTTTTTGCTCATTTTTTTATTTGATTTATCTGTTTTTATTGTTTTCTTGTAAGTTCTCTATTACACATTAGTGCTGCATCTTTGTCTGGAAGACAGTCAAGAGTACCAACCGTTACGCTCCCGGCCAATACGGTCAACGTGTCATACAGGCTGTTGCGTAGGTGCTCGTCTCTGGCAATAAAAGAGCAGCCGGGATAAAGTGCTACAAAGGCATCGGCTCCTTCCTGCAGCTGAAACGAATTTTCAGGTGCCTGATTCAAGCGCACCATACCGCCCACGGGGAAAGAAACATTTTTATAGCATGCCGTCTTGCCGCTCCACGGAGAGCCGTAGGCATATGCCTTACCGTTCAGAATCCTTATAGTAGGATTGTCGTCGTTCAACAGTTCCGTGCCAGGTATGTTCTCAATCCAAAGAGCAGAATGTGTGCTCTTGCCTGTTCCGCTTTTTCCCAAGAACAAATATGCCTGTCCGTTACAGAAAACAGCCGAGGCATGTATCGAAACGGCATCGTGGCGCAATATAGCCTGAGCGTATGCCACACGGATAAGAGACGAGAGAGCGTTTCCGGCATTAACGTCATCCCACTGTATGTGTGCCTCTACTGATGAAAAATCAGAATTGGCAAACATTCTGTGCAAATGACCGTTATTGATGATTTCTATATAATAGCCGTATGACAAGGCGTATAGAACAAGGTGCCCCATGTCATTGTCGGTCTCGTCTATCAGCTCCTTTGTCTCTGAACAAGGCAGCTGGCTCAAAGGCACGGCAAAGAACCGGAACAAAGGCTCTTCAGCACCAAGACTTGTCTCATAAAAAGGAAAGAATGACGGGAGGAGCTCTTCAATATCACACGCCTCTGGCAAGGACACGGAAAAAGGAAAGCCTGCCACCCGGAAATAATAAGTAGCTGTCATTTAAATTGCCCCTTCAACAGTTGAACGAAATACCAAAAAGTTTCCTTTGGTGCATAGTATGAAGCAAAATGCATATTACGCATGAATGAACGTATTGTATTTAATTTGCGCCTGTAAGCAACAGATTCGGAAACAAGCATACTGTCATACTGGCCAAAATTACCTCCACGCCATACGATTTCAGCAAGAGGAGCTGCCGACGGCGCTGTGTCTTCATAAGGTAGACAGTCTTTAGGAAGGCCAAGATAATCTATCAGGAAAGTATGCAACAACGGACACCATCTGTGGAGTCCTATTTTCTTGCATACAGCCTTCATCTCTTCTGAATCTATTTCTCCATGCAGCTTATAGCATGATCGAGCCATGTCGCACATCTGCCTGAGCCCGATACCGCGGCTGACAGAATGCTTCAAGATATGCAGGCTTTGCAACAATATATCCAAAAATGGAGACGGCGTTGTTACTATGACCGACGGATATGTTGACAATGCTGTATGCCGGTATCCTTTTTGACCTTCTAACTTGCGAACAAAACCTTGCAGAAAAGGATTATATAAATCAAACAAGCGGCTATGATGCTCTATGTCAACACCTTGCCATCTGTATGATATGCCCTCATCTGCCTGTTTCGTAAACGTTATATTGTTTTTTCGCAAGAAGTCCAAGGCATCGTCCCATGCCTTCTTATTATGGAAATACAGGTCGATATCACCACATACCCTCAACAGCGGACTCTCGTAATAATTGGCCACGCCTTGTCCTTTTTGCAATATAGGATTAAGGCCTTTCTCATGAAATATGTTATAAAGCTGGCCAAGTACGCCATTCATTTTTTTATTTCGGCGCTCAACGGCATCAGTCTCTGCCATCCATCTCACAAGAAGAGACTGCGGCGGAATTTGACTGTCCGGCAAATGCGAAACTCCCTGAAATGCAAGTCCCGTTACAGTGTGCTGCATGGCAAGGCGAAACACTTCGTTCCAATCTTCTTCTGTAAGATTTAACCTTGTATTGTGTTCCTCCCGGTCACCCCACAGCCCCAGTCTAACAAGCAAGAGCAGCACGTTTCGCAGCTTTTCTTGTCGGGCGCCGTCCTGTTTTATCTCCATTCAAATATAAAATTCAAAGCAACAGGCCAAAAGACTTCCACTCGGCCATCTGCCGTTCTATGTCATTAATTGCCACTTCTTTGTCTATCTCAAAATTCTCGCATAAATAATCAGCCAACATATCCGGAGTGGTGCCGCCTTTCTCCACTTGCTGCCACAAAAGCGCAGCCGTATGGTTCAAGCTGTAGACATCGCTCATGTTTGCATTTTCTTCATTAGCCTCAACAATCATATACTGATTGCCAACTTTCCTAAGTTTAACCCCTGCTTTAGGGTTCAATACCATTTTATTCATTACATTAATATATTTAGAATTTCTTTCCAGATATTATCGATGACACTGTAAGTATGATTATCTTTAAATCCAGCCATAATGAACGTTCACGCAGATACTTAAGATCCATTCTGAGACGCTCAAGCATCTTTTCCATCGTATCTGTATATCCGTTGTATAATGTAGCCGGAGAGAAAAGTCCCGGCCTCAGCTGATAGAGTAGTTCGTAGTCAGGGTTGATAGCCCTTATCTGGTCGACAAAGTATTTACGCTCCGGACGCGGCCCCACAAAACTCATGTCTCCTTTTAGGACATTCCACAACTGGGGGAGTTCGTCTAAATGATGTACACGCAAGAAGTTGCCGACCTTCGTAAGTCTCATGTCGTTTTTCTGGCATAAGGCAGGCTTTCCGTCTGCCTCAGACATGACGTTCATTGAGCGAAACTTGTACAACGTGAACGGCAAGCCTCCATATCCGACACGCTCCTGTTTAAAAATAGCCGGACCGCCATCTTCACGTTTTATAAAGAAATATATTATCAAAAAAGCAGGCGATGTAACTATCAAGCCTCCAAGACTGCATATTACATCAAAAATACGTTTTAACATACATGCCCCAAGTGACATTTTCTTGTGCTGACAATTATTTTTATCATTCATGTTTATTAGTTTTTCAGTTATTGTTTAGTTTCTTTCATTAATCCGTCGTAAAGTTCTTTGCATTTAGCTATCATTTTCTCTTTAGTAAATAGCTTTTGGTATCTGTTTAAGGCTCCTTCTGAGTATCTGTCATAAGCGGCACCATTCTCGGCTATGGCCTCAATAGCCTTTGCCAAGGCATAGGCATCACCGGGAACGACATTGATGCCAGACTCTTCGTGTGCATTTACCCAAGACACTCCCGAATGAGGAATTTTTGTAGCAACAACAGGCTTTCCGCATGACATCGCCTCAATCTGAACAATGCCGAAAGCTTCTGTCTTCTGCACGCTGCTCAAGCAAAACACATCGCAGGCTCCATAATATGAAGGCAGTTCCTCGTCGCTTACGTGTCCTAGCAGTTTGACTTTTCCACGCAAATGCATTGAGTTTATCTCTTCCTGCAACTTCTCGCGTAAAGCACCCGTACCGCCGATAAGTATCATGTAATTGTCTTTAAGATATTTTGTTGCCGCAATAAGGAATTCGTAGCCCTTATAGGTTACCAGACGTCCTAAAGAAAAAATAATCTTCTTTCCTTTATATCTGTCTTTTATCTTCCTTACACCGGCAGCATCCGGACACATAGGGTCGACGCCTATGGGCAGACACACTGTCTTGTGCTGCACTTTCCGTAAGAACGGAGATTCAGACAAATATACCGGTGACGTGCCGACAATCTTATCAGCCCTTCTTATCAGCCATTTTTGTAACGGAGAATATAATCTCAGCAATATCCTTTGTTTCTGAATATCGCTGTGCCAATGCAGCACGACCTTACCTTTATATCCAGACAACAGCAAAGCCAGGCAGGCCATCGGGTCAGGATGGTGCACATGTATAATATCATATTGGTCTTGTACTTTCTTTAACGCAAAAATCATTGCAGGAGAAATCATCGTGGCAGCTATCTTCGCCAACGTATGGCAACAGATGACTTTTGCATGCTCATTCACAGAAATAATTCTACTTTCACCATTTGTGGCAGCACACATCATATCACAATACACATTCTGCTCCGACAATCCAGACATCAGGTCGTATGCGACTTTTTCCACACCACCACATATCGGGTAAAACTTACCCAACTGTAATACTCTAAAATTATTGTTAATCATATAAGTTTCTCTTTCGACATTTGCCGAAAAGCAGAATCAGCATCTGCTTAATTTAAGTTCAGTTAATTTGATTGGTAACAAACATACATCAAAGTAAATCACGATGACGACTAATCACTTCCGGATAATTACGCCGGATATAGCCTCCAAGACTATTATATGTCAAGCCCAGCCGTTTGGAAATAGATTTCAGACTTTCCGGCGTTGTTTCATACAGTTTCATCGCGACGAAATATTTTTCCTCACTCCTTCGGGATATTTTCTTTCCTGATGCAGAACACGTCATACCCTGTCTGGCTGCCAGCTCCGGCTCATGCTTATTCAAATATTCTCTGAAGACATCCGGCCGGAAGCCAAATTCAACGGCAACCTTAGCTATCGGACGAGGATTTTGCCTGAGGCTCTCTATTGCGCCTTCATATTTCACAGCCACGGTCTTTAAACGTCTTTTCGCCTTACGCAAATCGATATTTTCATCTACATCGCCTGCAACGCCCAAACGTTCAAGAACCAAGTTCTTATGCCATTTATGCAAATAAGACCGGAAGCCTTCTGACGAAACGCCGGCATGCTTCGCAATGTCTTTCATGGTCATCGTTGTGTTTTTATATAAGTCTAAAGCCTCTGCATATTTCTTTTCCGTTGCAGGAGCAGGCTTATACATTCTTCCGTTGCCTGTCAGTTTGCCAAAAGTCTTGGTTGCCTCTGCCACTTTACGCCGCTGCCGTTTCTGCTTGAGAATGTCGCTATGATAAAATCTCATATGCTGACTGAAGCCGCTGAGCGAAACCTTGCACGCCTCGGCGATTTCCGACATTGTCATGTCTGTCTCTTTATACATTCTCACGGCCTCTGCATATTGCTTGATACACTTCTTACGGGCGCCATGAGCCGTATTGTCGTTTATTCCAAGCTGCTTGCGCACTTTCTCGCGCCACACTAATGTGTCATGATAATGTATACGCATAAAATTGGCCATCGCTGTTGCATCCAGACCATACTTGCGTGCAATTTGAGAAATGTTCAGATCAATAAATGTCAATGAATCACATGCAGCTACAGCATCCTTATACTTCATGTGGGCATTAATGTTCTGCTTTCCCGTCTCTATTATTTTCACATTCTGCAAACTGCTGTTATTCACAGATATTCCGTGGTGTCTAAAGACCAGTTCACGCCAGTAACGCCGCAGATAACTGCCTAATCCACCTACAGAAACATTACAGATTTCTGCTATTTCTTTCAAAGGTTTGTCCGTTTCGGCATATAGCTTCACTGCCTCCTCATATTTCTTATGTAAAGCCTGCCGGCGTTGGACAACCGACTTTTCTCTCTTTGTCAATGACACCAGGTCTTCTTGACAGTTTTTCAGTGTATTCATAGTAAATTATTTTTCACCGGTCACTCAAGAAAAGAGTTCAGTCGTTTCATCAGTTTACGCAAAATAAACATCTGTCCGTTTTATCCAAAGTGCAGCAAGACATGCAATACAGACACCATAAGGAAATAAAACGGAAAAAATAAATATCTGAATAAGCTGTAAAAACGGTATACTTAAACCCTTTAAACCGATCTGGTTTTTAAGTATTCATCAATTCCTCGTATAAACAAAAATAATCGGCATAGCGTTCTTCCTTCTTGAAATTCTGAAGGGCATATTGCCTGCATGATTTTTGATAAAAGTCTTTTCCACGCTGACAGATGGCACGCACAGCCTCAAGCAGTCCTTTCACATCCCCCTGTTCAACTATAAGTCCCGTAGAATCTGTTACAGCCTCAACGCTGCCTCCAGTACGATAAGTCACCACGGGCGTGCCACATGATATAGATTCTAAGTTCACCGTAGGATAATTATCCTGCCACGTGGGATTGACAAAGGCATCGGCAACTGAATACAACTGAGCAAGCTGATGAATATTTTCGGTCCTGCTTATTCCGATTATGTTCCGTGGAAGTTTCTTCTTTTCCTCTTCTTTCATTCCTACGAGCACAATAACCTCATCATCATTCAGCAGTTTGCTCAATTGCATAAAATCATCCAGCCCCTTCTCTCTGCTCCATATACTTGCCACACCTAAGAATATGCGTTTTCCTTTCAGTCCATATTTCTCAATAACCTCTTTGTCGGGACAGACATTAAAGATATCGGTATTAATGCCGTTATGAATCACCCGGAAACGATATTCACTCAGAAACGACTTTGACATCTCCGTCTTTATCCAGTCGGAAACAGGCACTATGACAAACTTGTCCCTGGGCATTGATGTGAAAGCCGCCTTTTTATCCTCAAAGTTTCGTTTACTTCTGTCAAATACAAGACTTGCAGGAAAATCCTTCCGCTGTGGACAATTTCCGCATCCTGTCCGCCATTTGTCGCATCCGGCATAAGAGTAATAATAACAATGCCCTGTGTAAAGCCAACAGTCGTGAACGGTCCACACAACAGGCTTGCCGCACTGCGACAGGTAATCGAACAAGACACGATAATTCAGGAAGTAGCCATGAATGTTGTGTATATGTATTATGTCCGGATTTATCCGGTCTATCTGTCTGACAAACTCATGAGTTGCGTGCGTTGAAGCCAGGCCATGCCTGTCAAACAAACGCGTCTGAACGCCATGCCATAGAGTGCTGTATATACCGCCAACAGGAATAATCTCCGATTTGCAAGGTTTTATTCCGTCGCGTCCCTTGCCGTAAGCGATATAACTCTCCCACCCGTTCTGCAGGGCCAGTTCGCCTATTTCCTGCATTATGCGTCCCGTTGATGTTGAAACACGTAACACAGGATTTATCTGAAGTAGCTTTTTCATCTCTCAGTCAAAGAAGTAAACATGCTTATCCATTTATTCATTACCGTTTCTTCTGAATAAGTGGAAACAACATTTAGAGCGTTTTTCGATAGTCTCTTTCTATATTCCTGGTCAACCATAACCTTCATCATGGCATCTGCCAGTGCCTGAATGTCTCCGTTTCTGACCAGCAAACCGTTTTCACCATCCTTGATGATGTCCTTTGGACCGCACTTATAATCAAATGAAACTACAGGAAGCCCACAGGCCATAGCCTCTATCATCACCATCGGAAAGCCCTCATAGTTGGAGCTCATCACAAGCATCGAGCTCCGCACATATTCATCGCCAATCTGTTTTGTCGGACGGTTTATCCTAATTGTGTCCTGCAGATTTCTTTCGTCTATCATCTGCTGCAGCATTTCCTGCCATTCTCCCTGACCGAAGATGTCGAGACGCCAGTCAGCAAAATAAGAGTTGCGCTGAACTATTTCCCACGCACGTATCAGTCTGTCAAAGCCTTTCTGATAGTCAAGTCGGCCTACGGCAATTATCCGCTTCGCTGTTACATCCGAATAGCGGTCGCTCACATGCATTGCCGCGTTAGGTATCACCTCAATGTTCGGCAAATTGCCCCAATAACTACAATCTTCGTATGTCAGCACAACAAACTTGTCAAACCTTCTTACAATACGTTCATCCTGCCGTGTGCGCCATTTGTCTATCCATCCCAACAGTCCCTTTCGTCCGTATTGCAGACGGAAGAACTTGCAGTAATGCAGCTCAAGCACCTTCTTGCTGCCGTCCTTTATATCGGGGATAAACGACGATTCCGACGGATATAGCGACACCACGATGTCTGCCTTCTCCCTTTTCAGCAGCTCCGCCAGCTTACGTTTATGTTCCTTTCTTTTGCGCAGATATCCTACTATCTTTCTCCATGCTCCCCTGTCGTTGTCGTCCGAATAATTTATGTCCAGATCTGTCATCCTAACATTATCAGGAAACGGATAGAACGGCGGCCGCTGATGCTGGTCTGTAGTAACAATGGAAACATCCCATCCGCAAATCTGCGAGAGATACGTTACCTTGTTCAGCAGCACACGCTCCATTCCGCCGGGATTGTATGTTGAATGGGTGCAATATATGATTTTCATTGTTCTACTAATTCTTTACATTCTTCTTTTTTTAGTGCAGATAAACACAAGAAAGGAGCAAATACAACAAATATGTCTGTTGAAACTTTAAGCCACACAATGAAATTTATCATCAAGAATATTATAAACATATCTCTATATTCCTTTATTCTATCAGCACATACCTGACATGTTTTCACAAAGAAAAGTGAAAATGTTGTTAAGCCGATAAGACCAAAATAGAATAAGAAACGTGAATATCCGACGTCCGTACCTTTGTAAAATCCAATCCATGTTTTACCGATATAATACGGATCGATAGTTGTTGAAGCTATATACCCATCACCTATTATCCAAGTCCACATATTATCAGGCAAAATAAACTGAGCAGCCAATTGAGTATTTGAATGAACTTCCCAATGTCCTGTTTCTGCTAAACTGAAGAAACCCTCAAAGCCAAATTGAAAATATTTCTGCCATTGCGGACTTACATTATACAAGCCGGCAGCAACGACAAGGCCTGCACACAATCCACATACAATCCAGCGAACTAACTTATTTCGGGCTGTATCTGTAATATTCTTCTTGAAGCAAAGCGCATAAAAAATATACAAAAGCGACAACACGGCACCAACTACTGTTGTTCGTCCAATAATACTTCCTATCCCAACCAATATACAGAATGCTGTAAGAAGTAATGTAAGATATAATCCGCTTTTTTCCTTTTGCGCTGCCTTAGGCAACAGAAAAGCAATCATTATCAATAATGCAGAGAATCGTGTTCCGGCAACATCGAGGGCACACCCCAAACCATAAAGTCGAGTTTTATTCTTACCCATAAAGCCTTCACCTTCAAGTATACTGTCAACAAAAGCTTTAACAACTGGTATCGTATCTACGGCAATAGCCAATAAGCACTGCAACACCCCGACAGAAATCAGATATACACAGACTCGTTCTATTGTTACTGACCCATGCGTGAATCTGATTGCACTAACTACAAAATAAGCTGCAGACAACCATACCCACATTGACACGACATAACCAAGATAAGAGTCATCCGGAGTATTGTTTAACACCATTGACATCAGACTGACTAAAGACACCAAAGCAGCCCATAACGACACTGAAAAAATGCCTTTGTCTATCTGGGCGCTTCCGGTTCGTGCCAACTTCACTAACAACAGTATTCCTCCTAAAGCAGCCACAATCATTTTAGTGTTAATTGTAGGCAGAAAAGTAGTATAAAAAGGGAAGAAGAAAAAACTGGTTAAAACAAGAGTCAGCAACACTTGTATTATTTTCATAACTTTATGTTTATCTCATTAACAAATGGAATAGATCTACTATTGAACCAAATTGAACAACAACAAATTTAATTCCACAAACAATTAGTTTTATTAATATCAATTTTTATACATCAAACTATAAAGGAAACGCAGAACTATCCAATCGTGCAGCTTGACTAACCAAAATTGGCCATGAGCAGCACAAGACTCAACAAAACGTATTCTCCACGCAACATCCTTACGCTTCCAAATATGACTATTTGCCTCAGGACACCATTCTTTCCACAGAGGATACAACTTGCTGTCATGTCCTGTCAGGAAAGGCCACTTCATCAACAGCATAAATGAGTATCCTTCCTCACGCCATGTACCATTATAACGTTTTTCCAAAAACGAAAGCACGCGGTCTGAATTATGCTTAAGTTCGACAAGATGCTTTGGTTTGGGAACATTTGTCATTGAAGAACTGTTCGAAACATAATGATAGAGAGCCTTTCCTACATATGCCACCTTTTCTGCATAAGAGAAAAGAAACATCATCGTCATGTCTTCACCCATGGCATATCCTGCAGGGAACTCTATATTATGTTCAATATACAAGCTGCGCTTGGCAAGTTTGTTCCATACATTATATTTCATTCTGCCATGAAGCATACCTTTCAAAGCTGCCTCCGGAGTATCATAGGAAGGCTGTTTCAGATAGCGTTCATTATTTGGATAAGATATATAATAGTCACTCCAAACTATGTCAGCATTCTCAATGCATGCTGTCTCATATAAAGTTGAAAGCAAGTTCTTTTCTACAAAGTCATCACTATCGCAATGGAAAATATATTCTCCCGTTGCTACAGCCAGACCTGTATTGCGAGCTGCCGGCAAGCCTTTATTCTCAGCATGAGTCAGTATCCTCACATTGTCACGGCGGTTAGGATAATCAGCAATAACTTTTTGCAATATCTGTATACTGTTATCAGGTGAAGCATCGTCGACAAAGATATATTCTACATTATCCATTGTCTGCTCCATAAGTGACCGCACACAACGCTCAATAAACTTCCCGACATTATAGACAGGTATTATCACAGAAACACTATACTCCATTCTAATTTAATTTTATACAGACAGCCAGTCTTTACATAAGATTCTTTCAGATGTAAATTCAAAACAGCTGTCAGGATTAAACCACACCTTAGGTCCTATAACTATTTTTCCATTATGCTCATTCAGAAACGCGCTCCACCAACTGTATGTGCTGTTTAATATAACATTATGTTTACATACGCTCATCAGCTGCATATCAAAATGACTTCCCCAACCGCTAGCAGGATTTCCTTCTACCAATGTGTAAGGAAAATCCTTAAAATGTTCTTTCACCCATTCAGGATTATCAGTAAAAACATATAACTTAGGGCTATTCACCTTTTCTGAAATCAGTCGGATTGCCTTCTGATAATATTCTATCTGACATGTGTTCTGATACCAAATACGCTGTGCGTAATCCTTTCCTTTACGGACGTGTATGGCAACAGACTCACACGATTGCATTTCTTTTTCTAAGCTTGTATTTCTCTCATCAGCAAAAGGCTGAAATGCAAAACAACGTTTCACATCATCTTCCACAGCCTCAACCATATTGGCATTTTGAAATACACCTATTATATATTGTAACTTTTTATTCTCATCAGGCAAATTCGCATCAAATGCAGTAGGCATATTAACGACACTTGAAAGAATCGGTAAATATTTCCTACGAACTTTTGAGAACAAATCAGACCCGCCTCCTGACTTTAATACATCAAAAAATGATGCCTGCTTGATTTTTGCTTTTGGAAAAATATCATTCCATGAAACCTTTTCATGAGCCAATTTCGCTGAATTATAAAAATCAACTTTTACATTGTAACCTTTATGCTTCAGAAAAAGATAATAGCTATACTGAAACATCCGATTTGCTAGGCCACATGCCATATTAACAATAATCTTCATCCTTATTATTTTTTTAGTTGCAATATATAGCTATCCATTTCTCCAAAGAACAGGCGATATATTTTATTTTTCACCACAGATGGAATAAAACTAAATCCAAAAGTATGTTGAGTATAACGAACTAAAAACTTTTATTATTTCTTTATTTTCAGACTACCATTTTTTTGTAAATAGTCTATCAGATTATGCTTGTTAGCTTTATAAATGAAAGCATAAAGTATACGTTGAAACAAAGGACAGACATTGTCAGAAGATTGATTCATGATTTTTGAATAACTCAATTTTCGAAATTTGCCTATCGGCAGAAAAGCACCTTTATCGTTTTTATGAAGATTTAAAGCTTGATCTATGAGAGTAGCTCGCATCATACTAAGATGTTTCCAGAAGAATCCTATAAACATTGTTTTCTTACATGGCGCATTAAATGCCTCAAATACAGAATAAGTTTTTGTATATGGAGGATTATATTCTGGCATTATAAATTTTTCGAACCGAACAGACTTATTCATCTTAAACATAACTGTATCCCCACAACCATTGAAAGAATGAAAAGCTTTAAAACCATTTAGTGTATGTCCCATCGAAATCCCAGTTTCTTCTGTCTCTAACACATTGACACCAGACAATGCCAAACATGCTTTATCATGTGAGAATAGATATTTAGCATAACAAATATATGCAGGATAAAACATTCTTACAAGACAAGATGGCAAAAGCGGCAACACTCTTCCAGCCTTTAAGGAAAGTAACCTATAAACAGATATATATATTGAAAATAAATTCCCTACAAAGACTTTAAAAGTTCTTTTCTGTGGTCTACATTCCCTAAGAAAGTCACACCAAGATTTCAACTGCTCAGTGAAATATACTTGGTCTGCATCTATTTTAACAGCATATTCAGATGTTATCTTTTGCAGTGCAAAGTTACTATAGGTACTAAATAAAGCGGGATCACCTTCAGGAAGATTTTTTGCCACATCAAATTCTTCTTTAGTAATATACATTCCCAAAACATGATGCGGGTATTTAAAACTTTTTATTTTGTGAGGATATTTTGCAACCATCTTATTTATCTCATCCTCACTATTATCGGTACAGTCATTGAAAACTATAATAAGTTCATCCAAAGCATCAATGCACGATTCAACACATCTCTCTATAAAGATTCCTTCGTTCTTAACACGAAGAAAGCCTGATACTCTTTTACTCATTTTTCAATAATTTATGTCTTACGTTTTGCAAATATTAAATAAACAGCAATATGTAAATCATCCAAGCATATTCATCAATTTTTTGTCCAACCACTCGATGCAATTGTTCCTTTTAGATTCTATAACATCAATTGCATGATTAAAATTCAAATTCAACGAAATTGCAGTTGGAGGTTGACATGAATCCCATATACGTGATTCCAATTTTGTCATTGCCAATAACTCCATAACTCTACTGTCTTTCATTCCATCTACAGAATAAAAAGGTGTCTCGAACAGAATTGAAAATACTGCGACATGAAAAGAAGCTCCTACAGTACATGTCGCAAATTTGCATAAATTCAAGAATTCTTTTGGTCCTGTTGATATGTAGGACTTAAAAGTTTTGTCCACAATCCAACTATTACGCTTCCAACTATCATATAACTGTGTGACTACAACTGGCAATCCCAATTTCTTAGAAATTACCATAGCAGCATCAAACACAGGCTTTTCATACCACGGAGTATATAAAAATATATATTTCCCCTTCACAATAGGAACATTTCCCGCCATAACATGAGGGTGTGTCAAAACTCATTTTTTGAAAACATGAACTTATAATTTGAAATTTGAGTATTCTAAAAGGCTAAAGAAAGGGCCGTATCATTACTCAATACAGAGTTTAATACGACCCTTTTAAATATTACAGTTATAATCTGTAACTTTGAGGAGTAGTCCTTTTAATTTTGACACACCCTCAACAATAAGGTAGGATCTATCATTATAGGACACTCAATACCAATCAACCTTTTTAATTCTTTCTGTGCCAAAGAATCTCTAACACTTACCACATCATAATTTTGAATTAGAGACTTTATTTGCTGTTCCATTTCTGTCCTGATAGAATGAAACGGAGTTGGCCCTAAACTTGGTGCATAAGCAACCCTATGTGCAGATTTGGCAAATGGCAAAAAGTAAGCCCAATCAAAATCAAAACAATATGTATTCCAAATTTGATCACTTCCAGATATAATTACATCGTATGGCAGATTAGCCTCTTCGAGTTCTGATAAAGACGAATACTCTTTATCTGATAATTTATAATGACAAGTCAAAAACTCCTCAAACAATTCATACTTTCTGAACAGACTATAACAATAAGGAAGATATTGGATAAATCTTTTAATCTTTCCTTGAATAGTTCCACGCATAAATGGTGGTTTAAAGTGTTCTGTTTGAATATTTGTCCTGAAATTAATTATCTCACAATCTAATCCCATGCCCAAAACAGTTTGTTGAAGAGCGTATGCCTGAAGCATAGAACCATAATTATGGGAAGCATGAAAAGTTATTATGCCTATTTTTGTGTGTGTCATATTCTTACTTACAATCAAATTTGAAATTTTATACCCACAATCCGTAACAAATGATTCACACGATTTTTCCACCTTTTAAATCTCTCATACCTATCAATTATAGATATTGCTTGAAAAATAGTTGAACTGTCATCCCGTAATACTTTCCAAATATCCCTTGAATACGGAGGTATTTTAGGACCGGTTTTCATCTGTCCTTCAGATACCACCTCAAAAGGATATTCAATAAAAGTACAATTACATTGATGTAGGACATTCTCTCCTCTTTCTGTGAATACAATAACAGCACTCACCCCATTCTCATCATCTTTATAGGTATTTCCCCATAAATCCCCAATACGGATGTCTGCAGATGAATTGCCATACTTAAATTTACAACGCTCATAACATGCTTTTCCTAAACAGCTGTCACCAAGGAAGAGTCTATAAAACATATCACCTTGTGACAATTTGGAAAAAATAAAAGTTCTTCTCCCCCTTATTAACATATTGTAGGAATCATGCCAATCCACCTTTTCACCTGTATTTTTATCATCAATTGACATTACCCAAGAGTCGTGCCAACCAGCAAATTTATTTCGCCAGGAAACATATGTCAAATTACCAACCTGCATTTCTGCCCATGCGACATATTTTCGCCACATTTTCATTGACGGCACACCATGGCAAAAGAAATCAAGCAATATAAAATTATCCTCACAACGAAACTTCTGAATATATCGTCTAAAAGAATCAATCTGGCATGGAGTACCTGTAACAAGATATTTCTCTTTTCTATTAATAGCCTTAAAACCATCAACAGTATAACTCTGGATATACTTACTTCCAATGGATTGAATAAGTTCTTCCACAGTCGTGGCTATATAATGTTCTGCTTGGTTCTTATCGATATTGTATTTTACGCCACAAACCTTATATCCTTGGCTTAGCAATGTGCGACCTATTTCAAAACCAATACCGCCACTACTACATTTACTCCTTACATTGTCGTCTTTGCTCCATGCTGCATAGCTTTTAATACAAGCACCTTTTAACGACAATCCATCATTTGTATAAGAACAGACATCTATACATAAGCCACAATCTGTACACTTTGACGTATCTGTTATATACGGTTCATAGAAGCCATCAATATTGAGCCTTAATTCTATAATATGCCTTGCGCACACCGTAGCACAGACACCACAACCAAAACAATCTCTTATGTCAGCAATGTTCATTTCCTATCTCTATTCAAATATGAACGTCCTACAAACCAAGGCAGGTAATCATTAAACATTCTTATTAAAGGATATGATAAAACAATAATAACAGCAGTAATAAAATATGGGTTTACCCAAACATAAATTAACAGACTAATTAAAGCTCTATGCAAACATAAAATCACAATGGTACCAGAAGATATTTTAACAATCCACGTAGGTGTTTTCTTCATCAACCCTGTCCAATAAAATAGTGCAAGACTTCCTATTATAGATTCAACCCAATAGACTAAAACAGACTTGCCAAAAGTGCAACTATGAATACCAACATGTCCATTGTAGAGAGCTAAGAACAAGTAAACAATAGTAAAGACACAAGCAATGACAAGACTGTACTTTCTCTTACTTAATAGATTGTATTCATGACATAAAAAGCCAAATGCAACATAAGGGAAACTAATAATTGTACGCTGCAAATAATACCCATATTGAAAGTTTTTGTATCCAAATACAGCAAATAGAATAGTTATTAAAACGAATGTCAGTGCCAATAGGACTACTCCCCTGCGTTTTATAAAGTGCATGGTGCAATCAAGTAGTAAAAAGCAAAGAAACAGCACCACTAAGAACCAGATAACTCCACATACAGGCGTTGCAACAGTACGGTCATATATAAATAATCCCAACAATGGTTTTAATACACATTCTTCAACAGAATAGGCATTGTTTACCAAATACTTCAATAACCAAAATACATAACAAAGACAAGAAAACAATATTGCAGGAATTATCAATCTTTTATAATTTTTCCGTATGCAATTACTGCTATTTGTCTGACATTTATGTAAATAACCTGATATGATGAAAAATGCAGGCATATGAAACCCACATATTAATACATCCAATACATGAGGTATTAAAGGACAATGCGCAAATACAACAAGTACGATAAGAAATGCCTTGCTATAATCTATCCAATCAATTCTACTCGAATTCATGATAAAGCATTTTTTAAAAAAGCATGTGCTTTTATTTGTTCTTCTTTATATATTTTCCTTATCAAGTTATAGTCTATTTTTCTATTGGATAAATCATCATAATTTTCAGATAAATCATTTAATAGAAGATGGTTTTTAGTTTGATAAGTTTCCAGTAAATCCAAAATGCGACTTCCTCGCTTATTACATGATGCAATATAAGTGTAGAAATTCTTTGTTTCCATAATAAGTGAAAATACGGTTGCATGATAAGAATCTGTTATCACCATTTCTGCATGAGCTATCAATCCAAGAAACTCTCTAGGTCCCGCATCATTCACAACTTCATAACTTCTATCTATCGGTTCTGACAAAAGTTGATTAAGATATATCAAACGTAATCCTGACTCATTACTAATTTTAATAGCAAACTGCAATAGATTTGAATCAAAGCCGACTGTAAAAAGCAAAATATACGGTTCTGATTTTCGAGAATATACCGCTATTTTTTTCCAAAATCCAGAATCCAATAAGAATGTAGGATCAGCAACTTGAACGACTGGTTTCTCTATAAATGAAGCTAACAATTCCTTTGCCTGATGTTCACGCACAGATATTGCATCATATGAAGATAACCAACGCCTAAAGTCCTGTTTTTCGTTTTCCAACAATTCTGTAACCCCTATACTTGAAGCGTAAGAAATTTTCTTTTTACCCTTCGGAACAAAAGTCAAAAAATATGGTTCTAAACAATAGGGCTGAGTTGGATTCCAAACTTGATCACTACCTGTCATATATATATCATAACATGGCGGAGTTGCATAAAGTTCATCAATCCCCCAATAAGGACGACTTAAATTAAGACCTTTGTTAAATTCATCAAATTTGCATTTTGAATCTATAGAATAATAGGTCACATTCTTTGATTCATGCCGTAATATTTTTTGCAAAGTAGATTTAATCAGCCTTTTTATAGAAAAAGGTTTCCCACGATAAGGCACAAATTTCTTACTTTTTACATAACCATCTTCATGAGGTCTATGCAGATCAATAATTTCACACTCTATTCCTGACTGTTGAGAGATATACTTATAAAGTGCATACGACTGTAAACTTGCCCCATAGTTAGGTGAATTATGAATTGTCAAAATACCTACACGTAACATTATTTATTACATCTGAATGTTTTTAAAATCTTCAATATTATTCGCTTCAAAACGTTTTCAGCTCTATATAGAAAATGTTGAAAAGATACTATATATACAATCGGAAACATCGCATATTCAAAATTACCATCACAACTTCTAATTCTATGCTCAAAAATTTTTCGAGCAAAAGATTTTTGTGAAGGATGCTGTAACTGTCTATCTCCCTCTATCGGCTCTTTCACAGGACGTTCCTCAGCAACAATATTTCCTTTTTTAAGTAAATTATCAATAAAGTTTTTTCCTTTATCTGTATTAACCAATATACATGAAACCTGACGATTATCAATAATATTACTAGGGGCATACTTTCCGAGCCCTTTATAATCACTGATTGTAATATCAGAAATACGATGTTGCCTTGCAAACTGACAATGATAACAATTTTCTCTATATGAAATCATACGATGATAACCGACTTGGTAACTGTCGCGATTCGCTGTCCGTTTAGCATAAAAGCAATCATTCTTTGCATTATACAAAGTAAATGTAAAAGTATCTGTTGAATAAGCCGGATCACGGAAAAAAACAGATATAGCTTTATTATCTTTTTTATGTTCAATACTTCTGATATGCTGAATTAAATAATCAGCAGGCGTTACACCATGACAAACCAGATCCACCAATAGAAGATTATCAAGATATCTATAAAACATCTTTTTAATCGCTGCAATCTGACACGGCAAAGCTATCACAACTATTTTTGCACCAGATTTAAGGCGTATGTCCAATTCTTGAAATAAACTTTTTATAGGCATATAGTCGCTGGTAGCCATTTTAACGGATGGAAAATTTTGTATAGCACTATATATCAGTAACTTACATAAAATAGTCAGCAAATTTTCAAATCAGCAAATAGTATAAAAACGGTTAAAAAGTGGTCGCTGGTGGTTAATAATATGGTAGATTATGGTATATTTGGGGATATTTTTCAGCTATAAGTCAGCAAAAGCAAAGCAAAGATTATGGCAAAATCAAAATTGCGCCTTGATACCCGGCGCAAACTCAAAGACGGCACATATCCCGTGCAAATCGCCGTGGGGTATGGTACAAACCTGTATCTCGCCACGGGCATTTTCCTGTCCGCTGATGAATGGGATAGCACTACCAGCCGGGCCACAGGCAAAAGCGCAAAGCGCATAAACTCGGTGTTAGATACGCTGCTTACCCGTGTGGCAAACCGCATCTTAGAACTGCGCGAAAATGGCCAGTGGGGTAATCTTACCGGGCCGCAACTGCGTGAAATGCTTACCGACTTGGATTTGGAAAGTCCTACTGTCGGTGTTCCTACCCTCGGCACGCTGTTTGAAACGGTCATCGCCACAAAGACCGGCGGCACTAAAACACTATTTGAGCAAACACTAAAGAAACTGACTGCCTACTGTAATCCCTACCAGATACAGTTTGGAAAGATAACGAAACTATGGATAGACGGATTTTATAGTTCCCTGCATGGTCTGTCAGTAAACAGCCGGGGTATGCACCTACGCAACCTGCGCAATGTCATTAACTATGCGCTGGATGAAAACATAACGCAAAACTACCCGTTCCGAAACTACCGCATACCGTCCGAAGAAACGGCCATGCGCGTACTGCCGGTTGAGAAAATGCGCCAGCTGCTTAAACTCCAGTTGTCGGCATACGACACAGAATATAGGGATGTGTTTATGCTGCTTTTCTACCTTATTGGCATTAACATGGTGGATTTAGCCACGCTTACCAAAGACAATATAGTGGACGGTAGGTTAGAGTACAGACGGGCGAAAACAGGTAAGTTCTACAGTATTAAGATTGAGCCGGAAATACAGGACTTGTTAGACCGCTACCGGGGCAAAAAACACCTGCTGGCACCGTTCGACACATACGACAATTACAAAGACTATATGGCACATCTTAATGCGGCACTGCGAAAGATAGGGCCGGTTAAAACGGTAGGCGGCAAACCGCAGTACACCAAAAACCACCTACCGATAATGTCACCCATTGAGCCTGCTATTACATCGTATTGGGCGCGGTACTCTTGGGCTACATACGCCGCAGACTTGGATATACCAAAGGACACTATCAGTGAGGCTTTGGGCCACGTTCACGGTTCAAAGATAACCGGGGTGTACATTAAGTTTAGCCGGGATAAGATAGACGCTGCAAACCGCAAAGTAATAGACTACGTTCTGCATGGTACAAAATGAAATAAACCGCGCCGGCCCTCACGGGTTGGTGCGGTCTTGATTATGGAAAATCAGAATTTGCGTTTAAGGTACAGGAAAAGCCCCCACAGGATAGCCGCTATGCAGCATAGACGGCCCACCCATATAAAGCCCTTATCATACCACCTTAACTGCTTTTCGATATATACCGGCTTTTCCACCCTAACACTGTCAGTGCGTACCACCACCAGTGTATCTATGCGCCAACGCTCAACGCGCAAAGTATCGGTAAGCCTTTCCAGCTTGTATCTGGTTCGCTCTACATACTTGGTAACGGTATCGCCTTTTTCATAAATATAGATACTGTCACGCTGGTATATACTATCACGTTGCAGCATTACCCTAAACAGGCTGTCCAGTCTGTGTGAAGCATTGTATGTACTATCCTGCCGCACTTGGTAAGTTGCTTTTCTTGCCGTGGCGCATCCTGCCAACAGCAGGACGCAAACCAGCCATGCTAAATGCTTCATAGGCTACAGTTCTGTTTGCACGTTAAAGCACGGACACGCTTTGTTTGCATACTCATTATGCCCATGTACGGTTATACCCGGATATTCTTGTTTGAGCTGCGCAACCAAAGCACGCAGCGCGGCTTTCTGCTGGGGTGTCCGGGTGTCTTTGGCTTGCTTATTGTCGGCGGTCATGCCACCGATATAGCACACGCCGATACTGTTAGCGTTCTGCCCCTTGCAGTGCGCACCGATTTTGGCGACATCGCGCCCCTTGTGTACGCTGCCATCCCGGTATATCACATAGTGGTAGCCTATGCAGTCAAAACCACGCTCGCGGTGCCAGCGGTCTATATCCTCTACTGTGTAGTCTTTCCCCTCCGGGGTTGCGCTACAGTGTATTATCACTTTGTTTATCTTTCTCATCTTCGTTACTGTTTATAGGTTCGTCACTTGGTTTACGTTTCATATCCTCCTCGGTCAGTATTGCATCCGGGTGGTCTTTGGCATATTCGCCGCGCAGCAGCTTGCGTAATCGGCATTTGTCGTTAGGGTTCAGCCGTTGCAGGCATTTATCGTCCGGCTGCAAACAAACGTGCTTTTCGGCTTCTTTTAGTGCCAGTTCCAGTTCGCCTTTTTCCTGCATCAGCTTTAGGCGGTCATTTTTCAAAGTGTCTATTTCCGTGTACAGTTTCGCCACCTGTTTTTTAAGTTCGTCCACTTCGCACTGCACACGCTTGTAATCCTCTATCAGTGCCTCCCGTTCCACCTTGAAAGCGTTTGCATCTGCTATCCGGGCATTAGTTTTGCGGTTCAGTAGGTATTTAATCGCCTCCCATCCACCCAGCGCAGTTACCAGTGCCACCACTGTAGTTATAATCTCTTTCATTCGTCATGCTTGTATAGCGTTAATATAATCTGGTTATCTTGCTGCTCTGCAATTACCAGCCAGTGTTTGGCAAGCACTTGCACTAATTCTGTGTCTAACCCGGATAGGTGCAGCACGGCTTCCGGCTCTCTTTTGTCAATAGTCGCCATCTCTTATGCGTTGTAGGGTTATCGTTCTTTTCTTGTATTTCTTCTTAATTACCACCGTATCGAAGTGGCCACGGATATAAACCCACTTAAACGCCTGCGGCTCTATCATCTTTAGTATCTTTCGCCGCTTGCCGTATTCGTTGGCGTGCCGCATGAAGCCCAGATAACTATTTATGCTGCTAACCGCGTGTTCCACTTCCTCTATGGTGCCGGCCCGGTTGAGCCTGCGCACTGCCATAACAAAGTTTTTCAGCGTGCGGTTGCAGACATATATACGCTGTTTCTTTACTATGTTCCCGGTAAACTCTACGCCTTTCGTGTAGTGCTGGATATAGAATTTGTGAGGGTGCAGTGTCAGACCGTATTTAGCCAGCAGTCGCCTAATCTTCGGCACAGCTGCTAATATCTTCTGTTTATCCACATCCACTATGTAGAAATCATCTACATACCTGCCGACATAGACAAAGCCTAAATCATTCAGCAGATACCAGTCCAGAATGTTAAGCAGGAAATTTGCGAAGTGCTGCGCAAACAAATTGCCTATGGCTACGCCCAGCCCATCGCCATTTGTAAACAGCGATTTGTTAGGCGGCAGATAGTTCCAGTAGTGCAGTGGGCTGTGCCGTTCGCAGTGCTTTTCCGGGCTGTGCAGGATAACCACACGGCACAGATAACGCACATCCTCCACGTCATCGCCTTTGTAGTATTCGGCCACAAATGCGTCTATCATGTCGGCTAACATCGCTTTGTTTATTGACATGAAAAAGCCCTGCAAATCCAGTTTGGCTACATAGCAGTCACGGGTGTAGTTCCGGCTGCACTCTTTTATGTCGTTATAAAGCATGGTAACGCCGTACAGCTGCCCTTTACCTTTCCGGCAGTTGAACGTGCGCGGACTAAACACCTGTTCAAAAAGCGGCTCTAACCGTAGGGCTATCCAGTGGTGTACTATCCTGTCCTCAAAAGTGGCCGCAAATACTTCTCGGTATCGTGGGCGCGTTACGACAAAGCAGATAGACTTACCCGGCCGGTAGGTACGGTTATTGATACGGTCGCGAAGTGCTATTAACTTGCTACCGTAGTCTATTTCGTACATTATGGCACTGGCTGTTCTCCGCTTGCTTTTGCGGCAGTCAAAATATGCCTCTAACATTCCGTCCGTTGTAACCATATCCTCTTTATCTACTTAGTGTGTTGGTATATCCGTAAAGGTGCTGAAACGGGCCTAACCCTATTCTGGTTCGTGGCCTTAGTATTCCAGTTGTTCGCGTTGCCATTGTTGAGGTTCAAATTCCACGCATTGGTCGTGCTGTACTCGCAACTCCGTGCTGCACTTGCTTGGTCTTAACTATAAAAGATAGTGCGCAGCCCATTTTTACAGATAACTTGCACGCTCGGTTAGTCGTAACTTTCCAAATCTGGCATTTACTCGCTATCCATGCTGCTGATAACCTTTAATAGTGAGTTCTTCCACGCAGTAGATTGTTTGCCTATCGCGTCCGTCAACTCGATAATATTTGCGTGCCTGCTTCTGCCTAATATCCATTTCCTTTCACCTGCAATGCGCAGCAAAGTTTTCAATACTTCAAACTCGGACTGGAAATTTACTAAATGCTGTATGCGCACTTGCTTGTCGCGGTTGATGTACGCAGCCGATATTTCGCTGATTAAGTCCACACCTATATCGTGCATCTTGTTACCTATGCTGAATTTATAGGCACGCGGAAAGCTCGGCGTAATATCCAGTATTTCATCTAACAGCTTACGGCAGTCTAAATATATCTGCGTGTTAGATACCAGTTTCGATTTGTTCATATCTCAATTTTCTTGCGCTTTGCAGATAAAAGGAAATTTCTTTGTCTTGTGCGGCTACCGCCGCACTTTTAAGGTTAAAGTTTAACTACTAACTATTGTAAAAATGCTGAAACGGGCCTAACCCTATACTGGCTCGTGGCCTTAGTAAACCAGTTGCCCGCGAGGCCATCGTTGAGGTACAAACGCCACGCATAGGTCGTGCTGTACTCGGTACTACTCCAGTATGCGGTTTCTGCCAACTGCGTAGCACCGTTAATCAGCGATAGTGCATAATTGATTTTGCGCATATTCGCATAAATCATCATCAACTCACCCAAAGACGGCAGCCACCATCGCCCGGCGGTCAGTCCTTTGCCGTTTGCATTTGCCCTGCTGTAGGCGTGGCAAAAGCCAGGCGCATAGCTTGTCGTGTTGCACTCGCTGTGCTTCACCTGCTCGGCTGTACTTGTTTTTCCTGCCCAGTCATCCAGTGCGGTTAATCGGTCTGTGGTAGTTTTGCCGCCTGCACTTACCGCTGCACTGCTCCATGTCAGCGTAGCTTCCGTAGGTGCTACCACCAGCATTTTGCCGCCCTCTACGACTAACACACCCTCGGCTATTTCGCCGCTACTCTGATAGCTTGCCCACTTGTGCGGTTTTACCGCCAGCGGATAGTCATCACTGTTACGGTGGAACATGATAAATACGCCGTCATTCATGGCGTTTAAGTCCATGCCTGCCAATAACGCCGATTTGAGGTTCGCCAGTGATACCCTTGTTACATTGCCGTTACCATCAGTCAACGGTATATACTGGTCTGTGTTCACGGTTGACACGGCAGATACTGCCGCCAAAGTTTTTGTTTTTTTTGTTGCCATAATCTTTTATCTTTAAGTTGCTTACTCTCCTGTAAATATGCCCTCTATCGCATACCAATTGCCGTTAATGCTTTTGAATTTACACATAGCATTCGGACACATATACGCGGTTGTTCCTTTGTAGTTTTTGTATTCCGCATCTTGGCTTTCAACGGTAACAGATTTTATCGAACTGCCATACGTGGCCACTTGAAAGGCATTTGCTTTTATATACAGATTATCACTGCTTTGCGCCTGTATAAATGTCATCTTATCGACATTCCATTTTGTTACTTTTGTGAACACCTGTATTTCCAAACCGTCATAATCGGCGGCTTTGGGCAGTACGATAAACCTTGTGTTTGTAGGCTCATTTATAAAATAGCAGTTATATGGCGCATTCACGGGGTCTATAGTGTACGTCCTGTCCGACGCGGATGTTACGGAAAGTGTCGGGCTATAAAACAGGTTTGCCGTGATAACGCCGCCTACCTTTACGTTTTTGAAAGTGCCATTGTTGCAAATTACATTGCCGTTTTTGGCTTGGAAAATTACATTTCCGTTGCTGTCTTTCATGTCGATAACTTCCACGCCCAGATTTTTAACAAGCGCATAAGTTGTCAACAGGATTTTTGTTGCAACCAATTCTATTTTATCGCCTAATTGCCAATACTTGTTAGTTACATCAGCCGCACTTCCCGGATAGTTTGACGCTGTTTTTGCGTGGCTCTTAACGCAGCTGTAATAGTTACTGTTATAAAGCACAACATCTTTCCAGCTCTCATCTTCTCCGCCTGCTTGGAAAACATAGCCCACAGAACAGTCTGCCCACGCTTGCGGCCCTCGAAGCGTTGCGCCTTGCTCTCCTTTGTCTCCTTTGTCTCCATCTTCTACCGTTTTAATAACAACAGTGCGTGTATGGTTTATGCCTTTATATGTTATGGTAAATGAAAGCTGGATGTCTGCACTCGTATCCGCGTCAAAAACTAAAAAATGACGAAAATAATATCCGCCGGCCACCCAACTCCATTTTACACCGTCCGGCAAAGTCTCAAGAAATTTTGTGCACTGAAAGCCATCCTTGCTACCATCCTTGTATGGTATTTTTTCGTTCCCATCCGTCACAGAGACGGCAATGATGTATGCCGCACCGCTTGCTGCTGTTTTCTTATGCAAAATTACTGACGGATTAACAGCAATGTCAAGCGCATTCGCGCCGGGGTCTCCTTTATCCCCTTTGCGAATGTACTTAACTACCTGTGTTTTAGTTGTGCCCATAACCTAATCTACGCTTGTGATAGTTACCGACACATCGCCACCGGCTTGCTGACAGTGCGCTCGTGTCACTGTTTGGCTTGCTTTAGGCGTATCCCTGTCCGTATTGAGGTAAACGCCTGCTGCGTCTTTCAGCACGAAATAAAACTGCGTGTCTAAAGCCTTAGTGGACGTGCCACGTTTAACTACCACCGGCGTATAGGTCACTTCCCCATTTCCTGTAGTATCTTCGGTTATCGCCTCATCTTCCGGGTCGGGATGTGGGTCTATATCGTAGGGGTCGCTTGCGTCCATCACGCCTTGAATGTCAGTGCCTATTTCGGCACCAGACCGATAAACGTGTACGCGGTATTCACCGTAGGTGTTAATATCGTTACCCGAAACAGTAAGTGTCTGGCTGGTCTTGCCACCTAATTCTTCCCAGCCGGTTGCGCCCATTTTCTCCCATTTATAGGATAAATCCTTTGTCAGCGCATTACCGCTCTGGTAAGCCATTGCTTTAAGAATACAACTGCCGCCCTTTTCTGTTATAACGAAATTCTTTGTGTCGCCTGCCGCGATAGTGACATGGTAACTGTTGCCAGTTGCTTGCTGTATCGGTATGGTATATGTGGCCTGTATCTGGTCGCTCTGAGTGCCATAGCTGACTGTAGCAACCATTTTTATAACAGCCGGGGCATAACCTGCCAGCTCCGCAATGTTTTTAAGGATTTGCAGACCGTAATACATCTGGTCGCCGGTCGGTGCTACCGTCTTGAAAAAGCCTGCGAAAGTGCCTGTGGAGACACCGCCGCTGAAACTAATCTTTTGGTCATTGAAATAATACTCCATCGCGTCCGGGTCTGCCACGCCCTCTGCTACACGGCTGCTGGTGCAGACAAAATACAGTATTGGTTTCAGCGTTTCAAAATCCGGGTACACGGCGGTAACATCATTAGTCGTGCCCTCATATTCTTGGTACAGGTCGCCGCTGGGCGACATGATAACAGCCGTATAGGTTCCGGCCTTGCTGATAAACTTAATAGTTCTACTGGTGCTCGCTGTACTCATTGTTAAGCCTCCGTCTTTTCATTAGTGGTTGTTTCGGTCTTGGCTGCTTCCGTGCTGTCCGTATTAGGGGTTTCCATTTCTGGCTGTTTCGGCGTTTCATCCTCCGCATCGTCCGGCCCTTGCGTTTCGGCCTCGGTTTCTCCGTCCGTAGGATTTTCGCCGTTTTCGGCTTCATCGCCCGGTGTCGGTATATCCGTTTCGTCCTCCGCGCCGGTATCTTCTGCCGGTTCCTGCACATCCTCTGCAAACCGTGGGTCAGTGGCGATAGGCAATTTTCTTAATACCGTACCGTCCTGTTCCTCTCTCGCTTCGTGTGCCTGTAAGGATAGGCCCCCGATTTGCGCTAATATACTCGGCATTTCGGTTAGCCTGCCAAATGCAAGCATATCAGCCTGCCACAGCAGATAGTTACCATCCGCAACTTGGTTGCGGTCATTCTCTAATCTTAGGTGTCTTGCCACCTTTGGATTTACTTTAATGTAGCGTGCCATATAATCAAACTTTTAGTGAATAACCATTACTGCGCCGTCAGCGTCACATATCACCGCGCCGTCGGCATTGTCTATAAACGCGCCGACATATCCCCGGTCTTTAACGTCCAGACCGATAACAGCCCCATAGTTTTCATCCATTTTAGCTGTGGGGATTATCGGGCTTATGCCATGTGCTACCAGCGAATAACTTAGGCTACCGCTTGCCTTGTTCGTAGCAATATACCACAGCGGCAGTAGCTCTTTTTCCGCATCCTCTATCTCTCCGTTAGTGGTTCGGATAATGGCTGTGGGTGCTATGCTTAGTATGCCTGCCGGGATGTTGTAAGGTACGCCCGTCATTTCATACTCATATTTCGGTATGCGCCTAACGAAACTGATAACCGCCTGCGGGCTTGCATCGGTCAAAGCTACGCTGCCGGGGGCACCATCTGCGCTGTACTTAACCCTACACCGCAAATACATTTCAGCACCCATCAGACGTTTATCTACCGTCACCGTGTTGTCATCATTAACGGTAATGTCATAGTCCATCACCGTGTCTGTTTCGGCTTCATGCCAGCTACCATCCTCGCCCTGCACTTCCCACACCAGCGCGTATTTGCTACTGGGGCATACTTGGTCGCCCAGCCAAACGGTAGCCGTCACGGTCTGCGTCCGTCCGTCCGTCAAAGGATTAAACACGGTCTGGTCTGCCGCGTCCAGTTCTACCCTTATTTGGTCGGATGCACTGCTACAGCTGATTAAGTAGCTGCCTTGTATAATCAATACTTGCCCATTCCGATTGTCCACATACTCGGCATAGAACACCAGCGTAATAGGTACTTTCGGCTCGGCGTTCTTCTTTACTCTGATACGCCCTGCATCGCCCCCACTGGTGGTTATCTCATAACTGGCATTATTCGCGTCTATCAGCTTTTGCGTGCCGTCTATGTTCTCATACCAGCGTATGTTTGTCAGTGCATGGTTAATGCGTCCTGCCGCTAACACTTCGTCTTTATCCAGTATAGATACAACCGGCTGGATAATTAGCGGTGTCAGTGTATAGTCCGGCGTATATTCCTGCGTATCTGTGCTATAGTTCTGCTTGTCCGGCACGCTGCCTACGACTGCAAACGATATTTGTAGCTGTAGCGGCTTCCAGTTAAAATCAAATCTTCTTGTTTTCATGCCATCCGCAGTTAAATAAGTCCTAAAATAATACCTACGCAATCTGCCAGCAGGTCGCGTTTGTCAAACGTGCCTTTTTTCAGTCGCTTATCCCAGATATATTCTTTGCCCAAACCGATAGCAGCAGTAATCAAAACTGCCGCCCATAAAGGCAAAAAGTTGCTTAACAGCTGCATAATCACCATGCAGCAGATAATGTGCAGCAAACCGTCTGCTCCGAAATAGTCTATAATCTTTTTCATATCGCATACCTTTCTACTAATACTCGAAAACTGCACTTTGGGTACCAGCTTCATTCCCCATACCATCACGCAGCGTAACTGTCGCTATGAATTTCAATGTTTTAGGGATATACCCGTTAAAATCACAGTCGGCCACTGTCAAGTCTATAGACTTGCCCTCGTTGGCGCGCTTCAAAGCCCATGCCGTATCGGACGCCACACGCTCGTTTCCGTTTGCATCCTCGCTGTAGCGCGTCCACTGCACATCCGCATCCAGTATGTCATCCGTTATGTCAATGTTATACAGCTTGGCTATGATAGTTAGTGTCAAAGCAAACCTGTCGGGGTCAAATATGTAGTCCGTATCGGCAAACTCTACGGTAAACTCCGGGTTGCCCTCTATCATCGCCCAGTCGGTATTATTCCATGCCGGGGCCGTCTTTGTGCCGGTCTTGGCGCATCGGTACTTGCACCCCATATACCACACATCCGAAATCTCGTACTGCCCCGTGGTAGGGTTCAACGCCTTGCAGTAATAATCCGCATCCGCGCTCCACTGCCCACGGTCTACAATCTCACATACCGGCTGGCCTTGATAGTCTATGCGTATAATGTCCTGCACTATCAGCCCACGCGCATATACATAGTCCTGCCCCTCTATAATAGGCAAGTCCATCGCTAACAGGAACTCCGGCAATGTGCCGAAAGTAGCACCGTAGTTTGCTGTGTCTATGATAGGTTTTGTTACCCCGGTAAGCCGTACTATACGCCCCTCGGTGCTGGATAGGTATATGCAGCTCTGCCGTTTTGTGTCGGTCTGGTTTCCCCACCGGGCTATCTTCATCATTTCGCATGGTGGATAATTCGTTCCTGCCGGTACTTCGCTATCCGGGTATAATGTCACCTCGATATAGTTGTTAGCAGTATTCACACTGTTTACACGCATCCAACTGGTGTAATATACGCCACTGCCGGTAGCCAGCGTGTTAATGATACCTTTCAGCACATTATTAGGGTACTGCGCGGTAAAATAGCCATCCCATTTGCTGCGCAGATGCAAACCGTAGCAGTTATCGCCCAAATCGTCCACGCTCTCTATGGTGTCCGCTTCCGTCAGTATCTGGTCGCCCTCTATGGCTGATAGGCGATTTATTATCAGCTCCATGCACTCAAAGTAGCTGCGCACCCGGACGCTCTCAAATTCGGCGTTCCCTAATTCGTCTATGCCTGCGCCCTTTCCTGCGTACAGGGACTTAATAAACTCGCCAAACTGCGCACCGCCTTTGAATAAGGACAACCCCAGCACGGTAAGCATTTTTTCAAAGGTCAAATTACCTTTGGCTACATCGTCTGCCAGTCGGGATAAAAACTGCTCCCTAACCGGGCTGTCCTCGGTTAGGTCATAGGCCATGTCCGCAAAACCGGCTTTTACTTTCTCGGTTGTCCGCTCGATAATGTCGTTACCCTCATCGTCTTGCGTCTCTTTGTTCTGCGTCAAATACAGATAGCCATTTGCATCAGTTGTAATCTGGTCTAAGTCATTTTTATTTGCGTGTGTGTGGTCTGTCGCGCTTATAACATTGCCACTTCCGCCAACACTTACCACGGTGCTGCCTCCACCGCTGCTTTCGCCTCCCAACTCTCGCAGACGTTCACTGCGCGGACGTGCGCCGCGCTTATATGTTTTTAGTTTATATTCATATACTGCCATAGCCTCTAATCATTACGGGTATATTCATCTGGTCTTAGTTCTATAAATGTAGTGTCGCTGGTGTCCTTAATCACATCCTGCACATCTTCCACAAGTATAAACTTTTTGTCACCTTGATTATCTTCTTTGTATGTTGCTATAGGGTCGTGCGTTATCTGTGCTTCGCCGCTTAATGTCGTGCGGCGTTGCCCAAACTGACTATATAACGTGCCTATTAACAAATCTTCTACCTGCGTAGTCCGCCCGGCTCGTGTCAGCTCTTTAATCTGCTTCCCGGTAGAAACATCAAAATACGCGCCTCTTGCAGTCGGCACACCCTCTGCGCTCGTACCGCAAATAGTGTCTATCTCTATAGCCTCCTTAGCCGCACTATTTATTTCCGCATTATATTCTACATCATCGGTACTTATAGTTTGGTCAAACTGCGTGTTATTCATAATCTCTATTTCTGGGATTTTCATCAAAACCCAGCTTACCTTGTTCCATAATCCCTTTAGGCCATTCTCGCTACGTTCCAGTTCCGTACCCTCGTTCACTATATACCAACCGGGGCCGCGCACTTCTACCCATAACTTGCCGCCGCGCCCTCCGTAGTTTGGATATGGTATGTACTGCCCGGCTTCGGCATTTTCCAGCACGGATATTAGCTGGCTTTTATGCGGATTTATAGCCGGTCTGTTCTTTTTCCATCCTAATACGCCGCTGGTGTCTACATGGTCTTTTGCATCGTAATAGCACAGATACCCCCAATCATTAGGGCTATTATCGTTTGTATATGTTACCCAACTTCCATACGTTCCGTTAAGTGTTGTTACAGGGCTGCTTATACTCCGTTTTACTATGCTTCTGTTAGTCCATACATATACGGTATCACTTCCATCCGGCTGAAACTTAATCGTAACAGGCACGTATATAAAATTCCCATAGGTATTAAACAGGTCGTACCAGTCTTTTTGCTCTACACCTTTCATCAGATTTGCTGCGGTTTCAAACGGGTTAAACCGTGGGTCTAACAGCAAATCTATGGCGATACGCACTATTAGTTCTTTAGACGCAGCTACCGGTGGCAACCATACTTTGCTTGATTTGAATAAGGCCGGGCCTATGGCGTCAATAGACGTACCGGGAATGTTACTGCTACCATTGCCCCGGCTACCATAAAAAGCACTCCAGCCACTGCCCCAGCTCCGCTTTATACCTTGTACAGACTTCCAATAAATAGCAATACCCTCACTTTCTGTTCCGTCATACTGCGGCACGATTTTGAAAAAGCGCACGTTTTCGCCTAATTCTGCACCGTTTCCCTCGGTAGCCGTCCAAATGGTAAATCCACAGTCCGTAGCGTCTATCCAGTCCTCTAACACAGTGCTGTAATGGTACGAAAAATAATTTGCACCGTTCTTGCTTCCACCTGCCAGATTATTAAGTGCCATTAGTGACGCCTCAGTTTCTATGCTCTCTGGCCAGCATTTATCTGGCAAAAGGTTTCCGCTTTGTGCGTAGGTACTCCACGTTATCTTTGCGTTGTTATAGACCTTATCCACGCCCATAGTCTGACTGTCACCGTCCCAGACAATTTGCTTTACAGACGCTTTGTTATATAAGCCGTTGAGGTCATAGATATATATCTTTCCGCACCGTTGTATCATCCGTAGTGCCAATGGCTGTAAAATGCCCTCGATAACTTCTGCCAATGTTGAGGCTTCGCCGTCCTCATCATAAAAATTATCACTGCGCACCTGCAAAGATTTTAGGCTTAATGCACCGCTGGACGCTGTTAGCTGCGTACTAATAAGGCTGTCATCTATGCCACCACAGTTTATACCACAGCGTCCGGCACAGTAATTAACAATCTCATAAAGTGTTCGCATATCGGCCAAATCATACTTTAGCCTATCCAACACGCCAAAGTCGCTAAAAGTCAAACTGACTTCATAGCCATTTAGCATTTCGTATGGTTCTTCGTAAAATTCGGTGTCTATGCAGCCACTCCAGTATAGCGCATTGTTACGGTACACGTCCAGCCTTACGCGCCCCACTTCTATGCTGTACAAATCTTCATAGGTTCGGTCGCCCGGACTGATTATTTTAAGCGTGGCTACACTGCTACATATTACTTCCTCTTTGCTCTTGTTGCCCCATTCTATAACCAGTGGCTCGTCAGCAGGAAAAGCCAGACTGCCTATAACTTCAAAATCTGCGTCTGCTTCCTGCAAAATTTCAACGCGCCAAACAACCCCGGCCACGCTGACAAATTCACCCATGTATCGTAAATGCTTCATGTCAGTTACGCTTAATAATTTCGTTTTCCTTGTTCAGAATACCTACCAGTGTGCGGCCCTTAATCTCAAACTCAACCCTGCCAAAATCAACCGCCGCCGGTTCTTTCAGCATACCGCGCAACTTATCCAGCGGCGCAATCACTTCCGGGTTTCCGCTCGCCCCTGCATACTCGCCAACCATCGCCAACGTAGGGCCGGACGCTATACCACCCTCGGCCAACATAGGAACACCAGCCGCAGCAACCACGGCCAGCATGGATGCAACAAAGCCGGCACCTATGCCGAAGCCTGCAAACGGTATAGAAGCGTGAGCGGCCATATATTTTGCTGCCGCTAATTCTTTCCAGCTCGCGGCCTCTAATTTATTCGCAGTAATTATAGCCGCTGAAGCTGCGGCATTAGTTGTGGCGGATGTGGCACGGACTGTGGCTTCCGTAGTTTCTGCTGTAGCCTCTACACCTTTCGTGGCGGCGTGTGCAGCACTTGCACCTGTTAGTAGGTTAATTATTCCTACAACAGTCTGTATGCCCTCGTATAAACCTATGAAGCCATCCACAATACCTGTTACCAACTGCCATGCGTTGCCGTTGCCTTTCAGCGCATCTGTTATTCCCTCTATGCTACTGCCGATATTTTTAATGCCTCCCCAGCCTTGCTGTAGGGCCTTTTCAGTGCTAATAGCGACTTTTTCAGTTTCTTTTCCAGCGTTCCTAATCGCATCGGCTTTTTCGTTCCATGCCTCTATTTGCCGGTTAATCAGTGCGGCTTCGTCTATAGTGGCTGTCTGTAGTTGGTCGTTAAGTATCTGGATATTATCGCCTATCTCTTCCAGCGTGTTTGCATCCTCTTTCCACAGTGGGGTATTATCCACTGCCTTGCCTGCGTTTTTAATCGCTTCAGCTTTTTTGTTCCATGACTCTATCTGCTGGTTAAGCATAGCGGCCTCATCGACATTAGCGTTTTGCAGCTTGTCGTTAAGTATCTGGATATTATCGGTTATCTCCTTTAACGTCTTTGCATCTTCCGTCCACAGCGGCTTATTATCAGTCGTGCCCTTGCTTTTCTTACCAGTCGGGGTGTAATTGTACCTGCCCGTGTCCTTCTTGCCACCACTTAAATCCATCTTAGGGGCTTTGGTCTTAGGGCGCGACACATCTACAGTTACCTCCACTTTCTTGCCGCCTAAGCCCAATATGTTTTTAAGCCATTCCCATGCCTCCTTACACTTTTCTACCAGCCACTCGAAAGCCTTTGCTAAACCATTCATAATGGCATTTGCCAACGGCTTAATGCCCTCCCAGACCTTATCAACGATTTTTCTAAAGCCCTCACAGTTATTGTACGCCTGTATCAATGCCGTTACCAGTAAGCCGATAGCGGTAATGATTAAGCCGATAGGGTTAGCCGTCAGCACCAGATTAAGCACCTTTTGTACGGCAGTCCATGTGGTAGTAGCGATAGTTACCATTTTCTGCGCAGCAGCCACGGCCACTATACGCGTCTTTAATATGGCTTGCTGGATATTCATAGCCTTAACAGTCTTAATCAGACTGCCTATGCCCATCGCCGCCATGCCTATTTGTGCCGTCAAATCCACATAGGGCCTTACATCCGTGTAGATAGCCGACAAATCTATAAGGCTGGTTAGTCCGTTCTTTATGTTTTCCTGCGCCTGTATTTGCCGCTCCTGCTGTTCTGCCGTTCCTTGCGTGGCCGCTTTTACCGCGTCCATATTCAGCTGTATGTTTGCCAGCGTTTTTATATACTCCAGTCCTGCATCTTCGCCCGGCCCACCGAAAATGTCAGCTATGGCAGTGCCTACGGCTGCGCTGCTTGCCGGTAGCTCGTTCAGCTTGGCTGCAACCATCTGCATAACGTCAAACGTGGTTATGCTCCCGGCTTGCAAGTCCGCCTGCACCTGCTCTGCGGATATGCCTATGTTATTCAACGCATCGGCAGTGGCTGTAGTCATTTCGCGTATACGCAAATTACCCTCCTTGATAACATCCACGCCCTTGTCGGAAAATATGCCCTGCTGTGCAGCGTTGGTCGTAATGGCTACAAAATCCTCCGCTGATAGTCCGGCTTCCTTGAAATAGCGCGGATATTCTTTCAGTGTGTCCAGAAATTCGCCGTTTGCGTTTGCTCCACTAACAAACCCATCCTGCACTAACTTCATCGCATCGTCTATGCTAATGCCAAACGCTTTAGATAGGTTGTTTGCGGACTGTAGCACCTCGTTAAAATCTGCGCCAAAATGTTCTGCCACCGCCTGCACGTTGTTGCGCAGTTTCAGCATTTCATCGCCTGTTTTCCCTGTCAGCTGCGTTATCATTATGTTAGCCGACTGTAAGCCCCTCATGCGGTCTGAAAACTGCGACAAAGCGGACGAAACATTGCCGATAGTGTCCGTTATGGCACTAATCGCCTGTACGCCTTGGCTCCAGTTTATCAGCGACTTTTTAAGGTTGTCTGACTGCGTTATGGTGGACTGTATTACCTTTTTCAGCCCGTCCGCATCGGTTATCAGTTCCTTAAACTCCTTGCTGTCGCCGTCTATCTTGAATGTTATGCTAATAGTGCTTTTGCCTGCCATAGCTGCTGTTATATAAGTTCGTCACCTAATTTCTTTACCAAATCGGCCATCCGTTCACGCTGTTTGTCCGGCGTAATCCGTGCCTGCTGTTTCTTTGCTTTCGCCTTATCCCACGGAAAAGGCAGTAGCTTTTCCGGCGTTACCTTGTGCCGCTTATCCAAATGCGGCTGTATAACAATGGTAGCCAGTAGGCGCATCCGCTGCCAGTTGTCCTTAAAATCAGTATCGCGCTGCTCTGCATAGGCTTTATAGACTGCCGCAAATTCTTCAAAGTCCAATTTGCAGAAATCGTCATAACTTAGCCGTATGCAGCCCAGCGCGACACCCAATAAATCAAATATGCCGTAGGGCTTCAGCTTTTTTTTTCTAACCCATCTGCATTTTCTCCATTTGTACCGTTGTTCTGCTGCATCTGGTTCGCCCACACCGCCATATCTTCGGGGTCTAACGCATCGGCAAACTCCAAAAGCGACATTTTGAAATCCACGCCGTCCGCAGCCGAAGCGGACGCAACACAGCAGTACAGGTAAGTACACAAATCGGTTAAACCGCTGTTGGTAATCTCCGTTACCTCTTTGCCGGTTTCTTTCTTGAAACGCAGCATAGCCCCCATAGTTGGCCTACAGGGGTATGCCTTTCCGTTAATAGTAACCTCAACTTTCGCCATACTCTTAGCCTTCTGCGTCTACGGTATTTTCAGTAATAGCACTTTCATCAAGTGAGGTAGGCTCACCGTCATTTTCCAGGCTGATACTATAGGTGCTGTCATCCTGCGCCGGGTCTGTACGCTCCAGCGAAGTAATAACGCAGCCACCCTCCAGATAGGGTTCATCGCTTTTATCACGTTCCATGCACTTAACCGTTACCGGCTTGCCTGCTTTCCACAGCGCAAACAGGGTCTTAAACCCACATTCCGTTTCGTCATAGAATACCAGACCCTCGGCACTGATAGAGTACGACAAACCTACTACGCCTTTCTTCTTCCACAGTCCGCTGCTTAGGGGCGCGGACGCTACAGGCTTAACCGCACGCTCTTTGGTTTCGCTGTTGAATGTGGTAGTGTGCGTAGTGCAACTTCCAACGGCTTTACCGTTTACATACAGCAGCATATCGCTACCGTTACAATATCCGCTTTTTGCCATATTCTTTATATCTTAACATTAAACACTAATTGCTGTACATAGGCATCGTCCTGCCATGCTTCCTCGCTGTCTGCCAGATAGCAGCTGCGCATAACCAAACCGTCTTTCTCGCCCTGCGCTCCATCCAGCGCATCGCGCACGGCTTCCGCCAGTTCCACGCCCTCCGTATAGTGCTGCGTATAGCAAAGTATCTCAATGCCCACCGTGTCAGCACCGCGCCTGCCTTTTGCCGGTTCCTGCTCCAGTTGTGTACGCCTGTACACTATGTATGGCAGTTCCGCGCTATCTTCCACCACTGGAAAGACTTTTTTTGCACGTGCGGCCACTTCTGCGTTATTAACCAGTATATCCCGGATAATTTCACCGGCACTTAAACTCGACTTACTTACACCCATACTTTTGCGCTATCTTTAAGACATTATCAGTTACCATATCGTGAATGTCGGCAGTAACAGTATCTCTTACACCATTCAGCGTTTGTGTCATAAAACCGTAACGCCTCATGCGTCCCGTCCTGTGTGCAGACCTGCGCCGTGCGGCACGTTTGCCGCCGTTTCCTTTGGTCTTTCGCTCCTGCGTTCCCTCTTCCACCCAGATTAACACCGGCTTTTTGAGGCCTTGGCGGTTCGTGTGAAATCCTGCTTCGCCCTTGCCATTCTTCCCGGCTTTCTTTGTGCCTACCGTAACCCGAAATCCGGCTTTGCGCTTGAATACTATCGCACGCACGCCCTTTTCCAAATCCTTGTTAGAACGGACGCTGTTACGCAGATTGTTTATCGCCGTCTTTCGTACTTTGTTGGCTTCCCTGCGAAAGCCGCCCTTTATCGCTTGTAATCTGCGTTTTGGCTCCAGTTCAGCAAATAACTGCTGCAAATTCCTATCATCGTAGGCTACACTTCGTGCCATAATGGTAACTATTCGTTTACTCGTTCACATAACAGGGTTTTATAGCCCTTTTCCAAATTCGGCACTATGTTCGTCACGGTATAAAGATAACCGCCCAGCTGCTGCACCCTCCAGTTTTCCTGTACCGGGTGCGCATCCCGTATGTTAAATTCTACGGTGTAGTCTGGAAAATGCTCCCCGACTTCCTCGCTTCGGCTACCTGTAGCCCTAACCCTTTCAGCCCACACGGTGCGCGTCTTGGTATATTCTACCTTTTCAGCCCCCATGCGGTCTGTGGTGCGTTTTGGCTCCAGTAACTCCAGCTTATATTTCAGTGCGCCTGCTCTCATTCCGTAACTTCATCTACCAGTTTGCGATACGGTTTAATTAAGGCTTGCAGTGTATATGGCACTTCCGCCATCTGCACGCCGCTAACGGCTTCGCGCTGGTTGTACCAGTGTCCGGCAATCAATAAAACTGCCTGCTGTAACGTAGCCGGTAAATGCTCACCGTCCCCCATTTCCAGCAATTCATCTGCGCTGCGGTTGGTAGCGGTCGTTACATATTCTTCCGCTGCCTCCAGCAACTGCGCCAAATACTGGTCATCATCGCTAAAATCATCAGCACGGACGTGCGATTTAAGTAGTGCTATATCCACTGTAGCCATAATCAAACAATCTTATAAAACTAAACCTATGTTCCTAATCTCATTATCCGCCTACACCTGCTGCGGCTTTGCACTTTGCCAGCGCAAAAGCCTCTGTGCGCAGCGTGGTAGTGCCGTAGTTCACGTTAAGCACAAAATCCACAGCGTCTTTGCGTGCTTGGCTGTACGGGTCTATGATAAACGAAATGTCGCCAAACAGACCCATAGGCTGGTAACGCCAGTCGCCCAGACCTATAAAGCCCTCACCGATATAGTTTGTAGTGAATACCGGCAGACCTGCGATATGGTCGTTTTCACAAACCATAATGCCACTACCTGCATCTTTCGGGGTTGCCTCGGCGATAGCTTTCTGCGCCTTAGTCATAACCCAGCAAAGGTGTTCACCATCAACGCCGGTAGCCAGTACCTTTGCCTTAACCTTGTTGAAATCCTTGAACGTAGGTTCGGTACTCACTTCTACCGGGCTACTTGCCAATGCCACAAACGGGCCTACCAGTGTCGTAGCACTTGTAACTTTCGTAGTGCTAAACATGATTTTGTTCAGCAGCATTGTAACCGAAAGCGGCATCAGCTTCTTAACAATCATTTCTACCACACCCTCGGTCTGGTTAATCGCCTGCCGTGTAACCGGGATAGCGATACCGATACGCTGGGGCGAAGCGGTCAGTTTAGACATCGAAATTTCGGTGTCGGTCAGTGCCACGCCCTCGCCCTGTATCGTAGCCTCCACAGTCTCGTAGGTGGGCCAGATGTAATCACCTGCCAGACCTGTAGGCATAGGCAGACCTACTTTATCCAAAATCAGCCCCTCTACCAACGGGTCTAAAATGTCCTGCACCTTAACAGGCACAATTCCACCGGCGGTAGTGTCTGCCACCATCACCAAATCACGCACCAGCATAATTTGCGTCTGACGGCCTGCTGCCACGTTCTCGCGGATAATGCGGTTTGCATCCTCCACGGTGTTAGGGTTCTCGCGCAGCTTCTCCACCGCCACTGCCTGCATCTTCATTTGCAGCAGTTGGTTTTCACGCAGTAGCGCGTTATACTCGGCGGTTTCCGCTTCTGTACGCTCGCGCTGCTCTCTTTCGCACGCATCGGCTATTTCACCGATACGGTCGCAGTTGGCCTGATACTTATTAACCAACTCACGCACATTTACCGTTTTTTCCTTTTTCATACAAAAACTAAACTTTAAGTGGTTAAACATTCGTTATAGTGATAGCGTTGCAGCACGGCGCATTTCACGTACTTGCTCACGCACTTTCTTTTCCCTTTCCTCTTTGCCGTCCGGCTGTTCCTGCTCTCGCAGTTCCCTAATCAGTTCGCGTACCTCTGCCTCGCAGTTGGTGTCTGGATATGCAGGGTCAGCCGCCAGTGTGAAATCATATATGCCGGTTATCACGTTAACCGTGTAGGTTATGATAGTCTTGCCGTCCACACGCTGCACTGTTCGCTGCACATACGCACTGTCGTAGTAGTGAGTGCTGAAAGCAAAGCTACAGCCGGATATGTCGCCGCGCCTTACCAGTTCCAGTGCCTTGTCACCATCTACCGTGTTCGGGGCCTCAAACTCAAAGTACACGCCTTTATCATCTACGCCGTATTTCAGTGTGCCTGCGCCGTTCTTGCTCCGCGCCAAAATCAGCTGCCGGTCGTGAAACATTGTCATCTTAATGTCGCAGCCGTCCAGCAGTTCTTTAGTCACTGCCTCCGGCGCAATAACTTCGCGTGCTTCCTCATCTTCCCAATCGTACAGCGGTGCGGACGGCACGCCAAACAGTATAGCGTAGCCGGTAATGGTTCTACTGGCCGCTTCACCCTCCGGGGCTTCACGCACACGCAAATCGGTTACAGTGTGCAGTATGCGGTTTATTACTGCGTCTTTATTCTTCGCCATTGCTTGTATCTCCGTTTTCGTCCGGTTCATTGCCCGGCTCTTGGTTAATATCTGGTTCGGGTTCTGCCGGTGCCTGTGGTTCCGGCTGCGTAGTCTGTTCCTCTATGCTTTTGAGGTTAGCCGACACCATAACGGTATCGCCGCCCTCCACGGCTGGTTTGTTTTCTTCCTGCCGCCATTCGTTCACAGTGTACAGACCTGCGGCTATCGTCTGGGCTTGGTACTTAACACGACTATCCAAATCACACGCATACAGACCGCGCCGGTCAAACTGGAATTTCCGTTTACAGCACAAAGACGGTGCAACTAATTTCCTGTGCAGTTCCACTTCGATTTTGCGCAGCAGCGGATTTAGCGTGTTGGTAAGGAAAGCCACGTTAGCCATTTCCGCAGACTTGTAGTTATTGCTGGTGTCATCAAACACAAAGGACGGATGCACACCAAAGAAACGGCATATCTCGCGCACACTGAATTTGCGTGTTTCCAAAAACTGCATATCAGTGCTGCTTAATGAAATCGGGTTAAACTTAGCCTGCCCCGGCAGTGATACTATGCGCTCACCGTTTCTAAACTTGCTATCCAAATCTATAGCCGTTTTCTGTAGTTCCTTGTCTTGGTACTCACCAAAGCCGCGCACGCTCGTATCGTTGCTGACTATGCCCCGGACATTACCACCGTTGGCAAACCGGTTTAGCGTTTCTTGGTCGCCAGTGCTGGTTATGCTTAATGATATGCGTGCAAACCCCAGCGTAGATAGCCCGGTTTTCCCGTCATAACTGTAGTTTTTGATGTGCAGTATCTCGCTTTCATCATACACGCCGCTAATCCCTGCGTGTACATCGTTAATCGTGTAGGTGTCGTTTACCGTGTCATGCGCCACACACGCCGGGTCAACCAATGCCAGCCGCCCCACTTCCATAGTGTTGTAGTCATAGACCGGCACTATATAAGCGTTACCGCGCAGCAGCACATACCGCACTACCATCTGCCAGAAGTCTATCGCTGAAAGATATTCGCAGGGCTGCACATTCAGTAGATAGTGCATACGGTCGCTGCGGTCTTCCACAAAGATGTTACCCTTTTTGCGCATATACTGCACTGGCAGACTTGCCACGCTGTCCGCTAACAGGTTCACGCATCGGTAAACTGTAGCGACATTCAGCGCGGTATCGGATGCAAGCAAAGGAATACCGCCCGTGCGCGGTGTCTGCGCCGGTTCTGCGCTGCCTCCGTCAGTGTTGCTGCGCCTAAAAAAATTCCGTATGTTGGTAAAAATACCCATTCCAAAAATAAAGTGTTTCTACCCTACACGGAAAAGTGGGTATCTGGTACCAGCCCCCAAAAAAATTATCGCTCATAGTCGATAAACAGACGCATACACATCAGCATGGTTATCACTCCGTCTATTTTCTGGTTCGCTTTGCGCTTCACCGGCTTGCAGTTCTCCAGCTTGTCACTATCCAGCACAGCATTTCCAAAGCAGTAGGCGTTAATAGGGTTGTCGTTTATGAAAACATGGCCTGTCTTTGCCCCATGCTCGAAACTTTCTACCGGCGCAGTAAACACGCCGTAGGTCTGCCGCACACCCTTAATCACGTTGCCTGCGCCGGACGCTGCCAGCATATTTATAACCTCCTGCGACTTCCACGGGTCGTAGCCTATGCCCAACACCCGGACGTGCTGGTTAAGATACAGTACATAGTCCACTATGCGCCTGTAGTCTATCACATCGCCATCGGTCAGTATCAGATAGCCTTTTTCAGCCCACACCCTGTACAGCTTTTCGTTAGGGTGTCCGGGCAAAGCACCAGCCGGAAAGAAATAGGATGTGTGAAAAAAGAAATTTTTGTGTGCAGTGTCATACATACCCATAGTCACCGCGCTAAAGTCATCGCTTTCGCTTAGGTCTATCGCTACCATCGCATCGGGCCGTCCTTTGATACCATCTATGCTTATCTGCCTGCTTATGTGGCGTGCCAGTGTGCTACTAATCCAACTGCGCTGCTCGTTCTCTGCATACAAGTTTAGCAGCTTGGTACGGAAAGCTAACATGGCCTCACTGCCGTTACGCAGTGCGTTTTTATATTCCTGCCTGTAGAAATCCATGCTTACCGTCACACCCAAATGCGGATGTACTTTGCGCCACGTACTTTCCGCATCTTCCGGGTCGTCTAAATCCGGCTCGAAAATATGCACAAACACGCTGTCATCTTCATACTCTCCCAGCAGCACTGATTTATAGCCTTGTAGCATTTCGTAAAACGGCCCATCGAACACGTCAGACGCGGTGGTTATTATCACAGTCAGCGGATTTTCACGCACACCCATAGACGTAGTTAGCACGGTCAGTAACTCACTGCTGCGTGCTTGGCTAAACTCATCCATAATTACCGTGCTGGCGTTCAGTCCGTCTTTGGTTCTGGCGTTGGCGGTAAGGCATTGCGCAAATGCCGTGCGGTCTTTCCTGCGGCTCTTAATGGTCTGTTCGTTCACTATGTACCTGCGTTCTTTCGGGTCTAACTTCCGCATACAGCCGCGTATCACATCAAAGCATTTTTTCGCTTGGTCGTTGCTGTTCGCCCCGGTGTAGCTCTCGGCGTTTGCATCGCCATACAGCAAGTCGTATATAGCCAGTGACGCTGTGCTGGTTGTCTTGCTGAATTTGCGCGGCACGTACAGCACCACTTCGCGCACCACCCGTTTGCCGTCATGCCAAAACGCAAAGATACTGGCAAACTGGAAAGCCTGTACAGGGGTCAGCTTGTAGCGTTGCTGTCCGGCCTTGCCCGGAAAGTACAGACTTTCGTACAGGTCGAAAAACTGCCACACCTCGGTAGCGTTAATGCCGTATTTGTCGCACAGTCTGAAAAACCGCGCTACTGCCAGCTGCTCATACAGGTTATGCCCGTCCGGGTTGCTTGCCACTTCGCGCACATAGCCGTCTAACCGGCTATCCACTTCGGTTAGTCGGTAACGGTCTATGTCAGTGCTTGCCAACAGGTCGGTAACGTCCGCTTTCGCTTGCCGTAGTTTGTCCTTTTCTTCCTCTGTCATTCGTTGGTGTTCGGTTTGATAATCTTAGGCTGCTTGCGTTTCTTGGCTAATTTCTTGGTAAGGTTAACCAGTGGGTCATCTTCCACCTCTCCTGCCAAATCCTCTGCCGTCAGTCCTAACGCTTTCATCTGGCGTGTTACCAGTTCCTGCGCTTCTTTGGCGATTTTGAAAACAGGATGTGGGGCCAACTTTTCGCCGTACCGGGTTTTCTCCCACACGGTCGTTTCTGTCAGCGTGTCTATCTGGTCGTTTGCCATTTCCAAATTTCGCAAAGCACTGGCAAGCGATATAACCTGCATATCCAGACCTTTGCTGTACAGCTTGTGGGCTTTCAGCACCTTTATTATCTCCGTTTTGTAATCATTAACAGTTTTTGCCATTATTGCTGTATTTTTATTCGTTTTCGTCCAAAGTTCCACATTTTCAAAAATTTTCTCGCACACTTAAAAGAGTGGGGGCGAGGTTTAACGGCACTACCCCCGTCTTAAAAAAGTACCCCCGGTCTAATCGTCCGGGCTTCCAAAAAATTTTTTTATAATATCCTGCACCTGCTTTTCGTTGCGCTTTCGTGTCGCATCCTTGCCACCCCTGCCCATCTCTGTATGTACCTTAACATGGCAGTCGTGGCATAATGCCTGTAGGTTGTGTGGGTCATACATACGCTGCACCCTCTCTGCGTGTGTAAACGCTTCCTCTACAGGTCGGATGTGGTGTACCTCTGTGGCTGGTGTCAGCAGTCCGTTATCCTTGCACCTCTGACACAAAGGATGTGCGGTTAATACATCGCGTCTTAGCTTTAACCACCGTGTAGTATGTATCAGCTTGTTATATTCCTTGTCCTTAGCCATATATCAGTATCATTTAAGTTTCTTGTTATTGTGCCTTACTGGTACCGTTCCGTCCGGCACTCTGTGTACATTGCTTAAATCGTCAAACATCGCATCTATATATCGCCCGTCATCTTCGGGCAAATCGTATTTCCTTTCCTCTGCCACTTCCATACGGTCTATAAGTATATGCGCAAACGCTACCACCAGCTCGCACAGGTTCTTAAACCCATGTTCGCGCTGTACCCTTTGCAACTTCTCATAAGTCGCCGGGTCTAACGATATGTTTACACGCTTCCTATTGCTCACAGTGTTTCCGTATTAAGTAATTAAGACTGTCTAATAAGCTCTGCTGTACGCCCTTTTTCCCCTCCAAAGCGGCACTGGCCCGCTCATCCACCGTACCGGCGCATATAAGGTTATAGACCGTAACAGGATATTTCTGCCCCTGCCTGTGCAGTCTGGCGTTTGCCTGCTGGTAGTGTTCCAAATTCCAGCCGGTGCCAAACCATACGATATAGTGGCCGCCCTCCTGCATATTCAGCCCATACGCCGTACTTGCAGGGTGCGCCAAAAGTACGTCTATCTTTCCGGCGTTCCAGTCTTTCAAATCCCTTTCGCCTTGATATACTCTTACCTCATAGCCTTTCAGCCTTGACACGATACGCGGTATGTCGTGTTTGTACTGGTAGAATACCAGCACGCTATTACCGTTTGCCGCCTCCACTATCTCGGCCAGCCGGTCTATTTTCTCGTTATGGATGCTGTGTACCTGCATATCTTCGTCATATATTGCGCCGTTGGCAAACTGGCTTAGCTTGTTCATCAGACCTGCCGCTGAATTAGCCAGAATGTTTGCAGGCTCGTTTCCGTGTTCGGCGGTGAACTCCAAAACCTTTTCTTTCTCAAACTTGGTGTATGCCGCCATCGTCTTTTCGCTTAGGTACACTTTGGCTGTGTGCATTATCATGTCCGGCAGTTGCAGGTAGTCTTTTGCCTGCATACTTAGGCATATATCGGCTATCTTCGCCCTTATTATTTCCTCACAGCCTTTTTTCACGTCACAGCGGACTATTATGTTATTCCACTTGTGCGTTTCAAGATACGCCTCACGGTATTTGCTGATAGACTTGCCCAGCCTTTGGCCTTGGTCTATACAGTACATCTGCGCCCATAGGTCTATAAGCCCGTTTGGTGCCGGGGTGCCGGTCAGACCGATAACACGTTTGACGCTCGGCACGGCTATGCGCATGGCCTTAAACCTTTCGCTCTTTGCACTCTTGAAACTGGTAAGCTCATCTATCACCAGTGCGTCAAACGGCAGTTTGCCACCGTATTTGCCCACCAGCCAAACAAAGTTATCGCGCCCGGTCACATACACATCAGCTTTCTGCGCCAAAGCCATACACCGCTGCTTTTCCGTTCCGATAACCTTAACCACTTTGAGGTCGTGCAGGTGTTCCCACTTTTCGGCCTCCGTACTCCATGTGGTTTCCGCAACCTTTTTAGGGGCCACTACCAAAGTGCGGCTAATCTCGCAGTCATCTATCAGCTGCTGTATGGCGGTCAGCGTTGACACCGTTTTGCCCAGCCCCATGTCTAAAAACAGTCCGCAGTGTGGCTTGTCGATAATCCACTGCATCGCTGTGCGCTGGTAGTCGTATGGCTTGTAAATCATAGGTCACGGCATTTATAAGGTTCTAACACTTCGTCCACATCCTCTTTGCTCCGGCACACGTTAACCGTGTGGCCCATGCCGCGCAGTTGGCGTATGCGTATCTTTTGCACCTCATTCAGTCTGCCGTCCTTGCTTTTCAGTTCCACCCAGAAAACCACGCCGCCGGATAACAGGCAAATGCGGTCTGGATAACCCACCATGCCAGCGTTACTGTACTTTAGGCACACACCACCCATTTGTTTAATGCTGTCACACAGGTAGCGTTCTATCATCTTCTCCGATACATCGGCGTGCTTGACTATATTTGCTATGTTCTTTTTCATTGTAACTCTGTTTTTGTATTTTCCTATAATACCTTTTACGCGCATACATATATGCGTTTTTATGCGTATAAGTGGGTATAACTCTATAAATCACATTAACTATATCTTACTACTACTTCTATGGTTACATAGTTACATTTGCTTGTAAGTGCTTGATATTATGTTATTTACAGTGTAACTTTTTAATGTAACTAAATATGTAACCAAATTTTCGGTTACATTCGCTACTTTTAGGTTCACTGTAACTTTTATGCGTTTTCGGTTACAAATCATCTTCGGTTACATCGTTAATTCGCTCAAATGCTTTTTGTACACCATACCATCTGTCAGCGTGCCTACTTGCGCCCACTCGTTCCCAATTAGGCATATCCGCTATCAGCTTGCTAACTTTCCGTGTCATGTACTTAAATTCCTTGTCTGCCATATCGCGGCCCAGTTGCTCGCAGACAAATTCGGCTGCGCAAACTCTGGTGCGCACCTCCACGCCCTCGGCTTGCAGTGGGTCTGGCGTGCGTATGTACCTGCGCCTGTCCGCTATGTCGCGTGTGGGCCAGTCAGCAGGCAGTTTCATATCCAGAAACTTGTACAACATAGCCACCATAGGGTCGTCGCTGTCATCGTTATATGCTTCCTGCCTCTGCCTTGCCTCGGCTTCTAATCGGTCATCTAAATACAGTTTTTCACCGCGCCTATAATACTCCACGGCTTCTGCCCAAAGCTGGTCACGGTCACGGTCTAACGCCGCCTGCCAGTCCTTGTGCTTCCGCAGTGCAGGGTCAACGGCGATAACCCAAAATCGCCGGTTCCCGTTGTCGCCTTTCAAAAACAGGGCTTCATTAGTAGTGCCGCAGAAAACGCACTGCCTCGGATGTTCGGCTTTGCGCCTGTTGTATGCGGCCCGGTATATGTCTATGCGCTTGGATAGGTAGGCTTTCACGCTCTCTACATCGCTGCGTTTGATACTGGCAAGTTCGCCCATTTCGATAATCCATGCGCCGCGCAGCTGGTCCATGCCCTCTTTGCCCTCAGTCGTGGTTATGCTGTCGTTAAACCAGCTGCCGCCCATCTTGCCCAACAGCGTAGATTTTCCGGCACCCTCCGGGCCTGTAAGGATTAAGCAGTAGTCATATTTGCAGCCCGGCTGGAATATGCGCGTAACCGCCGCCGTGAAATGCTTGCGCGTCATAGCCCGGTTTAACTCCGTATCTTCCGCACCGATATAATCTATAATCAGCCGCTCCAGCCGTGGCGTGCCATCCCATTTTAGGCTGTTCAGATAGTCTTTGATAGGGTGGTAGCTGTGCCGTGTCAGTATGGCTGTAGTCGCATCATAGATTTTGTCTTTTCCCGTTATGTCGTAGTTCCTTTCCAGCCATACACGCAAATTCGCATCGTCCCGGTCGCTCCAGTTCCTTGCCGACGTGTTCCACGGCAGACCGCCCACCACAGCGTCAAAGCCTGTAAACTCATCATGTATTATGTGGCCTTTCAGTGCAGGGTCATTTTCCAGTATCAGTATTATGTTTTGGATGTTCCCCAGCAACTTGCCGGATTTTGTGTACTCCAAATCGGCTTTCCACTCATCGCTGTAATCATCCGGCACCTCCACGCTGCCGAAATCGTCAGCCACGGACGCGCTGCGCTCCCTTGCCATCAGCAGCTTTACGTTTTTGTCCTTGCTGGCAAATTCCTGCATTTCCGCATAAGACGGCTTGCGCGTTACGTCCGTTGCCCGGCTCCCCTCATCCTTGACACCGTACAGGTGTATGCGGCACAGGTCGAAAGCGTTGCACAGTTGACGGCTTGACGGGTCGGTTTCATGGTGACTGTATGCAAACTTGTGTTCGTAACACACCAGACCGCCAGCCACGCTGCCCATCTTGTAGGTGTACCGCCCCGGCGTGCCTGTCGGCTCGTAGTAGTCACCTAAAAACCGCTCTATCGCTTCCTCTATGGTGTATGCCCGGCAAAATGCGCCGATTATGCCCTGCTTCTCGGTGGGGTCGCCTGCCTTTTTTATCTCATGTGCTATTACCGTGTTCTCACGGCTTGACATCGGCCACGCACTCACATCGAACGGGTCAACATATTGCGCCAGTATCTTGTCAACGTTGCACGCCGGGCCGTCCTGCCACTCAAACACATAGTCCGCGTCCTTTGAAGTGCTGGGCCAGTAGAAAAGTCGTGGTAGTTCATAGGTCGTGTCATCGAAAAGGTCTATACCCAGCTCGGCTGCAATTTTCCGGCAAATAGGCTCGTATTCGGCTGGCGTTACCTGTCGGCTCAACGGAAATACCAGACGGTAGCGCGGTGTTTCCTTGCTGTGCTTGTGCGTGCTGTACAGCATGGCCGCGAAGTTGAAAGCCATAGTAAAGTCATCCCAGACGTTCACCGTACCATAGTCTATATCCAGTGTGGCTACACTGCGGTACAGCACGTTTGTATTTTTTCGTATGCCGCCACTTAGATAGCCGCCGACAAAGCCGCCCACGTCCTTAATGTTGCTTTGCTCCTCACGGCTCATGCGTGCGTACTCCGCTGCTGTTTCGCCGGTGCGTTTCGTTTCGCTACATCGCTCTAATAGCTCGCTCCATTGCCAGTGTCGGTTACGCCACTTCTTAGATGTGCGCGTGTGGGCCGTAGCCAAATCTACCGTAAAATCATATTTCAGCTTAAATTTCATTGTTCAGAATGTTAGTGAAATAGTCCACGTCTTTGCCATCGCAGTATATCGTTATCGCTTTCAAATGGTTTTCGCCTTTGCCTACTCTCAATGCGTAGGGTGTGGCCTCATCATCCAGACGGTCATACAACCTGTGCAGCTGCTCGGATGTCACCTGTGCCGGTATGCTGCTTAAATTCTCGTTATCGTTCATAGTTCAGTCCTCCGGGATATAATCTATACAGCCGTCCTGCGCATCGTCCACTGCGTTGTCAGTTAGGCTACATTCACTACCCATATAGGTATGTATGCAAAGCAGGCAGTTACCGCAGTTTTTCGTCTTGCTCTCTGCCTCCGGCTTTGCCTGTAAGTCCAGAAAAGATAATATGTGTACTATCACCTCTATAGTCCAGCCGTTACCCAACATTTTGTACTGCTGGGTGTTGCTGCACTCCCATTTGTACCAGTCCGGCACTGTCTGTAGCCGTGCGCACTCGGTAGGGGTCAGCCGCCTAACTCTTATGTCGGGCGCGTTTTCGTCTGCTATGGCGTATGCGCCGCCGGTAATGGTAGCGCAGCACGCCGGGGCTTTATGGCTTATGTCATACACCCTGTTTTGTTGGTAGGGCTGCTGCCCGTTATTGCTTTCGCCGCTTGGATTTAATTGTTTCGCTGTATTTTTCATAACCAAATTATTTTCTTGCCACGCATTAGCGGTCATGGTGGGTGCTTTGTCGGTGTATATCTTTCCGGCGTTGTTCCCACGCGGCCGCTGCATTATCATGTTATCTTTTGCCACAGTCGTTAAACAGTTCGTTTTTCCCTTTACCGGGCTTTCCTCTATGTGTTGAGGCTCGCCCCGGTATGCTCTGCCTCGTATTGCTACGCACACTATTTCAGTTTTCATCGCTCGGATAGTATCAAATCATCTACTCCCTTGCCCCCTACTTTCAGCGCGTGCATCTTCCCCCCCCTGTGTGGAAAACGGCCCCGAAGCCGTTACCGGCTTTCTCGTTCCGGGCTTTGTGTTCTAATAGCGTCTGCACCGTCTTGTCGGATAGGTAATACTTTTCGTCCACATCCGCGTCATCCTCCAGAATGTCACGCAGCAGTATTCCCCGGTCTTTTGGCTGCGGTATGGCCGTGTACAAATCGCCTAACAGCGTTTTGCCGGTGCGTATGTTAGTCCAGTATATGCGTTTGCGTATCTGCGCAGAAACTAACGCGCTGTTGATGTGTACGCCCTGTAGTCCTATCGCCTCGGATAACACCTTTTCCCACTTCTTGCCCATTTCCACGTTTTCCAAAAGAAAATAGACATCTGGGTTAATCTCCCTTAGTTCGTGCAGTATGCGCACGTACTCCCAAAATAGATAGCTTTGCCCCTCAAACTCAAACCCTGCCTGTTTCAGTTCTAAATACCGCTCCAGCGTATATATTTCTTCTTTCTGCTTGGTACTCATTCCTGCGCGTTTTCCGGCAAAGCTGAAAGACTGGCACGGACTTCCGCCCATTAGCAAATCTATGTGTCCCAGCTTCCGTGCGTCTATGTTCCGTACATCGCCCAACTGCACGGTATCTGGAAAGTTCAGCATGGTTTGCGCTATGGCAAACTTATCTACTTCACTGGCGTAGTATTTATCCACCTTAATGCCCAGTTGCCGTAGTGCGATTTGTCCGCAGCTCATGCCGTCAAATAAACTTAGTACAATCATATTTTAATAGTGTTCTAATTCGGGAAATAGTGATAACTGTCTTTCTCGTATGTTCTGCCTCTCATCGTATTTATCTATCTTTGCCGATACTTCCTGTAAGGTTTGCCCGTACCTAAATCCGTAACTGCATAAATTAGGCGTATGGCTTAATGCCTCCAATTCTTGCCAGTAGTCCGGGTGCAATTTGCGTAACCGGGATAAACTGGATATTTTGGCATTAGGGCAAAACCAACAGCCGCCCCGTGTGTCGGTGTCGTATATAGGCGATAACAGGTTATGTTTCCGGCACAGTTCCTTTGCCATTTCTTCTGTGTACCCATATTTAGATAACAGCGATATTTTGCGGTCATTTAGTCGCTGTAACCGTTTCGGTTCATCAGCCGCAATGCCTATGTACTCTGTTACGTTTTTGCCCATATTCCGCAGATATTGTTTTATCGGCTTAACTTTGCAATCGCGATTTATCACGCATTTGCCTGCCAGTGGAAAGCCGTAGAGTTTGCCTGCGTGCTTCCCCCCCCCCTACGGCGTTTTTGAAAAAATACATATAGTCGCGGTCACTGTGCAGGATTTGAGTTTTAACGCCCATGCTCTCCAGTTTTGGTATGGCTGTGTTTTTTATCCATGTTATATGCTCTGGTATTTCGCCGGATATATTTCTGGACGCATCAAACATCACTTCCGTAAATAATATGCCGTCTAACGGCTCTTTATGTTGTATGGCTAATAGCACAGTGGCTATACTATCTTTCCCGAAACTACAGGACGCAAAGTATTTCATATCTGAGGATTTTAATGCCCGGCTTTCGCCGGGCTAAAGTTTAACTACTAAAGATTAACTGTTTAGGGGTAAAAATGCTGAAACGGGCCTAACCCTAGGCTGGAACGTGGCCTTAGTAGTCCAGCTGCTCGCGCTGCCATCGGTGAGGTTCAAACCCCACGCACCGGTCGCGCTGTATTGCGTGCTGCTCCAGTACCAATCATCGTGCAGCGGTTCGCCGCCTACGGCTTTCAGCGCAGCGTTAATCTGGGTAAAATGCGCCAGAATAAAATACAGTTCACCTAAACTGGGTATGTACTCATCATCAGATATACCCATGTTCAGAATGTCGCGTATATCGTCCGTGGCGGCTTTGCCGTCCATATCCTCTGCGGCTTGGTGGTAGTTGGTGATAAAGCGTGTGCCGCCCTGCTGGGTTGTCAGTTCTATATCTTTATCGCTAATATCTTCTGTCGCCAAAATCAGCGATTTACCGCCGAAGTTAACGCCTATACCCGTGCAACCCTGCGCCGATACTTCCTGCCCGGTAAACAGTACAGCGTGTTTCCCGTACATTATATAAATGCCGTCTGCCAGTTTCGTAGTACCTGCTATCGACTGGCTCTGTGGTTCGTCACCTGCTACAAAGTCGTAGCACTTTTTGGCGTTGTCTACATCATAGTTATTTGCTTTCAGCAACTCATAACGCAAATTCTGTCTGTCGCTTAAATTGTTCATATCAATACTGGTTTAATTTGTTAATGTTCTTTGCCACTTTCTTTACACACTCATCACCTACATAGGTGTTAGCTGCTTCGCCGTGTGCGCTTAGTATTTCGTCATCCAGCGCATCGCCGAAGTTGTGGAAAAAGCACAAAAACTTAGTGCCGTTGGAAAGTTCCACGATATACGGTTTATCGCCGTTGTACTCGAAATCTCCTTTTTCACAACCGCTGACGCTTACCGTGTAGTTAGGGTTAAACTCTATTACGTTATGGTGCGCAGTCCAGCGTTTATCACCGTACCGCTTTATAGCAGCATAGTAAAACCTTAAAAATCTTCTGTCTGTCATACTCTTAGTCTTTTAGGTAATAAGGTGTCGTGTAGCCTGCGCCTTTCAGTGGTAGGTCACGGCACCAGTCAATAGGTTTGCTAAAAATCGCCTCCACGCTCTGTAGTGTCTGCCCCGGTTCGGCTTCTACTACTATCTCATCGTGGATATGGAAAACAATGTGCAGCCCTGCATCCTCTGCACGCAGAATGATATGCCCCAGAATGTCACGGGCTATGGCTTGTACAACGTTCTCGGTCAGCTTGCCGCCGTAGGTGCGTATCTTTTCCCACTTCTTCGTAGTCTGGTTCAGCCCTTCGTACTCGATAATCTCGTGGTCGCCTCTCCAGCCATCGTTACTTTCCATGCCGATACCGGCGCGTGGGTAACAGATAGTGCGCCCGGACGGTAGGGTTATCAGCAGCATACCCCAGCGGTACGATACGACTATGCCCCTGTTAATGGTGATACGTTCCCCGGTCTTTATGGCTCTTACGGCTGCGGTTTCAATGATAGCCCAGAACTTGACTATACGGGGGTTCGCAGACCGCCAACGTACTACTATGTCCTTTTCTTCCGTCTGGCTTAATCCCATGCGGCTACCGCCCATGTTTTCCAGTGCGGCCACGCCGCCACCGTAACCCAATGCAAGCACGGCTATCTTACCCTTTTGCCGCAGTTCCGCATTTTCGCCGTGCTTCTCTACCTTGCAGTGAAACATTTGCCCTGCGGTAGCACAGTATATGTCACCGCCTGCACGGAAAACATCCAAAACCCACTGCTCGCCAGCCAGCCACGCTATTACACGCGCTTCTATGGCTGAAAAGTCGCAGACATGGAAAGTGCAGCCGGGCTTGGCGATAAACGCCGTGCGTATCAGTTCGGATAGTACATAAGTGGGGTTAGCGTAGTTCAGCTCGAAATCGTCCAAATCGCCTGCCTTAACCAGACTGCGCGCGTAGTCCAAATCGGGCAAATGGTTCTGCGGTAGGTTCTGCACCTGTACCAGCCTGCCAGCCCACCGCCCGGTACGTGCCGCGCCGCAGAACTGTAACAGACCGTGTATGCGTCCATCATCGCAGACACATTCCAGCATAGCACAGTATTTCTTCGTTGAGGTTTTACCCATTTCGCGCCGTATGCCTAATACTTTTTGCGCTTTCGGCCAGTAGATAAGCTGGTTTTCCAAATCGTCCAGATTTTTTTTGTTTAAGCTGTCAACCGACATACCCGTAGCCTTGTGCAGCCAGTCTTTTATCTGTGCCGGGCTGTTCGGGTTTTCCAGACCCGTTAGTGCTTTGGCTTCATCTAACAGCTGCGCTTTGTATTCGTCATCAAAGCGCGTGGCATTTTCTGCCAGCTGCCTATCTAACAGCACGCCCCGGTCGTTGATAATCTGGTCAACCGTGTACAGCCTTTCGTCAAATGCGGCTGGCTCCAGCCTGCGCACTTTGGCTAATATCTGTTGCTCTACCTCAACGTCCCGGATATTGTACCGCTTGAAAACGTCCCAGCGGTCGGGCGCATCGCTCGGTAAGTGCCGTTTGCCCTTGGTCGGTGTGGAAAAATAGCGGATAAGCGTTTTACCCTCTTTCATTTTTCCGTTTTCCAGCCTCAACACTTCGCCGCATTGCTCCAGCGATAACGGCAGACCCGTGCGTGCAGCACGTACCATCGTGCATTTCCACTGTGCAGGGTCTAACGGTTTGCCGAAAAAGTACCTGCCTATGCAGACGCGCTCGAAAGCCGCATTAAATGCCGTCTTGACTACTTCCGGGTCGGTCAGTGCGGCAAATACTTCGGGTGGTATCTGTTCGCCCTGCGCCAAATCCACGCACGATACCGGGCCGCTATCCACGCAGTAGCCAAACAGCAGTATAGCGAAGTCCGGGGCCTCCACATAGCGGTAAACGCCGCACTTTGTAAGGTCGTGGCTGCTGTAGGTTTCTATGTCTATCCCTATCTCGCGCATCCGGCTAATCCTTTCTCAACTCGTTAAACCGCATTTTCAGATTAACCATTTTGCGCAGACGCTCTATGTCGTGCCGGTCTGCCATGCGTCCGCAGACAAACTGCACAGCCCCGGATAGCAGCATTACATCTATAGACCGCTCCGGCTTGAAATCGCCGCCTGCTTCCGCTTTGGCTTCCCACAGCCACGTAGCGGCCACTATCAGAATGTCTGCCAGTTCGTCTGCCGCCGTATTGTGCAAATTAGCCTCGTAGTAAGCCGTAAAATCTTCATCCGATAGTTTGCCCGTCTTTTTTATTATCTCGTCAAATTCGGGTGTTTCTGCGCTTCTGTCGTCGGCTTTCCAGTATTCGCCCAACTCTATGCGCAAAGACTTGATACAGCCTACGCCTGTGGTGTCTTTGCCGCGCCTTGTGGCTGCGGTGTGACATCGTTCTGCTATGTTAAAAAGTAAGTCGTACATCTTGTTTCTTTTTTTTTGGAAAACCCCGGCGGCTCCGTGGCCTTTAATCCTTACCGCCGGGGTGGGTCATGCCAGTTTATAAATCTTCGTCATCTTCCATATCCAAATCGGCAAAGTCGCTTTCAGCCGAAGCCCTGCCGCCCAGACGCTCATCGTCTTTGTACTTCATAATGTTGTTGAGGCCGCACGCTACGCCCCTGTTACCGTTCTTGTCGTAGCCGTAAAATGTCACAGACATTATAGCCCATACGCCGCTATAAATATCGTCCTCGTCCACTATCGGGGCTTTGTTCTTATCCACGATACCGGGGCGCGTGTTGCTCTTGGCGTTGACGTACAAATGTCCTTCGTAGGTGTCATCCTCTTTGTCCGTGTCGCCATCGTGCAGCGGCACATCCAGCTTCTTAGGCTCTTTGCCGCTCCACTTCGACACTATGGCGGCTTTCTTTGCGGCCTCTATAGCCTGCTGTAACGCGGCTATGGTTTCCTTTTCCTCTTTCGGTATCAGTACGTTTGTCATGTACTTGCCGTTAGCGGTATCGCCATCCGGCGCATACTTGCTGAATACGTGTGTGTAACTCAATCGGCACGGGCCGAACACTACCTTAGTGTCTTTTACAATCGGTGTAATCATATCTTTAACTTTTTATCCACTCCCGGAACGCCGGGCCGTTTTTATTGTTTATTCGTTCTAAATCCGTGTACAGCTATACCCAGCAGGATAGCCAGATACAATGCCCAAAAGGGGTGCTGCATCACAAAATCAAATACTGTCTGCATCGCTAAACATTTACGTCCTTGAAATCATCCAGCACCGGGTCTATCGCCGGACGCTTGTCACTCTCCGGGGCCAGTGTCGGTTTGCCCTGCGGCTTCTCGATATACTCACTACAGATAGCGGCAAACTGTTTTTTGCCTACCAGTTTCTCCAGCTCGGTAATGGTGCGCAGTTCCTGCGGCTTGTATATCTCGGTGGTCTTGTAGCCTGCTTTGTTCAGTGCCACGGCTGCTGCGTCTTGGTTGGTAATTTTCCGTATGCTTCGCCCCTCTACGATTTTCCAGCCGGGCAACTGTATGCCGCTTAATGCCTGCTGTAGCGCGTAATCCTCTACGCCTGCTAACCATGTCTTAACTGTAGCCAGCAGTGGCAGTACGTTTTTGGCAAGCTCATCGGTGCTTATCAGTTTCGGGTCTTTGGCGACTGCATCCGTGCAGACTTTGGTAAGCGCACGGCATTTGCTTTTCACCTTGCAGAACTGGCACCAGTTGCCGGGGTTCTGCGCCCCGTTGCCCTCGTAGGCTTCACGTGCTTTCGGCACCAGTGTTTCGTCAACCCACGCCAGCAAATCGGATACGGATAACTCAAACTCGCTTAGGTTGTCGATACGCGGCTGTATAATCGTCATGCGTACACGGTCTATCTTGTACTCGAAATTAAATCTGTCGTATGCTCCCAGCGCGTATATCATCATCTGGGGGTTACGGTATGCGGACACTTTCACGCCCTTGCCATACTTGAAGTCTATAACCTCCATCGTGCCGTCTGCGATAATAATAGCGTCCGCAGTTCCGAAAGCGTCCGGGATATAGCTACTGAAATCCAGCCGTGTTTCGATAAGCAGCTGCGCATCCTCCACAGTGGCGCGTGCAGCGTTGTATTTCTCCAGCACGATAGTTTTGTACGTGTCGGTGTATTCGTCCATTTCGCCCGTGTGGTATTCCTCGTTAAGCTCGTTAATCTCTGCCACCTCATCGGAAATGTCGTAGCCCAAAAACTCTTTCAGTTTCATAGCGCAGTAGGCGTGCGCTAATGTACCCTCGGCGGCATAGCTGCTGCCGCTGTCTGGCTCGTTTACCTCCAGCCTCGGTGCGGCTGTACAGTTAATCCATCTGTGCGCTGCGGACGGACTTAATAATGCGTGCTTTCCCATAGGTCAAAACGGACAATTTTCTACTAACTCATCATTCTTCACAGTCACCGCATCGCAGCAGGCTATAAACTTGGCGCGGCTCTCGCTGTCCGGCAATGCGCTGGGCTTTTCCGCACCAAACATGGCGGCCGTGTTCTTAAACCACCCTGTCAGCGTCCTATGCCACCGTTTGTAACCCTCGCTGTCGGTCTTTTCTTTGTAGTTCTCGCCCTCTATGCGCCTGCGTGTCCTATCCATCGCCGCACGCACATCTACTTCCGTGTACTCCTTTTGCCCTGCCTGTTCGGTTTGTGTGGGTTCGGGGTCGGCTGCTTCCTGCGGCTTGGGCTGTTGTTCCGGCTCTGTGGTCGGTTGAGGTTCGGGCGCGTCCTTATCGGTTTCGGCTTTGTCCTCGGTCGGCTTGTTGGCTACTTCCGGCTTCGGCTGTGGCTTTGCCGGTTTGTTCGGCTTCGGTGCGGCTGGCAGTTCTGCCACCTGCGCCGGACGGTTTAACACCGCTGATAACAGCGTGTACAGTTCGGCGTTTAAGCCGACATTAACCTGTACGTTAATCTGAATTGGTTGCATACTAAATTTGATTTATTGGTGATTAAATTTCGTCATCGTCTAACACTTGTATTTTGCCCTGCTTTTCCCAGCGTACCAGTAGGCGGTATGCTGCATACCCTGCTGCAAATCCCACGGCCTTTGTCACGAAAAAGACCGTAAACCATCGCACGTTATCTAACGCCGTGTCCGGCTCTGAAAAAATGCCCAAAATGGCAATGAAGCCCAGCGCGAAAAGTACTGTATAGTAAAATGATTGTTTCATATTCTGTAAATTTGAATTGTTATAAATAGGTAGCTTCCCAGCACTTGATTATGTGCCGCCCGGTAGTGAACTTTGCCCGGCCCGCTTTGCGCACAAAGAATTTGATACAGCCGTTATCCTCCCAGCGTTTCACGGTGTGCCGTTCCACGCCCAGAAGCTCCGCTGCCTCTTTCTGGCTGTAGCGTCTATCGGGGTCGCACACCGGCTTAACTGTTACCATGCTTCGTTACGGTTAGGGTTAGTCCATCCGATTTGCAGGCAAACCGGCAGTTTTCCATTTTCTGCATCGCATAGGCGGTGTTTTTCTGGCTATCCATGTCGTAGCCGTCTTTGCATTGCACCACCACTGTATCGCCTATCTTCATGGCGCGTAGGCAGTCGCGTGTAATCTTTTCTTTAACTTTTTGTGCCATACTTACCAGTTTTTCTGTAACTTTTTCGTTATTTTGTTCATTGGTTTGTTGGTGCTTTAGAAAAAACTGCCTACCTTTGTAACCGGATAAATTGGATAAGTGGTTATGGATAACCGGCCTACATTGGTCGGCAGTCTTTCTTTTGCTCCTTTGTTTGTTCGTTGGTGCAAAGTTAGGGCTTTTTCTGTAACTTCCAAAGAAAAATCAAAGAAATTTCGGTTGTCAGCCGAAAATTGTACAGAAAAATAGGTAATATAAACAATATGGACTACACAGAAAAAGCCGATATGGTGCGAAATCGCATAAATATGGCACTGAAAGAAAATAAGATAACCGAAAATTCGGTAGCGTCTGGCGATAGTGCAGCGCAAAGCAGGTTAAACAGTCAATTAAGCCACGGTAAGCGCATAACATTAGACACCGTTTTGCGTGTCTTGGATGCTTGCCCGGACGTATCGGCTGAATGGTTGCTGCGTGGCACCGGCGAAATGAAGCCAAAAGCCGTGCCGACAGTAAACAGCAACAATATAAACAGTAACGTAAACAGTAAAGTCAATGAAAATACGGGTATGCTCCCGGAAAGTTTTGTACGTGATATGTTAGCTGAAAAAGATAAGCAGATACAGACATTATTAGAAATACTGAAAAAATGAAAAAGATAGCATTACTTATTTGTGGGTTAGTAGCATTGTTGGTGTCGGCAAACGCACAGGCACAAACGGATAGTCTGGGTGTATATGCTTTGTGCGGTTCGTCCTTTGAAAAGATAGACGTGCTGAATTATCAGCAAACCAAAGTCAGTAGCAGTATCATTAGGGGCAAAGCGAAATTAGCCTTTGCAGGTTCTACCAGTTCCCACCACTTTAATAGTACCGCCACATTTCGGCTATACTTTGGTGTGCCATCGCCGTATGAAGCCGCAAAATATTATATGTTCACTTCTGCATACTCTGCTAAAGACTTCGGCGTGGGTAAATTTAGTGTCAAAAAAGATATGCGCTATCTGACTGCTGCCACGGTGTCGATAATAGGTCATTCGTCTATCGGTGCAGAAAAAGACAAAGACGTGAAAGTAGAAACAAAAAAGATACGCAATAACGTATATGAAATAACGGTTACTGCTCCAGCAGGTGAATACTGCATTATGCCTGTTATAAATGGCATTGGCGGCTATGCTGGTGTGTTCGACTTTACTATAGAATAATGCAAATTTTCAGCAAATAGATTTTTATAATGTGTAACTAATTGATTTACAGCGTGTTAAATTATTCTCTTTTATATAGTTAGAACTAAAGACGTACTTTGAATTCTTAAATTCTTTTATTGAGTTCAATTTGTCTGATACTTTCAAACAAACTTGAAAATCATTGTCAAAAGTTGCCCCAACAATATTCCAGCCTAAATCAAGTGCATACTTATATATTTCCGTGCCTATTCCACCTGATGCACAAGTACGCCTTTCTTCTGTATCGGAACTCCATGCAGCATAAGCTTTTAAAGGCACAACACCTTCAATTGGATTTAAAGCAGGACAAATCTTACTGCACTTTCCACAATTAATGCATTCGTTCTCATTAATAACGGGATAAGCAATATTATATGTCTTATCATCTTTGAAATCAATACACTTTCGGGGGCAAACATAAGCACAAGCATTGCATCCTGTGCATGTTTCTTTACTCGCTAAATTCATAATATAATCATCATCCACCATTATTAAGATGGAAACACTTCTTTACAGAAGTAAATAAATATAGAATATTTTAAAAGATTTTTCTCTTAATTAGTGCAATTTTCCCTCTTATGAATGTTCGTTCATTCTTGCTACATCCTATAAAATAAATTGTTATAGACGAAGATAAAGTTGTTAACAAACAAATCAAAAAGAAACGCACAATACCATCTGACATCTGCATATAAAGAAGTAAAGGCAATATCATAGATATTAACGTTACAAATAAAACATTTCCACATACATTATATATATAGCGTTTCATTGAGAAATCTGTAATACTTCGTAAAAACAATAATCTTAACAACAGACAAGAAACTGCAACTATTAAAGCAACTATTAAAGTTGATTCCGGCGGGAAACCAACTTTCAAGCAAAGGTATGATAATGGAAAATTCATCAGAAGCATACCGCCTACGACAATCTGATAATTACGAACCTTGCCTGTTGCAGCCTTTAATTGAATCAATGTATTAGACAAGACGTCACACATTGTTACAATTAGAATAAGCCTCACGAAATTAACCGTATGTTCTGGATAATGTTTAAGCCACAAAGTCAGCACAAACTCCGTCTCAAACATCATCGGCAAAGCAAACAACAAAAGTATATAGTAAGAAAATCTTGAACCTCTCTCTACTAGTGAAATCATATAGTCATAATCGCCTGCTGCATAGGATTTCGTAATCTGCGGTTTAAGAGCTGTCATAAAATTATTTGCAAATGATGATAATACATTATTCACGGTATTGGCTATTCCACGCGCAGCATTAACAACCGGTCCCATAAATAGGTTTAACAATACATTCACACCTTGATCCTTCAACAAGCTGGCCGTACCTCCAATGAAATTCCAGCCTGCAAAAGAGCTCATCTCTTTCCAATAGCTGACATCAAAGCTCAATTTTAATTTACATTCATCAAAATTACGAGTGCAATAACTCCAATAAATTGCCTGCATGATGCAAACCACTCCCACTAAAAGCAATGCATATACAATCAGACGATCGAAAGTTAACCCGGAATAAGCTATAAACAACACAATCAGCAGACGCAGGATTATGTCAAGTATACCTATATAGGCAAACGCACTCATACGTTCATGAGATACGATTGATGCACTGAACGGAACACTCAAAAGGTTTATCACAAATGTAAGCACTGACGCATGAAACACCCAATTGGCAGCATACAACCTGTTATCGGGAATTGTCATGTGAGTATTCAGAAACCAAAGGCCTATTGTTTCTGCAAGGATTATTATTATGCCTGACAAAACAAGCTGAATACTTAATGATGTGGAAAAAACTTTTTTGAGACCTTCCATGTCTCCTTTTCCCAACTCAAAAGTCAGGAATCTGCTGACAGATGAAGACAAAGAACTGGAAACCATCGAAAACATCGCCACCACACCGCCTACGACATTATAGATACCATAGTCTTCAACGCCCAAGGCCTGCAAAACCACACGCGAAGTGTATAATGATATCAACATGCCAAAGAGCATGCGGACATATAGCATCAATGTATTCTTTGCAATCCGTTTTGTATTTTCCTGTTGCGTGGTCATTTAATTTATTTACATCAAATAATTTAGCCCAAACCGACCGTTGGTCCGTATATCGTTTTATCTCTTTTGTGTATTTCTGCTTTCAGCCGTCTTTTTGTTTACTATTGAGTTCCGTATATTTCTTCTTGACATAGCACGCTATGCTGCTAAAGAGCGAACGAAAGTCTGTTCAATATAAAGCGAAGATACCGGCTGAACCATAACGCCCGGCTCGGGTTTTGTATTTATATATTTTCGTTTTATGGGATTTACGAAAGTAGTTTCATCATAACAATTTCTGCCTGTTGGCGCCAGCAGAAACAACAAAATGGCATAAGATAAAGATTCGTTATTTCTTATAATATCTGTATATATTCAGGCTGCACTTCAATAGATGCAGTCAAGAGGTTAGACAATTCAATAAAGATGCGCTTCACTTTTGAGCCTTGCATCTTCTGGAGTTTTCCTACATAGTCGTTCAGAGGACCGCCGATGATGCGCACAGTTTTGCCTATCATACTAGGAAGGATATCCTTTGGAGCATAAAACTGCGGATTGTCCGCAGATTCAACTGCACGTATAAAACGCTCCATATCCGTGTCCCTTACCGTCATGGGAGTTCTAAATCCGTCGCGCAAGTAGCGGTATTGCAGTGTACTGGTTCTCTCGACGATAGGATCAAGAATTTTTCTGGTGACATGCACGAACAGCAAGTCTTGCATAAAAGGAACTTTCTGGGGGATGCGTTTTTTCTCTTTGGTCACAATTTTCCACTTCATAGGAGTGAATATCTCGATTTTCATCTCGCTCAACATCTTATACGCAGGAAGCTTGGCATTGTTTCGCTTCAGGTCGCGCATAACGAACCATTGGGGCGCGTCACTCCTAGAAAAAGCTATAATCTGCTCTTCTTTAGTCATAGTCAGCAATGTGTTGGTTACTAATATTAATGCCTTAAAGGCATATCTTCTAGTCCTGCGAGTTAACGTAAATTGCAGTATAACAAGCAGTTATGAGTTTTTGTATCTAGACTTCTCTCATTCTCGTCAAGCATTATTAAAACGCTTTTTTAAATGACTTTATCAGTGTAAAGCTTATTTATCACCTAGTTATTTTTGCTTATCTCCTAATAAGAGACGGTCTTTTGTATGCAAAGGTACAAGAGGGTGTGTCAAAACTCATTTTTTGAAAACATGAACTTATAATTTGAAATTT
>ENA-ORTI01000020-ORTI01000020.1-human-gut-metagenome-genome-assembly--contig:-NODE-20-length-187297-cov-6.578444_pt1 | contig 187297 bp, 179 predicted proteins | sample MGYA00242071_ERZ509191 | MGnify/ENA primary metagenome ERZ509191 (study PRJEB26280, sample SAMEA2338832) | human gut metagenome | biome: human gut; feature: human-associated habitat; material: faeces...
TGTTCGCCATTTAAAGAGGTACGTGAGCTGGGTTTAAAACGTCGTGAGACAGTTTGGTCCCTATCTGCCGTGGGCGCTGGAAGATTGACGGGGGCTGCTCCTAGTACGAGAGGACCGGAGTGGACGCACCTCTGGTGTACCGGTTGTCACGCCAGTGGCATCGCCGGGTAGCTATGTGCGGAAGAGATAACCGCTGAAAGCATCTAAGCGGGAAACTTGCCTGAAGATAAGTCTTCCCGGAGGCTAGACCTCCCTGAAGAGTCGTTCGAGACCAGGACGTTGATAGGTCGGGTGTGTAAGCGTTGTGAGACGTTTAGCTAACCGATACTAATTGCTCGTGAGGCTTGATCCTATAACCGTGCTGCTTGAAGTTTGCAAGGACGAACTCGAGTAGATGAAGAGAAAGGATTGGAGCTCGAAAAAGAAAAGTGATTGCGAGCCCGAAGCTTTGCTTCTTAGCCAAAGAATTCGACGAGTTGATCGGATAGGATCAACGAGTCAAAGCCTTTGCCTGGCGGCCATACCGAAGTGGTCCCACTCCTTCCCATTCCGAACAGGACAGTGAAACGCTTCAGGGCCGATGATAGTTGGTTGTATTTCCAGTGAAAGTAGGTCACTGCCAGGCTAAATCATTAAAGCGAACCCCCGTTGGAGTTTCTCCTTCGGGGGTTTCGTCATTTCTGCGTTTCAAATCCCACCTCTCCGAAAGACCTACTCCCGCCCATTCCCGTTCCGCTCTCTGTATCCTTACTCACGTACCGAATAAACCAAGTGTGAATAGTACTTGTGCTTTGTTCGCCGACATGGATTTACAGAGAACAGGAAATGCCCATCAAAGACCTCGAACAGTCAAGCTGGCTCAATGGCCCCAACGCTTCCTACGTTGAGTCCTTCTATGAAAGCTGGCTCAAGGATCCGGCCTCCGTCTCCGAGCAGTGGCGAAACTACTTCGGCCAGATGCTTATGGAAGACGCCGGAGACATCTCCCGCGAAGTTCTACATTCGGAAATCGTCACGAGCCTTGCCAATCGTCCCCACGGCGCCGTTGTCTGTGATGTCAGCCGTCAGGATCTGGAAATTGCCGGTAAACAGGTTTTCGTACAGCAACTCATTGCTGCCTATCGTGTGCTCGGTACGCGTCGCGCACAGCTCGATCCGCTCAAGCGCCACGAAGCTCCCGTGATTCCCGAACTCGATCCGTTGTTCTACGGTCTGACCGATGCAGATCTCGATACCGAGTTTCACATCACGAATACCTTTTTCGGCGCCAACAAGATGCCGTTGCGCACTCTTCTCACAGCCTTGCGAGAGACTTACTGCAGCTCGATTGGTGCCGAATTTATGTACATCTCCGATCCTGTCCAGAAGCGCTGGTGGCAGGAAAAGCTCGAGCGCAGTCGTTCTCGACCGATGTACACAGCTGAACGTCGCCGCAAGATCCTCGAAGGCCTGACGGCAGCTGAAGGTCTTGAGCGATTCCTTCACACTCGTTATGTCGGTCAAAAACGCTTCAGTCTCGAAGGCGGTGAGTCCTTCATCACTGCCATGCAGACTGTTGTTGAACAGGCCGCGCACGCCGGTGTCGAAGAATGCGTGATTGGCATGGCTCATCGTGGAAGGCTCAACGTTCTTGTCAATATCATCGGCAAGAGCCCGCAGGATCTCTTTGCTGAATTCGAAGGTGTCGCAGCATCCAATTTGCCCGCCGGTGACGTCAAGTACCACAACGGCTTTTCTTCCGACATGATGGTTGACGGCCGACACATTCATTTGGCGCTTGAGTTCAATCCCTCGCACCTTGAAATTGTTGATCCGGTGGTTGTCGGCAGCGTTCGTGCGCGACAGGACCGTCGCGGAGGCGGAAAAGACGCCGAACGCCTCGTTCTCGGCGTGATGGTGCACGGCGACGCGGCTTTTCCCGGTCAGGGCGTTGTGATGGAGACGCTTAACCTTGCTGATACCCGCGGTTACGGCACGGGTGGTACGGTTCACATCGTGATCAACAACCAGATCGGCTTTACCACGTCCGACCCCCGTGACAAGGGCTCTATGACGTACTGCACTGATCCGGCCAAGCTCATCGAAGCGCCGGTGTTGCACGTCAACGGCGATGATCCCGATGCGGTCGCTTATGCCGCAGAACTCGTTTGCGAATTCCAGCAGACCTTCCAAAAGGACGCAGTTCTTGACATAGTCTGCTTCCGAAAGCTCGGGCACAACGAGCAGGATACGCCGGCCGTCACGCAACCCTTAATGTACCGCGCCATCGGCAAACACCCCGGTACGCGCGCTCTCTATGCCCGAAAACTCGCTGGCGCCGGTGTTGTTTCGCTTGAAGAAAGCGAACAAATGCGCGAAGAGGTGAAGGCTCGACTCAAGGAGGGCCGTCCGCCTCTGCCGCTGAATATTCTCACTGAACGTCACCGCTACCGCGCTGATTGGACTCGATTTGCAGGCGGTGCTTTGAGTAATGACATCGATACCCGCGTGCCGATGGCCGAGCTTACTCGTTTGGGGCAGATGATCACCACGCTGCCCGAAACCTTCGAACTGCATCCGATCGTTGCCAAGGTCGTTGCTGACCGACGCCGGATGGCTGCAGGCGAACTCAGAGTCGACTGGGGCATGGCCGAACACCTGGCCTACGCTACTCTTTTGTCGGCAGGCTATGCCGTGCGTCTTACGGGAGAGGACAGCGGTCGAGGTACGTTCAGTCACCGTCATGCCGTGTTGCATGACCAAAAGCGCGAAAAGTGGGATGAGGGCGACTACGTTCCGCTGCAGCATCTCGGCCCCGAAGCGGCTCCCTTTACCGTGATCGACTCGGTGTTGTCTGAAAACGCCGTGCTCGGGTTCGAATACGGCTATGCGACAGCCGCTCCCGATGCGTTGGTGCTCTGGGAGGCCCAGTTCGGCGACTTTGCCAACGGCGCCCAGGTTGTGATCGATCAGTTCATCAGCTCCGGCGAAGTCAAATGGGGACGCCTCTGCGGACTGGTTCTGCTGTTGCCGCATGGCTATGAGGGGCAGGGACCTGAACATTCTTCGGCGCGAATCGAACGTTACCTACAGCTATGTGCCGGTGACAATATGCGTGTGGTCCAGCCTTCCTGTGCGGCTCAGATGTTTCATCTGATACGTCTGCAAATGCTTCAAAAGGCAAGAAAGCCGCTTATCGTTTTTACGCCCAAGTCTTTGTTGCGCAACAAGGCTGCCACCAATGATTTGACGGAACTTTCCGAAGGCTCTTTCCGTACAGTGATCGACGACGAGAACGCTTTGCCCGAAGCCGTGCGCCGAATTGTCTTTTGTTCGGGACGTGTTTATTACGACCTGGTGCGCCGTCGTGCTGAAATCAACGAAGAGGCTCAGAAGCATTACGCGATCGTACGCATGGAACAGCTCTATCCGTTCCCGCACAAGCAGGTTAAGTCTGTCATTGACCGTTACCCCGACGCCGATGAGATTGTCTGGTGTCAGGACGAACCGCAGAATCAAGGCGTCAGGAATTACGCCAAGACGCGCATTCTCATGAACATGCGCCCAGGTATGCGGTTAGCCTATGCCGGTCGCCCCGAAAGTCCGTCGCCTGCGGTGGGCTACAGTGCTCGTCACGCGCAGCAGCTCAAGGATCTGCAGGATGCGGCTTTTGCCCCGATCAAAGGTTTTGTGCTGACTGCCTAAAGCAAAGCCCACACAGAAAGAATAAAAACACACACACAGAGAACACAGCTATGAATACCGTACAAGTGAAAGTCCCCGAACTCTCCGAATCCGTGAGCGAAGCGACGCTTCTGGAATGGAAACGCAAGCCGGGCGACATCGTAGCCGCCGATGAAATTCTCATTGAGATCGAAACCGACAAGGTGGTGCTGGAAGTGCCGTCGCCTGCGGCAGGCCAGCTTGCTGAAATTCGAGCGCAAAACGGTCAGACGGTTGTTTCGGGCGAAGTGATCGCCGTGATTGATACCGATGCTTCCGTGAGCGCTTCTGCTTCTACCGACTCGAGCAGAGCTTCGTCTCCTGCACCGGTAAAGGAAACCGTTGCCGAACCGCGTGTCATGCCGTCAGCAGCCGCCGTTCTTGCCGCTGCCGGCATTGACGCCAAGACCGTGATCGGTACTGGACCGGGAAACCGTATTACCAAGGTTGATGCGCTTGCGGCAGCTGAACCTCCGGTTCAACCTCAGACTGCCGAACCTGCGCCGCGAGCGGTTCCGGCTCCGAGGTCTGCTGCGGCGCCTGCTCCTGCCGAACCGATCGCGCCCGATCCGTACGGCCGCAAGGAGGATCGAGTTCCGATGACGCGTCTGCGCCGTCGTGTGGCAGAGCGTTTGGTTCAGAGCCTTGCCGGTTCCGCGCAGCTCACCACCTTCAACGAAGTGGATATGAGCGCGGTCATCGCGCTGCGTGCCCGATACAAGGAAAAGTTCGAGAGACGCCACGGCATCAAGTTGGGTTTCATGTCGTTCTTTGTCAAGGCCGCCGTTTATGCGCTCGAAAAGTTCCCTGTTCTGAACGCTTCGATCGACGGCACCGACATCATCTACCACAGCTATTTTGACATTGGCGTTGCCGTCGGTACGGAGCGCGGTCTGGTGGTTCCCGTGGTGCGAAACGCCGATCAGAAAACTTTTGCCGAAATAGAACTTGAAATTGCCGACTTTGCCAAGCGTGCTCAGGCGGGCAAGCTGTCGATCGAAGAACTTTCCGGCGGCACGTTTACCGTGAGCAACGGCGGCGTTTTCGGCTCGATGCTTTCCACTCCCATCATCAATCCGCCTCAGTCTGCCATTATGGGCATTCATGCCACCAAGGAGCGCCCTGTCGTGGTCAACGGCGAAATCGTCATTCGTCCCATGAACTATCTGGCGCTTTCCTACGATCATCGCCTCATCGACGGACGCGAAGCCGTGCTGGGGCTCGGTGCCATGAAGGCGGCGCTCGAAGATCCCGCCGTGATGCTTTTGGACATTTGAGAAAAGGAAAAAACGCGATGGACGAACTCTATGACGTGGCGGTGATCGGTGCGGGCCCCGGAGGCTATGCCGCAGCGGTTCGTGCCGGCGAACTCGGATTAAAGACGGTCTGTTTTGATCCGATGGCCAATCCCGATGACGGTGAACTCGGCGCGCTCGGCGGCACCTGCGCCAATGTCGGCTGTGTGCCGAGCAAGGCGCTTCTGGCCGCAAGTCTGGCCTTTGCAAAGGTCAGGAAAGGCTCGGCAGCGTTAGGCTTGAAGCCCGTGACCCCCGACTTGGACTTTGAGCAGATGCAGCGACATCGAGCCAAGGCGGTAAAGGATTCCAACCGCGGCGTTGCCATGCTTTTTAAGAAAGCGGGCGTTGAGTTCGTTGCTGAAAAAGTCGTTTTTCGCGCAAAGACGCAGACTGGTTGGGAACTTGAGACGGCAGGCGGTCAACGACTGCAGGCCAAACACGTGATCGTTGCCTGCGGCACCAAGCCTCGCGCCTTGCCGGGGCTTCAGTTTGACGAAGAAGTGGTGTGTTCCAATAGCGGCGCTTTGGCATTTAAGGAGCCTCCGAAGAGTCTCGGCATTATCGGTGCCGGCGTGATCGGGCTTGAACTCGGAAGCGTCTGGTCTCGCTTGGGCAGTGCCGTGACCGTTTTCGACATGGCGGCCGACGTTTTGTCCTTTGCCGGAAAGACGGTTGGTGAAGCTGCCCGCAAGATGCTCTCCGAACAGGGACTACAGTTTGAGCTCGGCGTGCTCATTGTTGAGGTGCAGCGTTGCGCAGAAGGCGTCAACGTCACGTTCGAGCGCGACGGCGTCAAGGAAACGCGTACTTTTGAAAAACTTCTCGTGGCAATCGGCAGAAGTTCCGCTGTCGAAGGCGTCAATCCTCAGGCGGTAGGTTTGGCCGTGAATCCCGCAGGCATTGTTGAGACCGATGATCAGTGCCGTACCAATTTGCCCGATGTGTGGGCCGTCGGAGACATCGTCAAGGGGCCGCAGCTCGCGCATAAGGCTTCCGACGAAGGTCGCGCCGTGGCCGAGCGCATCGCCGGCGGCGTGCGTCCTGCGCATGTCGCGCCGGTGCCTTCCGTCGTCTATACGCATCCTGAGTTTGCCTGGGTCGGATTGAGCAAAGACGCTGCGCAAGAAGCCGGAATGGCCGTTCGCACGGGCAAAGCCGCTTTTGCGCATAACGCCATGGCGAGAGCCTGTGATGAAACGGCTGGTTTTGTCGAACTGGTCTGCGAAGAATCAACCGGACGCCTAGTGGGTGCTCAGGTCGTGGGCGCTGCTGCCGGAGACCTCGTGTCTGCCCTGGCGCAGGCCATTGCGTTTGGGGCGACCGACGAGGATCTGTCGCTTGTTATCTGGCCGCACCCCGGCATGTCCGAAACAATTCAGGATGCGGCCTTTGCCAGTCTGCGCGTTTCCGAGAAGAGGCAAAAATAAGCAAAAGCGCCTAGTCGGGGCTATTATTTCGATCCGTTAAGGTGCGGCAATGGCGGCTGTAGGCACTTGCGGCACATCCGAATTTTGCTTGGACACCCATAACGGAGGAAGTGTCGTGGCTGAAGAAAAATCAGTAAAACTCGTGTTTTCCGACGGTTCGCCGGAAGTTAGCCTGCCGGTTCTGCCCGGCTCCGTCGGTCCGGAAGTCATCGACATTTCGACGCTCTACAAGAAGACGGGAAAGTTCACATACGACCCGGGCTTCATGAGCACGGCCTCCTGCAAGAGCGCCATTACGTACATTGACGGCGCGGCGGGCAAACTGCTCTATCGCGGCTATCCGATCGAGGAGCTCGCCCGCAACTGCGACTACCTTGAAGTCTGTTATCTGCTTCTCAAAGGCGAATTGCCCAACGCAAAAGAAAAGGAAGACTTCGAGTACCTCGTGATGCACCACACGCTCATTCACGAGTCGATGCATCTCTTCCTGCAGGGGTTCCGCCGCGATGCACATCCGATGGCGGTTTTGACCGGCCTGATCGGAGCCATGTCCGCGTTCTATCCCAAGAGCTGCAACCTGCTCGATCCCGAGCAGCGAGCCATGGCTGCCGTGCAGCTCATCGGCAAGATGCCCGGTCTTGTCGCCATGACTTACAAGTATTCGGTGGGTGAACCCTACATTTATCCGCGCAACGATTTGTCCTATTCGGCCAACTTCATGCGCATGATGTTTGCGATTCCGTGTGAGGAATACAAGATCAACGATGTGCTCACGCGCGCCATCGACCGCATCTTCATTCTGCATGCTGACCATGAGCAGAATGCATCAACTTCGACCGTACGTCTGTGCGCAAGTTCCGGCACGAGTCCCTTTGCGGCCATTGCCGCGGGCGTAGCTTGTCTGTGGGGGCCGCAGCACGGCGGCGCCAACGAAGCGACGCTCTCGATGCTCTATCACATCCAGGAAGAGGGCGGCATCGCGAAAATCGGCGACTTCATCAAGAAGGTCAAGGACAAGTCGAGCGGCGTGCGCTTGATGGGGTTCGGGCACCGTGTCTACAAGAACTACGATCCTCGAGCCAAGCTCATGCGCGAAACCTGCTACGAAGTGCTCGATGAGCTCGGGCTGCATGATTCGCCCATCTTCAAGCTTGCCCTGGCCTTGGAAAAGATTGCGCTTGAAGACGAGTATTTCATTTCGCGCAATCTCTACCCGAACGTGGACTTCTATTCGGGCATCGTGCAAAAGGCGATCGGCATTCCGATGCCGCTCTTTACGGCTATCTTTGCCATGGCCCGCACCGTCGGTTGGTTTGCCCAGCTTAACGAGATGATCGATGATCCGGCCTTCCGCATCGGTCGACCCCGTCAACTCTTTACCGGTTGCACGGAGCGCCACGTCAAGCCGATCGAAGAGCGCTAAATTCGCACAACATAACGCCGCAGAGTTCTGCGGCGTTGTCGTTTGTGCAGCCGGATCAGGCTGCGTTCATCAAGGCGTCAATCAACTCGTTTTCCACCTGCACAACGCCTTCTGGATTTTGCAGCGCCGGTCCGTCAATCAAAAATACGTCTTCGACGCGCTCATCGAGCGTGGAGATCTTGGCGGTGGCAAGGTTGATGCCGTGCCGTGCCAACACGACGGCGATGGCAAACAAAAGGCCGATACGGTCGTTGCAGGTGATGCGCAGCACCCAGCTGCGCTGACTCTCGTCGCGCTCAATTTCGACGATCGGCGTCACAGGGAAACTTCTGCCGCGGCGAGAGAGCTTTCCCTTTTTGGGTTCGGGTAGCGGCTTGGCCGAGCTGATGACGTTTGCAAGATTTTTTTCGATGCTTGCTCCGAGAGCTTTAAGATCGCGCCCGCGCTTATCCTGTACGAGGAATGTGTCCAGCGCCCAGCCGTGGACGGTCGTGTGAATGCGCGCGTCGAGAATCGAAAGACCTTCGCGCTCGAAAAAAGCCACCACGCGGGCAAAGAGATCTTTTTGGTCGTGCGTGTAGACAAGTACCTTGCAGACGTTGCCCTTGCGGCGCGCACGGCACTTGACGACGGGGTCGTGCGAGCGGGAGCATCCGGCGAGTTCCACCGTGTGCCAGGCGATGTCCTGGGGCGAATGGCGAAGGAAGTAGACGATGTTGAGTTCCTTCCAGAAAGCGTCTCTCACATCTTCGGTCATGCCGGTCTGCGCGATCAGTTCGCAGGCCTTCTTGCGGTGTTCATCGAAAATGCCCGCCCGCGTTTTGGGTTCGCCACCTGCCTCCAGGCACAGCAATGTGCTGTGGTAAAGATCCGTGAGAAGCTGATACTTCCAGGCGTTCCAGACTTTGGGACTGGTGGCGCGGATGTCGCAGACGGTCAAAAGATACAGACCGTCGAGTCGCTCCTTGTTGCCGACCTTTGAGGCAAAGCGTTCGACCACTTCCGGATTGGTGATGTCTTCGCGCTGTGCAACCGTGCTCATCAGGAGGTGCTGCGCCACCAGAAACTCCATGTAATCAGCGTCCTGCGGATTGATTCCGAAATTGGCGGCAAAAGATTTGACTTCCTTTGCGCCAAGCTCGGAGTGGCTTCCTCCGCGACCTTTGGCAATATCGTGAAAAAGTCCGGCAAGTGTCAGACGCCAGGGCTTTTCAATGTCGTTCATGATCTGCGAGCACAAGGGGTATTCGTGCGCGTAGGAAGAGTGCGACAGGCGGCGGAGATATTTGACGACGCCGAGTGTGTGCTGATCGACCGTGTAAATGTGAAAAAGATCGTGTTGCATCTGTCCGACGATGCGTCGCCAGACGGGCAGGAAGCGTCCGAGAATGCCCCATGTGTTGAGGTTCTTTAGAAAATGATAGGGACCGTAGCGCAGTTTGACCGTATCGAGAAAGAGCTTTTTGTTGATCGGGTTGCTTCGAAATTCCGTGTCGATCGAGGAGCGTTCGTGCCAGAGCGCTCGCAGCAGATTCGTCGACATGCGCTTGAACTCCCGATGCAAGGCAAAGAGCACGAAAGCTCGGATCATATTTGTTGAGTCTTTGCGAAAGTCGTCTCGGCTCTTGATGTCGAGAATGTCTCCGCGGGCGATGAAGACATTGTCGATGCTCTTCACAAAACGCGGCGCGGCCTGTCGGAAAAGCTTTTCGGTGATGGCAGCCACCAGGATCTGCGTGAGCTGAACGATGTTCTTAGCGTTGAGATAGAAGCGCTTCATGAGTGCTTCGCTCGGAAGCAGCGACCCTTTGGGTTTGTAGCCGGCGTTTTTTGCGAGCGCTGTCTGCACGTCGAAAATCAGACGGTCTTCATGGCGGCCGCAGATGAGATGCAGGCGGATGCGCAGTTCTCGCAGAAAGTGCGTGCACTGCGTGAAGTGATAGGCCTCGGTGCCGGTGATGAGTCCTGCCTGAGCCATTTCTTTCCAGGATGTGCCGTAACCGGCGGCTTTGGCGTACCACAGAAACACCTGCAGGTCGCGCAGACCGCCCAAACCTTCCTTGATGTTGGGTTCGAGGGCATAGGGAGTGTCGCCGTATTTTTGGTGACGCTGCCGCATTTCGAGCATTTTGCTGCGAAAAAACATGCGGCTGTCGAGCTCCTGCAAAAAAGTGTCGTGGGTGTCCTTAAAAAGAGCTTTGTTTCCGTAGATCCATCGCGCCTCCAAAAAGGCGGTTGCCGCCGTGATGTCGGAGGCGGTGATTTTGAGCGTTTCGGCTTTGGTTCGGACATTGGTGCCGACCGTCAGTCCCAGGCTCCAGAGCAAGGTGACGAACTCCGCAATGGCGGTCTGATCGGCTTGCGAAAGGCCTTCGGGGGTGAGCACCGCCACGTCGATATCCGAGTAAGGGAACATTTCTCTGCGGCCGTAGCCGCCGAGCGCGGCGATCGCGCAGGTGGGGGGAACTTTGGCAAACGCGGCGCAATCTTTGACGAACTTGTCGATGACGGCAGTATGGTGCCGCAAATAAAGGCCGACCTGGGGGTGCGCCGAAAAGTTTTGGGCAAGCTTTTCTCGGAGGTTGATGTACGGTTTGACGGAAAAGTTGCGTTCGGACGCCATGATGCGAGTTCCCAAAATTCGTGACAAGGACAAATTCTAGAGTGTGCGCGGCCTTAGCAAAAGGAAACTAAAGGTTAGGCGGTCGTGCGAAGAGAAGTCGGTTCAGGCACACTTCGCCTTATTTTGGTTCTGGGAAGGAAAAAAAGATGATCAAGAAAGTGATCGCGGGCTTTTTGACGTTCGGTTTTGCGTTCAATGTCTGGGCCGATGTCAATGTCGACTCGATTCGCTACGAAGACTCCGCTGTCGTCGGTCAGACGACGCTGCAGCTCAACGGCGCAGGCTTGAGAAAGAAGGTGTTCTTCAAGGTATACGCAGCAGGCCTTTACGTGCCGCAGAAGGCTCAGACCGCCCAAGGCGTGCTTGAGCAAAACGGTGCTGCGCGCGTACGCTTGGGGCTGCTGCGTGACGTTTCTGCCAAGAGCTTTGTCTCGGCTTTGGAAGAAGGTCTGCAGGACAACACCGATGAGGCAACCCGCAAAGAAATCGCACCGGAACTTTCCAAGCTCATCAATGCGATGAATGAAATCGGCGACGTCAAGGAAGGCGACCTGGTGGACTTTGACTTCTCGGGCAAGACCACCTCGGTGCTTGTCAACGGCAAGCTTGTGGCCGACAACATTGGCGGTAAGAAGCTTTTTGACTCGGTCCTGCGAATCTGGCTGGGCGAAAACGCAATTGACGACAAGCTCAAAAAGAGCATGCTCGGTCTCTGACGAGCGAGAAGTCGGAAGCCAAAACGAAACGGGAGCAGTGTTGCAACTGCTCCCATTTTCCGTCTTGTTTAGTCGAAGCTGGGCTTCTTCCAGCCTTTGACCCAGGTCGGCGGCTCGGGCATGCCCTTGGAAACGGTAAGAATGTCGTAACCGGTTTCGGTCACGACCACTTCAAGCTCCCACTGAGCCGACAGACTGCGGTCCTTGGTGACGACCGTCCAGCCGTCGTTGAGATCCATGATGTGGCGCTTGCCGGCGTTCACCATAGGTTCGACGGTAAAGATCATCCCCGGCTCGAATTTGGCCGTCGGCGTGCTGATGGGTACGTGGCAGACATGCGGTTCGCCGTGAAAAACACGACCGATGCCGTGGCCACCGTATTCGTGCACGATCGAAAGGCCCATGGGTTTGACGAAGTTGTGACATGCTATGCCGATGTCATTGAAGCACTTGCCCGGGCACACCTCTTCGATGCCCGCCCACATACAGCCCCAGGTTGCATCCACAAGGCGTTTGCCGGCAATCGTGGGCTTGCCGATGATGAACATACGCGAGTTGTCACCGAAGAAGCCGTCCTTTTCAATGGTGACGTCAATGTTGACGATGTCGCCGTTTTTAAGAATCTTTTTCTCGCTCGGGATGCCGTGGCAGATCACGTTGTTGACGGAAATGCAGGTGGCCCGGGGGTAGGGAATGCCGTTGCCGCCCGGGTTGTACCCCAGACAGGCGGACTTTGCCTTGAGCACGTTGACCGTGTAGTCGAGCATGAGCTCATCGAGCGCCAGGGTACTCACGCCGGCCTTGACGTGAGGCGTGATGAAGTCAAGAAGATCGGCCGCTTCGGAGCCGACGCGGCGCATCGCCTCGATTTCTTCGGGAGTGTGGATCGTAATCTTTGCCATGGTGATTCTTTAAGCGGCCCATGCCGCTTTCCTCGTTATTTTTGACTTATTTGGTGCGGGTCCAGCCGTAGGGCAGGGGCAGGCGGTGCAGTGTTGCCGCTGTTGTATCGAGCGCAGCTTCGCTTTGAGCCGTCTCGGTGGAAACTTCTGCCAGAAGGAGAGTACGGTCGGCAAGCTTGGCGCCGTAGAGCACCGTTGCCACGACTTGGCCCTGATCGTCCGTCAGATCGGTACCGGGCGCGAGTTCAAGCGGATCGTTGGCCGCAAGCAAAACGGTACGGCGGTTCGTCTTGCCGATGTGCTCGATGCGGCTAACCACTTCTTGGCCGGTGTAGCAGCCCTTATTGAAGGAGATGCCTCCGATGAGATCCAAATTGACGGCGTGCGGCGTGAAGCGCTCGGCCGTTTCGCCAAACACCCAGGATTGACCGGCAGCGGCGCAGGCGGCCCACCAGAAGGGTTCCGAGCCGGCGCAAACCGTTCCTTTCGGAACAATTGCCAGCCCCAGACCGCTCGGCAGTGCCGCGGCAATGCGCGCCTGCGGCAGAGCGCAGGGCAATTCGAAAACAAGCGCACCGTCGCCGAGATTTGTCGGAGCCGAGCCGACAAAACCCGCCACTTCACGATCCGCAGCACGCTTGATCGTCACCTTGCTGCGCAGCACGTACATCTTAAGACGCTTGACGAGATAGTCGGCGTTGGAGGCCGCTACGATCATGCCGATGGTGTCGCCTTCCTGGAACAGGCGCGGCGTAGCCAATAGTCGGCCCTTGGGCGAGCAGTAACCGGCCGGCATGAGCTCGTTGCCGAGCTTGGTGACGTCATTGGTGAGCTGACCTTGTAAAAAAGTGAAACGATCTGCGCCGGAAACGGTAATGAGCGCAAGAGAGCTTAGGCAGGAAAGCGTTCCTACCGTAGAATTCGCATCAGTCATTTAGATTCGCAAACTGTGGTTTGAAACGGCGCATCTCCGCAAAAAGGAGGAGAATGGCGCCCTTTTGCTATGTGCGCGTATTGTACTCGAGCTCCTTGTTTTCTCTGAAGCCTGCACGGTCGACATGACGCCTCGTGCTGGCCTGATTCGATAGCTAAAACGCGCGATGCCCTGGTTTTCTTCGGCGAATCTGCCGATTCCATTTCTGAGAGACGATCCGCGTGAGTTCCGAGACTGACAATAAAAACCTTGAAAATGCGCCCGAGGCCGGCGCCGGCTCCGAGAAGCCTTCTGAAAAACCGGCTCGAAAGCCCCGTAAATCAACTGCGGAAAAGAAAGCTCCTCGCGCGCGTAAAACGACCGGCGTGAAAAAGGCTGCAGCGCCTCGCAAGACGTCGCGCAAAACGAAGGTGGCGCAGCAGCCGTCGAGCGAAACTCCGGCTGAGCCCAAGACGCAGAAAGTTTCTATTCAAGAAGTTGAGTCTCCTGTCTACGAGACGCCTGAAATAAAGACAAGTGTCAAAGCAAACTCCGTTATGACGCAAGTCTCGGAACCGACTGTGACTTTGTCCGAGCCGGTGGCTTGCATTGAAACTAAACAGCCGGTCGATGCGCCGGCAGTCTCCGCTCAAAGCGAACGGGGGGCTGTCGAGACGCCGACTGCGATGACTCAGGAGCCTGTTTCGGTGCCTTCTGCGACGGAATCGTCGGTAAAGCGGGAAACCAAGCAAGCACAGTCTGATCAAGAACTGTCTGTGCCCGTAAGAGAAGACCAAGCCGAAATACCGGCGGCCAGGGCTCAGCAAGAAAAAGCTCCGCAAGAGCAGGCAAAAGATTCTGAACAAGTCGTGCAGCCGCTCGAAAAGACCGAGAAAAAGGAGCAGGCGAGCGCGTCGAAATCGGACCAGGCTCGGGACGAAACACACGCCGAGAAGTCTTTGTCGGAATCGGACGAAACCGATGCTGTTGATTCCAAGACCAAAGAAACGACTGAAAACCCGCTGCTGCCGCAGATATGCAAGAGCCTCTGGGCCAAGCTGGCGGTGGTGCTCGTCGTCGTGGCGCTGTGCTGCACATTGCCGTACTGGTGGTACTTCAAACGCTCGGTCGATTTGCCCGAAGGCGTCAGTTACGTTGATGTGACGGTCCCAACGGGAGCTTCAGGTCGCGCAATTGCCAACCGCATTGCGCAGGCGGGCATCGGCGTTTCGCCCGATACGCTAATCGGTCTGTTGCGCGTGCAGGGAACGGCGCTCTCGATTCATGCCGGTCGCTATCGTTTTACGCCGGGGATGACACTTGCGGACATTGTTGACAAACTGCAACGATCGGATGTGGAGAAGTTTTCCTTCCGCATAGCCGACGGCATACCGCTGTGGGAACTGAGAAAGGCGGTGACGGCGCTGCCCGACATCGAAATCAAGACGACCGGCATGTCGGACATGCAGTTGCGATCGGTGCTGGGCATACAGGAGCCCCACTTGGAAGGCGTGTTTGCGCCCGAAACCTACAGCTTTCGTACGGGGTTGACCGACATCGACGTGTACCGCGCGGCTTATCGTGAACAGATGCGCATTCTCAATGATGAGTGGGAGAAGAAAAGCCCGCTTGCTGCGGTCAAAACCAAGTACGAAGCTCTGATCTTGGCAAGCATCATCGAAAAGGAAACGTCAATGCGCGCTGACCGGGCGCTTGTGAGTTCAGTGTTCAACAACCGTTTGCGCCTGCGCATGCCGCTGCAGACCGATCCCACGATCATTTACGGCATCGGCGAGAGCTTTGACGGCAACCTTAAGCGACGCGACTTGCAGCAGCCGGGGCCCTACAATACCTACCTCAATGCGGGACTGCCTCCGACGCCCATTTCGATGCCTTCGGCGGCATCCATTCATGCCGCTTTGAATCCGCAGGACACGAAGTTCTTGTATTTTGTGGCGCGCGGAGACGGCACGACGCATTTTTCCAAGACGCTGACGGAACACAACCGCGCGGTCGAAAAATATCAAAAAGCGCCGGCTCGCAAGGCCCGCGCCTTACAAAAGCGTCAGAAAGACGCACGATGAGACATCATGGTACGAGGAAAATTCATCACTTTTGAAGGAATCGACGGCGCGGGGAAAACCACCCAGATTGAGGCGTTGCATCGCTTTCTGCTTGATCACGGCATCGAAGTCGTCCGTACCCGCGAACCAGGCGGTACGCCGCTTGGCGAAAAGATCCGAGCTATGCTGCTAAACGATGAAATGGACGTGACGGCCGAGACGTTGCTCTTTTTTGCCTCGCGCGCACAGCATATCCGCGACGTGATTCTTCCTGCGCTTGAGCGTGGCGCCTGGGTGCTCTCCGATCGCTTTACGGATGCCACCTACGCATATCAGGTGGGCGCCAAGGGTTATGACGCCGAGTACGTTTTGCAGCTGGAAGCCATCGTTCAAAAGGGGTTTCAGCCCAACAAAACGGTGCTTTTCGATTTGGATCCACAGACAGCGGCTCGCCGTCTGGCGCTTTCGCGCACGGCCGATCGCTTCGAGACGCAGGACTGCGACTTCTTCACGCGTGTGCGCAAAGCCTATCTGGCCCGCGCCGCAGCTTCTCCGGAGCGCTTCTTTGTTCTGGATGCGGGGCAAACGCCGGAGGCGATCACCGCTCAGCTTCTTGATGAAGCAAAAGGATGGCTTTAATGTCTATCAAGCTTTATCCCTGGCAGGATGCGCTTGAAAAGGCGCTGCTCGACCTAAGGGACAGATTGCCCAACGGGCTTCTTGTCTACGGTCCCCGCGGAGCGGGAATTTTTGATCTGGTGCAGGCCTTTGCAAAGTCGCTTTTATGCACGCAGCCAGCCGCCGACGGCACGCCCTGCGGACGTTGCCACGGCTGTCATCTGGTTCGTGCAGGAACACACCCCGACATTCGCTACGTGGTAAGCGAAGCCGAAAGTCTGCCGAGAGAAATTCCGTTTGTGCCGCCCGATACTGCCGCGAGCGATCGTAAGACTGTCTATCGCGAAATCTTGATTCACCAAACGCGAGCGCTCACTGATTTCTTAAATCTCAAGAGTCATGAAGGCGGCGTTCGCATCGTTCTGGTTTATCCGGCCGATCGAATTCGTGCCGAAGCCGCCGCCTCGCTTTTAAAGAGCCTTGAGGAGCCGCCGGAAAACACCGTCTTCATGCTCGTTGCCGATGAAATTGACCGCGTACTGCCGACGATTCGTTCCCGCTGCCGTCTGATTCGCGCCGGAGCACCCACTCGCGAGCAGGCGCTCGAATGGCTTAAGAGTCAGGGTGTGCAGGAAGCAGAACGCAAGTTGACCGAAGCCGGTGGAATGCCGCTTGCTGTGTTTGACGAAGACGCTCGCTTTCGGCTTGCCGATGAGACGCGTGAACGTTTTCTGGCCTATCTGAGACTTGGTCATGCGGCGCCGCCCGCGCAGGCTCTTTCTGTAGCAGACAAGGACGTGACGCTTTCGGCCGCTGCGCTTTTCCTGTCACGCTGGGGCTGGGATTTGGCAAGTGCCAAAGTGGGTTGTGAGCCACAGTACTTCCCTGAATTTGCAGAAGAAATTAAGACTATCGCACAGGCGGCCAATCCGACGGGACTCTATACTTGGATCAATTCGGTTCGGGACATCCGACGTGTTTCCGAGCATCCGCTCAATGCCAAGACAATGATTGAAGCGCTTCTGATTTCCTACGCGCGCAATATTTGAGATATACGATACGAATGACCACGCAAAAATCAAAAACAACGGTTGCCACGTTCGGCGCCATGAAGGCTGAAGGCAAACGCATTTCGATGCTCACGTGCTACGACTACACCACGGCGCGTCTGATTGAAGAAAGTTCGGTCAATGCGATTCTCGTGGGCGACAGCCTCGGCAATGTCATGCTGGGCTATCCGGATACGCTTGCCGTTACAGTCGAGGACATGATCACCTACGGTGCAGCCGTTGTGCGCGGCGTGAAAAATACGATGGTCGTGGTTGATATGCCTTTTATGAGCTATCAGGTCACGATCGAAGAGGCCGTGCGCAATGCGGGGCGTATTCTCAAAGAAACGCATTGCAATGCCGTTAAGCTCGAAGGTGGCCAATCCATCCGCGAAACAATCGCAAGGATTGTGGCGGCAGGTATTCCCGTGATGGGACATGTCGGCATGACGCCGCAGTCGGTCATGCAGTACGGCGGTTTTAAGGTTCAGGGCAGGGGCGATGAAGCGGCCGAACGAGTCTTTCAGGACGCACTGGCCGTGCAGGAAGCAGGTGCTTTTGCGGTTGTACTCGAATGCGTGCCTGCGGGACTTGCGTCCGAAATCACGCAAACGCTGCATATCCCGACGATCGGCATCGGTGCGGGCGTGGACTGCGATGGGCAGGTGCTCGTGACGCAGGATATGCTGGGTCAGTACTGCGACTACGGTCCGAAGTTTGTTCGCCGTTTTGCGCAGGTGGGTGATACGATGCGCGCAGCATTCAATGCCTACGATGAAGCCGTCAAAGGCGGAGAGTTTCCGTCGGAAAAAGAGACTTTTTCCTGAAGATAACCGCTTCTGATAATAATTGCTGCTAAAGATAATTTAAATCCGCTGAATCGGATCAAAAAATGGAACTTATGATTTTGTCCAAGCCTGCTCAGGTGCAGGCGCAAGTGCTCGCTTGGAAGCGACAGGGATTGACGATCGGTCTGGTGCCGACGATGGGATATTTACATGAAGGTCATGCAAGTCTGATTCGTCGGGCTGCAGCCGAATGTGACCGTGTGGTGGTGTCGGTATTCGTCAATCCCACGCAGTTCGGCCCGAACGAAGATCTGGAATCCTATCCGCGCGACATTGATCACGATACGGCTCTTATCAAAGAGTGCGGCGGAAATCTGGTTTTTGCTCCGCAACCGGCAGATATGTACGGCGAAGGAACCCGCACATGGGTAACGGTCGAGGGACTCACCAAGGAACTTTGCGGACGTAGCCGTCCGATTCACTTCCGCGGCGTGGCGACCGTGGTCTGCAAGCTGATGAATATTGCGCAACCCGACCGCGCTTATTTTGGACAGAAGGACGCGCAGCAGCTTGCCGTAATCCGGCAGATGGTTTTGGACCTCAACATGCCCGTGCAGGTCGTCGGTTGCCCGATCTTACGCGAGGCCGATGGACTGGCGAAGTCAAGCCGCAATACGTATTTGAATGAGCAGGAACGCGTTGCCGCGCTGGTGCTCTCCCGCTCGCTTGCCGAAGGTCGCAAGCTGCTTGAAGACGGATCAACCGACGCGGATCAGGTGATGGCCCGCATTGAGGAAGTTATCAAAAGCGAACCCTTGGCCCGCATTGACTATGTTCAGGCGGTAAACGCCGACACGATCGAACCGGTGCATAAGGTTGAGGGTACGGTGCTGTTTGCCATTGCCGTTTATATCGGCAAGACGCGCTTGATTGACAATTTCTACTGGACTGCCGAAGAAAGCCATGCAAATTGAGATGCTCAAGGCGAAAATTCATCGCGCCACCGTCACGCAGGCCGAACTCAACTACGTCGGATCGATTACCATCGACAGCGATCTTCTGAAGGCAAGCGGCATTTGTGAGTACGAAAAAGTTGACATCGTCAACATCAACAACGGCGAGCGATTTGCGACATATACCATTGCCGGTGAAGCCGGCAGCGGTGTCATTTGCCTCAACGGCGCTGCCGCTCGCTGCGCCTGTACGGGCGACAAAGTGATCATCATGAGTTACTGCACGTTGACTCCTGAAGAAGCTCGTGAGCACAAGCCGACGGTGCTTTTTGTTGATGAGCAAAACAAATTGGCTCGACTTGCTCATTATGAAAAACACGGATGTCTGGAAAACTAAACCGGTAATCCCGCCTAAAATGGAGCACCCTGCAGACGAACTGCAGATTGTTGTGAATTTGTCAGACCAAGCACTTCTCTTTCAGAGGGCCCAGTAAAAATGTCGAAGTCGCACCTGCTTCCGATTTTTTCGCCGCTTCCCGTGTGTTTCCAAAAAGGGGAGGGCGTATGGCTCACCGACACGCAAGGCAACGTCTATCTTGACGGCTTTGCGGGAATCGCCGTTAATGCCGTGGGGCACAATCATCCCCGATTGGTATCGGCGCTTCAAAAGCAGGTGTCCGAGCTGATTCATGTCTCGAACTATTTCCGCATTGACCTGCAGGAAGAGGTTGCCGCCAAGCTCTGCGAAAAAAGCGGCCTGCGCGGTTGCTTCTTCTGCAATTCCGGCCTGGAGGCCAATGAAGCCGCCATCAAGCTTGCACGCAAATACGGGCATCTCAAGGGCTTCAACGAGCCCAAGATCATTGTGTTTGACCATGCGTTCCACGGTCGTTCGATCGCGACGCTCTCGGCAACGGGCAACCCCAACGTGCGCCGAGACTTTGCGCCGTATCTGCCGGACTTTATCCGTGTGCCCGCAGGCGACATCGAGATGATTGAAAAACTGGCGACCACGACGCCGGGTATCTGTGCCGTCATGTTTGAACCCGTGCAGGGCGAAGGCGGCATTATTCCGATTCCGGATGAAACGATGCGTGCTATTCGCGAGCTTTGCGATCGCCACGATTGGCTGATGATTCTTGATGAAGTGCAAAGCGGTATCGGCCGCACGGGCAAATGGTTTGCATATCAGCATTCCGGCATCGTTCCGGATGTGATGACGCTAGCCAAGGCCCTGGGCGGTGGCGTTCCCGTGGGTGCTCTCGTCTGCGGCGAAAAGGCATACGGAGTGTTTGCCCCGGGCAATCACGGCTCGACCTTCGGCGGCAATCCGCTGGCAATGCGCGCTGCGACGACGGTGCTTCAGATCATCGAAGATGAGCGGCTGGTGAGCAATGCCGAAAAGATGGGGCAGTACTTGCAGGAAGGGTTCCGCAAGGCACTGAAGGGTGTGCCCGGCTTTGTTGAAGTGCGCGGCCGTGGCCTGATGATCGGTATTGCCCTCGATCGTCCGGCTCATCAGTGTTTGGCCATCGGCTTGAAGCACCGTGTACTTTTCTCAGTGACCGCAGGAAACATCATCCGCATCGTGCCTGCGTTGAATATCGCACGACGCGAAGCTGACGAGCTCATCGAGCGTGTCACCGCTGTCGTGAAGGAATTCACCGCCGCTACCGCCAAGTAATGAGAGACAGCGATGGATAACGAAAAATTCAAGAAAATTTTGGAAATTGTGGTGCGTGTTGCCGGAGCAGCCGTGCTGATCTACTTCCTCTACAACATCATTCTCACACAGCACGAATATTTCAGCTGACTTTAGGTGAGAGCGGCCGCTGGCAGAAATGTCGGCGGCTTTGTTTTGTTGGCACAGTTTCAAAACGCTGAGTTTGGACGCCCGCAAGCCCCGGCTGGAAACGGTGCGCAATCGTGATAGGCTGAACCGCTGCCGTCTTCGGCTCAGGCGTCCATGACGAGGCCGCAACGGTACGGAAATATCTATTGGACAAAGGCTACGCCAGTCTTGAATAGGACTCAGAAAGAGGCTTGGGCCTGAAATCTCTGACTAGGGAGGTTTGCGCCAAAAAAAGGCGAAGTGAAAGAGTAAATCGAATTGGCGGAAGTGGTGAGATTCGAACTCACGAACGGGGTTAACCGTCGCCGGTTTTCAAGACCGGTGCATTCAACCACTCTGCCACACTTCCGTTTTGAGAGAGTGGCGATATTAGCAAATATCTGGCTCATAAGAAAATTTTGCGTTGCAAAAGTTTGTTTGCAAAAGTCGGCGATTGCCGCAAAATAAGCCGAGCGAATCATTGACATCCCCTTTGTTTGGTGTTGTGATTAACAGATCAGCCTAAAAACGGCAAGGAAAATGCCTTGCATCAGAAAAATTCAACCGGAGGGGAGCTCATGAGCGATAAAGATAAGAAGAAGGATCAAGCCGAAGGCGGCAAGAACTCCAAAGACAACAAGCAGGCTCCGACCTTAAATGACACTTTGGAGAAGGTGTTTCGCGACGTCGCGCTGATTGACCCTAAGGAAAATGTTGAGGGCGTTATCAAGGAGATCCTGCGCCAGGTGCGTGCGATGAAGACCGAGCTTACGGCCGAGGAGATGGCGCAACTTGTTTTTGAAAACATGCAGCCGAGCTCTCGTGATCATATGCTGGCGGGGTTACTCACCGACATCTTTGCGAAGTACGGCGAAATGAAGACGCGCCACACCAGGAATATGGATGAGCTTTCGCCTGACATCAGCAAGGGCGTCTTTCCCTATCTTCACAACTACGATGACGCGCTTTATAAGGAAGAGCTGTACGCTCTGCAGGTTGAGTTGCTCAAGATGCAACGCTACGTCAAGGATGCCGGTCTAAAGATCGCCGTGATCTTTGAAGGCCGTGACGCAGCCGGTAAGGGAAGTACGATTTCTCGCTTTACGCAGAACATCAATCCTCGCGGCGCACGCGTGGTCGCTCTTCCCAAACCCACGGACGCTCAGGCCGGTCAGTGGTATTTCCAGCGTTATGTCGCGCAGCTTCCGAGTCCCGGTGAAGTGGTCTTCTTCGACCGCTCGTGGTACAACCGCGCCGTTGTGGAACCGGTGATGGGGTTCTGCCGTCCCGAACAGACGCAGCTTTTTTTGAACGAAGTGCCGGCCTTTGAGCGCAGCCTTGTTGAGCACGGCATTCATCTCACGAAGTTCTGGCTGGACGTGAGCCGCGATGAGCAAAAGCGCCGATTCAAGCAGCGCCGCGTTGATCCGGTTCGCCGCTGGAAGCTTTCTCCGGTGGATATTGCTTCGCTGGATCGCTGGGACGACTACACGGCTGCCATCGAAGAGATGTTCCGCAAAACCGAGTCGCCTGTTGCTCCTTGGACGATCATTCGCAGCGACGACAAGCGTCGAGCTCGCCTCAATGCGATTCGAGTGTTTCTGCACAGCATCGAATATGCCGAAAAAGACGAAGAACAGATTGGACCGGTGGATGGCCTGATCGTAAAGTCGGTGCCCGAATACTTGCGTGGTTATCGTATGGGGCCTGCCATCTGACAGCGCAATTGACGCGCAACGGCTGCCGGAAGGTAGGCTACACAAAGGTTCGTTAATGAAACTTTATTAGAGCCTGCTTTTTCTGCAGCCGTTTTTTCTTGCTGTAAAGAAATTTGACCCAACATACTGATCTTAAAAGAAATTAAATTTTATAAAGGGTCATGAACAGTTTGTTAGATTTTAGACTTTGATGTTACGAGAAAAGGCCTTTGATTTTGACGATGAAGCTTTCGGATTCGTACGGGCCGTACTCGTAGGACAGAAAATCGTAACCTTGCGAGACGATGGCCTGTCGCAAGGTGGCCTTGTCGATGACGCCTTCGGATACGATGACGACCTGACGAGTCTTGCGGTTTGCACGGATTGTTTTTGCATCAGGTACCACCGATCGAACAGCCTCGTTGATATGCGCTTCGCACATCTGACAGGACATGCCACCTACGCCGATAATGGTTTTGATCACGTTGAGTTCCTTTGGTTAATAATTTCAAAGCAGAATGATAACCATTCTTATTACGCTTGTCTTGACTAGGCTCGATATTGTGTCAACTGAGGTGCACACATAGAATGTCCGCCGGTATTTCATCTCTCAGCAAAAGCATCGGCATGATTTCTTCTCGAGACTTCTTATGCGGTAAGTCCGCAGCCATTTTCGATTTTGACGGCACGCTAGGCGACACGATCAACCTTTGGAATAAGGTGGATGTGGAATTGGCGACGGAACTCGGATGTCCGGGACTTGATTTGCACGAGTGTCACGCATTTCGTGAAGCTGCATTGAGGCGGTACAAGAACCAAGAGAATCCTTACCGTTGTTATTGCGGCGACTTTGCCAAGAGAATCGGCTGCTCACTTTCGGCTGAAGAGGTGCATGCGCGCCGCTATCGAATTTCGCGCCGCATGCTGCGGGAGGATGTGCGTTTGCGTGAGGGCGCAGCAGCTGCGCTAAAGCGCATCAAGAGTCTTGGTTTGAGAATGGCGGTAGCGACGACCACGCGCCGCACCAACATCGAAATCTACTGCCGACAAAATCAGAACATCCTCGACGAGATTCATCTTGACGAAGTGTTCGAACACTTTGTATGCGCCGAGGACGTGCGCAACATCAAGCCCGATCCCGAGTGCTATCTCAAGGCGATTGACTATCTGGGACTGCCCGCTGAAGCGATCTTTGCTGTGGAGGACACGCTCTCCGGGGTGGAGGCGGCAGTACGAGCAGGCCTTGTCTGCATCGGCATCCGAGAGGAGAACTCGGTGCCGGATGCAGAAGAGATCAAAGCCAGGACGGCGCTCTATTTTGACGATTACGCCGCGTTTCTCGCTTGGCTCGGTTAGGCGGAGTGCTTTTGCGGCTCAAAGCCTTCCTGATTGGTGCGGTTCGTGTTGGCGTCTTTAGGAACGACGTGAAGCTTTCCTGAGGCCTTGAGTTGATGCGCCCGCGTCATGAAGAGTTTTAGACGGTTGGAGACATTGCTCTCGGCCGTGCCGCCTTCAAAGTCGATGCCGATCAGGTTGGCCTTGGGGTAGCGCGCTCGAAGAGCCGACATTACGCCTCGGCCGGTGATGTGATTGGGAAGACATCCGAACGGCTGCAGACAGACGACGTTGTCCGTACCGGTTGCGAGGAACTCAGCCATTTCAGCGGCCAGAAGCCATCCTTCACCGGCTTGCTGTCCCGGCGAAACCATGCCCTCGACGCGCTTGAGGTAAGCATTCAAGGGAGGCATATGACCGAGCGGGTTACCTTCGCCCATAGCCGCTTGCGCTACGGAACGCAGTTTTTCCAGGTATCCCAACAGGAATGAGCTGACGATGGCGCGCAGTTTGGAGCCTTCGGTATGCTGACTCTGCCAGATGGGGTCGGCCAAGCAGTATAGGAAGAATGTGGCCAGGTCGGGCAGCATGGGTTCGGCACCGGCTTCGCGCAGACGATCGGCTGTCGCAAGATTGGCCTTGGGATGGTACTGCAGAAGAATTTCGCCGACGATGCCGACTTTTGGCCGTTGTTTGCCGTCAAGTTCAACGGCGTTAAAGACGTTAACGATTTCTCGGACAGCGTCGTCAAACTCCTCGAGCTTGCCTGTGGCAGCCGCTTTGGCAGCCGTGGGCGTTGCCAGTTTAAGCGCGATGTCTGCACTGCCTTTGACGACTTCTCCGGCCTGCGCATGCAGGTACAGGCGTTGCAATACGTCGCCGAGCACGATCGCCATGGAAAGACGCTTGAGCCCCTTGAGTCCCAGTTTGAGGTGAGCGTGGCCGGTAAGGGCTCGGCCCGAAAGTGTAAGCACCGGAAGATTCGGGAAGCCCTTGTCGCGCAAGGCCCAGTCAAGCAGCGTCGGATAGTTGGTAGCGCGGCACGGTCCGCATGTTTGGCTAAAAAGAATCGCGCTTTTTTCAGGGACGAAATCTTCGGCTTCAGTGGCTTCGAGAAGCTGACCGATCGTGACGATGGCCGGGTAACAGGCATCGTTGTTGACGTAGCGCAGGCCCAGCGTGACAGCATGATCGGACACGGTCGGCAGAAGCTTCATCGTGTAGCCGAAGTCCTTGAGAACATGCACCAGAAGCGGAAAATGGATCGGTGCCATCTGCGGAACGTAAAGCGTGCGGGCGCGCAATTGCTGAGGAGTGAGAGACTGTCCTCGTTGCTGAGCGGTCGCAAGCTGTTCGACTTCGGTGGGAGCGGGTTTGAAGAAGCGCGAGAAGAATCTGATCGGAGACTCCTTGACATGAACCTTCGGTTCGACGAAGTCGGGCAGCTCGTCAATCGACTGTGGCGCAGCCTCGAGGCCGTGCACGGCAAAGAGTGAGCGCAGACGGATGCGGGCAGCGCCCAGCGTATCTGTCTCGTCAATCTTTAGCATCGTGTAGAGCAGCTTATTCTTGTGCGCGATGCGCTTCATCTGTTCGCTTGTGATGGCATCGATGCCGCAACCGAAACTCACCAACTGCACGAGTTCGGTGTCGGGGCGAGAGGCGATGGCTTCAAACGACCGATAGAGTCGGCCGTGGAAAGCCCATTGATTGACGACGTCGAGCGTGTCGCGCTTGTCGGGCAGATCATGGGCGATGAAGCTCACGGCGTCTTCGGTGAGCACGTGTGCGCCCATCGATTCGATCAAAGTCGGGATGCCGTGATGAATGTAGCTGTCGAGGTGATAGGGATGACCGGCGAGCACAACGACAAAGCCGGGCGCATTCCAGATTTCAAGCGCCTTGGCTTTGATGTCATGACGATAAGCTTTCAGCGCGGCAGAGGCTTTTTCGCAGGCTCTTAAAACGTCTTTGTGCTTGAGTTGCGGGAACGCTTCACACAGAGCGCGCGCGACGGTTGAAAACTTTTCGATCGATACAAAGGGCGTCAGGATGCGAGTCTTGGGGGCCGCCGTTTCGAGTGCCAGACGCAGAGCCTCAGGGTAGCCGCCGACGACGGGGCAGGCATAAGAGTCTTCAGCTTCGGCAATGAGTTTTTCTTCCTTGGGAATGCAGGGGAACCAAATGTTCCGCACGCCTTTTTCGGCAAGCGACAGTGCATGACCGTGCGCGATCTTGGCGGGCAGGCACAGCGACTGGGAGGGCACGGTGTCCGAGCCCTTGGCCATGATGGCGGCGGTCGTCGGATCGGACAGAACGACGCGGAAACCGAGTTCGGTGAAAAGGGCGTGCCAATACGGATAGTGCTCCCAGGTATTGAGCACGCGCATAATGCCGATCTCGCCCATGGGGGCAGACTCAAAGGGAAGCACTTCGCCGCTAAAGAGACGCTCGATTTTCCAATCAACAAAGCCCTTATGCTTTTTCTTGCCGATTCCGAGACTCTTCAGACCGAATTCGCATCGATTGCCGCTCACAAATTTGTTGCCTGAGGCAAAGCGATGCAAGGTGAGGGCGCAGCTGTTTGAGCAGCCGCGGCAGCGAAACTCGCGCTTGACGATGTCTGAGGTGTCGAACAGTTCTGCCGAAGGTTCCCACACCGGTGTCTGTTCGTTTGTTCGCTCGCGGGCCAGAAGCGCTGCACCGTAGGCGCCCATCAGCCCCGAGAGCTGTGGACGAATCACCTGCAGACCGGTGTACTTTTCAAAGGCGCGTAGCACGCCATCGTTTAAAAACGTGCCGCCCTGAACAACAACCTTGTCTCCGAGGTCTTCGGGAGAGGAGATGCGTAGCACCTTTTCGAGCGCATTGCGAACGACCGAAATGCATAGGCCGGCGGCGATGTCTTCTGAGCTTGCTCCGTCGCGCTGTGCCTCACGCACTTTGGAATTCATAAAGACGGTGCAACGAGACCCTAAATCGACCGGATGTTCGGAGCGAAGCGCCGCCTGAACGAATTCGGGCAAAGTAAGTCCCAGTTGCTTGGAAAAGCTCTCGAGGAAGGCGCCGCACCCAGATGAACAGGCTTCGTTGAGCGCCACGGACGTGATGAGACCGTTTTCGACCTTCAGGCACTTCATGTCCTGACCGCCGATGTCGATTACGAAGGTCACGTCAGGAATAAAGGAACTGGCCGCTTTTTGATGCGCAAGCGTTTCGACTTCTGTCATCGAAGAGCCCAAAGCGGCTGCTGCCAGATCGGCACCGTACCCGGTGGTCAGGACCGAGCGGATGCGTGCAGCGGCAGGCAGCGACTCCGTGAGTTTCTTCACACGCGGCATGAGCTGCTGAAGTGGAGCGCCCTGATTGCCTTCATACCAGGTGCAGCAGATTTCTCCGTCCGAGGTGATCAGGACGCCCTTTGCAGTGGTGCTCCCAAGGTCGATGCCCAAGAAAAGGTCGCCGCTTGCCTGAGAAAGATCAATTGTGGGAATGCGGGCTTTTGCGTGACGATCAAGAAACGCGCGGCGCTCGTCCTCGTTGTCAAAAAGCGGTTTTGGTCCGGTGCGTTTGTCCAGGTTGACGGCTTCTCGACCGACGGCATCGATCAGGTTTTCTAGCGTCCAGAGGCGTTCATCGGCGTGAGAGCCCTGAGTTGAACTTTCCAGTGCGGCACCGTGCGCAACGGCGTACTGTGCGTCGGAAAAAAGCTCCAGCTTCACGGAATTGCGGGCAAGGCGCCGGGCAAAGGCTGCACGCAGTTCGCTCAAAAAGGAGAGCGGACCGCCCAAAAGCGCCACGCGTCCCCGCAGAGGACGACCGCATGACAAGCCGCCCACGGCTTGTTCGGCAACGGCGTCGAAAACGGAACGGGCGATTTCGGACTTGGGGATGCCCGAGTTCAGAAGACCGACCACGTCAGTTTTGGCAAACACGCCGCAGCGGGAAGCAATCGGGTGAGAGGTGGCGGCTTTGCCAGCCAGGCAGTTGAGTTCGTCCAGAGGCAGTCCCAAAGCGGCCGACATTTGATCCAAGAACGCGCCGGTTCCGCCCGCGCATGCTTCGTTCATGCGCAGTTCCTGACTGCCCGTCAAATAGAGAATCTTTGCGTCTTCTCCGCCAAGCTCAATGGCTGCGTCCACCGGATGGCCTTCAGTGTCTTCTGCGGCGGCATTCTGGAGGTATTGAGCGGCGGCAATCACTTCCTGCACGAAGCCGATGCCGAGACGTTCGCTCAGAGAAAGGGCGCCGGAGCCGGTCAGGCGAACCCGTGTGCTCAAATGCGGATAGGCGCGCACCAGATCCTGCAGAAGAGAAATAAGCGTGGGAGTCACGGCACTTGCGTGACGCTGGTAGGCGTGTGCCAGGACGGAGCCGTCGGGACTGAGCAGGACGTACTTGACGGTAGTACTGCCCAGGTCAATACCCAGGCTAAATGTTTCTGAGGAGCCTTCAGGAATATCCGTTGTCATTACAAAACCGATGCAGACAAAACGCTGTCAAAAAGCAGACAAATCCGAGCCTAACAGTTTCGAAAAGCAACGGGGGAACACCTAAAAACTAGGGGAATCCCGCAATGCAATCTCAGCGCTCGCACCTACCGCTTGTCAAAAAAAGGTTAACTCAAATCCAATGCGTTTGCTGCGAGAACAACTTAAATTACGGTTTAATTTTCGGATTTTGAAATTTGCACTTTTGTCGATACGGAGGAACTAAACAGCGGAAAAGAATTGGGAAAAGAAAAACGCACCCGAGGAGCGATCGGATGCGTTTTCTTGTCTAAATGGCTAAACCGCTGACCTGAGGGAATCAGGCGTTTTAGCGTAGGAGCCTTTCGGCTCAGTGCCTAGAGAATTAGGCGAGCGCCTTGATGGCAGCAGACAGGCGGCTCTTGTGACGAGCAGCAGCGTTCGTGTGAAGAACGCCCTTGCGGCACATGGAGTCGATCACGCTCTGGGCGTTCTTGAAAGCTTCCTGAGCAGCGGCCTTATCGCCGGCGAGGATGAACTTGCGAACGCGCTTGATAGCGGTACGGTACTGGCTGCGCTGAGCAGAGAGGTGCTGATTGCGGGCAAGGGCCTGACGGGCGCGCTTGCGGGCTTGGTTGGTATTGGCCATTTAGTTTTGAATTCCTGAAAGTGGATGCCGCGGTTTTCGGATTCTCGTCAACGAGCGCAAGCCTGTGCTTTTGCTTTCCAGACGAGCCCGTTTGCAGCTCGGCATCTGGCCGAAATCGGCCGGGTCTAAGTTTTACTACAATGTTGCTTTCTGCGCTTCGAATGACTCGCCGCTGCAACTCTGCGTCGAATTCGCCCGAAAGCAGAAAACGCGGCATTGTATCAAATCAGAAAGACCGATACAAGCACTTGAGCATGGAAAAATTTCTTTTGCAAAGAAAGGCCTAGCCGCCGCGCAGTAATCTCAACTTTTTGTCTGACTCACCGCTTCTCATGTCTTTACTCAAGTCGGCGGCCACGGTTTCCGTCTTCACGCTGTTGTCGCGCATCACCGGTCTGATCCGCGATATGCTGATCGCGCGTTATTTCGGCGTTTCGGCTGCAACCGACGCTTTTTACGTCGCTTTCCGGATCCCGAACATGCTGCGCCGCCTGTTCGCAGAAGGAGCTTTCAGTCAGGCGTTTGTACCGATGCTCTCGCAGGTAAAGGAGCAACAGCCCGAAGATGAGCAGAAGACTTTCATCAGCGATGTGTTTTCGCTTTTGGGGTGCGCCGTTTTTCTCGCAAGTCTGCTTGGCATCGCCTTTGCTCCGGTGGTGGTTTGGCTCATCGCCTCTGGCTTTAAGAACACACCGGAAACGTTTGATCTGGCCGTCTTTCTGACCCGCTGCATGTTTCCCTACATCATTTTCATGAGTCTCGTGTCGTTTGCCGCGGCCGTGCTCAATACCTGGAAACACTTCGCGATTCCGGCCTTTACGCCCGTGCTTCTGAACGTGAGCTTCATCTGCTGCACGCTCTTTTTGATCCAGTATTTTTCCGTTCCGATCTATACGCTCGCATTCGCTGTGATATTGGGGGGCGTCCTGCAGCTGTCCATGCAGTTTTTCGCGTTAAAGCGCATCGGCTGCTTTCCGCGTCTTGCAAGCCCCCGAAAGGCGCTTAAAAACGCCAACGTGCGACAGGTTTTGAAACTGATGGTGCCCGCTGTGGTGGGCGTGAGCGTGGCTCCGATTTCGATTCTGATCAATACCAACATTGCCTCGCATCTGCAAAAGGGGGCCGTGACGTGGCTCAACTATGCCGACCGTCTGATGGAGTTTCCAACGGCGCTTCTCGGTGTGGCGCTCGGTAGCGTGTTGCTGCCGAGTCTTTCGGCCGCGTTTAACCGCGGGGAACTCGAGCGCTACAACCGGCTGCTCGATCGCGGCCTAAAACTTGTTTTTCTGCTGGCCATTCCTGCGGCCGCCGGCCTGGGCTTTCTTGCCGAAGGTCTCGCCGCGGTGCTGTTCCAGGGTAAAAACTTTTCAGCGGTCGACGTGTCGATGACCGCGATCGCCATCGAGGGCTATGCAGTAGGGCTGCTCGGTCTCATCTCGATCAAGATCCTGGCGCCGGCCTTCTATTCTCGCAAGGACATCAAGACGCCGGTCAAAGGCGCCATTGCTTCGCTCATCGTCGTGCAGTGCTGCAACTTTGTGACGGTCCCGGCGTTCGGGCACGCAGGCCTGGCGCTGTCTGTGGGGCTGGGGTCGGTTTTCAATGCGTTGGTGCTCTTTACACTTCTTAAAAAGCGCGGCTGGTACGCACCCGGCAGCGGTTGGCTTGTCTATGTGCTTCGTGTTTTGGCGGCGAGCGTTGCGATGACCGCTTTCCTTCTCTGGGTTCAAACGGGTCTTGACTGGTCGGCCATGCAGGCTCAGTGGCTGTACCGACTAGTTCTAGTGGCGGGTGTCATTCTTGGCGCGGCTGTGACATACTTTGCAGTACTTGCCGTTTTGGGTTGGCGTGCGCGAGAGTTGCGCGGCGCCGACTAGTTATTTCCGCGAAAGAATACAACGACATGATTCCCATATCCGAGGCTTTGCGCAGCCGCTTGCGTGTCATAAAAGCGGACATCACGACGCTTACCGTTGATGCCATTGTCAATTCGGCCGACGCAGATCTCACCGGAGGCGGTGAAGTCGACAAGGCGATTCACAAGGCTGCCGGTCCCGAGCTCCGCAAAGCCTGCCGTACCTATGTGCTTGAGCAAGGCCGTTGCTTTGCCGGTGGCGCATCCCTCACCGAATCCTTCAATTTGCCGTGCCGTTTCGTCATTCATGCCGTGGGACCCACCTGGGTCGGAGGCGGCGACGGCGAAGTGGCGCTTCTGGCTCGCGCCTATGCACGCAGCTTTGAATTGGCTCGTTTACACGGCGCTCATACCATTGCGTTCCCGGCCATTGCAACCGGCCAGTACGGTTTTCCTAAACCTACGGCCGCCGCTGTCGCCCTTACCGTGGCAGTTCAGGTGCTCGAGCTCGAACCCCAGTTTGAATCGGTGACGTTCTGCACCTATGACGACGATACGCGCCAGATCTACGAAGCGCTGATCGAAGAGGGGTACCAGAACTACCTTCATCAGGGCAAACAAAGACCGCCCGCTTAACAAACAAAGTCAAAAAAGGCTGCCGTTGCATGAAAAATCGGCAGCCTTTTTTACGCTCTATACGCTTTAGCAGATGCGCGGTAACGGATCGGAGTTGAGCCAGTCGACAAGGCGTTTGCCGCCGATGGCCGTCCTCATGCTCACGAGCCCGGGCTGCTCGGCTGTCACATGACCGATCACGGCAGCGTTTTCACCGTACTTGCAGGCGCGAATGATGGAGAGTGCCTCTTGGGAGGCATTTTCTTCCACGATCACGATCAGCTTGCCTTCATTGGCGATGTATAAGGGATCAAGTCCCAGGAATTCGCAGGCCGAAGCGACAGCCGGATGAATCGGTACGGCTTCTTCGTCGATTTCAATGCTCACTTGACTTTGCGCGGCAATTTCGTTGAGCGTGGTGGCAAGTCCCCCACGCGTCGGGTCGCGCAGGACATGCACGCGTTCGCCTAAGGCGCTCAAGAGCGCTTCGGTTATTCCGTTTAAGGGCGCTGTGTCGCTTTGTACCTGCGCTTCAAATCCGAGTCCTTCGCGTTGCGAAAGAATCGTGATGCCGTGGTCACCCATCGTGCCCGTCACGAGAACAATGTCGCCGGGCTTTGCCGACCTACCGCTTACACAGGTGCCGGGAATCTTTTCGCCTAGGCCGGACGTCGAAATGAAGAGGCCGTCGCCGTGGCCTTTTTCTACGACTTTCGTGTCGCCCGTGACGATGCTCACGCCGGCTTCAAGAGCGGCTTGCGCCATGGAGTTGACGACGTCGACTAACGTTTTAACGGCCAGACCTTCCTCGATGATGAAGCTTGCGGACAAATACAGGGGTTTGGCGCCGCACACGGCCACGTCGTTGACCGTGCCGCAGACGGCGAGCCGTCCGATGTCGCCACCCGCAAAAAAGAGGGGATGCACGACGTGTGCGTCGCAGCTCATGACGGGCTCTCCCTTGAGCGCCGGCATTACAGCGCCGTCGTGGGCTTGCGCAAGATAGGTGTTGCGAAAGGCCTTGGCAAAGACTTCGTCGATGAGCTGTGCCGTGGCTCTGCCGCCTGCGCCGTACGTCATGTCGATGATGCCGTGCTTGATGTCGATCGGACGGATGTAGTTTTCCTTGGCCATGACTTTGGTGTTCCTTGAAATTTGTTCCGTTATGAAATGCGCCGAGATTCGTAGGAGAAGTAGGCGGCGCAGGCGCCCTCGCTTGAGACCATACAGGCGCCGATCGGATGAATGGGCGTGCAGACGGTGCCGAAGGCCTTGCAGTCGCGCGGCTCTTTTTCGCCGCGTAGAATGGCGCCGCATTCGCAAGCCTTGTTGTCGGGGACGTCGTGTTCAATGAGCCCGAACCGTTTTTCGGCGTCAAAAGCTGCGTAAGCCGGAGAGAGCGCGAGCGCACTTGCGGGCAATCGACCCAAGCCGCGCCAGGCAAAACTGTCGCGCAGCACAAACGTTTCGGAGATGAGAGAGAGCGCGATTCGGTTGCCTTCCGTGGGTACGGCGCGCGAAAACTCGTTTTCCACCTGGGATTTGCCGGCATTGGTTTGCCGTACGAGCATCAGGATGGACAACAGCATATCCAAAGGCTCAAAGCCGCAGATGACAACCGGAATCTTCCACTCGTCGACAAATTTCCGGTAGGGCTCTTCGCCGATGACGGCAGAGACGTGAGCCGGTCCGACGATGCCGTCGATGAAGGGTTTGGCGTCCTTTCCGTGCGAGAGCATGATGTGGCGCATGGCCGCCGGCGTGATGACGTGAGAGCAGACAACCGAGAAGTTTCCGACGTTTTGCGCCCTGGCCGCTTTAAGCACCAATGCCGTGGGCGGTGTGGTGGTTTCAAATCCGATCGCAAAAAAGACCACCTGACGGTCGGGATTTTCTTGCGCAAGCTTGAGTGCATCCGACGGTGAATAGATCATGCGCACGTCGGCCCCCTGCGCCTTGGCCTTAAATAGCGTTTTACCGCCCGAGCCCGGTACGCGCATCATGTCGGCGTAAGTGCAAAGCGTCACGCCCTTGTTTAACGCGAGGTCAAGGGCCATGTCGACACGGCCGATCGGCAGCACGCACACCGGACAGCCAGGTCCGTGAATCATGCGGATATTGGCAGGCAGAAGATCGGTGAGTCCCCAACGCGCCAGCACATGCGTATGGCCACCGCAAAACTCCATGTAGCGGTATTGACGCGCGGGATCGACTTCGGCTCGAATGCGATCGGCCAGTGCAAGGGCTTCATCTTTGTTGCGAAATTCGGCGGTGTACTGCATTGCATAGCCTCCCGAGATCAAGACGCCGCCATGGCGTCGGAACCCAGATTGCCGGCGGTGCGCATCGCCGCAAGCGTTTCCTTTGCTTTTTCCGGATCGATTCGCTGCAGGGCATAGCCTACGTGCACCACCACCCATTCTCCGGGAACGACTTCGGGCGTGAGCGTGACGTCAATTTGTTTTTTGACGCCCGACATTTCAGCGACGGCGAGCGTGCCGTCAAGCGAGATGATTTGTGCGGGTACTGCTAGGCACATGACATTGCTTCCTTTCATTCAATGGGTGGCGGCATCGAGTCGTTGGCGCGCTACGGCGCACTGGCCGAAGCTGATGGCTCCGTCTCCGGGCGGCAATAGGCTCGGCAAGTATGTTCGATACCCCATCTGCCGCAGACGTCGACTGAGGTCCGCGGCGACAAATCGATTGAGAAACGTTCCGCCAGAAAGACATACGGTAGCTCCGGCAGGGAAACATTCGGCTGCGAGCTTCGCCATCCCGGCGCTGAATGCGGCATGAAAGCGCATCGAAATCGCCTGTGGCGTTCGGCCCTCAAGACGCATGGCAAAGAGGCGCTGTAGGAGAGCGGTGACCTGAAGAACATTCAAGCCTGACTCTTGCGTCACAACAAAATCGTCCTCTTCGTAGGAGGCGTCTGCAAAATCGCCGCCTGCGGCTTCCAAGAGCATCGCGGCCTGAGCTTCATCGCTTTGTTCGTCGCAGAGTCCGGCAATAGCGCTTACGGCGTCAAAAAGGCGACCTGCCGAACTCGTTGTCGAGGTCAGACGCGGATTGGAGGCAAGCGACAACATTGCAGCGACGGGGCGCTGCGGCCAAAGAGCGATCGCGGCACGGCGGCACTCGGCCGTGAGGGCGGCGGCAACGGCCATTCGCCATGGTTCCCGAGCGGCGGCGTCGCCTCCTGGAAGGGGTAGGTTTTGCAGGTGCCCCAAACGCTCAAAGGTGCCGTTGCTTCGGCAAAACAGTGCTTCGCATCCCCAGGCACGTCCGTCGGTACCGAGTCCTACGCCGTCGAGCGACAAGCCGTAGACGTCGCCTTCGAGTCCATACTCAAAGGCAACCGCCATCGTGTGGGCGTGGTGATGCTGGACTTCGAACAAGGCAATCTTTCGCTCGGCGGCGATTTCTCTAGCCAGACGCGAAGCGTAAAAATCCGGGTGCAGATCGCAGGCTACGGCTTGTGTCGGATGTGTTTCCAGAATGTCTTCAAAGTGCAGAAGAGCATCCTTGAGCGCATTGCAGGAGGCGACATTTTTGGTGTCGCCGATGTGGGCGGTGACGAACACTTCCTGTCCGCGGCCGAGCGCGGCGGTTGCTTTAAGTGAGGCTCCGGTGGCGGCGATGCCCGTCATGTCGCAATGTGTTTTGACGGCTAGCGGCGTATAGCCGCGTGCGCGGCGAACGAGTCGAGCGGCTCCGTCAACGACGCGCACCACGGAGTCATCGCAACGGCAGACGATCTCGCGATCGTGGGTGAGAATGGCGTCGGCGATGCCGTCGAGGCGCTCGCAAGCTTCTTTCGTGTGAATCACCAAAGGTTCGCCCGAAGGGTTGGCTGAGGTCATCACGAGAGCGTCTTCGGAAGCTGCGTCAAGCCAACGAGGATCCGAGGGAAGTCCCGCCAACGCATGAAAAAGCAACAGATGAACCGGCGTGTAGGCGGTCATGAGCCCGATCTCATTTAGGTCGTCGGCGACATGGATAAACGCATTTCGGCAGCGTTCGGTCTTGCGCGCCAGAACAATGGGCCGAGCAGGCGAGTTCAGAAGTTCGATTTCAATGTCGTTGAAATCACCCCAGAGCCGCGCGCTGGCTGCATTGGTTGTCATCACCGCCAGAGGTTTGGCCTCACGGGCTTTGCGTTGACGCAAGCGGAAGACGGCATTCGCGTTGTGCGCATCGACAGCCAGATGAAATCCGCCCAGACCTTTGACGGCAACGATCTTGCCCTCCTTGATCATCTTTGCGGCGGCTACAACGGGGTCGTTGCAGTCAATGAGGGAGCCCTTCGTGTCGATGAATCTCAATTGCGGACCGCAGACGGGGCAGGCGTTGGGCTGCGCGTGAAAGCGCCGATCGGCGGGATCGTCGTATTCGTGTCGGCAGTCTGAGCACATGGCAAAAGAGGCCATGGAAGTCATGGGACGGTCGTAGGGGATGCTGCGCGTGATCGTAAAGCGAGGACCGCAGTGCGTGCAATTGGTAAAGGCGTAGCGCCAGCGTCGGTTGCCGGGCGTAAACATTTCAATCGCGCAGGCATGGCAGGTGGCGGCGTCGGGTGTCACCATTGTGTGTGCCGTTCCTTGACGGCTTGCCGTGATCACGAAGTCTGTGGACCCGAGCGCAGGGTTCGTTTGTACGAGTTCCACGGAGTCAATCCGTGCGAGCGGCGCCTCGTCGCGTACGGTCTTGCGAAGTTCTTCTTCGAAACGATCGAGAACATCAACGTCGCCTTCGAGTATGGTGCCGACCCCTTCGGCATCGTTCCAGACCTCACCGGTGAGTTTGAGGGCGTGCGCCACGCGCCAGAGCGTCGGCCGAAAGCCCACGCCCTGCACAAGGCCCTTGATCCGGTAGGTGCGCCGCTCCATGGTCATGGCCATCTTGTATTAGAGCTGAGCGATCATCAGGTTGGCCTTAAGCCATGCCCACCACTTTTCCAGCCCTTCACCCGTCGTTGCCGAGACGCGAAGCGAACGGATCGAGGGGTTGACACGACGTGCGTACTCTTCGCACTTGTCCATGTCGAAGTTGACGTAGGGGGCGAGGTCAACCTTGTTGATGATCATCAGGTCTGCTGCAGCAAACATGTCCGGGTACTTGAGCGGCTTGTCGGCGCCTTCGGTCACTGAAATTACCACCACCTTGTGCGCTTCGCCCAAATCAAATTCCGCCGGGCACACCAGATTGCCGACGTTTTCGATCAAGACGAGGCTGTTTTCGACAGGTTCGTGCACGCTCAAAGCCATCTTGACCTGTTCAGCGTCGAGGTGGCAGCCCTTGCCGGTGTTGATCTGAATGGCCGCAGCACCCGTAGCGCGGATGCGGTTGGCGTCATTGTCGGTTTGCTGATCGCCTTCAATGACGAGAATTTCGGGGGAGTCGGCCGGTTTGGCGCGTACTGTGGCGCACAGAAGTTCCGTTTTGCCCGAGCCCGGTGAACTCACGAAATTGAGCGCGAGGATCTTTTTGGCGGCAAATAGAGCGCGGTTTTCATCGGCAATCGCGTTGTTGCGGGCAAGAATGTCCTGCTCAACGCTGACGGTGCGGCTGTGCGTATGCCCGTGAGCGTGATTGTGGTCATGGTCGCCGTGGTCGTGCGTATGTGTCACGACATTGCCGTTTTCATCGATATGCGTATGGCTGTGAGGATTGCCGCAGCCGCAGGTGGTGCACATGGAAAACTCCTTAAAACGATTAAATGGCGTTGCCTATTTAGGTCTCGTCAAAGCCCAGTTCCAGACTGTCGACCTTGAGTTCATGCCCTTTGACGGGCATGAGCTGATAGCCGCCGCACGAGGGACAAGGATCGCCGTGTCGGTGCAGAGCCACGTTTTTGGCACATTTCATGCACCAGGCTTCACCTGCTACCCGATTGATCACGAGTTTGGACTCGTCGGCGAGCGTGCCTCGGGTCACTGAATCCCACGCAAAGAGAAGCGCTTGGATTTCAATGCCCGCGAGCTCGCCGATGCTCACTGTGACGGAAGTCACTTTGGCTTGCGGTTCGTTAACGAGGGTCGACTTAACGGCCGAGAGAATGCCTTCTGCAATGGAGACCTCGTGCATGGCTTTACTCCGTGTCGCTTGTATCGTTGTGGAAGCGAATTTGATAGGGAACGCACGGGTCGATGGCAGTCACGATCCAGGCCGCATCGCGCCGCCACTGATCCTGCGTACTGAACTCAATCATCGAAAGCGCCTGCTCGGCGCAACTGCCGGATGCGAAGTTCCACTCGGTCGGAGCAATAGTCTTGACGCCGGCAATCATGCCGTTTTCAACGATGACACGAACGATCAGGGAGCCGCGGGCGGTTTGTACATGCGCGAGCCCTGTGCGGGGCGCCGTTTGTGCGGCCAGCACGGTCCATTGCGGGGCGCGGCGCACTTTCCAGTAGTTCATGAGATCGATGAGACGCGCGACGAACTGAGCACGAATGCCGCAGCCGTATTGCTCCGCGATTTCATCAAGCAACGGCTGATTTTCGCAGCGACCGAGAGCGCCTGTCTGATGTGCTGTTCCGTTGATGAGTGGACAACTGACAGAAATGTCGCCCGAAACCCATGCTTCAATCGTTTCAAGAGAACAGCGAGGATTGAGCATGGCAACCGAGGTATGCCGGCGGCAAGGCACGGTTTCCCATAGTTGAGCGTACAGGCGGCTAGCGGACGTGGCGCCGTGCATCATCCAGGCTTCGAAGTCGGGCAGGGACTGCAGGGCCTCAAACTGATCGGGCGAAGACCCCGTCACAAAAGTCTGAATGGCCGGACCGATGGCTTCATCGAGACGATCGAAATCAGGTTCTTCTTTGGAGAGTTCCACAGTGGCCAGAGCGCGCAACTGACCGAGGCGGCGCACTTCCTCTGCCGGTTTGATGCCTACGGAAACGCAGGCGTCAAACGCGAGAAAGCGCAAGTGCTCGTTGATGATTTCGTAAACCACCTTGCGGGACCGCTGCGGGATTTCCTTTTGCTGTGCTGCGGCCATTGCGCATTCGAAGGCGGCCAGATGCGCCTGAGGGCACAGGGCGTATAGAGACTCGATGAGCGTTTTTGGCAGCGGCGAGTCGGCCGACTGTCCCGTGATGGCGCGGCTGATCTCGCCTTGGCGCGTCGAGCGCGTTGTGACTTTGGGGCGGGCCGGCGACGTAACGTCAACATCGATGAGGACGGAACCTTCTGTGAAACTCATGCTTTTTCCCCGGAAGTGCCGGGCTCAGGAGCGGTTGCATCCTGCGGCGGTTTGTCGGAAGCGCTCTGTTGGCGCTGTTGGTCCAAATCTACAGCAAGCGGCTGTGTGTATCGTCCGAGAAGTTCTCTTCGGGTGAGCTTTTCTTTGATCGGTTCGGGCTGGGGCTCCTGTGGCGAGAGGATGGGGTTTTCGGGCTCAGCTTGCTCTCGGAGCTCTTCGCGGCCGATCAACAGATTCAGACACGTTTGAGCAAAGGCTTTGGCGCTTGCCATATCCTGGAATTCAAAGACCGGGCTTTTCAGAGAAAGACTGCGGTAATGTCCGAGGATACTGTCGGCGCAGGCAACAAAACGGAAGGTTCCGGCGGCAAGTTCAATTTCTTCGATGCCTCCGGCCGGAACAAAACGCCAGCCCTCTCGCAGGGCGGGGGCAAGAATTGCCATGACAGCCCAGGGCGTGACGACAACGCCAATCCAGGCTTGCGTTTGATCAATGCGGATGCGCACGAACGGTGTGGCGGCAACGGAGAGCTTGGCGTTGACGATCGGAAGCCCCGCCATGCGGGTAGCCAGAATTTCCGTAAAGCCCGCTTCAAAGAAGCGTTGCGGGTCGGATGAGAAAATTTTGAGGTTCGTGCCGGCGTGGCGATTCTTCAGAGCCTGCATGCGCGCTTCAAGCGCCTCGGGATGCTCTTTTTCATAGGCACGCATAGCCGCTTCGCGGTCAAAAGGCTTGGGCCGGCGCAGAAAAGAGACCGGAGCCGGGGCGATGTGCTCAAATCGCGAGCGGTTCTGTTCGGCGCCGTTGGCATCGTTGCGATTCATACACTACTCCGAGGCGTCGTCAACGTCCAAAAACGGAATGAAGACATGCTTTCCGTTACCGCAGTCCGGGCAGGTCCACCAATCAGGCAGATCCTTGAAGGCGGTTCCGGCAGGAGTCTGATTTTCCGGACAGCCTTCCTGAGGATCGTAGACGTACCAGCAGATCTTGCATTGCATCTTGGTGCTGTCGGCGATGCGCGCGTTGCGCTCGGCGTTGAGGCGATCAATGATGTCGAGTCCGGTTGCGATGTCGCTCATGACGCAAAAATCCTTTTCGTTTGCTTTCTAGCCCAGGGCGCCGCGTGCGAGGTCGCGCTCGATCCACTCGATCGTTTCGCGCACGAGCTTGGCGCTGCGCCCCATGTCATCGAGAGAGGCGGGAACTTCGGGCGGAACGTGCGTCACGCACAGACTGTCGAGAAGTACTTTGTGATTGTTGTTGATGATGACCGAGCGCCACAGGCCGCGCACTTTCGTTGAAAAGATGCGGCTTTCGGCAAAGCCCGAAAGCTCGATCGAAACGGGACCTTCGCCGATGCACGTCAAAATGAAGGTGCGGTCGGTGGGCGTGAGCGGCTGGCGCACCATGTCAATCTGGCGCGGCACCGTGTCGGGATCGGTCTTGGAAATGTCGGTTTGCGAGAGTGCGTCGTTGATTTCTCCGAGAATGGCCGGAGCGGCAAAAAGACCGGCCGGAAGTTTTTCCGGGATTTCGATGTGATCGGCCCCGTTCGAGATGGCCGCTTCAATCGATCGCGGCAGCAGAGCGGCAACGAGACTCTTGACTTGTCCGATTTCAAGAAGCCACAGACCGGGGATGGCCGTCTCGCATACTTTGACTTCAGCGTTGTGAAGCGAAATGCGCACTTCGCCCTTGCCGAGAGAATGCAGCAGAAAAGCGGCGCTCTGAGGATCGATTCCGCCAAGGTCGTAAATCCAGTCGGGAGACTTCTGCGTTTCGAAGGCCTGCAGGAATACCTGTTCGAGCTCCTTGAGAACTTTCAACGACAGGTCGGCGGCGCGTCGTTCGGCGCCTCGATCCAGGTCCGGGCCGTCCCAGCCGGTCTTGCGTTTGAACTTTAATTCGATCATGAAGAGATCCTCTCAGAATTGACCTTGGTGGTTAGGCTTCGTGGTCGTTACCGCCCTCGGTACGATCAGTTTTGAACCGGTGCGATGACGAGCGTCTTTTTGTGAGGCTTGGCGCGGGCGGTCAGAATCGCGATGAGTTCGCTCTGGTATTCGCCCCAGGGGCGCAGACCCTCGATGGCGCCCAGCATTTCGCCGCAGCAGTAGACCGCGACGGCCGGCAGTCTGCGGATGCCCAGATGCGTGGCAAGCTCTCTGCCGATGGCGGGCGACGTAAACCAGGCCGCCGCGAGCGTTCCTTCAAATAGCTTTTTGATTTCGGGGGCAAGCACCGCCATATCGAGCGTTTCCTTGAACATGTTGGGATCGTCAACGATGCATAACAGTCCGAGACCGTTCAAGGATTTCAGCAAGTTGACGTCGGCTTTCTCAAGCCACACAAAGTCGCCGGACTTCTTGAGCCGGATAAAGAGCGGATGCTTGTCAGGGTCGATGTGCACGAGCGCTTGCGTGACGGCATTGAGTTTGGTTTTTCCCATAAGAAGCGAAACCCCGACGGTAGAAACAAAGAGCGAAGCGCAACCGGCATAACATGCGATATGAGCTTCGACGGCTACGAACTATTCTCAACGCATTTGGACTCTGATTCAATAATTCAGAAGAATGGTTGGAATTACTTCCCACCTGTTCGAAAGAATTAGTCCTCGAATCAAAAGTGACGTTTTCAAAATAAGTGTCCCGCATATAAGGGTAAACGCCTATATCGTGCCTCTGGTTGATTTTTGATCCTCAAGGCGGTGTGCCTAATTTTTAGGCACTGTAAAAAGCTACTGATTTTTATGAAAAAAATGACTTTCGTTCACAGTAATTCACAAAACGCGTGAATAAGTGAGCAGGGGTGTGGAAAGACTGATGGCTAGGCGTTAATCGTTTGAATTTAAAGGGAAAAATATAAAGGATCAAAATTTCGCTTGACAAGCTCAATCCGGTTTGCTTGACGGAGGACAGGAAAAAATGCCTGAAAAACGGCCCAAACGCGTCGGAAAGCCGACGGCACCTGCATTGTGGATAACTTAACCTGTTAAAGGCTCCAAATCCCTGAAAACTCAGCGGAAATGTCGCGTTTTTGTTAAGGCAGGCTTCAGCCGGCGGCAACGATGTAATGCCACGCTAAAAACGAGGAAAATGACGGACCTCAATGCCGTCGGATTCGCTTTGGAGGAACTTTTTGCGCTACGCTTGCAAGCACTGAGCGGCCGATGGCCGCGGATGTGCGCACACAGAGGTTTGAAAGGAAAAATGACGCAACGAGATCAGGAAATTGCAGAACGACTGGCACTGGTCAAGGGGACGTTGTCGCAGGTTTGTACACGAACGCAAAGTTCGGTTGAACTTGTGGCTGTTTCCAAGACGTTTCCTGCCGAGGCCGTATTGGCGGCAGCTCTGGCTGGACAGAGCATTTTCGGCGAAAACTATGCCCAGGAAGGATGTGCCAAGGTCGACTGGTTCAAAGAAAACCATCCGGAATGCAAGCTTGTGTGGCACTTCATCGGACCGCTTCAGGCCAATAAAACCCGCCCGGTGGCCGAACGTTTCGATTGGGTCGACAGCGTTGATCGTCTGCGTATCGCTAAACGGCTTAACGATCAGCGGCCCGAAGGTTTGCCGCCCCTTAATGTTCTCATTGAAGTCAACATCAGTGCCGAGGAGAGCAAAAGCGGCGTCATGCCCGAGGAGCTCCAAGCCGTGGCAAGCGAAATCGCCAAGCTGCCTCGACTCAAGCTGCGCGGGTTGATGGCCATTCCGGAGCCTGCTGAGGAAGATGAAGCGGTTCGTAGTCCTTTGCGTGCTATGAAGGCTCTGTTTGACGCTCATAAGGACGAATTCGGCTGGGATACGCTCTCGATGGGCATGAGCGCCGATATGGTGCAGGCCGTGGAAGAGGGGGCCACGATGGTTCGTGTTGGAAGGGCCATTTTCGGCGCACGTCACTATCCGGCAAAGGCCTAACGAAAAGCGTTTTCTATGCTCAAAGTCAGTTCGCTTACGAGCACACAAGCAACGCTGGTCGGGCTTTTTGCGCCGATTTGCTGGGGAATGTCCGTGAGCCTTGTGCGAGGCATTGCCGAAGGTTTCGGAATGGCCCAAGGACAGTTTTTCCTATACTGTGTGGCAACAACCTGCGTTTTTTTTATCGTGGGCTTGCCCGACTTTCATCGCATCGACAAGCGATATCTCTATTTCGGCATACCGACGGCCAATCTGAGCTCTCTGACTTTCTGTCTGGCCATCTTCACTTCGAGCGGCGGCGCGCAGACGATGGAAGTAGGTATGGTCAACTATTTGTGGCCGTCACTCACAATTCTCTTTGCCGTGCTCTTTAACGGCGTGCGTACGCGCTGGTGGCTCTATCCGGGACTTCTCGTCGCTTTCGGCGGCATCATCGTGATTCTGAGTGGCGACAAAGGGTTTTCCGTGACCGAATTCGTAGCGCGTTTTGCTGAAAATCCCGTCTCTTATCTGCTGGCACTTGTTGCGGCTGTCACCTGGGCCGGGTACTCGAGTATGACGCGTGCTTGGGGCAAAGGAATCAATCCGTCGACGATTATTTTTGCCGTTGACACGCTCCTGTTTCTCGTTTTGTGGCTTCTTGACATCGGAGCGCAGCCGGTTGCCGCAAGTGCGCATGGCCTCATGAGCGTGATTTTTGGCGGCATCGCTGTCGGCATGGCATATGTCGTCTGGACGCTCGGCATGAGCAAAGGAAACATCACCGTGCTTGCTGCGGCGTCCTACTTCACGCCGGTGCTGTCTTGCGTTTTTGCGACCTTTTGGATAGGTGCCGAGCTGAATTCAAGTTTTTGGATGGGAGTGGTTTTGGTCGTGGTGGGCTCACTTCTGTGTTGGGACGCTACGGGGCGCGGCATGAAGAAGTTTCGTAAGGCCACCTGAACGAAAAGGCCTTCCGCCGAGAAGAGGACGGAAGGCCTTGCCTAATCAAGCGCGAGCTGACTTTAGCTCAGCACGGCGCCCTTCATGCCGGAACTCACCTGCTTGGCGTAACGCGACAGATAACCCGTCGTTACGCGCGGCTGTCGCGGCTGCCACTGTGCGCGGCGGCGTGCGAGTTCTTCATCGGACACATCAACGCTGATCGCGTTGTTCGGAATGTCGATCGTGATGATGTCGCCTTCTTTGATCAGAGCGATCGGACCGCCCACGGCGGCTTCCGGAGAAACGTGGCCGATGGCTGCACCGCGGGTGGCCCCCGAGAAGCGACCGTCGGTGATGAGTGCCACGCAGTGCCCCAAACCGGAGCCCATGATGGCCGAGGTCGGGTTGAGCATTTCGCGCATGCCCGGACCACCCTTGGGACCTTCGTAGCGGATCACGACCACTTCGCCTGCGTTGATCTGACCGCCGTAGATGGCGTTCAAAGCGTCTTCTTCACAGTCGAAAACGCGGGCTTTGCCGCTGTGGGTCATCATTTCGGGAGCAACGGCGGCGCGTTTGACCACAGAGCCTTCGGGAGCGAGGTTGCCCTTTAGAACAGCGATGCCGCCTTCCTTGGCGATCGGATTTTCAACCGTATGAATGATTTCCGGGTCGAGAATCTTGGCTCCGGCAATGTTTTCGCCTACTGTCTTTCCGGTTACCGTCAGACAATCAAGATGCAACACGCCGAGTTTGGATACTTCGTTCATCACGGCACGGATGCCGCCGGCTTCATCGAGCTCTTCGATGTAGTGGTTGCCCGCCGGTGCGAGGTGACAAAGATTAGGCGTCTTCTTGCTGATTTCGTTGGCAACCGACAGATCAAGATCGATACCACATTCATGCGCGATGGCAGGCAGATGCAGCATGGAGTTGGTGGAGCACCCCAGAGCCATGTCGACGGCCAGAGCGTTTAGGAACGCAGCCTTTGTCATGATCTGGCGCGGCAACACGTTGTTCTTGACGAGCTCCATGATCTTCATGCCGCTTTCCTTGGCCAGACGCAGGCGAGCCGAGTGCACGGCCGGAATCGTGCCGTTGCCGGGCAGTGCCATACCGAGCACTTCCGAGAGGCAATTCATCGAATTGGCCGTGAACATGCCAGAGCATGAACCACAGGACGGGCAGGCCTTGTTTTCCAGGTCTTCGAACTGGATCGGAGTGATCTTGCCAGTGCGGAACTGGCTCACCGCTTCGCTGATGTTGGAGTAGGAAACTTTGCGACCTTCGAAGTGACCGGCAAGCATGGCACCGCCCGAAATCACGATGGAAGGGATGTTGAGGCGCGCAGCAGCCATCAGGAGACCCGGCACGTTCTTGTCGCAGGCGGCGACGAGCACCAGACCGTCAAAGGGGTGGGCTGTTGCCATGGCTTCCGTGCTGTCGCAGATGAGTTCACGGGAAACGAGGGAATACTTCATGCCGACGTGGCCCATGGCCAGACCGTCGCAGACGGCAATGGCGGGGAACACGATGGGAACGCCTCCGCCGAGCGCCACGCCTTGCTTGACGGCGTTGACGATTTTGTCGAGGTTCATGTGCCCGGGCACGATGTCGTTTTGCGAGCTGACGACGCCGATCAGGGGTTTGCCGATTTCAGCATCGCAAAGACCGAGTGCTTTCAAAAGGCTGCGTTGAGGGGCGGCATTGATGCCTTTGGTAAGCGGATCACTTCTCATGGCTATCCTTTCTTTTTTTGAGTACGGCTGCCTGTGGTGGACGAGGCAGAAGTGCAATGACCATCAATTGCGCAGGCGGTGCAAACGAGTCCGCAGGCTCGAGTACACCGCGATTTTTTGATTTTATTGCCGAGTCATTGATTTTCGAAATAAGCAAGATTGCCTAGAAAACGGTCAATGGCGCGGTAAAGCTCGAAAAATCGAGTTTCTGCCATGCCCGGCGCTTAATCCTAAGACTGCGTTAATCGGCCGAAATTAAACTCGCCAAAGACTAAAAAAAGACGTATTCCCGAGCCTGTAGCCGCTCTGAATGCAAGGTGCGGACGGAAACGATCCGCAGCCCGATGCCCGATCAGCGTCAGGGTTTTGTTTCGGAGGGCGGCTCGGCGGATGACTTCCAATTGGACAGATAAATCAAACCCATGATCCAAACAACCGAGGCCGTGTGCCTGAAAGCCGACGCACTCGAATTGGAGCGCGGCGAAAGGCTGCTATTTACAGGGCTTACCTTTGAAGCCCCCGCCGGTACGCTGGTGCGACTGGCCGGTGCCAACGGCACGGGCAAAACTTCCCTGCTGCGTCTTCTTACCGGTCTCATGCAGCCCGACGCGGGCGAAATTCTTTACAAGGGCGAGCCGATCCGCACGCTCAAAGAGGACTATTACAAAGACCTGGTTTACATCGGGCACTTAAACGGAGTCAAAGACGACCTTTCAGCCATTGAAAACGTGCGCATTGCCGCTCGCATGGGCAATATCATCGCCAAAAACGAAGAGCTCGTCGATGCGCTCGAAAAGGTGGGACTGGGCGACTTTATTGAGCACACGACCGGAGAACTCTCCCAGGGGCAGCGCCGTCGCGTTGCGCTTGCGCGTCTGTTCGTGAGTCTCAGCAAGCCTGTCTGGGTTCTGGATGAGCCCTTCACGGCGCTTGATGTGGCCAGTGTCGCAAACCTTGCCGCGGCTGTAGCCGAACACGTGAAGGCGGGCGGCATCGTGATCTATACGACGCACCAGGAAGTGGAAATGAACTTGCCGCCCGAACGGATGAAGACCGTTGACGTTTCGTCCTTTGCACCGGGCAAGCGTGTTCGCGGGGAGGGGCAACATGCTTAATCTGTTTCTTGCCGTCGTTCGCCGCGATCTGATGCTCGCGCTGCGTCAGAAAAGTGACATCATTCAGACGCTCTTTTTCTTTGCCGTGGTGATCACGCTTGTGCCGCTAGGCGTCGGCGCTGAACAAAACTTGCTTCGTACCATGGCTCCCGGCGTAGTGTGGGTGGCCGCGCTTCTGGCCGCACTCCTGTCGTTGCCGCGAATCTTTGCATTGGATCACGCCGACGGCACGCTCGAGCAGATGGTGATTTCGGCCGAGCCACTCACGATCATCGTCCTGGCAAAAGTTTTTGCGCATTGGCTCACCACCGGCGTTCCGATTACGGTCTTTACGGCGCTCTTTGGCGTGATGTTCGATCTGCCGCTCGACCAGTGCGTGGTGCTGATGGTTTCGCTGCTGCTGGGCACGCCCGTGCTCAGTCTGGTGGGGGCGATCGGCGCGGCTCTGACCTTGGGGCTTCGCGCGGGCAGCGTGCTCACGAGCCTTTTGGTTTTGCCGCTTTACATTCCGGTGCTCATTTTCGGTGCCGGCGCGACGGTGCAGGTGGCCATCAGCGTTTCGCCCACGGCCTACCTCATGGTAACGGCGGCTCTGTCGCTTTTGGCATTGGCGGCGGCGCCCTTTGCCATTGCCGCAAGTCTTCGCATTTCGATTCAATAACAGGAAACGGGAGAACACATGCGTTCGCTCTTTGATCCCCAGGGCTTTTACTTCTTCGCCGGAAAGACGATCAAGCCGCTGTTTGCGCTTGCGGCCGTGATTGCTGCCGTCGCACTTTATCTGGGCTTTTTTGTCTGTCCGATTGATGCCACGCAGGGTAACTCTTACCGCATCATCTTCATTCATGTTTCCTCGGCTTGGATGAGTATGCTCATCTACGTGCTGATGGCGGTGTTTTCCGCTTTCGCGCTGGCGACCAACAACCGCATGTGCTCGATCTTTGCCGCGGCCATGGCGCCCACGGGTGCCTTCATGTGCTTCCTTGCGCTTTTCTCGGGCGCCGTCTGGGGCCGTCCGACCTGGGGGGCATACTGGGTCTGGGATGCTCGTCTTACGAGTGAACTGATTCTGCTCTTCCTTTATCTTGGCTTTTTGGCTCTTCAGAGTTCCATTGCCGACATCAAGCGCGCCGATAAGGCTTGCGCACTGATCGCTCTCGTGGGTGTGGTCAACGTGCCTATCATCTACTTCTCCGTGCGCTGGTGGAACACGTTGCATCAGGGCGCTTCCATCACCTCACGCGGCAGCTCCATTGCGACCATCATGCTCGTGACGCTGTTGCTGATGGTTGCTGCGTTCTGGCTCTACAGTCTTGCGGCAACCTTTGCCCGCACCCGCACCATTATTCTTGAGCGCGAACGCCGTGAAGCTTGGGCACAGGAAGCGGCCATCAAGGGTGAAATTTAATTCGAGCAACCGACACAAGGAATATGAAAATGGATTGGTCTTCTTTCTCGCATTTTCTTCACATGGACGGTCACGGCGCCTACGTCTGGGCTGCCTATGGTATGTGCGCGCTCTTGCTCGTAATCGAACTTTTCGGACTGCGCAACCGCCGCGCGAAAGCCGCTCAGCGTCTGACGCGCGAAGCCCGTGCTCTTCGCAGTACGCGTGAAATCTGATTTTTGACTAACAAACATTGAACAACAGCGCCGGCCTGACTCAAAGCAAAACCGGCCGCTTTAGGAGGGAACGGATATGGCTAATGCCGCAACTAAACGACTCGCACTGATTGGCGGAGCCGTTGCCGTGGTCGGCGTCGGCGTCTACCTGATGCTCTCGGCATTCAACGACAACCTGGTGTTCTTCTACTCGCCCATGCAGGTCGCCGCCAAGGAAGCTCCGCAGGGACGTACGTTCCGCATGGGCGGCATGGTTGAAGAAGGGTCCGTGAAGCGCCTGCCCGACGGCGTAACCGTCACGTTCGGCATCACCGACACGGCCGCCGTGATCCCGACGGAATACAAGGGCATCCTTCCCGACCTCTTCAAGGAAGGCAAGGGCGTGGTGGCCCAGGGAAAGCTCGACGAGCGCGGGGTGTTCGTCGCAAGCGAAGTGCTTGCCAAGCATGATGAAAACTACATGCCTCCCGAAGCTCAGGAAGCTGTGGACAAGGCTCACGCTGCCATGAAGACATTCGACGAAAAGGGCAGCAAGGAAGCGGCTGCTCAGGCTGCGAAAAAGTAAAAGTTCGGTTGATCCGAACGAATGGAGTTTGGCGTCTCGAGTCTGCTTAACGCGGGCCTGAGACGTCTTCAACAAATCAAAGAAGTTTTTTCAACCTTAAGGGAGATAGCTCCGTGATTGCTGAAATCGGTCACTTTGCGCTGATTCTTGCGCTGGTGCTCTCGGTCGTGCAGTGCGTGCTGCCGCTCGTGGGTGCCGCGCGCGGCATCGGTTCGTGGATGGCGCTTGCGCGTACCGCGGCCTACGCCAACGCGCTTTTTCTGACAATTTCCTTCGGCACTCTGGCGTATTCGTTTTACATCAGCGACTTTACGCTTTTGAATGTGGCGAGCAACTCTAACTCGCTGTTGCCGTGGTTCTACAAGGTCGCCGCTTCCTGGGGCAGCCATGAAGGTTCCATTTTGTTCTGGGCCTTGATGCTGACCTGGTGGGGATTCCTCGTCGCCTTGACGAGCCGCAAACTGCCGCAGGAAACGGTGGCGCGTGTGCTCGGCGTCATGGGGTTCATCACGGCGGGTTTCGTGGCATTCATGCTCTTTACCTCGAACCCGTTCCTGCGTCTGTTCCCGGCTGCTCCCGAAGGCGCCGACCTCAATCCGTTGCTGCAGGACCCGGGCATGGTTTTTCACCCGCCGCTGCTCTACATGGGCTACGTGGGCTTTACCGTTCCCTTCGCCTTTGCCATTGCTGCGCTGATCGCAGGACGTCTTGACGCCGTTTGGGCCCGCTGGATGCGACCCTGGACGACGATGGCCTGGATTCTGCTCACTTTGGGCATTTCGCTCGGCTCGTACTGGTCCTACTACGAATTGGGCTGGGGCGGCTGGTGGTTCTGGGATCCGGTCGAAAACTCCTCCTTCATGCCCTGGCTCACCGGTACGGCGTTGCTGCACAGCCTGGCCGTGACGGAAAAGCGCGGCTGCTTCAAGATCTGGACGGTGCTTCTGGCAATCATCACCTTTAGCCTCTCGCTACTGGGCACGTTCCTTGTTCGCTCGGGCATTCTCACTTCCGTGCACGCCTTTGCGACCGACCCGGAACGCGGCATCTTCATTCTGGCCTTCCTGATCGTTGTGATCGGTCTGTCGTTCCTGCTCTTTGCCTGGCGCGCACCGACCGTGGGGCTGGGCGGCAACTTCTCGATGGTGAGCCGCGAATCGTTGCTGCTTGTCAACAACGTGCTGCTCGTTGTGGCGATGGGTGCAGTTCTTCTCGGTACGCTTTATCCGCTCTTTTTGGATGCGCTCAATGCCGGCAAGATCTCCGTTGGTCCCCCGTACTTTGACGCTGTGTTCGGTCCTCTGATGCTGCCGATGCTCTTCCTGCTCGGCGTGGCACCTTTTGCCCGCTGGAAGGAGGCAGACCTTTCGCAGCTTACCAAGCGTCTGTGGATCATCCTTGTGGTGGCTGTTGCCATCGGCGTTGCCGTGCCGCTTCTGATGGGCCGCTGGAGCACCTGGGTCTTCGTGGGCATCACGCTTGCCGCCTGGGTTGCCGTGAGTGCTATTGACAACATCCGCGAACGCGGCCGCAACATGAAGGTGGGCTTTTTCAAGAAGCTCGCTAGCCACCCGCGTGCATTCTGGGGCATGCACCTGGCGCACCTTGGCGTGGCCATGTTCGTCGTGGGCGTTGCGCTCGTGAAGGGTTATCCGGCCGAACGTGACGTGCGCATGATGCCGGGCGAACACGTGTCTGTTTCCGGTTACACCTTCACCTTCAACGGCACAGAAGAAGTGCGCGGCCCGAACTACACGGCCACCCGCGGTGACTTCATCGTGACCAAGGACGGCAAGGAAATCGCCAAGCTGCATCCCGAAAAGCGCAATTACTACAGCTCGCGCTCTATGCCGATGACCGAAGCGGCTATCAAGCACTCGATCGACGGCGATATTTACGTGAGCCTTGGTGAACCCGTGGGCGACGGCGCCTGGATTGTTCGAGCCTACCGCAAACCCTTCGTGACTTGGATTTGGTGGGGCACGATCCTGATGTCGCTGGGCGGCTTCATCGCCATTCTCGACCGTCGTTACCGTACTTCCCGTAAGAAGAACAACCGCGCGACGCAAGGCGCGACTGTGGGAGCTTGATCATGCTGCGACTGAAGTATCTCATTCCGCTTTTGATTTTCCTTTTCGTGTGCGTGTTCCTGTTCGTAGGTCTGTATCTGGATCCCCGCAAGGTTCCGTCTGCTCTCATTGACAAACCCGCGCCCGAATTTTCGCTTCCTACGATGAGCGGCGAGACCGTTACCAAGAAGGATCTTCTCGGCAAGGTCTACCTGCTCAACGTCTGGGCTTCTTGGTGCGAAGCCTGCCGCTACGAGCATCCGTACTTCATTCAGCTCAAGAATGAAGGCGTCAAGACCACGATGGTTGGCTACAACTACCGCGATAAGCCCGCTCAGGCGGCTCGCTGGCTGCAGGTTTTGGGCAATCCCTACGATGTCATTCTCGTTGACGCCAGCGGCAAGGCCGCCATTGATTTTGGCGTCTACGGCGCTCCGGAAACCTTTGTGATCGACAAGAAGGGCGTGATCCGCTACAAGGTGATCGGTCCGATGACCGAAGAGGTCTGGAAGAAGGACGTCAAGCCCATTGTTGACATGCTCGAAAAGCAGTAAGAAGGAGAGTGCGAAATGATTTTCAAAAAACTCTGTCTTACGGCCGCCTGCACAGCGCTGATCTCGGTTGCTGGCGTAGCGGCGGCTCAGTCGGCTCCTTCGGTTGCTCAGGTCGCCGAAAACTCCAAGGAAGCGGTTCCGACGGCGTTTGACCCGGTTGCTCACAAGCGCGTGCTGGGCATTTCCGAGCAGCTGCGCTGCTTGGTGTGCCAGAACCAGTCGATTGCAGACTCCAACGCCGAGCTTGCCGTTGACCTGCGCAATCAGGTGATCGAGCAGATCAATGCGGGGCGTACTGACGAAGAAATCATCAAGTACATGGTCGACCGCTACGGCGACTTCGTGCTCTACAACCCGCCATTTAAGGCGAGCACGGTGATTCTTTGGGTCGGTCCGGCAGTTCTCTTTTTCGGCGCTGTGATTGCCTTCTACATCAACCTGCGCCGGCGCAAGAGCCAGGTTGCCAAGACGGAGCGTGCGTTGACGCCCGATGAAAAGCGTCGTGCGGAAGCACTGCTGCGCGGTGACAAATAACGAGCGGAGAGTAACAAGTGCTGTCTATTTTTATCGCTATTGCCATTGCGCTCGTCGTTATTGCGTTGGCTCTCGTGGTTTGGCCGCTCGTCAAGAAGGATTATGACGATGGCCTGTCGCGCCGCAAGGCCGACAATTTGGCCATTTTGCGCCAGCAGTACGAAGAGCTTGAGGCCGACCACAAGGCCGGTCGCGTGAGCGACGACGAATACGAGGAAACGCGTGCCGAAATTGAGACTCGCGTGCTGGAAGAGTCCAAGGACCCGGAAGATGCCGTGCCGATGAAGCAGGGCAAGCAGGGCGTTTATGCCGCTTTTGCTCTGGTGGTGCTCATTCCGGTGACTTCGTTCTTGCTCTACCTGCAGATCGGCTCTCCGATTGCCATGGATCCTGACTTCACGCGTCAGCAGGAACAGATGCAGAAGATGTCCGGTCAGCACAGTGATGCCGAACTGGCCGAACAGGTGAGGTTCCTCGAAGAACGCTTGAAGGAGCATCCGGACAATGCCGACGGCTGGATGATGCTCGCCCGTACGAGCGCCGCAGTAAAGGACTGGGCCAAGAGCTCGCAGGCCTTTGAACAGGTCAACCGTCTCGTGCCCGATAATGCCGACGTTCTGGCCGACTGGGCCGACGTGATGGCTGCGGCCCAGCAGGGAGACCTCGAAGGCCGTCCGAAGGAGCTGATCGAAAAGGCGCTTGCCGTCGATCCTCAGCACTGGAAGGCGCTCGCTCTGATGGGAACGCTCTGCTACAACAAGGGTGACTACGAAGGTGCCGTGAAGTACTGGAGCCGCATGCTTGCCGGTGTCGAACAGGGCAGCGAAGAGTGGCGCCAGATCATGGAAAACATCGAACAGGCCCGCCGCGCCGGCGGTCTGCCGCCCGATCCCTCGATCGGTTCCATTGAACCTCAGTCCGATGCCTCGGCTGCGGCACAGCCTGCTGCCGCGTCCAACGCCGTGATCACCGGAGAAGTGGACGTCTCGCCCGAAATGAAGAGCAAGATTCGTCCCGACGATACGGTGTTCGTGTACGCTCGTCCGATCGAAGGTAGCAAGATGCCGGTGGCTTTTGCTAGCTACAAGGGCAAGGATCTGCCCATCAAGTTCCGTCTGGACGCTCAGAGCCAGATGGGCATGGGTATGAAGACTCTGGCCGATGTCAAGGAAGCCTATGTTGAAGCTCGTGTGTCGCGCTCGGGTAACTTTATGCCGGCTTCCGGAGACCTCGAAGGTGCGGCCGACGGCAAGGTTGCCGTGGGCACCCAGGGCGTTCGTGTGGTGATCAACAGAACACTTCCGTAAAGATTGGTTGACAATTTCCACTGAACGTTGCCGTGGATAGGCACTATAAACCGCCGCAGATGCATGAGATTTCCCAGCGCTGCGGCGGTTTCTTTTCCTTGTTCCCGCCGCTCAAAGGGGGTGGCGAGTTGCTTGCAACAATTTCTGCCTTTTGCCGTAGCAGTTTGAAACGTTTCCAAACGCTCGCCGTTGGGACTTTTTTGCCATGATTGCACTCATCGAACGCGGGATTGCAAAACCGCGGATCTTTTAAAACAACAAAAAGGATGAGCCATGATGCGAGCTAAATCTTTCCTTATCGCTTCCGTATGTGCAGCACTTTTTGCGGCCGCCGGCGTTCAGGCCGCCGCACCGAAACCGCCCCGTGCTACGCAGGGCACGACGGTAACCTTGCCGGTAACGGCCAGTGTGGAAGTGGCTAACGATCAGGCTGTGATTGAACTCTATGTGCTCGAACAGAGCAAGGACATCGCTCAAGCCACGACCAAGGCGATTGAACGCGCCGCCGAAGGTCTCAAGCAGCTCAAGGCTTTGTATCCGCAGGCCGAACTGAAGAACCAGACGCTCACCTCAACGCCGCGCTACAGCAAGGCTAAGGAAGGCGAGGCTCCTGAAATCGTCGGTTGGGAAGTGCGTCAGTCTGTTTCTGCCAAGCTCAAGAATGTCGAGCAGGCTGCTCCGTTCGTGCAGAGCGCACAGAAATACTTTGCCTTCAGTTCCGTCGGCTTCCAGCTGAGCCCAGAGTCACGTGCTGCTGTGCAGGATCAGTTGGTTCGCGATGCCATTAAGAACATGAAGGCTCAGGCAAAGGTCATTGCCGAAGCGATGGTCGGCCAGAACGCTCGAGTGACCTACGAGACGGTCGACTTCCATAACGCGGCCTACGATCGTCCGGTCACGTACCGCATGAACGCCGACATGGTGATGGCCAAGGCTATGGCCGCCGAAGCTACGCCCGCGCTTCCTGTTTTTGAGCCGGGCATGACGACGCTTAGCCGTAATCTTACGGCCAAGGTCCGTATTCTTCCGAAGGCAAAGGCCCGCGTGAAGGCTCCGAAGCCGGATAACGACAGACCGCGACCGATGCATCCGATCGCCAATGTCAACTGAGACTAGTGACTGATTCAACTTAAGCAAAGCGCGAAGACCGGACGTACGATCTTCGCGCTTAAACTTTGTTTGGCTCGTACCGCATCGGCACGAGCTTTTCACCCACGATCAGAACATGTGTTTGACTGCTTCCATTGCAGCCAGATGTGCCGTGTCGGCCGCAATCATGAAGGGAGCAAGCATTTCCGGATTGCCCGATGGAATGATGCCGGCAGAGGTGATGTAGTCGGTGACCCATTCACGAGGGATGATGTCGGCAAGGGGCTGCCGTGAAACGGGAACGGTCTCCAGGCCCAGATCCTGCCCTGAATAATCCTCGGAAGGGGCCTCCTGAGCCGAAGCGTAGTTGGCGTCGAACACGTAGCGGTAAGCAACGATGTGCACGGGGATGCCGAGCTGCTTGGCGAGTGCTGCCGGTCCGGTGGCGCCGGCAGGAGTGATAGCATCGCCGTTGGTGCAAATGCGAGCGCCGATGACGTAGAGGGCCTGCGCGTTCTCGCGTAGCATGATCTGCGGCAACCCGGCATCCGGCACCAAATCGGCCGGACAGTCGGCATTGCACAGTTCCTTGACGGTGTAGAAGGTCTCGGTTAAGGGCGAAGCTACAGGGCAGTATACGTGAGGAACGTTTTTGCCTTTATGTTTGCGATCAATCAGCACCGGAACCAGAGTACCGCGAGATACGGAGTGTTGGGAACCAAAGCCGCCTACAGCGGCGATGACGCCGTTTTGCGGTAAGGTGCTTTCGATATACGGCCTCATTTGCGATTCGATGCTATCGATGGTGTTGCAAATGATGGAATGCAGACAATTTAAAGCCTTGCAGCATTCCTGAGGCGAGGCGTTGTGGCTGATGAGGTCGGACACCAGTCGGGATACGGCGTTGGCGGTGCGGCTTAGCGGAAAACTGTAAGGACGTGCAGCTTTAAGGGCTAAAACCGCTTCCTGCAGGGTGTAGTAGAAAGAGGCGGGAGTCGGGGTGCTGGCGTGAATCTGGGCCTGCAGACAGACACCGGCAGCCGAAATACCGGGAATCAGACCGGGACCGGTCACGATGTAATCCCGCAATGCCTGAGCCAGAGGGTTGATGGACTCAAAACGTACATACTCTTCAGTTTCAAAGTTGCGGCTGTTGCGAATTTGCAGGCCGTCTTCCGTAAGACGATAGCTTTGTGACATGGATGAAATATTCAGAGTGCTCGGTATGGAAGATAGTCGAATTCTAGAGTCGGACAATCGGCACATGCTTGTTTCAGCACAGTGTTTTGTCCATATCCAGCTGCGGACAAAGAAAAATCGGTGCCTCTGTTTGATCCGATAGGCACCGTTTTGCCGGGATTTTGCCTGCAAAAGAGCACTTTGACCAAGCAAGATCGCATGGTGGCAGATTTTGTTGCAAAAAACGTTTGCCAAAAATGAAAAAAAGAGCCTCATTCGAATACCGAATGAGGCCTTGTGGAAATATGTCAATGATTGGATGGAAAGCGAAAACTAGATGTCAAAGATTTTTTCCAGAGCATCACGATCGGTCGCAAGTTCCGGATGTTCGGAAAGGACGATCATGAGCTTCAGGCGAGCCTTGGCTGCCGAGATTTCGCCGCCCATGGCAAGACCGGCACGGCGTGTGTCCGTCACACTGCCTGGGTAACCGTAGACGTCAAGTACGCGGCCGCCCGGCGTACGCGTGGTGAGAACGACAGCAACGCCGGCTTTGACTGCGTCTTCAATGCCGGGAACCATGGGTGGGGGAACATTGCCGCGGCCGAAGCCCTCAATGACAATGCCTTTGCAGCCCTGAGAAACGGCAAAGTCAATGTAATCGCGGGTCGAACCGGTCATGCACTTGATGAGGTCGACGCGAGCGGTCAGAGATTTGGGTGCGAAACGCAGTACATTAAGCGGCTTGCGACGAATAATGATCTTGTCAAGATCCACATAGCCGATCGGACCCCACCAAGGAGACTGGAAGGTTGCCGGGTTGGCCGAATGCGTCTTCATCACTTCACCGGGAGCATGCAGAGTTTCATTTAGACACACGAGAACTCCCATGCCGACAGCTTCCTGACTGGCAGCGGTTTTGACGGCGCAGTAGATGTTCATGGGACCGTCCGGGCTGGTGTCGCCCGCGCCGCGCATGGCGGCGGTTGTGACGATTGGCTTGGGACTGGTGTGAAGTAGATCCAGGAAGTAGCTGGTTTCCTCGAGCGTATCGGTACCGTGTGTGACGATCGCCCCGGCCACGTCGTCCCGAGCCAGAACTTCTTCAAGCTTGAGATGCAGATCCCACATGTTCTGAGGCGTCATGCCGGGCGAAGCAATGTTGGAGAACTGAATGAATTCCAACGGAGCAACCTCGCCGAGGCCGGGAACGGCGGCAGCAAGATCTTCACCGGTACAAGCGGGCACCAGCCCGTCTTTTTCCGGGTCGTACTTCATGGCGATCGTGCCGCCGGTGGCTACAACGACAACTTTTTTATCAATCATTTCCAATGCTCCTTGCGGGATAAAGTAGAAAAAAGTTAGGATGCAAACACTTTGTCGTGCAGTGCCGAGTATCGTGCTGTTGCTGACTTGTACTCGGCCAGAGCTTCATCGATGCGTGCCGCCACTTTGCCGACACCATTGAGAATCAGCTCTGCAAACTGATCGGCATCATCCATGGTGAGCGAAGGATAGACGACCTGCTCCAATTCTTTTCGTGAGATGAAAAGCGACAGACAACCGGTCGTGCCCGGAATGGAGCCGACGCCGCCCATGAGCTCGTGAATGTCATCGCTCATGAACGTTACGCCACCCAATTCTTCACTTGCATAGCGGTTGATTTCAGCAGCAATTTTGACCTTTTCAGCTGACGTAACGGCTTGCGCCAGTTTTTGTCCGAGGTCGGCGATGTGCATGCCCATTTCGTAGGTCAATGCGCGCATGGCTCCAGCTCGACGGGCCAGCAATTCACGCGGGTAAACGATTGGAAAATCCAGTTCGTTTGCTGCTTCTACCAGACACTCGCTGACGACAAAGTTGTCGTCGCCGGGATAGGCTCGCGTGACGAAGGTCGGACAGTCTATTTTCGAACTCACCGGTTCGGCGCAAACTTTGCCTTCAACGAGAATGGTGGGCAGTTCGTCCAGGCGAAGCTGTTTCATCAGCTCTTTTTTTCCTGCAAGGTTCACGTTACCTTCGATGTCTTCATTGGGGCCGAGGCCGCCGCGTGTTGCGTTAGCCAGTGCCAAGAGAGAAACAGTGAGTCCGTCGACGTTTAAGACACAACCGAGCAGACGGCCGAAGTTGTCGTCGATATTTTCGTCGCCGACAATAAAGTAATTCGGCATGCTCTTGGCAAAGGAGTTCAAGGCTGCATTGGCTATTGCTGCCTGCAGTGCAACAGGAACCTCCATTGCACCTTGTCCCAATGTTCTTCCGAAGCATTTCATAGCAAGAGACTGCGTGCAGACTGCTTGCTCACCGACACAACGCTGTGCGAGCTCGGCTTCAAAAGGCGTAATACCTCGGCGCGGACTGGCCGTGCCGATGCCTCCTGAAGCGGTGAGAACCCTGAATTCGCCGTGTTGGCCGACCGTGACTTCGACCTTTTGAATGGTCAAATCGAGATTGGTGGCGAGTTGCAGAATGCGAAGCGTTGCACAGAGTCCGCCGGAGTCATCCTGAATAAATCCGCAGTGACTGTTGGAGTGACCGCAGCCGGCGTGACCCACGATGCCCACGATGCTGTTGCGGGCATGATCCAATGGCAAAAGGCTTAAATGCATGACGGATCTCAGAAAAAGAGCGCTAAAACATTCGGAGAAGGCTCCGGACGCCATCGTTTGATGGGCGTCCGGATAGTCGGTAATCAGATTAGACGAGTGTCAGGATAACCGTGATCAGGAATGCCATTGCACAGCCGGCCAGAATCGACGGACGCTGGAAGGCATTGGCAGTCTTGAGGTCGGAACCCGGGATCACAGGAATAACCGTAGCCAGTGCGGCAACCGGACCGCCCGTCAGGAAGTACTGAATGAGCGAAGCACCGGAAGCGGCGGCGAAGCAGGCAGCGAACGGATCCGCACCGGTCTGCAGAACAACCTGCAGGAACGGAACGAGAACGGAAACGCTGGCTGCGTAGGACTGAGTCAGGAAGCCAGTCAGGAAGGCAACGCCGAAGAGAATCAGCACAGGTGCCACGGAGAGCACGGGACCGACAGCGTCGCTCATGGTCTGAACCAGACCGACCTGCTTGATAACGGTGCTCATGAACAGGAAGCCGATGGTGGCAACGATCGGGGTGGCGATAAGGCTCACGCCCTTGAGCATTGCGGCTTCGGCTTCGCGCATCGGTTTGCCGCTCAGCAGCATGCAGACGATGGCGGAAGCAAGACCAACCAGGAAGACCGGGAAGCCGGCTACGAACCCGATGAAGAGAACGAGGAACGGCAGGAAAGCGCGCAGGGAGGTCGTGGAGTATTCACGGTTTTCGATCTCAGCCATGATTCGCGCTTGTTCTTCCTTGGTGATGACCACGCCGCGGCGACGCATGTCGGCGTTGCAACGGATGGCGGAAACCAGGAAGATCGTCAAGCAGGCGATCAAGCCGAGAACATTGAACAGACCGAAGCTGATGCCTGCCGTTGCGACCAGGGCGACCTGCGTCGGGTGCGTGAAACCGGCCAAGTTGCCGATGTGACCGGCGTGAGCCTGAATACCGGCGCACTTGTTGGGGTCAACACCAAGGCGAACAGCAGCAGGACCCGTAATGACAGCCGTGATAACGGGCTGCGTGAAACCGGTCAGAGCGCCGATCACACCTGCAGCGATACCGCCGGCGGAGCAAACGCCGGTGCCGCCGCCGAGCTTGTTGCCGACGCGCACGATGTCGCGAATGATAACGTCAAGGAAGCCGGTGGCCTGCATGATGCCGATGAAGAGCAAGATGCCCGTCATGTCGGCGATCACGGGGTTCAGACCGGTGTTAACCATCTTGGCAATGGTCATTTCGGCGCTTCCCATAATGGGGAAACCGGCAATCAAAGCCGAGAGCGTTGCGCCGACGATTGCGGTCATGTAGATCGGCGTTTTGCCCGTAATCATCAGGAGCAACGTCAATACCATAACCACTTGCGCAATTACGGAAGCTGTCATTTTTCATTCCTTTGGTTTGTCGCGCACGCCTTTTGAAGGAGTGCGTGTGTTGATGAAACACTCGTGTCGTAGTGAGTACACTCCGACACTTATCGTTCAGTCTGAAAGAAAAAAATTTCTTTACCGTAAACCAAAGAGTGAAAAACGTTGCAAAAAGATTACATCAACGTTATGCGCCGAACGATTTTTGTCCGGAAACTCAAAGCAGAGGATCGCGGACCAGATCGCGTAGCAGGTACCCCACGCCGGAATAGGCGGAGATGACTCCACCTTGTATTCCGTTTTCCTCCAGCTTGCGACGGATGCGGGAGAAGGCTACGCGAAGGTTCTGAACGTCACCTATTGAGTGGCCGCCCCAGACTCTTTGCAACAGATGCTCGTGAGAAATAACGCTGCCGGGATGTTTCATCAGGGCAAGCATCAGATGGTATTCGCTGTCAGCGAGCTTGACTTCACGATCATTAATCCAAAGAGAACGGCTCGATTCACTCAATCGCATCGGTCCGTTACGGTACTCACGTTGTGCATTGTGTTCTTCGCTGGTATGCGCACGACGCATGACGGCTCGGATGCGGGCGATCAGTTCCTCAGTAAGAAATGGCTTGGTGATGTAATCATCGGCTCCGCTGTCAAATCCGCGCAGTTTGAAGGAGGGTTCGTTTCGAGCCGAGAGAAAGATAATCGGAACATTAGCCAGCTTCGAAAGTCGCTCTGCACACTCAAAGCCGTCCATCCCTGGCATCATGACATCCATCAAAACAAGATCGGGAGACGGATCGGATTGAGCAAAGACTTCGAGTGCTTGCTCTCCGTCTCCGGCACAAACGACGTCAAAGCCGTTGGCTTCCAATTCCTTCGTAAGCAAACGACGAATTTTGCTTTCATCGTCAACAACAAGAATCAAAGGCAAACTGCGGGTCGACATGGTTGTTGTGATCTGGATATTGGTTCAAATAAGTTCGGGTGGCATGCTCAAGGGCAGTCTGAGCGTAAATCGCGTACCGAATTCAGGGTTGCTGAAATGAACCGCGATGGTGCCGCCATGCGCATGAATAATACCGCGTACGATCGTCAATCCGAGACCGCTGCCGCTGTGGCTTCGGCTGGCAGTCATGTCGGCTTGATAAAACTGGTCAAAGATGTGCTTGGCTTTGCCCGGCGCAATGCCGATACCCTGATCGGTAATATCGATGACGATTTGCTGTCCGTCGATTCGGGTGCTGACGTCAATGAGAGCAACCTCTTGGGTCGGCTTTTTATAGCGAGCTGCGTTGTTGAACAGATTGACGAAGACTTGCGTCAATCGATCCGGATCCACACAGAAGAGCTCGGCATCCATGTCGATATGTCTTGAAACCTTCATGGGATAGCGTGCTGCAGCGAGCTTTTCTGCCCGATCAATAAGGCTGGCCACGTGAACGACTCGAACATTGAGCTTCATGGCTCCTGCGCGGATTCTTGAAACATCAAGAAGGTCGTCGACGAGTTGGCCCAAATGAATCGTTTCATCGGAGAGATCGCGGACATCGTTGATGGACGGCATTTGACCGTGTTCAATGGTTCGAGTCAGATCGCGCACTTGAAGCTGAAGCAAAGTGAGCGGAGTTTTGAGTTCGTGAGCCACCACGCCGACAATATTTTCCTTGACGGCTTCGAGACTGACTTCTTGGGTGATGTCGCGCAGAATCCATCCGGTTCGCTCGCCGGCAAGTCCCGGCATATCGGAAACGGTAAACGGCAAGAGTTCCAGCACGCGATTGCCGCCGATGCGAGAACGGACGCGGGTTTTGGTTTTGTTTTGCAGATCATCTGTGATGCGATTTCCCGTTATGCTCTCCCAGTTGGAAGTCATGATGTCGGAGAACATCAGCATCAATACGCTGTCCCCTTCGTTCAGAAGTTTGCCGGCGTATTCGTTTGCATAACGAATGAGACCGGATTTGCCGATGATCACCACCCCGTCGGTCATGGATTCAAAGACGGTCTGCAAGGCTGCTTGTTCCTGACTGAGGTGTTCGACAAGTTTGGCATTGGCCGAGACAATGGCCAGCGCATAAGCCAGACGCTCCAGCGAATCCCTCTTGTCTGCGGTGAGAAGGGCTTCCTGCGGAAGAAGCAGACGGCCGTAAACGGTACTGCCCAACCGAACATCAATGGAATTGTGCGGTGCTGGAGTCGAGATTTCGGTTTCGAAAACCAGGGAAGAAAGTTCCAGCAAAACTCTGAAGCGCTCAATGCAGTAAAAAATGACCGATGTTTTTGGCATGAAATGACCGGTGGAGGACAGCGGTGCGAGCAAAGTCTGCAATGTTTTTAATTCTTCGTTTCTTGCAACCAGGTCGCTGGTGCGAGCCTGAACCTCGTCTTCAAGCCTTAGATTGGCTTTCTGCAGCTCTTCTTTGCCTTTGTCGACAGATTGCGCCATGCGGGCGAATGTCTCTTCAAGTTTGACAAGTTCGGTTGTTCCTTCAATCGCAAGCATCTTGTCGATACGAGTGAAATGACCGGTTTTACCGTAGTTTTCGACGCTGGCAACGAGCGAGTCGAAAGAACGGGTAATCGGAACCGCCATGAATGAGCCCAGGAAAAAAGTGCCGGCCAGTGCGGCAAAAAAACCGAGTGCCCAGATCACGGCAGTTTCCCTCATGGCTTCATCACGGGTTTGCTGAGCTTGCGAGATGACCAGTGTCCATCCCATGGAGCCGATGGGTACGAAGGCTTTTATGTGAGAAGAAAATCGGTCGCCTTCAGTTCGAAGCAAAAATGGTTCACCCTTGGATTCATGAAGCTGAGTAAGCTCAATGGATGTCAGTGGATCGTAGGCGGCGTTGTGATAATGCGAATTGCTTGAGATGACGTAGATGAGCTGATGATCGGCATTAAAGATAGCCCCGGCGTAGCTTTGCCCGTACAACAGATTGGCGAAGTCTCTGGCAATCATCGAAATATCTACGGATGCCGTCAGCGTTCGATGAAGAATTCCGTTATTCCCCGGCTGATCGATATTCAGGGTGAATACACGCGTTGCCAACGAATGTTGGGGACTTTCGAGAGGCTGATTGTTTCGCAGAGATGTGGTAAAGCCTGTTTCATCGGTGTACGAGAGACTGCGGATGCTTGAATTTTGTGTAAGCAGGTTTTTGAATGTCCTGCTCCTCTGGGAAAGCGGAGCCTCGGGGCTGTAGGTGCTGAGTGCCAACGAGAGTTGGCTTCGGATATTGGATATGCCAGATTCAACATAAAGAGCGGCTTCTCGCGCAACGCCGAGCTGAAGGTTGTTTTGAACTTCTGTGGCGGTTTCGAAGTTTTTCTGCAGAAAGAACAGGAGAAGGATCAGAGGCAGAAGCGTTGTCCAGATCAGGACGTTGATCAGACGATTGCGGAATGACTTCGGCTCAACGATTTCTTCGAAATAGGGAGGTAATTCGCTGTCGCCGTAGAGATTGACCAATGGCTTGGGTGGAACGTTTGCTGTAGACATTGGATCAGTTGTCGTCGGACTCAATTTGATCGAAACATCCCATTTTAGTGAGGTTGACGACACATTCTGTTCGACGGAGAGGTAAACGCTCAAGTCGACAGCGAGCACTTTCTTTTCATAGAACGCGAGGAAAACCGCGGCGTCAGTCGCGAGTTACGGTACCTGCTATTGACACCTGAGGACCTAAAAAAGCCCAGGCCGAGCAAAAACAGTGAGCCGAATCTGCCGTACCGAGTCAATGATGCCGAATACAGGCGGTACAAGAGCAAGGAAGCGCCCAACAGACAGGCCTTGGCAAAGCTGAAACATTCCTGCTATCAGTCTGGGTGCACGGCAACTCAAATGGAACATGCTTAACGGGAGAGTTCAGCGAAAAACGAAGGATTGAGTATTGATAATTTCTTTTCCAATCAATATAATGGCGCGTTCGACGTGCGTATTGACGGCGGCATCCCCGTTGTCAGTGCGCTTATGTCGCTGAATTTAAAGCATTTGTGTGCCTCATTTCGATGCAAGATGTGGCGTACGGAAGCTTCAAACACTAAAAGTTAACTTTTAACCCACGTGGGGTATTAAGAAAATGGCTGTTCAGCAAAATAAGAAATCCACCAGCAAGCGCGGCAATCACCGTGCTCACGACTTCCTGTCCAACCCGGCTACCGCCGTTGAACCCGGTACCGGTGAAGTGCACCGTCGTCACCACATCAGCCCGAACGGTTTCTACCGCGGCAAGAAGGTTGTGACGACCAAGCAGGACGCTGCTGAAGAATAATCTCGGTTCCGGAACATTCTGACGGTTGGAACGCGAGGAACCGGCTCAGGGGAGATCGGTAACGGGTGAAACACCGCGCCTAACCCCATGTCTCGGTCAATGTCGGAGGCATCCGGCAGCCCGGCAAAGCCGCCCCGGCCTTGAGAGTCGCTGCAGCACTTGATAGGCGCCGCCGCTTCGAAGCACGGCCGGCAGAGAAACTGAAACCAAGTGAAAAAGGAGATCGTCTGTACGGACGAATCTCCTTTTTTGATGTCTGTCGTTTGCTAATATCGCTTCGCTAATGCTTTTTGACGACCGGCAGCCAAAACGTGAATCAGCGGTGAGGCGAATCGGTACGTCGTGTTTTTTTAGATGGAACGAATGACAGATTGCACCAACCGCATCTACACCCGAGTGCTGACAACGGGTTCTAAGTTAGCTGATCGTGCTGTGACCAACGGTGATCTCGCTAAAGAGCTTGCCGAGCGCGGCATTGAGACGAGCGACGAATGGATTCGCACGCGCACCGGCATCGGCTGCCGTCACATCGCCGTGGATGGGCAGACGACGCTTTCTCTGGCTGTGGATGCGACCCGCGACGCTTTGACGCGCGGCAATATCGATCCTCAGACAATTGACCTCATCATCGTGGCGACAACCACTCCCGACGGCTTGTTTCCGTCGATGGCCTGCCGACTGCAGAATGCCTTGGGCATCAAGGGGTGCGCAGCATTTGACGTGCAGGCGGTTTGCGCTGGCTTTGTTTATGCCATGAGCGTTGCCGACGGTCTGATTCGCACCGGGGGTTACAAACGGGCCCTCGTCGTGGGCGCTGAAGTGCTGAGCCGACTGCTTGACTGGAATGACAGAACGACATGCGTGCTTTTTGGCGACGGCGCGGGCGCTGTTGTGATCGAAGCCTGCGAGCGTGAAGGTATTCTTGCGCACCGCATGCATGCGGACGGCTCCTTCGGCGTTGATACGCTTGCATGCGACGCGCGCATTGAAAACGGCAAAATTGCGGGCTCTCCCTTTATTCAGATGAATGGCCGCCAGGTCTTCAAGCTTGCCGTGAGCTCTCTGTCGGAAAGTTTCGTGGAAGTTTGCGGCATGGCCGGAATCGCGCCGGGCGAAGTCGATGTGTGGGTGCCGCATCAGGCCAACATCCGCATCATCGAAATGATTGCCGATAAGCTCGGCATTCCGAAGGACAAGACAGTGGAAACGGTTCAGATGCACGGCAACACGTCTGCTGCGAGCGTTCCTCTGGCGCTGGACTGGGCTGTCAAAAACGGACGAATTCATGAAGGCGACACCGTGATGCTGCAAGGTGTGGGTGCCGGCATGACCTGGGGCAGCGTGCTCCTGAAGTGGTAACAGATACAAAAACCGGAGAACGGAATTGAAATTAGCGTTTGTATTCCCCGGACAGGGGTCGCAGAAGGTCGGCATGGCCGACTGGGCTAAGGAGTCGGAAGCGGCTGCGGCCGTGATGCAGGCGGCCGATCGAGCGCTCGGAGAACCGCTTGGCGAACTGATTGCCAATGGCCCCGACACGGAATTGAATTTGACAGTCAACACGCAGCCCGCATTGCTTGCTACAAGCTACGCCGTTTTTGCGGCCTGGAAGGAAGCGGGCGGACCGATGCCTGAAGTGATGGCAGGACACAGCCTTGGCGAGTACACGGCTCTGACGGCCGCGGGAGTTTTCTCGATCGAGGATGCCGTGCGTCTTGTGCGTTTCCGCGCCAGCGCCATGCAGTCTGCAGTGCCGGTCGGCGTGGGAGGCATGGCTGCCATTTTGGGCTTGAGCGACGACGTTGTGATTGATCTTTGCGCCAAGGCCGCTCAGGATGAAGCGGTCGAAGCCGTGAACTTCAACTGCCCCGGTCAGGTTGTGATTGCCGGTCACAAGGCGGCCGTCGAACGTGCTTGTGCGCTTGCTCTGCAAGCCGGCGCCAAGCGTGCCGTGGTGCTTGCCGTGTCGGCACCCTTCCACAGCACGCTGCTGCAGCCTGCAGCCGACCGTCTGGCCGAAGAACTTGCCCGCACGCCGATGCAGGAACCGATGGTTGACGTCGTTGCTAATGTAGACGTCGTATGCCACAACACGGTCGAGGAAATCCGCGCCGCATTGGCCAAGCAGGCCGCCAGCGCTGTGCTCTGGACCGGCTGCGTGCAGAAGATGCAGGAAATGGGCGTGACCCATATCGTCGAGTGCGGCCCGGGCCGCGTGCTTGCCGGTCTGGTTCGCCGCATCGCTCCCGAAATCACGGTTGCGAACGTGAGCGATCTGGCAAGCGTCAAGAATGTGATTGCGCAACTCAACGCATAAATCGATAAGAAGGAAAAGAACATGCAGAACTTTTTTACCGCTGAAAGCTTTGCAGGACGCGTGGCGCTCGTGACGGGGGCAACGCGCGGCATCGGACGCGCCGTTGCCATGGCTCTGGCCGAGTGCGGCGCCAAGGTGATCGGTACGGCCACGTCCGAAGCCGGTGCGGCTCAGATCAGCGAGGTTTTGGGTGACAAGGGTCGCGGCATAGTCCTCAACGTGACTGACGCCGAAGCGAGCAAGGCTGCCGTGGATGCGATCGTTGCCGAATTCGGCCGCATCGACATTCTCGTCAACAACGCCGGCATCACCCGCGATATGCTTGCCATGCGTTTGTCCGACGAAGCCTGGGACGCCGTGATCGAAACCAATCTTACGGCCGTCTTCCGCCTGACTCGCGCCGTGCTGCGTCCGATGATGAAGCAGCGCTTCGGCCGCATCATCAACATGAGTTCTGTGGTAGGTGCCATGGGAAACGCCGGTCAGGCCAACTATGCTGCCGCCAAAGCCGGCATGATCGGCATGAGCAAGTCGGTGGCCCGTGAAGTGGCCTCCCGCGGCGTGACCGTCAACTGCGTGGCCCCGGGCTTTATCGAAACGGACATGACCGCCGCATTGCCAGAAGACGTCAAAACGCACCTCATGGCACAAATTCCGGCGGCTCGCCTCGGCAAAACGGATGATATCGCTGCAGCCGTGCTCTATTTGGCTTCTGAGCCCGCCGGCTACGTCACCGGGACCGTTTTGCACGTCAACGGAGGCATGTTCATGGGATGATGTAATTAGGCCTCAAGCCTGATAAAATCCCCCGATTAGAAAATTTTCTTCGGCAAACGGATGACCGTTTGCTCAACACAGACTAATTCCGCGGAGTAGGAAATGGAAGATTTGGAACAGAAAGTCAAGCAGATCATCGCTGAACAGCTTGGCAAGAACGAAGCCGACATCAAGAATGAAGCCTCCTTCATCGAAGATCTCGGTGCCGACAGCCTTGACACGGTTGAACTCGTGATGGCTCTTGAAGACGCTTTCAAGATCGAAATCCCGGATGAACAGCAGGAAAACCTGCGCACCGTTCAGCAGGCTATCGACTTCATTCAGGCCAACGTTAAGGCCTAATGCCTCTTGAGGCGCTGTCCGAGAGAGGGTAAATGACCTTGTGTCGGGCAGCATGAAGCAAAAGGGGGCGTGAGCCCCCTTTTTTTAGCGGATTTGTATTGCACAGAACAACAGGAAGGAAAACAAAAAGATGCGCCGTGTGGTTGTGACCGGTTTGGGCATGGTATCGCCGCTTGGTCTCGATGTGGAATCGAGTTGGAAGGCTTTGTTAGCCGGCGAATGCGGTATCGGACCGATTACTGAATTTGACGCTTCCGAATTCGGTTGCCGTATTGCCGGTGAAGTCAAGAATTTTGATCCTGCGGCCGGCGGCCTGCAGGCCAAGGAAGCTCGCCGTTATGACCGCTATGTGCAATTTGCCGCTGCGGCTGCGACCGAAGCTCTCAAAGATGCCGGTCTCGATTTCGTCGGCAAAAACGAAGAGGGTGATCGCGCCGGCTGCATTATCGGCTCGGGCATCGGCGGTCTGGAAACCATTTGCGTCAACCACAAGGCGATGCTCGAACGCGGTCCGCGTCGCATCTCGCCCTTCATGATCCCCGGATGCATCATCAACATGGCTTCGGGTCTGGTTGGCATCATGAAAAACCTGCGCGGTCCTAACCTTGCTACCGTGACGGCTTGCGCCACCGGTTTGCATGCAATCGGTGAAGCGGCTTGGATCATTCGCCGCGGTGACGCCGACGTGATGCTTGCGGGCGGTACCGAAGGCACGGTCTGCGAAGTCGGCATCGGCGGCTTTGACAGCATGCACGCTCTTTCGCGCCGCAATGACGACCCGGCTCACGCTTCCCGTCCGTTCGACGTTGATCGTGACGGCTTTGTGATGGGTGAAGGCTGCGGCCTGCTTGTTCTCGAAGACTATGACCACGCCGTTGCCCGCGGCGCCAAGATCTACTGCGAACTCGCAGGTTATGGTCTTTCGGGTGACGCCTATCACATCACGACGCCTGCTACGGACGGCCCCGTTCGCTCCATGAAGATGGCGCTCAACCACGCCGGTCTGAAGCCCGAGGACATTGACTACCTCAATGCACACGGCACGTCAACCTCCGTGGGCGACATCAACGAATCCCGCGCTGTGCGCGAACTCTTCGGCGAACACACCGACAAGCTTGTGGTGAGCTCCACCAAGGGTGCTACGGGTCACTTGCTCGGCGGTGCAGGCGGTATCGAAAGCGTCTTTACGGTTCTTGCGATTCGCGACCAGGTGGCGCCTCCGACGATCAACATCGTCAACCAGGATCCGGAATGCTGCATCAATGTCTGCAAGGACAAGCCGCAGCAGATGGAAATCCGCGCTGCCGTCAAGAACAACTTCGGCTTCGGCGGCACTAATGCCACGTTGGTGTTCAAGCGCGTCTAATGTTTCAGCGGTGTTGTAACGCATAGAGAAAAAACGGCCCTCGGGCCGTTTTTTCGTACTTGCGGACACAAAAAAGCCCGGAGCGGTTCGCGGCGAACCTCCCCGGGCCTTCGGTCTTTCCTGGAAACGAACAGACACCTCGTCATCGATGTCTGCCCAGGATCAGGTTAACCGATTGTCTGTCAAAAAGTTATTGCTCAGTTGTTTCGGCTGTTGCAGACTGTTCGGCAGACTTCTCCGCAGCGGCTTTTTCAGCCGCCTCCTGTTCAGCCTTGGCTTCGGCTTCTTCTTCGGCCTTTTCACGCGCAATGCGCGCGGCTTCAGCGCGAGCGGCGTCCGCTTCGGGCGAATTGTCAATGAATTCCTTTTCCGGTCCCTTCATGATTCCGACGCAGCGGAACACCACGATCGCCTTGACGCCTTCGCCCTTGGGATTCTTGCCGGAAACTCCGTCAATAAGCTGGGCGCCCTGGCCGTTTCTCATGCAGAAGTCATGGGCACGCTGGTAGAGGAATTCGCGCAACTGCAACTGCTGGTTGATGTTCTGACGCGTACCGGAAATGCGGTAGAGGTTGTAGTCGATCTTTTCTACGTCCGTGTAATTGGCGCTTTTTTCGATCGCATCTATCATGCCGCTGCATCCGGTCAGAAAGCCTGCACTAAGAGCCAGAAGCGTCGCGCCCGCCAAAATCTTTCGCATGTTTGTCCTTTCTAAGTGTTTTCTTCAGCGCTTCTGAGAAGCAGCTGAAATTTCCTCGTATGTTATCAGCGCCGGGGCTGTCAGTCCTCCGTACTCGATCAATGCCGCCAACGGATGAAAACGGCCGGTCTTGACGAGAGACTTGTGGTGGCGTAGCGAAAGCTCCCGCTGAACATCGTTCTCGCAGATGTAAAAGGCTCGATATTGTCCGTTGACTTCAACAACCAACGGGCATGTTACGTGATTCGTGTCGGCAAAGTGAGCAAAAGTTGCTTGAGGGTAGATGTCCGTGAGCGCCAAATACACCGCATTTTCAAAGAGGGAGCGGCGCAGTCCTTCAGGACATCCGGTCATTTGACCAGAGAGCCAGAGGCAGAGCCCCGGATGCCGCCAGTAGATCTTGGGACGATCCAACGTGCGACGCATCGGTTTGAGATTGATGGCAGGCACGACTTCAAGAAGCGCGAAATTTTCCAGAAGTCTGACCCATTCGAGAACCGTCACGCTTGGAATGTGCGCCAAGCGACCTATTTCGCTCCAGTTGGCGGCCGAAGCGGTGGTGCGCGCAAGCAGTCGGGCCACCGAATAGAAGGCGTCAGGCTTTCTCAGTCCGCAGCGCATGGCCGGGAGGGACGCTTCGGTTTTCCACAATTGCGTCCAATGCACAGCGCCTCGAACGCCCAAGCCGGGCGCCAGACACGCGGCTAAAGCTTCCGATTCACTTGCAAAGCCGGCGCTCGGTTTAAAAGCAGCGGGAGTGCCGTCAATCACCTTTGCGGTAAAAAGGCGAGGTTCCGGCGTTTCAACGATTTCAAGTGCTACGCCCAAGTTTTGGGCAGATTCTCGGACAGCTCGAAGCGCACCTTTGGAGAAGCGGCCGGCGAGTACGAGATCCGTGAGAGGCCGACGGGACAGGAACTGAAGGGCGTTGTCCGTCACTGCTTTGCAGGCATGAGCGTTGACGATCGTTGTTCCGTTGCAGTAAAGCGCAAAAAACTCATCGCTCGAAGCTAGATACAACATTCTGTTGCCGTCGTCGGTGATATCGGCAACGGGATTGTCTCTGAGCGCATCGATTTCACGGTGGTCCGTTCCGGCGGGCAGGGCAAAAAGGCGCAGGCGCGATTTGAGTTCTGTCTTGTCGATCATCGGTCTATGAGATTTGCTCGGCGGTTTGGATTTTCTTTGCCGCGCGTTTCCAAAGGACGAACGCTAACACACCGTAGGCGACGGCCAAAACAAACAAATGCGCAAGCTGAGGCATGACGGCGTAGAGCGGCGCTGCGTTTTGGGAGACGGCAACAAGACCGTTGATGCCCGAGGTCGAGGGTAAGAACAAGCGCAAGGCCAAAGCGGGCGGTGTCATATCAAAGAGCGGGTGTACGACGCCCGAAAGAAAGAGCGCCGGAGCCGATATGACCACGAAGAACTGTGCGCCGTATGCGTTCGTGCCCATGGCAAACGTAAAGGCCAGACCGAAACTCACCACGGCAGCGCCGAAAATTGAGGCCATCAGCAGCGTTGCGCCGGGGTTTTGCATGGAGGCAAAATCAAAGAGCACGAAGTCAGGGCCCAAAGCGTAGGCAAGCCACACGAGACTGAAAAGCCAGAATGCAGTGTAAAGCGCCACAAAGCCTTGCGTGTTGCGGCAGACGGCACGCAGCACGGATGGAGGTTGGGAACTCGCAAGCCAACCGCCTAAACTCATCACGATGCTTACGAACATCACGGCTTGGATGATGACAGGCATGACGGCGGCAACGATATAGCTTGCGTAGCCCGAAAGCGGGTTGTAGAGGTTGACGTCGGCAAAGGCGACGGGGGCCATTTGAAGCTTTTTCAGGGTTTCGAGTGGAGCACCGGCGCGAACGAGATTGAGCGCCATGCTCGCGGCCGTCGTTTCTCCGACGACGCCCATGAGGCCTGCCATGACCGCGCGCGACTTCACGGGGAAGGCACCGTTGGCGGTAAGGGCAACGGAGGTGTGTTTGCCGGCAAGCAGGTTTTCTTCGAAATTTTCCGGAATCGTGATCACAGCCGCCGCTTGTTCGGTTTTATAGAGTGTTTCGCCTTTGGCTCGATCTGTTTCGATGGCAACGACATTGATCATGGCTACCGATTTAATGCGTTCGATCATGGCGCGGCTCGCGGCGCTGCGGTCAAGGTCAACCACGGCCGTCTGAACGCTGGTGACGTTTTGCGCCGCATAGGGCCATGCGTAAAAGAGCAGGTAGAAAGCAACGGCGATCACGAAAATCACGAAGGTGTCTTTCGTAAAGGCGCCGCGTGCGAGAACCGTGCGAACTGTTTCCCAGAACCCGATGGGTTCAGGCAAATTGACAACGGAGTGTGGCTTAAGCTCTTTTTGAGCCCATTTGCGCATTCTCATCGGCAGCAGAGCCAGACCGACGGCGGCCGGGATGATGACAAATAGAGAAAGCATCGAGAGCAGATGGATCGTGTGCGAAAGGTCGCTGTCGAGCACCCACTGCGACGAGTGAAGTCTCAGGTACCACGTCAAGGGCAGGAATTGTGCAAGGAGCTGCGCAACCGAGTCCATCGAATCCAGAGGAAAGGAAAAGCCCGTGAAGGGGAAGATGGGAGCGGTGGTGCCGATTGCAACCGACATGGCAATAATCCACGACGGCGAAAGGCTTGTGTAGAGCATGGCTAGGGCGGGCATGCTCGCGAAAAAGAGCACGATGCCCAGCGCCCAGGCGACGAGACTGCCCTGTACGCCCCAGCCCTCCCAGCCGGTGAACCAGGCAAGGTATGCCAGTCCCATGAGCGAGTAGAGGACCAACCAAAAGATCATGCGGCCAAGCAGAAATCCCGTGAGGTGAGAGTAGGTTCCCACGACTTGATGCACGGTCTTGAGTCTCCATTCTCGGGTAAGCGATCCTACACAAGTCAGAATGGCCCCTAAGGCGAGTACGCCGGGCAGAATGGTGGTGAGCAGATATGCTTTGAAATTGAGAGCCGGGTTGCCCGCAATCAAAATGTCGGCATCGAGCACGGCCAGACGTTCCTTGTTTCCGGCAAAGCCTCCGCCCACGACGGAGGCGGCTTCGAGCATCTGTCCGACTTGGATTTGAGACAGCGCAAGCTTGAGGTCGGTTTCCACCGTGGTCGCGATGGCGTAGTAGCTCTTGTTTAGAAAGAGCTCAAGAGCCGAGTCAGAGCGGCTGCCGGACGTTTTTTCGCTCCAGTTGTGGCCGATGACAAAGAGGGCGTATATGTTGCCTGTGGCAAGATCAGCCGTTGCCGCCTGAGGATTTTCGTAGTTGATGAAATCAACCGAGGCAACCGCATCCAGCGATCGGATTAGATCCCGGCTTTCTGCGGAGTTGTCGTAGTCGACAAGCCCGACGGGGATGTCGCGCATCAGCCCGGTGGCAAAGACGGCGACGACGGCCAGGCACCAGAAAACGGGCACCACGATGCCGGTAAGCCACAAAAGCGGCGTATCGGCTGTGGTGCGTGCTTCCTGCACAAAAGCGCGCTTAAAGTCGGAAAGAAACGACGACATAACCGGGAGAAACGTCAGGAGCCTTGGGTAACGCGGTCAACAATCACGCTCATGCCGGGACGCAGATCGCGCATCGGCTCAACCGGTCGCGCGCGAACTTCGAAGGTGCGCACGTCGTAGCCCGTCGACTGACGGGTGGAACGCCAGGTGGCGTAGTCGGCCCGCGGATTGATCCAATAAACGGTAAAGGCGACATTGTCGGCACCCAAAGCCGGCACCTTGGCTTTGAGTTCGGTGCCCACTTTGATGTTGGCAAGCTCGTCTTCGCGGATGTTGAAGACCACCCATTTGTCGGAGTGATCCAGCAATGTGACGAGCGGGAAACCGGCCGGCGTTACTTCGCCTTCATGCAATACCACACGCGTAACTTCACCTTGGCGTGGAGCGCGGACCAGACTTTCAGAAGCCAGACTCTGCACTTCGGCGACGCCCGAGGCGGCTTGACGCGCCAGTGCTTCTGCGGCTCGCTTTTCGTCTTCGCGCGACCCCGTGAGCGCCATGTCATAGACGCTTTGCGCGGCGCGGGTCAGCCCGCGGGCGGTATCAAGCGCCGCTTTGGCTTCATCGAACTTTTGAGCCGACACAAGTCCTTCCTTGTAGAGGGCATTGACACGGGAAAAGGTTTTCTCGGCAAGCTGCAGCGCACCCTTGGCACTTTCAAACATTGACTTGGCTTCACGAATCTTCTCTTTGCGGGCTCCTTCTTCCACAAGGCGAGCTTTGGCTTGAGCAGCCTGCTCCTGCGCCGTGACTTGACCGAGTTTTGCGGAGATTTCCGGAATGTCGATTTTGACCATCACGGCGCCGGCTTCGACCGTGTCGCCTTCCTTGACGAGCACTTTCTCGATGCGGCCCGGAATTTTGGGCGCCACTTCAATGGTGCGGGCGTCGACTTGCCCCTGAAGCGGCGCCGGAGCAGGGGTGGCCGCTTTCCACAGACCGATGCCGATAAAGGCAAGAAGTCCTGAGCCGACCAGGGAAACGGCGATTGTTTTAACGGAGACGTTTTTGGATTCGGTCATAGTGGACACATCAATATTCAAAAATGTTTGTCTGACGCGTGACAGATTGCTCGAAGGCGTTCATGTCGCCGCTTACGGCGTTGAGCATGGCCCAGGCGACGACAAAGCGATAGGCAGCCACACGTCGCGCGATTTCAGCGGCCAGAAGCTTGGTGCGCGCATCGTTGACTTCATCGGCCGTCGAGAGCCCCTCGGAAAAGCTCTTTTCTCGCAGCCGCAGGTTTTCCTTGGCAAGCGAAAGTGTCGAGTCGGTGAGGCGATAGGCTTCTCGGGCCTCGTTGCTTTTTAGGTACGCTGTTTGAACGGCCGTCTGAATGCGGTTGCTTGCCTCGTCGTGCGCAGCCTGTGCTTTGGTGACGAGCGAATTGGCCGCTGCAATCGACGCGTTGCGATCTTTGTTGTCCCAGAGCGTGAACTTCAGACCAATGCCGGCGATCCAGTCGGGTTCGGGAATCGTCAGATAGTGCTTAATCAGGTTGTAGTTGGCAAAAGCGTATACCTGAGGGTGCCAGGCGGCCTTGGCAGCCGTCACGCCTTGCTCGGCCTGCCGGCGTTGCGCCACTACGCTCTTTAGGACGGGACTTGAGCCCATCGCCTTGTCTTGCCAGCTCTTTAAGGAACCGATGTCTTCCGTGACAACAAAGAGGGAGTTTTTGAGTTCGCCCACGCTCTCTTCACGCAAAAGTCCGGCCAATTCGCTTTCGGCCACGCGGCGGTTTGTCTGAGCGGTCAAAAGCTCTCGCTTGGCCGCGTCTCGGTTGACTTCGACGGCCATGCGTTCGAGTTTGCTGATCGTGCCGGTCTTTTCAAACCGAAGCGCTTTGCGAACTTCCAACTCCTGCTGATGAAGCATTTCGCTTTGCAGTCGTTCAATGCTGCGCGCAAGTTGTACGGCAAAGTATTTCTGCGCGAGCTCGGTGTCAACGGTGTCGCGCTGCGCCTGCGTGCGAGCCTGCGACTCGTAGACGGCCTCGTCTGCTGCGCGTACTTTGGCATTGATGGCGCCGCCCATGTAAATCGGCAGCTGAGCGTTGATGGCCGCACGCGGCCCCCCGATGTCTTCTTCGTGATAAAGATCAATCGAAGTGGGGATGGGGATGTGGAGTAGGGGACCAAGATTGATCGTGCCGTAATCGAGTGTTTTGCGTCCCCAGATCTGCTTGGAGTCAAGCTCGATCTTTGGTCCGTGCAGGCTGCGCGCGCTCTTGGCTTCGCTTTCGCGCTTGGCCGTTTCGGCGGCTTCAACCTTGATGGCGTCCACCCGGTCGTGAGCAAGCTGCCTTGCCTGTGAGAAATCAAGCGCCGGCGTCTGGGCGTAGCTTGAGCTGAAAGCCCAACACAGCGAGGCGAAGACGAAGAGAGATTTAACGGCCATCTGAGACTTTTCGTGAAGAAAGAATTTCTATAAAATCACAATTTTAGTGCTGAGAATCCTTCAGCACACCAACTTAATACCGAATGTCGCCCGAATGGCGAAATCGGTAGACGCAAAGGACTTAAAATCCTTGGCCTTTGGCATGCGGGTTCGAGTCCCGCTTCGGGCACCAGGTTGACTTGTCTTTGATGTTCGGTATAGGTCGGTGTAGCACTACGAAAAAGCTCAAAAGTCCCATTGTGCGGGCCTTTGAGCTTTTTTTGTTATTTGCTGATCTACTCTTTCGTTCTCTCGATTTCTCTGTGAAGCCGTAACTTTTTAGTAGACATGTTTGTATACATGTAAAATCAAAACGAGCTTGTCTACAAAAAACTGCTTCCATGCCAAAAATCATTGCCCCGCTTTCCATCAAGCAAGTTAACTCCATTGAAAAACAAGGCCTGACCGCCCTGGGCGGAACTGTGGGTCTCTATCTTTTTGTGCGCGGCCCGTCGCGCTCATGGATTTATCGCTATACGTCACCTGAAACCGGCAAGGCAACCATGACTTCGCTGGGGACATGTTCCTCCATGAGTCTGCTGGCTGCCAGAAGGGTTGCTCAGACCTTAGCCGATAAGGTGAAAGCCGGCGTCGATCCCGTTCTTGAAGAAAGGCGTCAAAAACAGGCGGCCAAGGAAAGGGCAGAACAGGCTAGAAGAGATTGCGTGACCTTCCGCCTAGCCTGCGAAGAGTGGCTACAGAGCCGGATCGATTCAGGCTACTACAGCGACGGTGAACGGTCGGCTAAGCGCGTGCGCCAAGTTTTAAACAATTTCCTCTATCCGGCATTCGGCGATAAGCCGATGTCAGAACTCACCGCTGCTGATCTCTTTGAGTTTCTGAAGCCCTTCCATCGCGAGCATCCGGGGACGTGGTCGAAGGTGCGGGCCGTATTGAATGGAGTCTGTCGCTGGGGTGTGGCGATGGGGTATTGCTCGCAGAATGTCTCCGACTCGCGTGGAGCTTTGGGGGCGTTGCTGGAAAATCTCGGAGGTAGGAGCCGAGAGCAGCGAAATCGAGGAGCGTTGGACTACGCGCAGGTCCCGGAGTTCTATGTCAAGCTCATGAAGAAGCAAACCCTTGTGGCCAAGCAGTTTGCTTTTGCGCTTTTGACGGCTTCCAGATCGAAACCGGTGCGCCTGCTGACCTGGGATCAGATCGATTTTGAGAAGAAGATCTGGACATGCCCGGAAGAGAGCATGAAGGTCAAAGGTCGAGGGGATTTTGTGGCCTATTTGAGCGATGAAGCTATTGCACTTCTGAAGTCCATCCCAAGACGAAAGGATACGGAGTATGTCTTTGCCAATGCCTATGGGAAGCCCTTTTCCGACATGGCCATGCGTACCTTGATTTTGCAGTTCAACTCCGAGGCCATCGAGCGCGGGGAGGAGCCGCTTCTCGATCGCGAGCAAACGGCGCGCCTGGGAAAGCCGGTGTTGATGACGCAACACGGTACGTGCCGGGCGTGCTTCAAAACGTGGTCAAAGAGTGACGGGCGAACATTTAATGTCGATGCGGTTGAGCTGTGTCTAGCGCATCAAATCGATTATCGCTACAGCGGTGCCTATGATCGCGCCAAACTGGAGAATGAAAGGCGAGAGGTGATGTCAGAGTGGGCAAAGTTCTGCACGTCAAAGCTCGCATAAAGAGATGCCCGGCTCGAAGCCGGGCGTTTGGTTTCTATTCCTTGAGAATCAGGTCGCGGCCGAACTGGCGGAAGTAATCCTGCTTGACGCGAGACAGCGGGAAGCGGGAGTAGCGGGTTGAGATTACATCGGGCTTGCTCAACTTGCCGTTGGCGACCCATGTGTAAACGGTCTTGGGCTTGATGCCGAAGATCTCGGCGACTTGCTCTTTGGAGAGCATTTTGTCCAGTGCGAGTTCCATTTTTTGCTCCATTGTTTTTCCCAAAGCTGATTCAAAAAAGGTCCAACCAAAACTTGATGCCGGCGCAAACCATCCCGAGCGAGAGGAGTGCGATTGCCGCCAGTATGGTCAGCCCAAAAATGATCTGAAACCATTCCTTCATGCTTGCCTCCGTTCAGTGACTGCAAAGCCAAACAAAGCCGCAGATGGCGATCGGCAAGCCGGCAATGACAGAGGCGCCGGCGGCCATGGGGCCGAAGTTGTCGGCGATCCAGTAGTGCAGGCCGAGTCCGGAGGCGATGCCGGTCAACGCTGTCACGTACCAAACGCCAAAGCGGGCGCAAAACTCGCGCGTGCGACGGTGCCAGGCGTAGGCGCTGTCGCAGTACCGGAGCTCTGCCCGGATCATTTCTTTGAGGTCGGTAGAGCCGGCCATCTCTTGCAGCTTGGCGATGTGCGATTCGACCTGGGCGTCGGTGATGATTTTGTCGGTCATTATTTCGTCTCCTGATAGGGCTTCGGCATCTCTGCCCAGGCTTTGATGTCGATCCAGTCGTAACCGTCGAACTGGTCTTCGTCGGCGTCATAGAAAAGGTATTCGACGTAGGGCTGGTCAGCATCGTTAAGCATGGTCACCAAGTACCAGCCGTCATAGTCGGGGCTGAAGTGTGTACCGTCGGGTTGCACAGGCATCCAGCAGGGCTTCCACAGCTCTTTGGCCTGGTACAGCGTGGCCGTGGTGAGGCGTATGTGGTCTTCAACCGCTCGTTCGAGACGCGCGATGCGCAGCTTGACTTCATCGAGCGACTGATCAACAGTCATTTCGGCCGGGGCCGATGCCTTGGCCATGGGGGTTATAAATCTCATTCCGGTTTTCCAATGATTTGTTTGTAGATTCGTGTGACAAGGGTGTTGTGAAGCTTCAGGCCGTCTTTGCCGTAGCTTTCGCACTGGTACTGGATCGTTGCCTTGCCTTCGCCCGGCAGAGCTGTGACCTGGTGCTTCCAAGTGCCTTTCTCGGCCTGAGCGTCGTAGGTGGTCGTGATCGATGCGTAGCGGTCGCCGCCTCGCATTTCCGTGGTGATCGATAATGGCCAGTTGTCAATCGGCGATCCGGACTGGCGGCGTGCCAGCAGCCCATTGACGTACTGCAGCTCGTGGTCTGTCAGGTACCCGCGCTTGGGCGAGGGTTCCTTGGCCGTTTGTGCCGGTTTATACGTGACGAAGTTGAGCTCGTAGTCCGGGCATTCAGAAATTGTCAAAACGGCACCATCGTCGCTTTCCCATCGCGAGATCCGCTCGGTCTTGCTGCCGGCATCGACCGGCTGCGAGTTCCAAATCACGGATTTCGTGACGTAGTTGCAAAGGGTTTTGAAGTTGATGACTTTCATTTGAAAAAAGTCCGTTCAATCGATTGTGATTTCTCTCCCCGGGTGAGATCATCGGTGTGTCAGACGGCCCAGTTTGACATCCGATCAACCAACACCCGAGGAGGGAAAAATGAGTTCTGAAAAAGATCTTTTTGACGCCATCGAAAACTTTGACAAGCAAATCAATTGGGATGAGCTAAAAAAGGATGTCGACAAGGAAGACAAAAAGACCGATTGGAAAAAGCTCCAGAAAGACGCTGACGATTACGACAAAAAGGGTCACAAAACGGGATCAGATTCTTGAGGTTTCTGACGAATCATTGACCTGATTGCTCGGGTTCTGGCCTCGAATGCAGGGCTGAAGAGCACTGCGTAGGCGCATCCAAGGGTCAGAGTGGCCTTTACAGCGTCTTTGTTGCTCCGGATGGTCCCGTGTTCGACGCCGCGTCGGATCGTTTTCCACATCTGTTTTTTTGCTTTGGAAGTCGGTTTGGTCATGGAGTGATTCCTCAAAATGTCAAGACTCAGATTTCGTCCATGTCGTTTTTTGCTCGACTGCTCAATTCGCTTTTTTCGTCCGATTCATGCGTGTGACGGCTCTCAGGGTTGGTAAATAAACTCTGAATTAAGGCGGCCTCCTTCAATCCCTTCACGATTCGTTCGGTAGCCTGGTTGATTTCTTTTTCTGCCTGCTGAAGTGCGACGGATTGATCCAGCATCCGGCGTGCTGCAATCAGGCCCTTGGCTGTCTCAAAGATGTTTTTCTGACTTTTCTCTGTCATGGCCAAAACGGCCGCCCAAATCACTTCAGCGTGTTCCTTGCTGATTGGTCTTTCGTTTGTCATTTCCTTCTCCTTTCAATGCCCGGGCATGGCCGCGAGGTAGTAGAGCCATGCGTAAACGCCGCATGCTGCGATTAGTGCGTAGGCCACGCATTTGATGTCTTCGAGCATGGCTACCTCACAGGTTCGTTTTTGAAAAATTGGACCGACGTCGCGATGACTTCCGTGAGCTGCTTCTGGATGCCGTCGCGGGTCACGTATTCGCGCATGTGCATCTCGCCTTCAACCCACAGCAGGTTCCCTTTCTGGACGTAGGCGCACACGTTCTCGGCCAGGCGGCCGTAGGCGACCACGTTGTGCCACTCGGTGCGCTGCTCTTTGGTGCCGTCGGCGCGGTAGATCGTTTGTGAGGTGGCCAGCGAGACTCGCGTCGCTTGCTGGCCGCTGCGGGTTTGACTCAGCTTCGGGGTGTGGCCGACATGGCCGAGTAAGAATGCTTTGTTGATGGATGGCATTTGCAGTCTCGATCATCAAGTGTTGTATCGATGACCGCAAAATTATCAGTTGATGAACTTGATTGACAAATCAAAAGATGAACGACTGAAATAAATTTGATCATCTTTTGATGAAAATCAAATAAAAAAGCCTCGAGAGCTGTCTCCCGAGGCTGCGATGGTTCCGTATGCGAGGGCTAGTTAGAAAGGGACTTTCGTAATTCGATGGCTACGCCTTTGATGATGATCTCCGATGTACTGCTGGACAAGGTGGGGAAGTCTGAGTTCAGCGGCACAAGCTCAAAGACGTCTTTCGAGACGGCTTTGTACTTGCGCAGAACCGCCTCTCCATCTGCAATAGCGACAACAAGCGATGATGGCTCAGCCTTCTTCCCAGGGTCAATGATGACAATGTCGCCGATATCGAAAAGCGGTTGCATCGATCGATCACGAATTGATAGTGCCAGAGAGGTAGACGGTATGTTGGTAGAAGCCATAACAATTCCTATCGGTTCCCCGCTGTCATCACTTAGGAGGGATTCCCACGTGACCAGCGGGACTCTGACCTGATCAAGAATTGTTTTGAGGTTTTTCTCAGGTTGTGCGTTCGCACGATCGAAATAGCCTTCCTCCAGTCCAAGGCTTTTCTCGAATTCGCGGGCTAAGCGCTCTCCAAGATTTCTCCATCCGGTAGTAAGGCTAGAGATTTGGGTTTTTGATCTGCCTACTTTCTCGGCAAACGTGGCCAAACCAATGGTGTCAACCAAGGCCTGGAGGTTTGTTCGGCGAATCTGATTGATTTCCATGGTGAGTCCTTGTGGGTTAGTTTGAAGGAGATTTTTTCACCGATTGATGAACGTAACAAGAAAAATTGCTATATGATGCCGTTTATCAAATGTTGGATAAACATCATGAAGCTGAGCGAATTTTTATCTTCTCTTTCAAAAGACGAAAAGAAACGTTTTGCCGAGGACTGCAGTTGCTCCCTGGGACTCTTGTACAACATCGTCAGTGGCCAACGTAGGTGTGGAGCGAGTTTGGCAGTACGGATCGAAAAGCGCACCTATGGCAAGGTGACCAAGGAAGAGGCTGCACCTCATGTCGAGTGGTAGGTCGTCATGGCAATAGCCTTTTTTGACTACGTAGCAGCATTGCGCGAAAGCGATTTGCCAGGGCCGACTCGAAGTGTCGCCTTCTGGATCGCTTCTCGGTGCGCCAATGGTTGGCCGGTGACGCGTGAAACGGTTGCCGCGGACTCAGGCTTCTCAAGAGCAACGGTCACACGTGCCGTGGCCGAATTGCGCGAAAAGGGATGGTTGGTGTCGGACAGAAACCGTCGCCAGGGCAACAGTTACCAGGTGAGTATCCCTCGATTCTTATCGGCTCAGAGTGAGCCTGCAACAGGCTCAGAGAGAGCCTATAAGGAGGCTCACAGTGAGCCTAAAGAGGCTCAGAGCGAGCCTTTAAAAAAATCCTTATCGGCTCAGAGTGAGCCTACAGTAGGCTCAGAGAGAGCCTATAAGAAGGCTCAGAGTGAGCCTACCTATATAAGAACAATACAAGAACAACAAGAACATCGTCGCGTGTGCGCACGCACGCCCGCGCGCGAGGGAGACGCCGCTACCATCAAACACTCGAACCTGAGCACCGGGCTACTCGCCTGGTGGGTGAAGGAGCTTGTGAAAGTTCCTGAAGCCAAGGAAGAGATTCTGAGACTCAAATTCCAGAAGGCTCCGGGAGAGGTTTACCAAACGATGTTTGTCACGTCGTTGTACACGAGTGAGGCGCTTTTTGAGCGTTTCCGTCCGTGGTTCGTTCGTCTTCAAGCGGAGGGGCGGCTATGAGTGTCCAAAAGTGCGCAATCGAAGGTTGCCAGTACGCCGGGGTCTCAAGCTACTCGGCAGGTCGCTACTACTGCGATTTCCATGCCGAACTCTTTGACCGTGGCCCCGAGTTCAAGCGTTGCACGGCCAAGGTGACGCAATACGCGTCCTGGTGGGCTGTACGAGATTTGAAGGCCAAGCTCGGCCGCATCGCCTCCTGTACGCTCGAGTCGGATGCCAAAAAGCTGATCGATGTTGTCCAGCAGAGTCCCCTGAGGCAGTACCTTCCCGATCCTTCGGTTTTGGATCGTAAGGAGATCGTCAATGGGCTCGGCGAGCGCGTGCCGGAGCCGGCGCGGATGTACGCGCTGCGGGTCGAGTCGTGCCTGGTCAACTTCATCGTCGACAAAGCAATTTTTGATTCTGGTTTGCCGGTGCTCGGCAAAGGGCTGCAGGGGGATCTGCCGCTTGGGCAGGCTTTGAAGGAGGGCACCGATGGCTAGGTTGCGGTGGGTTCAGGCCATGCTGCGCGAGTGGGCAGCTTGGATCGAGGGTTTCGGTGGCGGCCTTCACAGCCCCGAACTGGATGGCTTGCCTCGCGGCAATGTCTTCGGCTCGCACCTGCCGAAGGACACGTTTTCGTTGCGCCGCACTCAGCAGGCGATTGACCGTTTGGACCCGGAGTATCAGGCGACTTTGGCGCTTGTGTACATCGAGGGACCAAGGGCAAATAGGTGCAATCTATCGCAGATTGCAGAGTGGAAAGGTGTCGATCGAAAGACGTTTTACAGCCGCGTGTGTAGTGCGGAGCAAAAATTTTCGGAAGAGCTTGATTTTATTGGAAAAAGTTTCGAGGACATCAAAAATTCGATGTCTTGACTTGACGGGGGTTCAGACAAAATGATAGATTTTTTCTACAATCGCGCGGAGCTTGTAAGTAGAGCTTCTTTCGAGGTCGCAACGGCCTCGGTTTCCCTCCTTTGTTCCAGTTGGGTTAAATTAACTGCTCAATGACAGCCAAGTGGGGGCAACGATGAATAGTCTCTATAGGGCATTGGTTTCATTGGCAACGGTTTTGCCGATTAGTATCCCCTATGTCTACGTTTTTTCTGATCAGATTCATGCGCTGATTTTTACTGGAGAGAATGCCCACAAAGTTGGTGATATGTTCCCGGTGATCGCTGTTTTGATCACGGTGGCGGCTAACTTTCTAATTGGGCTAGCGATCATAAAGTTTTTAGATGTAGTTGCTCATCAGATTTCAGAACGACCAGTAAAAATTCAAACAGTAAAGGTCTTAGGTTCCGATAGTCTGATGGGGTATCTCCCATACGTGCTGCCGTTGTTTATCACCCAAGATGATATGCAGGGAGCGATCGGATGGATCATTGGGGGGATTATTCTTCTTATACTATCCTGGGTGTCAATGACTGTTGCGTTTTCCCCGTTGCTTCGTCTTTGCGGTTTGCAGTTTTACGAAGCACAATTAGCTGACGGAACCATTGCTACACTTCTGGTGAAAGATCGAAAGCTTCGACCTCTGAAGTTGAAAGCGGCGGCTTATATTTCAAGTTATTGTATTTACGGTATAAGATGATCGATTCGAAAACGTTTCTTGTGTGCGCGGCCTTTGTGAACGAAGAAGGTGATGCAAGGCTACTTTCAATTCCTTTTGGAAAGGAGGTACAGAAGTCTGTTGAAAGTAAACTGTCCGCACAGAAAACTTCTTTTGAGAAGTTGGAGCAGGTTGCCTATGACGGTCGATACAAGGTTGACAACGATGAATGCCTGGTGATTTCCGACTACCAAGACCCGGACGGAACCATCAAAACGTTTCTGGACTTTTGCGAGGCAAAGGTGAGCGATGAGCTTACTGACGTGGATGATTTGGGAGACTGCAAGGCACTGTTGATTTGCATTCCTGGGCAGACGCGTTACGTACTTATCCAGAGATTCTATCGTTCCTTACTTGCCTCTAAGAGCAAGTTCTACGGATGGCTTGGAAAGAATACATTCTCCAATATTGAAAGATCGGCATTTTCTTTTGGTTCTTCGGTGACTGCAATTTACGACATCCAAGAACGCAAGTTGTGCTTCCGTAGCGTTAGCTCGATCCGAGGGGCTTTGCCTAAGTTCGATGAGTGCTATGCACCTGGGGCTGATGACACGATGATGCAGAAGTTTTTTGCAAATAAGCTTTTTGATCAGCCCAGTGCCGAAGATGTCATTAAGAAGGATTCGACAAAACTAAGCAGGTTAGTTTGGTTGATTAATAACGAGGGGATCAATATTTCTGAAGGCGTGGAGAAATTTGCCCGAATTGACGAATTATTGAATATGCATTGCTATAAAGACGGGGTCATTATTTTTCCGTCTGATGTGAAACGAATCCAGATCATTCTCAGAACAATCCTCGGAGATGTGTATGAGGAAGATGGAAAGGTCTATTTGTCTAACTCGAGGAAGGCTCTTGAGCCGTTTGAGTAATAGCAGAGAGCTTTTCTGATAATTGGCCCGGCACAGACCGGGCTTTTTGATGCGTGTCGGATTTGGAGTAATCAATGAAAAATGACAGCCGAAATCCCTTTTATGCGTCTGCAAAAGTGGAACGTGGTACGGCTCGGGTTAAGGTCTTCAAAGCTCTAGACAAAGAGGAATGTGGAGTGTGGGTGCGCAGCTACGGAGAAAGAGAAGTTTTCATTGGGGTCGGCGATCGGTTCGAACTTGCTTTTGCCTATATCGTACTGGACACCCAGGAAGCAAAAGAGTTCGCGAACATGATCCTCGGAGTGGCGGAGGCCATTGAACGCGAAGGCAGAAGTAACGCCTAATAGCGTTTCTTGTGAATTTGTAATGCCCGGCCAGTGCTGGGCGTTTTTGTTTGGAGTTGTACAATGAGCGGATTAACGGTATTTGCAATAACCTATGGTTGGACGCTAGCAGGATTTTTTCTTGGTCTTTTTTGTGGATCAAGATGGAACAAATAGCGTTCCGCCAGTTACGACGCAAAGGATAGTGTTCCGATGGCTGAAGAAACTGAAGTAGAACAATCTGTAATTGGTAATTTTGTTGTTTTCCTGAAGGAATTGCAGACGAAAGTTTCGCAGTCAAACCCTCAACACTCCGGCCTTTGTAGTGTTGTGATCAGTTGGGAGTATCCGCCTCTAGGAAAAGAGAGCCTGGCGCAAAAACTAGGTCAGTTGATTGATTACATAGAGTCGCATCAGTTTCAGGAAAACAGAGATTTAAGTCAAGCTTTAAATGATTATCAAGAAGCTTTTTCACAATGGTCTGGAACGCCTCTGAGCCATCTCTACAATAGCAGCTACTGTAAGTCAGCAATTTACAATTTTTTGATCCTGTTGACTGATGTGAGAGGCACCTTAGAGCGCTACGACCAAGGGCTGCTAACAAAAGAGCTTCAAGCTAGAGCTGTTAGTGCTAAAAGACGGCTTGGGGCCTTGGAAAGTCGGATAACAGCATCGGAAGTCTCTATTGATGATGTCGAAAAAGCAGCCCAAAGAATCGTTGAGGCTGATAAGGCTGCGGTTCAATTACCCGAAACACTTTCGTCTCTTAAAAATGCTGAAGCAGATGTTTCTTTGATCAAAACAAGGGCTGAAAAAGCACAGGAAACGATTCTGACGGCTGAGACAACGACAAAGGCCAAGGAGCGTTTTTTTGTTGAAACAGAGGAGCAAATAAAAGCTCTTCTGGAGAAGAGTAAGTCTGTTTTGGCTACTGCCACCAGTTCGGGCTTAGCTGGCGCTTTTTACGATCGCAAGAAAGAACTTCAGAAAATTGGTTGGATATGGACTGGCGCTTTGATCTGTGCATTGATTGGTGCAATATTCGCAATCTGGTGGCGTGCGGATCAATTATTTGCTCTGTTGGATAGAGCGAATGAGATTGGCACATTTACTTTGATTGCCAATTTTGTGATCTCGATTGGCTTTATCGGGGCGCCTGTCTGGTTGGCGTGGTTGGCTACAAAACAGGTCGGCTACTACTTCCGTTTAAGTGAGGACTACGCTTTCAAAGCTAGTGTGTCCGCTTCTTATGAGGGATTCATGGAAGAAGCTCGGGGACATGATGCAGAGTTTGAAAAGAAAGTTCTTGAGTCCACACTGGAGAGATACGATGAGCCGCCATTGCGCTTTGTTGATAGCCGAGTGCATGGTAGCCCCTACCATGAGTTGTTCGAATCTGACGAGTTTAAGTCTGCTATGAAGAATATCCCGGGATTCAAAGACAATGTTCTGTCAGCTATAAAAGGGTGCTTAAGGACACCGGCCAAAGCTGATAGTCCGGTGGAAGAAAAGCCTCCTGTCGATTCAAAATAAGTTGTTCTAAGGCCCGCGCTTGCGGGCTTTTTTGTACCCAAAAATCGCTACCTTAGTACCGTTTCTCTCCTAGCGGTGCAGGGTCTTGAGGTTGTCGCAAGGCAACCTCTTTTTTATTCAAGGTGCTTGCGTGCTAAGTGTTTCCATTCAGGCTAATCCTCGGGACATGGCCGACAGGATTGAGCGTTTGGCGACGGACGTTCGTCAGAAGGTGATTGCCCGAGCATTGCGCAAGGCAGCCAATGGCTCAAGAGCTGAAACGGCCAGGGCTATCAAGGACGAGTACAAGATCTCCAGTCGCGTGGTCCGTAAGTCAATAAAGATCCGGACGTTTTTCAAGGCGCCACCCAAAGCTGAGATCACTGTCAAAGGCGGCCCATTGCCTATCTACGCTTTCAAGCCCAGGAAAACAGCTGCAGGCATCAAGGTGCGCATCAAGGGTCGTGCTGTGCTCTTTCCCCATTCGTTCATTGCCACGATGAGATCCGGGCATATTGGCGTGTTTGCTCGAGGTGGTTACAAAAACGTGCCCAATCCGGTCAGCAGGTTTGGCCACTTCAAGTTCAGCAAAGAACGCCATCCGATCAATGAGTTCTTCACGTTCTCGCTGCCTCAAGGTTTCAACAACAAGGTGGTGATGTCTCGAGTCATCGTGCGTTTCCAGCAACGATACCCGGCCATCTTGTGGCACGAATACGAATGGGCGGCGGCCAGTTGCGGCTTTCGATGAACGGGTCCTTCCTGGCCCCTGAAGCATACGGGGAGAGAACACGCGTATATCGACTAGTTACGGGGCCCTTTAGGGGGTTATATCAACCATGCCTACACAAACAGAAATTGCTGAACATCTCGGTCTTTCTCAGGCGGCCGTTTCCAAGGCGATGATGAAACTGACGCTCGACTGGAGAACGTCGAGCATGGATGAAATTCGTCTGGCTTACCTGAATCGACTCCGAGCTGAAGCATCCGGACACGTGAGTTCGTCCGGGCTCGACCTCGTTGAGGAAAAGGCCAAGACCGAACGCGTCCGGCGTGAGCTCGCCATGATGGAGCTCATGGAAAAGCAGGGCTTGCTCGTCAACATTGACGACATCAAAGGCGACATCACGCTTGCTTTGCTTAACTTCAAGAACGCACTGCTCTCCAGAAACGAGCGGCTTAAGAGCGCGATCGACGCCATGTACGGCATCGATCTCGACATAACGATTTTGCAGGATGACACACACGAAGCACTCAACGACCTCGCAAGAACCCTCCAGCGCCAGGGCGCGGCTATTGAAATGGATGGCCACGGCACTGCAGCCGGCGTCGAGGATGGGGACAACCGAGTGGGCACGTGAGAACCGATTCCTGTCGCCGAAGTCTGCTGCACAGCCTGGCCGATGGGATGTCTCGGTGACGCCCTGGGTTGCCGGCATGCACGAGGCTCTGGACGATCCGGCCGTGGTCAAGGTGGTGGCGCGAAAGTCCGCGCAGGTGGCCTGGACGGACGGTGTTCTTCTCAACTACCTGGCCAAAAGGATCTGCGTCGATCCATGCCCGATGATCGTGATGTTTGCAAAGGAGCAGGCCGCGAAGGAATTCAACCAGGAAAAGTTCATTCCGATGGTGGAGGTGACGCCGGAGCTCAGAAGCCGTGTTCCGATTTCGAACCGAAAGAGCGCCGACAACCGCTGGGCAATGAAGACATTCCCGGGCGGCTTTTTGAAGCTTGTTGGTTCCAACTCGGCAGCCTCTGTGAAGTCGACGCCGGCGCCGGTGGTGGCCGTTGAAGAGCCGGACGACTGTAATGCAAACTTGGATGGTCAGGGCGACACCATCACGTTGCTCGAAGAACGTACCAAGACGTTCCCGCGCCGCAAGGTGATCTTTGGCGGCACGCCGACCATTGAAGGCTTGAGCCGCGTTGATTCAGCGTACCGCGCAAGCGATCAGCGCATCTTCAAGGTGCCTTGCCCTCACTGCGGTGAGTGGCAGGATCTACGATGGGAAAATGTCCGATGGCAGAGTGACGAGACCGTGAATCACGAGGTCTTTGGCCACGCGCTCCCGGACACGGCAGCCTATGTCTGTCCTCACTGTGGAGCTTTGTGGTCGGACGCCGAAAAGAACTCGGCCGTGCGGCAGGGGCGTTGGGAAGCACAGGCTGATTTTCACGGAATCGCCGGCTTCTATATCAACGAGATCTATTCAACCTTTGCCGGCTCGAAGCTGCGCTTTCTGGTCGAGAAATACCTGACGGCCGAAAAGGCCATGAACGAGGGCGACGACTCGAAGATGAGATCGTTCGTCAACAATCAGCTGGGGCTTGCCTATGCCTTTACGTCTGATCTTCCGAGCGCGGAAGAGCTCGAGGCCAGAGCAGAGGAATACGACGAACTGACAGTGCCGGAAGGCGGTCTGATCCTGACAGCCGGCATCGACGTCCAGCACGACCGACTGGCAGTGATTGTCCGGGCGTGGGGTCGAGGTGAAGAGAGCTGGCTCGTCTACTGGGGAGAAATCCACGGCCAAACGGCCGTTGCCGAAGCTGGTGCCTGGATCGATCTTGACCGGTTTCTTTCGCAGAACTTTAAGCACGTCAACGGTGCGGCCATGCGCATTAGCGCGGCCTCGATCGACTCGTCGGACGGTCAGACATCAGACGCTGTTTACAGCTTCGTGCGCAAGCGCATGAATCGCGGCTTCATGGCCATCAAAGGCTCGAGCACGGATAGGGCGGAAATCTTCAATTCGCCGCAGACGTCGATTGACAAGAACCGGCACAACAAGGCTTGGAAGTTCGGCGTGCGGCCGTTCATCGTGGGCGTTGATCGAGCTAAGGATTTGCTGCTCGGTGTCGACGCTTCTGCCGGCCGTATCCGATTGACCGGCAGCGGCCCGGCGCGATTCCACTTCTATAAGGGCGTGCGTCCGGACTACTTCGGCCAGCTGCTCTCAGAAGTTAAGGCGCCGCATCGAAGCATCAGAAACCGCAAGGTTTGGCAGAAGAAATCGGGTGAGCGAAACGAAGCGCTTGACTGCGAGGTTTACGCCTTGCATGCGGCTCGATCTTTGAAGATCAACTTGTGGGGTGAGACGCGTTGGCGAGCCTACGAAGAAAAGATCCGACAACCGGACATTTTCGGAACCATTGTCGAAAGCGCGGTTCCGCCGGCATCGTCGACGCCGCAGGCCATTGAGCCGCCGCAGTCAGCACCGGCTGAGACTGTGCCGGCACAACCCGCACAGCCGGTTCGCAAGAAGAAACGCCGTGGATATGGTGGAGGAATTTGGTGATCAAAGAGTTAACAAAGGGCGATTCGGCCACTTGGGTGGTGCCGCCTTTCAAAGCGGCAGACGGCTCGAGCATGGATGCCGAATCGACGAAACTGGCAGTCTTTCTGGTCGGACCGGTCAAGCGCAGTTTCTCTGCTGCGGCCGAGGCTGACAGTTGGCGCGTCACGCTGGACGCCAAGACTAGCAGCGAGCTTGAAGCCGGCCTCTATGAGGTTTCTTATCGCTTCACGCGTGAGGGATTTCAGCAGACGACTCGAATCGGTCGCCTCAAGGTACTGCCGTCGATCGATGAAATCGAGTCCGGACACGACGTCCGAACGTTGGCCGAAAAGGCTCTCGAGGAAGCTGAAAAAGCGCTGGCCAGTTACAACGAAAAAGGCCAGCGCGTTCAGTCCTACACGATCAACGGTCGATCAATGACGTTCTCATCGGCAACCGAGATCCTGGACATCGTTCGCTACTGGCGGCGCCGTGTGCAGGCCGAGAAGAACGGAGGCCGATCCTCAATTATGTGGGTGAGTTTCTAAATGAATCTTTTGAAAATTTTCAAGCGCGACACACCGCTGCAGGTGCGCAAGGAGCCGCGATTTCATCGTCGGTCTTACGGCGGTGCAAAGAAGACTCGCTTCAATGCGGACTGGATCACCTCTACAACGAGTAGTGATGCCGAGCTGCGGGGCGGCCTTCGAGTCCTTCGCAATCGATCTCGGTCTCTGGTGCGCGACAACTCGTATGCCAAACGCATCCGGGATCTGCTCCAGGGCAACATCGTGGGGCAGGGCATCGGGTTGCAGTGCGTCCGGACGGATACCGGCGGACGTCGTATGGATCGAGAAAACGATCTCATCGAGCAGCAGTGGTGGTTGTGGGCAAATGGTGACGGGTGCCACGTCAGCGGCCTGCTGAGTCTTACCGACATCCTGCGGCTGGCCGTGGGCGAGGTCTTTGAAGCCGGCGAAGTGCTGATCCGATTCGTGCCGCAGGCCTTCGGTCACTCCAAAGTGCCGATGGCTATCGAGGTGATCGAGGCCGAGCGCCTTGTCGATTCACAGACCACGGTGACATTGCCCAATGGAAACACCGCGCGCATGGGCGTTGAGATGGATTCCTGGGGACGGCCACAGGCCTACTGGGTCTATCGGGGACATCCGGGCGACGGCATTTTCCGAGGTTACAACAGCTCGGAAATGGTTCGGATCCCTGCCGATCAGTGCTGCCACCTCTACATCTGCAACCGTTGGCCACAGACGCGTGGCGAGCCGTGGATGTCAACGGTCATCCTGCGCTTGCGGGACACCGATCAGTACACGATGAGCGAGATGGTGGCAGCGAGATCTTCGGCCAACGTGATGGGCTTTATCCAGAAGCCTGACGATTCCGCCCCGGACGACGTCGATGATGAGGAGGCCGATGAGAGCTTGCACATGGAGCCGGGGATGATCTGGAAGCTGCGCGACGGCGAGTCGTTTACCGGCTTCACGCCCGGGCGTCCGAACTCGGCTGCCGAAACGTTCCTGCGTTTCATGGTCCGAGAAATCGCTGCCGGCGTCGGCGTCTCCTACGAGGCCTTGTCGAAGGACTACTCGAAGAGCAACTACTCATCGAGCCGTCTGTCGATTTTGGATGACCGACAGGGGTATCGAGTGCTGCAGCAGTGGCTGATCCGGCGCTTTCTGTATCCGCTTTTCATGCATTGGTTCCGTGCGGCCACATTGGCCAAGGTGATCGACATCCCGAAGGCCGCGCTCGAAGAAGAGGCCTGGCTGATGTCCGTGCGGTTCCGTCCGCCCGGATGGTCTTGGGTCGATCCGACCAAGGAAGTGGCCGCGTATCGCGAGGCGGTCAAGGCGGGCTTCACGACGATCTCGGACGTCATTGCACAGTCCGGCGGCGGACTCGACGCAGAAGACGTCTTCAAGGCGCGCCGCAAGGAACTCGACTTCATCAATGAGTTGGGGTTGAGTCTGACGACAAACGAAGAGCAGTCGGCCGACCAACAGGTCATTGAGGTGCCGGACAAACAGAATGAGTAGCGAGCCTGCGGTAAGCAGGCTTTTTTATGAGGATCGAAATGACGAAACGCATTTTGACAACGGAAGAAAAGCCCGGCGTTCGCACCGCCGTGCTTGTCCCGGTCGCTCGAGAGGTTGAAGAAGGGGCGGAAGACTCTCACGAAATTGAGATGTCTTTCTCATCCGAAGAGCCTGTTGAGCGTTGGGGTTACGAGGAAGTGCTCGACCACTCGCCAGGCAGCGTCCGGTTGGGGCAGCGACAGCAGAACATGCCGCTGCTCTTCAACCACAACCGAGACGACCTGATCGGCAAGGTCGAGCGTGTGTGGCTTGGCGACGATCGCCGGCTTCACTGTGTGGCGCGATTCGCGAAGACCTCGCGTGGCGCCGAGTGCGAGCAGATGGTACGTGACGGCATTCTCACGAATGTTTCTTTCATGTACCAGATTTATGACTACCGCGAAGAGAGCAAAGACCACTTCCGGGCGACCGACTGGGAACCTTTCGAAGTCAGCCTCGTCACGGTGCCGGCGGATCCAACCGTTGGTGTGGGTAGAGCTCTTTCCCAGACAAACAAGGGCGAAAACGTGCGCTCTGCGCAAGGAGATTTCACTATGGACGTTAACGACAACAAGGCCGCGATTGCGGATGCAGTGAGCGCAGAACGCGCTCGCGCGGCGGAAATTGAAGCACTGTGCCGTCAGCACTCTGTGGATGACAACTATCGCAACCATGCGATTTCTGAGGGTTTGACGATCGATCAGGTGCGTCAGCACATTCTCGAAAACTACCGCGCTCAGGCCGCAAAACCGGCTGCGTCTATCGCCATCGACATGAGTGCTCGCGAGCGCCAGCAGTATTCGCTGCTGCGTGCTTTCCGAGCGATGGCCAACCACTCTTCCAGCGGCAGCTTTGAACGCGAGGTTTCCCAGGAACTACAGCGCCGCTACGGTCTTGCCGATACGGGTGGCCTCTACATTCCGTCCGATCTTGGTTCTCGCGCTTGGACTGGTAACGACAGCCTCATCCCGACCGAACACCACGCTGAAGAGTACGTGAGCTATCTGCGCGAACGTTCCGTGCTCGTTTCGCTCGGTGCTCGCACGCTGAGCGGCCTGCGCGGCAATGTCGACATCCCGAAGGGCACCGGCGGCGCAACGACCTACTGGGGCGTTGACAAGGACATCACGGCCAGCGACTACACGTTTGGCAATGTGACGATGAGCATGAAGCAGGTTGGCGCTTTGACTACCGTTCCGCGCTCGCTCTTGATGCAGTCGAGCCCGGACGCCGAGCAACTCGTTCGCGATGATTTCTTCGGTGCTCTGGCCGAAGCGGTGGATACGGCAGCAATCAATGGCGATTCGTCTGACGGCGATGTGCCGACTGGCCTCATCAACTTGACCGGTGTCGGCACGATTGAACTTGGCACCAATGGCGGTCTTGTCACCTGGGATACCCTCGTTGACATGGAAACCGCAGTTCGCAATTCCAAGGTGCGCAACGGTCGCTTTGCTTACCTGGTCAATCCGACAACCAAGGGTTACCTCAAGAAACTCTGCGACTCGACCGGCCGCCCGCTCTGGCAGCTCGCCATTGCCGAAGGTGCTCCCGATACGCTCAACGGCTATCGCGTGGAAGACTCCACTTTGGTTCCATCGAATCTCACCAAGGGAACGGCATCCAAGAAGTGCTCGGCTCTCATTTTTGGCGCCTGGAACGAAATGCTTCTTGGCGAGTGGGGTGTGGTGGAAGTTCTGTCCAACCCCTATGGCGATTCGTTCGCATCCGGCGGTCTGGCCATCCGTGCGTTGCAGAACCTTGACATCGCGGTTCGTCGCCCCAACGCCTTCGCGGTCGTCAAGGACTTCGATCCGTCGTTTGTGCCGCCGGCTGTAGCGGGCGGTGTTGGCGGCTAACAATGTTTGAGGAAGATTGGGGAACCTTCTTCTCGGACTTTGCTAAAGACGCGGTCCTGAACGGTGTTTCGGGCCGCGTCATGATCGATGAGCCGGACACGACGGTGCAGGGAGGCATGCTCATTGTTTCCGAGCGCTCCCTCGTCTGGCCGGCCAAGCAATGGTCGGAAGCAAAAGAGAAGGACATTGTGACGGTTGGTGCGCGGAAGTACCGCATCACGCAACCGCCTCAGGCAGAGGCAGACGGCAATCTGATCCGCGCTCCGGTCAAGGAGGTGTGATGGCTCAGAGGATCCAAATCAGAGATGAGATTGGCCGTCTTCTTTCTCAAATTGACGGAATTGACCACGTTGCGGTCGGTCGCTTCAAGCCGCTCGAGGTGAGCCGGTGCCCGTTTGTTCGGGTGTTGGCCGACTCGGAAACGAGCGAGCTCTATAGCGATGCCGGACAGGAGCGCCGCACGCTCTCGATTCAGATTGAGATCTATGTCGACGACAGCGACGATCCGGAGGCCGAAGCCAACGAGATCGCAACGCTCATTGAAAAACAGCTTTGCCGGTCGGACAGCTACTACCTATCGGGGCTCCTCACGGAGCCCTTGAGCTATCAGGGATACGAGCTGACTGCCGACGATGCGCCGGATCGAGAAACCGCTGCGGCCGTTCTCCAGTATGAAGCGGTTTATCTCTTTGAGCCGGACGTTTCCGGAGACGGTGTGCCGCTTAAGCGTGTCTACGGCGACATCGACGTCGGAGACCGTGACGGTCCGGACGGTAAAGCCGAGGCGCAATTCCGTGTTGAAGATCTATACCCGGAGGGTACGAATGGATAAGAAATTTATTCGCATTGAACCGGTCAAGGGACGTTTGGTGCGCGTTCCGGAAACCGGGCGAGAGGTGGCCGAGCCGATGAAGGTTCAGGCCACTTCTTTTTGGCGGCGCCGCATTGCTGCGGGCGATGTGCGCAAGGTTGAAGACAACGAGGTGCAGAAATGAGCATCAGCTTTAATCAGATCCCGATCAATCTGCTCACGCCCGGGCAGTACGTCGAGTTCGACAACTCCAAGGCTGTCGGTGGCTTGGTCAATGAAACGGCGCGCATTCTGCTCTTTGCGCCGAAGCTTTCGACCGGCACCGGCAAGGCAAACTCGCCCGTCATGGTGACGCGTTCGAGCGAAGGCGTCGATGTCTTCGGACTTGGCAGCATTGGTGCTGCCATGCTTGAGTCGATCTTTGAAATCACGCGCACGATTGAAACGTGGGTGGTACCGATTGAAGATCCTTCGGCAGGCACTGCGGCTAAGGGTACGGTGACCGTGACAGGTACGGCAACTGAGAGCGGTACGATCTCGCTCTACGTGGCCGGCAAGCTTGTGCAGGTTGGCGTGGCATTGGGCGATGAGGCTACTGATGTGGCCGAAGCGATCGAGACGGCCATCAACGCCGAGCTCGAGCTCCCGGTTACTGCTTCCGCCGCAGAAGGCGTGGTGACAGTGACGTGCCGACACAAAGGCACGATCGGCAACGACATCGATCTGCGCACGAACTACTACTCGAGTCAGAAGGATGTCCAGGGCATTTCTGTGGTTTGTGTTTCCTGTACCGGCGGATCCGGAACGCCAGACATTGATGACGCTATCGCGGCGCTTGATGAAAAGCAGTACAACACGATGATCTGCGCTTGGGCGGATGACACGGTGCTTGCTGCACTCGAGGCCGAACTCGACAAGCGCTGGGGGCCGATGTATCAGAACGACGGTCATCTGCACGTCGGCTTCCGCGGCACGGTCGGCGAGATCAATACCAAGCTCGGCACGCGCAACAGCCCGCACGTGACGGTCTGGACGGCTGAGGCGGGCGGTGAACCCGAACCGGTTTACCTCAAAGCCGCCCTTGCCGGAGCAACGTGCGCCTACTATCTCAACATCGACCCGGCTCGCCCGGTGCAGACTCTGGTTCTTACCGGACGTCTTCCGGCAGCAGAGTCCGTGCGCTTTATCCGCGAGGAGCGAAACAACATTCTCTCCTACGGCGGTGCCACGACGAAGGTCGATGCCGGCGGCAATGTGGTCATCGAACGTGCGGTCACGACTTACATGCAGAACTCGTCCGGCTTGACGGATCCGAGCTACCGCGACATCGAAACGATGGCCACACTCTCGCGTCTGCGTTACCAGGTGCGTGCGCGTATCTCGCAGAAGTTCCCGCGCCACAAGCTGTGCGGTGACGAAACGGAGATCCCGCCGGGGCAGGCGATGGTTTCGCCCAAGTTGATCAAGGCCGAACTGGTGGCCCTGCACAAGGATTGGGTGGATGCTGGGCTTGTCGAGGATACGGAAGAGTTCAAGAACGAGCTCATCGTTGAGCGCAATGCCGATGACGTCAACCGCGTCGACGTGCTTCTGCCGCCCGATCTGGTCAATCAGTTCCGTGTCTTTGCGGCCAAGACTGAGTTCCGTCTTTAAGGAGTTGAAGCAATGGCAAAGATTTTTCTTTCCCGCGTTTGGGTCCGAATTGACGGGACGCTCATGGAAACGGATCCGACGACAACCAAGCTCGATTTTGGGGGCTACACGCGAGAAGCAGTGGTTACGGATCAAGGGTTCGTTGGCTACACGGAACGTCCGAAAGAGGGATCGATCGAAACGACGATCCGCGTCGCGTCGGACACGGATCTCGAAGCACTTCGTAATGCGACCAATATCGTCGTCACGGTGCAGTACAACACCGGTCAGGTGTTCGTGATGCGCGATTCGACGATTGCGGAACCGCCGGCTGTAACTTCGGACGGCAAATGCACGATCCGCTTGTTTGGCCATCCTGTCGAGCAGTCTTAAGGAGTAAGAATGTCACAAGATCGAATTGTCGCGGTCATCGATCTCAAGTACCCGGTGATGAGCGAGGGCGTGGAGATTACCAAGCTCACGCTTCGCCGGCCGCGAGGCAAAGAGCTGCGCAAGATGAACATCGCTGCGTCCAACAATCTCGAGGTGCTGTACCCGGTGCTGGCCGCTTGCTGCGATGTTCCGGAAACGACCATTGACGAACTTGATTTCGAGGATCTGTCTCGATTGCTTAATGAGTCAACAGGTTTTTTCCTCGTTATGACTGGAAGTATTGCGCCGTGATGATGGCGGCTGTTTTCCATTTTCAGCCTTCGGAGATCTGGGAAATGGATGCCTCCGAAATGAATTTCTGGACTCAAGAGGCTGAGAAAATATGCGAGAATTTGAATAGAGGTTCAGATTCAACCATGGGAGGACAGCCGCAGTGGTCGCAGTCGTTTCAGTCGTTTTCGCATCGCTGATGGCATTGGTGGCCGTCTGCTGGGGCGGCTACCACTTGGCGCGTGTTTTTGCCGAAGCTTTCAAGTGCAGAAAAGAGCTCGTTAAGGCTTCGCTTGACGCCGGCGGTTACCGGGCAGGAGATTTCTTGCGGCTGTGTTTTGCGCTTTCCGTTGTAGCACTTGTCGTGCTCATTGCCGCGGGAGTTTGGTCGGTTTTGCCTGTTTTGGCCGGCGCGGCAGTTGCCGTGATTCTGTCGCTGGGCATAGTCGAGGCGGCGAAGAAACGGCTCCTTTGATTTTTGCGGGTGTGAGTCCCGCAGTAAACGAATCTTCTGATGGGTGGCTTTGGCCGCCCTTTTTTGTACCATGGCTGAACAAACAACTACCTTACGGGTTGTCGCGCGAGACGACGCTAGCGCGGTTTTATCCCGAATTTCTTCAGGTCTCTCGGGGTTAGGGCGCGGGATCAACGGATTGAACTCTGGAGGTCTTTCTCGGATAGGGGAAGGTTTGAGAGGTCTTGCTACAGGCGTCGGTACTTCACTGATGACGCTTCAGTCAACGGCAATCTTCGGTGGTGCATTGGCGGCCGTAGCACAAATGACCATGATGCTTCAGGATGCCAGCACATCCGTCTCGCAACTCTCAAACCGATTTGGCGTCGGCACCGAGCAGATCCAGGTTTTCGGAGATCTGATCAAAACCTCCGGCGGCAATGTTCAAAACGCCGCGACGGCTCTGAATCAGTTGGCTATTTCTATGCAGACAGCCTCGCGAGATCCGGAGCTTGCCTACGCATTCCGTCAAGTTGGTCTGTCAGTGCAGGACCTCCAACAGATGGATCCTGTGGAAGTGCTCCGGCAAATGTCGGAAGCGTTTGCCAATCCGGCTAACACGAACGAGTTGGCCAAACAAGCCATCCTAATGAAGACCATGGGGCAGGATGGTTCGTACTTTCTGAACACCCTAAATCAAGGCCCGGACGCCTACAACCAGAAACTGCAGGAGATGCGGGCTGAGGGGACGTTGCTGTCGCAGAGTCAGCTGCAAACGGCCAGGAGCTTTTCAAAAGCATGGTCGGATGTCGGCGAGGTTGTAGAGAGCATCAAGCTTGATTTCGGGTTGTCTGCAGCGCAGGCGTTGTTGCCGGTGCTGCAGCAGATCTCCGGGTACCTGAAAGATCCGGAACAAAGCGCCTCCATCCGTGATGCGCTGAGGTCTTTTGCCGAAAGTCTGCCGGCGCTTGCGCAGGGGGTCTTTGTGCTGATCCGCGGATTCGTAAGTGGCTTGAGCATGGTTGGCCAGGCGGTTCAATGGATTGAAGAGCACTTCGGATCCGTTGGGGTGGCAATCGCCGGTTTAATGCCGCTTTTGCTGCCGTTGGTTGGGCCCGTCTTTTCCATTGTTGCAGGGGTCGGGCGTTTGGTCGCCATGATCCCGTCGGTGGTTACGGCGCTCGGTCCGGTGCTTGGTGTCCTTGGCACTATCGGAGGAGTGGTCGGACGATTTGCCCCGTTGATTTTGGGGGTCGGAACGGCCTTTGCCGGCATCGTTCCGATTGTCGCAACGATTGCCGGCGGCGTGCTGACGATCTACCGCAATTGGGATTCGATTGTCTCGAAGGTCAAAGAGTTCGGATCGTCGGTTTGGAATGCGCTGTTTGGTGACGATGATGACCAGGGAAGAGATGCAGCACAGCGTGCGGCCGGCGTCGGATACGATCCTTATGCGGCGGCCCGGACGCTTCAGCAGCGTGATGCCCGGGCGGAAGCTCGCGTGCGTGTCGAGGTGGAGTCCCGACAAGGCTCTCGAGCGGTTATTCGTGAGGTGAGCCGTGAGGGCAATGTTGAACTGGATGCGTCGCAAGGCCTTGTGATGTGTGGAGGTGACTGATGGCTTGGAGAGATGAACTTCGGCCGGCCAGCTTTCGCGGGGTGTCGTTCTATGTAGAGGGCGGCACCCTTACTTTTGGACGACGTCTGGCCATCCATGAGTACCCGCAGCGCGAGAAACCATACGTCGAAGACCTTGGCAAGAAAGCTCGGGTCTATCGCTTGGAAGCGTTCGTACTCGGCCCCGACTACATGAAGGACCGAGACGCGCTGATCGATGCACTGGAGACGCCCGGCGCCGGGCAACTGGTTCATCCGTATTACGGCTCGCTCGTGGTCACCGTGTCCAGCGACATCGATGTCAGCGAAACGTCGCAGCAGGGCGGCATGGCTCGCATTTCTGCAACCTTTGTCGAGGCGGGCGAACTGAACGCTCCGGAGGTGACCGAGGATACTGTCGCGGCGGTCGAAGAGGCCGAAGGGACGTTCCTTGATGATCTCAAGGACTGGTTTGCTGAGACGTTCGATGTCTCGGGGCTCGGAGACTACGTGCCGGATGCGGCCATGGATGCCATCAACACGCTGATGGAATACGAGAACATGGCGCTTGGCGCGCTCGGTTGGATTCGCTCTGCTGTGTCGTCTGACCTCAAAGTGCTGTTGCCGGAAGTGCTCGCAAGCAAACTTGCTGCGCCCTCTGAACTCGCTCAGGGCATTCTGATGTGCATCAACAAGGCTCAGGTCATCGGTGAGCTGGCCGATTTCAAGGTGCCGAGAATTGAGAGCGAAAACATGAACGGAGAAATCCGGCAGCGCACAAACACTAATGCGTACGCTTTGGAAAAGCTTGTGGCCGGCGCTGTGGTTTCGCGGCAGATCCAAGAGGTGGCGCAGTTGGTCCCTGCGGCAGTTGAAGAGGCGCAGGCGGCCGATCCCTCTGCCGGCAAGACCGGCATTGAAACGTCTGCCGGGACGGCTGACACAGACAAGGTTTTCACGCTCGACGATGCGGCTGCGGCCAGAAAGGAAATTGTCGAGCTTGTCGACACCTTGCTCTTTGACGAAGAGTTTGGCGAAGAGCCAAGAACCTCTTTGCTGAACCTGCGTGATGCCGTGCTAGCGCATCTTGATGGGATCACGCCGAGCATCCCGTCGGTTCGATCCGTCAAGGTCAATCGGGTGTTGCCGGCTATCGTGTTGGCGCATCGATTCTACGGTGACGATTGGGGCGAAGACGGCCGCGAGGATGAACTTTGCCAGCGCAACGGGGTCCGACATCCGGGCTTCGTGCCGGCAGACAAAGACTTGAGCGTGGTTGTCTATGAATAAGGTTTGTTTGAAGGTTGACGGAAAGGTCTACTCCGGATGGCTTGAGGTGAGCGTTCGCCGATCGATGCGGGCGGCCTCCGGCGGCTTTGATCTCAACGTGACGGAGCGCTGGCCCGGGCAATCGACGGCGTGGCCGATCAAGCCGGGGGCACTCTGTGAGGTGACGGTCTGTGATCAGCCTGTGATAACAGGCTATATAGACTCTGTAAACAGCAGTTATTCTGCGAACTCTCACAGCATTTCCGTGCGTGGCAGAGACAAGACGGCCGACCTGATCGACTGCTCTGCGGACAATATGACGCTTAAGAATCTACGCCTTGGCGAGATCGTGCGGCGCCTGATCAAACCGTTCGGAATTGAGTTCGTAGAAGAGTTTGTTTCTGACCTGTTAATTAAGCATTTCGTGGTGCAGACGGGAGAGTCCGTTTTTCAGACCATCGAAAAAGGCGCGCGCCTTGCCGGCGTGCTGCTGATGTCGGATGGCCGTGGCCGACTTGTGGCTACCCGGGCGAGCATGGCCAAGCGAGTGCAGACGGTGTTGCGCTCTGGTGAAAACATCCTCTCCGGATCCCTGACCGATTCTGCTCAGGATCTCTACTCGCAGATCACGGTCAAGTCGCAGGTGTCGATGCCTGACATGAACAGTTTCGACCTGACGGGGTTGCAGCCGTCTGCAACGGTTCTCACCAAGGCCGAGGCAAGTGTGTCCGGATCCATGAAGCGCTACCGGCCGCTGATGATTCTGGCCGAGTCCCAAGCAACCAATTCGTACTGCCGGACCCGGGCGGAGTGGGAAGCGGCGACGCGTCTGGCGGCCTCGCGGGTTGCAGAAGTCACGGTGGTCGGCTGGGTGGATGACAACGGTGATTTATGGCGGCCGAACACGATTGTGTCGGTGGTCGACGAACACCTGAAGTTGGCCAACGAAATGCTCATCACCGACGTCGCCATGCAGCTTACGGACGCGGGGTCGATCACTCGCTTGCGATTGGTCGATCCGCAGGCGTATGCGCCGCAGCCGGTGATTGTCGAAAAGGTTCCGCCGTCCTACTCCAGGTACAACTTGAAATGATTGACGAAAGAACACTAAACGCTTTTGTAGCTCGGATGCGAAACCGTATCCGGCTGATGGTCGGCAGAGTCCTGCTCTCGATCGTTGATGATGACAAAACCATCCAGACGGCACAGGTGCAGGGGCTTGCCGGCGAAGTGCTCGAAGACATCGAGCGCATCCAGCAGTACGGATTCACGTCCGTACCGCTCTCGGGTGCGGAAGGTGTGGCGGTCTTTTTGGGCGGCGAGCGTTCTGCCGGTTTGATCATCGCGACCGATGATCGACGCTTTCGAGTCAAAGAACTTCAGCCCGGCGAGGTGTGCCTCTATACCGATGAAGGAGACACGATCAAATTCTTGCGAGGCAAGCAAATCGCCATCACATCCGGCGGCAAGGTTTCGGTGGTCGCTCCGGACGTCGATGTGCAGGCCACCACGCTCAACGTCAAGGCGTCGACAGGGCTTTTTGAGATCAATGATCTGACGTTTGACACGCCCGTTATGAAGGTGACCGGAGATGTCCAAGACCATGCCGGCGGCTCCGGGGCCAGAACCATGATGCAGATGCGAGGGACTTTCAACTCGCATACGCATCCGGAGACGAACGCGTCCGGAGGTTCGACGCAACCTCCCGACCAGGAGATGTAAATGGATATTCGAATGACCTACGACAACATCTCCCAGGCAGGGGATTTTGTCGTGACAAAAGGAGATCTGGCGACCGATCGCGATTTGGAAACGGCGGTTCTGATCAGTCTCTTTACAGATCGGCGAGCGTCGGACGACGACGTCGTTCCGGATGGCACAGACGACCGTCGTGGCTGTTGGATGGATGCTCTGATGGATATGCCTCTTGGCTCACGGATTTGGTTGCTTCGGCGAGAAAAGGTGATCCCGGCTACGGTGGCCGCGCTCAAGGAATACATCGAAGAGGCGTTGCAGTGGCTGTTGGATCAGAACATTGCCAGGGCGGTGACGGTGACATGCACGCCAGACTCTCGCAAGCATCAAATTACTGCTGCGATTGACATCGCGAGAAACGGACAGAACAGACGGTATCAATACGTTTGGAGACAGATAAATGGCATTTGAAAAACCGACTCTCAGAGAGCTTGTTGACCGAGCGAAAAGTGACATCAATGCTCGATTGCCGGGTGTCGATGCACGTCTGCCGGCAAGCGTTCTTGGGGTGATTGCTCATGTGGTCGCCGGCGGAGTGCATGGGCTCTACGGCTATCAGGATTACATTGCCCGGCAGATCCTCCCGGACACCGCCGACTCCGAGTTTTTGGACCGGCATGCGAGTCTGTGGGGTATGTCAAGAAAGCCGGCCGCACCGGCGGTTGGGAACATCACAATCTATGGCACCGATGCCTCCGAAATTTCGGTCGGCATGCAGCTCCAGCGAGCCGACGGGAAGCTCTTTGCGGTCGCCGAAACGACCCGGATCGATGGTACGTCCGCGACTGTTCAGGTCGTTGCGGTTGACGGTGGATCCGACTCAAACACCGATGCCGGCGTTGAATTGACGTTGGTCGAGGCGGTTGCCGGCCTTGAGTCGAAAGCAACGGTTGCCGAAGGCGGTCTTTCCGGCGGTACCGACGTCGAGACGGACAGCGAGTTGCGCGAGCGTGTGTTGCAGCGGATGCGCACGCCGCCGCGTGCCGGCACTGCCGCAGACTACGTAGCCTGGGCTTTGGAGTGCGATGGCGTTACCCGCGCTTGGTGCATGCCGAACGCTCCTTTGGAGGGGCAGGTGACGGTCTACATCGCTTCTGACCAGGCTGGCATCTTTCCGAACGAGACTCTGCTCGAGACTGTCCAGGAATACATCGACAATCTTCGGCCGGTGACGGCTGAGGTCTTCGTAGTGTCGCCGATCAAGAAGCAGATCAACATCGTGATCAACGGCTTGAGCCCGGACACGGACACCGTCCGGGGTGCGGTCAAGGCCGCGATCAGCGACTTTCTTTTCAATGTCGCCACTCCGGGCGGCACCATTTTTATCAGTCAGCTCCGGGCGGCCATCAGCGGCGCTGCCGGCGAAGTTGACCATGTACTGGTTTCGCCGACGGAGAACATCGTTTGCTCGACCGGTGAGCTGGCAGTTCTCGGAGACGTGACATGGCAATGACAACAGAGAACTATCGGCTGCAGTTGGCTTCTTTGCTGCCTCGAGGAACGATCTGGGAACAGGCGTTTAGCGATGAGTCCGTGATGGGGCAGCTGATGATGGCCATGGCGGACTCTCTGTCGCGAGCTGATGACAAGGCCGAGCAGCTGATCGATGAGGCGGATCCACGTCAGACGACGTTGCTCTTCAGGCAATGGTTGAGTGTGTGGGGTGTTCCCAGCGATTGCATCCGGGCGTTTGTCGAGTCGCTGACTGACGAAAAGCTTCGGCAGATTCTGGTTAAAAAGATCCAAGGCGTAGGACTTTCATCCCGCGCCTTTTTAATTGGGTTGGCCGCCGAAATGGGGGCTGAGGCATCGATTGAAGAGAAGCGCGCGTTCAAGTGCCGCAGTCGAGTCGATCAACGCCTCTACAGCAAAGAGTGGCGCACGCATTGGTTCTTTGTCGTGTTACACGACGACAGCGGAAAGCCTGTGAATTTTTCATGCCGCAGCCGCGTCAATGAGCGGCTGGCAACCTGGGGGAACTCTGCTCTCGAATGTTTAATCAAAGAGTTCTGCCCGGCGCATACGAAGGTCAGATTTATTTACTCAGAATAGGGGAAATTGATATGAAATCATATTGGTGTGCGGATAGTGTTGAAACCAAGCCGGACTTGACCAAACTGACATCTTTTGGCTATCCAACCGACGGCAATCCGGAGCAGGGTTTTGAAGCGACTCTGCCCGGGGCGTCGTGGTTTTACCTGATGAGTCTGATGCGCTCACAAATCATTTCGGCGTGCTCAAAGACCGAGGATCCGAAGCAGGAAAATCAGTATTTGGAATGCCTACGATCCTTTGATTGGGCTCTTGAAAATTCGATCGATGGCTCGAAGATTAAAACGGCAACGATCGGCAATGACCGCATCAAGCAAGGTGTGATCGCTTTTGATCGATTGGCAGCGGCGGCAATTGCAACGGAAGAGCAGGCGGTTGCAGGCACAGCGGATAACGTCCTGATGACTCCGGAGATGGTGGCAAAAGCCATCGCCGCCCTCATTCCGCCGGCACTGCCCACCGGGATGATTTTCCCGTGGCCCGGCGACACACCTCCGGAAGGCTCCATTGTTGCCGATGGCCGTGAGCTTTCGCGCACAACGTATGCAGGGCTGTTTTCAATTTACGGTACGAAGTACGGCACTGGTGACGGTTCGACGACTTTCAATGTGCCGGATCTGGATGGGCGCTTTATCGAGCTCACGACGGATGCCGGAAGCGTCGGACAATTTGTTGAGCCTGGGTTACCGAACATCATTGGTAGTTCGGAATTGGATACTACTGTCGACGGGAATAGCCTCATCTTTTTGGCATTCGGAGCATTTTCTCGGGACGTCGTACAGGCATCAGGCAGTTACGCTTCCTACCAGTCAGTAAGCAGTGTTCCACGTCATGGTGTTTTCGACTTTGATGCGTCACGATCTAATGCGCTTTATGGCTCAGGCGCCGTAGTTCAGCCGCCCGCGATTTTCGGCCTGGCCTGCATAAAGATTTAGAGTTTGATGCAAGCCAAACCTAACAAAGCAGGAGGCTGCACCGTCTCGGCATCTCCGTAAACGTCAGAGCATCGAGCTGCATCAAAAGAATATTGGACGCCGGAATCTTGTGAACCGTCCGCTCCATTTAAAGCCGAATCTACATTGAACGCACCGTACACCTGGCGGCCCGCGCTCTTGGATGTGCCAAAGCCACCAATGATGTTCGGACTGCCCGAACATCACTGGTGGATTTACCCTTGATGTAGTTAGTGTGGGGCGCTTTGGCATAGCTGATGTTCAAGGTGCTTTTACAGCTTCGTCTTCTTATGACATTCTCTTTGACCCGGGAGCATCTAAGGGAAAGCAATACACCCGTGCTGAGTTTTCGGCAGCATCGAGTAATGCGATCTATTCAGGTTCTTTAGTACAGCCCCCTGCGCTCCTTTTGCTTCCGTGTATCAAGGTCTAGCTCTTAATGCACGCAAGAAACCGTTGAGAGGCAGGTTGGACTACATTCGAGGCTCCGTAAATCGAAGAGCACGAAGAAGCGTCTAGCAAAATGTTGATGCCTGAACCTGAACCTCTGCTGGCCGTAGCGTTCCCGGCTTCGCTCGTAAACGCTCCTTCAACGTTGCCTCCAGGTGAGGAGTAGGGTCTGATCGCTCCAATGATGTTCGGACTTCGAACCGAACATCACGGGATTTTTTGGTCGACTCACTGGCACGAGAGGTGTCGACGAAGGAACTTTTTCAGGTGCATTTGCCCTCAACGGAGCCTCCAACTTGAGCCATGGCGGGCAAGATAGCGCAACCAATGCAAGGAACTCCGACTTTGACGCGTCAAGATGCTCTGCTATCTACCAAAGCATTGCAACGGTTCAACCGGCATCCATGAAGGCTCTAGCCTGCATCAAGGTCTAGCCGAACATCACCGGTACATATCACGTGCAGAGCGATATTGGTGCCATAAACCGAACTGGTTCTGTGTCAGGCTCCTTTTATAAGGATGGAGGTGAATACTACGCAGTGAACGGAGACATCACCGCCAATGGCGCTCAAAAACTTGCTCTATCTGCCAACCGAAGCAGCGAAATTTATGGATCATCAACCGTGGTTCAGCCCGCCAGTTTGCGTTCATTGGTATGTATCAAGATTTAGGTCTTGATGCAGGCAAGACCAAGTAAGGCCGGTGGCTGAACGGTTTCGGAAGCTCCGAAACTTGAGTTGCCGTTATGCGCATCAAAACCTACGGTTGCGTGGATCGCTGCCCCATTTCCACCCGCTATATTGGCATTTCCTCCATCGTATTTGATCAAAACTCCATCAAACTCTCCGCCTTCCCACGAGGCAAAAGAGGAGGCATGACCGATGATGTTCGGCCGAACATCACCGGTAACTCGTTGCGATTCGGGATTAGCTACTACATGTCTGAACCGGATACGGGTGCTCTGTTCATGGCGCAAGATAACTCTGCCACTCACACTAGCCGAGATGCGTCAACAGATCACGCTCTCCACAACGCCAAATTACGTCCGTCTTTCGATGCCAGTCTGTCTTCAGGGATCTACAAGGCTGGATCAACGGTCCAGCCCGCATCTTTGAAATGTCTTGCATGTATCAAAACTTGATGCAGGCAAGAAATCGCAAGGCTGATGGCTGAATTGTGGAAGCCCTGCCAAAGAGCGAAGACGACCGGGAGGCATCGAAAAGCAAATCGGATCCTGAGTGAATACTTTCACCCACCAGCCCGGCCCCAACTTTGGCCCCATAAAGAGCTCCACTGACTTCATCTGGGGCTCGAATCGGTCCGAAACCTCCAACCATTCCACCAATGATGTTCGGTCTTCCGAATGGCGGTTGAAGTGCCGAAATTTGATGATGCTGCGGCATGTGTCAGCCCCCATTCGACAGATCAAACAGCAAAAGCTCTAGGTGCTGTCGGACTTGAAGATGTCAGGCAAAAAGCAGACTTCACGGGCACAGTCTGAGACGTAGGCGCACCATGCGGCCATGAGAGCACGCCTCTGTGTGAGGTAGTCAGATCGCTGATAGGCACGCGAGACGCTTGATCCAGATACGTGCGAAAGGCACGCTTCGGCGACTTCGAAAGGCGCATCGTGGTCTGCCATCCAGCTGCGGCCGAAGGATCGGATCCCGTGCGCTACGAGACGACCTTTCAGCTCGGTGTCGTGGAAAAACTTTGCAATCGTCTGCTCGCTCATGTGGCGCCCGGACACGCGCCCGGCCCAGATGAAAGGCGACTTCGGATGTGGCGACTCGGTCTTGGCGGCCTGAAGGACGTCGAGCATGATCGGTAGCAGCGGAAGGCGATGCTCACGGGACTTCTTCATCTCTGAGGCGGGAATCGTGAGAACGTCGCCATCGATCCAGTCCCATCGGATTTTGACGGTTTCGATGGGACGCAAAAGCGAGAGGCACGCCCAAGCAAAAAGGAGCTGAGTGCGCTTCGGTGCAGACATTACGATCTCCATAACGCGGGGCAGTTCGCGCCAATGCACGGACGGCATCGGCTTCACGATCGGTGCCGCAAAGACTCTGCTCACCCTGTCAACAGGATTGTGGTGGATATAGCCGGCGCACACGGCCAAGTCCATGACTTCGCGGGTACGCATGAGAACGCGCTTCAAAGTGGCCTGATGCCCTGCTCGTTCGATGCTTTTGACGGTCTGGATGACAAGCGGCGCCGTGACTTCGTCAATCTGGCGCCCTCCGAGCGGCTGGATGATGTACCTCTCCATTCTGCGTTTTTCGTCCTGATAGCTGACGATGCGGCCGCGTTTCAAGTTTTTCCAGAGTGTCCATGCATCCCGTAAGACATAGCCTCGGGGCGGTTCTTGTCCAAGCTCTTTGCGCTTGCGACGTGCAATTTGTCTGGCCTGCATGAGGCTCAACTCTGGCCAGTGGCCAAGAGCAAGGTCTGTGACACGGCCGCCGGAGCTTATGCGGAGAACCCAAGACTTGGTGCCAGACGGTTGAACCTTAATGGTCAGACCGTGGCCATCAGAGACGGAATATCTTTTTCCACGCGGCTTTAATGCCGCAATTTTTTTAGTAGTAAGGGAGCTATTCATGGCTTTTAAGATCCTTCAAAAAATTGACGAGAACGGTTACTGGATCAAACCGGCCAAGTTCTTTATTGCGCCTGATTCCAAGCCGTCAAAAAAGATGGTCGAGCAGGCGTTGCCGGAAGGCGCCGATGTCCAGAACAACTTTTACAAATGGGATGGCGAAAAGTGGGTTGCAGAAAAGAAACCGACCAACGCCGAAGAGCTGATCGGTGTTGTGATCAAACACTCGAGCCGGACGGAACGAGACTTGGCCGTGCGCAAGTTGATCGAAAAGTTTGCGAAGGAGGACGGGTACCGGATTCGAGACCGAAGTACAAACCTTGATTGGGAGCTCGAAAAGATTCCAGAAGAAGAGATCGAGCTGCAGGCAATCAATGCAGAGTTATCGACTTTTGACCAGAAGGTTGCCAGCCTGAAAGACCGCTTGGCCACTGCCACGCTTCAGGATGACGCCGAAACCGTGGCCTCTTTGAAGGCTGAGTACAAGACTTTGATGGGAGATTGAAATGGATGAAAAACGTTATTGCCCGGCTTGCGGTGCCGAACTCGACGTTGATGGGATCTGCACGCGTGAAACTTGTATGCGCCGAAAGATTCAGTTGCGACAAAAGGAAGCAGCAGAGAAGGCCGAAAACGCCAAGACCAAGTGAGGTAGGGCTTCCGAAAATCGAGAGCATCTTTGAAGAAGATTGGGAACTGGGCTTCACGCAAGGTGGAGCCTTTTCTTTTGAACGGAGGAGCATATGGCAATCGAAATAGACAAGCTGAACGAGTTCATCGAGAAGATGAAGGCAGAGGCCAAGGAGCTTGGCCTTGACATCGAGGAAAAGCTCGATGAAGCCAAGGACAAGTGGGCCGAGACCGCGACCACAGATCCGGATACGGCGCGTCGCCAGGTGAGATCTTTTTGGGGGATCGTGGGTTTTATTGCCGGAATTCTCGTAGGTGGATTTGCCGTCTACATGTTTGGATAAACCAAGCCCCGGAAGGGGCTTTTTCATAGGTGAGAACCATGATTTATTTGAAGTGGTTCCTTTTTCTTCTGGTTGGGGTCCCGTTCGAGCTTTTGGCGAAGCTCCTGTCGCCCGTCCTTGCCTGCTTTGTCGACGATGAAGGATGGTTGCCCGATTGGTTGAGCTGGTTTCAGACCCCTGACAACCCGTGTGATGGTGACGAGGGGCACAGGAAGCGTTGGCCACGAGATGGCGTCTTCTGGACGTGGATGCGTCGATGTGCTTGGCTCTTTCGGAACTCGGCATACGGCTTCAACTACTTCATTTTGGGTGTTCATTACCAACCGGGTGACATTGCTTGGCACGAGGGTGATTCGAAGATCGGCGATCTGTCTGGCATCAGTGGCCTGTGTCGCTGGTATATGGAGCGCAATGGCAAGCTGATCTGCTGGCAGGTCTATTACGTCCGCCATTACAAGCTTTTTGGTCACTGGAAGTGCATCAGAGTCGGGGCAGGGTGGAAGATGTGGGGAGACGTAGTCTCGGATCCTTACTGCCCACATTGGGTGTACTTCAATCCTGTCAAAGGCTCAGGGCTCGAAGGGAAGGAAACGGAATGATCCAGAGAGTTTCAGATATTGCCACCTATTTTTCGAGTCTCGGTCTTGATCGATCAATCACGGCCATCGGATCTCTGGCCGGAGCGGTCTGGGGCTTTGCTTTCACAGAGGCCATTTGGCCGTTGGTATGGTGGCTAGCGATTTTCGTGGTCATTGACTTTTTTACAGGCTGGGTGGCCGCATCAAAGACTGGTGATTTTGACTCCGGTGTCCTTCGGGATGGTGTCTTAAGGAAGGTTCTCATCATCGCGGTTTGCGGCTTGTCACACGGATTGGACGTGCTTTTTGAGCCGGTTATCGGGGTATCGATCTTTCAAACGATGGTTATCTGCATGTATGGCTTGGGCGAGTTCGCGTCGATCATCGAGAACCTTGAGAAGGCGGGTTATGGGCATTCGATTCCGCCGATCTTGCGACGCCTGATCGGAGCTTTGAATCATCGACTTGAAGATACTGTTGACAAAATTGAAGGAGATAAAAATGCCGACACGCGGCCTCCGAAACAATAATCCGGGAAATATCGATAAGGGTCGAGACGAATGGGAAGGCCAGGAACTTCCCGGTGACGATCCTCGTTTTTGCACTTTCACGAGCATGGCCTACGGATGCCGTGCTTTGATTCGCACGCTGATGACGTACCACACGAAACATGGACTTTCGATGGTGCGAGAAATCATCAATCGTTGGGCGCCGCCGGTTGAGAACAACACGGACGCATACGTCGACCATGTTTGCCAGCGCCTTGGCGTCGCGCCGGATCATCCTTTGGACTTTGACGGCAACCCTCAGATCTATTTGCACCTGGCACGAGCTATCGCTTGCCACGAGAATGGTGCCGCAGCAGACAACATCAGCCTTGAGACGTGGAAGGAAGGCGCGGAACTTGCCGGGCTCATGGTTTCTGTTTAACGGAGCAACAAATGATTAACCGAAATGATGTAATGAATCTTGTGGATCACATCGAGTATTGGCGACCGGAAGGAACTTATACAACCGTGTGCTGCCTCATCTTTAAATCAGGCTTTACAGAACTTGGTTGGAGCCAGTGCGCTGATTCGGAGGATTTTGATCCTGAAAAAGGCAAAGAGTATGCCTTGGAGTGCGCTGTTGAACAGTCTTTGAAATATCTCGCCTGGGACAAGGCTCGTCAGCGGTGTGGAAATGACCTGGTTTAAATACCTCGGCGCAGCATTCGCGGCCGCAGCATTCTTTATTGGTGGCTACAAGTATGCAGCGGCACTTTATGAGGCGGACATTGCCGACATGCAGGCGCAACATGCCATGGCCATGAAGGAAAAAACTGATGAGTATCGAGCAAAAGAAAAAACGCAAGCCCAACAGCTCGCGGACGCCTGGGATGCGCTTGAACGCGCTCGTGCTGAGTCTGTCAGTTTGCGTGACGACGTTGACCGGGTGCGCGTCGAGGCCGACCATTATCGCGCCGAACTGTCCAGAGCCAACTCCGATTCCTGCACACCTTTCCGAAAGCGACTCGCAAGATGTACAGACCTACTCGCGGAAGGTGCGAGCTTATCTAGCGAAGGTGCAGGCTTGGCTGAAAGAGTAGCCGCACGAAAAGACGCTGTGGTAAAAATACACAGCACGCAATAAGAGAAGGGGCGGTGTTGAGCCGTCCCTCTTTTTTTTATTTCTTGATTTTTTCCTTATTTGGTACAATCGCGGCGGAAGATGGCCGTCAGTGGGCGGTAGCCATCTTGTTTGTATACAAGTTAGTATACAAGTGCTGGACACTACCGGAAGAGGTCGATAGATACGGGATATTCGAGTCCCGCTTCGGCACCATCTACATTCGGTAAAGTCTGGTATGCCCCGATTTATCGGGGTTTTTTCTTTTCAGTTTCCGCTTTTCTTGGTTGCGGTGCTGCACGGGATTAGCATCAGAGGTACTTTCTGGAAAGCTATTGCGCTGTTTTTGCAAGGTTTTCTTGCGGGAAGAACTGTAAAATGCGGCCAATCCGTTTGACAGCCCCGGAAGACGCTGATGTCAGAAATCCTAGATTTTTCTAAATTCCCCCTCGATTCACATATCCAGGCAGCGATTGCCGAAATGGGCTATGTCACGCCCACGCCGATTCAGGTGCAGGCTATCCCCGTCGTGCTTGCGGGGCAGGATGTGATGGGAGCGGCACAGACCGGTACGGGTAAGACGGCCGGCTATGGTCTGCCTGCACTGCAGCGAATTCTTCCCAAGGCCAATATGTCGATGTCGCCCGCACGTCACCCCGTGCGCGTGCTGATTCTTGCGCCGACTCGCGAACTGGCAGTGCAGGTTAATGAAAGTCTTGTGAAGTACGCAAGCAAGACGCCCCTGCGCGTGGGCGTGGTCTACGGCGGCGTGGACATCAAGCCGCAGGCCGACATGTTGCGCCGCGGCGTTGAGGTCCTCACGGCAACGCCCGGTCGTCTGCTTGACCACCATGAAGGCGGTTCGGTGAACCTCTCTCAGGTCGAAATCGTCATTCTCGACGAAGCCGACCGTATGCTCGATATGGGCTTCCTGCCCGACATCTCGCGCATTCTGAACCTGTTGCCGAAAAAACGTCAGAACCTGATGTTCTCGGCAACGTTCTCTCCGGAAGTCAAAAAACTTGCCGGCAATTTCCTGCGCAATCCGGTGCTCGTGGAAGTGGCTCGCGAAAACGCCACGGCTGATACGGTCGAGCAGATTGTCTATCAGGTTCACGACTCCGAAAAAACCGATGTTCTCATCGATATCCTTAAGGGTGACGGCGAAAACGGGGGCCCGATCAAGCAGGTCATCGTCTTTGTGAACGCCAAGATCACATGCCGTCGTCTTGCAAGCACGCTTTCTCGTGTTGGCATTTCGGCCGACGCCATTCACGGAGACAAGTCCCAGGAAGAGCGCATGGCCGCCTTGGAAGCTTTCAAGAAGGGCGAAGTCGAAGTGTTGGTGGCAACCGATGTGGCCGCCCGAGGTCTGGACATTGCCGAACTTCCGGTCGTGATCAACTACGACGTACCGTTTGGCGCCGAAGACTACGTGCACCGCATCGGTCGTACGGGGCGAGCGGGAGCCAAGGGCAAAGCCGTGATGCTCGCAACCGGCGGCGACAGCCGCCTTGTGACGGCTATCGAAGAGCTCACCAAGCAGAAGTTCAAGCCTGCCGAGCGCCGTCCGTTGTCTCGTGAAGAGCGCCGCTCCCGCTATGAGTCGCAGCGTCGTGACGGTTTTGGAGAAGATCGTCCGCGCCGCGTCCGCAAGGAATGGCGAGACGACGATCGCGAGGGGCGCCGCCCGGTGGATCTGCCAAAGATGCCGGCTCCGGTCTACGATCCGATCTTTGATGCGCCATATGAACCGACCGAAACCACGGCCGAGACTGAACGCAATCAGCCGGTTCAGACTGCCGTTCGCGGTCAGGCTCAAGGCAAGAAAAAAGGCAGAGTCGCCGCGCTTTTGGGCGGCCTGCTGCGTAAATAATTGTTGACGATCGGCTCTGTTGCCGATGACAATTTCCATCCCATTTCGTCCCCGTGTCTGAGGAAGATGCGGGGCGTTCGTACCGATATTTCATGACTGACACCGACAAGTTTCGCTTTTGCGTTGCTCCGATGCTCGACTGGACCGATCGTCATTGCCGCTACTTCATGCGGTTGATGACGAAGCGTGCTCGACTCTACACCGAAATGGTGACGGCGCCTGCCATTTTGTTCGGCAACCGGGATCTGCTTTTAAGGTTTGACGAAACGGAGCATCCGGTCGCATGCCAGCTCGGCGGCAGTGACCCGGAAGATCTGGCCAAGGCAGCCGCCATTGCATCGCAGTACGGTTACGATGAAATCAACCTCAACTGCGGCTGTCCCTCAGAGCGCGTTCAGAAAGGATCGTTCGGCGCTTGCCTGATGCTTGAGCCCAAGCTCGTGGCGGAGTGTTTTCAGGCGATCAGAGAAGCGAGCGGTCTTGAGACCACGATCAAGCACCGCATCGGCGTGGACCATCAGGATGACTATCTCTTTGTGCAGAACTTTGTCGGAACTCTGTACGAAGCCGGGTGCCGCGCTTTCATCGTGCATGTGCGCACCGCTTTTCTCAAGGGGCTTTCACCGCGTCAGAACCGCGACGTGCCGCCGCTCAAGCCCGACTATGCCCACCAGCTCAAGAAGGACTTTCCGCAGGCGCAGTTTTGCATCAACGGCGGAATCCAGACGCTTGAAGAGTCCAAGACTTTCATTGACAACGGCTTGGATGGTGTGATGGTGGGGCGAGCCGCATATCACGAACCATGGATGCTCTCTCGTGTCGACGAAGTTCTCTTCGGGGAAGAACCGCGGGTTCTTCGCCGTGAAGACGTGGTCGAACAAATGACGGCGTACCTGCATCGCATTGCACCGGAACACGAAAATGCGGTGCGAAACGCAGCTCGCCATACGATGGGCCTGATGAACGGGTTGCCCGGTGCTCGGCTTTGGCGCCGCACTCTGTCCGATCCCAAGGCATACAAGGAAGCCGGTCCCAATGTGTTGTTGGCGGCGCTCGAGTCCATGAAGGCCTGACGGTCGCAAATTCTTTCACCGCATCACAACAATATTCGGAGGCAGAGAATGCTCGGAGCAATCGTCGGCGATATTGTCGGTTCTCGTTTTGAGTTTTCGCATCAGCCTGACGACGGAACGTATTGTGAGTTCACAATGCCGCCGGCTACCGGATTTGAGTTTTTGTCTTCAGATTGTTTCTTCACCGACGACACGGTTCTTACGGTAGCGGTTTGCCAGGCACTGACTGAAACGGGCGGAAATCCGACGTCATTGCCGCGACGCGTCGTCGAACTTTTCTGCGAATACGGTGCCCGTTATCCGCTGGCAGGCTACGGATCTCGGTTTGACGAGTGGCTTCACAACCCGTACAGAAAACCGTATATGAGCCTTGGAAACGGAGCAGGAATGCGCGTGAGCGGTTGCGCTTATGCCGCCGAAACGCTCGATGAGGCATTGTTTCTGTCCGATCTGGTGACTGCCGTGACACACAACCACCCGGAAGGGCTGTTGGGGGCTCGCGCGGTGACAGCGACGGCATTCTTGGCTCGTAAAGGCAAGAGCAAGGAAGAGATTCGCCGCTACATTGTCGAGAACTTCTACCCGCTGGATTTCACGATCGGTGAAATTCAGAACGACTATTGGAAGGGAAGAGGACTGGGCACCTGCGGCAATTCCATCCCACAGGCTCTGCAAGCATTCTTTGAGTCCACGGATTTTGAAAGCGCCATTCGGCTGGCAGTCGGATTGGGCGGCGACACCGACACGCTGGGGGCAATGGTCGGAGCTCCGGCAGGTGCCTACTACGGCGTTCCGGATGAGACGGCGGAGAAGGTTGAAACCTATCTCACGGAAGATTTGCGCAAGGCAATTGCCGGTTTTGAATCGCGTTATTCGCTTTGAGCGTGCTGCGGGCTGACAAGACCGTCAGAGGCTATCTAAAACTGTCATTTGAACAAAATTGCATCGACAGTCGTTCGAATTGGTTTTTATTGCATGATTTGGTTTGTTCTTTATTCGCTTCTTTTTATTGCTCTGGCATATATCGATTTTCGTAAAGGGCAAACGCCGGCCGACTACTTTCTTAACGATCGCAAATCCAAAACGCATCAGGTCGGTTTTTCGATCATCGCATCCTGCGTGGGCGGTTCGGCCACGGTTGGGATGTGCGGACTGGCCTACGCGGTAGGCACGCCCGCGCTTTGGTGGTTGCTTTCCGGGGCGGCGGGACTTGTGGTGCTGCGTCTCTTTATGGTGCCGCGTATCCGCTCTCGCGGTTCGGCTCTCACAATGCCCGAAATGATTCGGGAGTCCGTCGGTGTTCATGCACATCGCCTGTCCTGCGTGATCATTCTGTGCTCATGGGTGGCGATTCTTGCCGCGCAGTTTTTGGCCATGGGTCGAATTGTGTCCGGTCTGACTGGATTGTCGAGCCTATCGGCGATGGCCTGCGGTGCCTTCGTGATCGTTCTCTACACCTGGCTGGGCGGACAGGCGAGCGTGATCAAAAGCGACGTGATTCAGCTTGTCTTCCTGGCAACGGGACTGATTTTTCTCTTGGGGTTTCTGATTTCGATCAATCCCGAGCCTGTTTCCGAGGTACGTCTCGAATGGCTCAACGATAGGTTTGAGATCTCGGACTGGTCTCGCTTCATGCTGCTGATCGGCGGCAGCTATATCGTCTGTCCCATGCTATTTGCCCGCATCATGAGTGCGGAGTCGGATAAGGCGGCTCGCCGCGGAGCGGAGCTGGGCATCCTGGGCATTGCCCTGATTGCTTTTGTGATCGTGGGCATCGGCTTGGAAGCAAGGGCATTTCTGGGAGAAGGGATTGAGGGCGATTCCGTACTGCCTCAATTGGTCGGTCAGTTGCCGACCTGGGGGAGCGTGCTCTTTTTCTTTGTAATGGCAAGCGCTATCTTGTCTTCGGCAGACTCCTGCCTGATCACGGCGGCGACGGTGGCGGCCAACGACATTCTGAAGACGCCGAGCGTGAAGGTCTCACGGAGGTTGATTCTCGTCATTTCCGCGGCGGCCTTTGTTCTTGCCGGTTCCGGCAAGAGCGTGCTGGGATTGCTTCTTGCGGCCAACACGATATATACCTGTGCGGTGGTCTTTCCGATTTTCGTGACGTTGGCGGTCGGAAGAAAACTCAATGGCGCGGCGGCGCTTGCAACGATTGCGACAGCCGGCAGCTTGGCCCTGGCCAGCGAACTCATGAGTTATGAACCGTTGAGCTATGTTGCGGCGCTGGTTTCTGTCATCGGCAGTTTGCTTTCTCTTTACGGCGGCGACGGCAGTGAAACGCCTCAGACCGTCACCGTGCCGGTACGTGTTCGAGAGCACTGAAATTAGAGAAAAATTTCGCCCAAGCATTTGATCTCGGCGGTGTTTTCTCATATAATCCGCGCTTCTTTGTGCAAGCAAAGAATTTTTCCGAACCTGCGCTATGTTGGCGCGGGTCAGTAAATAGCACGCCGTAGGCTCTCCGGGTGACCGTGATCGAGCGGTTTTGCCAAGGCCTCGGTGTTAGACATAACCTTGGAGAATAAGAAATGTCCGTCAGCATGCGTGAAATGCTCGAAGCCGGTTGCCACTTCGGCCACCAGACCCGCTTCTGGAACCCCAAGATGGCTCAGTACATCTTCGGCGCCCGCAACAAGATTCACATCATCAACCTCGAAAAGACGGTTGAAAAGCTTGCCGAAGCTGAAAAGTTCGTTCGCGAACTCTCCGCTCGCGGCGGCAAGATCCTCTTCGTGGACACCAAGCGCGGCGGCCGCGACACGATCATCGAACAGGCCCAGCGCGCTGGCTGCTGCTACGTTGATCAGCGCTGGCTCGGCGGCACGCTCACGAACTTCAAGACCGTGAAGCAGACGATCCGTCACCTCAAGGACATGGAAGCCACGCTCGAAGCCGGCGGCCTCGAGAAGATGAGCAAGAAGGAAGCTCTCGATTTCACCCGCGAAGTTGAAAAGCTCAACAAGTCTATCGGCGGTATCAAGGACATGGCCGGTCTGCCCGACGCCCTCTTCGTGATTGACGTCGGCTACCACAAGATCGCCATCCAGGAAGCCAACAAGCTCGGCATTCCGGTCGTGGCTGTCGTCGATACCAACCACAGCCCCGAAGGCGTTGACTATGTCATCCCGGGCAACGACGACTCCGGTAAGGCTGTTGCCATCTACGCTTCCGTGATCGCTGACGCCATCCTCGCCGGCCGTGCCGATGTGGCCACCGGTGAAGAAGAAGCTCAGGAAGAGTTCGTGGAAGTCGAAGAAAAGACCGAAGTCTAATTCTTAGACATCGATCTTTGGCGTCCGACAAGACGCATCCGTCCGACTGATCTCGCGGTCTTTCGGACGGCTGAAGAGAGGGCGCGGCGAAAAATTTTTTAGCCTGCGCCCTTTTTTCTGCTATTTTTTCAGGGTCTGCAAAAGTTGGATCCTGCAGAAACAGAATTTCAATATGTTCGAGAACGGGTATTCTCGGACAATTTTTTTAAGACAATAGGAGCTAAAAGAATGGCCGCTATTACTGCCGCAATGGTTAAGGCGCTTCGCGAAAAGACCGACGCCCCGATGATGGAATGCAAGAAGGCCCTCACGGAAGCTGACGGTGACGCCGCCAAGGCAGAAGAAATCCTTCGCGTCAAACTCGGCAACAAGGCTAGCAAGGCCGCTGCCCGCGTGACGGCTGAAGGCGTTGTGACGGTTTACGTGAGCGAAGACCGCAAGGTCGGCGCCATCCTTGAAGTCAACTCGGAAACCGACTTCGTTGCCAAGAACGAAGAATTCCAGAAGATGGCCCAGGATGCGGTTCGTCTGGTTGCCGAACAGAACCCGGCTGACATCGCTGCTCTGTCGGCTCTCAACATCGACGGCAAGACCCTCGAAGAAGTCCGTACGGCTCTCGTCGGCAAGATCGGCGAAAACATGACCTTCCGTCGTTTCCAGCGCTTCGAAGCTCAGGGCCAGCTGCACAAGTATGTGCACGGCGGCTCCAAGATCGCTGCTCTCGTTGACGTGGTCGGCGGTGACGACGAAGTCGCTCACGACATCGCCATGCACATCGCCGCTGCCAAGCCGAAGGCTCTCGACCAGTCCGGCATTCCCGCTGAACTGATCGAAACCGAACGCCGCGTGGCCATCGAAAAGGCTCGCGAAGCCGGCAAGCCCGAAGCCATGCTCGAACGCATCGCCGAAGGTACCGTCAACAAGTTCCTCAAGGAAGTGACGCTCCTCAACCAGCCGTTCGTTAAGGACGACAAGGTGACGATCGCCCAGCTTCTGAAGAGCAAGGGTGCTTCCGTGGCTTCCTTCGGCCTGTACGTGGTCGGCGAAGGCCTCGAAAAGCGCAACGAAGACTTCGCTGCTGAAGTCGCTGCTCAGCAGGCAGCTGCTGCCAAGGCTTAATCGGCTCTTCTGGCTGAAAAAATGAGTTAAGGGGGTGACGGCTCGGAGAAATTCGGGCCGTTACTTTTTGGAGAGTGTTTGCAAAAACTTGTGTGCATTCGGTACGGCTTGACTCAAACACGCGTTGATTGCTGTATCATCCACACAATTTAGGTAGAAGTGCCCAGATGAGGGCTTTTACCAGGCTTGTTTTGCGCCTGAAATTTGTAAAACTCGCCAAGATTTTCGTGACAACCCTACCTGACGGAGGCGGCGGACAAAATCGCCGTATGTGCCCATGCAAAATCCCACGCCCAAGTACAAGCGCGTTCTTTTGAAGCTTTCCGGCGAAGCCCTGATGGGGCCGGATCAGTTCGGTATCAACCGCACGACGCTTTCGGGCATCGTTGAGGAAATCAAGAGCATGCTTGAGCTCGGTGTTGAACTCGGCGTTGTTGTGGGCGGCGGCAATATCTTCCGCGGCGTGGCGCTCGGCGCAACCGGCATGGACCGGGCCACGGGCGACTACATGGGTATGCTCGCCACCGTCATGAATGCAATGGCTCTGCAGGACGCCCTGCGTACCGCCGGCATCGAGGCCCGCGTGCAGAGCGCTCTGACGCTTTCTCAGGTTGCCGAACCGTACATCCGCGGCCGCGCTCTGAAGTATCTGGAAAAGGGCCGCGTTGTGATCTTTGCTGCCGGTACCGGCAATCCGTTCTTCACGACCGATACGACGGCCGCGTTGCGTGGCGCTGAAATCGGTGCTCAGATCGTTCTGAAGGCCACCAAGGTCGACGGCATCTACTCCGAAGATCCCAAGAAAAACCCCAACGCCGAACTCTACAAGGACATCACGTTTGACGAAGCCATGCGCCGCAACCTCAAGGTGATGGATGCCTCGGCTTTCGCGCTTTGCCGCGATCAGGGTTTGCCCATCAAGGTCTTCTCGATCACCAAGCCCGGTGCCATGCGCCGCGTTGTGCTCGGCGAAGACGAGGGCACGCTTGTGCATGTCTAAGAATTCGTGGCAAAATCAACGGATTCAATCTTTTTTCTCTGACTAATCAGAAACAGAAAACAAATGAGTACTATCGCCGAAATTCAACAGCAGTGTGAATACAAGATGAAGCGCACGATCGAAAGCCTGCGTGACGATCTTTCCAAGTTGCGTACGGGGCGTGCCTCCACCGGCATTCTGGAACACGTGATGGTCGATTACTATGGTTCGCCTACGCCGCTGTCTCAGGTTGCCAACCTCGGCGTGGCCGACGCCCGCACGATTACGGTGCAGCCCTGGGATCGCAAGATGATTCCCGTGATCGAAAAGGCGATTCTCATGGCTGACCTGGGGCTGAACCCCGCCGCCTTCGGCGACATGGTTCGCGTGCCGGTTCCTCCGCTCACCGAAGAACGTCGTCGTGAAATCTGTAAGGTTGTGCGCGGCGACGGCGAAGACGCTAAGGTCGCCATCCGTAATCTGCGCCGCGACGCCAACGAACACGTCAAGAAGCTCGAAAAGGCCAAGGAAGTGAGCGAAGACGAACAGAGCCGCAGCGAAAAGGAAATCCAGAAGATGACCGACAAGTACATCGCTGAGGTCGATCAGGTCGTTTCCGCCAAGGAAAAAGAGGTGATGACGGTCTAAGTTTCCGCTACGGCAGCGGAACTAAGATGTTCTCACCCGACAAGCGCCCGGGCTCGGCTTAACCAAGCCGTCAGTGCGGGCGCTTTTTTGTTTGTTAGTTTTGCAATCACCGCCATGTCGCATCCCAACCACCTCGCAATCATTATGGACGGCAACGGCCGCTGGGCTAAGGGTCGCTTTTTGCCGCGCATTGAAGGCCATCGCCGAGGCGTTGAGACGGTTCGGACCGTCGTCAAGGCGGCGCGTAGCCGCGGCATCGAACATCTTTCGGTTTTTGCTTTCTCGAGCGAAAACTGGAATCGCCCGCGCGAAGAAGTCAACGCGCTTCTCAATTTCTTCGTGGCCGGACTCAAGCAGGAGGCCGAGCCGCTTCTGAAGGCAGACGTCAGACTGCACGTCGTGGGCGACAGAAGCGTCTTTTCCGACGAGCTGGTGCGAGCGATAGAACAGGCCGAGGACATCACCCGCAACGCCATGGGAATGCACTTTAACGTCTGCATCAACTACGGCGGCCGCTGGGACATTGCGCAGGCCGCGCGTCAGGCTGCCGCTGCCGGCTTTGATCTGACGGTTGAAAACATTGACCGCTATCTCGGCATGCCTTGGTCGGGCCCCGTTGATCTGATGATCCGAACCGGGGGAGAGCAGCGCATTTCCAACTTTATTCTTTGGCAGGCAGCGTACGCAGAGCTTTGGTTTACCGAAAAGCTCTGGCCCGATTTTTCTGAAGCCGATCTCGATGAGGCGCTCAAGTGGTTCGCCGGCCGCGAACGCCGGTTTGGCAAAACCAGCGAACAGATCCGAAACGGAGCCTAAGAGGCCGATTCCCTAACCGTCAAAGGTACGTCGCCAAGCGTCAAAAGCTTTGCGGCATTGCCTTTCTTGTGCCATAGTTTGTTTGTTCGCAGTCCGTTTTTTGGTTGATCATGCTTTTAACGCGAGTTATTACGGCGGCGGTTTTGCTGCTGATCCTCGTGGTTGCCGCGCAGGCCGGCGACCATGTTCTCAATGCCGTTCTGGCGGTCGGCTACGGCATTACGCTGGCCGAATGGCTCAAACTCACCAAGCTTTCCGGAACTCCGTCCTACCTATTGGGCGGTTGCTTTGCGCTTGTGGGGGCCGGTCTTGCTCTGGGGGTGGCCGATCTTGACGTTTTCGGTTCCGTTTACCTGGCGTTGCAGCTTGCCGTGGCCTGCATTTGGCTTGCCGTCACGGCCGTGTGTTACAACGCGCGCAACATTGGCTTTGGTGTAGCGCGTTCCGCGGCAACGGTCCTTGCTTTTGTGGTGACGACCGCAACGTGGCTTGCCGTGTGGCAATTCCTGCGTTTGGGCAGTTGGCCGCTTCTTATCAGCGTCTTTATGATCGTGTGGTTGGCTGACGCCTGTGCCTACTTTGCGGGGCGCCTTTTTGGCAAGAATCGCATGGCTCCCGCCATCAGCCCTAAGAAAACTTGGGAAGGTGTGGCGGGTGGCCTTGTTAGCGTCCTGCTGGCAGCACTTGCGGCCTACCTTTGGTTGCCGCACGAAATGGTGCTCACGAGTATTCTCCTTGACAAGGCGGGCTTTGCGGCCGGTCTTCTGATGATTCTTGTCCTGGTGGCGGTTTCCGTTTCGGGCGACCTTTTCGAGTCGAGTCTCAAGCGCCAGGCCGGCGTCAAGGATTCCGGACGTTTGCTTCCCGGTCACGGCGGCTTTTACGATCGCCTCGATTCGTCTCTGGCCGTGTTGCCTACAGCAGCGGCTATGCTGATGATTGTCTAATGCTTACCGCATCGTTTGCGTTCGGGTATTTCGGCTGAATTTTCTCCAGAAATTAGGCAGAAGTACCCAAAAAAGCGGTTGTGCTTCTTTATAATTCCTTAATTCAAGAATCCCGCGCCGGACACAGACGGCGCTCTTCTTTTTGATTAGAGAAAATGACTAAATACGTATTCGTCACGGGCGGCGTTGTCTCCAGTTTGGGCAAAGGCATCGCCGCCGCTTCTTTAGCTGCAATCCTTGAGTCCCGTGGTCTCAAGGTGACGATGATCAAGCTCGACCCCTACATCAACGTGGATCCGGGCACGATGAGTCCGTTCCAGCACGGCGAAGTGTTTGTGACGGAGGACGGTGCGGAGACCGACCTTGACTTGGGTCACTACGAGCGCTTCATTTCCTCGAAGATGAGCCGCTACAACAACTTTACGACCGGTCAGATTTATAAGAGCGTTCTTGAAAAGGAACGCCGCGGCGAATACCTCGGCAAGACTGTGCAGGTCATTCCGCACATCACCAACGAAATTCAGGAATACGTCGTTCGCGGCGCCAAGAACGCATGCAACGGCGACTGCGACGTGGCCGTGGTGGAAATCGGCGGTACGGTGGGCGATATCGAATCGCTGCCCTTCATTGAAGCCGTCCGACAGATGAGTTTCCGTGTGGGTCGCGACAACGCTTGCTTCATTCATCTCACGCTGTGCCCCTGGGTGGCCGCCGCTGGCGAACTCAAGACCAAGCCCACGCAGCACTCCGTGCAGAAGTTGCGCGAAGAAGGTGTCTATCCGGACATCCTGCTGTGCCGCGCCGAACGCGAAGTGCCCGAAGGCGAACGCGCCAAGATCGCACTCTTCTGCAACGTGCCGATGGATCACGTGATCAGCGTGACTGACGCGAGCACCATCTACGAGGTGCCTCTGATGCTGCACGCCCAGCATCTTGACGAAATCGTCTGCAAGCGTCTGAATCTCGACTGCAAGCCCGCCGATCTGTCTCAGTGGCAGGAAATCGTTCGCCGCATCCACGAAACGAAGGGTGAAGTGACGATCGGCATGGTCGGCAAGTACGTTGACTACGCCGACAGCTACAAGAGCCTGAACGAAGCTCTGATCCACGCCGGCATCAAGACCGAACACAAGGTCAAGGTCAACCTGATTGACTCCGAAGAGATCGAAAAGCACGGCTGCGACATGCTCAAGGGGCTCGATGCCATTCTGGTGCCGGGCGGCTTCGGCAAGCGCGGTACGGAAGGCATGATCAAGGCGATCGAGTTTGCCCGCGTCAACAAGATTCCGTTCCTGGGCATCTGCCTTGGCATGCAGACGGCCGTGATCGAATTTGCTCGTCACGTCTGCGGGCTGGGCGGCGCCAACTCCACCGAATTCGATCTCGATACTCCGCATCCGGTGGTCGCTCTGATCACGCAGTGGACGGATAAGTCCGGAAAGGTCGAACAGCGCACCGAAAAGAGTGATCTGGGCGGCACGTTGCGTCTGGGCAGCCAGACGGTTCCCGTCAAGGACGGCACGCTCGCTCACCAGATCTACGGCGACACGGTTTGCGAACGCCATCGTCACCGTTACGAAGTCAACAACGCTTACGTTCCGCAGTTCGAGGATAACGGCATGGTGATCTCGGCTCGTACGCCGACGGAAAACCTGCCGGAAATGATGGAATTGCCCGATCATCCGTTCTTCTTCGGCGTTCAGTTCCATCCGGAATTCACCTCGACGCCGCGCGACGGTCATCCGTTGTTTGAAGCGTTTGTGCGCGCTGCCATCAAGCAGCACAATGGAAAGCAGTCCTAACAGAGTTCTGCGGGAGAAACCATGAAGCTGTGCGGTTTTGAAACTGGCAACAGAAATCCGTTCTTTCTGATCGCGGGGCCGTGCGTCATCGAAAGTCGTGAAATGGTGATGGAAATCGCCTCTTTCATGAAAGAGACCTGTGATGAGCTCGGTATTCGCTACATCTTCAAGGCGAGCTTTGACAAGGCCAACCGCACGTCGACGAAAAGCTACCGAGGCCCCGGCATTGACGAGGGTCTCAAGATCCTTGACGATGTTCGCCGCGAAGTGAGCGTTCCGATTCTCACGGATGTGCACACGCCCGAACAGGTGCGTCAGGTGGCCGACGTCGTAGACGTGCTTCAGACGCCTGCGTTCCTGTGCCGTCAGACCGACTTCATCGTCGCTTGTGCCAAGAGCGGCAAGCCCGTCAACATCAAGAAGGGGCAGTTCCTTGCGCCGCACGACATGGTCAACGTGATCGCCAAGGCGCGCGAAGCTGCTCTGGAGGAGGGGCTTAACCCCGACAACTTCATGGTGTGCGAACGCGGTGCGTCGTTTGGCTACGGCAATCTGGTAAGCGATATGCGCAGCCTTGCCATCATGCGTGAAACGAAGGCACCTGTGGTGTTTGACGCCACGCACTCCGTGCAGATGCCGGGCGGCCGCGGCACGAGCTCCGGCGGTGATCGCCGCTTCGTGCCCGTGCTTTCGCGCGCAGCGGTTGCCGTGGGTGTTGACGGACTCTTCTTTGAGACGCATCCCAATCCCGATACGGCACTTTCCGACGGCCCCAACATGGTGCCGCTCAACCGTATGCCGGATTTGCTCGAAGAGCTCGTGCGCATTGACCGCATCGTCAAAGGTTTCGACTACATCGAAAACAGTCTTTAAAAAATTACCCGGCGAGGCGACTTGCCGGGTCTTTTACGATTCTTTCTTTTTTTAGGAAAAAACAATGAGCGCCATCATTGACATCATTGGCCGCGAAGTTCTCGATTCTCGCGGTAACCCGACCGTGGAAGCCGAAGTGTTCCTCGAAAGCGGCGTTTCTGCTCGCGCGGCAGTTCCCTCCGGTGCCTCCACCGGTGTGCGTGAAGCCATCGAACTGCGCGACGGCGATCCCAAGCGCTACTGCGGCAAGGGCGTGTTGAAGGCTGTGGAGCACGTCAACGGCGAAATTGCCGAAGCCCTGCTCGGCGTGGAAGCTTCCGATCAGCCCTATATCGACCGCACGATGATCGAACTTGACGGCACCGACAACAAGTCTCGCCTCGGCGCCAACGCCATTCTGGCCGTTTCGATGGCTGTGGCCCGCGCTGCCGCTGAAGAAGCCTGCCTGCCGCTGTACCGCTATTTCGGCGGCATGGGTGCCGTGCAGATGCCCGTTCCGATGATGAACGTCATCAACGGCGGCGCTCACGCCAACAACAACCTTGACCTGCAGGAATTCATGATCATTCCGCTGGGCGCACCGTCCTTCAAGGAAGCCCTGCGTTACGGCGCTGAAACGTTCCATGCGTTGAAGAAGATCATCAACTCCCGCGGCATGTCCACGGCTGTGGGCGATGAAGGCGGCTTTGCTCCCAAGTGCGAAAGCCATGAAGAAGCCATTGAACTCATCATGGAGGCCATCCGTGCCGCAGGCTACGAACCGGGCAAGGATATCGCCATCGGTCTGGACTGCGCTTCAAGCGAATTCTTCGAAGACGGCTCCTACGTGATGAAGAAGTCCTCCGGCAAGAAGCTCTCCGCAGAAGAATGGGCCGCCGTGCTTGAGGCCTGGGTTGAAAAGTACCCGATCATCTCGATTGAAGACGGCATGGCCGAAGGCGATTGGGAAGGCTGGAAGATGCTCACCGACAAGCTCGGCGACCGCGTTCAGCTCGTGGGTGACGATCTCTTCGTGACCAATCCCGCCATCCTCAAGGAAGGCATCGAAAAGGGCGTGGCCAACTCGATTCTGATTAAGGTCAACCAGATCGGCACTCTCTCGGAGACGTTCGAAGCCATCGAAATGGCCAAGCGCGCCGGCTACACCGCCGTGGTGAGCCACCGCTCGGGCGAAACCGAAGACAGCACGATTGCCGATATCGCCGTTGGTCTTAACGCCGGCCAGATCAAGACCGGTTCCATGAGCCGTTCCGACCGTATGGCTAAGTACAACCAGCTGCTTCGCATTGAAGAGCACCTCGGCCCCAACGCTGTTTATCCGGGCCGTTCCGCTTTCTACTGCATCAAGCGCTAATCGGTGCATCGATTGAGTGCGGCATCCTTCGGGGTTCCGCGCTCCAAGCTCGAGTTGCCTCGCCGTAAGCGGTCTCTCTTCGGAAAAGACTGCCGGGCGAGGCAATTTTTTGCTGAGTTGAGGTAAAGTTCTAACGCTTCGGTTTTAGGTCTTGTTCTTTTCGCCCGGCTCTTCATGCGCGTTCGCTATTTTTTCTACATTCTGCTTGTCTCGGCTGCCATTGCCATTCAGTGGCCGTTGTGGTTTGGCAAAGGAGGCATCTCGCGCATGCATTCGCTTGAGGCGGAATTGACGTCGATTCGCGAGTCCAACGATCGACTGCGAGCCGAAAACGATGCCGTGGCCGCGGAAATCGAGTCGTTGGAAAGCGGTAGCGGTGCCGTCGAAGAACGGGCCCGCATGCGCCTGGGGATGGTTCGCAAGGACGAAGTCCTTTTTCGATTCGTTCCCAAAGGTGAAAAGAAGGACATCGAAGCCGACCTGATCCGCGAGTCGGGGAAGAAGGGCAAACCTAATTACTTTGCACCAAAGCGCAGCAATATATACACTGACGGAGTCATTCCGCCGAAACATGAGTCCGGCAAGTAGCCGAATTCGGCGGCTAAGATTCGCGTATAGCTTTCGATAAAGGAGTGCATTCCAATGGCTCAGCAATTCATTCAGCAGTTGACGGTTCACCTCAAGGGCGGCCAGACGGTCGTCGTTCCGTTTAATGCCGAAAAAGCAGAAGTTCTGAATCCGCAGATCGAAGCCTTCATCAAGGCTCTCGGTGATACCACGAAAAAGGACGGCAATTTCCTCTTTCAGGGTGCTCGCGTCGTTCTGTTCCGTTTGAGCGAAGTGGCCGGCGCCGAAGTGGTGAGCCTCGTTCGCAAGGAAAAGGAAGAAAAGCCTCAGGCAGCTGAATAATCAGCGAGATCCTGAATCGAAGCCCGGATCGGCCGCAGTGCTGTTTCCGGGTTTTTTGTCGTCTGCGGGTCTTGAAAAAGGTCGCTTCAGTCCCCACATAGCGTAGCAGTGTGAAGCGGCGTCTTGAGCGCCGTTTTTGCAACGATTTCGTGAACTTTTGATTTAACAGGTGAAAGAGAAAATGGCTGCTGAAGTCCATGGTTTTCAAACCGAAGTCTCCAAGCTTTTGACCTTGCTTGCCAAGTCCTTGTATTCCAACAAGGAAGTGTTCTTGCGTGAAATCATTTCCAACGCCAGTGACGCCATCGATAAGTTGCGCTTCCTTTCCATCACCGATCCGTCGCTGCTGGGTGACGATGCGGCTTTCTGCATCCGAGTGAAGGTCGACAAGGACGCCAAGACGCTTACCGTGACGGACAACGGAATCGGCATGACGCTCGAAGAAGCCAATCTGCATCTGGGCACGATCGCCAAGAGCGGCACGGCTGACTTCCTGAGCAACCTCTCCGGGGATCAGGCAAAGGACAGCCAGCTGATCGGTCAGTTCGGCGTGGGCTTCTACTCGGCCTTCATCGTGGCCGACAAGGTGACGGTGGAATCGCGTTCCGCCAAGGCCGCCGCAAATGAAGCCGTTCGCTGGGAAAGCACGGGTGAAGGCACTTACACGAGCGAGACCATCACGCGTGAAGCCCGCGGTACGAGCATCACGCTGCATCTCAAGCCCGATTGCGAAGAATTCCTCGAAACCTGGACGGTGCGCACCGCCATCACGAAGTATTCCGACCACATCTCCGTGCCGGTGATGCTCTGGGAAGAAAAGTACGAAGCTCCCAAGGAAGGCGAAGACAAGCCGACGAGCACCTGGGATTGGGTGCAGGTCAACGACGCCAAGGCGCTTTGGACCGTGAATCCCCGAGAAGTGACCGAAGAGCAGTACAAGGAGTTCTATAAGCACCTGAGTCACGACTTTGAGGATCCGCTTACCTGGGCGCACAACCGCGTCGAAGGTGAACTCGAATACACGTCTTTGCTCTATGTACCGACCCGCGCTCCGTGGGATCTGTACACCCGCGACAAGGTACATGGCCTGAAGCTTTTCGTGCAGCGCGTCTTCATCATGGACGAAGCCGAACAGTTCTTGCCCAACTATCTGCGCTTCATCCGCGGTTTGGTTGACACGAACGACCTGCCGCTTAACGTTTCCCGCGAACTGTTGCAGGAAAGCGCTGTGACGCAAAAGCTCAAGCGTGCGCTCACCAAACGCGTGCTCGGCATGCTCGGCAAGCTCTCTGAAGACAAGGAAAAATATGCGATCTTCTGGAAGAACTTCGGTAACGTGCTCAAGGAAGGCCCGGTCGAAGACTTCACCAATCGTGAGGAAGTCGCCAAGCTTCTGCGCTTTGCCTCGACCCGCAACACGGGCGACGCTCAGGATGTGAGCCTGGCCGACTACATCGCCAAGATGCCCGAAAAGCAAAAGTGCATCTACTACTTGGTTTCGGGCAGCTACGCGAGCGCGGCCACTTCGCCCTATCTGGAATCCTTCAAGAAGAAGGGCATCGAAGTGCTCCTGATGTGGGAGCGCATCGACGAGTGGCTCATGGGTAACCTCACCGAATTTGAAGGCAAGAAGTTCGTGCCGGTGACTGCTGCTGACCTTGACTTGGGTGAACTCGAAGACAAACCCGCCGAAAAGAAGCAAGAGGAAGTTAAGGCCGCTCAGCCGCTCGTTGATCGCTTCAAGAAGGCTCTCGGCGAAAAGGTCACCGATGTGCGCGTTTCCGACCGTCTCGTCGAAAGCCCGAGTTGCGTGACGGCTGAACACGGTCAGATTTTGACGGCTCAGATGCGTCGCATGCTTGAAGCCGCCGGTCAGGAAGTGCCTGAAGAAAAATTCATCCTGGAAATCAATCCGCAGCACGCTCTGGTTCAGAAGGCCGCTCAGACGAGCGATGACGCCGCCTTTGCCAAGTGGGCCGAATTCATTTACGAAGAAGCTCTCTTGTCCGAACAGGGTTCCCTGAAGGATCCCAACGCCTTTGTGCGTCGTCTGAACGAGCTGCTGCTCGCTTAATTTCAATCGACCGGAGGCGGTACTTAAACGAGACCGCCTCAAGTCTGGAAAGCCTCGGAAAGTATCGTGCTTTTCGAGGCTTTCCGTCTTTTGTTCGGGCTTGTATTGGTGAAATGTCTCTTGGACAAACTGCTTAGAGGCGTTTGCCAAATCGGCTTTTCGACTGCACAATCTTTTCTGGCCCGGTTCTCCCGGGCATTTTTTGCCGCGGGTGAAACCGCTTCCGGCTGCAACAAAGCAAAGCCTGGATAACAATATAAGAAAAACGAAAAAGAAAGGGACAGTCAATTGGCGGTAGATACAGCGAACATGCTTGTGGTACATGTTGATATGGTGCAGGCCTTGGCGCTTGCGGTCTGTACTTATTACTTCGGCGTGTGGCTCAAGCACGTCATCCCCGTGTTGGAGCGTTTGTCGGTGCCTAGCCCTGTGGTGGGCGGCATGCCGTTTGCGTTTGTGCTCTCCGTACTGGAAGGCTGCGGCGTTATGCGCGTGGTGTTTGACTCCACTTTGCAGACGGTGCTGATGCTTGCCTTCTTCACGACGATCGGCATGATGGCCAGCCTTAAGCTGATCGGGCAGGGCGGCAAGCTTTTGTTGGGCTTTTTGGTTTCCGTGACCGTACTGGCCGTTTTGCAAAACGTGCTCGGCATAGCGGTGACAAAGCTCTTGGGCGTTGATTTCCACTATGGCTTGCTTGCCGGTTCCGTTTCGATGATGGGTGGTCTGGGCACATCGGCTGCGTTTGGTCCCAACTTTGAACAGCTCTACGGCATTACGGGCGGCACGGTGGTGGCAGTAACCGCAGCCACGTTCGGTATGGTGGCCGCTCTCGTGATCGGCGGGCCGTTTGGCGAATGGCTGATTCGCAAGTACAAGGTGCGCACGCCGATGACCGATCCGGAAATCGCTGCCAAGCTCAACGTTCCCGAAGAAGTCGAAACGGACATTATTGACGAGCACTCCGCCGAGCACTCGACCTTTACCGAACAGCTTTTGAAAGCGGGCGGCATGATTGCCATTTGCATGGCGCTCGGTACGGTCGTGAGCCACTACCTCGGTCAGTTCATCACGTTGCCCGCATACATCGGCTCGATGATCGTGGCGGCCATCGTACGCAATATCGCCGACTTCACAGGCAAGCTCAAGATCGACAAGGTGGGTCTCAATGCGGTGGCCGACATCAGTCTCGTGCTCTTCGTGACGATGGCCATCAATTCACTCAAGCTGCATGAACTTGTCAATCTGGCGCTGCCGCTGGTGGTGACCCTTATCTGCCAGACGATTCTGATGATGGCCTTTGCCTGGGGCATTCTCTTTATGTGCTTTGGACGCAACTTCACGGCCGTGATGCTCACGGTGGGCGGCATCGGCTTTTCGATGGGCGCGACGGCCAACGGTTTGGCCAACATGCAGGCTTTGAGCGAAAAGTACGGACAAAGCCCGCAGGCCTGGCTGATCGTAAGTATCGTGGGCGCATTCCTCATCGACTTGATCAATGCGCTGATTATCACATCGATGGCACAGATGCCGTTGTAAGAAAACAAATATCCGATACGAGAGGCTGCCGGTTGGCAGCCTTTTCTTTTGGAAAAAAACAGCGGCGTCGCAACGTCTTTCCTGCTAGTCTTTCGGCCGAGCAAACATGAAAGGAAGCTGTCAAATTGCACGAACTGACACTTTTTTTGTCCCAATATTCGCCCGTGATGCTGTGTGCCGTTCTGGCTGTAGTCGTCGTTTTGACGGCGGTGGTGATTTATCTGGCTGTTCGCACGGCGGACTTGAAGCGCAATCTGGAAGTGAGCGCTGAAACGGCAAAGGCTCTTTCGGCACAAGCGGCCGGCACGACGATTGAGCGCATCGAGGCGCTCTCGCGTCAGATGCAGGCGGCCGATTCTGAACTTAAGAGTTCTCAGAGCAGCCACTTCGTGAATTTTCTCGGTCTGATCAACTCCGGAAGTCAGGCGCAGGAGAGGCGTCTGGCGCAAATGAACGAGACGGTGCAAAACGCAATGTTGAATGTCCGAGCCTCGCTTAATGCCGAGCTCACCGCCATTCGAGAAGCCAACGACAAGGCGCTCGAGAGCATGCGCAACACGGTCGACGAAAAACTTTCCGCCACGCTCAACACCCGTTTGACCGAATCCTTCAAAACGGTGGAAGGCCAGCTTCTGGAAGTGCATCGCGGTTTGGGTGAGATGCGCGAAATGGCGCAAAACGTCGATGGCCTGCGTCGCATTCTCACTAACGTCAAGACGCGCGGAACGTTCGGGGAAGTGCAGCTGGCGATGATTCTTTCGGATTTGCTCACGCCCGAGCAGTACGACACCAATGTCGCCACGCGTCCGGGCTCGCGCGACCGCGTGGAATTTGCGGTCAAATTGCCCGGCGCGCAGGCGGGAACGCACGTGCTGTTGCCGATTGACGCCAAGTTCCCGACGGAAGACTACGAACGACTGATCGAGGCGTCCGACGAGGCAGATCCGGACAAAGAGGCGACCGCACGCAAGGCGCTTCAGACGAGAATTCTTACGGAAGCGGCAAAGATTCGCGACAAGTACATTGAGGTGCCTTACACCACAGAATTTGCCGTACTCTATCTGCCTGCCGAAAGCCTTTGGAGCGAAGTGCTCAAGATCAACGGTCTGGTTGAGCGCGTGCAGCGTGACTGCCACGTGACAATTGTGGGACCGACCGTGCTGGCAGCCTTTCTCAACAGTCTTCAGATGGGTTTCAAGACGCTTGCCATTGAACAGAAGAGCGCCGAGGTGTGGCGACTTTTGGGCGAGGTCAAGGCTGAATTCGGACGCTTTTCGGAAAGCGTTGGCAGCATGGAAAAACGCATCGACTCGGTCAAGTCAGCCATTTCCGCTATGCGTACTCGTACCAACGTGATGGAGCGCAAACTCAAAGGTGTCGAATCCGTGTATGCGCCCGCAGCCGACGAGCGCGTTTCGGTTCCGGGGCCCGACGGCGCGAACGACTAAAATGACGCATCTTCGAGAAAGATTTCAGAATTGATTTGGTTTTCCCATGGCTAAGAAAAAAGACAATCCCGGCATGACGCCCGATCTCTTTGCCAATTTCGGTGCCGCTGCCGACACGACGGTCGAACAGCACGAAGAAAAGGCAACGCCGGCAGAAGCAGCAGAACCGACCTCGGCGGCAGCGGCTCAAACCGCTCCGGTAGCCGAAGCTGCCGAAACGCCTGCTGAGGCCCAGAAAGAAGTTCCGACGGTTGAACCTACGGAGCCATCCGTTGCCCAAGCTCAGGTTGAGCCCGAGTCCGAACCTGAACCCGAAGCCAAGCCTGCCGCCGTGAAAAATAAGCTTCCGGCCATTCTTTGTGACGATACGCCGGCGGAACTCAACGGAGAGCTTACGCTGGCCCGTTACGCCGCAAGCGCTTATCTCGAGTACGCGCTTTCCGTTGTGAAGAGCCGCGCTCTGCCCGACATTTTCGACGGCATGAAACCCGTGCAGCGCCGCATTCTCTATGCAATGGACCGCATGCGCCTGAATCCGCCCGCCAAGGCCGTCAAGTGTGCGCGTGTGGTGGGTGACGTTCTTGGCAAATATCATCCGCATGGAGACCAGGCCGCATACGACGCCATGGTGCGCATGGCTCAGGATTTCAGTCTTCGTTATCCGCTTGTGGACGGCGAGGGCAACTTCGGCTCGCGTGATGGCGACGGTCCTGCGGCAATGCGTTATACGGAAGCGCGCCTCACGAAAATCTCGGAGTTGGCGCTCTCGGAACTCGATTCCGAAGACGTTGACTTTGTTCCCAACTACGACGGCTCGTTTAAGGAACCCGTACAGCTGCCCGCCAAGCTTCCGTTCGTGCTTTTGAACGGGGCAAGCGGCATTGCCGTCGGTATGGCTACTGAAATTCCGTCGCATAACCTAAACGAAGTCGCTCAGGCCGTGTTGCTTCTTTTGAAGAATCCGGAGGCAACGCTCGATGACATTCTCGCGGTCATGCCGGGGCCCGACTATCCGGGCGGCGGGCGCATCATTTCGAGTCCGGCCGAAATCCGACAGACCTACGCCGTGGGCCGCGGCAGCCTGCGCGTGCGCGCTTGCTATCACTTCGAAGAACTGCAGCGAGGCCAGTGGCAGTTGGTGGTCGACGAGCTGCCGCCTGCGGCCAACGCCGAACTGGTGCTCTCGCAAATTGAAGAAATCACCAATCCCAAGCCCAAGGCCGGGAAAAAGACGATTTCGGCCGAACAGGCCAACAACAAAGCCGCGATGCTCTCGGTTCTGGACGGCGTACGCAACGAATGCGACAAGGACACCAAGGTGCGCCTCGTGTTCGAACCCAAGAGCTCAAAGGTTGATCGTGAATTTTTCGTGCAGATGCTTCTGAGCCAGACGAGCCTGGAATGTAACGCGCCGATGAATCTGGTGATGATCGGCAATGACGGCCGTCCGGCTCAAAAGCCTCTGCAGCAGATTCTCGTCGAATGGGTGCGGGCTCGTTTGGAAACGGTGCGACGCCGTACTCAGGCGCGCTTGAACAAGGTCAACGCCCGTCTGCACATCCTCGAAGGGCGCACCAAGGCGATCGACAACATCGACCGCGTGATCGAAATCGTGCGTTTCGAGGATAATCCCAAGGAGGCGCTGATGGCAGAGTTCGGTCTTACCGAACTGCAGGCTGAAGACATTTTGGAACTGCGTCTGCGTCAGCTGGCCAAGCTTGAGTACGAGCGCGTGGAAGAGGAGATGAAAAAGCTCAACGCCGAACGCGAAACGCTCGAAAAGATCCTGGCCGACGAAAAGACCCTCAAGAACGTCGTGGCCAAAGAAACGAAAGAAGCGGCCAAGCTCTACGGCGACGCTCGCCGCACCAAGATCGAAGAGGCGAAGAAAGCATCGAGCGAACCCGTGCAGGTTTCCGAACCCGTCACGGTCGTCGTTTCGCAAAAGGGTTACGTGCGCTGCCGCACAGGTCACGGTCACGACGCCAAACTCATGAGCTACAAACAGGGTGACGCCTACCAGTGGTCGGTCGAATGTGAGAGCACCGAAACGCTCATCGTTTGCGGCAGCAACGGCCGCACGTACTCGGTGCCCGTGTCTCAATTGCCGTCTGCACGCGGCGACGGTCTGCCGATCACAAGTTTCATTGAACTCGAAGCCGGCAGCGAAATCGTGGGTTATCTCGCCGGGCCGGACAATCTGGGCGTGATGCTCTACACGACGGAAGGCTTCGGTCTGGCCTGTTCGCTTAAGAACCTCGTCGCGCGCGTGCGATCCGGCAAGGCCTTCATGAGCGTGGGCGAGCAGGCCGTGATGTGTCCGCCCGTTGTCTTGACTGAGGGTTCGCAGTACGTTGCCTGCATGGCTCAGGACGGACGACTGCTTGTCTTTACGCTGGAAGAACTCAGAACGCTTGCGGGCGGCGGCAAGGGCGTGACGCTCATGGGCGGCATCGATCTTTTCTGCGGCTTTAGCCAAGCCTGTGCATTGCGTCACATCGATAGTCTCGAAGTGCAGGGTGCCACGAAGACCACGGGCGAAGTCAGAAGCAAGGTACTTCGTCCGGCCGAATGGCACATGTTCATCGCGCACCGCGCCCGTAAGGGCAAGGTGGTGCCGTGCCGCTTCGAGCCGCACGGTCTGAGCGCCATTGCGGCCGAACCGCAGGAGTCGGAGAAAACCGAATAACAGCCGAGGCGATATGGACTTCAACATCAAACGCATGATTCGTTTCTACGACAGGCTCTCGACGCGTCTGATTACGCTCACGGCCCTGTGGGTGACCTTCATCATCTGCGCCATCGGCTACCAGATGTATCTGAGTCAGCAGGTGCAGACGGCAGGCGCTTATCAGTACGAGGTGGGAAGCCTTCCGGCCCGCGTCTATCGTCTGAATCTTTTTGCGGATCGTGCGTTTGGGGGAGAGGATTTCGCCACGCAATACCGAGCCATTGACGAGGCGATGCGCCGCATCGGCAAACGCGATCTCGGCGACGAGTTTTTTATTGACCGTAGCAAAGAACAGAAGGCCGTTGATGCGCTTCTGAACGAATGGCGCAATGTGGTGGGGCCGCTTTTCTTGCTCGCCCGCGAAAAGTCCAATCCGATCGGTACTGATGAGCTGGAACGCTTCATCACGAAGATCGACACCGTCAACAAGCAGATTGCCGTCAACCGTGACAAGGCTCTGATGATTCAAAGGGGCGTTCAGACGCTTCTGATGTTTCTTGCCATCGGCAGCCTCTTCGGGATCATGTATTTCCTGATGAGCTGGGTGATTCGTCCGACCGAGTATGTCCGAACGGGGCTTTCGGCCGTACGCGAAGGTAAGCTCGATACGAGGCTGCATCTGGTGGGTGCCAGCGAATTCGAAGCCATTGCCGCCGACTTTAATGCTATGGCAGGGCGCTTGCAGGATTTGGTCGAAAATCTGGCGGCCAAAGTAAAGGAAAAGACCGAGGCGGTCGAAGAAAAGAATCGCAATCTTTCGCACCTTTACGAAATGACGAGTTTTGTTTCGCAGCAGCACTCGGTCGACGAAATGTGCGAGGGCTTTGCGGCTCGTTTGATGCAGTACACGCCTGCCCAAGCCTGTGCGGTGTTTTTGATTGACCGCAAGCGGGGCCTCATTGAACTTTCCGCGAGCATGGATTTGCCTGCGAAGACCTTTGCGTGGTTCTCCATGAATCCGTTGCCGCTTGAAGGCGTCGAAGACAGCCTCAGAAGCGATCTGCCGCTGCGCATTACGCCGGGCATGCCCGAAGACTTCCTCTCTCAGCTGCGCGTGGAAACCGAAAAGCAGTTTCGAACCGCATACCTCTTTCATATCCGCAGCGGCTCGAAGGATCTCGGGTTTTTCCTGCTGTACTTCAATCTCGATATGCGTCTGTTGCCGCAGACCTACAAGCTCTACGAAAGTTTCGGATCTCATCTGGGCATTGCCGTCGACAGTCTTCGTCTGGTTGAAAGAGAACAGCAGTACGCCGTTGTTCAGGAGCGCAATCTGATGGCGCAGGGTTTGCACGACTCGATTGCGCAGTCTCTCTCTTTTCTGAATCTGCAGGTGCAGCTACTGGAAAGCGGTCTTCAGACCGACGACAAGGAACTCGTTGACACCACAGTGGCTCAGATCAAGGCGGGCGTGCAGGAATCCTACGAAGACGTGCGCGAATTGCTTTTGAACTTCCGCGAGCGCGTGCACACCGAAAGCTTCTCGGAAGCCATCAATACCGTGATCGATCGTTTTGAATCGCAGACGAAACTGCCTGTGAAGCTCACGGTCACGGGTCCCGAAGTTGAACTCACCGATCGACAGAAGATTCAGGTGATCTTCATCATGCAGGAGGCGCTTGCCAACGTGCGCAAGCACTCCAAGGCCACGCAGGTGCTCATCAATATTGAGTACGGAGCCGAATTCAAACTCTCGGTTGTCGACAACGGCATCGGCATCAACCAGGATATTCTGAAAAAGCGCAGCAAGCGTCACGTTGGTCTCAACATTATGGGTGAGCGTGCTCAGCGCATCGGAGCCAAGGTGACGGTGCAAAACGTCTCGCAGGATCTGTTCGAGAGCGGCACCTGCGTGCAGCTGGTGATTTCGGAGACTGCCGTAGAAGACCGCAGCAGTCGGCGTTCTTCAGCGGCTGCGTCAAGCGAGGACTAAGTCATGCGCTTTGTGGTGATTTATCTTGTTTTGGCGATCATCATCTATGTGCGCGGCATCTGCCCGGTCATTCACGATCGGCGCAAGCGCCTGTGGTGTCTGCTTGCCGTGCTGCCGGGAGCCTTTTTCCCGAGTGTCACGCGCTTTATCGGGGGCTCGATGGTGGCGCCCGATTTGCCTGTGTGGGTGATGTACGCCGGAAGCATCTTTCAAAATTTCACGCTTTTGGTCGGCACCCTCGTTATCGGGCGAGAGATTCTAAGCGTTCCGCTTCGCATCATCGGTCTGCCGTTTCCGTATTTGGGCCGCAGCCGCATTGTGGCCGGTACGATTCTGGGACTGTCCGTGGCGTTTTCCTGCCTGGGGATGTTTAAGTCGGTGATCAGTCTTGAGGTGGTCGAGCAGGAAGTGGCTGTCAAGGGGCTGCCCGCCGAGCTCGACGGCCTGCGCATTGCTCAGTTGAGCGACCTGCATGTTTCATCCGTCTTTACGCGCGATCGCGTCGAAGAGATCGTTGAGCGCACCAATGCGCTTTCGCCTGATCTGATTGTGCTCACGGGAGATTTTGTCGACGGCACGCCTGAAAAGCGGGGTTACGATCTGGAGCCCTTGAAGAACCTCAAGGCCAAGTACGGAGTCTTCGGCATCGAAGGCAATCACGAGCATTACGTTGACTATGATGGCTGGATGCGCTTTATGCCGACGTTGGGCATGACGTGGCTTAAAAATGCTTCCGTTTCGGTTGAGATCAATGGAAAGACGCTTTCCGTGATCGGTCTTACCGACCCGATGGCTCAGCGCTACGGCAGAGAATTGCCCGACATTGTCAAGGCTAGTGCTGCGGTGCCCGAGCAAACATCCTTCCGACTGCTTCTTTCTCATCAGCCCAAGTATGCTGCTCTTTATGCCGGCAAGGCCGATCTGATGCTTTCGGGGCACACGCACGGCGGTCAGGTGCTTGCGCTCAATCCTGTGGTCGGCAAACTCAACAACGGGTTTATTCGCGGTCTCTATGAAGTGGGCGATATGAAGCTTTACGTCAACCAGGGTACCGATGTTTGGAATGGCTTTTTGCTTCGCCTGGGCACGGTGGGTGAGATTTCGCTCCTTACGCTAAAGCGCGCTCCGGAAACGGATGCAGTCGCCGCAACGCGGGACAAGTAACGGACAACGTGGAAGATTTTCGATGCAAAACGTATGTTTATTGGGAGCCACCGGCTCCGTGGGCCAAAGTGCGCTGGAAGTGCTGGCTCTTTATCCGGACAAATTTCGGCTCTTTTCCGTTGCCGCGCACAGCAACGTTGAGAAGCTTGCCGACATCGCGGTTCGTTTCGGCGTCAAGCGCGTGGGAATTGCAGATGCCACCAAGGCTGACAGACTCTCCTACCTTCTGAAGGAAGCCGGAAAAGGTGACGTCGAGATTTTGAGCGGCACGGAAGCTGCAGTGCAGCTTGCTTCCGACAACGAAGCACAGACAGTGATCGTTGCCGTGGTGGGTGCGGCAGGGGTGCCCGCCACCTTTGCTGCAGCCAAGGCCGGAAAGCGCATCCTGCATGCCAACAAGGAAAGCGTGGTTTGCGGCGGAGAGCTGCTTCAGCAGACCGTGCGCGAAAACGGAGCAGTGATGCTGCCTGTTGACAGCGAACACAATGCGATCTTTCAATGTCTGACCGGCGCTTCGGAAGAGGACCGCCGTCAGTGCCGTCTGTGGCTCACTTGCTCGGGCGGACCGTTTCGCGATCGGCCGGAACTTGACCTCAGCACCGTGACGCCTGCGATGGCGCTTGCGCATCCAACCTGGCAGATGGGCCGCAAGATTTCGATTGACTCGGCGACACTGATGAACAAAGGCCTGGAAGTGATCGAAGCGCGCTGGCTTTTCGACATTCCGCAGGATCGCATTCACGTGGTCATTCATCCGCAGTCGGTGGTGCACTCGATGGTCGAGTACGGCGACGGCTCCTTTATCGCGCAGCTCGGCACCGCTTCGATGAAGCATCCGGTTGCCTATTGCCTGGGCTGGCCCGAAAGGCTGTCTGCGGGCACCAAACGTCTCGATCCGTTTGCACTCTCGCAGCTCAATTTCCGCGAGCCCGACGTCAAGCGTTTCGTGCAGCTTGCATACGCCTACGAGGCGTTGCGAGAGGGCGGCACGGCAAGCATTGTGCTCAATGCTGCCAATGAGATCGGCGTCGAGGCGTTCCTCAACGAACGCATTTCCTTTACGGGCATCGCCGAAGTCTGCCAGCGCACGATGCAGGTGCTTTTCGATCCCAAGACGCCCGCAAGTGTCGAGGAAATTCTGTCGGTTGACGCCGCGGCCCGCCGTGAGGCGGCTTACCAGGTGTCAAAACTGGCATAAGACGGCAGCTATCGAAAAAAATATTTTTCGAGGGATTGTGACGACAAGCGTCTTTTAGGCCTGATGTGCAAGGAAAAAGCGGGTCAAATACCCCCTTTGGGGGATGGAGTAGACCCCCTTGACTCGGTTGCATTGAATCTTAGAATAACAATCCATTGTGGATTCCTTCGTAATTGGCCCCATATCAAGTGGTGAGTCGGCGAAGGAATTTTTTCCGCCTTTTTGCCTGAAAAGTGCTGATTTGCGGGCAGTTTTTCGGGTTTTTGAACTTTGTATTCGTTGTTTTCGACCCCGTAGCGGGTGGTGAGCCAGATGCCTAAAGTAGTAAAAAAAGACAACACCATCGAGCGTTTCAATGCCGAGAAGATCCAGAGCGCCGTCAAGAAGGCGGCCTTTCGCTGCGACAAGGTCATTGACGCTGACCACCTGAACCAGATCGCCGATGAGGTCTACAGCCGTGTGGAACATCGCGAGCAGGTGACGGTTGCCGAGCTCCACGAAATGGTGATCGCCGTGCTCGCCTTCCTGCAGTACAAGGAAGTGGCCGACGCCTACGCCGAATACCGCTACTACAAGCAGACCTACGCAAAGACGTTCGAGCAGCTGCGTCAGGACGCCGACGACGTGTTGCGTCTTGGCGACCGTGAAAACGCAAACTTCGACAGCTCGCTCGTTTCGACGAAGGGCTCGCTTATCAAGGGCTACCTCACGAAGTCGCTCTACAAGCAGTTCTATCTTTCCGGCAAGGAAAAGGAACTCATCGAGCGCGGTGACATCTATATCCACGATCTGCGCGACATGATTCTGGGCTGCATCAACTGCTGCCTCTTTGACATCGGCAACGTGTTGAAGGGCGGCTTTGAAATGTCCAACGTGCAGTACACCGAACCCAAGACGGTTCTTTCCGCTCTTCAGGTGATCGGCGACGTCACGCTCGTGGCCACGGCCCAGCAGTTCGGCGGCTTTACGCTTGCCGAACTCGACAAGGTGCTGTTGCCGTACGTTTTGAAGAGCGAAAAGGCCGCGATCGAAAAGTACATGGAACTCGGTCTGGACGAAACCAAGGCCGAAGAGGTGGCAAGTAAGGACGTCATCCGCGAACTCGAACAGGGCTTCCAGTCGCTTGAACTCAAGCTCAACACGGTTCCGTGCAGCCGCGGCGATTTTGCCTTTACGACGATCACGTTCGGGCAGTGGGATCCCGCGAAGTACGACGAACGCGAAAAGAGCTGGCTCTACATGATCGGCAAGATCATGCTGCAGGTGCGCCGCAACGGTCACGGTAAGGACGGCAAGCCCGTGGTCTTCCCCAAGCTCGTGTTCCTGTACGATGACAACCAGGTCAAGGCCGATCCGTTCTCTTCGGAACTCTTCAACGAAGCCGTTAAGACGTCGGCCGAGTGCATGTACCCGGACTACCTGTCGCTGTCGAGCCGCTACGGCAGCGTCTCGCAGATTTTCCAGAAGTACGGTGCCATCACTTCTCCGATGGGCTGCCGCGCCTTCCTGTCGCTGTGGCGCAATGAAAAGGGCGAAGCGATCACGATCGGCCGTTGCAACATCGGTGCGGTGTCGCTCAATCTTCCGATTATTCTGAAGCTTGCTCAGATTGAACATCCCGACGACTGGAAGGAAAAGTTCTGGGAAATGCTCGACGATCGCCTCGAAGTGATCCGTGCTTTCTTCAAGAAGCGCTACGACATCGTGCGTCATCAGAAGTGCTCGTCCAATCCGCTCGCCTTTACGCAGGGCGGTCTGTACGAAGGCACGAAGAGCCCGGACGACACCGTCGGGGATCTCGTGCGCTACATGACGGCTTCTTTCGGCATTACGGCTCTCGATGAAACCACCTACCTCTGGACGGGCAAGCGCCTCGTGGACGAAGGCGGCGAAGTTTCGGCTTCGATTCTGCGTCACCTGCAGGACAAGCTTGCCGAGTTCAAGAAGGAAGACGGTTATCTGTACGCCATCTACGGTACGCCCGCAGAAAGTCTGTGCGCCACGCAGGCTGGTCAGTACGACCGTTTTTGCGAGAAGATGGGCGTGGAAAACGTGTTTGCATCAACGCCGCATTACAGCCCGGAATACTTCACCAACTCGTTCCATGTGAACGTGACGGAAGAAATTTCTCCGTTTGAAAAGCAGGACCACGAGTTTGAAGACTTCCACCTGTGCGAAGGCGGTCACATCCAGTACGTGCGTCTGGACAACCCCGAAAACATGCAGGCCGTGCGCGCTATGATCCGCCGCGGCATGGAAAAGGGGTTCTATCAGGGCGTCAACTTCGACAGCGCCTACTGTGGCGACTGCGGCGAGCACAGCACTAACGTGCTCTTTAAGTGCCCGCATTGCGGCAGCTCCAACCTGTCGGTGATCAGTCGCGTCTGCGGTTATCTGGGCTACTCCAACGTCAACGGCATGAGCCGCATGAATGACGGCAAGATGGCTGAGATCAAGAACCGCGTGAGCATGTAACTGAATTTGGCCATGAACTACATCGGTATTTCTGACTTTGATACGGCAAACGGCCCGGGCGTGCGTGTTTCGCTTTTCGTTTCGGGCTGCCGGCTTCGCTGCCGAGGGTGCTTCAATCCCGAAAGCTGGGACTTTGACGCGGGCAAGCCCTACGACGAAAGCGTGCAGGAGCGCATCCTGAAAGCGCTCGAAGAAGACTACGTTGACGGTCTGTCGCTTCTGGGGGGTGATCCCTTGGAACCGGAAAACGTCGACGTACTCACGGATCTGTGCCGCGCCGTGCGTGAAAAGTTCGGAAACAAAAAAACGATTTGGCTTTGGACCGGACGCCTTTACGATAAGGTCAAGGATCTTGAGATTTTTCAGTACGTTGACACCGTTGTCGACGGTCCCTTCATCGAGAAGTACAAGGTCGAAGGAAAAGGCAACTGGTTTGGGAGCTCCAATCAGCGCGTGATTCCGATACGATGCGAGGTTGCGGCGTAATTCCTGAATTTCGCTTGACTCGATCAAACGGCAAACGTTTTGCCGATCAGATGCCTGCCGCATGATTCTTTTCCGAAAAAGAATCGTGAACGCAGGCTTTTTTCTTTGTTGGATATAGACCATTGCAACATCTATGGCAGTGATCGGTTTTCTGATTACGCTCTCCATTCTCGTGCTTGTGCACGAATGGGGGCACTACATCGTCGCGCGCTGGTGCGGCGTCAAGGTATTGGCTTTTAGCATCGGCTTTGGCAAGGTGCTCTACAAGCGCACTGACAAACGCGGCTGCGAGTGGAGAATTTCGGCCATTCCTTTCGGCGGTTACGTCTCGATGCTCGATGAGGGCATGCAGCAAGATGAGGCGCAGAAGCATGGTTTGACTGAAGCTGAATTCAAGCGCTGGTCCTTCTCGGAAAAGCCCGTTGGAAAGCGCATTGCGGTGGTGGCCGCAGGCCCGCTGATGAACTTTCTCCTGGCAATTGTGATCTATGCGGCTCTCGCTATGGTGGGCACGTATCAACCCTCGACCAAACTTGCCGAACCGCTTCCCAATACGCAGGCCGCGCAACTTGGCGTTGAGGAAGGCTGGAAGGCGACGGCCGTGGAAGGCATGAGCGTTGAGACCTTCAACGACATGCGCATGGCAATGCTGGCGCATCTGGGCGAAAAGGAAGTGCGCGTGGCGTTTGACGAAGCATCCGGACGCAAGACCGAGGTCTACTTCGATCTTTCGGGTGTCAAAAACGACGGCACGGAAGATCCCGCATTGGTCGCTGGACTTTTCCCGTACCAGGGCAAGGTGTCGCTCGTGCAGGTCGAGCCGGGTTCCGTTGCCGAAAAGGCGGGATTGCAGGTTAACGACGCGATCGTGGCGTTGGACGGCGAGCGCGTACGCACCATGCAGGAGATCGTGCGGGTCATTCGCGATAAGGCGGGCGTTGCGGTCAACTTGACCATCGAGCGCGCAGGCGTGCGTCAGGATGTACAGGTGACGCCTGACATGAAGGTTGACGAAAAGGGCAACAAGATCGGACGTTTAGGCGTGATGTTTACGGCCGAGCCCGATTTTGTCTACACGCGCGAGGGTCCGATCGGCGCCGTCGCCAAGGGCTTTTCCGATACGTGGCGCCTGACGAAAATTACCATCATGGGGCTGGCGGGGCTCTTTACCGGAGCTGTATCGACCGACAGTCTGGGCGGCCCCGTGCTGATCGGCGAAATGGCGGGCGAAGCAATGAGTTTCGGTGTGCTTTCCTACCTGCTCTTCTTGGCGCTCATTTCCGTCAACCTGGGCATTTTGAACTTGTTGCCGGTGCCTATGCTCGACGGCGGTCATTTGCTCTTCTATTGCTACGAGATCGTGATGCGCCGCAAGCCCGGCGAAAAAATGAAGAAGTATGGCATCTACGTCGGCATGGCCTTCATTTTCGGGCTGACCTTCTTTGCGCTCGGCAACGACATCACCCGATTGTTGCAGTAGGTTTCCAACCTTCAAAACCACGACAGACGACAACACTATGCAGACTGTTCGCAACCGTGTGGCCGACATCCTCGGCATTGATCTTCCGATTGTTCAGGCTCCGATGAACTACATCGCGGGTCACGCTTTAGCGGCTGCCGTGAGCGCCGCAGGCGGTATGGGTGTTCTCGGCCCCAACGCCGGTAAGGTGCAGGGCGAAGAAATCTCCATGCGCGAGCGCACGCTGCGTGAGTTCGCGCGCATTCGAGAAGTGACCGACAAGCCCGTGGGCATCAATGTGGTGGTGCCCGACGGCGAGAACAAGGCGGCTTTGATGTATGCCCGCAGCACGGTGGAAGCGGCAGCCGAGGGCGGAGCAACGGCAGCATTTTGCGTGGGCGGATTGCAGCCAACGATTTTTGAACTCATCAAAGAAAAGGGCATGAAGCTCATCGTGCGACCCCTGACTCCGACGGTGAAAAACGCCCGTGAAGCTCAGGCGATGGGCGCGGACATCTTTGTGGCAACGGGTTACGATGCTGGCGGTTTTCTGCCGAGCCACCACACCGGAACGTTTTCCATCGTGCCGACGATTGTTGACGCCGTAACGATTCCCGTGCTTGCCGCAGGCGGCATCAACGATCTTCGGGGTGTGCGAGCAGCCTTTGCTCTCGGCGCCGAGGGTGTTTATGTCGGCACGCGTTTTATCGCTACCAACGAATGCGCCGCCAACGATCACGCCAAGGAATTGATTTGCAAATTGAGTGGCTCCAATTTGCTTTACGTTGATGAGACGCAGCGATCGCTGCCGACGGAATTTGCCGCCGAAGCCTACGTTAAGCATCGTCTTGCGCCGACCGTACCGACGACGGTGGACTTGGTGGGGGCGCTTCGCACCGGCATGTATGACGGAGAGCCCGACAAGGGCATCGTGACGGTCAACACCGGCATTGACGTTATCCGCAGCGTGGTGCCCGCTGCCCAAGTCGTGAGCGAACTGATGGCGGATTTCCTTCGCTATGCCGATTTTTTGAAGGCTAAGGCTTCGGCTGAAGAGGCAACGCCGAAGGCTTAATTTCAGCTGCTTAACTCAAAATCGCCGCAGATGCTTCAGGGGCTCTGCGGTTTTTTTCGTCAAGCTTCGTTAGGAAATGTTGGGCGCGACGCCGTCAGCGTTAAGATTCGCAAAGCTCTTTCACGCCATTTTGATTTTGAGGCTGATTTCAAAGGAGATTTTTCATAATCTCCGCAAGGCTTCCTTCGGAGTCTTGGCAGGAGAACACAATGAGAAAAATCGTCTTTGGTTTCTGTGCGCTGACAGTAGCAACATGGCTTCTTAATCTGGGATTCAATCCTCCGGCCATGAACGGCAGAAGCTTGACTCACGAAGTCTTTTTCCTCAACGGCGTGTTGGCCTGGGGGTTGATGGCAATGGCCATTGTCATTGCCGCCCGACCGGCTTGGCTGGAAAAAGTCACGGCAACGCCGCTTGATGAGCTCTACAAATGGCATCGCACGCTCGGCATCTGGGCGGCGGTGCTCACGCTTTTCCACTTCTTCACGAAAGACGTGATGCGCCCCGTTCTTTCGCTCTTCACGCTTGAACCGGTGCCCAAAATCGTGCGCGGCGAATTGACCGGTTTTGATGCTTTCTGGGCTTGGATGCGCGGCTTTGCCGTCGAATCTTCCGAATGGGCGACGTTGCTCGGGCTGGTTCTCTTTGTCGTGTCGTTCATTTCGATCGTGCGGTATCACAAGTGGTTGAGTTCCCACAAGCTTTTCTCCGTTCTTTTCCTGATTTTGGCTGTCCACTGCATCCGTCTGACGGAAGCCGAAGACTTCCTGACACCGTTTGGTCTGATCAATGTTGCTGTCACCGTCATCGGTTGCTACTACTCGCTGGAACTCTTGATCCGTGGTGCAGGGCGAGAGAAATCCGTCTCTGCAGAGATTGTTGACGTCAACACGAACAACAGACTGACGCTCATCACGGTTAAGCCCGAAAAGCCTGTTGACATCCGCTACGGTGAATTTGCATTCCTAGGTACGTCTGGTCACGAGAAGCATCCGTTCTCGGTGGCGGGCATCAATGACGACGGTACGCTCACCTTTGCGGTCAAAGCACTGGGCGATTACACGCGAGACGTTGTGCCGATGCTTCAAAAGGGCGAACGCGTGATCGTTGAAGGCCCCTGGGGGAGGTTCCGTCCGGATTTCTCAGCTCAAAAGCAGTTGTGGTTGGCGGGCGGCGTCGGTATCGCACCGTTCTGCGCCTGGATGCAGGATGCGGCGAAAACTGCGCACGGAAAGATCCGCCTCGTTTGGTGCATCAAGTCCAAAGAGTCCGAACCGATGTTCGCCAACGTCGAAAAGATGGCCGAGCGTGCCGGCATTCGACTGGAAGTTTTCGAGTCGGCCAAGAAGCGACTCAATGCCGAATCGCTCTTTGCGGGTGCCGTTCCGGATACGGTCGCGCTGTGTGCCGGCGAAGGACTGGCTTCAGCTGTGAGTCGGGCCTACGTTGAGGCCGGAGGCAATGCCGACAGGGTTCGCAAAGAACACTTTAACTGGAGATAAGTCAGAGTATCTGTTGTTCCGAGAAAAGATAGGCTAAATTTTGCAGGTCAGGCGTCGATAGCGGCGCTTGACCGTTTTTTCTTCTGACGAACCCGCAACATGGCCCGACTATCCGCATATCCTGTTTTTCTTGCCGTATACGAAGAGAGGCGTCTCGTGAAGGCGGCAGAACGCCTTTGCGTGACGCCTTCGGCGGTTAGTCACGCGTTGCGCGACTTTGAGCAAAGTTTGGGTGTGAAGCTTTTCGAGCGCACTTCGGAAGGGCTGCAACCGTCTGCTCCGAGCAAGCAACTCTACGCGAAGGTCAAGCCGCTTGTGGTTGGTATCGAAGCGGCCGAACGCGAACTGATGTCGGCAACGACACCGGAGCAAACGGATTTCGCTTTTGCCTCTATTCACACATTCATCAAAGCGTTTTTTGTGCCGATTCTCGAGCGGATGCAAAAGGACGACGAGCCAATAAAAGTACGGTTCTTGACCCGATCCATGGCGGGAACAGTCAAGGCGGTAGCCAATGACGAGGCTTTGATTGGAAGCACCATGCTGCCTTTGGATCGGCCCGAGCGCTTCTACGTTGTTCCTCTCACGACAATCCAAGAATATTTCGTTGTTTCTCCGGCCTACTTTGACGAGCTTCAGGGAAAGCGGAAACAACCGTTGGAACCTTGGAAACTTGAAGAGCTTGTGCAGCAGCCGCTGATTACGCTGCCACGCGACTCCGTCTCGTTTGCGGCTTATAGCAGTTATTTCCGCCAATACGGACTGCACATTGAGAAGTACATCAGGAGGACTTGGGTTTTGATCTTGCCGGACGTGGTCTTGGCATTTTCATTGGCTTTGAACCGGCACTCTTCGGGCATACGAAGCTAAAGATTCTTACCTGTCGTTCAAAGCTTCCGGTGCGTGAGTTGGTGCTTTTTTGCCGCAAGGAACGTGCAGACGAAGCGACTCGACGCCTGATGGACGAAATGGCCGGTGAGTTTGTCTCGCTACTTCGCAAACTTAAACGAGACATTGGTTGAGTTTTTCTCAATGCTGGCAGCGAAAAATTCTCTTCACTACATGGAGAAGAGGTCTAGACTCTTAACTTTAGGATAAGAAATCAAAAACCCCAGAGGAGAGATGACCATGACCCCAATCAGAATGCTGCAGACGGCTCTTGCAGCGGCTTCGGCCATGATGCTGCTTGCCGGTACGGCACAGGCGGCCGACGGCATGGATGTTGCTTCGGCAAAGACAATCTATTCGCAAGGTGCCAAGGCCGACTACCTAGCCGGCTACCACATGAAAAAGAAGGTGGCTGATTGCTCGACGTGCCACCCCAACGACAAGGTGACCGACGCACAGTCAGAAATCGACAAAAAGTGCGCCACCTGCCACGGTTCCTACGAAAGCCTCGGCAAGAAGGACATGGCCGCCGGTCAGAAGATCAGCGCTCACGCCGGGCATTTGTCCATTGATTCCTGCACGACCTGCCACGGCGGACACGAAGCCTCGTTTGCCTATTGCAACAACTGCCACATTTTCGACATGCCGATGAAATTCGGCCGTCAAAAGATTGCATACACGCCGGTGGATTTGTCAATCTATCGCGATGCGATGCCGAATCGCACGGAAAAGGCTGACTTTGTGGTAGTCGGTGCGGGCGGCGCCGGTATTGCGGCGGCCATTGAAGCTTCTCGCAAAGGCCTCAAGACCATCGTGCTGGAAAAAATGCCGATCATCGGCGGCAGTTCCTTGCTGTCCACAGGCGGCATGAACGTAGCCGGTTCCAAGCAGCAGAAGGCCGCTGGCATCAACGACACGCCCGAAATGTTCACCCAGGATACGTTGAAGGTTGGCAAAGGCACGAACGACAAGGTTCTCGTCAACGTGTTGACCGAACAGAGCAACTCGGCTCTCGAATGGTTCGAAGCACTGGGCGGCAAGCTCGACCTTGACCCAGGCGTCTACGGTGGCTGCCAGGCTCCTCGTATGCACTACACCAAGTCGGGCGGCATCGGTCGCTACATGATCAAGGAAATGAAGCCCGCACTGGAAAAGTCCGGTGCCGATGTTCGCGTCAACTCGCAGGTGGTTCGTCTGGAACGCGACAAGAACGGCGCCGTGACAGGTGTGCTTGTCAAGGGTAAGAACACCGGCCTGTACCGCATCAGCGCTCCGACCGTGTTGCTCGCTACTGGCAGCTACGCCAACAACGGTAAGCTCGTGAGCAAGTTCCATCCGGAATTCTTCGGCATGGTGACTTCGGCTCAGCCCGGTTCTCACGGCGACGGCATTTACCTGGGGCAGGACGTGGGCGCAAAGGTGACGCATCTTGAACGCGTTCAGGTGCATCCGAACATAGCATCCGGCACGAGTCTGATGATCACGCTCGCGATGCGCACCAACGGCGGCATCCTTGTGAACAACAAGGGCCAGCGCTTCTACAACGACAACGCGCCGCGCAACGAACTGGGCGCAGCAATGTTGAAGCAGCCTGCTCAGAAGGTCTGGCTGATCTACGACGATGCTGTGGTGGCCAAGCGTCCGAAGGTGCATCAGGGCTACGTGCGTCTCGGTGTCGTGACTGAAGGTGATACGCCTGAAGCGCTTGCCAAGAAACTGGGATTGCCGGCAGAGGAATTTGCGAAGACCATGAAGCGTTACGCAGGTTTCGTGAAGGCCAAGAACGACGCCGACTTCGGACGTAAGGAACTGCCCGAACCGCTCAACCAGGGCAAGATCTACGCGATCGACGTGGTGCCAGCTATCGGCGGTACGTTGGGTGGCTTGCGCACTGACGCTCGCACGCATGTGCTCGATACCAACGGCAAGAAGATCCCGGGTTTGCTTGCTGCCGGTGAAGTCGTCGGCGAATGGCACGGTGACGACCGCTATGGCGGCAATGCCGTGGCCGGCAACATCGTCTTCGGTCGCATCGCGGCTCAGGAGGCGGCTGCAGCCGTCGGGAAGTAATGCTGACTGACAAGCCGCTTGCCGTATGACAAGTCAAGCGGCGACTTCGAAAAAAACCGGGAGCAGGTCCACTCGGGCAGGCTTCCGGTTTTTTGCTCCGATGAGCATATGTGTAAAGCTCACTGAGCTAACGCAAATCGACGTTCTTTATGCGACATTTCTCTATTCCTTTCGAACCCGAAGTTAGGTATAACATCCTAGTCAAAATCACCTAGTTGGTCACCGGATCAACAACAAATTAGGAGAGAAGAATGGCTCTAACTCGTCGTAATCTGATTTCCGCAACGATTCTGGGCGCTGCCGCCGCGGCCGTTCCGATGGCCCAGGCAAAGCAAAAGACGCCTTTGAAGCCGATGAAGGTCAGCCCGAAGCGCCGCGTGCTTATCCAGTCGAGCTCCCGCTATCACAATTCCGGTTATCTGGACTTTGCGGGCGATCAGTACGAAAAACTATTCGGCAAGGAAAAGTACGAAATTCTCTTCATCCCGTACGCGAAGGTGGCAGGGACCTACGATGCCTATGAAAAGCAGGTTCAGGACGCCTTTAAGCCCTACGGTCATAAGATCGTGAGCATCCATCGCTTCAAGGATCCTCAGAAGGCCGTTCGCGAAGCCAAGGCAATCGCCGTCGGCGGCGGCAACACCTGGGCTCTGGTGACGCGCATGTACGAAGCGGGCATCATCGATCTGATTCGCGAACGTGTCAACGCTGGTGTTCCATACTGCGGCTGGTCCGCAGGCGGCAACGTCGCTTGCCCGACGCTGCGCACCACTAACGACATGCCGATCGCAGAGCCCCCGTCCTTCAACACTTTCGGTTTTATTCCGTTCCAAACCAATCCGCACTTCATTTCGGGCGGCACTCAGGGTCTTAACAATGAAACCCGCGAAGATCGTCTTGAAGAGTTTCTCTGGTACAACAAAGATGAAGAGGTGATCGGTCTGCCGGAAGGTACGGCTCTTTTTGTGACCGGTGAATACGACTGCGAAGTGATTGGCCCGAAGGACAGCGAAGCTCTCTATTGGTTCCGCCAGTCCGAAAAGGGTATGAAGCTTGAACGCATCCCGTTGGGCACGAAGTTCGATCTGCGTAAGATCGTTCCGGGTGGCAAGCTCTGATTAACGACAAAGTGAAATGGCCGTCGTTTTTCGGACGGACGGTCAGAAAAAGGGCGACAGACTTTTTCCGAAGTTTGCCGCCCGATTCGTTTATGACTTTAGAAGTGATAGGTCATGCCGGCGTAGTAGACCATCGGGTCGTCGCCGAAGGCAATCGCTTCACCCGGAGAGGAGGATCCGCCGCCGCCGATGCTGTATTGAGCATCGTCGTCGTTCTGGATGCCGGTCAGACCGGTGTAGAGCGTGAGCTTTTTGCTCATCGGATAGTCATAGCGAACACCCCAAGCCCAGGCGTCACCGTCTTCAGCCGAGTGGTTCTTCAGGTAACCAACGGTGGCGATGAACTTGCCGGGACCGATCGGAGCGCTTGCACCCAACTGCACCATGTCCAGATCGGGACTCTTGGCTGTGTTTGTGCCACCAAGGTCCGAGCCGATGGCTTCATCGGAACCTTCACGGTGAACGTACAGGATCGAAGGTTTGATCACCTCAAAGTCGTATGCCGCACCGAAGGCCCAGTAGCTGTCCCAGTCGGCGTAACCGGAGATCGCCGTGTTCTGGTGCAGGTAGCTTGCCATGACGGACAACGGACCGGACTGATAGCGGAAACCGATGTTGTAGACGTTGCCGCGGGTCGGTGAGTTGGAGTGAGCCGAAGTCTGTTCGCCCAGAGCGGCATAAAGCTGTACCGTCAGACCGCCGAAGGAAGGCGAGTCATAGCTGATCGAATTGCTGAAGCGCGTCGTTTCGTCGGCGTGGTAGCCGTTGATCGTGCCTTCAAACTGAGGGCAGGCGAAGTAGTTGGCGGCACTCGACATGGTGAGACCGGCCGGGTCGATCATGGCCATGGTCAGGAAGTGCGGCGTGTACTGACGGCCGAGAGAAAGTGAGCCGTAGTTGCCGCGGATGCCAACTAGAGCTTCACGGTCAAAGAGTCGGTTGTCGGCGGCCATGGAGCCAGTGTCGACGAAGATCGTGCTTTCGAGTTTGTAGAAGACTTCGGCGCCGTTGCCGAGCAGTTCGCTGCCCATGAAGCCGAAGTTAGAGCCTTCTCGAAGGCCGCTCGAAACACGAACGTTGGTTTTGTCTCCGTTATAGTAGACCTCCATGCCGGTGTCGACCGTACCGTATACGGTAACCGGGCCTGCAAGAACGCAGCCGGAAGCACCCAACAGCAAGGAAGCAAACAGAGCGGTTTGATTCATGCGCATGGATTCTCTCCTTTTTGAAGAGTTGTTGGACATACAACCCTGCCGAGGAAGGCCGCCCTTTCGGGCGGACTTCCGGGGCTAAGGAAGTATGTGGAGAGAGGAAACGTTAGATGGCGATGCTCTTAACCTTCTTGTCGATGTCGCCGCCGGCGGCCAAGATGCCGGCTAGACGACCGAAGGTCAGGCAGCGTCCGTGGTTCATGCCCGGGCAAATGGTCGGGTAGTCACCGGAGCCGAAGTAGTCGCCTGCGGCGGCACCGGCCACCCACAAGCCTTCAATCGGACGATGCTGGGCATCGAGGACATGAAGTGACGGATCCGTATGCAGACCACCGCTCATGGCAAGCAGAGAGCTGGCAAGCTTGCCTGCATAGAAGGGCGGCTTCACGATCGGGGTGAGCAATTCGGTACGCTTACCGAAGTCTTCGTCACGGCCCTTCTTGACGAGTTCGTTGTAGCGTGCAACGGTGCGCTTCAGGTTGTCGGCCGGAACTCCCATCTTCTTGGCAAGTTCATCGAGCGTATTGGCGACAACAACCTTGCCGTCCTTGATGTGCTGAGCCTGCGTGGCTTTTTCGACATCCACGTTCCAGCCAGCGCCCCAGGGCTGCCACATCTGGCCGTAGAACAAGCCGCCGCCCATGTTGCCGTCGACCTGCTTCTTAACTTGGCCGAGCCATTCGGAGTCATAGACCGACCAGGCGATACCGTGATCCTGAAGTTCCTTACTGCAGGACTTGGACTGGGTGTTGACGTCTTCATTCATGAAGCGGTTGCCCTGACCGTTGACATGCAGGAAGCCGTAGCTCGCGGCACCGGCTTCGAGGTGAACCGTTGCGGCGTGGTTGTCGTTCTTCTGCATGACACCGCCGATCTGCATGGCCATGATATGGCCGTCGCCCGTGTTGGACTTCGTGGGATAGTAGATCTGAGCATCCACGCGCAGCGAGTAGGGCGAATAGCACTTGCGCATTTCCATGTTCGACGCATAGCAGCCGGTGGCGATGATGACGCCCTTCTTGGCATTGATGCGAGTGTAGTTGCCGCGGCGGCCGACGATGAGGCCGGTGACGCGTCCGTTGTTCTTTTCGCGGATAAGCTGTACGGCAGGCGTGCGATACATGATGTTGACGCCTTTGGCCTTGAGTTCCTTTTCAAAGCACGGCATCAGGACGACGTTGCCGATGCCCGTCGAATTACCGTACGTGTAGTCAAGCGACACATCTTTGTTGTAGAAGAAGTGCGTAACCGGGAATTCGGTGTAGGTCGGGCCTTTGTAATAGCCTTCCCAGAGCGTCACCTTAACGTCGTTCTTTGCTGCAAGATCAACGGCCCAATCCATGCAGGCACCGCACTTCTTGGCAAACATCCAAAGCAGACGTTCGTCCATGCGGCCCTGGCCCCAAGCGATCAGACGACGAACAATTTCGGCTGCGTCGACATTGACCTTCATGGACTTCTGCACTTTGCTGCCGAAAGCGGTGATGTGACCGCCACGAGCCGACCAGCTGCGGGTCTTTTCGACGACGACAACCTTGGCACCTTCTTCGGCGGCAGACAAGGCGGCGGAGAAACCGGCCAAACCGGCACCGATCACGACAACGTCCGTGTCAACGGTTTTCTTGATCTGGTCGGCCGGAATCTTTTCCATCGGCTTTTCCCAGGACCAGTTCGAGCATTTCGGCTTGGCCCATTCGGCAGGGATGTCACCGGCGTGCGAAGCACCGGCAAGCGCCACTCCGGCGGTGGCGAGCGTACCCTTCAAAAAGCCGCGACGAGACAGAGCAACATGGTCGTTCGACATATTCATTCTCTCCTTTGTTTATGAGAACAACAGTTTGTTGACGCGCTGTTCGATTGTTTTAAGGAACGGACAGCTTGGTCTTATGGCATTCGGAACAGGCGGAAACGCTCGGCTTGTGTCCCTTGTGGCACTGCAGGCATTCGTAGGTGTCGAAATGACCGGCGTGCACATTGGGAACTTTATGACCGTCCATGGTGATGGGCTTGCCTTTGGGAGTTTCGGTGTGGCAGTTGATGCAGGATTGTTCGGTGACGTTTGTTGCCGAAGGCTGGCCTTCAATATGGCAGGATGTGCAGGCAACGCCGCGTTTGGCGTGACCGTCCGCAACGGCTGCGCTGATCGAAGCCGAGAACACCAGCAAAGAGGAACAAACCACAGAAACCAGGACCTGACTGAACCGCATCGAAGTTATCTCCCAAATCGTGTTTCGCACTGTTTTTAAATGAATTCCGTGCTCAAAGTTCACGATAAAAGGAGCGCAAAACGGCTCTGTCAGCTGGCTGACACTTTTAGTGGAAAAGAAATTTGAGGCGCTCAAAAGTGTCATCTCGCTAACACTTTTGACGGATGCAAAACGGGCCGAAGAAGTATGTCCTCAGCCCGTCGAAAATTGCTTATCCGAGATCGGATAAACAGTCAGTCAAGTTATTTCTTGGTTTCAACTTTGGCCCAGGGATCGAACTTGGGCGTGTTGGGACCGGACGGCGGCAGCACCGGGTATTCCACCTTGGGTTGATCGCCTGTCAGGGTTTTCAGGAACGCGGTGATGTCATCAATTTCCTGTTTGGTGTAGCGCTTGCCCAGCTGAAGATCGCCCATGATCGAGACGGATTCTTCAAGCGACCAGACGGCGCCGTCGTGGAAGTACGGGTAGGTGAGTTCGATGTTGCGCAGCATCGGAACCTTGAAGGTCATGCGGTCCTGATCGCGACCGGAAATGGCCTTGACGCCTTCGGCAGTGTTCGTGGTCTTATAGGGACGTACAACGCCCATCTTCTGGAAGGACTGACCGCCCAGCTGAGCGCCGTTGTGGCAGATCGTGCAGCCGGACTCCTTAAAGATCTTATAGCCGTTCAGTTCCTGCTGAGTGATGGCGTTTTTGTCGCCCTTGAGCCACTTGTCAAAACGAGCGTTGGGCGTGACGAGAGTACGTTCGAATTCGGCCATGGCTTCGGTGATGCGCTTGATGTTGACTTCAGCGTCGCCGAAAGCCTTCTTGAAGTAAGGAGCGTAGCCGGGGATCGAAGCGATGACCTTCACGGCCATTTCGTGGGTGGAGGCCATTTCAAGCGGATTGGCAATGGGGCCGGCTGCTTGTTCGGCAAGCGTCTTGGCGCGGCCGTCCCAGAATTGAGCGACCTGACCGAAGGAGTTCAATACGGTCGGCGAATTGATCGGCCCCTGTGCCCAGCGATCGCCGATGGAGGTCTGCAGATTGTCCACGCCGCCCGTCGCGAGGTTGTGGCAGCTGTTGCAGGAAATGAAGCCGGAACGGGACAGACGGGGCTCGAAAAAGAGCATTTTGCCGAGCTCGACCAAAGCGGGATTCTTGATTTCGACAGGTTCAATCGGATCGACGGGTTCGGCGGCCTGAACGGAGGCGCACAGCGACATCATGGCGCCGGCGATGGCGCAGCTAAGAGCAAGTTTTTTCATCGGTCTCTCCTGTATTTGAGAAGGCTGCTTGCAGTAGAGAAGGTGTCGCAAACAGGTTGAAGGGATCGTAGAGGGACGCAGGGGAGAGAGTCCAATACTGATTTTCTACTTGACTGATAGGTCGAGGCTATGAAGTGAAAAAACGGCTTTTCAGTTGATCTCAATGTAATGGTTATGCGTCTGATTTAAAAGAAAAAGACGACGAATCTCCGATTTGCGTACAGGAGAGGATTCGGACGAAAAAAGGTAGGAAATACGCGATTGGATATTTGTCGCGGTCGCGAAAAACGGGCCTGAAAAGCCGATTCAGACGATCATCTGTTGCCGTTTGCATCGAGTGCTGATTGAGTACCCGATGCGCGTTGATCGACACCGTTCAAAGCGCGACGGTGACGGCGTTTGCGGATTTTGGCTGCCGGCGTGGCTCCGCGATGCGTCCAGTCTTGCAGTGCGGCAAAAAGCGAATGGGAAACACACAGGTGTTTGTCACATTTCTTCAGCAGACCTTCTCCAAGCCACTGGTTGAGAATGGAAGAGACTGTCGGGCGAGCCACTGAAACGATTTGGGAGATTTCGATGGTAGTGAGCGAATATTCCAGAGGATAGTAACCTTCTGAATCAGGTTTAGTTTGTAGGTTGTGAATCAGACTTGCAAAGAGCGTGACGATGCGATCCGGAGCCGAGAGCGTAAAGTTGGCGATCATGCCTTCCATGTCGGATTCGTGATCGTGAATGACGCCGATGGCATGCTTGCGCTGGATTGCGGGATTTTCAGCGAGAAATTGCAAAAAGAGGTCGCGGGTGACCAGGCGAACTTCGGTTTCTCGCAGGGCGGCGTCTGTTACGTTGACGATGTTGCCAGTCAAACCGTCGACATCACCCATGAGTCTGCCGGGCAGAACTAACGTGAAAATATGGTTGTGCCCGTGTCTGTCCTGAAAGGAAAAAGAGCCGAGGCCGGAGAGTACCAAGGCGATTTCACCTCGGTCTCCGCCGTTGAAGATGCAACCGCCGGCAGGAAGCTTTGCCCAACGGCCGCAGGTATTGAACAGGCGCACAATGTCGGGATCCGTTGGCGCATGGATCCACGGTGAGCCTAGAAAAACCTGTCGCATAGGCCACCTCAATTTCTAGTTCTTTTACCGGATGCCAAGGAATCCGGCACGACGGCCGTTGGTTCCCCTGCAGATGAGAATCAACGGCGCTGAGGTTTGTATCAGACAGATATTAGGACAAAGAGAAGTAAGACGAAAGAGTTTCGGAGGTTCGCAAAGAGGCTTTAGAGTGCGGATTTACACCGATTTTTGGCTTAAAGATACAACTCTTCAAAAAATGATCCCATAAAGATCGTTTACTCGCGGTAAACTTACGCGACATTTTGTTTCTGCGATTCCGTCCACGGTTGACTTGTGACTCAACCGCGGACGGTTTTGTGCATGCACTGACAACACAGATTCACTCTTAACTCATGACGGGTACGTTCATCAAAACAGCCCTGGCAGGGGCGGTTTCGGCTCTTTTGGCCGCGGCTGCATCCGCACAGGTTTTCACCATTTCCGACATTCGCGTCGAGGGCATTCAGCGTACCGAACCCGGTACGGTCTTTTCGCATCTGCCGTTTCGCGTAGGCGACGAATACAACCCCGAACGCGGTGCTGAAGCCATCCATCAGCTCTATTCCTCCGGTTTGTTCCGTGACATCGATTTGTCGGTCGATGGCACGGTGCTGGTGGTGAACGTGGTCGAACGTCCTGCCGTTGCAGCCATTGAAACGAACGGTATCAAGGCTTTCGACAAGGACGGTGTGGAAAAGAGTCTGCGTGACGTCGGTTTGGCCGAAGGCCGAATTTTCGACCACTCGATTTTGGAACGTGCCGACCAGGAATTGCGCCGTCAATACCTCTCGCAGGGCTACTACGGCGTTGATATCAAGACCTCGGCTACGCCGCTGGAACGCAACCGCGTCCGCATCACGATCAACGTTGACGAAGGCGCTGCCTCGTCCATCAAGCAGATCCGCTTCGTGGGCAATACGGTGTTTGATTCGGATGAATTGGCCGATCAGATGCAGCTTGCCGAACACAAGTGGTCCAGTTTCTACACTAAGCGCGACCTCTACTCGCGTGAAAAGCTCGCGGCTGACTTGGAAACGCTGCGCAGCTTCTACCTGAATCAGGGCTACCTCGACTTCAAAGTCGACAGCGTCCAGGTTTCCGTGGCTCCCAATAAGTCCGACATCTTCATCACGATCAACGTGACCGAAGGCAAGCAATACACCGTCAACAACATCACGTTGGGCGGTGACATGCTGGGTCTTGACGACGAGGTCAAACCTTTGGTCGTGTTTGAACCGGGCGAAATCTACAACGCCGAACGCATCAACGAGATGACGAAGACGATTGTGGATAAGTTCTCAGCTCTTGGCTACGCCTTTGCGACCGTGACGCCCAATCCCGTGCCTATCGAAGGCAAGGACGCAGTCAACATCGTGCTCACGGTTGACCCGGGCCGCCGCGCCTATGTTCGCCACGTCAATATCACCGGCAACACCCGTACTCGCGACGACGTGATTCGTCGTGAAGTGCGCCAGTACGAATCCGCCTGGTTTGACAGTGAAAAGGTGAAGGTCTCGCGCGATCGTATCGACCGCTTGGGTTACTTTGATTCGGTGACTGCCGAACCCAAGCCCGTGGAAGGCACGCGTGACCAGGTTGACCTCGAAATCAACGTGAAGGAACGTCCGACGGGTTCCATCTCGCTTGGTGCCGGTTACTCCACGTCCGACGGTGTGATCCTGTCGGCAGGCTTCGCGCAGGATAACGTGTTCGGTTCGGGCAAGTCCTTCAGTGTCGAAGTCAACACGTCCAAGAGTATGCGTACATACGCCGTGAGCTTGGGCGAACCGTATATCACGCCGGAAGGCATCAGCCGACACATTGACTTTTACGACCGCCGCGTAGACCTGGACGAGCTCGACGTTTCGAACGTGGCTTATGAAACGATCGGTGCAGGTCTGAGTTTCGGTATTCCGGTGACGGAAAACGATCGCGTCTTCCTCGGTGCTCGTTTGGAACAGACGCAGGTTGACCTGCGTGGTAGCTGGGATGGAGCGTGGAATGGCAATGATGAGGACAATTCGCCGCTTCGTTACTGGGAATATGAAAGGGAGTACGGTGATAAGCCGAAGGCCGCTTTGCTGACTCTGGGGTGGTCGCGCGATACGCGAGACAACGTCCTTGCTCCGACCCGTGGACGCTATCAGCGCTTGTCTGCTGAGTTTGCTTTGCCTGTCTGGGAACAGCGCTACTACCGCGCCACCTACCAGTTGACGCAGTACTTCCCGTTGTCCAAATCCTGGACTCTGGGCATGAACTTCCAGTTCGGCTACGGTGATACCTACGGCGACAAGATGTTCCCGTTCTTCAAGAACTTCTACGCCGGCGGCATCGGTTCGGTGCGCGGCTTTGAAACGTCATCCATCGGTCCACGAGACAGAAATGATGACCGTCTCGGCGGTGACCGTCAGTTGATCTTCTCGACTGAATTGCTGACGCCTCTGCCCGGTGCCGACCGTACGCTGCGCGGCTTATTCTTCTTTGACGCCGGTACAGTGTGGGGCTACGAACGAACAGGTCTTTATAGCTACGAGCGTCAGGACATGGACTTCAGCGAACTGCGCTATTCCGTCGGTTTCGGTGTGGCCTGGATTTCGCCCCTGGGCCCGCTGAAGTTCTCTCTGGCCTTCCCGCTCAACAAGAAGGATGGCGACGAAGAACAGCGCTTCCAGTTCCAGATCGGTACGGGCTTCTAAGCGCCGAGGTATAAAATTAAAAGGTTGTTTGACCGAATGCATGGTTTGACCGGCATTCGGTCGCCTTAGAGATTCGGCGGATACGCCGTGTAACTCTTTTCATCGGCAAAACGACGTAAAAGCTCCTAAGATGCGAGCAGGACGTTTTCCGAAAAGACTTTCAGACTCGAAAGGAAGCTAACAGATGTTTAAGAAGATTCTGACGGCTGCTGCCGTTACTGCTGTGATGTGCGGTTCGGCCTCTGCTGTCGCCGCTGACTTCAAGATCGGCCTGGTTTCTCCGGCTCGCATTCTTGCCGAATCCGCTCCGGCTGTTGCAGCTCAGGAAAAGCTCAAGACCTACTTCAAGAAGCGCGAAGACGAACTCAACCGCGACATTCGCGACTTCCGCACTCGTGCTCAGAAGTTTGAAAAGGACGCTCCCGTGATGACCGACAGCGAACGCTTGAAGCAGCGTCAGTCGCTTGCCGAGACCGAACGCGACATCGCTCGCCGTCAGCGTGCTCTCGTTGAAGAGCGCAACCAGCGTGCCAACGAAGAAAGCCAGATCATCCTTCAGCGTGCCAACCGTATCATCCAGGACATCGCCAAGAAGCAGAAGTACGACCTGATCATTCAGGACGCCATCTGGGTGAGCCCGAAGGTGGATATCACCGAACAGGTGATCAAGGAACTCAACAAGCCTGCCAAGTAATTTCTACTTGCGCTTGACGGGAATGATCGACAGCTGCTCGAATACGTTTTTCCGAGTGCCGTCGGTCGTCCTGCGAGCAGGCGAAGAGAAAGCCGCGCCGACTTTTCCCGGTCGAAGCGCGGTTTTTTGCAGATGAATTTTGCCAATCCTTGCTGCGCAAGGATTTCGGCGCCTCAGGAAATGACGCTATGTTCCGAATCGATGCACTGATCCGTGAAATTGAAACGCTCTCCGAAGGACGACTGACGAGTACGCCGCTGTGCGGAGCTGAAAATATGACCGTGCGCACGTTTGCGCCGCTCAATCATGCGGCGGCCGACACCGTTGCCTTCCTGGCACAGTCCAAGTACCGCGATGAAGCCAAAGCTTCGCAGGCGGGCGTTCTGGTGATTTCTCAGGCCGACAGCGAGGTCATGTATGGTGAAGAGGGCCCCCGACGCCCCGTTGTCATCACCAAAAATCCCTATGCCTGGTTTGCCTACGCGCTGCAGATCATGACCCGTCGTCCGATGCCCGCAGCCGGCATTCGCGAGGGCGCTCATGTCGATCCGACCGCCAAGGTTGCGTCCAGCGCCGTGATCGAAGCCGGGGCTACGGTGGCCGCAGGCGCTGTGATCGGTGAAAACACGCGCGTTTATCCTGGCGCCTACATCGGTGAAGGCACGGTGGTGGGTGACAACACGATCATCTACGCCAACGCGACCGTCTACCACGGCTGCCGCATCGGCAATCGCGTCATTCTGCACTCGGGCTGCGTGATCGGTGCTGACGGCTTTGGCTTTGCTCCGCTCGATGGCCACTGGGTCAAGATTCCGCAGATCGGCGGCGTGACAATCGAAGACGATGTCGAAATCGGCGCCAATACGACCATTGACCGAGGCGCGCTTGAAAACACGCTGGTTCGTAAGGGCAGCAAGCTCGACAACCAGATCCAGCTCGGACACAACTGCAAGGTGGGTGAATGCTCCGTGATGGCCGCCTGCACGGGCGTTGCGGGCTCCACACACATCGGCAGCCACTGCATCATCGGCGGTGCGGCCAACATCAACGGTCACATTGAAATTCCCGATGGCGTAAGCGTTGGCCCGGCTACCTCTCTCATGAGTTGGCACAAGGGCGAAAAGGCCATGTCTGGCTTCTTCCCGGCCATGGGCCACCGTGAATTCGAACGTGCTGCCGTGCTCGTGATGAATTTGCCCAAGATGCGCAAGCAGATCAAGGAACTCGAAACGCGTCTTGCCGCTCTTCAGCCGAAAGGTTGAAGCGCTCTTTAAAGCTCGGTGTTAATATTTTTTCGTCTTGCGCCCGCCGTCTGCGGGCGTAGACTCCGATTCGGCTTGTCGATAATTCGACCACATTGAACTTTCCAGGACTGCCCGAAGAAGGCAGATGAGATAACCCCAATGGCTGACACGAAAACCATTCATGACATCATGCGGATTTTGCCGCACCGTTTTCCATTTCTTCTGATTGACCGAGTGCTTGAGATCAGCGATGATCACACAACGTGCAAGGTTCTCAAGAACGTGACGGCAAACGAACCGCAGTTCACCGGGCATTTTCCCGAATACCCCGTGATGCCCGGAGTGCTCATCATCGAAGCAATGGCTCAGGCCTGTGCCGTGCTCGGCATCGCTCGTCTGACGGAAGAAGAGCGCCGGGAAAAGGCTCTGTTTTTCTTTGCCGGCATTGACGAGGCTCGTTTCAAGCGCGTTGTTCAGCCCGGCGACCAGCTTATTTTTGAGTGCAAGTTCGTTAAGGCTCGTGCCGGTATCGGTTGGTACGAGGCCCGCGCACTTGTTGACGGCCATGTGGCCTGCGAGGCCAAACTGATGTGCGCTCGCCGTAAGGCTGAGTAATTGCATCGGTTTCGACGCGAATTTTTTTCGGACTCATTTCGAAGGCGCACATGGGATAATTCCCGTGTGCGCTATTATTCGCGCAGGCGCGTGAAGAATTTTCACGGGCCCGATAACATACGGCGGGGAAAAACATCCCCCGAGCTATCTCCCAAACACGGGGAGACACTTTTTTATTGCTGCCAGTAATGGGCTCAAGAGGCCCTGCGAAAGGATAGTCATGGCCAAAATCCATCATTCCAGCATTATCGATATTCGAGCCGAACTTGACGATGATGTTGAGGTCGGTCCGTTTTGCATGGTGGGGCCGCACGTTCGCATCGGCGCCGGTACCGTTCTCGAAAGTCACGTGGTTGTCAAAGGCCTGACCACGATCGGTCGCAACAATCGATTCTTCCAAGGTGCCGCAGTCGGTTGCGAACCGCAGGACAAGAAGTACAAGGGCGAAGAAACCTATCTTGAGATCGGCGACGACAACATTGTTCGCGAAAACTGCACGATTTCGACCGGCACGATTCAGGATCAGAGCATTACGCGCGTCGGCAGCCGCAATCTGCTGATGGCCAACGTTCACGTGGCGCATGACTGTGTTCTCGGCAACGATCTGATCATCGCCAACAACGTGGCTTTGGCCGGACACGTGCATGTCGACGACTTTGCCGTGATCGGCGGCCAGACCGGTGTACACCAGTTCGTTCACATCGGTACACGCTCTATGACGGGGGGCGTGTCGGGCCTTACCCACGATTTGCCGCCGTACGTGATTTGCGCGGGCAACCCCGCCAAGAGCTTCGGGCTCAATCTCGTGGGGCTTCGCCGCGCCGGCTATTCGAGCGATACGATCGGCCGCATCAAGGCTCTGTATAAGGCGCTTTACATGGAAGGCCTCACGGTGGCGCAGGCCATTGAACAGATGGATACGCTGATTGCCGCCGCTCCCGAAGAAGTTCGTCCGATTCTTGCAGCGATGCGCGACTTCGTTGCCAACAATACGCGCGGCATCGTTCGTCCGTAATTCAGATTTAAGACCGAAAAGCCCGTTGGGAAGGTCGTTTCCTGCGGGCTTTTTCTTCTGTAGTTCACTGATACCCCGAGGTTTGTATGACTGAGCAGGACGCCGATTTCAGCGCTGAAAAGACCCAGCCGTTGACCTATGCCGACGGTGCCGCGTGGCTTGCCGGCGAAGCCAGCGGAGATTTTCTCGCGAGTCTTGTGCTCCCTGAAGTTGCCAAGCGCATGGACGGTGCGCCTCAGTTCGGCGTGGGCGGCGAAAAAATGCTCGCTGCCGGCCTTGAAGGCTGGTATCCGGCAAACCGCCTGTCGGTGCGCGGTTACGTTGAGGTACTCAAGAAGCTTCCGGGTATTCTGATGTTGCGCCGAGCCATGCTCAAGCGCGTCTCGGATATTCGTCCGCGCGTTTTCGTGGGCGTTGACGCACCGGATTTCAATCTCGGCGTAGAAGCAAAACTCAAGGCAGCCGGCATTCGTACGGTTCACTTTGTTTCGCCCTCAATTTGGGCCTGGCGTCCCGAGCGAATTCATAAGATTCGTGCAGCGGTTGATCACATGCTTTTGGTGTTTCCGTTTGAAGAGGAAATCTACAAGCGCGAAAACGTGCCGGCGACTTATATCGGTCATCCGCTTGCGGGCGTGATTCCGATGGTGCCGGACACCGATGGCGCACGCCGCAAGCTCGGGATCGAAACCAACGGTGAACCGGTCTTTGCAGTGCTCCCTGGCTCGCGCAAGGATGAAATCTTCGGTTGCGGTCCGGTGTTTTTTGAAGCTTGCGAGCGCGTGATCGAACGTATCGGGGCGGGGCATTTCGTGGTGCCCGCCATTGACGCTCAGGCGCGAGAATGGATTGCATCGGTTGCCACGCGTAACCGCCGACTGAGCGAACGTCTGACAGTGGTGACAGGTCAGTCGCATGCCGTGTTGGAATCGGCTGACGCCGTGCTTGTGGCTTCCGGCACGGCTGCTCTGGAAGCGGCGCTTTACAAGAAGCCGATGGTGGTGGGTTACGCTATGCCCGCATTGTCCGCATTGATCATGAAGGATAAAGGGCTGATTCCGTACGTGAGTCTTCCGAACATCCTGGCAGGCCGCGCCATCGTGCCGGAATTTCTTCACTACTACTGCACGGCCGACGCGATAGCCTGCAGCCTCATTGATCAGCTCAAGGACAGCCGCCGCAAGACGCTTGAGGATTTTTTCACGGGTATGCACGAGTCGCTTTTGCGTCCCACTGCGGATTTGGCAGCTGAAGCCATCATGCAGACTGCAGGAGCAGCCCGCCGATGAGTTCCAAAACAATTCCGATTGCCGACGAGTCACAGGCAAGTTCCCCCATGCGCCTTCCTGTGCCGATCACGGGGCGCATTCGGTTTGAAAACGGTCATTTGATTGACGAGCGCGGGCGCCCCTTGCGAGACCTGCGCATTTCGCTTACCGATCACTGCAATTTCCGTTGCCGCTACTGCATGCCCAAGGAGAAGTTCGACTCCAAGCATCAGTTCCTCGCGCACACGGAATTGCTTTCGTTTGAGGAAATTAAGCGTCTGGTCGGCATTTTCCTGCGCTTTGGTGTACAAAAGATTCGTCTCACCGGCGGTGAACCGCTGCTTCGCAAGCACGTTTGCAATCTGATCGCCGATCTGAAATCGATGCGCACCACGAGTGGTAAGAGTCCGGACATTGCGATGACAACTAACGGCACGCTCTTAAAGCGCATGGCGGCTGACCTGAAGGCTGCTGGGCTCGATCGCGTCACGGTGTCTTTGGACGCCTTGAATGAAGATCTTTTCCAGTCGATTAACGACGTGGGCTTCCCGGCCGCCAAGGTGATCGAATCCATCGAAGCGGCGCAGGCGCTCGGCATTCCTGTCAAGATCAACACTGTCGTCAAACGCGGCATGAACGAAGGCGAAATCATTCCGATTCTGGAACGGTTCCGAAATACGGGCGTGATCGTGCGCTTCATCGAATACATGGATGCGGGCACAGCCAACGGCTGGCGCATGGATGATGTCGTGCCGTCGGCCGAATTGGTCGAACGCATCAATGCCGTCTGGCCGATTGCACCTATTGATCCCAATTACACGGGGGAGACGGCAACCCGATGGCGCTACAAAGACGGGGCAGGAGAGATTGGCTTTATCAGTTCCGTGACGCAGGCTTTCTGCAAGGACTGCTCCCGCGTGCGCCTTTCGATCGAAGGCAGCCTCGTGCTGTGCCTCTTTGCCGATCGTGGTTACGACCTCAGAACGCTGCTACGCGGCGGCGCGACGGATGATGAAATTGCCGACGCGATTGCGCGTATTTGGAGCGCGAGAGACGACCACTACTCAGAAATTCGTCTGTCGGAAACGCAAAAGCGCAGCCGCAGCAGAATAGAAATGCAGTTCATCGGAGGCTAAAAGAGTCTGCCGGAAACGTAGCAATCGACGTTTTTTCCGAATCCACCGAGCTTTGGTGTTGCTATCATCTGCGAAGCGTCCGGACGAGATTTAGTGCCGACGCAATGTTTGTTGTGAAAGGGTGTTTATGAATCGTCGTCGTCTTTTGTTGTTGGTGTCTTCTTTGGGTGCGGCTGTTTTAGCCGGTTGTGCCTCCTCGCAAAAAGCAGACAAGCTTGTCGGCACGTTTCATATTGATCCAAACGATCCCTACGGCAAGCTCAAGCAGTACAGAAGTTCGATCAATCTTTTGAGTGCTCGTATGGCTGTGGCATTCCAGAACCTCTTTAGCATCAGCGAACTCTACAAAGAAGGTCCCCGCGGCGACGAGATCATGAAGGCGAGCCTTGATGACATCAAAAAACTTCACGCCGAGCTCAACAAGTACCTGCAAAAGGCTCCTGAAATCCGTCAGACGATCCACCCTGAAAACGCCAAGCTTTTGGCCGCTTACGACGAATATATCAAGGCGCTCGCGGGTGTTGCCGCCATTGATTACGGCGATATCAGTCAGGAACGAATCGACGCGCTCGTCCAAGCCGGTTCCAACATGGAGCCGCTGATTCCCTGATTGTGGGATTTTCAGACTAATCACCTGAAATCAAAGAAAAAAGTTCAGCCGTCCGGGGTTTGATTCGGGCGGCTGAATTGTTTTGGAAATCGTTTGCTGTACAGCATAACGCACGAAAGCCGGCAAACGCCGGCTTTCGACTTCCTGCAAAAGTCTGATCAGGCACAGAGATACGGCAAAGCGTATAGTAGCAGCGCCAGAATGCAGGCAGTGGCGACGATCACCTTCCAGACAAGGTACTCGCGATCCATTGAGGCAATTTCCGCGGAGTCCTGCGGCATGTCAAGCGCACCGGTTTGTTCAAGCGTTGGAGTGGCGTTTTCTGCCTTGGCATTGTGTCGGCTGCAGTAAAAGTAGATCGCCAGTCCCAACACGCACCAAATGACACCCGTGATGAAGGCGTTGGTATCCAGCTGGGTCATCATGTACAGGTAAATGAGAGCGGAGACGGGGGCGCCTATGGTTACAAGCGGCGCCTTGTAGGGACGTTGCAGATCCGGGCGACGACGGCGCAGAGCCCAGGCGGCCAGGATGCCGATGACGTAATAGAGCAGGTCGGCAAAAAGCGACAATGAGGCGATGTAGATGAGCGAATCGGTCGCAATCAATGCCATCGTGAGAACGCCCAACGTGATGATGGCTACATGCGGCGTCTGAAATCGACTGGTCTTGGCAAAGACGCTCGGCATTACACCGTCGCGCGCCATTGTAAAGAGATAGCGGGGGATAGTGGCGATGGCAGCGTTCATGGTGGAGAAGTCGCCGCCGAAGGCAACGCCCGCAGCCAGCAGCGCCAGGGGCAGGCCCAGAATTCCGGCAGCCTTCATCGCATCGGCGTAGGGGGCCTGAGCCGTGGCGAGAGCCGCCAGGCTTTCAGCCGGCGTAATGGCGATCAGGAACCACTGAAAGAGTGCGTTGACCGCAAACACGACGAAAGGCGCCAGAAACAGCGCACGCGGAATATTGATGCGGGGATATTTGATTTCTTCGCCCATGGCAACACAGGCTTCAAATCCGGCAAAGCACCACCAAATCATGCAGACGCTCGCTGCAAAACTCATCTGCCCTTCCTTGGGCAGGAACGATGGAGCCTGAACGAAAGAGGGGAGATTGATGTTGGGGATCATGGTGAGAAACCAGATCACCGCAACGCCCCAGAAGAAGAACATGAAGCCGTTTTGCAAACGCCCCGCTATTTTGACGCCGCAGACGTTGGCGATGATGAAGCCTGCTGTTACTACGACGGCAATGGCCACGTCGGAAAAGGGGAGCGTCACGCCGAAAGCGGAAAAGAGTGTCTTAAAGTAATAGCTGAAAGCCAGCGCCTCACCGCCAGTGACTGCAACCAACGAGATGATGAAGTTCCAGCCGGCAAGAACACCGGCTGCGCGTCCGATTCCGACGGAAGCGAACTGGTAGGTACCGCCGGCATATGGCAGAGCTGCGCCCATCTCGGCATAAAGAAGCGCAGGATAAACGCTGATGAGAAGTGCCACGATGGTGGCGAAAATGACCGATGGCCCCATTAAGCCCACGATATTGGAGCCGACGGTGAAAAGCCCCACGCCAATGACGGAACCGGCTGTAATCGTGACGGCTTCTCGCATGCCGAAGCTACGTTTGAGCGCGGGTGAGCTGTTGATGTCGCTCATGAAAGTCTCCCTGATCTTTTGTGTTTCTTGTCTGTCGATTCTCTTGACGGAACCGTGTCAGCGCGGTCTGAGGCCGCATGGGAAATTATCGGGCAAAAGGTTTCAGAAAAAAGTGGAGAGTCTAAGCAATTAAGCTTGGAAAGCTTGACGCTGAACAAAAAGAAACCGCCCCGGCCGAAACCGAGGCGGATCGCTAATCAAAGAATCTCAGGAAGAGATCAGATTAGAAGCGGTGACGCAGGCCAACGTAGAAGGTGTAGGCAGAGGGATCGGCATCAACTTCAGGATCGACAATCTGCGGGTTGATCGAGGTTTCAACCTTGTCCTGCATATAGGAAGCGACAGCATAGACGTCAGTACGCTTGCTGAACGGATAATCGTAACCAACGCTCACTACATAACGCTTGAAATCAAATGTTTCACCGTAGTGGTTTTCTTCGAAGCTATCTGCAGATTCGGCATCCATGTATGCAACACCGAACATGGCCTTGCCGCCCCAGAGAGGAGCATCACCGGTCAGACTAACGGCATAGTCCTTGACCTTATCGTTAGCGCCAATGGCGTTTTTACCATTAGCGAATTCGATGTTATTGATGACGCCACCAAATCCCGTGGCCTTAACTTCGTCGAAGTACTGAGCACCGAGGTAGACCTTTACGACTTCAAAGTCGTAGCTACCGCCTAACGTGACGGACAGACTGTCATCCTGGTCATACGGCTCGCCGTCGTAGTGAACGGAGTTGTAGTTCTGGGAGTCAACAGCCAGATAGGCAGCGAACGGACCATTGTTGTATGTTGCGCCGATAGCGTAGTAGCGATTGCTCGAGGATTCGTTCTCGTCACCGTATGTTACATCCTTGCCAGTCGTGTCATTCTTTTCGGTGACCTGATTGCCCATGCCGTACTGAGCATACAGCTTGAAGCCGGCAAAGCTCGGGGTCTGGTAAGCAATCATGTTGTCCCACTGACCGGCAGTAGCCATGATGTTGCCAACCTGAGCGGAATGTCCACCCCAGTTAGACGTACCGAAGGCGTTGATCATGCCAACTGTTGCCCAGGAGGACTGACCGTTGTTGATGGAACCGATGCGACCGAAAGCAATCTTACCGAAGCCGCCTTCCAGGAAGAGGCTCGATTCACGGTTAAACATCACGCCGCTGTCAACGCCGTCGTCGGTCGTAATACCATTTTCAAGGATGAAGCCAACCTTGAGACCATTGCCGAGGTCTTCTGTGCCCTTGAGGCCCCAGCGGGAACCAGAGGCCTGACCGGACTTCATTTCAAAAGAATCGATATCTTCGCCGAGACCATCGGCGTCAACATGGTTGTAGCCGATACCGGTATCGATGATGCCATAGAGCTGAACGTCAGCGGCGAGAGCGGAACCGGCAAAAGCGCCGAGAACAGCAACAGCAGCCAAAGTCTTTTTCATGATTTATCTCCTACACATGCAGACCTCTGCATGAGCATTGCTGTCCAAAACAAAATGTGCATAGGCAGATCGTGACGCTTTAACTCGTTGATTTCAAACGAAGTTGATTTTTGCCGGTGAAACCAAGTCCCCCGTCAATCGAATAACCGCTGTTGCACCCCTTCCAAAGACGCCTCGTTAGGTTCTGTCGGAAGGTTGGGTCGCTCGATAATTTGTGTCAAGTTGTTGTGCGTAAGCAGGTTCATGCTCAGGTAGTCGAAAAGTCTTGAGAAACTCCAGGGGTACTTGGCCTGGCGGAGCAATACATCCACTAGCAGCACTGAGATCATGGCTCCCCAAATTTGATTCATGACGGCATTGGGACTCCGTCCGATGAAGCTCTGGACGCGAAGGTTCTGCTTGAGCTTCTTGAAGAACAGCTCGATCTTCCAACGATCTCGATACAGTTGAGCAATCTGAGGGCCAGTAAGATTCTCGGCGTTTGAAATAAACCGGAACCATCTCAGATTTTCAGTGTCGTTCCAACAAACAAGACGAAAGCTTTTTCCCTCACAGCAACGGGCTGCAATGCCGCAAAATTCGAAGGAATGCAGGCTCCATTCACCTGGAACCGCAGCCAAGCAACGATTGTGCAGCGGCGTCGTAAGCGCATTGTCCTTGAGTCGAGTTACAAAGGTTGTTCCTCGATCCGACAGCCAGGAAAACAGCTCATAGTCGTTGTATCCGCGGTCCATGACGACAATGCTGTCCGGTGGCAGTTGTCTGATGACCGCCTTGGCATGCTTTACGTCGTTGAGGCTACCCTCTGTCATATCGATGACTTCGGGAAACAACAACTCGTGGTTTAAGGCTGTGTGCAGCTTAAGGCCTCCCTTATGCGACCGGTATCGCGCCCAAGGAAATAGTGAATAACACAGGATTATGGTCGTTGAATCCAACGAAAATACCGGCTTGGTGTATGTCTTGGAAAACTTCAGCGCCAAAGCCTCACGGAAATGCTCCAAAACCTGGTAGTAGTACATTTCCAAAATGCTGAAGTTCGTGTGATTGTTGATGTAGGACAGGGTTGATCTACGCAAAAACTGAGCTTGTCGGGCGTGATGGAGTTCTTGCCGCGCGGTAAACAGGCCGTCCTCAATGCAACGCAACGACGTACAGCGCCCCAGGTGGCAGAAAATTAAGGCACACAACAAGTCCCAGGTGTTGAATTTCTGATCGTTGAACCTGCGACCGTCTTCACTGGGTGTTTGATCTTGAGAGATGCGAATAAGCGGCTCGCGCGGCAGCATATTGCACAGTTGCGCGAACACCGTGATAGTCTTCGGCTTCATGGCGGAGATGTAGCGATGTTGAAGGGTGGTACCTCTTCATCGTATACGGTCTCCGCCGCTTTTTTATTGGCGCTGAGGCTCAGTCGAGAGCCTCGAATTTGCTTTGGACAGATTCAATTTTCTTTTGCCAGAAAAGTCGCCCTCGTATCAGATTTTGTTTTGGACAGCAATGTTGACAGCGAGAAAATCGGCAATGAAAAACCCGCCCCGGAATATCCGAAGCGGGCTTTGTCTAATCAGTAAATCTCAGGAAAAGATCAGATTAGAACTTGTGGCGCAGGCCGACGATGAACGAATAAGCGCTGGGATTCCATTCGCCTTTAACCGTGTGATCGGCGGATTCACCTTCAAACTTGTCGTTCATGTAGGACACGACACCGTATACGTCGGTGCGCTTGCTGAAGGGATAGCTGTAGCCAGCAGACACAACCCAACGGGTGAAATCATACTGGTGACCAAGGTCTTCATTGGCGTCGGACTGTTCAGCGTCAATGTAACCGGCGCTGAACATGGCTTTACCGTTGGCGACCGGTGCATCAACACCCAAACCAATCGAATAGCCAGTGTAAGTTGCGTTGCTCATGTCAGCAAGGGGGCAAGTGTGGTTAGCAATGATGCCGCCGAGGCTGCTGGTCGTCACCGTATCGAAGTACTGAGCGCCGAGGTAGAGCTTGGCAACTTCAAAGTCGTAACTGCCACCGAGGGTAACAGTCAGGCTGTCGTCGATAGCGTCAACGCTGTCGAAGGGGCCCTTGTCATTTGCGGTTGCATAGTTGATAGATTCAACAGCAAAGTAACCGGAAACCGGGCCGTTGTCATAGGTCGCGCCGATGGCATAGAAGCGGTCTGCGGAAGATTCGTTTTCAACTGCATAACCATCATCGTCGTCAACGGTACGCCCCATAGAGTACTGAGCATAAACTTTGAAACCAGCGAAATCAGGGGTCTGGTAGGCAATCATGTTGTCCCACTGACCGGACAGCGAGTAGATATTGGAAGCCTGAGCCGTGTAGTCACCGAAAGAGGTGCCAAACGGGTTGATGCGACCGATCAAGGCCCAGGAGGACTGACCGTTGTTGAGTGCACCGATGCGGCCGAAAGCGAGCTTACCAAAGCTGCCTTCCAAGAAGAGGCTCGATTCACGGTTGAACATCGTGCCATCCTTACCGGTATCAGCGTCAAAACCATTTTCAAGGATGAAACCAACCGTCAGGCCGTTGCCAAGGTCTTCTGTACCTTTGAAGCCGAAACGAGAACCGGAAGCATTACCGGAATCCATCGTGAAGCTGTCGACATCCTTGACAGTGCTGTGGTCCATATCAACATGGGAATAGTTCAAGCCAAGGTCAACGACACCATAGAGCTGAACGTCAGCAGCAAGAGCGGAACCGGCGAAAGCGCCGAGAACTGCAACAGCAGCCAAAGTCTTTTTCATGATTTATCTCCTAGTCTTTTTCTAGACTTGCAAGAGTTGAGTTTTTGCAAAAACCGCCGGACGGAACATGAGTGACGGACCCTTGCGAAGACGCACTCAATCCGGCGGAGTCCTTGCAGGACGGAGACGATCATGGCACCGAAAAGAATTCCCTTACAAGAAAATCGTGAAAGTCAATAGCTTAGGGTGGGGGGTAAACCCTTGGATAAAATGCAACACACAGGGTTGCAAAATGCGTTTAGGCGTATTTTCGGACGTTGTTGATACGTCGAAAGATGGGAGTTGACGACCATCTGAAGACCTTGGTCGAGCATGAAACCGTAGCGCCTTGCAAGTGCCCGTATTCAACGCCTCAGCCGCGGTTTGTTAGACTTCTCCGACAACAACAAAACCTAACAGGAGATCGGTCATGCAAAGCATCCTTCCATGGATCGGCATTGTCATTCTGTTCTTGACGGGGTGGGCCGTTGTCAAGAAGTATCAGGTCAACATGGTGCTTTTGTTGGGCGGCTTGGCGCTCAACATTCTGGCGGTCGCCGGTGGTCTGACGTCTTTCCTTCCCAAAAATGCAGCAGCTACGGGGTTCGTCGGCTTTGATTTCATGGAACTGCTGCGCGCCATTTCACGTACGCAGATTGCCGGCGTCGGTTTCATCATCCTTGTTTCGGGCGGCTTTGCCGAATACATGAAGGCAATCGGCGCATCGGACCGTTTTGTGACGGTTTGCGCCAAGCCCTTGTCCCTTATTAAGAACCCGTACCTGATTTTGGCCGCGGTCTTCATCTTCGGCCACTGCTTGGGACTCATCATCACATCGGCCGCGGGTCTTGCGATGCTGATGGTCGTGACGGTTTATCCGCTCATTATTCGCGTGGGTTGTTCAAGTTTGGCGGCGGCTGCGGTTGTTGCAAGCGTACTTGCCATCGGTTATGCGCCGGCCTCAGGTGTGGCTGTGATGGCAGCCGAACTCGTGCATCTCGATCCCATCCAGTATTTGGTGCAGTACCAATTGCCGATGGCCGTACCCACGATTCTTGCGATGGCTGTCGCTCACGTGGTGGTTCAGTATTGGTTTGACAAGCACGACAACATCAAGGGCGAAACAGCTGACCTGCAGGAGCTCGAAGAAAAGCGCAAGGTGCTGGAAAACGTTCCGGCGATATACGCCGTGCTGCCGATTATTCCGATCGTGCTTTTGCTGATCTTCAACAAAATGGTGTACCAGAGCATCACGCTCAATGTGGCTACGGCCATGTTCATCGCTTGGGTGCTTTCCTTCTTTGTGGATCTGATCGTGAGACGCGACGCCAAGAAGTCGTTTGATCTGAGCTTTGCGATGTTCAAGGGCATGGGCAGCATTCTTACGAGCACGGTGGGCCTCATCTTTGTGGCGGCGTTCTTTGCAACGGGCCTTCAGAACATCGGCATCGTTAATATGCTCATCGAAGGCGCCAAGCACATCGGTTTGGGCGAAACCGGCACGGGCGTGTTCCTGTCGGCCGTGATCGGCGTGGTGACGGTGCTTACGGGTTCGGGCGTTGCTGCCTTCACGAGTCTGGCGCACATCATTCCTGACGTGGCTGCGCATCTCAACAGCGACGGCATTTCGATCATGCTGATGATGCACACTGCAAGCGAAATGCTGCGCGCAATTTCGCCGGTGGCAGGCGTCGTCATCATCGTGGCAGGCTTTGCCAAGGTTAATCCTCTGACAATGGTCAAGCGCACGGCCATTCCGTGCTTGGTCGGCTACGTCACCATGTTGATCACAGTGACTTTGATGTTCTAACTTGCTTGGGTCGATCGTACGGTCGGCCCAATCTTTCAGAAAGAGATTTAGAAAGATGGCTATCGAATTAACCGGGAAGGTCGAAGGAAGCGTTCGTAAGCACAATGAAGCGACGCTGCAGGCGGTGTGGGATAACGCACTTTTGGTGTTGCCTCATGAGCAGGATCCCGAGCACGTGATTGCAACGACGCCTGCGGCAGCCTGCAACGAATGCTTCAGCGACCGCTATCCGACCTTGATGTTTGCGCACGGCAGTTCCGGCATCACGGCTGCGATTCGGGAATTCGCGCGCTTCATTGCGCAGGAAACCGGCTGGGCCGTGGTGGTGCCCGATTCGATGCAGACGAAGGATCGCATCACTTATGTCTCTCCCGTTGCCCGAAGCGACTACGAAGCGGTGCACGCGATGCGCAGCGAAGAACTTCTTTATTGCGCAAAAAAGCTCTTTGCCGAACCTTGGTTTGGCGGCACCTATGCCGTCGCGGGCACAAGCGAAGGGGGTGTGGCTGCCGCTCGCTTTGATTCCCGCGCTTTGGCGATCCGCGAAAAGGCCAAGCTTATTTTCTCGTGGTCGTGTGAGTCGAATTACCACGTTGAAGATCCTCGTTCGGTATTGCCTGACGACCTCCCGGTTCTCAACGTCATGAGCCTTGCCGACAAGTACTTCAGTCCGGCCAATTCGTATCTGGACAACGATGCGGCGTTCGGGTATGCCCGCGAAGTGCTTCAAAATAATCCCAACGCTTCGATTCTTCTGTTGCCGCAGGCTCCGCATACGCTTTTGAACCTTCCGCAGGTGCACGCTGCGGCGGCTGAAATCCTACAGCGCGTGGCGCCGTAGGTCATTGTCGGCGTTTCGAAAGTTACATACAATGCAGGCCTTTCGGGGCGAAAAGGTGCCCTCGAATCCCGCGTGTATATCCGAGATTGGAGTTCGTTCATGTTTGCTTTGTTTCCGGCTCAATTGTCTGAGGTTGACGTCTGTTACGCCCTGATTGATCAGGGCCGTGCATTTCAGCGCAAACAAGGCTTTGTACAGTGGACGGATGACTATCCGCAGCGAGAACACGTTGCCGACGATATTAAAACCGGAAAAGGCTATGCGTTAAAGGATGAGGCGGGTCGCATCGCCGGCTACATCTGCATTGATTTCGGCGGAGAACCCGCCTACGACGCCATCAAAGGACAATGGCGTTCCAAGGAGCCGAGCGGAGTCCTGCACCGTATGGCCATCAGTCCCGATTACCGCGGACAAGGCTTGGGCGGGGTACTTTTGCGTGAATGTGAACGAATTTGTCAAGAAAAAGGCGTAGCGTATCTGCGCGCCGACACGAGTCCCGACAACACGCGCATGCAGCATGTCTTTGAAAAAGAAGGTTATGTGCGCTGCGGATTCGTGGAACTTCGCGGCTCGGACAAGATCGCCTACGACAAACTTTTCGGATAACACCGTCGGAGGCATCCCGTTTCGGATGAAGGAGACGACCATGAAAAAACTCCGATTGGCAGCTGTTCTTTTCGCAGTCTCCTCATTTCTTGCAAGTGGAAATACGTTTGCGGATGATCAATCGCAGCAAATGAGTAAGGCTCCGGAGCGCCTTGACATTACCTTTGATTATCAGCGCGGCGGCATTGCCTCAAGTCAATACGCGATCTGGGTGGAAGACGCGGCCGGCAAGCCGGTTCGCACGATTTTCATGACGCGCTTTACCGCAACGCGTGGGTTTTCCGAGCGGCCGGATGCCGTGCCGACTTGGGTGGCGCGTTTCAATCTTGCCCAAATGACATCCGCTCAGGTTGATGCGGTAAGCGGTGCAACTCCGTCAAACGGCTCTCTGCACTATGCCTGGGACGGAAAGGACAACCAAGGCAAGCCTGTTCCTGCTGGCTCGTACACGGTTTTTCTCGAAGGTACGCTTTACTGGGGCACGCGCGTGCTGTATTCGGCGAAGGTCCAGTGGGGCAACGGCACTGCCGGTCAGGTTCCCGTGACGGTACACAAAACCGGTACGAGCGATCGCAACCAGAACATGATTACCAACGTCAGGTTCTCGCACACGACGACCAAGCCGTAACTTGCGTTACCACAAACAAAATCGGCCGGCAAGCCGCAGTTTGGCGTTTGCCGACCGATCACAGGTCTTGAAAATCGCGAGTTGTGAGGCGATTACTTCACGAGACCGTATTTCCACTGAGACGTACCGTAAGCGTTGTAAACGTTCTTGTAGCCCGTTTCAATCAGAATCTTCGAGGCGTTTTCAGCGCGAACGCCCGATTTGCACTGCACGAGCACCTTGTCTTCAAAGTTGGGAACGGCCTTGAGTTTCATGCCGGGCTTGAGAACCGACATCGGCACATTGACGGCCCCCTTGACGTGGCCTTCGGCGAATTCATCGGGTTCGCGAACGTCAATCAGAACCACGCCTTCTTCCATCATCTTCTTGGCCACATCCGGCGTCACCTTATGGTAGGACGGATGCACGTAAGTGAGCGGCTTGGCAGGCTGCGGATCCACCGGTTCCTGAGCGCAGGCGATGCCCATGGAAAGAACGGCGGTCATCATGGCGGTAAGGCCGATTCGCATCAAATTCATTTTTTATCTCCCGATTGAATTTATCTATGTACGCGTATGCAAGCGCGGCTAATGGATTTTCCGATCGGCCGAAAGGAGAGTCAATACGTCATTTGCTCAATTTGTCTTACGCAAGTAACCAAGCAATTGCTGAGAATTGGCGTCGTTCGGGCAATCGGACATACTCATGCCAACGTTTCTTTTTCTCGTAACACGATGACAGACTGAGCCGAACAGACTGACTGAGGGTCTTTTGAGAGAGATTTCTTAGGCCGATCGTCGGAGGAGGACACCGACCTTCGACGTATTGAATCGCCGTTCGCGCTGGATTTACGATAAATCTCAGCGCGGAAGGCTTCAGGACTCTGACGAGGCCGGAAACCGGTTACCGCAACGTTGAAATTAGAGAAAAGGAAATTTGCAATGGCTCAGTTTATTAAGGATCGCTACGGCTTGCTGATTGACGGACAGTGGGTGGACGCCGAAAACGGAGAAACCTTTGTGACGACCAACCCGGCAAGCGGCGAACAGCTCGCTGTCTGTGCTAACGCCTCTCCGGCCGATGTTGATCGCGCCGTTCAGGCCGCTCGAAAGGCGTTTCCCGCATGGGCGGCGAGGTCGCCGGCAGAACGTGCGGCGCTTTTGCTCAAGATTGCCGACAAGATCGACGAACGCGCCAAGGAGCTGGCTGCCGTTGAAACTCAAGATAACGGCAAGCCGATTCGCGAAACGACGCTCGTCGACGTTCCGCTGTCGTCGGATCATTTCCGCTATTTTGCGGGCTGCTTGCGCGCAGACGAGGGCGAAGCCGTCATGATCGATGAAAATTCGCTCTCCATGGTTCTGCGTGAACCGATCGGCGTGGTCGGCCAGATCATTCCATGGAACTTCCCGTTGCTGATGGGGGCCTGGAAGATTGCTCCGGCATTGGCCGCAGGCAACACGGTGGTGATCAAGTCTTCGTCCACGACGCCGCTTTCGCTTCTCGTGCTAGGTGAAATCCTCAATGACGTGCTTCCGGCAGGCGTCGTCAACATCATCACCGGTCGCGGCGCTTCGACCGGTCAGGCCATGCTCGATCATCCGGGTTTTGACAAGCTTGCCTTTACGGGCTCTACTGAGGTGGGCTACGACGTTGCCAAGGCTGCGGCCAACCGTCTGATTCCGGCAACGCTCGAACTCGGCGGCAAGTCGGCCAATATCTATTTTGACGACTGCCAGATTGACAAGGCTATCGAAGGCGCACAGATCGGCATTCTCTTTAACCAGGGTCAGGTGTGCTGCGCCGGTTCCCGCATCTTCGTGCAGGAAGGCATCTATGACGAATTCGTCGCTAAGCTTGTCGAAGCCTTTAAGGCCGTGAAGGTGGGCGATCCGATGGACATGCAGACCCAGATGGGCTCTCAGATCAACAAGCGTCAGCTCGAAAAGATTCTCGGCTGGGTTGAAACGGCCAAGAAGGAAGGAGCAACGGTTCTGGTGGGCGGCGAAGCTGCCAAGGTGCCCGGGTTTGAAGACGGCGCCTTCATGCAGCCGACGCTTCTCGGTAACGTCACTAACGATATGGCAGTCGCGCAAAACGAGATTTTCGGGCCGGTCGCCGTGGTGATCAAGTTCCGTACGGAAGAAGAGGTTGTCGCCATGGCCAACGACTCCGAATATGGTCTCGGCGGCGCCGTGTGGACCCGCGACATTAACCGTGCCCTGCGCGTGGCGCGAAGCGTTCGTACCGGCCGTATGTGGGTCAACACCTACAATGAATTGCCGGCTCACACGCCGTTTGGCGGCTACAAGAAGTCCGGCATCGGTCGCGAAACGCATAAGATGATGCTCGAGCACTACAGCCAGCACAAGAACATCTACATTTCTCTTTCGGAAGCAAAGAGAGGCTTTTTCTGATTTCCATCTCCTAACCTCAGCTCGTCTGTGCTGACTCAAACGCCCGGGACACGTGAGTTCCGGGCGTTTTTGATAGGAGATGCACAGCAAAGCAGAGTTTGGCAATCAATCACATCGTCTGGCGGCACCCGTCCAGTTTCTTCTCGGAAAGCCAATCTTTCAACGCTTTGGCAACTTTCTGATTGTTCCTTTCGGCAAACGGAAAGTGCGAGTTGCCGCGAATGCCGATGTCAGGAAGACGGATCACTTTTGCATCGCCGCCGTGACGGTTAACTGCTGCGGCAAAGAGACCGGCCATTTCAGAAGCCGCGCGCCAGTAGTCGTTGTGTGGATGCCTGGTCGGAGTTTTGGGAATGTAGTCGCCGTAGAAGATCACGATGGGAAAGTGCGTGAGCTTCAGGAAAGCATCCATCGGCACTTCTTCAGCTTTCATGTCTCCGAAAAAACCGGCGTTTTTGATTGGAGCAGGGACTTCGCCTTTGGGAAACGGAAAGCCGCTGCCAGGCTCATAGGCAACAATGCCCTTGACATGAGCGCTTTGCATGCCGACAAGCCAGCCGATACCGCAGCCTTGAGAGTGCATTACAAAAACGGCATCTCCTGTTTTCTCAAAGACAGCAGACAGAGCATCCGCATTGACTTTGACGTCGTATGGCGCCGTGTTGGGCGTCATTTGGCGGAAAAACTGATCCAGAGATTTTGCATCCTGCGGAAAGGCCGATCCGACATTGAACTTCGGCCACAGTCCCATGCGAAACTGCCCGAAAAAGAAGCCTTCATCGGGAGCGGCGGCGATTTGTCCCGCGACCGTACTTCTGCCGGCATTGCCGCGGCGCGGCTGATCGACCAGATAGACCGGGTAGCCGTCGGCAAGGAAAATGTTTTTGAAGCCGTCTCGTCCGTCTGGCGTAGTGTCCCAAGTTTTGGAGGACTGACCGGCACCGTGTAGGAAAACCAGCGGCATTGTTCTCGCTTGCGCCGGGACTTGGTAGCTGACGATGGCGTGGTCACCGTGCAACGTTTGCGCTTGAGCCTTCGGATGGTACGGATCGTATGCTGACTTTGCTTCAATCACAGTGCCGCCTGCGGCAAAACTGCCTTGGTCAACGATGGTGACGGGCGGCATGGACCAGGCTGCACCTAGACAACAAGCCAAGGAAAAAGAGCAGGCCAAACGAAAGCTCAGACGCATGGCGGTTCTCCCGTTACTTCGCAAGAACACCATTAGCAATCAGCCAATCGCGCACGTCCTTACTGTTGGTGCGAACGCCGCCTTCTACCGTCAAATGTGTGCCCAGACGCGCTCCGGTCGGCTTGAGGATCTTTTCAAAGTCCTCGCGCGTGTGCATCAATCCGCCGCCACCGTGCGAATTGCAGGTAATGACAAGCTTGCCCGAGAAGTTCTGCGCCTTGGCCCAAGTCTGCAAAGGCATGGCCGTATGGTGCCACCAGGTGGGGGTGGCTAGAACCACGACGTCGTATTTTGAAAGATCAATGTCAATGGGTTGAACTTCGCGGATGATGTTTTTTTCCAGTTCTTCCTTGACGACTTCCGTTGTGGGCTTGTAAGCCTCCGGATAAGGCTTGACGGTTTTGACTTCAAAAATGTCGGCTCCTGTCATGGCTTGTACCGCTTTGGCTACGCTTGCGGTATTGCCGCTGCGGGAAAAGTACACGACGGCTACTCGCATTTTCGCGGCTGTGTTTTTGTTGTCGGCGGCGACGGATTGAGCCATGGCGGATCCTCCGAAAATCAATGCTCCGAGCGTTTTGCAGAATGTGCGTTTTTGCATGTCCGTTCCTTTGACAAAGTTGTCGGGAGAAAAAGACCGTTGTGCCGGAACCGGAAGGAAGCGTTTTGGTTCGATTGCAGCCATGCGACAGAGTGAGAGGGATGATTTGTGCTGCAATTTTTTTCGGCACAACGGCTTGTAACTGAATTCTTAAAGAGTTCGAGCGAAGAAGTCCTTGAGCTTGTCGACCGCCTGATCTACGTATTCAGGCATGTAATACGTCTGGATGTGCGTGGCGCCCGGTATCTTGAAAAGCTCTTTATCCTTGGTTCCGGTGGCCATGGCAAACACTTCCTCGGTCATGTAGAGCGAATCGGCCTTTTCGCCTGCCATCATCAGAAGCGGCACGTTGATCAATTCGACTTGATCGCGTGCGTCCCAGGTCATAAGGTCCATCAGACTTGAGGTCGTGTACGTAAAGGTCGAATTGGGATGGCGGTGCGTACGACCGTAATAGAGCATGCCTTCGCGGTAGAGGTCGGTCGAAATCTTCGCGATGGACTCGTCTGTGAGAGCATCGAAGTCAACCGTACCGGCGAACGATATCTCTCCGGTCGTGACCTCCTTGGCGCGAGCGTCGGAGGCTGCTTTTAGGCGCTCGGCAATTGTGTCGAGGCCGGTATTCATATAGCCGTTGCGGCGCACTTCGCCGGAGTTGAACATTGAGAGCGTCGCGACGGCTTTGAAGCGCTTGTCGGATTTTGCTGCGTTGATCGTGTAACCGCCACCGCCGCAGATGCCCAAAGCACCGAGTCGATTGGCGTCAACGCCCGGGTAGGTGGAGATGAAGTCGGCCATGCCGTGGATGTCTTCCGTGCGGTACTGAGGCTTGTCAGTGTGACGTGGCTGACCTTCGCTGGCACCCTGGTAGGCGGCGTCGGCTGTGATCGTCACGTAGCCGAGCTCGGCCAGGCGCTGAGCGTAGAGTCCTGCAACCTGTTCCTTCACACCGCCGTTGGGATGTGCGACGACGACAGCGGGATAGTTCTTCTTGGCATCGAAGTTTGCGGGCGTATACACGTTGGCGGCAATCTTGAGGCCGTTGAGCTTATAAGAGACGGGATGGATGTTGACGTGACCTGCCTTGTTTGCCGTGATGGCGCCCTGGTACACCAGTCCGAACGGATTCTTGTCGGCTGCGGCTGTCGGCATGGATGTGCAGATGCAGGCGGCTGCAGCAGCCGCAACGATGGAAGCGGTTTTAGTCATTGATGTGTCCTTTGATATTTGTGGAATTACTTTGCACGGCGTGCTTCAAGCACAACCTTTAAGGTGTCCTGTGCGAGTTTTCCTTCACGTTTGCCGACGGACTTTTTGAGTTCATCGGCAAACTGAGAGAGTTCTTGAGGTGAAAGTCCCACGTTCATGCAGACCTTCAGGTGGGAGCGCAACTGCGCCGGGGCGGGAAGAGCCGCAAGAGCCGACACGGTGGCGAGTTCTCGTTCGCGCCAATTGAGTACGTCGTTGGCAAAGATGGCGCCGAACAGGTGATCCTTAAGGTAGGTGTCAATGTTGGGCGAGAACGTGTACACAGGGCCTGCCACGGGATGTCCCACCAATTCGGTTTGTGTCTTCGTTCCGATTTGGTACAGGTCCGTACCTTGTGGCAGCGGAGTCGATTCTCGGCCGATATTGTCTTTCAAGCCTGAGGCTTTGCGTTCATCAAGGAGCTTGACGTAGACGCCGAGCGCCGTGAGACTGCGCGGAAAGCCTGTATAGGCGTACATCTGTTCGAGCACTGCTTTGATTTCGTTGACGGTGAGACCATTGTCCAGTCCCTTGGCAAGTGCTTTCTTGAGTTGTTCCTGATTGCCGTTGGCGGTAAAGGCTGCAATCGGAACGATGCTCGCTTCGCGGGTGGTGAGTTCTGCGGAGGCTGACGGAGAAAAGCCTGCTGCCAATAGAGTGGCGGCCGCGACGGTCAGGGTGAACGGCTTGCGGGGTTTCATGATTTTTGCTTCCCATCTGTGACGAGATCTTCCCGGTGAAACAGGGGTTGTTTCATGGTGGAAAGCATAGAAAACGAGGTCTTTTCAAAAAGGTGCGTTCGTGCACACTTTTTGCCAATTTCTGCCTTTGACGGAATTTTTATGTTGCCTCGAAAAACTGATCTGTTCTTCGGCTTGAGCTGAATAAAGGCAGAATTTTGTCTTTTTTAAAGACTATATATGATTTGTAAAATTACGCAGAAATGATCTTGGAATGAGGAATCAGATCCACAAAAATCGCGGAAACGGTAAGAATGCGGAACACATTCCGAATCAGTGAGCGACAGTCGACGTTGTCGTAAGCGAATTCGGCAACCAAAAAAGGTCACGACCGGAGAATTTTTCTGCGAGCGCAATCAAATATAAAAGATTACAAATAGGCGGTTATTTTTCCGCTAAACGGCCGTATTCCTGTCCTATCAGAAGGTGAGGCCAGCTGCCGCTGAAGCGAAACGATTTAGTTGGATCCGGCATTGCGAAAGGCCTTGGGCGACATGCCGAAGTGTTTCTTGACGTATCTCGTAAAGTAAGACGCCGAAGAAAACGAAAGCTCTTCGGCAATCTGGGCAACAGAGAGTCGTTTGTCGGCGAGTAGTCTCGCAATCTCCTGTAGCGTAAAGAGGTCGATGAAGTAACCCGCGCTGCGTCCGCTTGCTCGCCGACAGATTTCCGAGAGGTAGTGCGGCGTGACGCATAGCTTTTCGGCGTACCAATCCAGATTTCGGTAACGGCGATAACTGCCGCTGGCCAATTCTACGGTGAAGCGTCGCAGAAGTTCTGCGGCGCGCGTCGGGAAGTCTTCCGGCAGGCAATTGCGTGCGTGGATGTCGTAGAGATCAAGAATGTGTGCTGCAAGCAGATGCCCGACCATTTCCTCGTGAAAGTAGTGTCCGGTTGCAAGCCACCGCTCGTGCAGTCTTTCGATGTCGGTTCGGCAGCGCATGAAATCTGCTTCGGCCAGACGCATCACCGGGTTTTGCAGCAGAGACAAGTGACCGATGATGCCGTAGTTGGAGCGCAGTGCCAGTCGGTTGCCGATGGAAGGAGACAGTGAAAAGAGCAGCGCCTTGAAGTCGCTTGAGGCCGCAAAGTCCTGAGCAAGCGCCGCATTGGGCAGAATGATGTAGTCGCCCGGAGCCGCGTTGTAGCGCGTGGCCTGGTGCAGAAAACTTAAGTTTCCTTGCGTGAGCACGATATGCATGATGCGAGATGAGCCGATGTCGTGCAGCAATTCCGACAGATCGCTGTAAAAACGCAACGCGGCGTCGTTCCGGTTTGTTGGCGTTTCGATGGTGTTTGCGTTCGACAAGGTTGATCTCCGAAAACCACGAAAAGTGATATTTTCTCCCTTATTTGGCTCTTTCGCCTAAAGACGAAAATTCCTAGGATTTCAGACGAAGAAGTGCGTTGTTAATCGCATAGAAATCTGAAAAACAAAGGAAATTTAAGTATGAGAGAAGTTCGTCTGAATAACGGCGTCATGATGCCGTCCGTTGGTTTCGGAGTCTATCAGATCGACAAAAGTGAAACGAAGACGGCCGTTCTTGAAGCGCTGGAAGTCGGCTATCGCATGATTGATACGGCGGCCAGTTACTTCAACGAGCGCGAAGTGGGTGAGGCGATTCGTGAAAGCAGAATGCCGCGCGAATCCGTTTTCGTCACAAGCAAGTTGTGGGTGCAGGACTACGAATATGACGACGCGCTGCGCGCTTTTGATCGCTCCTTATCCGAACTCGGTCTTGACTACATTGACCTCTATCTCCTGCACAAACCTTACGGCAATTACTACGCCGCCTGGCGTGCTCTTGAGCGCTTGCACAAGGAAGGCCGCATTCGTGCGATCGGCGTGACGAGCTTTTCCAACGAACGCCTGCAGGATCTGTTCCTGCACAATGAAATCAAGCCCGCGGTCAATCAGATCGAAACGCATCCCTTCCAACAGCAAAAGAACGCCAATGCGTTTCTGAAGGCCGAAGGCATCGTGCACGAAGCTTGGGCGCCGTTTGCCGAAGGCCAGAAGAATGTCTTTGCCCATCCGGTGCTCACTGGCATCGCTGCTTCGCACGGTAAAAGCGTTGCGGCCGTCATTTTGCGCTGGCTCAATCAACGAGGCGTCGTTGTGATCCCCAAGAGCATTCGCGCTGATCGCATCCGCGAGAACTTCAACATTTTTGATTTCCGCTTGTCTGATGCCGAAATTGCGGCCATCTCTGCTTTGGACGAAAAGAAGAGCCCCATTTACGACGATATGGATCTTGCAACCGTGCGTGCGATCGGCACTTACAAGATTCACGATTAAAAAGGAGGCAGCAACATGAAGACGATTACGCTCAATAACGGCGTTGAAATGCCGTTGCAAGGTTTTGGGGTTTTTCAGATTTCTCCGCAGGATTGTGAAGCAGCCGTTCGAAGCGCGCTTGATGTCGGCTACCGCATGATTGATACGGCGCAGGCTTACTACAACGAAGCTGCCGTTGGTCGCGCCTGGCGCACGAGCGGCATTGCGCGCGAAGATCTGTTTCTTGTCACCAAAGTGTGGATTTCCAGCGCCGGCGACGAGCGTGCGGCAAAAAGCATCGACGAGTCGCTCAGAAAGCTTGAGACCGACTACATCGATCTTTTGCTGATCCACCAGGCTTTCGGCGACTACTACGGCACGTATCGGGCGATGCAAAAAGCGTTGGAGGCTGGCAAAGTCCGGGCAATCGGACTGAGCAATTTTGTCGACGCACGCTTTGTGGACCTCGTCGAAAATATGGAAGTCAAGCCCGCCGTTTTGCAGCTCGAAACCCACGTGTTTTCTCAGCAAAAGCGCATGCGCGAGCTGATGGCTCCTTACGGCACGCGTCTGATGGCCTGGGCGCCGCTTGCCGAAGGCAGAAACGGCATCTTTACGCATCCTACGTTAACGGCAATCGGTGCAAAGTACGGCAAGACGGCAGCTCAGACGGCACTGCGCTTTTTGATGGCCGAGGACGTCATCGCGATTCCGAAGTCGGTGCACCGCGAACGTCTCGTAGAGAACTTCTCGATTGATGACTTTGAACTTTCCGCCGAAGATCTTGACGCCATTCGGGCGCTTGACGGAGGAAAGCCCATGTTTGCCGATTTCAATGATCCGACGCTGGCGAAGTTCCTGTTGGAGTACGACGCAAAGTTCAACCCGGAGCATCAGTAGAAAACACAAACAGACTAACGAATAAAGCCTTCCCCGATGCACCCTGAATCGGGTTTTTCGAGGAAGGCTTCAGTCACGCAAAGCGACGGTGCCGGTTTGCGTTTGGTTTGCTTTGGTCTTAGAGAGACGGCATTTCGACGCGGTAGACCACGTTCTTGTCGCCTTCAAGACCGAGGATGAAGAGTTCGCCGTTGGCGACGGTAAGCGAGTGCGGCTTGACCATTTCGGGCAGAGCGAACGTCTTTTCGATCACGGCGCGCTCGGGATCAATCACCAGCAACGTGTTGTACTGCGCGGATACAGCCAGAAGCTTGTTACCCACGGCTTCAAGACCCACGGCGTAGTAGTCGAGCGGCTTGCCGATCTTGCCGAACGATGCGTGTGCCTTAAGGTTGCGCTCGGACAGAACCTTGCGGTCGCTCATGTCAAACGTCGCCAGAATCGAGTGCTTCTGCTTGTTGTCCGGTACGGTCAGGATGTGAGCCTGATTGAGTGCGTCGAATGTGACGTTGGTGGTGTAGCTCAGACGGGCGCGCGAGGTGTTAAAGCGGGGACGCGCCGTCTTCCAGACGTCGGCAAAAGCCGGAGATGCTTCGCGGAAAACGCGCCACTGCCACCAGGGATCAACCTTTTCGGGGTCAACGAGCTTCGTCCCCCACAACGTCTTGTTCTGCGCCATGGCCACGAGATTGTTACCCCAGAAGTCGGCGTCGACCGTCACGCGGATGTCGTTGCCGTTAGGTCGATCGAGAATGGCGTGATCAGTTACGTTCTTGATGGCGCTGTCGGTGTAGTAGATGCCGGCATTGTTCGTCACGAAGGCAAACTTATTGAGTTTTTCATTGAAGCTCACGCCCGTGACGGTACCCAGACCGAAGACGCCTTCGGGAGCAAACGGCAGTTCCGTTTTGCCGAGCAGTTTCAGATTGCCGGAAGCGGGCAGGGGAGCGGCTTTCGGATCCGTGTTGAACGTGCGCTTTTCATTGACGCCGACGACGTAGGGCGTATCAATGTCACGCGGACCGCGCAGAGACCACGAGGAAACGGCGCGCTTCCACAAGCTCATCGTCCAGTCTTCGCTTGCCTTGGTGATGTCGAGCGTGAAGCGAATCGGGCTGCCTTTGCCGGCAAACGGAGGAACGCCGTTTTCAAGGAAGGCCTGGAAGGCGTTCGAGCAGCACACGGCAAAGCTCATGACTACTACAAACTTCGAGTACTTGGAAAGTGGCTTGATCACCTTGCGGGTGCCCGCGAGATCCTGACTCACGGGATTGTTCGGACGAACGAACAACAGGATGACGACAAGCGCGAGCACGGACACCCAATACACAAAGACGCCCCAGGAGTATGTGTGGGCACCGAACATAGCGTCGCCGAAGCCCTGTCCTTGATCCTGATGCAGCAGCATGCTTGTGTGGCGCAGGGTCATGTAAAGCCCGAAGAACGAACTAAAGGCCATGGCGGCGAGATAACGCATTCTCAGGCCGTAGCGAAGGACCATGACGCCGAGTACGCCGATCAGAATCATGCCGGTACGTTCAAACCAGCACAGGGTGCAGGGACTTTCGCCGATGATATAGCCGAGCACCACGTTGGCGATGCCCACGGGAATGGCCAGAATCAGCAGAACTTCAGTGGCAATGAGCAGATTGAAGTTCTTTTCGCTTTCGAAAAATTTCTTCAGCATCGCACTCTCTCCTTAGATCGCGCCCTGAGGCACAAAAAAGCCCGTAGAGGCAATGAGAAACATCACGACGCAAATGCCAAGGCCGAGAAGAAAACAGGAAAAAGCCAGGTTTTCTTTCTCGGGTTTAAGCCAGGCCAGGCCGACACAGGCCGACAGGGCTGTTAACATCAAAAATTCCATAAGAACACTCCGATCTCGTTGATTGAAAAGGTTTTTTTAATTTTCTGGCGGCGGATGGTACAGAGGTTCTATATAATTAGCAAATAAGAATTATTTATTTTCCATAATGATTTTTTATGAGATTGTCTGATTATGAATGCGTGCGGGTCTTAAGCGAGGAGGGAGCGTTTTCGGCAGCGGCTCAACGACTGGGCATGACGCAGCCGGGACTTTCGATTTTGATCGCTCGATTGGAAAAACAGTGCGGAGTCAAACTGGTTGATCGGGCTGCAAAACCATTGAAACTCACGTCAGAAGGCGTCAAGTGGATTGAAGTTGAAGCTCAAATCGAGGCCCTGCGGGAAAACAGAAGGCGTTATTTTGAGGATTTGAATCGTCTTAAGGGCGGTAGCATTACGATCGGCGCAAATGCCTGTCGATCGGTGACAATGCTGCCCGAAACGCTCAGAGAGTTTGTGTCTCGATATCCCGCCGTTCGCGTACATCTGTGCGAGGTGCCTCCGGGTGCCTGTTCGGATCGGCTCGAGCGCGGAGACTTTGACTTTTCGGTGACGCTTGAGTCATGTCTTTCCGAGAAAATGCTCTACCGCACCGTTGCTGATGAACAGGTCGTCGTTGCCGTGCCGCCGCAGGTCGGCGCCAGCCGGCTTTCGACAGGTCACACCTTTTGCGATCGCCCGGTCTTTGATTTTGAAGCTGCAGCTGACGAGCGTTTCATTTTGCTTGATCGCGGCATCAAGTTTCACGACCTTTTTCTGGACGTCTGTCACAAACACGGGCTTGAACCGGACATTCTGCTTGAGACTGAATCGATCAATACCGTGATGGAACTTGTGCGGCAGGGGCTCGGTTTCGGCGTCGTGCCCGATGTGATCGCGCGTCGTATGCCGGAGACGACCGTTCAGTTTCTGTCGATTCAGCACGTGATGCCGATGAACCGTGTCGTCGTTGCCTGGATGAAGGATCGTTATCTGAGCCGAGCCGCGCAAACCTTCATCGACATGCTCTGCGAGCACTTCCGAGCATGGAACACTCAGTTCATGACGGAACCTGCGAGAGGCGAAGACGCACCGTACTGCGCTCGCGCGGGTGTGCGCAACGCTGCGGAGTGATCAAACGGATTCCACACAGCAAAATGCCAGCAGTCCGAGCGGAATGCCGGCTTTTGTTCGAACGGGGCGGTGTCGGCCGCGGGAACGGAATTCCGACGGCCTGAAGATTGTTACCGATTTATTTCAGCAGTTCCTTGGGCGGTTCTTCGCCGAACCACTTCACGTACATCTTGGTGAATTCGCCGCTGGTACGCGCCTTGTCGATGGCCGCGTCAATGGCCTTCATCAACTCAGGCTTATTCTTGCTCACGGGGAAACCGAAGGATTCGCTGTTGAGAACCGTCGGCAGGTGATAGTAGGTCTTGGCGGTCTCAGGGCGAGCGGCAAGGAAGTAAGCCGTCACGGGGCGATCGGTGATAACGGCTTTGCAGCCCTTGTTGCCGAGCTCGAGATAAGCGTCGTTGATCGTGTTGAAGTTGCGAACCTTCGCGCCCGGGACTTTGGCGGCTCGCATGGAACCCGACGTGCCGATCTGAGCGCAGATCGTGCAGTTTTCAATGTCCTTGACGCTCTTGATCTTATCCTTGTCTTCGGCGCGCACGAGAATCGACAGACCGGAGATGTAGTAGGGCTTGGAGAACAAAACGCGCTTGGCCCGTTCCGGAGTGATCGTAAAGGCCGAGGCGCCGACATCGGTGATGCCTGTGAGCATCGACGGAATGATGGCGTCAAAGCCCATGTTGGTCACTTCAAGCTTGCGGCCCATTTCTTTTGCCACGTACTCGAGCAGGTCGATTTCAAAGCCTTTGAGTTTGCCCGTTTCGCTGTCAAAGAAGACAAACGGCGCGTAAGTGCTCTCACAGGCCATGCGAAGCACCTTGGCATCTTCGGCGTGAGCCTGAACCGAGAGGGCGGCGGCAGCGGCGCAGACAACGGCCGCGATGGTCTTTTTCATGTGTCGTGACTCCCTTGTGTTTTTTTGTATTCACAACAAACGCGCAAAGACTAACAACAAACACAGGGTATCGGACTACGACTTTTTCGTTACCGTATCCGATCGAAGTCAAAAAAGTTGAAATTGATCGGGCAATAAATGTCGGCAAGGTTGCGATTGGCTTTGCAAACCTTGCATTGAAGCTTGATCTAAATGCGCAAGCTATTGAGATTTTTCTGCATTCCGATTGATGCGAAACAGCTGAAAATAACTTCAACGGCATTTTGTCGACTGGAGGAAAAGAAATGAAGCGCAGAGTATTGATCGGCGGCGCGATGGCCGCAGGAGTCGCAGCCGGATTGCCGATTGCCTCGGCCGCACCGGAAAAGACCGGCAAGGCGGTACGTGCGGTTGCCAAGGTTGACGACGGCAGCGTTGTGAACGTTCCGCTTGCCAAGCGCACGGGGCCGAAGTCGGTGGTCTATTTCACTCGTGATTTGTCAGCTGACGGCTTGCGCAAGATCGTTGCCAAGGTTTCTTCCGTTCTCACCGGCAAGGTGGCTGTGAAGCTGCACACTGGCGAAAAGGGAGGCCCCAACATCCTGCCGCGCGAGTGGGTTAAAGAGCTTCTTGCAAACGACATCAAGAACGCCACGATCGTTGAGACCAACACTTATTATCCGGGGGTATGGCTAGTTGACTAAAAATCTACCAAATCTCCCATAACGGGTTCCA